>ERZ1066120.15-NODE-15-length-243347-cov-30.812949_pt1 | contig 243347 bp, 224 predicted proteins | sample MGYA00382767_ERZ1066120 | MGnify/ENA primary metagenome ERZ1066120 (study PRJEB33369, sample SAMEA5778350) | biofilm metagenome | biome: Industrial cooling water; feature: Water cooling tower basin; material: Biofilm | place: United Arab Emirates | collected... | reverse complement strand
GACCGTGGAGAGCTACGGCAATTCGACCGTGGAGAGCTACGGCAATTCGACCGTGAAAAGCTACGGCAATTCGACCGTGAAAAGCTTCGGCAATTCGACGGCCTATGTTTTCAACGGCAAGGATGTGAAGCCAAATGGGTACGCCATCGTTCGCTATCTGGATTATTGGGGTGGGCCGACGAAAAAAATATGCTTCCGAAAGGGGGCCTTCGAGGTGGTCGAAGTCGAGGAAACGCCGGAGCCTGTCGCCCCATGAGCCGCGAAAACCTTCAGGCCGGTCAGGTCTATTACCGGGTCAGCATCCGGTCTGACCGGCCTGAAACCGCCGTCTACATCGGTAGCCGGTCGGATACGGTGCATTGTTTCGAGGTCGGCGGAGCGCCCCGCTACGTCTACGAAATCGAACTGCCTGAGTTCTACGACACGCTGCTGGAAGCCCTGAAGGCGGCAGCAGAAAACCTGCAACTGCGGGCGGCGGAAGCCCGGAAGGATTATGAAAAAGAGAAAACCAAACAAACCAACGAACATGGGAAAGAGCAGTAATATTAGTTGGACGGGCGCCACCTGGAATATTGCCAGGGGCTGTCACAAGGTCTTTGACCGGCACCCGGTTACGGGCCTGAAAGTTTCCGAGTGCGAGTTCTGCTATATGAAGCGGGATGCGGAAGGCATCTTCAAGTTCAATCATGAGCAGGTTCGGCAGACTTCCACAAAATCAGGCGGGGCATTCTGGCTACCCTTGCGACTAACAGAACCGGCAAAGGTGTTCACCTCATCGCTGACCGATTTTTTTCACCCCCACTGCGATTCGTTCCGGCATCAGGCGTGGCAAGTAATTCGGCAGTGTCCTCATCATACGTTTCAGATTCTAACCAAACGTCCTCAGAATATCGCAGGACGCTTGCCGGACGATTGGGGTAATGGCTACCCGAACGTTTGGCTGGGTGTGAGTGCGGGCTATCAGCATACAGCCCATAAGCGGGTTTCGATTCTATGCGACATTCCGGCAAAGGTTCGCTTCGTGAGCGCCGAACCCCTTCTGGAAGAAGTTGATCTGTCGGACTATATGCCGCACCTGCATTGGGTGATCGTTGGCGGGGAGAGCGGCAACAAAACGGGCAAATACCGCTACCGCCCCTGCCATCTGGAGTGGATCGGTAGTTTGGTGGAACAGTGCCGGGCGGCAGACGTCGCCTGTTGGGTGAAACAGTTGGGCACCGACTTACAGGACGTGCTGCAACTCAAAGCCCGTCATGCTACCAATCCGGAAGAATGGCCCCAATCCCTGCGCGTTCAACAATTTCCGGCATGAACCAACCCCTCTGGCTCCGCTCCCTTCGCCTGAAGGCCAGCCACCACCTCTGCCAGCACCGCCGCACCTACGAGGTCGACCGGCAGGAACATATTGCTATCCTGAGTTTTCGGGGGCGGGCTTACCGCTTCCCGGTTATCTGTATCACCCGCCGCTGTGAACACTGCGGCAAAACATTCAAGCGATGAAAACGATACCCATGCTCTTTTCCGGCCCGATGGTGCGGGCGATTCAGGCCGGAGCAAAAAACCAGACCCGGCGTATCGTCAAACCGCAACCTATTGATAATGAACTTGTCGACGGCAATTTCTTTGCGGGCGATTACACCGCGCACGTCAAAAAGGACTGCTTTCACGATTGGCAGCACCAATTCGCTTATGAGTATGCGCCGTGGCAACCCGGCGACGTGCTTTGGGTGCGGGAAGCGCACGGGTTCATTCAGCCGAAACGAAACATCGACGGTGGCCGGGCAGATACCTATGGGGTGGTTCGCTACCGGGCGGATGGTAAGCTCGGTGAATATGTTCAACCACTGGACTTCAACCCGGCCTATAATAAGTGGCGACCCGGTATACACATGCCCTACGCCGCCGCCCGCCTGTTTCTGAAGGTGGAATCGGTCCGGGTCGAACGGTTGCAGGACATTTCCGAGGACGATGCGCGGGCAGAGGGCTACGACCGAAAGAGGTTTCTGGCCCAGATGGAAGAGGCGGCAGGGTACGGGCTTGAAGGCTATTTTCCGGATCGTCCCATTATCTGGTTTGCGGAGCTCTGGGAGTCGCTGCACGGCGCTGGTTCGTGGAATCAGAACCCGTGGGTTTGGGTTATCGAATTTGAAAAAACTAACAAACTTTGACCCCAAACTTGACCCCGCGTTTTGAAAACCGCCTTCACGGCTCAGAAAAGGCACATTCAGATTAGTAGGTGATAGTTTGGTCAATGCTCCGCCCGGTTCCATCGGACGGAGCATTCTTGTGTCAACCCTGGTCCGCTTTGAAATGCGGATTGCGGATAATGCCGAGTGTGTTGCCGAACGGGTCCCGGACGATAGCTACCCAGATGCCACTCCCTACTTCGTGCGGGGCTTCAACCTCATCAGCCCCCGCCTGCATCAACCGATTCCAGGTCTCCTGAATGTCATCCACTCCCCAGTAAACGACGGGCGTACCTGCTCCGGACGTAAGATCGGGGTCCAGGCCCAGTTCATAGCCGCCGACGCTGAAACCGACATAAAACGGCTCGTCAAAATAAGGTTCGATGCCGAGCAGGCTGGCATACCATTCTTTGGTTTTTGCTAAATCCGGGGCGGCGTAGATGGCCGTGCGAAGTCCGAGAAAAGAGGCTGACATAACAGTAGAAAGCGGATAATTTTCGGGTTAATTTACGAAATATCTGCCGTTTGCCGCACCGCCCCCTTCCAGACCCGATGGCTCAGACCCTTTCTCCGATGAGTTTTCGCACTTCTCTCTCCAGCGGCTGTGTCAGGTCGAAGGGGACGACCCGCAGGCGCAGGTTTTCGTCATAACCGAATGTTTCCAGCGGTTCCCGAAAGGTATTGGTGGCCGGATAAATCAGCACCAGTTCGCTGGATCCGTATTTCTTGCCATAAGCAAATAGCTGGTACATGTCCGCTGATTCGATGCCGTAATTGCCGGTTTCGTTGGTCTCATCCAGTACCTGCCATTTCGTGTCGAGCACCGTTAGCTGGCCGTTTCGCCGCAGGATGATATCAGGCCGCAGCCGGAAGTGCCGACGTCCCTGATGTTCGTCGATGAGATGCCTGGACATCTCCTGAATCGTTACCTCGCCATCTGTGACAAAGCGCCGGAACCCTGCCGCTACGTACTCTTCAAAAACTCGCTCCATCGGAAAGAGCAGCGCCGGATACCGATGGCTGCCGGTCACCGGCGAAGGTGCATATCCTTTCAGGAAAACCCGGGCCCAGGCCAGTGCGGGTTCGTAGCGATCGAACAGCCGCCCCGCCCGGCTCACCTCCTCCATGTCCCGCTCCACCCGCGCAGATGGTGGGACATCATCGAGCGCAAAGAGCATCTGCCAAATCCGGGCCTGACTCGAGGTGCGCCGGGTGCGGCGCTGAACGTAAAGCAGCGCCGATTTCAGCAGGCGGTTGGCGGCAACGTCGGTGCGGCGGTCGGCATACGAGAGTGCCAGCGTGGGCGTCGGCGGCTTCTGCACCTGTCGGGTCAGGCGGAGTTTGCCCCGAAGGTAAGTTTCCGTCGTTTCCACAGACAGATAGGCAGCCTGTATGCCCTGCCGGATAATCGGCTCTGCATCGTTGAGAAACGCCGTGACCAGCGCCTCCCAGAGTGGCAGGCGGGCCGCGCCCAGCCGCGCCGTGTCGAGGTGGCGAAATGGGCCGTCGCGCAGGTGACGCAGCATGATCAGCAGCGTTTGCCGGGCGATGGTTTCCTCAAAAACGGGTTCCTCACCTACTGGAGTCCGCGTTAATTTGGGCAGAATTTCGAGCTGAACGCCGGGCTGCATTTCAATGATGCCGACATATTGCCGGACAAGAATCTGCTCACGGCTCCGGTGCCAGGCATACGTCAGCACCGCATCGGCCTCATATTGCCGGATGAACGTTTTGAGACTCTCGAACAGGTCGTCGGGCAGATATAGCTCCGCCAGCGTGGACACAGCGTCGGGATGCTCGGTGGCACGGCGAATGCGGGCGTGTTCGGTGACGGTGAAATGGAGCACAAGAATAAATTAATAAAAAATTGGGCTAAAGCCCAACCTCGTTCGTCGGCGCCGACGAACGTTAATTGCCCGTTTTCCGGAAGGTCATCACATATTGCCCGTTTGCCAGCAGTGTCAGGCGGTTTTTGCCGATGCGGTAGAGCGTGGCCGAACGCAGCGCTTTCAGAAAATCATCTTCAAACCTCGTTCCGCAGCCCCGGCGGGCGGTGGCGGCGGGGTCGATGCGCACCTGGTCGCCGGTGGCCTGCACGGTGCCTTTCAGCGGGTTACAGCCCGTGAATCCGTTGAGCTGCCGGTCTTTAACGTTGATTTCCAGATAGGGCAGCCGGTTCGATGCAAACTGCTCCGACCGCAGCCGCTGCCCCCGGAAGGTCTCCAGCGTCCAGGTATCGTTGAGACGGCTGGCCCCCCGCAGAAAACTGCCGCAGCCGTTGTAGATTTTGCCACTGGCCTCGACCCGTACGCTGTAGGCAAACTCCTGCGCCGCCGCACCGCTGCCTGCACTCCGGCAAACGGTCGGGTCGATGGTAATGCGCAGGCGTTTGCCGTCGGCTTTCGCTTCCAGCAACACGCCCCCATTGCTGCCGGCCCGCTGGGGTTTGGGGGTGTTGAACGTCAGCGTAGACGTCCCCACGGCCCGAAAACGCGTGGTTTTGGCAAAATCGATGTCCAGCACCCACGACGGCTGGCCGCCTGACGCCGTGAAATCGATGCCCTGTCGGCGTTTGGAGGCGGCGTCGGATACCTCAATCGTTTCGCTGGTTTTAGATTTTGACCCTTCGCGGGGTGTGTTGTTTCGGCAACCGACCAGAGCGGCCAGACCGATCCAGTAAATGCAAGCTCGTAAACGCATAGTCCGTTGAGAAAACCTACCGGTAACTACTCAACTACTTACGAACAGGTTCGGTTATTTTGTATATCGTAGCGTCAGTTTTCCATTATTTCTGTCGGCTGACGCGGCTCTCGTCCCGGATGCAGCGTACTTCGGCCTGGTATCGATCCGGCGCAAAGGCGGCGACGATTTCGCCGATGACGTCGAGCGGCAGATCGTCGGCCCGGCTGAAGTTGATGCAGCTTTTACCCCGTTTGAGTTTTTTGCCCGACGCGGTCAGTTTTGCGTCCATTTCCGGAAACATGTAGACCGGGCAGAGATAGAGGCTGATATAGTTTTTCTGATTGCCGAGCGACAGATACCAGTCATCTCCTGCCTTGTAAGTCAGAAACTTAGCGTCGATATGTTCCGTGTAGCCGTCGGGAATGTGGCGGCGGATGACCTGCCAGACGGCGTCGATGTCGGCGCGGCGTTCGGCGGGCTGGGCGGCAAGGTAGTCTTCGTAGGTCATGTCTTTAGAAAACGTTCGTTCGGTTTTGAAAGGGTTGTTACACAGAGATACACAGAGAACATCAGAGCTTATCAGAGATTTCTTTCAAACATTTCTCTGATGAACTTTGATATTCTCTGATCAGCTCTGTGTAACCACTCTTCCCTCACCCCATCCGCACCGGCAAACCCGTCCGGGTCGATTCGTAGATGGCTTCGATGAGGGCCACCACCCGCCGCCCGTCCTCGTGCGTCACGGCGGGCGTACGGTTGTCGCGGAGGGCTTCGCAGAAGTCCTTGATTTGCAGGGCAAAAAAATGGGTCATCGGGTCTACACGGTGGAAAAGGTCGGTATCGTCGGCCTTCCACTGCGCCACCCGGTCGGTTTCGCCTTCGACAGACCAGATGTCGTTGTAGGGCGCATCGGCGACGGTGGTCATTCCGGCAATAAACATCGAACCGCCGTCAGTCTGCACCCCCACCGAGGCTCCGTTTGAGCCGTGAATATGCACTTTTCCGAACAGCCCCGGTTTCTGGCTGTTGCTCACGACCAGATTGGCAACGCCGCCGTTTTTGAATTTGACTATGGCAACCGCCGTGTCGTCCACTTCGATGTAGGGGTGGTTGATATTGCGCCAGATGCCGTAGACTTCCTCCGGTTCGCCCATATACCACAACAGCAAATCCAGTTGGTGGGGCGCCTGATTGACCAGCACGCCGCCGCCCTCGCCCGCCCACGAACCGCGCCAGGGGTCGGAGCGGTAGTATTCCTCGCTGCGCCAGCCGAGCAACTGCACGATGCCCAGCGCCGGAACGCCGATTTTGCCGCTGTCGATGGCTTCCCGGATGCGCAGAGAGGGCGGATAGAGCCGTCGCTGACTGATGGTGCCCAGTTGCCGCCCCGACCGCCGGGCCGCATCGATCATGGCGTCACAGTCGGCCAGATTCGACGCCAGCGGCTTCTCTACCAGCACGTTAGCCCCGGCTTCAAGGGCGACAACCGTCACTTCGCGGTGGGCCGGGTGGGGGGTACAGACGATACAAAGGTCTATTTTTTCACGTTCAACCATTTGGCCGACGTCGTCGTAGGCCCGGATGCCATACTGTCCGGCGAAGGCGTCGGCTTTGGCAAGATTGCGACCATAGATGGCCGTTAGCTGCGCCTCCGGAACCTCCCGAACGGCTTTGGCGTGCAGATGGGCCACCTTGCCGGGGCCAATAAGGGCAATGTTGAATGAATTCATAACTGGCAATTTCGGGGAAGATATTCCAACCTTATTTAACAAAGCAGGGTCTTATGGCAAAATACCACTGCTGAATCATGAAAAGGTGCCTATTTTGCTTATTATAGTTGATCTCTGCTTTTGCCTGAGCGTAAGGGATGCTGCCGCGGAATGAGTTGCTTTTGACGATTTGCCAATAAAATGGCGGGAATTGAGTTAAACCTTTCTACCGATTTTGTGATGAAAAAATGGTTATTGGCGCTATTCGTTCTGCTGATTTTGGGCTGTTCCGAGCGGCTTCCCTCCTCAACAGAAAGGCTTTACCAACGTTGGAAGCTGGTTAAAACCATTGATTCCAATGGGATGCTGCGACCCGCCCAAAGTAACATCATCACCGAATTTCGGACCGATGGAACCATCTTGTATGAAACCGACGTGCTTTTGTGCTGCGTACCCTCCAAAATCAGACTGCAAGGCAACACCATTCACCTGCTTGAGACGACTACCATCGCCCGGAACAATACTACCTGCGACTGTGCGCCACCGTCTACAATTCAGATCAACCAACTTACCCGTAATAAACTTGCTTTGGAATTTAATTATAGCCTGAATAATTTCCGGTTAAAAGCAACTAGCTATTACGTGGCTGTCCGCTGACGATCTGTTTACTGTCCAAACAAGCCGCCCTAAATAGGGTATTATCATAGAGAAAAATAATGAAACCCCGGATTCTACTTTCGCTGCTGGCAATCGGGCTGTTCTTTTCGTGCGGGAGCGCCACCGACGAGCCCGCCGCCGACCTCCTCTACCGCCGCTGGCAGCTTGTGGAGCAAACACCGCGCAACGGTCAGCCCGAAGCCGTGTTCAATGGCGCCATCACCGAATTCCGGCCCGACGGCACAGTTCGGTATACCGGCGAGATGCTGCTGTGCTGTCAGCCTGTGAAAGTAAACCGCAACCAGCAAACCCTGGAAGCCGTGGAAACTTACGGCGGACCCGGCTGCGAAACCGTCAAATGCGCAGCGGCGAAGTTCCTTCACATTCTCCGGCTAACGGGCGACGAACTGGTGCTGGAGTTTTATTTCGAGGGCAGCCCCTCCCTGCGCTATACCAACCGCTACAAAGCCGTCCGTTAAGTATGAAATCTCTCCTGATTTTTCTGTTTCTCGGTCTGCTGACGGTCGCCTGCCGCAACGACGATGCGGCCCCGGTCAATGTCTGCGGCGTCGGCGACCCCATTAACGACCTGCCCTGGCTCAAAATCCGGATGGAAGAGGCTCGCCAGCGCAAAGAAGAGCACATTACGGCTGTACGGGCCATCGACATCAAGGGCGAGACGCTCGTTCAGGTCAACACAATGTACATGTCCTGCAATATCTGTGTGCTGTATCACTGCGACGGTCGGCGGGTCGACACCTCGACATTTTCGCAGGAGGACCTTCGGTCGATTGGGGAAAAACTCTCCGATCCATTACAGCATATGTCGCTGTGGCCGAGCAGGTAGCGGTTCTGCATCCTCTAAAATCCGTAACCAACCCGAACGTCGAAACCTTTAGCAATGTGCCGGTCAGCTTTTAGTCCTACGCCCACAATGAGCCGGTTCGGGAAACGATAGAGCAGTTGATATCGCTGGAAAAAACCTTCGGCGTATTCGCGGTCGGGCCGTAACAGGTTATAGCCCAGATGAATGGCGAAGGTGTAGCGCCCCGGCCAGAGTTCATAACCGGCCAGCAGCGCCACCTGCCGATGGTTGCCGCCGACGGTATCCCGGCGCATCCGCTCCCGTACATACCCATCGCCGACGTATTCCAGTCCGCCCGTGAGCGCATGGAAGCGGTTGAGCCGGTAGCCGCCCGTGGCAATGAGACCGCCCATCAGTCGGGTCACCTCCGGATAGCCGTCTCCGGCCTCCAGCACCCGCACCGATCCGAACGCCACCATCCGCCCCGTCCAGCGCTGCGCCAGCCGACCACCCCGCCAGGGCCGGGTGTCGGGCAGTTGCAGCAGCGTTGGATTATAGGCCACGCCCAGGGCCAGCGTCGGGAAATTCATGCCTTTGTTAGGCTGCCGCGTTCCGCCGTTGGAAATATGATTGTAGCTGGCCGTCGCTATCAGGTCGAATGTGGATGTCAGACGGTGGTGCAGGTTGAAACTCACGCCCAGCCAGGCGCTGAAGGGCATACTGAAAAAGATGTTCTGCGGATTGTCGACGGGGTCATATACTCGCGTCAGATAGGTTAGCCCTACGGTCGTCCGGACGGTCGCGTAGAGCTTCGGACGATAGAACACTACGGGTTCGAAGAAGGCCCCGCCGCCGAAGGTCCGCCCCAGCACGGCGGGGTTGTTGAACGAGACATAGTTGACGTAGCCGCCCACACGAGCGAAACAGTTGCAGCGTTCCCACACCGCCCGGCTCAGGCCCATGCGGCTGTAGGACAATTCGACGCCCAGCGGATTCGTCTGCGTCAGAGGCTTCAGTTCCGGCGAATGGGGAATAATGAACCCATTGTGCAGCCGCAGTCCCAGTTGCCGGTGCGGACGCAGGGAGTCCGGGATTTGCCCCCTGAGCGACGTATTTATCAGACAAAAAAGAAGACAGATAAGCCCGTATTTCATAACCGTCGACGTTGCCTGACAAAGATAGCGAAGCGAACGTAAACGGTTAAGGTATACGTAATTGAGAAAATTAAAATAGCTTTTTAGCGGAAATCATCCCTGCCTGAACAATTGCCCCGGACTTCAGGCCGGGGGTTCAAAGTAGCTACGTACTCTATGGGCTTTAGCCCAACTCTTTCCGGCCTATGTTGGGCGAAAGCCCTTCGAAAAGGTCGAACTCACTGCAAACCCCGTGCTAAAGCCACGGGGCAGTCCAGCCCGGGGCAGTCCAGGCTGCTGTAAATTGAATTTGAGGATAGTGGAAATGTCTTACGGTTTCAGCACAACTTTCAGCATTCCCGGTTCCTTGTCATAAAGTCGCCGGAACCAGTCGGCGCCCTCTTCCAGCGGGACTTCGGCGCTCAGAATGGCATCGACATTGATTTTTCCGGCAGAAATTAGTTCCAGCGCGGCCTCGTATTCGCCGTTGATTGCGCAGGAACCCTGCAATCGCAACTGACCGGTCACGACGGTCTGCAGCGGAATCTCGACGCTGGGAGCCAGATTACCTACTAGCGTGACGGTAGCTCCTCGCCGAACGGCGTCGATGGCCGTGCGGACGGTCGGGCCCGCCCCCACGACTTCAAAGGCGACGTCGGCACCCCGCCCCCGGGTCAATTGCCGGACGACCGCCGTCACGTCGTCACGCCGGGCATTGAGTGTATGCGTTGCGCCGAGCATTCGGGCAAGGTCCAGGCGGTTGTCTTCGAGATCGACGGCGATGATGCGGTCGGCCCCGGCCAGTTTCAGCGCCTGAACGACGAACAGTCCAATCATACCTGCCCCGACGACCACCGCCGAGTCGCCTACCTGCAGGGGCGTCAGGCTCAGGGCATGGAGAGCCACCGCTACCGGTTCGACCAGGGCGGCCTGCGTAAACGTAACATTGTCAGGAATGGCATAAAGAATGTGCTGTGGAACTCGCACAAATTCGGCAAAAGCTCCCTGCCGACGGAAATCCGGCGTGGAAACGCCGAGCACTTCACGGCCATCGCTGAGGTTGTACATACCGCGTCGGCTATACCAGTCATCGAAAGCGTAAACGGTCGAGTCGAACGTGACCCTGTCGCCAATCTGCCAGTGTTTCACTCCCTCTCCTGCTTCGGCGATGATGCCTGATGCTTCGTGGCCCATCACAATGGGCGGAATGCGCCGACCGCTGCTGCCGTCCATGCCGTGAACGTCGCTGCCGCAGATGCCGACGGCCTGCACCCGTACCAGCACTTCGCCATAGGCGGGTTCCGGACGCGGAAGCTCCTGATATTCAAATTGATTATACTGTGTGAGGACTAATGCTTTCATCGTGTTACGTAACCCGGAATGCCTTTCCGGGTCTGCCGCCAGGCAGAATCAATTTTGTGCTTCGCACAAGACCCGGAAAATCTGCGGTGGGTCCGACCCCTCGGCGCCGCCCCGGTCCGGGTTACAGTTTCTCATAAATCCGTATCAGCGCCTCTTTTGGAAGCAGGTCATATTCCTGCCGGAGCAGGTGCGGATTGATTTCATAACTCGTTGCCTGGTCGAACAGGTCCGGGTCTTCCCCGAACAGGGCCGCCGTCGAAGCGCTTGTGTACCGTTTTTTCACCTGGATAAACTTCTGGTCGGGTGATTTGCCCCAGCCGCCGTTATCTCCCAGTACTAACTGAATTTTCCGCCAGTCATTATGAAAATATTCCTGCAATAACGGTATAATTTTATTGCGGAACACGACCAGTAAATCAATAACCGATGAAGCGCCCAGCAGCCAGGCATGACCCAGTACATGATCCCGGTCGTAGAGGTATTCGATGCGTTCATTCATCGTGCGCAGCAGCATCGGCAAATCGATGCCCTCGACAACAGGCAGCAGGGCCGGGTCGGGCGGAACTTCCTGAAAATGAAACCGCCGCCGCAGGGCCAGATCGAGCAGCGCAATCGACCGGTCGGCGGTGTTCATCGTCCCTGCGACGTGCAGATTCAGCGGTACGCCGAACCGCTCGTGCGAGTAGGGCAGCGTCAGCCAGAGTTCTTCATCGGCACCCAGGCGTTTATCATCTTCCAGCAGCGTAATGAGTTCACCGAAGACTCTGGAGATATCGGCCCGGTTGATTTCGTCGATAACCAGCAGGTGGACAGGTGCCCGCCGCAGTTTCCGCTTTCGATTTTCGGGTGTATCGTTCAGGCAGTCGGCCAGGGTAGCATAGCCCGCCGCCTGCACGGCCCGGATGCAGGCCTGCACAAAGACACCTTTCCGGACTCGATAGTCCATCTGCCCGCCCCGAACCTCGGGCCGGATGCCCTCCACGAATTCCTCGTAGCCAAACGACGGATGAAACGTGATCCAGTCGAAAGGATGGTCCTGGATGCGCTGCCGGACGGCATATGTCTTGCCGGTGCCGGGCGGTCCATACAGAATGATGTTTCGGGGCTGCGCATCCAATGCAGCGTCGGACTGCCAGTCATAGTCGGGCTGCGGCTCTTCCACCCCGTCGATGGTTTCCTGATGATAAACCGCCTGACCAGTTGCCAGGGCCGGATTTTCGGCCAGCCGGAGCACTTCGGCCAGATAGCCCTCCTCTTCGGCGGCCCGGAACACTTCCGGATTGTGGCGAAACGTGTGCGGTCCGCGCTTACTGCTCTCGACAAGTTCGTAGAGGCAATCCTCCCAGCAGGCCCTCAGCACGGGGTGATTGAGCAGATGGACGCTCGACTGCCCGATAACGACTGAGACGTAGTTCGATTTTTCGGTCAGGGGCACGAAGTCCACGTCGGCGGCAAAGGGAAGGCGGTCGCGGCATTCATTTTTGATGGTCAGCCAGTATTCGACTTCACCCTGCCGATGAGGCCGGTTAATGCGCAGCGCCAGAAAAAAATTGATGGTGGCTGAAATGGCTTTTTTGTCTTTCCGGACTACAAACGCGAGCCGGGCATCGCCGTTGGGCAGGTTAATGATGTCGATCAGTTCTTTCAGTAACCCGAAAAACCGCCGGATGGCTTCGGGCTGCTTTAGCTCCTGAATTTTTTCAATCAGTTGTTTCCGCTGAATTTCGTTGCTCATCTACATTGAGGTACTGATTAGACCGAATCTACTATTAATTTTACGAAATGATACTACGTTTCCTCCTCTCAGGATTGCTAATCGTCGCACTTGCTACCTGCCGGATTCCCGACGGCGTCATACCGGATCGGGTCTGTGTGCTGTCGACGGCATCCGAAGTCCACATCAATAATGGAAATTCTGCCGAAGCGACTGAAACGATTCTGTATAACCTGCTCGGCCAGCCTATCGAATATCAGTACCGTAACGCCGAAAGCAGCGCCAAATTTCAGTTACGTTACCAGAACCGCGTCATTACCCGCGCCTACAACGACAATGCAGCCTATGAAGTTTTGTTCGAGTATGACGGAGATGACCGGCTGACCCGGGCGACCTATCTGGCTTCCAGCGGCGACCAGACCGTATTTACGACGATGTATGACGGAAGCGACCGGCTGATCCGCATCACGGAGGTGGTGACGCTGCCCCGCAGCAACTCGTCCCGCTCGGGGCGTTTTTTCCGGTTCGAGTACAACGACACCAACGACATCATTCTTCAGTCGGTACTGAACAGCTTCCGGGGCGGGACGCAGTCGGAGGAAGAATGGCTGTTCGTGCTGGAGAATCCCCGCAAGCGCGGCGTTTTTTTCGAAGTCAGTCAACGCGTCGCCCTGACCATTCTGGCCCTGACCAACCCACTGGAGACCAACCCCAGCCGGGTTATTCAGGCGGCCAATCCGAAATCGTATCGCCGCAATCTGGTGAAAGACGGGGTTCGCTCACCGCTCGAAATCGGAACGTATCAGACCACCTACAATGCCTTCGGCGGCCCCGAACGCCGCCAACTCGACCTGACGGTTTACGTCAACAACCTCATCAAAAACCAGCGCTACGTCCAGACGTTCGGGTATCAGTGTCTTGAATAGACTTTCGTGGTTTTAGCGCCTAAATCCCCTGAAGGGGCGGTTCGCCGACTCCGCTGATATAAGGGCTGCGGGAAGTTTGACCTGCGGGTTTAGCCCCTAAATCCCCTGAAGGGCGGACCGCCGCTGCGGGACTATGCTTCGCTGATTCAGGATTGAGATTGAGGCGGAGCCAAGTCCCCTTCAGGGGATTTAGGGGCATTCAACGGCAGCGCCAAGTCCCGCAGCGGCGGACCGCCCTTTAGGGGATTTAGGGGCTAAGCCGGCCGCCGCCCCCTACTTCAACGCCTCAAACAAAATCTCGGCTGGATGCTTCGCCACCCGTCCCGTACCGTCTTTGATCTGATGGCGGCAACTGGTGCCGGGGGCGGCAATGATGACGTCGTCGGGCTGCTGCCGTACCGTCGGAAACAGCACCAGTTCACCCACCTGCATCGACAGTTCATAATGTTCGGCTTCGTAGCCAAATGAACCGGCCATGCCGCAGCAGCCCGACGGAATCAGTTGAACGCTGTAGTTTTCGGGCAGCGAAAGCATCTTCTTGGTTGCTACCAGCGAGGATAGCGCCTTCTGATGACAGTGCCCATGCAGTTTGATAAGCCGTTTTTCGGTCGTAAATGCGTTTTTTGAGATACGTTTTGCGTCGATTTCGCGGGCGATGAATTCATCCAGCAGCAGGGCATTTTTTGCCAGATGCCGGGCATCGGCTTTCAGGTCTGCCGGCACCAGGTCCGGGTATTCATCCCGGAACGTCAGCAGGGCCGACGGTTCCAGTCCGATGAGCGGTGTTTCGTCCGAAACCACGTCTTTCAGTGCCCTGACATTCCGAACGGCCAGTTTCTGCGCATCCCGAACCAGTCCTTTCGAGAGATAGGTCCGGCCACTTTCGGCATGTTCGGGAATGACCACTTCGTAGCCCAGTTTTTCCAGCAACAGAACGGCTTTCTGCCCTACTTCGACATCGTTGTAGTTGGTAAATTCGTCGCAGAAGAGATAAACTCTGGCAAGGGTAGCAGGGGTTGCGGGGATGGCAGGGGTTGTTCTCTGCTCCCTGCGATCCGAGCTATCCCTGCCATCCCTGCGCAAAGCACCCCCGCGCTTCCCCGCCCACTGCCGGAGCGTGGTTGGGGCCAGGTGCGGCATGGTGCGGTCGGGGTGGAAACCGGCCAGTTGGTTGGCGATTCGGCGCAGCGCGGGCGTTTCGTAGATAGCGTTATAAGCCCAGGGGGCCATGCTGGCGAGACCCATCAGTTTGGTAAAACCGCCGACCATCCGCGACCGCAGCGGTACACCGTTGGCATCGTAATAATGCTGGAGAAACTCGGCTTTCATGCGGGCGATGTCGACGCTCGACGGGCACTCCGACTTACAGCCTTTACACGACAGGCAGAGGTCCATCACCTCTTTAATTTCCTCGTGGTCGAAGCGGTTGGGCTTTTCGGAATGGGTCAGAAACTGCCGCAGAATGTTGGCCCGGGCGCGGGTGGTGTCGCGTTCGCGGCGGGTCGCCATATAGCTGGGACACATGGTTCCGCCGGTGACGTGCGTTTTGCGGCAATCGCCGGAACCGCTGCACTTTTCGGCCAGATTCAGCAGGCCCTGTTCCGCCGAGAAGTCGAAAATAGTCTCGATTTCCGGAGCAGGCCGGTCGGCTTCATACCGCAGAAACTCATTCATCGGCGGGGTGTCGACAATCTTGCCCGGATTGAAAATATTCTGCGGATCCCAGGTGCGCTTGACGTCCTGCACCAGCCGGAAAGCTTCTTCGCCAATCATGAACGGAATGAACTCGCCCCGCAGCCGTCCGTCGCCGTGTTCACCCGACAGAGAGCCACCGTATTTTTTGACCAGCGCCGCCGTGTCGGCCAGCAGGCTGCGGAATTTCTGCCGTCCTTCGGTGGATTTCAGATTAATCAACGGCAGAACGTGGAGTTCACCCGCGCCCGCGTGGGCCGAATATTCGAGCGTCAGGCCGTATTTTTCGGCGGCCATGCGTTCCAGCTCATCGATATAATCAGGCAGGTCACGAACGTCGACGGCGCAGTCTTCAATGAGATTCACCGGTTTATCGTCGCCCGGAATGTTGTACATGATGCTCAGCCCGGCTTTCCGCAGGTTCCAGGCCTTTTGGGCGTCGATACCGTGTAAAACCGGATAGGCATAGCCCAGTTCTTTGGCCTGTAGATCCTGAATAAAGCGTAACGCACGGGCCTCTACGGCGGCTTCGGTATCATCGAAAAACTCGACCATCAGAATCGCCTTCGGGTCGCCCAATACAAAAACGCGATTTCTGGCCTGTTCGATGTTGGTTTTGGTCAGTTGCAGGATATAATCATCCACCAGTTCCGAGGCATGGCAGGCGTGTTCGAGCGCCACCAGATTAGCTTCCAGCGACTGCCGTATGGTCTGAAAATGCGCACAGACCAGCGCCGACGCCTTTGGAGGCAGGGGTAGCAGACTCAGTTTGGCTTCCGTAACGAAACACAGTGTTCCCTCCGATCCGGCAATGAGGCGGCAGACGTTCACGCCCTCACCCCCGGCCCCTCTCCCGGAGGGCGAGGGCAGGAGCGCATCCAGGGCGTATCCCGTATTCCGCCGCGTAATGGTCGGCTTGGGAAAACTGTTTCGTATGATCTGCTGGTTTTCAGAGCTATTGACAATTGAATCCAGATGCTGGTAAATCTGCTGTTCGAGGGGGCTGGTTCCGTTCTGTCCTTCGCATTTGGCCCTGAAGGCATCGGAACGGAGAGCGCTAAACGTCGTTTCGCTTCCGTCGCTCAGGATAGCCTTCACTTCGAGCAGGTGATCGCGGGTGGTGCCCCAGACGATGGAATGCAGTCCGCAGGAATTGTTGCCGATCATGCCGCCGATCATGGCCCGGCTCGCCGTCGACGTTTCGGGGCCAAACATCAGGCCGTGGGGTTTCAGAAAGGCATTGAGGTCATCGCGAATGACACCCGGATGCACCCGCACCCAGCGTTCTTCGACATTCAGTTCCAGAATCTGTCCGAAATACTTCGATATATCGACCACGATGCCGCTCCCGACCACCTGACCGGCCAGCGACGTGCCCGCCGCACGGGGAATCAGCGAGGTGCCGTAGCGTCGGGCAAACCGAACCAGTTGCTGAATGTCGGCCACGGTTTTGGGCAGGGCTACGGCCAGGGGTTTTTCCTGATAGACTGACGCATCGGTGGCATACAGCAGTCGCTGCGCCGTATGCAGCGGCGAGTCGTCGAAATAGAATTCACCTTCCAGAGAAGCCTGCAGGGTGGCGAAGTCATTGGGTGTTGTACGGAACATAAGCACGCAGACGCAGCATGAGGCTTTGTTTGCTTCAACGAAGTTATCGAATAATTTGATTTAAGCGGAATCGGGCAGCTTCGGCAAATGTGTTTGACCAGTCAATAAATGTAGGGCCTGCCTGAAGGACACTTTACCCGTTTTGACGTTTATGATGGTGAGATGGAAAGGATACAGAAAAAAGACAGCTCGCCGGATGCCACAGAATACCGTTCTCCGCATCCTGACAAGGTCTGATACCTGTCATCTTCCTTCGTTTCTATAGTAACTATGTAACACAAATCGACCAACGTTATGAATCTGAAGCGCGTTTTCGGCTTAGTACTGACCATCCTGGGTCTCATCGGCCTCATCTATGGCGGCATGGATCTGACAGCCGGAGGCATCAAACAAGCCTCTATCGTGTACCTGGTGCTGGGGGGTATCTTTTTCTTTACGGGCATCAGCCTCATCCGCACCACCGGCGACCGGGCGGCGTAATAGGCGCAGGGGTTGCGGGGATAGCTCGGATGGCAGGGGTTGTTACATATTCCCCCTGCAATTCCCTGCCATCCCCGCAACCCCTGCACCGAAGGCTATCCCTGCCCTTCGCCCCGCCCCATCCGCTGCGCCAGTACGCTCGCCGCAACCAGTTGCAGGGCGTGATAAATCAGGATGGGCAGCAGCACGATGCCGGCCACGTCGACCGGAAACAATACGTTTGCCATGACACTGCCCTGAACCAGCGATTTTTTGGAACCGCAGAACAGGGCCGTGATGCGGTCGGGGCGGCTGAAGCCCAGCAGTCGGCTTATGAGCAGAATGAGGGCGTATACCAGAAAAAATAGTCCCAGCATCGCTGCGCCCAGTGTCAGCAGGTCAATGATGGTCAGGCTGGCAAACAAACGCCGGGCAAACGATTCGCAGAACGAGGTATAGACAATCAGCAGAATGACGGCCTGGTCGAACTGACGCAGCGTTTGTTTATTGCGTTCGGCAAACGCGCCCAGCCGCCGGTTCAGCAGCATTCCCAGCGCCACCGGTACGATTACCTGCATTGTCAGTTTCAGAATAACCCCGCCCAAATCATACTCCCCCGATCCGGTCGAGAGAAACAATCCCATCCAGAGCGGGGTCAGAAAGACGCCAATCAGGCTCGAAATGCTGGCGTTGAAGATGGCCGCCGGAAGGTTGCCGCCCGCAATGGACACCATCACAACCGACGACGAAACCGTCGACGGCAGCGCCGCCACATAAAACGCTCCCAGCCACAGTAAAGCCGTGTCGGGCGTAATCAGGAAATACCGGGCAATAAGCACCACCGCCGGAAAGAGCACGAACGTTGTCAGGTGAATGGTCAGGTGGAGTCGCCAGTTGCTCAGGCCCGCCCGCAGTTTGTCTTTGCTCAGGCGTAGTCCGTAAAAGAAAAAAATGACCGAAACGCCGAGATTTGCCAGCCCGGAAAGCGAAAAAAGACCCTTGCCCAGCCCCGGTTCGGGCCAGACCCAGGCCAGACCGATAACGGCCAGCAGCGCCAGCAGAAACGGATCGAGACCGATGCGGGCGAGTCGGGCGAAGAGGGAAGTGGCGGGTTGGGGGTTCAAGAAGAATAATTTCTGAATGAGTTTACCAGTCTAATGCTTCCGGTGCCTGAGTCAGCAAAACATTTAGTTTTCTTAATCTTTCCTGTCTCTGGCGTTGTTCTTTCATCTCGTACCAGACGGTAGGATGAACACAACGTTTTATTTCATCCCGTAAAGCGTCCATAATACGCTCGTGTTCAACATTGAACGATTCATCCTGATTCACTAAATGTGGGTCAGGGACGGCCTGGATTAGTTCTTCCATCGTTTGAGTATCTCTCACTCGAACATATCGTTCAAGTCGGTCGAAATAATAATTAGCTGCCCTCCTGCGGGCGGCTACCAGTGCCTCTCTATCGTTCAATTTTAACAACGCTATGGTGTATTCAGTCCGTCGCTGATCGCGGAGGCTGATGTTCAGTCGTGCGGTGAAACGAAAGGTAAGAAAATCCAGAAATAAGAAATCGGTTGGGTTATCCAGGCGCGGATTAATGAAGACACCGTCATTATTAAGAGGAGGCTGTTCCCGAACTAACTCTACAAGGTTTTCCGAGTTCGCCGGGTCGAAAACGGCGAATCCATCTGATTTATACTTCGTATTACAGGTTCCGCAGGATAAAAGATAATTATCCCACCGAAACGCCCGTTCCGGGAACAGGCTTTTTGGGTAGATGTGCTCCACGTCGGTGGCTTCATTATTCTCACAGTAATTGCAAATTTCTACACCAACGCACATGCTGATTAATGTCTTCTTTACCTCTTCAAAAGCTAGCTTCTTCGCTTGCGACGACGCTTTGCTTTCCCATTCCACCTTTGCCCGGCTGGCTTTTGCGGCAAAATCCGCCTACTGATCGATACGATGCTGAACAGAGTCTAAATGGGTTTGAGTGAGTGGAGTCAGGTTTTTAGAACTCAGTCGTATCATCCGTAATCAGAATTTTGCGGAGTTCCTGCATTTCCTGTTTTTCCTCCTCGCTTATTTTGCCGTACGAACTTAACTGGCTGAGATGGGCCAGCCTCTGTAGCTTTTCTTTGGATTCTTCGGAACGTTCGACGTCCTGCCCAAACACCTCGGTTCCGTAGGCATCCAGCACGTTGCCAAAGATGAGCCGGTCGCGGTCAAGGCCCGTTACCTCTCCGGATTTCTGATCACTGCCGGGAGCCGCCAGCCTCCAGATGGAGCCTTTTTCGGCGGCCCGGCACACGAGCGGGCTGTGTGTAGTGACGATAAATTGCAGGTTAGGAAAATGCGTCGTGAACCATTGTCCGATGCGGGTCTGCCAGGTGGGATGCAGGTGAGCGTCGACCTCATCAATCATTACCACGCCGGGCAAATCGATGGTTTTGCCGCCCTCTCGAACGGTTTTGAAAACAGCATCGGCTCCGTAGCTGCGTATCAGATTTCGGATAATGTCAAACGTCATGCTGAGTACGGAGCGATAGCCGTCAGACAATTTGGTGGCGTCTACTTCAACTCCGTTTCCATTCTGGAACCAGACTCCTCCGTATGGGTCGATTGAACTAATCCTGGCTCCGTGTGGCAATAACTCGGCCTGGTTGATGAATTGTATGAGGTAATCGAGCGTTGGGGCTTCGGTTTTCTGTTTAACTATTGCTTCGATCTGACGAATGTAAAGCTCGCTCAGATAAGTTAACGCTTCCGTTAGTGCAACGTCCTCCCCAAAAGCGGAGAGATGAGCCCCTAAATTGGGATTGCTTTTGTACAGTAGCTCCTTCTCCTGACTCCCTCCTGTAAATCGTCGGAATGGACCATACGCCACCGAGAACCAGGCCCGGGTCTTTGTTGCAGCCTGAGGCTGGTTCATGTATGATGTTCTGTGAATATCTGAATATTTAACATCATACGATGGTGTGTTCCGAAAAATTATCTCCTGTAAAACCGCTTCATTGTGTCCTAAAATAACCTCGTCGTTATCGTCTACAAGGATTTCAGTCGCTAAGGCAATTCGATTCCGCACTACGGAGTCCTTGATGTCAGGTATAACAAGTACATCGACACTTCCTTCACTCTGCCCCGATTGCAGCCAATCATTCCAGTCCTGACGGGCAGCGTTGACGTCGACTACGTCCAGCATCGCCAGCGCAAGCGAACGGATGATAGTCGACTTGCCCGATCCATTATCTCCAATCAGTACGTGCCAGCCCGCTTCGCGGCCTTCCGGAAACGTCATCTCAAAGTGAGAAATGGAACGAATATTCTTTATTTCAAGTCGCCTGATATACATCCCTCTTCCTGCTAAATTTTACCCTCTGTAACAAACTAAATGGACTCACTATCACCGAAATTTAGTGTATAAACGCACTAAAGTAGCGTATAAACACATCATAATCGCCTGTCCGGGCGATTGAGCGGCTAATTTCTTCATTCTCCCAAAAAATAAGCCCGAACCAACCGGCCCGGGCTATTTCGTGATAAATGAATGGTTCTAAGTTCAGCGGTCCAGCACGGCAAATTCCGAATTCTTGCTGATGTATTCGGGAATCAGCCGTTTGATGGTCGCGACCAGTTGGGCGGAGTTGCCCGTCAGCATCAGCGCCTGCAACTGCATTAGGGACTGCTTCATGGCCGATTTGGCCGGAGCGTTCACCCGCGCAATCATGATTTTGGGATGATGGGTCGGCAGGGTCGTTTCGTTGTTGTTCAGCAGTTCTTCATACAGCTTCTCGCCGGGACGCAGGCCGGTATACACAATCTGAATGTCCCGGTCGGCAGTATAGCCCGACAGATGGATCATCTTGCGGGCCAGGTCGACAATCCGGACCGGCTCGCCCATGTCGAAAACGAACACTTCGCCGCCCTCGCCCATCGTGCCCGCCTCCAGCACAAGCTGACAGGCTTCGGGAATGGTCATAAAATACCGGATGACGTCGGGGTGAGTTACCGTAACCGGACCGCCCGCCGCAATCTGGTCCTGAAACACCGTCACCACCGAGCCGTTGGAACCCAGCACGTTGCCAAATCGGGTAGCAATGAAACGCGTCCGCCGCAGGGTCGGATCGGGATGGTTCAGGCTCTGAACGTACATCTCGGCCAGCCGTTTGGTAGCCCCCATGACGTTGGTCGGGTTGACGGCCTTGTCGGACGAAATCATCACGAACCGGGCGATGCCGAAGCGCAGGGCCAGGTCCGCCAGCACCTGCGTTCCCAGGACATTGACCCGCACGGCCTCGTAAGGATGATTTTCCATCAGCGGCACATGCTTGTACGCCGCCGCGTGATAGACGACGGTCGGGGTGATTTCCGAAAAAATATGGTGCATCCGGACCTCATCCGAAACGTCGGCGACCTTCACTACCAGACGGACCTGTTCCAGAACGGAGCGATAGTCCCGCCGCAGCCGGTAGTCCAGTTCAAACAGGGCGGATTCGGCCTGATCGACCAGAATGAGCGTATGCGGACGATGGCGCAGCACCTGCCGGACCAGTTCGGCCCCTATGGAACCCGCTGCCCCCGTCACCATCACCGTCTGTTGCCGCAGGTGCCTGCGGACCACCTGATTTTCCAGCGAGATGGGCGACCGGCCCAGCAGATCCTCAATCTGAATGTCGCGTATCTGGTGCGGGCGCGGACTGCCGTCAATCCAGCGCTCCACGTTCGGAATTGTCTTCACCGGAACGTGGTACTGCAGAAAAAAATTAGTTATCTCAGCCTTCCGGTGCGGGCTCACCCGGCCCATTGCCAGCAGAATCTGGGGCGGCGTCGACCGGCGGCGAATGTACCGCTGGTAGGCCTCCTCCCGACTGATGACGCGTATCCCCTGAATGACCTTGTTGATTTTGTAAGGATTGTCGTCGATGAACGCCAGCACGGAATAGCGCTGCGTGGGGTCCTGCGCCAGCACACTACGCGTGAGCATACCCGTCTTGCCCGCTCCGTAGATGAGAATATGCTGCCGGGCACCGCTGGCTAGCGAACGCAGGCTCCAGTAAGCTTCTTTCACCAGAATGCGGCCCACCGACAGTGCTACAATGCTGCAGAAATAATCGATTAGCAGAATGGACAGCGGTATACTCCATTGATAGCTGCGCGTGAGGGTAGCAATGACGTATGACCCGCTCGCCGTGAGCAGTCCGCTGATGGTGAGCACTCCCAGCAGAATGCGGATATCCTCCAGGCTCGTGTGCCGGATAATACCCTGATGTGAACGAAACAGCAGAAAAAAACAGGTCCGGACAACCATCGTTACACTCAGGCAGTACAGAAAAAATTCGGCATCGATCAACGTGCTGTCAAAATTGAACCGCAGCAGATAGGCTATCGTGAACGATGCGATGGAAACGCCTATGTCAGCGGCCAGCACAAGGTAGCCCGACACGGTTCGGTTGGCGTGAACGTTCAGGTAGTTTTCGATCATCAATCAAGTCAGTTAGTAGAACATCAGAGCTTCCCCCACCCACTCCCGGCAGCAGCCAGGAGGCGGTATTTCAGGTTGGCAGACTTTATTTACTGAAGGTATACCGCTCTGACCCCGGCTGTTCGGGGGTCGGCGTGTTCACTTGCGGACGAACCGCTGACGGAGTGCTTTGTGTGTGCTGGTGCGCACCTCGATGATGTATACGCCCACGCTCAACTGCGAGACGTCCAGATCCGTCACCGGACCGTAGGTTTGCACCGTACGTCCCTGCTGATCCAGAACGCGCACGGCTTCGACGTCGCCCGCCCCCCGCACTTCCAGCGACAATTTCTGCGCCGAAGGGTTCGGGAAGAGCTTCATACTCAGGCTTTCGATGCCCCGGCGGACGGAGATCACTTTAGAGAAGGCAAACTTGCCGTCACGGTCGACCTGCCGCAGCCGGTAGTAGTTGATTTCGGCGGGCGATTCGGTATCGACAAAGCGGTAGAACTGCTGGGTGGAAATGGTGCCTCTGCCCGCCACCCGACCGATGGCCTCAAACCCTTTGGCATCGTCGCTGCGCTGAATTTCGAAGTAGGCATTGTCTTTCTCATCGAAGGTCGACCAGCTCAGCACCGACCCCTCGTCTTTCCGCCACTCACCCCGGAAGTCCGCCCAGGTGACGGGCAGGGGCTCGGTGACGGTGAAGGAGGTCGTCGAATTATCATTGCTGGGGTCGTTGCCCGGCGTCTGAGGTCCATTGAAGTTCAATGTTCCCGTAACGACCGATGGACCGCCGACATTGACGCCGATTACCTGAATGTTGACATTGGCGGCCCCCAGCACCGGAAGTTCCTGATTGTATCTCAGTGTTATACTGCCGCCTACACCCGGCGTAAAGCTGACCACCGAAAAACTCGGATTGTCGAAAATAGGATTGCCGCTGCCGTCGGTGTTGATGCGAACGTTGTTTCCGACCGACACCTGAGGCTCCAGGCGGCCCGCCGGAGCAGGTTGGTCAGGTACACCATTATTCGTCAGCCGTACATTGACATTGCCCGTCTGGCTCACCTCGATGGATGGAGGAACCGCATTGATGTTGATGGCGACATCCTGGGCGCTGGTCAAGTGGGCAACCAGTACCACGGCAAAACATAAACAGGTCGCTAAAATTCGTTTCATGAGTAAACGTGTTGAATAGAGCTAGATTTATTACCGTCAGAAATTATCAGGAGCGAATCAGGTACAAGCCTGATTCGCTCCGTTTTCATCATAGGGTGGATACACTGGTATTCACCCGGTTGTTGGTCTGAGGCGTTTCGCCTCCGCCGGTGCCGCCCACGATGGTGGCCGTAATATTCTGCGTCGTATTGGGGGCGATGCTGGCATTCCGGCTGATATTGAAGCCGATGACCGCCCGACCATTGGCCGGAATGACGACTCCCGCTTTGGACGTTACCACAATGAATGCTCCGCTGTCGCTGAACTCCCAGTCGCCGTTCTGATTGGCCGTGCCACCCTGTACATTCGACGTGCCACTGCTGGTCGGGTAAGTGATAGTAAAGGCCGTCAGCTTATTGATGCGGAAAGTGACCGGCGCCGACGTAGGCACACCCCGAATCTCGAAGATGTTGACCACAAAATCGCGGCTGGCACCTTCCACGAAACTAAGGTTGTCTATCCGGATGGTCGGCGTCAGATCGGGCGCTCCATCCCGGTAATCCGGCGTGGTGTCGCCGTCCGTGTCGGGCAGGGTCGGATTGTTGGCGTCGCCGTAGGTAGCGGGCAGTCCATCCACCGGCAGCGGAATGCCGTCGTTATCCGGGTCGGTAACGTCATCGACCACACCATCGTTATTGGCATCGAGGCTCGACGGGTTCGGAATGCCGCTTTCGTAGAGGTCTCTGACTCCGTCGTTGTCGCTGTCGACGTCCTGATAGTCGGGCTTGGCGTCGCCGTCGGTATTTGGCGGATTCAGGCCATTGCCCGCACTCGACGGAATGCCGTTGTCGCCCACCGGTCCGTCAGCAATGCCGTTGCCATCGGCGTCGGTGCCGCCGCCTTCCACCACGTCGTTGATACCGTCATTGTCGGCGTCCAGGTCGCGGTAGTCCGGCAGCGGGTCATTGTCGGAGTTGGTCGGGTTGCTGCCGTCCGGCCCTTTCTCGGTGGCGTCGGTGATGCCGTCGTTGTCGGAATCCAGATCCAGGTAATCCTGTCGGCCATCGCCGTCCGAATCACGCGGGTTGTTACCGTCCGGTCCACGTTCCACGCTGTCGGGGATGCCGTCGCCGTCGCTGTCGGGGTCGCGGTAATCGGGCAGACCATCGCTGTCAGTATCACGCGGGTTGTTGCCGTCGGGTCCGCGTTCGATGCTGTCGGGGATGCCGTCGTTATCGGAGTCCGTATCGCGATAATCCGGTGAACCGTCGCCATCCGTGTCGCGGGGATTATTGCCGTCGGGTCCGCGTTCCACCGAGTCGGGTATGCCGTCATTGTCCGAATCCAGATCCTGGAAGTCGGGCGGACCATCGCCGTCGGAATTACGCGGATTGCCGCTGTCGGGACCGACTTCCACCGTATCGGGGATGCCGTCGTTGTCATCGTCCGGATCGCAGGCATCGGCCAGCCCATCGCCATCGTAGTCGAGGTTGTTGTTACCTGTCGGGCAGTTGTCGTTACAGTCCGCCGTACCGTCATTATCCGTGTCTTCAATCACGAAGGCGTAATAAATCCGGTACGTACCTTCCAGCACGGAAACCAGCGAGCCGATTTCGATCTGGATACGGTTGAAGGGCGCTGTTGGGTAAAAGCCCACGATGTTTCGGTTGGAACCGCCACCGACCACCGAAGCGGCCAGCAGACTCGATGCCGTAGCCGAGCCGACCAGCGTCGAATTGTTATACGCCCGAATGACGACGTTGTTCAGTAAACCCACGTCGATCAGCGAACTCTCCCTGGAAATGACGAATCCGGCAAACGTACCGACCGGAAAGAGCGTCCCGTCATTTTTAACCGTCACCCTGGCACCCGAGCCCACGCCCACGGCTCCCGGATCATAGGTAGCGAAATTATTGAGGTCGGCATCGACCACGTTTCCCTCATTGGCTAAGGACTGACCCACCCCCAGACCAAAAATCCCTGTCCAGACGGTGGCGCAGACACCCAGCACGCAGCCTTCGTTGGCCTGCAGAACGCCATTGTATTTACCGGCACCTGCTGCCGTCAGCGGCTGCTGGCAGTCGGTACAGGTTGTCGGTTCTTCAAAGGCGCCGTAGAGCCGGAGTGTCCCTACGTTGACGCCCACCGGCTGATTCACCCGCAGCCGGACTTCGTTATAGGCCTTCGTGGTCGTAAAGCTCAGCCGCTGCTTGATGGTATTACCGCTGCCGCTCAGGGCCGTGAGGTTCAGCAGACTGCCGCCCGCACCGAAGGTCTGTGATTCCTGAAGCTGGCCGTACAGGTAGGTGTCGACCGAAAGCGTATTCAGGATGTTGGCGGCCAGCAGCGTGTTGGTATTGGGAGCCAGCACGAAGCCCGCCCGTGTACCTGCCGGATAGGTGTTGGCGCGGTCGATGACGCCCACCGACACGCTGGTCAGAACGCCTGCAGGCAGCGTCAGCAGGGCATAATCGTTCTTGTCACCGTTGTTGAGTCTCTCGCCGTCGGTCAGGCTGCAGGCCACGCAGGTCAGCGAGCCGTCGTAGATAACATCGGTATTCAGACCCTGGATGAAATCGTCGCAGACGCCGTTGTTTTCGACGCTGCAGTTCTGCGGAAAGGCCAGCGCGGCGTAGACTTTCAGGTTGGTCAGCACCTGCGCACTCAGTGCGTTGACCGTCAGGCGCACCTCATCGAACTCCTGGGTGGTGATGAAGGTGGCGTAGAATTTCTGTTCGCCGCTCAACAGCGTCCCCGACACCAGAGCGCCCACCTGCCGGGAGTCGCCCGTGGGGTTGCCATTGCGGTAGGTGGCAATGGTCAGGTCGTTGAGCAGGGAGAGCTGGGCCAGCCCCGCCCGCGACAGTACGAAACCCGCTACGTAGCCCGCCGGAAAAGAACCGTTGGTTTTGCGCACCAGGATCGACTGCTGATTCAGGGCGTTCAGAATCGTGTTGGCATCGGCGAACGTGTTGATGTCACTGTCGATGACGTTTTGCAGATTGTTGTAGTTGGCCGCCCCCAGACACGCCTGATTGATACAGACCGACACGCCCGAGGCCGTACCGACCACTACTCCCGAACCGGATATAGGCTGGTAGCAGGCCTGGCCCGGCGACACAAACGAATACAGGAGACATAAGAGAAACAGAGGGGCGAACCGGCGGAGGCCGACTGGCGCCCGTAGTGGAATAGTGTAAATTTTATTCATAATGGATTGAGTAGGTGAACTGATAATTTGGATATAAATCGATAGTCGATGAAGCCAGAGAGTACTGTTATTGGGCAATTGAATTAATGAAAACTAACCAGGCGCTAAAAAATGGTTTATTTTCTTCTCTGCATTTTAGGAAGTTTATATTTACCCCAGTTTATACAAGGGCAAAAAAAGTGCCATGTATTTATTTAACGGCAAATAAACTCATTGTATACCAGTGAGTTGTAACTTTTCATATATACCCAATTTATTAGATTATTACAATTATTAGCAGACACAGATTTAGTGGTTTGTAGCAGATCTCATTATGAGTTAAATAAAAAGCAATTCCGATAATCAATAGAGCCAGTAAGAATAAATACTCATTATTAGTTTGCTACTCACCGTCTGGTTACTTTATCCTGTAGTTAGATAGTTTCAATCATTATCTTATCATTGACTTTGTTTTAGTATATATCTTTCCATAGTGTTAGTTCAAAAATGGCGACGTCGCCTGAACAGACATCAACCTTAGTTTACTTATATCACGCATAAATAAATTACAAAAAAATGAAGCATGAAAAGGAGACAGACAAGTTTCCATTTCATGCTTCATTTTGTCTAAAGCGGAATTTTATCTCAAAAGTGACATAGATGGATGTTTAGTCAGGCAATCGAAGAGTGCTCTTTTGTTTCCGGCACTCGTTTTAATCGTCGGAAAAACAGCATGGTCAGCAGCACTGCCGCCAGCGACAGGCCCACCAGCAGGCCCACCCAGACCCCGGCGGCGCCCATGCCCATCCGGATGCCGAGCAGGTAGCTCACGGGCATGGCTACCACCCAATAGGCAAAGAGAGTAATGATGGTGGGCACGTTGACGTCGGAGAGCCCCCGCAGCGCCCCTACACCCACAACCTGAATACCATCCGACAACTGGAAAATGCCTGCCATAATCAGCAGAGAGGCCGCTAAGGTCATCACCTCGGGATTGTCGCGTATGTAGAGCGATACCAGCCAGTCGTTGGCCGTCAGGAACAGGAGGGCGCACAGGCTCATGAACACCGCCGAGAGCACAAAGGCGGCCACCCCCGCCCGGCGCACGAGCAGTCGGCTCTGCCGCCCGACGGCGTTGCCGACGCGAATGGCTCCCGCCGACGAGATACCTGTTGCCATCATATAGGTCGTCGACGCCATGTTGAGCGCAATCTGATGCGCCGCCAGTTGCACCTCGCCGAGCCAGCCGACCATGACCTGCGCCAGTGAAAACGTGGCAACCTCAAAAAAGAAAATCATGCCGCCCGGAAGTCCCAGCCGCAGCACCTGCCGCACCTCGTCCCGAATGGGCAGCCACCGATACTCCTCCCGGAAATACGGCTGAAACGCGCTTGTCCGATGGATGTAGACCAGAATGGCAACGGCCATGTATATACGGGAGATGAGCGTGGCCGTGGCCGAGCCATACAGGCCCATTTCCGGAAATGGTCCGACGCCCAGGATCAGCAGCCAGTTGAAGAGGGCATTGACCAGCAGGGCCGAGAGCGTAATGCCCATCGCCACGCGGGGATAGGCCAGACCGTCGCACAACTGCCGGGCGGCCACAAACAAAAACAGGGGAATGTTGGACACGCTCAGGATCAGCATGAAATTGCGGGCCAGTTCGGTCACCTGCGGCGTTTGCCGGAAAATGCCGAACGACCACGCCAGCCCTGCCCCCACCAGCCCCAGTACTGCGCTCAGCAGCAGCGCCACCCGGATGCCCGCCCGGTGAAGCTGATGAATGCGGGCCGGGTCGTTCTGCCCCCGCGCCTGCGACACCAGCGATGCCACCACGGCCAGCCCGCCCACGCCGATGCTCGATATCAGAAACGTCAGCGAAACGGCCAGCCCGGCGGCACCCAGCGCCACCGGCCCCAGCAGCCGCCCGACAAAAATATTGTCCGTTACGCCCATCAGGACAACGCCAAGCTGGGCAATGACAATGGGGATGCTCAGACGAAGCGTTTCAGACAGTTCGGGTTTATACGTTTGTAGCCAGTGTTTCATACCAGGGCAACGCTGGCAGCAGGAAGCTTGTTCCGGAGACGGTACCACAATAACGAATCTCAGCCTGCTCAGCGGATAATCGGCACCGCCTCCAGCAAACTCACAGGTGCCTGCGTCGGCATGATTCGGATCAGTTGAAAACCAGATTTCTCCAGGAGCGTCCGGTATTCGGCTTCCGTGCGTTCGCGGCCACCCGTCACAACCAGCATATTCATATCGAACAGAATCGACTCCGAAGCCTCACTGACGGCAGGAATGACACGCTCTATGACCAACAGCCTGGCCCCTCCGGGCATGTTGCCGTGACAGCTTTGTAAAATCCGCCGGGCCGCCAGGTCGTCCCAGTTATGAAGCACACTCTTCAGTATATACAAATCCCCTTTACCGGGAACACCAGCGAAAAAATCACCGGCAACAAAGCGTATTCGTTCCGCAATGTCCGTCCTGATGAATTTCTGGTCAGCCTGATTGATGATGGTCTCCAGGTCGAAGACGATGCCCTTAAGATGAGGATGAGCCTGCAACACCGCCGCCACCAGCGCACCCTGGCTTCCCCCGACGTCGATAACGGTTGAGTAAGGCGTGAAATCGTAAGCGCTGACGATAGCCTTCGTTTCCAGTGCTGAATAGCCGCTCATGGCCGCGTGGAACTGCTCGCCAGCAGAGGGATTGTGCTCTAAAAATTCGTACAAAGATTGTCCATGAACCTGATCGAACCCTGGCTTTCCGGTTCTGACACTATGGAGCATCTGGCCGTATGCCTGCCAAAGCCAGGGTTCGCCGTATAAAATGGCTAAGCTATGCAGCGAACCCGGAACGTCTGTTCTCAATAGTTCGCCCCTTGCCGTTAAGGCAAAAGTCCCTTCGTTGGTCTGGGCAACTATTTCCAGGCTGGCTAACGCCCGAAGCAGTCGATTCAACGAGGAGGCATCGGCACCCACAACCTCTGCCAGATCGGCGACCGTCTGAGGACCGGGAGCTAACTGGTCGGCCAGACCCAGTTTAGCGGTTACATACAGGATCTGGGTAGTCCGGAAGCCCATGATGTCGCTCCTGACTTGCTGTTCCAAACTGAGGTTCATAACACTGTATCAATCAAGTAGTCAAGGATTTACGATACGTTTCAGGGGCGGTAAAGGCATTGACGAAAATAGCTATTGAGATTAGTGTCAGCGGATAGATCAAGCCCGCAAATGGCACAAAGGCCGCACTGATTGGTACAATCATCCTTACGAATAATTCCGTAATGAACGGGGTCAACCCGCCCAATACGCCATTGCCGACATTATAGGCAAACCCCATGCTGGTATACCGAATTTGCGTGGGAAAAAGCTCCAGGATGAATGCCCCGACAGGACCATACACCATAGCGCAGCTTACGTGAAGGCATAAAAGCAATCCGGTCAATTGCACCATAGCCGTCAGGCTGACGGTATGCACAGCCGCAAGCCCCTCCGGATTTCCGATAGGATGCATGAAATGAAACACCAGAGGCATAAAGAAAATGCTCAATAGCAAACCGCTGATTATAATTGGCTTACGTCCTAGCTTATCGCTTACGCTGCCAAAAAACTGAAGCAGAGGGCTACTGATTATCGTGGCAGTACCCACGATGATCAAGACCGTTTCGACAGGTAAAAGAACCGTTCTTTGTAGATAAAACAAGGTCACAAAGTGCGTCGTCTGCATGAGGGTACTCTGGGCCGCACAGCCGCCAAAAATGGCAATTAGCAGCAGCATTCGATTGCGTCTTGTGCGGAAACTGTCTTTAACCGGCATTGAACTGCTGCTCCCCTGTTCCTGCATTTGTGCGAAAAGCAGGCTTTCCGGTAAGCGCGTCCGGATAAACCAGCCAAGGGCAATCAGAAAGGCGCTGAATAAGAACGGAATACGCCAGCCATAGGCATCGAATGCTTCGTTGCCCAATAGCCTGCGTGTGCTGTATACCACCAGCAGGCACAATAGCAACCCCAAAGGAACGGTGGCCTGGATAAATCCGGTGAAAAATCCGCGTCGGCGTTCAGGGGCCTGCTCGGCGACGTAGATGATTGCCCCAGTATATTCGCCACTGATAGCCAGCCCCTGCAGCAGTCGACAAACAAGCAGCAGGAAGGGAGCATACCATCCAACCGCTTCGAAGGAAGGAATTAAACCTATGCAGAACGTGGCACCGCCCATAAGCAGCAAGGAGGTCAGAAAAGGCTTTCGCCTTCCCTGCCGGTCCCCCATTCGACCGAATAGCAAAGCGCCAAGGGGCCTAATCAGATAAGAAGTGCCGACCACCGCCAGTGTTTCCAGAAAACGAGCGTCATTCTCCGGAAACAGGTTCTGGGCTAAAACCGGAGCAAGAATAATAGCCAAAAGCAAATCATACCATTCGATGAACGTACCGATGGCGGCAGCGGCAATGATTACTATTGGGGAAGGGGGTCTGCCAGCAGATGTCGTAACGGGAGCATACATACCAATTGGTGCAAACGACAAAACTATTGAGTCGCCTTCGCCCGGTAAATAGTGCATTTGCATTAAATCCTGGCGGGATGAGAGGGAAGCTTATAAAATCACTCAATTCCGGAGTCGTACCGGCCCCCAAACCTGAAGGCCGATGCGGTTCCCATCCGTTCTTTTTCTTACTTTTGTCTCACTACACTTAATAGCCCATTCACTTGAAAGAGTACGGCAGCAATATTCAGAAACTGGTCGAGCACCTGCAGACCATCGAGGATCGGGAAAAACGCACCCGCTATGCCCACATTCTCGTCGAACTCATGCGCCAGATTCACCCCAACATGCGGGATAATCAGGACTACTATAATAAACTCTGGGACGATCTCTACATCATGTCGGGCTTCACGCTCGACGTCGACAGCCCCTATCCGCCCCCGCCGGTCGACGTCCTGGGTCGCAAACCCCAGCAGGTGCCCTACAATACGCACGACCTGCGCCACAAACATTACGGCCACAACATTAAACTGCTGGTCGACAAGGCCGTCAGTCTCGAAGACCCCGAAGAGCGCCGGGCGTTTGTGTCGTATCTGATTCGGCTGATGCGGACCTTCTACACCACCTGGAACAAGGACACCGTGGAGGACGAGAGCCTTCTCCAGAACCTGGAAGACATCGCCAACGGTCGCCTGCACGAAGAAATAAAGGCCATTCGGGAGGGCGGTTTCATCGAATCCACGCCGCGTGAGCGTACCGCCGATGCACCCGTCCGCCGCAACGAGGGCGGCCAGGGCAACTACCGGACCAACCACCCGAATCAGAATTACGGACGCGGTGAGGGCGGTCCGTCGCACGGCGGTCCGTCGCACGGCGGCAATCGTTCGTTCGGCGGCGGACCGTCGCACGGTGGTTATCAGGGCAACCAGAACCGCAATAACCAGAACCGCAATCGCAACCAGAACAACTCCGGCAATCCAAACAATCGGCGGAGAAGGTGAGAGTTGATGTATAATGAATAATGCAGGATGAATAATGTGTGGGGCGGATCGGATGAGTAAATAAAATCCCTGCATTCATTCTACCGCAGCGGCGGCGCATTATTCATTATCCATTCTGCATCATTCATTCCTCATTATTCATTATACATTATTCATTAAATAAATGGCTTCATTTCGTATTGTCGGCGACCGTCGGCTCAAGGGGGATATTATCCCGCAGGGCGCCAAAAACGAGGCCCTGCAGATTCTCTGCGCCGTGCTGCTCACCAGCGAACCCGTCACGATTCATAATATTCCCGACATCCGGGACGTCAACAAGCTCATCGAACTGCTGGGCGATCTGGGCGTGAAACTCGACCGGCTATCGGATTCGTCCATGCGTTTCCAGGCCGACGACGTCGACATCACGGTTCTCGATACGGAAGAGTATCGCCGGAAGGCCGCCGCCCTGCGCGGTTCGGTGATGCTGCTGGGTCCCATGCTCGCCCGCTTCAAACAGGGACGCATTCCCCGCCCCGGCGGCGACAAAATCGGTCGGCGGCGGCTCGACACCCACTTTCTGGGTTTCGAAAAACTGGGAGCCCGCTTCAACTACGACGAAAACGACGGCGGCATGTATCATGTCGACGCCAGCCAGTTGAAAGGCACCTATATGCTGCTCGACGAAGCCTCCGTGACGGGTACGGCCAACGTACTGATGGCTGCCGTGCTGGCCGAGGGCACGACGACAATTTACAACGCCGCCTGTGAACCCTACCTACAGCAGCTCAGCAAGATGCTCAATCGTATGGGGGCCAAAATCAGCGGCATCGGTTCCAATCTGCTCACTATCGAGGGCGTTGAACGGCTCGGCGGCACCGAACATACCATGCTGCCCGACATGATCGAAATTGGTTCCTTTATCGGTCTGGCCGCCATGACGCAATCGGAGATTACCATCAAAAACTGCCGGATTCCGGAACTGGGTATCATACCGGACGTCTTCAAACGGCTGGGTATTCAGATGGAATTCCGGAATGACGACATCTACATCCCAGCGCAGGAACATTACCAGATCGAGTCATTTCTGGATGGCGGCATGATGACGGTCTCAGACGCCCCCTGGCCTGGTTTTACGCCCGACCTGCTCAGCATCATTCTCGTCACGGCAACTCAGGCGCAGGGAACGCTGCTGGTGCATCAGAAAATGTTTGAAAGCCGGTTGTTCTTTGTCGATAAGCTCATCGACATGGGCGCCCAGATTATTCTCTGCGACCCGCACCGGGCTACAGTAGTGGGTCTCAACCGGCAGATGCAGTTGAAAGGCATCCGGATGACCTCGCCCGACATCCGGGCGGGCGTGGCCCTGCTCATTGCGGCCCTCTCGGCTAAAGGCGACAGCATCATCGACCATATCGACCAGATTGAACGGGGTTATCAGAACATCGACGGTCGGCTGAATGCCATCGGGGCCGAAATCGAGCGTCTGTAAGGCGGCTTTCCTCTGCATTGAAAACCGGGACAGGGTTCCGGTTTTTTCTTTTTATTGGAAGCAGGCGGCAGATTTAATAAACTCTTCACAAACTTTTCGCCGGAATGGATAGTAGTTACCGTTAGCGGCCCACTTCCCTCCACAAAGCGCTCAACCAACATGATAAAACGGTTTACTGCCACACTCGTCTGCGCGCTGTTTCCCTGTTTGTCAGAACTTTACGCGCAAAACAGCCTCAGCGGTCATATTCTCGACACAACGACCCGCCAGCCGGTTCCGTTTGTGAGCGTGGCGCTCTATCGTCTGCCCGACTCGGTGGCGCTCAACGGCGGCATCACGGACTCTTCGGGGCGTTTCCGCATCGCCGACGTTCAGAGCGGCAGTTACCAGCTCAAAACCTTTTTTGTGGGTTATAAACCGGAATCGATGAGGGTCAGCGTTTCTGACGGACAGTCTGTCGACCTCGGTTCGCTATTTCTGGAGGCCGACTCGCGGCTGCTGGCCGAAGTGCAGGTGACGGGGCAGCGGGCCGGGGTGATCGTCAAAGCCGACCGTCAGACCTATCGAGCTGCCCAGTTTGGGTCGGCCACCGGCGGAACAGCAGGCGACGTGCTGCGCAACCTGCCCGGCATGACGCTCAATGCCGAAGGAGAGGTCAGTCTACGCGGCTCGAATGGCTTTCTGGTGCTGCTCAACGGCCGCCCCGTCCAGGCCAACCTGGAGACGCTGCTGCAACAGCTACCGGCCAACGACGTCGAAGCCATCGAAGTCATAACTACACCCAACGCCCGTTTCGACCCCGACGGCAAGGCGGGCATTATTTCCATCGTAACTAAAAAAGGATCTGAAGACGGCTGGTCGGCGATAGCCAACGGCATGGCCGGTCTGCCCAGCGTCAACGCGTTCGACAACGCCCGTGGGCCCCGCCGCTACGGTACCGACGCGACCCTGACCTACCGCTCTGCCCGCTGGGAAGTATCGCTGGCTACGGCCTATCTCCGCAACGACGTTGCTGGTCGCCGGGAAGGTTACGCCAACACGGTCATCGGGCGACTTTTTACGCGTTTTCCGTCGGATGGTGAGCGCAGCTTCGACCGATACAGCTTCACCAACCGGCTGGCCGTGGCCTTCATTCCCAATAAATTCAACGCCTGGAATCTGGGTCTTTATTATGGGCGCCGGACCGAAGACCGCATCGCCGACATTTTCTATGACAACACAAAAATTAACCTGTTCACGGGTGAAATCGTCGGGCGCAGTACCTATTTCAACCAGAATCTGGTGCGTAAACAGGGAAGTTTTTACACGGCGAACCTCGATTATACGCATACATTCGGCAACAAAGCAACCCTGACCGTCGGCGGGCTGTATGAATACGACCGGCTGAGTGGGTTCACCAGTAACCGGAACCTGAACCGCACCGACTACCGCGACACGCTGCAGTATACGCTCACAACCACCGACCGGCCGATCCGGAACGCCCGGGCCAATCTGGACGGCAGCCTGCCCGTCGGAAACGGCAGGCTGGAAGCAGGTTATCAGTATCGGTATCAGCAGGATACGGGCGACTACCTGTACCGGGAGCAGAACGGCAATGGCGAGCCGCTCCCTGTCGTCCCGGCCTTCAGCGGGCGGGTCGTCATCAGCAACGACATCCATAGCTGGTACAGCCAGTTTGTCCGCAGTACCAAAAAACTGGAGTATACGGTCGGGCTGCGCTACGAACATTCCGTACGCAGGCTGCTGGCTCCTGACGGACGCCTTTACCCGCTGACGCTGAACAACCTGTTTCCGTCGTTCAACCTGCTTTTCCGGGCCCAAGAAGGCCTGTCGCTGAAGACCGGCTACAGCCGCCGCATACAGCGCAGCAGCAATTTTGCCCTCAACCCTCTCCCTGAGCGCGAACACTCCGAAACGCTCGAACAGGGCGATCCCAATCTGCTGCCCGAATTTGTCGACCTGGCCGAAGTGGGAATGACCAAAAATCTGGGTGGCAGTACACTCGTCACGACGCTGTATTACCAGGGCATCCGCAACATCATCAACCGGGTCAACCGGGTCTATACGGACAGCATCCTGAGCCGGATTTTTACGAATGCGGGCACCGCCCGGCGGTTTGGACTCGAAGTGGCCGCCGACCTGCGGCTGACAAAAGCATGGAAGCTCTATCTGGGCGGCAACGTCAACCGCTTCACGCTGGCGGGTCAGTTGTTTTACAATGAGGTCGTCTATAACCGGGCGGCCTGGGTGTATTCAGTCAACGCCAATACGAGCTATCAGTTGACGCCGACCTTCTCGCTGCAGGCCAGCGTCAACTATCTCTCCCGGCGCATTACGGCCCAGGGTGAGGACTCCCGCTTGCTGATACCGAATTTTCTGGCGAAAAAAAGCCTGCTGAAAAACCGCCTGACGCTAACGGCCCAGTGGCAGAACATCGGGCTGGGACTGCTGCCGACCAACGAACAGCGCATCACCACGCGGGGGCGCAACTTCTTCACCACGACCAATTACATTCAGGAAAAAGATATTTTCCTGCTCAACGTCAGCTATACGCTGCGCCAGCCCGGCAAACGGGCCAAACTGCCCGGGAGCGAGTTCGGCGATCAGGAATTCTGAGCTTATTTCAGGTTCTTGATAATGCTGATGAACGAGTTGCCCTGTCGTTGTTTGATGATGCCGTTGGCATCCAGACGTACGACAGTCCGGCGAATGGAGTCGCTTTCGTTACCGCCCACGCAGAACGCAAACCGCCCCTGCACGTCCTGACCCACCTCGATGACGATGACCGAGTGAGATTTGTACTCATCGTTGTCCCGTGCAAAACTGAAATCGAATGTATTGCCGCCCCGGTTGTGCTGGATAATATCGCCGACGGCGGGCGGAGCGGCGTTGAACGGAAAGCCCTGAAAAACGCCCGTTGCGTTAATGGCGTTTTTGATGGCCTGATGCACAAATACCGAGTGCGCCATCGCAAATTTGAATTCGGCTTTGGTGGCCCCGGCCTGTTTAACGCACCAGGAAATAAACACCGCCGACCAGGGCACGGCGGTACAGCTCGTGAAAGGGAAGCCAATATCCTGCGTCCATTTTTTAATCTGTGAGCACAGGACCGGATCGGCCTCGTTGGTAAACTCAAATTTCGTGTGCTGCTGCTGGGCGATGGAAGCCAGCTTTTTCGCGAAAGGGGAAGGAGTTGCCATGTTTTAAATAGTTGGAGAAAACATTTACAAACATGGCTCGGAAACACGCAAGGCAAAACGGGAAAATTCCCGTTTTGCCTTGCGTAAAACTTCCTGATTTTTAATTCGTTATCAGTGCGAATAGTACCTGCCATTCCGTAGTTATACCTGTGCCGCAGCCCGACCTATGGCCTCCGGCGGCAGGGCGCTTACGTCCATGTACATAATCTCCCACTGGTGACCGTCGGGGTCGGCGAAGCTGTGACCGTACATGCACTCGTTCTCCATCGGCTCAGCGTAGAGAGTGCCTCCGGCGGCTACGGCTTTCTGCACCAGTTCATCGACGGCCTCCCGGTTTTCGGCATCCAGACACAGCAGCACTTCGGTGGCTTTGGTGGCGTCGCAGATGGGTTTGCGGGTAAAGTCTTTAAAACGGTCTTCTACCAGCAGCATCACGTAAATGCTCTCGCTGACGACCATGCAGGTGCAGGATTCGTCCGTAAAATAGGGGTTGAACGAGAAGCCAAGTTTCGTGAAAAATTCGACTGAACGATTCAGGTCTTTGACCGGCAGATTGACAAAAATTTTCGTCGCCATTGTGTTGACAGTTTGGTTGTTTACGATTCGTTTTGCCTTTAGTCTGTTGGCCTTTCTTCCAACATCTTCGTAGCAAAGTTGCCAATAATCCGCCAGTTCGGTGGGGCGTAAATCCGCCAATTTCGGGGGTTGATTACGACAGGCTTCCTGCGTAATTTGGGGGTATGAAACACGTATCGATTCTGGTTCCGCAGCAGGCCATACTGGGCAGCGTGGAGGGGCCGCGTCAGATTTTGACGGAGGTCAACAAACTATTGACGGGCGCTGGCAGTCCCGCCCCGTTCCGGGTTCAGCTCGTGGGTGCGCTGGAGGCCATTCCGGTCTGCGGCGGTCGCTACACCGTTTATACCGACGCCCGGATCGACAAAGTCCAGAAAACGGATCTGATTATCGTTCCGGCGGTCGACGGCGACATGATGAACATCCTGAACGTCAACCGCGACCTGCTGCCCTGGATCGTGAGTCAGCACGAACGGGGGGCCGAAGTAGCGAGCCTGTGCGTGGGGGCGTTTCTGCTGGCTTCCACCGGTCTGCTCAGGGGTCGGCAGTGTGCCACGCACTGGATGGCCGCCCATGATTTCCGGCGCATGTTCCCGGACGTCAACCTGGTGGAAGACAAAATCATCACCGACGAGCAGGGCCTTTACACCAGCGGCGGTGCATTCTCATACCTGAATCTGATTCTGTATCTGGTCGAGAAACACGTGGGCCGCGATGTTGCCGTGTTCTGCGCCAAAGCCTTTCAGATTGATTATCAACGAACCAGCCAGTCGCCCTTCATGATTTTTCAGGGCCAGAAAGACCACGAAGACGAGCCCATCCGGCAGGCGCAGTCGTTTATCGAGGAGAATTTCCAGGAGCGGATTTCGGTCGATCAACTGGCAACGATGTTTGCCCTGAGTCGCCGGAATCTGGAACGCCGGTTTAAAAAAGCTACCGCCAACACGGTGGTCGAATACATTCAGCGGGTGAAAATCGAAGCGGCCAAGAAAGATTTCGAAACCAGCCGCAAGAATATCAACGAGGTAATGTACGACGTGGGTTACTCCGACGCCAAAGCGTTTCGGGAGGTCTTCCGGAAAGTAACGGGACTGTCGCCCATCGAATACCGGAACAAATACAACCGGGACTTACCTCTTGCCGCCTGATAACGCGGACGAAGCGTTCGGTCCGTTTTCTGATTCTGTTCTGCAAAACGCTATTTTCGCGGTGAAACTCAACCCATCGCATGGCAAAATCGCCAAAATTTTACGTAGTCTGGAAAGGGGCCGAGCCGGGCGTTTACGACTCCTGGGCCGACTGCCAGCAACAGATTCAGAATGTCAAAGGTGCTCTGTATAAATCGTTCGATACGAAAGCGGCGGCCCTGAAAGCCTTCAAAGACAAGCCTCATCTGCACATCGGAGCCGACCCCAAACCCGCCAAACAGGCTAAACTAGGCTTTGTGGGCAAACCCATTGCCGACAGCGTATCGGTCGATGCCGCCTGGAACACCGCTACCGGCGACATGGAATATCAGGGCGTTCATACGACCACGAAGCAACTGCTGTTCCGGCTTGGCCCCTACCCCGACGGTACTAACAACATCGGCGAATTTCTGGCAATTGTACATGCACTGGCCTGGCTCAAACAACGCGGCAGCACCCTGCCCATTTATTCCGATTCACGCACGGCCATCGGCTGGGTACAGAAAAAGAAGGCTAACACCAAACTGGCCGAAACCGACCGCAACGGCATCCTGTTCGAACTACTGGATCGGGCCGAGAACTGGCTGAACAGCAATAGCTATCCTAATAGAGTTCTGAAATGGGAAACAGAGCACTGGGGCGAAAATCCGGCAGATTTCGGGCGAAAATAGATGTTAGCGAACCAGGTCGGAGAACTTGCAGTTATCAATTGACAGTTGTATACTTGTCAGTTAAAAGCCACAGCGATGAAAACCAATCACCCCACAGGCACCCGCTCGTTTGCGGCTTCGAACCGGAGGCTTGTCCGGGCAAAGGCAACCGATTTAGATATACAGTTGACTCAACTGGCGGATCAACTGGGTGTGACGCTCAAAGAACTGGCTCCTCTGCTGCAAATTTCGGAAAGTACGCTGCACCGGCTCCGCCGTCAGACAACCCTGACCGGAACCACCGCCGAACGGGCAGAACTGCTCAGGAGTGTCGTTCAACACGGCTTGCGGGTCTATAGCGGCAATGAACAGGCGCTGCGGGATTGGCTGCGTTATCCGCTGGGTGAACTGGACGGGCGAACGCCTTTACAAACCTTGACCACTATTGCAGGCTTTACGCAGGTCGACGACGTATTAGGCCGGATTGAGCACGGCATATTCTTTTAATTTTTTTGCACTTTTCGTCCCACCGGCGGTTCGTTTTTATGTTCGTTTATCGATTGGTACATGCGGCGTATCGCCATGAGCCGCTGTCCGGCCAGGGAGCAGCTCTATACGGCGGACGCTGGAACCCCAAAGGCTTCCCTCTCCTCTACACGACTGAATCGCCCGCCCTTAGCCTGCTCGAAATTCTGGTGCATCTGAATCCGAGGCATATACCTGACTATTATCTGGCAACTATCGACGTTCCCGACCCGGTGCGCCGATACCGACCGGATGAATTACCCGTCGATTGGCGAAAAACCGGAACCGCAGGATCTTTGCCTTCTCAAACATTTCTGCTGGATTGGCTGAAAAAACCAGACTGTCTGATTATTGAAGTGCCGAGCGCCGTAGTGCCGATTATGTCCAACTACCTGATTCATCCCCGTCACATCCTATTTGCTCATTGCGAGCTTGTCCGGTGTGAATCATTTGAGCTAGACGAGCGCTTATATGACCCGTTGCTCCGAATGGCTTAAAAACATCCAATGCCAAAAAGCAGTTGCTTTCTTGCTAAAAGGCGTTTACATTTATATTGTCTCTTTTTTCACTCCTTATGGCTGTTTCGGCTCGAAATACACCCGCAATCTACCAGCCCAGACGAGCGACGGGCTTCGTCATTATTGAAGAGGCTCGGCGGGGCGTTTCTACGCAGCGTATTGACCAGCTTGCCCAATTGCTGGGGCTTACGCTAAAAGAAATGGCCGTGCTGCTGCAGATCGCCGAACGTACGCTGCATCGCTTTCGGCGGGAAGGCCGACTGAACGAATATGCTTCCGAACGCCTGCTACTATTGGAAAATCTGGCGGCCCACGGCCTGATGGTCTTCGATGGTCGGGCCGACGCGGTGTCCGATTGGATACGACACCCGCTTCGCGAACTGAATGGACAAGCGCCCTTGTCGCTGCTATCGACCATCAGCGGGTTTGGGCTGGTAGATGACGTGCTGACCCGTATCGAGCACGGCATTTACGCTTAAGCCAACATTGAGCCAATGCTGGTTTATCGTTTATACAAAAGTGCCTACATTACAGAACCGCTCTCGGCGGAGGGTGCCCGTCGGGCGGGAGGTCGCTGGAACCCTAAAGTGTACCCCGTTTTGTACACCTCAGCCACGCCGGAACTTGCTTTGCTGGAAGTACTGGCGCATCTTAATCCACGTTTCGTACCTGAATTTCATCTTTTGGTGCTGGAAATACCAGACATCCATCGGAAAGTAGCTCTGACGGATCTACCCGTCGAATGGCAGAATGAGGAACAATACGAACCGATGCAATCGTATCTGTTAGACTGGTTGAATCAGCCGGATACGCTGACAGTCTCGGTTCCATCGGCGATTGTCGACCGTTCGCAGAACTATTTGCTGCATACGCTGCATCCTGATTTCAGCCGCAGCGTCCGGGTCGTGGAAAATAAGCCGTTCGCTGTTGACCAACGTTTATTTCGCTAACCCTGCCATGTTCCGCTTTAAACAATTCACGATTCATCAGGATCGCACGGCCATGAAGGTCTGCACCGACGCCTGCCTGTTTGGTGCGTATTCTGACGTTTCAGGCGAACGGATTCTTGACGTTGGAACCGGTACAGGTCTGCTGGCGCTCATGGCCGCCCAGCGCAACCCGGCAGCGCAGGTCGATGCCGTGGAGGTGGACGAAGCCGCCTTCGGGCAGGCCACCGAAAACGTGGCGGCCAGTCCGTTTACCGACCGGGTTCGGATCTGGCATGGACGAATCCAGGCGTTCAGCCGCACGGGCCGGGAGGCTTTTGACCGCATTCTCACCAACCCTCCTTTCTACACGGCTCACCTGCGCTCGCCCGACGCCGCCGTCAACCGGGCGCTGCACAATGACGAACTGCCATTTGAGGAACTGACGGAAACTGTTGTTCGGTTATTGAAGCGGAACGGACAGTTGTGGGTGATGCTACCGCCGTTTGAAATGGAACGGCTGGTTCAGATAGCACAGACCGCCGGGCTGCATCCATTCCGGCAATTGAGTGTCCGGCATCACGCTCAAAAACCGGTTTTTCGGGCTATATGGGGCTTTTCGTTTGGGCCGGGTGCGGTTGAAAGCGATGAAATCTGCCTCTACGAAACGGATGGGAAAACCCATACCGACCGATTCCGCACCTTATTGGCTCCCTTTTATCTGATATTCTGAAATTCATGCGACCTTTGTGAAAAATTAAACGCAAATCGGACGCTAAGACAAGCGCCAAGAATGCAAAGAAAACTATTGCGCCCTTTGCGTTATCCTTCGCGTCTTTGCGTTTAAAATTATATGACTGATACGCTGCAACTGTCCATTGTCATCCCGCTCTACAACGAAGACGAGTCGCTGCCTGAACTGCACGACTGGATTCAGCGCGTGGTGACGGCGCAGGGCTATACGTACGAAATTCTGTTTATCGACGACGGCAGCACCGACCGTTCGTGGGACGTCATTCTGTCTTTGGCCGAGCGCAATCCGAATGTCCGGGGAATTCGCTTTAACCGCAACTACGGCAAAACCGCCGGGCTGCAGACGGGCTTTCAGGCCTGTCGGGGTCGGGTAGTGATTACGATGGACGCTGATTTGCAGGACAGCCCCGACGAAATTCCGGACCTTTACCGAATGATTACGGAAGAGAACTACGACCTCGTGTCGGGCTGGAAACAGAAACGCTATGACCCGCTGAGCAAGACCTTACCGACAAAACTATTCAATGCGGTGACCCGATGGATTTCGGACGTATCTTTGCATGATTTTAACTGCGGACTGAAAGCCTACAAGCAGAAAGTCGTCAAAAATCTGCATCTCTACGGCGAAATGCACCGCTACATTCCGGTCGTAGCGAAATGGAACGGCTTTGGCCGGATTGGCGAAAAAGTAGTGCAGCACCGCGCCCGAAAATACGGAACGACGAAATTTGGCCTGGAGCGGTTCATCAACGGATTCCTGGATCTGCTGTCGATTACGTTCGTCAACAAATTTGGAAAACGGCCCATGCACTTCTTCGGTAGTTTCGGGACGCTGTCGTTCTTCGTAGGAACGATCATTACGATCTGGCTGATCGGTGAGAAACTATACAATATCGCCAACCATCTGAAATACCGGAACGTAACCGACAATCCCCTGTTTTTTCTGGCGCTGGTTGCCATCATCCTGGGCGTTCAACTGTTTCTGGCGGGTTTTCTGGCCGAACTGCTCATCCGGCAGTCGCCGCAGCGAACCGGCGAACTACTGATTGCGGAAAAGACTGGCTTCAGCGGCGTCGAGGTTTAATTAGATGTGAATACAAGAATAAAAAACCATGATTCATCAGTTTAAAGCACATCCCTGGCACGGGATTTCCATTGGAGAAAGCGCACCGGAGCAGGTGACGGCTTTTATCGAGATTGTTCCGACCGATACGGTCAAATATGAAATTGACAAGGAAACGGGTTTCCTGAAAATCGACCGCCCGCAGAAATATTCCAACATCATTCCGGCGCTTTATGGCTTTGTCCCGCAGACCTACTGCGACGAGCAGGTGGCGGCGCTCGCCCGCGAACGGTCGGGGCGCGAAATCGAAAAAGGCGACGGCGACCCGCTCGACATCTGCGTGCTGAGCGAACACGCCATCACCCACGGCGATTTGCTGCTGCAGTGCATCCCCATCGGCGGCTTCCGGCTGCTCGACAAGGGCGAGGCCGACGACAAAATCATCGCCGTACTGAAAGGCGACGCCATGTACTCGGTTTACCGCGACCTGAAAGAACTGCCCAAAGCCGTGGTGACGCGTCTGCAGCATTACTTCCTGACCTATAAAAACCTGCCCGCCGAACCGATGACCTGCGAGATTGTCAACGTCTATGGCCGCGAGGAGGCGCATGAAGTGATCCGCCGCTCCGTGGAGGACTACTGGCAGTTGATACGTATGCAGGCGACGATGAGTTTATGAAAAAGAGGAGGAAAGGAGAAGGGAGGAGAGGAGGAAAGGAATTGGAGCCTGTGTTTATCCTTTCCTCCCCTTACTCCTTTCCTCCTTTAATTTTAACATTCAACACTTTTTTTTGGGGCTGGGAATAGTCCCTTTTTTATTTTTGTTAACTGAAAAAGGATAAACTCTTATTAACGAAATAGATGCGTCAATTTTTTAAGTATGTACTGGCGACCATTGTCGGCCTGCTGCTGTTTTCCTTCGTCAGCTTTCTGTTGATGCTCGGCATCGTTTCCATCATCGGGGCGGCCTCGGACAAAGAGGTTGTCGTGAAGGATAATTCCGTTCTGAAACTGAACCTGAATACGCCTATCCGTGAGGTCGGCGTCGAGAACCCGTTCAACGGTTTTGGCCCGTTCAACTCTGAAGGTGACGTCGTCGGGCTGACCGACCTGAAAAAAGCGCTTGCCAACGCTAAACTCGACCCGAACGTCAAAGGTGTTTATGTACAGACGGAATATCCGCAGGCGGGCTGGGCTACGCTCGAAGAAGTGCGCAGTGCGCTGGCCGACTTCCGGCAGTCGAAGAAGTTTGTGTATGCCTACGGCGAGGTAATGACCGAGAAAGGGTATTACGTGGCATCGGTGGCCGACCAGATTGTGATTACGCCCGCCGGGGCTATGGAATGGAATGGTCTGGATGCGGAATATTCGTTTTTCAAAGGAACCTTCGATAAACTGAACATCCAGCCGGTTATCTTTCGCGTTGGGGATTTCAAAAGTGCCGTCGAGCCGTTTTTCCGGACCGACATGAGCGAGGCCAGCAAGCTACAGACGGCTTCGTTCCTGAACTCCATCAACGACCACTACCTGACCAATATCTCCCGGAGCCGGGGAGTGCCGGTGGCAACGCTGAAAAAACTGGCCGACGACCTCACCATCCGGACGCCCGCCGACGCCCTGAAGGCCAAACTCATTACCAGCGTAGGCTATCAGGATGAAATCGAGGCGACCATGCGGAAAACGATGGGACTGGCTGCCGATAAGAAGATCAGCTATGTGTCATTAGGTAAATACGAGAACGCAAAAGACTACGTCGAGGAGGGCAGCAGCAAAAACCGCATTGCGGTGATTGTGGCGCAGGGCGATATCGTCTCCGGCAAAGACGACGACAACGTGGCCTCGGACCGTGTTGTGGAGCAGATCCGCAAAGCCCGCCTCGACGATCGCGTCAAGGCCGTCGTGATGCGCATCAACTCGCCGGGTGGTTCGGCGCTGGCCTCCGACGTGATGTGGCGCGAAATTGAACTGACCAAAAAAGAAAAGCCCGTCATTGCGTCGATGTCCGACCTGGCGGCTTCGGGTGGCTATTATCTGGCGATGGGCTGCAATCAGATTGTGGCCCAGCCGAATACCATCACCGGTTCCATCGGCATCTTTGGTGTGCTGTTCAACACGGAAGGCTTTTTCCGCGATAAACTCGGCATCACCTACGACCGCGTGATGACCAACGCCCACTCCGACTTCCCGACGCTGACCCGTGAAATGACGCCTTTTGAGAAAGACGTACTCCAGAAGAATGTCGAACGGGGTTACGACGTCTTTACACGCAAGGCAGCGCAGGGCCGCCGGATGTCGGTCGACAGTCTGCGCAAACTGGCATCGGGCCGCGTCTGGACGGGCACTCAGGCCAAAGCCAACGGCCTGGTCGATCAGTTGGGCGGTCTGGACGATGCCATCAAACTGGCCGCCAAATCCGCCAAACTGAAAGAGGGCGATTACCGCGTTCGGTATGTTCCGGAAAAGAAAAACGCGTTCGAGGAGTTCATGAAAGCGTTTTCGGATGATGAAGAGGCCAGAATTACGTCCCAGATCGGCGATCTGGCCCCCTACGTTCACTACCTGAAAAAGCTGAAAAACATGCAGGGCGTTCAGGCCCGGCTGCCGTTCGAACTGGACATCAAGTGACACTATACCTGTAAGGTTTTTAGAAACCTTGCAGGTTTGAGTATTATAGACCTGTAAAGTTTCCAAAAACCTTGCAGGCTTGAGTATTGCAGACCTGTAAGGTTTTTAGAAACCTTGCAGGTCTTTTTTTATCTTTACTCTTTATGCAGACCCTGCCGCCCCGCATCGACTTTTTTGCGCTCATCATGCTTCTGGGCATCGCACAGGGGCTGTTTCTGGGCCTGTTTTTCCTAACTGGTCAGCGGGGGCGCGGGGTTGCCAATCGCTGTCTGGGCTGGGCGATGCTGGCGATATCGGGAATTTCTACCGAAATTTTCCTGGATTATACCAACTATACATTCCGCGTACTATGGCTGGTCGATTTTGCCGAGCCGCTCAATTTTCTGCCGGGGCCGCTGCTGTTTCTATTCATCTACAGCCGCATTCATCAGAGACTCCCCCGGTTCTGGTGGCTGCATCTGCTCCCGTTTGCGGTCTGGGTCCTTAATTCGTTTAGCTGGCATTACCAGCCGCTGGTCTACAAGTATAATTCCTATCTGGAGTCGGTGCATCCGGAGATGCCGCTGCTGCCGTGGCAGACATGGCAGGAAACAGATTTTACGGGCCTGCGGGAGTACATTAACGAAATGACGCTGCTGAGCTGTCTGCTGTATAATCTGGCCGGTTTTGCCGTCGTGCGCCGGGCATACCGGCAGGCAGGCCAGCCGCTCTGGGGTTTCCAGCCGACTTATCTGGCTCAACTGCGCAATCTGGTGCTGCTGTTTATCGTGTTTCCGGTGCTGATTGTGGTCGTAAAGCCATTCTTTTACGAAGATTTGGGCGATTACCTGCTGGCATGCTACGTTACGTTTGCCATTTACGGCACAAGCATCCTGGTGATGAGCGGGTCGGAATTTTTCCGGGCACCGGTTCAACCACAGAGCGAACGGAGTATAATACAGAGGACGCAGAGTGATTTTTTGGTACAGGCTACGGGGGGCGAAACGGGGAGCGGTGCTTCGGATACGGAAACTCTGCCGGAGGAACCTCGCCGGAAATACGAGAAATCCCTGTTGTCGGAAGAAGTGGAAGAGGCGCTGCTGGCCCGCCTGATTCGACTGAGCAACGACGAAAAACCGTATCTGGAAAGTGACCTTTCGCTGCCCGGACTGGCCCGGCGGCTCCAGACGAGTCCCCATCATCTTTCCCAACTGCTCAACGACCGTCTCGACCAGAGTTTCTTCGACTGGCTGGCGTTTCACCGGGTCCGGGAAGCGCAGCAGCTATTGCAGAACCCGGCAATGATGAATCTCAAAATTGACGAAATCGCCGCTCAGGTCGGCTATAATTCCACCTCGGCCTTTCATACGGCCTTCAAGCGGCTTACGGGCCAGACTCCCGCCCAGTTTCGGGATGCGGCCACTTCGGCCTGATAGCTTCAGACAACCAGACGTCGCCGTTCGGCGACCCGCTTCGGGCTTCATCCCTATCGGCGCAAACTTCCTGATTATCGGGAGATAGGGCTTTTCGGCGTCCGGGAGGCCAATTTTGGGGAAACAAACCGAAACCCCGATGCAACCCTCTGTCCATCGCCCCATGCCCCAGGCCCCCACGTCTCTGCGCCGCTACGACCTTGACTGGCTGCGTGTTTTCGCCATCCTGATTTTGCTGTTTTACCATACCGGCATGATGTACGTTAGCTGGGGATGGCACATCCAGAGCCGGGAAACCAGCCCGTTTCTGGAAGACGTCATGCGGTGGCTGCATCGCTGGCGAATGCCCCTGTTGTTTTTCATTTCCGGAGCAGGCACCTATTTTGCCTTACGGAAATTTTCGCGTCCCGACGCCGGCGGTCCGGCTCCGCACCCCGACCGCCGCTACGCCGTCGAACGGTTCCGGAGGCTGTTCATTCCGCTGGTATTCGGCATGTTCGTTATCGTACCGCCGCAGATTTATTACGAATGGCTCTTTCGGGGGCGTTTTTCAGGGAGTTACGCCGAGTTTTATCCAAATGTTTTTGGCTTTGAGCCGTATAGCGACGGCGGAACGGGCGGGGCTTTTAGCTGGCATCACCTCTGGTTCATCGCCTATCTGTTTCTGTATTCCCTCATCAGCATCCCGGTGTTCCGGTGGCTGCGCAGTGAGAACGGGCAGCGTTTCACCGACCGGGTGAGCCGCCTTCTGGTCCTGCCGGGCGGGGCGTTGTGGCTGATGTGCGTGACTATTCTGGTCAGTCAGTATGTGACCCGCCCGTTTTATCCCGACGAGACCCATGCCCTGGTCGACGACTGGGCCTACTTTGTCGAAAATCTGCTGCTTTTCTGGTTTGGCTATCTGCTCATCAGCCGCCGGGAGTTCTGGGATGTGCTCACCAGCCAGCGTCGGCTGTTTCTGGCGGCAACGGTGGTGTTTACGCTGGTGCTGTACGGAATGCGATTCGTTTTCAGCGGTGAGGAGATCGACCGGATGTTCTGGGTCGATTTTACGTATTTTTCCAATAGCATCTGCCTGATGGTTGCTTCGGTGCTGGCGAGCGTCGCCTATGGTTATCGATACCTGAACGTCGACCGCCCGATTCTGCCCTATCTGACCGAGGCAGTTTATCCGTTTTACATTCTGCACCAGACCGTCATCGTCGTTCTCGGTTTTTATGTCCTGAAACTGGAATCGGGTGTTTTTGTGGGCTTCTGGACTGTGAGTCTGCTGTCGCTGCTGGTCTGCTCAGCTATATACTGGTGGCTCATCCGACCCTTCAGAATTACCCGTTTTCTGTTTGGATTAAAATAAATAAAAATCGCACGCAACCATTTGATAATTAGCTTCCGTATACGGAATAAACAACTATTCCAACCCGTATACGCTCATGAAAAGACTTCTGCTATTCGCCTTAAGTGTCTATGCGCTTGCCATTGTTCAGGTTTCCTGTAGAAACGACGATGAGGAGGAAATTGTCGAACCCGCCGACCTCAATGCCACTAATCAGGACTTTCTGAACTTTGCCAACTGGACGCTGGTCACTAAAACCAACGGCAGCACGTCGGGACTTGGGGCCGCCCACTCGGCCAACGACCCGACCGCCTTCCGCTGGATCTACATCAAAGACAACAAAACCCGCAAAGCCGACGGCACCTTCCCGGTAGGGACCATCCTGGTCAAGGAGTTCCGAAATGCCGATGGGACGCTGAAGACGACCAATCCAGTGGCAATGGTGAAGCGGGCCAAAGGATTCAATGCGCAGGCTGGGGACTGGGAATGGTTTACGCTCGACCGCACGACGGGTAACATCGGCAAAAATGCCTCCACCGGGGCCGAACTGCGCGGAGCAAACCTGGGCAACGGCTCCTGCAACAACTGCCATAACGGGGCGAAAGACAAGGATTTTGTATTCTCAAGATAAGGCTGAGGGGTGTGCCCGGCCAGTGGTCTTCCGGACCGCTGACCGGGCAAGTGGGCAGATTGGAAAGTTCCCGTTTTATTTCGCGAACGCTATCCGGCGTGTCGGTTCCATCGACCGGGCCAGCGCGATGAGTTCCGGGTCCTTCGACCCTGTCCGCCGGGCCACCTTCAGGTGCTGCTGCGCCTTCGGGAAGTCATTGGACCGGTAATACATCCGGGCTAGCGCCGCGTTTACGTCAATGTTGTTGGGACGCTTACGGTATTCCCGCAGACCATATACTCTGGCAGAATCAAGCTGCCCCGCCGCCGTGTAGACATTGCATAGTTCAAGGTCGACCCGATGGCCCGAACGGGCATCGTCGCTGAGCATGGTAATAACTTGCCGGTATTTTTCCCGCATCCGGACGGTCTCACCCCTGAGACCGTATATTTCGGCCATCTCTTCATGAAACGAAAACTCGGGCATGATGCGGGCGGCGCTGTCGAGCAGCGTCAGCGCCTGATCATATTGTTTTCGGCTTTTATGCACCCGCGCCAGACCATGCAGTGCAAAGGCGTAGCTGGGCCTCATGGCAAGAATTTCGCGGTACTGACGCTCTGCCAAGATCGGCTTGCCGGTCTGTTCATAGAGATACCCCAGCGTTTTTTTGCTCCAGCAATGGGGCTCTGAACCCGGCAGACCCGCCTCGACGGCCAATTGCATCGCCTGAATGGCACCGGGATAATCCCCGTAAATTTCCCGCAGATACGACGCCCGCGAATACGACTCCAGCGAAGGCTTCAGTACCTGCATCCGGTCCGACATGGCGACGGCTTCTTCATAATTCCCCAATTCGACGTTGGCATCCACCAGCACACCGTAGATGTAGGCGTTGTTAGGATTTAGCTGCCTGGCCTGCCCGGCAATGGCTTTGGCTTCCGCAAACTGATGCTGCGACATTTTAACGGACGCTTTATAGATAAGTGCCTCAAAGTTAGCCGGTTCCAGCGCCAGCACATCATCCAGTATCGATAGTATGGCGGGATAATAATACGGATGTTCACCCGTGATGCGGGCCTCGGCCATGTAAATAGCCGCCACCTGCAGGCGAGGCTTTACGTCTTTGGGTGAACGCACGATCCGTCGTTTCAGGTCTTCCACTTTCGCTTTGGTTTTCGGCCATTCGGGAGCCTTAGCCAGCGTCCCCTGACGTTCGTAGAGCGACGGCAGGTCTGTATCCGGCCCACTGACAACGGCCGCATCATTCTTCGTCGTTTCATTGCGGCACCCCGCCTGGATCAAAAGACACGAGAGCGCCAAAGCAAGCTTAAACACCTGTATAACAACTGGTTTAACCGGATTAAACAGTATCATAATCGTAAGGATTTATCAGGATATTCTTACAAAAACAAATCGCAGGTTGTACCCCGTAGGGGTGTTCTGTCAATAGCAATAACGAGTAGAGATAACCAGAAGCCCCATCGGGGCGACCTGTGGAAAATTTTAGCATAATCGAACAGGTCGCCCCAATGGGGCTTTAACCAGAATAAGCAATCGTATCTATTGACAGAGCACCCCTACGGGGTTGTCAGGCTTTTTATAAGACGAACTACCGCTTTGCAGGTATACATCGACGGTGTTTGAAAAATGTCTGAACAGGGCAATACATGACCCCCTTCCGTCGAATTATTGCCGAACCACTTTCATGACCCGTCGTTCGGTGGGCGTGGCAACCTGCAGGAAGTAGACGCCCGGTTGAGAACCCAGCCTCAGCGTCCGGCGCTCGATGCTGCCTGCCTTTTCTACGGTCTGCTGCGCCAGAGATTGCCCCTGCGTATTGCTTACCCATATGCGCAGCGATTTTCCGACGGCCCCCGTTACTTCCACGGTCACGTCGTTGCCCGAAATCGGGTTTTCCATCAACCGCAGACCCAGTCCCTCCGACGGTGGGGCGCTCAGGCGGCCATTGGTGCTCGTTGTGCCAATGGGGGCCGTCGCCGTTGGCACAAACGACTGAGGGCCTACATACTGGTTGCCGATGAAGCCCCGCCAGGGGTCCTGCTCAAACGGGAATGTCGTTTTAAGCGTTGTGTCGTTTTTGGTTGGTCCGGCGCTGAACGTCAGCACATTAATCAGATTCTGCGTCACCGGATTGGAACTGCCGGGCGTGAAATCGTCGTACCACAGTCCGATGGCGGCCAGCACCACGCCGCCGACGGCCTGAAGCTCAATCGTCGTAATGTCGTCTTCCAGTCGCCGCCCATTCGGGAAGCCGTCCATGTTGGGAATAAATTGCAGGGCCGTAGTCGAGTTGTAGGTCGGATCGGTCAGGCCGAGAACCGCCGCCTGCACCAGGCCCAGCGAACTGAATTTTGGGTCATTGCGGGGCGTTGCCGGAACGGCCATGTTCAGCCGCAGCATATCGCCCAGCGAAGGCAAAAAGTTGTGAACGAAGGGTTTGCCCGACGCCAGCGGATCACCGTTTTTGCCGGTTGCCAACTGGTAAGGTCTAAGGTTGGGAACCCCCGTAAAGAAAATGGGCAGCAAATCCACCGACCGGGGGCTTTTGTTATCGGGCAGCAGCAATCGGCCAAACGCATTCTCGGCCAGCGCCGTTCCGGCTACGGCGGGCGTCCCTTTCAGCGGAAAAAGTCCCGGTTTGCCATTACGGAAGTCGAACACACCCAGTGACTTAGACTGAATGCGCAGACCTCGCAGCGACGGCACGGCCCCGCCAAACTGCGAATCGTCCATATACAGCGCTAGTTCGGGATTGACCAGATAGGGCGCAAACTGCAAATCGCTGCCGCGATACGGCGTCAGCGCATTCCATTTGTCTTTGTTGCCGATGGGGATAATCACTTCATTGGTCAGCGGCATACCCAGCCGCGACACCTGCACCCACCCCCCGCCGACATTCACGTCGCCGTCGCCGGAAAGTGTCTGAATGGCCCGGCGGCTCGCCGAGGCCCACACGCCGATGACAAAATCGGGATCGAGGATACTTGACGCCTGAGCGACAGACTTATTGTCTTTCTGAAGCGTCGCTACCGGCACTTCGAGGGCGATGGTGTGGCAATTGTAACGAGCCAGCCCATCGACCGGCGGATTGATGGCGTTGCCTTCGGGCCGGAAGTTGCCCACGTCGAACGCCCCGGCCAGGTCCACAAAAAACGGGTCGTCGACCGGGCCGCAGAACACGCGTTCACCCGTCGAAGCCGTGGTGATGGCCCGTTGCGCCAGCGCATTGTAGCTGGTCGCACCCAGCCCGACCGTCCCGTTTTCGATAGAGCGCGGACCGACGTTGGCCGGGGGCACTATCCCGTTGCTGACAATTGTCGTAAACGTACGGCCACCGTCGGTGCTGCGTTCGCAGGTGTAGGTGGTTTTCTGGTTCTGTTTTCCCAGACGGATGTAAAAAAACGTGGTCGGGTCTTCGTTAATCGTCCGGAACGTGAACCGGTAGGTGACGTCGTCGCCGGGCGTCAGCGGGTCATTGTCGACGTGGATTTCGTAGCGGATATTGTCGCCGAACGTATACCAGTTGGGTCCTCCTGCTGCATCCTCAAACGGAATGTAGTTGGCAATCAGTACGATTCGTTCCGGATGAGTCGGGCTTTTGAAGGCATAGACGTCCGTATTGTCGGCCAGCGGGTCATTTGAGATCAGCGGCGCTTCGCGGTGGCTGGAGGCAAAACTGCCAGCCGATAACAGCCATAGTCCAAAAAGCAGACAGTTCGCTCTCCGGGAGAGTAGAGAAATACGTTGCATAGGGAGAGTTGGTTTAGGATTAATGACGCAATCATCATTGTAAGTAGTTGATAAGCAATGACATGACGATATATATACCCGATAAGAGCAGGAATGGATTTACCGAATGAAGCTATTTTTTTCAACCAGAAAAAACCCGTTTACAGATGGTTTGGGGGCATTTTTCCGTAGCGGGTTAGTTGCGCCAATCCCCCTCACCGTCTATCTTTGACCTTCATTGCCATTCGGGTTTGCGGCCACGCACCCGCCCAATTATCTTAACGCCTTCTTATGACGCCCATTCGTACCAACTGGACCCGCGACGAAATCGCCGACATCTATAATTCTCCCGTTCTCGACCTGATCTATCGTGCCGCCACCGTGCATCGCCAGCACCACGACCCACAGGAAGTCCAGGTCTGTACGCTGCTGTCGGTCAAAACAGGTGGCTGCCCCGAAGACTGCGCCTACTGTCCGCAGGCGGCCCGTTATCACACGAACGTGAAGGTGCATAAACTGATGGAGGTGGACGAGGTTCTCGACGCCGCCACCCGCGCCAAAGAGGCGGGCAGTACGCGTTTCTGCATGGGGGCGGCCTGGCGTGAGGTACGCGACAACCGCGATTTTGACAAGGTGCTGGAGATGGTGAAGGGCGTCAACGGAATGGGTATGGAAGTCTGCTGCACCCTCGGTATGCTCACCGAAGAGCAGGCGCAGAAGCTGAAAACCGCCGGGCTCTATGCCTACAACCATAATCTGGATACCAGCGAGGAATTTTACGGCGACATCATCAGCACCCGCACCTACGACGACCGCCTGGACACCCTCGGACACGTCCGCCACGCGGGCATTTCGGTCTGTTCGGGCGGCATTATCGGCATGGGCGAGTCGCATCAGGATCGCATCGGTATGCTGCTTACACTGGCAACCCTGCCCGAACATCCGGAGTCGGTGCCGGTGAATGCGCTGGTGCCGGTGGAGGGAACGCCGCTGGAGGATCAGCCCCGCGTGTCGGTCTGGGAAATGGTACGGATGATTGCGACAGCCCGGATTATCATGCCGAACGCAATGGTGCGGCTCTCGGCGGGACGCGTCCGGATGAGCATGGAAGAGCAGGCGCTGTGTTTTCTGGCCGGGGCCAATTCCATCTTCGCCGGCGACAAGCTCCTGACCACGCCCAACCCCGAAGAAGACGCCGACCGTGAGCTCTTCCAGACGCTGAACATTCGCCCGCGTCCGGCATTTAAAAGCGGCGAGGCGGCGGTGAAGTTTGAAAGGATTCCGGTGTAACGCGGAGTGATACTCCGCGGATTCCACGCTATCAACGATTTGCCAGCTCGTTAAACTCATGTCCGAACGCGTATTTGGTCATGTCTCTGGTTACCTGGAAGGCACTGAGTTCAGAAGCCGTCTTGAGTTGTCTCTATCGGGCGTCCATCCCCCTTTGCAGGCGGGTATCAGCGGATTGTTCTTTCCGGCGGTTATGAGGACGATCAGGACTTCGGTGACGTGATTATTTATACCGGCTATGGTGGACGGAGCCTCGATACAGGTAAGCAGGTAACGGATCAGTTACTGACCCGGCAGAATCTGGCTCTGGTGAAAAGTTGCCAGCAGGGTTTACCCATCCGCGTAATTCGCAGAAAAAATCAGTTGTCGGCTCACTCTGCTGAATCGGGTTACCGGTACGATGGCCTCTTTCGTATTGATTCATACTGGAAAGAAAAAGGTGTATCCGGTTACGCAGTCTGGCGATTCAGATTGATGAAAATTAATGACAATCAGAAAGAAGCATATCAGGTAAAGGAAGCTCAGATACCTTATGGACATGAGCCGCCCGAACGGAAAGAAACTCTCGTTCAGCGAATCGTTCGTGACACGGCGATTGGGCGGGAAGTAAAATCCATGTATGATTTCCGTTGTCAGGTTTGTCAGACACAGCTTGTTACCAACGCCGACTTATGCCGAAGCCGCACATATTCAACCTCCAGGCGCTCCGCATAATGGTCCTGACCTGTTGAGTAACCTGCTGTGTCTGTGCCCGAATCACCATGTGCAGTTTGATTTCGGTGGATTCGCTATTGACGATGACTATAGATTATTGGGCCTGGAAGGCAAACTGACCGTCCTCCGGAATCACAAAATAGGTCTGGAGTTCATTAGGTATCACCGCAGGCATTTCTAGGAATAAACGCCGTGTCTACCGACGATTCTACCCGAAGTGCTGTTATTACCAGCGGGCTTGTTCTCACCCCATTGCCCCCCTTCTCCCCAGTTCCACCACTTCCATATTGACAACCTTGCCCGCATCGAGGCCAAAACGCAGCAGCGTCCGGACGTGGTGAAAGCCGTGGTGGCCCGCCGCACCGGGGTTGACATAGAGCATCTTTCCGAGCGCCGGGTCGCGCATGACCCGCAGAATGTGAGAATGCCCGCAGATGAACAGGTCGGGGGTCTGCCGCTGCAGTTCCGGGCGCACCTGCGGATTGTAACGCGGTGGAGCGCCGCCGATGTGGGTCATCCAGATACGAACGCCCTCCAGATCGAACCGCTGATGTTCGGGGCAGCGCAGACGCACGTCCCGACCGTCGATATTACCGAAAACGACCCGTACGGGCTTTATACGCTCCAGTTGATCGAGTATGTGGACCGTTCCGACGTCGCCCGCGTGCCAGATTTCGTCGCACTTTTCAAGGTGCTTCAGAATAGGTTCGTCCAGATAACCATGTGTATCCGAGAGGAGTCCGACGTGCAGCATGACCGATAAATCAATGGTTGCCAATTTACTAAAATCCGTACGATAATCCTTTTAAATTAGTATTCGCATAGTTCACTCTCCTCTCCTTAACGACACCATCAGCTCTGATCACTACTGCAAAAAAAGCTATACGAATGACGCTTACCAACTGGCTGTATACGGGCCAAACATTCTTCTTCCGTAACCATCGAATTTTTTACCAGCAGGCTGGTATGGGGGAGACTATTCTGCTCATTCATGGCTTCCCGACGGCTTCGTGGGACTGGCACCGGCTCTGGCTGCCCCTGAGCGAGCGGTTCCGGCTGATTGCCTGCGACATGCTGGGTTTTGGATTTTCCGACAAGCCCCGCGAACATAACTATTCGGTCATCGAACAGGCCGACCTTCAGGAGGCCTTCGTGAAGCAGATGCGGGTTCGGGAGGTTCATCTGCTGGTTCATGATTACGGCGTTTCGGTGGCGCAGGAGTTGCTGGCCCGCCAGCTCGAAAACCGCCTTTCGTTTCAGATTAAGACGGTTTGCTTCCTCAATGGCGGTCTTTTTCCGGAGCAACACCGCGCCCGGCTCGTACAGCGACTGCTCAATTCGCCACTGGGACCGCTGCTGTCGAAACGCTTTCGGTTCGCCCATCTTACCAAAAGTTTTATGGAAATTTTCGGGCAGAATAAGCCATCGGAAGAGGAACTGCTCGATTTCTGGCGGCTGATTGCCTATCAGGGCGGCCACCGGATCTTGCACCTGCTCATCCATTATATCAACGACCGCCGCCGCTTCCGTGACCGGTGGCTGGAAGCGCTCCAGAAATCGACCGTGCCCATGCTGCTCATCAACGGCGTCGACGATCCGGTTTCGGGCGGACACATGGCCGACCACTACGAAAAGGTGGTTCCTCACCCGCACGTCGTACGTCTGGCCGGTGTCGGACACTATCCGCAGGTGGAAGCGCCGGAGGCCGTTCTTAAAAATTATTACACCCTTTTCGAGCCGCACGAGAATAACGTTTGAGGTCGCAGGCGAACCTTTGAGTCAGGCATTTTCCAGTATATTTATCCTCTCTCAAACCAAAACGTTTACCCGTATGACAACACAGAACCTGCCTGCTGAAGCGTTGAAAGGACTGCCCGTGCCACCCCGATTTGAAACGACCGCTGACGAACGCTACTACCGTAAAGTCCGTCTGGCCGGCTCCTTCCGCCTTTTCGCTAAATTCGGTTTCGATGAGGGCGTTGCCGGGCATATCACCGTCCGGGACCCCGAACATGGCGACTGTTTCTGGGTCAATCCGTTCGGTATGCCCTTCGCCCATATCAAAGCGTCCGATCTGATTCTGGTTAACCACAAGGGTGAGGTCGTTGAAGGAAACCGCCCCGTCAACCGGGCGGCGTTCGCCATTCATTCTCAGGTGCATCAGGCCCGCCCCGACGTGGTGGCGGCGGCCCATTCGCACTCGATGTACGGCAAGGCCTGGTCGGCCCTGGGACGCAAACTGGATCCTATCACCCAGGACGCCTGCGCTTTTTACGACGACCACGGCGTATTCGATGATTACACCGGCGTGGTCAACGAGCTGGACGAAGGACGGCGCATTGCGGAGGCCCTGGGTTCATATAAAGCCGTCATTCTGATGAACCACGGCCTGCTGACCGTCGGGCAGACCGTCGAAGAAGCCGTCTGGTGGTTTATTACGATGGACCGAAGCTGTCAGGCGCAGTTGCTGGCTGAGGCTACCGGCCATCCGACGCATAAAATTTCGCATGAGGTAGCTACCAAAACCCGCCAGGAAATCGGATTTCCGCTGGCGGGCTGGTTTCAGCTACAACCTATGTGGCAGGTGATGCTGCGCGACAATCCGGATATCGAACAGTAGCCTCAGATACCCAGAATCAGATCCTTCATCTCGGACCTGATTTTCTTTTTATCAATTTTGCCGACGCTCGTTTTGGGAATTTCCGGCACAAAAACCACGCGATCAGGCACATACCATTTATTGAGTTCACCGCCGTCGACCCGGCTCTGAAAACTCGCCCTGACGAGTTCAGTGGTCAGCCTGTCTGCGTAGTCCGGTTTGACCACCAGCGCATGAGGGCGTTCGCCCCAGCGCTCGTCGGGCAGACCCACGACGGCAGCCTCGGCCACGCCTTCGATCTGCGACAGCAGGTTCTCTATCTCCAGTGACGACACCCACTCCCCGCCAGTTTTGATAACGTCTTTGGTCCGGTCGGCAATCAGTACCCAGTTGTCTGGCGTTATGCTGGCGACGTCGCCCGTGTGCAGCCATCCGTCCCGCCACAGGCTGGCGCTTTGTTCGGCTTCCTTATAATACCCCTGCGTCATCCAGGGGCCACGGGCCACCAGTTCGCCCAGCGAATGCCCATCGCGGGGAACTTCCCGCCCTTCGTCATCGACAAGTTTGAGTTCGACGAAGGGGGCAATCCGCCCCGCCCGGGTACGCAGATCGACCTGTTCAGGCTGTGAAAGCGGACGTTCGGCATCGTTGAGGTAGGTCAGACTCATGACCGGAGCCGTCTCCGACATTCCGTAGCCCTGATACACCTGAATGCCCAGATCGAGGACGGCGCTGGCAAGGCCTTTGGTGAGCGCCGACCCGCCGATAATGACCTTCCAGCGGCTCAACTGTGCCCGAAACTGCTGTGCCGCCGGGCTGTTGACGAGCATGGTCAGGATGGTGGGAACGCAGTGCGAGAAGGTGACGCCCTCGGTCAGCAGCAGTTTCAGCAGAAGTTCGGGTTCATAACGGCCCGGATACACCTGCTTGGCCGAAAGCATCGTTGCCAGAAACGGAAAGCCCCAGGCGTGGACGTGAAACATGGGAGTAATGGGCATATAGACGTCCTGACCCGACCGAAACGGCACAAACTCGTAGCCGCTCACGCAGGTCAGCAGTCCCATGGTGTGCAGAAACAATTGCCGGTGAGAAAAGTATACACCCTTCGGATTGCCCGTCGTTCCGGTCGTGTAGAAGGTGGTTGCCCAGGTGTTTTCGTCAAAATCCGGAAAGTCAAAGTCCGGTGGGGCCTCGTTCAGCAGCGTCTCGTACTCGCCCGCAAACCCCTCCGGAACCGCAATCGATGCGGTGTCCGTATAGGCTTTATCACTGATGAGCACGTAGGTATCGACCGTCGTTAGCTGGCTTTTAACGGCCTGGAGCAGCGGCAGGAAATCTTCATGAATCAGCACGACCTTATCTTCCGCATGATTCATGGTGTAGAGTATCTGGGCGGGCGACAGCCGGACGTTGATAGTGTGCAGAATGGCCCCGATTCCCGGTACGGCAAAAAAGCATTCCAGATAACGGTGGCTGTCCCAGTCGAAAACAGCCACCGTATCGCCGGGTCGAACGCCGAGGCGGGTCAGCACGTTAGCCAGCCGCCGCACCCGGTCGTTAAACTGCCGGTAGTTCATCCGGAACAGGTTCCGGTAAACAATTTCCCGCCCAGGGTCATACTTTATCGACTGAGCCAGAAGGGTTTTAATCAGCATGGGCGGTTCGCAGGCCCCTGCTGTGCGGGGTATCAACTTGGTCTCTATCATAATTATTAGATTAGCGATTATGAACCCGTACAATGCGAAATCAACCTTTGAATTGTATAATTCGTAGTATTACTTCCACTTAAGAAAGCAATACGAACATACTTTGCTCGTACGGTGTTGAGATTCCGGAACATCAGGTTGTCAGAAGTTGTAAATTAAATGAAAACGAAACTTATTAAAACTATCCGATATTTTTTATTACTTTTTTCATACGCGATAATCTGCTATGAAGCATCGGGTCAGCAGAATCTTTTCAATATTCCTTCGGGTGACATTACGCCCAGGCGCAAAGTCTTCTACCAGCATCAGTTTAACGTTTACGTAAAGAAATTTGAGTCGAAGGGCCATTTCGTATACGGTCTGGGCCGGGGCTGGGACGCAGGTGTCAATATCGTAGGCAAGGGCGCTTATTTCACCCCGGAATGGCGGGCCTTATACAACGACGATCCCAGCAGCGGGGCTGTGTTTCCCGTATTATTAGGAACTCTTCAGAAGCAGTGGCAACTGGCCGAACATACCTTTGTGAATATCGGCACACAAAGCGGTTTCAACTTGAGCAACCGATTGAAAAACAAAGAGTTCAATCATTTTACCTATGGCTTGGTCAACCATTCGTTTGGGCATGGCCGCAAGATCCTGGCTGGCCCTTACGCGACTAATCGCATGTTCGTCGGCACGGGGAACACCGTCGGCGTGATGGTAGGCTACGAATGGCATCTGGCGGGAAAGTGGTATCTGATGGGCGACTGGATTTCGGGCCGCAATGATTCCAGCGTGGGCGTATTCGGGGCGATGTTTGTTCCTACGAAACGCCTCCAGTTCTGTGCAGGCTGGATGGTACCTAACCCCAACACGCCCAAGCCTCAGGCGCTCGTACTGGAAATCAATATTCTGGGCTGGGATTACGAATAGCCGTTAATCCGTTTTCCGTTTGCGGCTTTCCGTTTACAGTTGGGTCACTCGGCGGGCGGAGCAACGGAAAACCGCAAACGGAAAACAGTTGACCAACGTCAGAGGAGCAATCCGGCAATGGTGGCCGACATATAGCTTGCCAGCGTACCGCAGATGAGCGCCTTGAACCCCAGCCGGGCGAGGTCGCTGCGGCGGGAGGGCGCCAGTTCGCTGATGCCGCCCACCTGAATGGCAATGGACGAGAAGTTGGCAAACCCGCAGAGGGCAAAGCTCACGATGGCAATGGTTTTGGGTTCGAGCGTCTGTTTGATTTTCACCAGATCGAGATAGGCCACAAACTCGTTGACGACCATCTTGGTGCCCATCAGCGCCCCCGCCGTCTGAACGTCTTTGGACGGTACGCCCATCGCCCAGGCAAATACCGAGAACAGGTTGCCCAGCAGAAAATTCAGGCTCAGGTTGCTCATGCCGAAAATATAGTACCCGATCCGGAAGAGAATACTGTCGAGCAGCGCGATCAGAGCGATGAAGCCAATGAGCATCGCAATGACGTTGAAACCTACTTTAAGGCCTTCGCTGGCGCCGCCCGCAATGGCATCGAGCAGATTGGCGTGGTTCTTTTTGATTTCCAGTTTAACGGTGCCCTGCGTTTCCGATGCCTCAGTTTCGGGATAGACGATTTTGCTGATCACCAGCGCACCCGGAGCCGCCATAATGCTGGCCGCCAGCAGATACGGTGCCGGGACGCCCAGCGATACGTACACGGCCAGAACACCGCCCGCGATACAGGCAAAACTTCCGGCCATAGAGGCAATCAGTTCCGAATTGGTCATGTTTTTCAGGTAGGGCTTAATCATAATCTGCGCTTCTACCTGCCCCACGAAGGTACTGGCGACGTTAGAAAGCGCCTCGGCCCCGCTTACACCCATCAGCCGTTTCATCAGCCGCGCCATGAGCGAAACAATCCGCTGCATAATGCCCAGGTGGTAGAGGATATTCACCAGAACGGCTACAAAAATGATGGTCGGAATAATCGAGAAAAAGAAAATGAAGTTGTTGCCCGCCCCGAAGGCTTTGGTCAGTACGTCGGGTTTCACCAGCGGTGAAAAGACAAACTCGGCCCCTTTGCCTGCTTTCGACAGCAGCCGCTCGACGTAGTAGCCGATGGTCTGGAAAATCTGCTGACCAATGCTGGTTTTAAGCACGAAAACCGCGAGACCGAACTGGAGGGCCAGTCCCACGCCGACGGTACGATAATTAATGGCTCTGCGGTTATTTGACATTGCAAAGGCAATGCCCAGAATCAGGGCTACCCCAATTAGCCCGGTAAAACGCTCCATGTAAAGATGGGAAAACAGGAAAGTGACAAACAAACCTGCGAAGATACAAAGACTTGTTTAGTCCCGATCAACTACCGGCAATTTCCTGAAACACACCGCCACGGAGCCTGCAAGTTTGGTTATTTTTGCTGTATGAAGGATCAGTATCGCGACCGCTGGATGTTAGGAATCGGCAGCGTCTTTCTGGGTTATTTCTTTGTTACGATTGGTCAGGATGAACGTTTTTTTCAACTGATTCAACAGCCCGTCTATCTCCGCGACTGGCTCATTACCACGCTGATTACGGCCCTCGTCTGGATGCTCATCCGGACAGCCACCGTCTGGCTCGATCGACGTTATGACTGGCTCAGGCAGCCGTTGTCCCGCCTTGCCGGACAGGTTCTGGCCGGCTTCTTTCTGCCTGCCTGCATTCTGCTCGTTCTGGTTTTTCTCTTTTTTACATTTATCATCCGTCAGCCCATTACGCAGAGCACCTTTCCCATTTACGAATTTCCCATCAGTCTGCTGGTGCTGGCCGGAATCAATGTCTATTACATCACCTACTATTTTTATCAGAAAGCCCGACAGCCACAATCCGTGGAGCCGCCGCCAGCGCCCATACTTCGGTATGACGCACCGCCATCTTCACGGAAAGTTCTGGTTGTGAGCAGCGGGCAGCGCAATGTGCCGCTGCTAATCGATGATATCGCCTGGTGCGCCATCGAAGACAGTCTGGTTTATGCCACAACCTTCAGCGGTGAAAAATTTCTGGTCAGCCAGACACTGGATGAGCTAACTCAGGCGCTGAATTCCTCGCAGTTTTTTCGGGCCAATCGTCAGTTCATCATTCATCGCCGGGCCTGCCGCAGCTACCTGAACGAACTATACGGCAAATTAAAAGTGGAACTCTCACCCCGCACCGACCGCGATGTGATCATCAGCCAGCAGAAAGCGCCGGAGTTTCGAAAATGGCTGGAAGAATAGGCCCTGACTCACTACCTTTTTCTCCTGATTCAGCAGGCACCCATCCCGTTTCGCCCAAAAAGCGTTTGCCGCTAACAGGCTGACTCCTTTATGTTTGCGTCGAATTTTATATTCTTCGTAAACAACAAATGAGAACAAAACGATTCTGGATGGGCGTGTTCCTGCTGGGCACGCTCACCGCCCGGGCCCAGCAATTGCGGGTAGCCTATTTTGGCGAAACCCTCACGCACTACGGGGCGAAAGTCGGCTACGAAATGCCCTTACTGACCCAGCCCGACCACACAGTTCGCCATGAACTGTTTGCCTCCCTCAATCTGACCGTGTATCGGCACCCGAAAAATCACATCGGTTTGATCGTCTCGCCCGAACTGACCTATCGCCGAACGGGTCGGCGCGGCGGCTTCTACGAACTGGCTCTGTCGCCTGCCTATTTCCGCTATTTTCTGGAAGGCACCACCTATCGCGTTGCTGCCGGTGACCGGTTCGAGAAAGTATCTATGGCGGGAGGCAATGCATTTCTGCCCACCGTTTCGCTGGGGTTTGGTAAGAATTTAGCCATCCGGCGTGACATCCCGCTGAGCTGGTATGCCCGCCTCAACCTGATGCAGCAGCGGCCCTACAACACGTCCAGACTGACCCGGTTCGGCATTGAAGTCGGCATCCTCAAATCCCTGAAAAAATCATGAAAACGCTCAGAAATATACTTTACTTCGTCTGTATTTCACTGCTCTTTATCGCCTGCGAAAAGCAGGAAGACGCTTTCGCAGAACAGACGCTCTTTCTCCGGCACAAAGGCGCCGACATGCCCATCTGGGTACGGGGCAATACGGCCTCCAACAAAATAGTCCTGTATCTGCACGGCGGACCCGGCGACTGCGCCATGTGTTACCGTCATTACCTGAAAGGGCTGGAGAACGACGTGGCCGTGGCCTATTGGGACCAGCGCGTAGCCGGGGCGTCGTCGGGTAAGGTTGACCCAAAAACACTGAATTATGCACAATTTGGCGAAGACACGGAACTGGTAGTCAAGCTCCTGCGAAATCAATATCCGAATGCTCAGATTTATCTGCTCGGCCATAGTTTCGGCGTCGAGCTGACGTGGCAGTTTCTGACCACCGGCAATAATCAGAAACTGGTCAGTGGGGCTATCGTGGTCAACGGCATTTTTTCATCGTATCGCTGGCTGCATCATATGCGGGAATGGGTTCTGCGCGAGGCAGCCCTTCAACAGAAAACCGACATCGCAACCTATACGCAGGAGCGCCCGGTGACACCCGAAAACACAGTCGCCTACGACTGGGAGAAACTTTATCGCCATATGCTCGACCTGGGCGGCAATCCGGTATCACTCTACAGCGATAAGAAGTTCGTCGTCAACTATGCCTTTTTCTCGCCCAACACGGCGCTGGCCCAGTTTACCCACGGTAAGGCGTATGCAGATTACAGCAAAAATCAGGTTATTCGCTACGAACGGGGCGATTTACTCAAAAACGTCCGCATTCCGGTAGCTCTGTTCTGGGGTAAAAAAGACGGCGTGGTTCCTATCGAGGTCGGTTACGAAACCCAGGCGCTGCTGACAAACGCCCCTACAACCTTCGTCACCTTCGACAACGCCTGGCATGAGCCGTTCGTCAGTGAAACGGACAAATTTGTTCAGGAAGTGCTGGAGTTCGTGAAATAAGTCTGTTTGTCTGTTTGTTGCGGACGCCTTAACCAACAAACAGACAAACAATCAAACAACCCTTCACATATCCGCCAGTTCCCGTTCGGCGCCTTCTTCCGACGTTTCTTCGTCCGGCTGACGTTCCTCTTCCAGAATGACCGGGTCGTCGGGGGCATTGGTGAACAGTTCGGCCTGCATGATGTCTTTCTCCGTCACCGTGTAAAAACTCTGGTGAATATTGAGCGGCTGCTCATTCTCCTCGTCCACGCAACAGCGCTCGTAGGTGCCGTCTTCCCGCAGGATGTAGGCGTTTACGTTATCGAGCAGATTCTGCTCCAGAATATGAATCACCTGCTGTTTGACCCGCCGGTCGACCAGCAGAAACAGCGATTCGATGCGGCGGTCGAAACTGCGGACCATCGCATCGGCACTTCCGCCATAAATTTTCGGTTCGCCGTTGTTATGGAAATAAAACAGCCGGGTATGTTCCAGGAAATCACCGACAATCGACCGTACGGTGATATTCTCACTGAGGCCGTTCCGCTGGGGCCGCAGGCAGCAGATGCCCCGCACAATCAGGCGGATGGGAACGCCCGCCTGCGAGGCCTTATAGAGTTCGTCGATAACCTCCTTGTCTTCCAGCGAATTGATTTTGATACAGATACCGCTCGACAAACCCGCCCGGGCATTGTCGGCCTCTGCCTGAATCAGTTCCACCAGTCGGCTGCGCATGTGGCGCGGGGCCGTAATCAGATATTGGTAATTACTCGGCAGCGAGTGGCCCGTGATAACATTGAAAAACTCGGAAATGTCGTGCGTATACACCTCGTCGGTCGTCAGCAGGCCGATATCCGTATAGAGCCGGGCCGTCTCCTCATTGTAGTTTCCGCTGGACAGATGGGCGTACCGAACCACCCGGCTGCCTTCGTTCCGGACAACCAGCAGCAGTTTCGTGTGCGTTTTAAAACGGCTGATTCCGTAGATGACAAAGCACCCGGCTTTTTGCAGCCGCTGGGCTTCGCGGATGTTGTTTTCCTCATCGAAACGGGCCTTGACCTCAAACAGGACCGATACGTGTTTGCCGTTTTCGGCGGCTTTCAGCAGGGCTTCCGTTACGCGGGAGTTTTTCGCCAGCCGGTAAATAGTCAGTTTGATAGCCAGCACGTTCGGGTCTTCGGCGGCCTCCTCCAGCAACTGTAATACCGGCTCGAAATTGTTGTAGGGATGATGCAGCAGGATGTCCCGCTCCTTCATCGCCTCGAAAATATCTTTAGTTTTGTCCCGCACGATGCCCAGGGGAGCTACGGCCGGCGGCGGGGCCGACAACTGATCCCGAAATTCAGGATGACGGATGATTTGCCACAGACTCGTATAATCGATAAGCTGGTCAGTCGGGAACAGATTGTACTCGTCGATTTCCCACCGTTTCTTCAGCAAATTAATCATCCAGTCGGCTACACTACCCTTATCCTGTCCGGTTTCCATCTCCACCCGGACCACCCGGCCCAGTCGGCGATTTTTGATTTTCTGCTTAATCTCATCGATGAAGTCCGTTTCGATATCGTCGCTCTCCTCCAGGGTAAAATCCCCGTTGCGGGTAAGACGGAACAGACTGACCCACAGAATGTCGACGTTGCGGTATAGTTTCTTGATTTCTTTCCGGACGACTTCTTCGATGGGCAGAAACAGGATGTCCGGACCTTTTTCGTCCTCGCGTTCAAACACCAGGAAACGGGGCAGGTTCGCCGGCAACTGTACGAACGACAGCCGCTGGTTATCGTCCTCATCGCCCGACTTGTCGACCCGGTTTGGGTCCTGCGTTACCACACCGAAAATCAGCACCTTTGCCAGCAGCATCGGGAAGGTGTGCGTGTAGTCGTAGACCATCGGCGTCAGCATCGGGTAGAGCGTACGGTCGAAATATTCGGTGACCCGGGCCAGTTCCTCCTCGTTCAGATCGTCGAGCCGGGCCATCTGAAAATCGTATTTGATAAACTCCTGCTTCAGCCCGTCAAATACTTCGCGCTGCGCCTGACTGAATTGCTGGGCAGCGGTCAGCAGAGCCTTGCGGAAAGGAATTTCCCGCAGGCCTGAATAATCGACCCGTTCTTTGTTGTAATCGAGGTAGTTATATAAGCTACCCACCCGAATCGTGAAGAACTCATCGAGATTGGATGCCGTAATTGCCAGAAACTTGAGTCGGTCGAACAGGCCACGGTCAGGGTTTTTGGCCTGATCCAGCACCCGGTCGTTGAACTTGAGCCAGCTCAGATCGCGGCTGATATAATTGCTCTGTTCAATGACACTCGCGAGTTTCTCGCTCATCTTCACCGCTTTCATATCATCTCCATCGTTGGAAGTTATTGTCGGTTTTCGGCTGGAAAAAAACGAAAAAAGATTCCCGAAAGAACCTTTCTTTTCAGATCTATCGGTGAGCGAATGTTTACCTATCATAATGCATCGACGCTGTGTATTACTAAATAACGTCAAAATAGAAACGATTGTACGTTATCTTTAGTTTGCGGCACTTTTAGCGGATATTTGGCGATCCCTGGTGCAAATGTATGCAAAAAGCCAGGCGGTCGGGCCTGGCTCCTGCGTTATGTTTCGGTGAACTTTACACGTCCACGCGGGCGTATTTGGCGTTGCGTTCGATAAACTCCCGGCGCGGGGCCACGTCGTCGCCCATCAGCGTCGAGAACACGTGGTCGGCTTCGGCTGCCGACTCGATGGTTACCTGCTTCAGGCTGCGGGTGTCGGGGTCCATCGTGGTTTTCCACAACTGCTCGGGATTCATTTCGCCCAGACCTTTGTAGCGCTGGATATTCACGCTTTCCTCACGCCCGCCCCCGGCCAGTTCCCGAACGGCGACTTCGCGCTGCTGTTCCGTCCAGCAATAGCGTTCTTCCTTGCCCTTTCTGACCAGATAAAGCGGCGGCTGGGCAATATACACGTACCCACTTTCGATGAGCAGGCGCATGTTTCGGAAGAACAGCGTCAGAATCAGCGTCCGGATGTGGCTGCCGTCCACGTCGGCATCGGTCATGATAATGACCTTATGGTAGCGCAGCTTGTCCAGGTTCATTTTCATCTCGTCGGTTTCGCGGTCTTTTTCAAACCGTACGCCCAGCGCCGTGATGATGTTCTTGATTTCCTCATTCTCGTAAATCTTATGTTCGAGCGCCTTCTCCACGTTCAGAATCTTACCGCGCAGCGGCAGAATTGCCTGAAACGCCCGGTTGCGGCCCTGTTTGGCCGAACCGCCCGCCGAGTCGCCCTCGACCAGATAGATCTCGCACTTCTCCGGGTCGGTGTCGGAGCAGTCGGCGAGTTTACCGGGCAGCCCCATGCCGCTCATAAAGTCTTTCCGCTCGCTGATGATGCGCTTGTAGGCAATCTCGGCGGCAATCCGCGCCTGCGCTGAAATCAGAACTTTCCTGACGATGGCCTGAGCCTTGTTGGGGTTTTCTTCCAGCCAGGTTTCCAGCATTTCGGCCACGGTCTGACTAACGGCGCTCACCACGTCCTGGTTACCCAGTTTGGTTTTAGTCTGCCCTTCAAACTGCGGCTCGGCGACTTTCACCGACACCACGGCCGTCAGGCCTTTCCGGAAGTCTTCACCACTGAAAGTAATTTTTCCGGCGCTCTTGCCGAGGATGTTGCTATTGCGGTCGGCGTAGGCTTTCAGAACGCGGGTCAGCGCCGTCCGGAAGCCCTGTACATGCGTGCCGCCTTCGATGGTATTGATGTTGTTGACGTACGACGAGATATTCTCACCGGCTTCGTTATTATACACCATCGCCACCTGAACGGGCGTTGCACCGCGCTCGCTTTCCATGTAGATGGGCGCCATACCCTGCAACGGCTCGCGGGTCTCATCCAGATACTTTACGAACTCCACCAGACCACCCTGCGAGTAAAATTCGGTGCTCAGCGGTTCGCCCTGATCGTTTTTGTCGCGCAGGTCGGTGAGCGTGATACGGATGCCTTTGTTGAGGTACGCCAGTTCCCGCAAACGCCCCGCCACGGTATCATATTTGTAAATGACCTCGGTAAAGATGGTCTCATCGGGCTTGAAGTGAACCGTCGTACCGGTGTCGGTGGCCGGACCGATTTCGCGCACGTCGTAGAGCGGATGCCCAATGGAATATTCCTGCTGATAGGCTTTGCCGTCGCGGTGTACTTCCACCAGAAGCTTCGTAGACAGCGCATTGACGCAGGATACGCCCACGCCGTGCAGGCCGCCCGAAACTTTATATGTATTTTTATCGAATTTACCACCGGCATGTAGTACGGTCATAACCACCTCCAGGGAGTTACGGCCCGTCTGCTGGTTCAGACCCACGGGAATACCGCGTCCGTTGTCCTGCACCGTAATGGAATTATCTTCATTGATGGTTACGCGAATGGTGTCGCAGTAACCGGCCAGCGCCTCGTCAATGGAGTTGTCGACGACTTCCCAGATCAGGTGGTGCAGCCCTTTGGTGCCCACGTCGCCGATGTACATGGCCGGACGTTTGCGAACCGCTTCCAGCCCTTCCAGTACCTGAATGTTGTCGGCTCCGTAATTGCCCGTAACTTTCTCTTCCGTCTTGATGTCGGCTTCAACGATCTCGTTTGTCATAAATCAGTGAATTCTATTCTCCTGTTTTTTAGAAAAGTTATAAGATAAAGGAATAAAAAGTGGGTTTTGGATAGTAAAAATACAAATTTTTGTGCTCATTTCCTAACCTGCGGGAAGGATCGTTTAAATGTACTTAAAATTCCTTGAACAACCAACCGAAACCGGGGCAAAAAACCGTCCGATCCCCATTAAACGTTTGGGCGTTTTCTGGCTCTAACCACTATGCATTTCCGGGGTTCCGGCAACAAAAACCGGTAGTGGAAATGTTATTTAAGTCAACTTAGTTGTATCCCTATGAAGAAGCTACTGATTTCGTTCCTTATGCTGGCAACGCCGGTTCTGTTTCAGCAATGCGCCGTCAACCGGCAGCTTGCCGAGGCCAAAGCGCTCGGCGACTGCAAGTATCAGGTTCTGTCGGCAGACAGCGTTTATCTGTCGGGCATCGACGTCCGTCGGTTCAAAAAACTTGAAGACATCAATCCAGCCCGTTATCCGCAACTGGCGGCAGGCCTGCTGGCGAAAAGCATTCCGTTGAGCGCCCGCCTCAATCTGCAGATAACGAACCCGACCAACCGTCTGGCGGGTCTCAACCAACTGGAATATAAGATTTTGCTGGAGGATCAGGAGTTGTTCAACGGCTTCATCAATCAGCGCATCGAGGTGACGCCCGGCGGCGGTACGGCCCAGATTCCCATCCGCCTGCGCACCAACGCCTACAAACTGTTTACCGATGACAACACGCGGGATGCGTTTGTGCGGATGGTGCAGAACCTGTCAGGCAACGAGGAAGCGCAGTCGTCTAAACTGACCATCAAAATCAAGCCGACGCTGGCGCTGGGAAACAAGAAGATTAATTATCCCGGTTACATTACCATCGACCAGGATATGACGAAGAAAATCCTGCTGGGTGCAGAATAAAACTGAAAAACCGATGCATCGCTCGGAGCGATGGCATCGGTTTTTCAGTTTTATTCTGCCTTTAAAACAGCCTTGCTGCCAGCAGCCATTCGTATGGGTTGACCGGTTCGGGCAGGCCGTCGGGCTGAATTTGCAGGAACATGAGGTGAAGGTGGGTTGGCGAACGGGTTTTGTAGGCATTGAATCCCGTACGACCCACCTCCGCCAGTTTCTGGCCCGCCTGCACCCACTGCCCCGGTCGTACCAGAACGGCGTTGTTGTGGGCGTAGTAGAAGAGGCCATCCAGAATCGGATCGTAGACCCATACCCAGTTGCCTCCCCGGTACTCCTGACCCGGTTTCCAGTCGGTTTCGATACCCACTATTACCCCGGCGGTCATCGCCAGCACGTCGACAGGCTGTCCGCTGCCGTCTTCGAGGCAGTCCTGATCACGGTCCCGGATAAAGATGTCCTGCGCCGGATGACTGCCCCGCACGTTGTAATCGAATAAATCGAAGCCGCTGTCACGATAGCCCTCTCCCCGCGAACCGCCGATGGCATCGGGCGAATGCGCCCGCAACGGGAAGGCAAAATAGGCCGTCGATCGAACAAGGCTGTCCCGCAGCATACTGTCGAGCCGGTAAGGTTCGGCAGCCCGGAACCGACCACGCAGACCCAGCATAATGGTCTGAAACTGACGGCGGGCCGAATCAGGCAGAATGCTTTCCTCGCGGATTTTCGTGTATAATTGCTGAAACTGACGACACAGGGAGTCGACCGCCGGAGCGGTCTGGTCGGTCCAGACAAGGGTTTGAGAGGAGGCTGTATTTGCCAGGCCCATCCATAACGCTCCGATAAAGCCCGCCCACCGCATTCGTTTCCAGAAAACTGATTTCACAAAGTACTGTTCCGGTTCGTATTCGCCCGAAAATTACGAAAGTTAGCGGGGACTAGGAAAAACCGGCCTTAAATATGGGGCCTCTGTCAATGCAATCGCCGTGCGAGGGGTGGTCCCGTCGGGTGCGATGGCATCGATAAAAACGCCTGCTACTGCTCAGGACAGTCGATTTTGTAGAACGTGTAGGTGAGCGTGAAGCCTACGAACGTGTATTTGTCTTTCAGCGCCGGATTGCCCTGCTGGAGTTTGTTTGTGCCGTCGAACGTAGCCGGACCCAATCCATCGAGGTAGTCCGTCGACGTAAACCGGGTGCCGAATTCAACCCCCACGCTCCACGGACGTTTGAACTCGTATTTCACGCCGACTCCCAGCGGAACCATGATCCGACGGGGCAGACCGCCCACATTACGGAGCGTGGAATTCAGCAGGCCTACCCCACCGAAGACGTAGGGCGTCCAGTTCTTCACTTTCCGCAGACTCGAATAATTCAGAAAATTATATTCGCCGATCAGGCTGGCCTCGGCCACCCGCGTCCGGAAGGAGATATTACGGGCCTGCTGAAAGGGGTCGGCCGACCGATCATCGTCCGACGACAGGGAGCCGAACGCCGCATTGGCCCGCAGCGTAAAGGCATGACTGACATTGCGCCGGATGATGATGGCCCCGGCGGGCATGGTGTTACGGAACGAAAAATTGGGGGCAATGTCGCCTTTGTAAACAAAACCGCCCAGTCCGACCCCTACTTCCCAGGACTGCGCCCGAACCGGACCCGCTATCAGACAAACGGCCACGGCAACAACCGTGGCCCATTTTGCCAGCATATTTCGTGTTGACTGCAATTCGCTACTGATTTCGGACAGTGAATGATGAACGTCCCGACTTCTGTCTGGGTAAATGCCTTACTTGATGGGCGGACATTTTATTCTCGGCAGAAGCACGTAATGCAGTTGAATCTGTCCAATCAGATAGCCGTCATTCAGTATGCCTTTCGCACCGCGCACGGCAAAATTCGGGTCTGTGCGCACAATCTGGAGCGGATCGCCCTGAATGCCCTGGCTGGTCAGATAGTCCTGAAGCAATTGCACCCGGTCGCCGCCTTTGCGGGCAGCGGTGGCCTCGGTCCGGCGGTCCGACAGTGCCCGTCCCACCTCGCTGGTCACCAGATTTGGGTCGGCGGGGTAAGGCCCTCCTACGTCGTCGAGATAATCCGTGCGTGTGATGCGGAAGCCTAATTCGGCACCTACGTCAAATCGGTCGTTGAGCTTATAACGTACGCCAAAACCGACCGGTACGGCCAGAACGACGAGCGGATAAGGCTCCGGATTGCCCGGCTGCCCCTGGCCTTCCGTGCCCAGCGGCTGGAGTTTTACCCAGCGTTGCTGCGTATCGTCGGGTACGCCCGGATTCGGATTGTCGACCGGCGTTTTTGCCTCCGGGCTGTGGGCCGTCAGGGCCAGACCGGCAAACACATACGGCGTCAGTTTCGGGCGGTAATTGGTATTCTTACCCGCCTTGACGAACTGATAGATCCCCGTCAGGCCAAATTCTTTCAGATCGTTGCGGAAGTGCAGGTTTCGGGCAAACTGAGCAGGACCGGCGGCCACGTTGCCTTTGTTGTAGGTATAGTCGTCTCCGGCAATTCGGGCCCAGGTGAACGAGGCCCGGGCCGACAGATTCGGCGTAAAATGGCGGGTATACATGGCTCCGGCATTCCAGCGCATCATCAGAAACGTCGACCGGATGGGCTTCCGGTATCCGGCCAGTTCACCGTAATAGCTGGAGGTTCCCACACCCATTCCCACCTCAGAGTAGGGCATAAACCCGGTATTTCGGCGCCGTTGAGCGTGGCTCTCCGTGGTTGCCGTCAGAGCCATCACCAAGCCTAACGTACCGGCAATCAGTAAGTTATTCTTCATATTTCCTTTGCTTTCTTCCTTTCGATTCTGTGCAGCCTGTCGCCCCCGTTGCCGTTACCGGCTCAGGAGGCGGTCACTTTCTCCAACGCCCGAACCCGTCCTTTTATTGAGGCCCGCCCGATAATTTGACATGCACTACAAAAAATTTGCCAGATTAGTGAATGAGTGATTGAGAGAATACTAATCCCATCACTCTTTCATCGCAGCGGCGGATCGCTAATTCCGGATATCCCACCCCCAGTTGAGTTTGCTGCGCAGGGTATTGAGAAAACTGTCGTCACCGATTTTGATGAGCCGGGCCGGAAAATCTTCTTTCCGGACGGCCAGCCGGGTGGCAACGTCGACGGTCCGGAAGCGGGAGTCGATGGAAACCAGATAGGTATTGCTCCGGCTCTCGACTTCGAAAGACAACCGGCAGCTATCGGGCACCACCATGGGCCGCACGTTGAGGTTGTGCGGACTAACGGGCGTGATGATGAAATTATTGGTGTGCGGCAGCAGCACCGGCCCGCCGCAGCTCAGCGAGTAGCCCGTCGAGCCCGACGGCGTCGACACAATGAGTCCGTCGGCCCAGTAAGAGTTCAGAAATTCACCGTCGATATACGTATGCACTGTAATCATCGACGAGGTTTCGGTTTTCATGATGGTAATGTCGTTCAGACCGAAAGGGACGCCGTTGAACAGATCCTGCTCGGATTCCAGATGAATCAGCGTCCGTTCGTCAAGACGAAAATTCCGGTCATACAGACTTTGTATCATGCCCGGAATGGCCTCAGGCGAAACGGTCGCCAGAAAGCCCAGCCGCCCGATATTGATACCCACCGTGGGAATTCCGCCCGGTCCGGTATGCATTATCGTCTCCAGGAGCGTACCGTCGCCTCCCAGACTGAAAGCAAAATCGGCCCCGACAATATCCTCGCTGCCCGTATATACGTCGGTGGTATGATGCTGTACGCCCGCCTGATCCAGAAATGTGCGATACGAATGAGATAGCTGAACCTGAGCGCCCTGCCGGGCCAGCTCGTCGAACATGGACTGAATGAACGGTTTGGCGGCTTCGGCAAAGTTGCGTCCGTGGATGGCGATTTTCATGAAGAGCGGTTTTCATCTACAGCCCTGCTCTAAAACAGGCAGCCGTAAATCAAAAACGGATGGATTAGGTATCGAGATAGCGAAGCAGTAGATCGAGCCGTTCCTGGTCGATGCTTTCGATGGGTGTATTGGCGAAGGCTGCTTCAATCGAGTATCCAAAGCGTTCGAGTGTGGCGACGACAGCGGTTATGTCTTTACGATTGAGTTTAAGCGTCAGGCGGGAACGGTCCAGGGATCCGTATGAAGCGCCTGAGAAATAACTGCCCAGTATGCGTACATTATTGGACTCGATGAGTCGGCTGATCTCCGCCAGTGAATAATCGCGTTCGTCGATGGTAAGAATCAGGATGGCTCCGGCCTCCTGCACACCCAGCATCTGCGCAAACTGCTTGAGAAGTTCGCTGGCAGAAATAGTCCCCATGAACTCCCGATTGTCGTTTACGACCGCCAGCACTTCCAGCCGGTTTTCAATCAGCAGATTCAGCAGTTCGTACAGGTGCTGCGACTCATAGGCAAACAGGTGCTCGAACATACGCATCACCTCACTGAGTGCCCGTTCTCCGTCAGGGATGTCCAGAAGCAGGTCTTCCGTTACGATGCCCTTGTATTCGCCCTGATCTACCACGACCAGTTGCCCGACGCGATGCTCCTGCATCCAGTCGATGGCCCCTTCCACCGTATCGGTTGGTTTAAGAGCGGGGAGCATGGGGTCGATCAGTTCGGCAGCAGTCATGTTCTGGATAATTTTCCGTGCTACGTAACAACGTATACAGGACCGGAATGGGTCTCGGATGGTTGGAACAGCGAGCCTTCCCGTTTGCCAGAAAACTAAGAAATAAAGCAGGAAGTTTCAAAACCGTACGCCAAAAATCCGCAACCGTTTGCTAAACCGACGCCCGGTCGCTTAAAACCGGTGAGGCCGTCAGGCTGTGTTTTTCGAGGAAGCGGTTCAGAATCTGATTAAACCGTTCGGGGTGTTCCATCATGGGGGCGTGGCAGCATTTATCAATGAAATACAGCTCGGACCCTGCAATCAGACGGTTGAACTCGTGGCCGACTTCCGGCGGTGTAATGGTGTCGTTCAGCCCCCAGACCAGCAGCGTCGGCACCTGTATACGGTGAAGTTCTTTGGCGACGTTGTTGCGCTGGGCCGACTTGGCAATGCCGACGATGTTCATGCACTTGGGAATGCTGCTCGTGATCTCGAACACCTCATCGATAAGTTCTCTGGTCGCCACTTTCGGGTCGTAGAACGTGTAGGCCACGCGCTCGGCGATGTATTCGTAGCTGCCCCGCTTGGGAAACGACCCGCCCATCGAGTTTTCGAACAGTCCGGAGCTCCCCGTCAGCACCAGCCGCCGCACCATGTCGGGGTGACGGAGCAGATACAGCAGCCCGACGTGTCCGCCGAGGGAGTTGCCCAGCAGCGTCAGGTCGTGGAGATTTTTATAAGCAACGAATCGTTCAATGAAGGCTACCAGACCGTCCAGACCGGCCTCGCGGGGCGGCATGTCGTAGATTGGCATGACGGGGATGACAACGCGGTATCGTCCGGCAAATTCATTGATGACGCCGTCCCAGTTGCTCAGCGCCCCAAACAGGCCGTGCAGCAGCATGAGGACATCACCCTGCCCTTCGTCGATATAGCGAAATCCGCCGTCTTCGTGAACCCGGTAGTTCATAGCCTTCTTGATTTTATCTTACGATTATTGGTAAAATACAACCCAGGAGTCGTTATTTGACTGTTTTTGCAAAGGTAATCCAATTTTTTAATATTTCTAATCCGTACTGGGTAAGGGCGGCTTCGGGATGAAACTGAACGCCACAGACGGGCAAATCCCGATGAGCGAAGGCCATATTTTCGGCCTCCGTATACTCAGACCTGTAAGGTTTCGAAAACCTTGCAGGTCTGAAAACCGGATAGAGAGACCTGCAAGGTTTTTGAAACCTTACAGGGATAGTTTCGGCCAGCGGCACCAGCGTTTCGGGCAGATCCCGGACAATCAGCGAATGATACCGCGTTACCTCGAACTGATCCGGCACTCCTTCAAACAGCGGATTGTTCGCTAATCTTCTAATCATCGAACGCTTTCCGTGCATGGGTCGGGCAGCTTTTTCGAGCCGACCCCCGAAAAACTCGCCCAGCGCCTGATGACCCAGGCAAACGCCCAGTATGGGCTTCCGGCGGTGAAAGTGCTCAATCACTTCCATCAGACAACCCGCCTCACGGGGCATTCCCGGCCCCGGCGACAGCAGCACCGCATCGCAATCGTGACGCAGCACGTCGGCCAGCGGCCTCGTACTCCGCACGACCTCACAGGTTGCCCCGGCCTGCTTCAGATAATCGACCAGCATATAGGTAAACGAATCCGTATTATCGAGAACCAGAACCTTCATGAGTGAATATAGTAAACCTTTTTGTCCCTTATCTCTTTTCAGTACAATGTCCCAACTAAAATCATTCCCCTCTATTTTTGCGTAAACCAGACCAGACGATGACTGCAAACCCTTCCGTTCTCATCGTGGGCGCCGGCATGGCCGGGCTGACCTGCGCCGTCTACCTGAAAAAAGCGGGCATCGACGCCCGGGTGCTCGAAGCGTCCGACGGGGTTGGCGGGCGGGTCCGCACCGACGCCGTCGACGGCTTCCGGCTCGACCGAGGTTTTCAGATTCTGCTGACGGCCTATCCCGAAGCCCGCCGCCTGCTCGATTACCCGAGCCTGCGTCTGCAGACGTTTCGCTCCGGTGCACTCATCCGGCATAAGGGCGACTGGATGACGCTGCTAGATCCGATGAGGGAACCGACCGGTGTTTTTCAGACGCTTTTTTCGCCCGTGGGTACACTGAGCGACAAACTGCGGGTAGTCGAGTTACAGCGGAAAGTGGCTGCGCTGGATACGAACGAGTTTTTCCATCAGTCCGCCATCCATACAGAAGCGTATCTGGAAGACTTTGGCTATTCCGACCAGATCATCGAGCGGTTTTTCCGGCCTTTTTTCGGCGGCGTTTTTCTGGAAAACGACCTGAGTACATCCAGTAACTTCTTCGAGTTCTGTTTCAAATGCTTCAATGAGGGCGATGCGGCCATTCCGGCGGCGGGTATGCAGGCCATCCCCGACCAGCTTGCCGGTCGGCTGTCTCCAGACCAGATCCAACTGAACACGACCGTCGAGGCAGTCAACGGCCAGACCGTCCGGCTCCGGAACGGACAAACGCTCACGGCGGACCGCATCGTACTGGCGGTAGACGCCCGCGCCGCCGGACGGCTGCTGGGTCGGCCCGACGCCCCGGCCTTCAACCACACGACCTGTACGTATTTTGCCGCCCCGCGTTCGCCAAAACCGGAGAAACTGCTCATGCTGAATACCGACCGACAGTCGGCCGTGCATAACGTGGCGATTCTGAGTGACGTTGCCCCGGAGTATGCTCCTGAAGGCCGGGCGCTGATTTCGGTCAGTACGCAGGGTCTGGAGGTCGTCAACGTGCAGGCCCTGACCGAGCGTATTCGGAAAGAGCTGACGGAATGGTTTGGAGATGAAGTGGCTGCGTGGCGGTGGCTGCGTACGTATCACCTCCCCGAAGCCCTACCCCAATATTCGGGCAATGGCCTGCCTCACCACGCCCCGCTCCGGCTGTCCGACACGCTGTATCAGTGCGGGGATCAGGCGGCATATCCATCGCTCAACGCCGCCATGCAGACGGGTCGGAAAGTGGCGGAAATGATTCTGAAAGGTGTGTAATCTCTGTTCACTCTGTGGTTAAATGCCTCGCCATTGCCAGACCCGACAGAAACGCTCCTTCCACGTTCCCCCAGCCGCCGAACGCATCCCCGCCCAACAGCATCGGGAGTGGTTTGTTCACTTCCAGAAACGGTTCCGGATGCCGCTGTTCAGCAAAACTATACCGCCAGCGATGTACCTGAACCGTCCGTATCGTATCAGCAGGCACCCACTCGCTTACTGCCTGAAGCAGATGTCGGCCTACCGCGTCGAGGCCGTCTTCAAGATGCGTCTGACTGAAGGCGTGAGAGGCATGAATCGTTACCGAAGGCTCGTCGGGCGAAATGCCTTTCTGCTGATTGTCGGCCACCAGTGATACCGGCCCTTCACTGAACCGAAGCAAACCGGGTGCGGGCAGCCGGGTGGGCTGCGCCAATGTCGCCAGCGCAGCCAGACAGGGCTGATACACAATCTTTTTCAACGCTTCGGTTTCTGTATCGGTCAGGGTCAGGTCACTGTCGGCGAGCAGGGCCAGCGCCTGCGGAACCGGGCAGGTCAGGATGAGTTGGTCGGCCCGGTACTCCTGACCAGATTCCGTCCAGACCCGACAACCGACTCCCTCTGCCGCTATCCGGATGACCCGCTCGCCCGTTCTGACGTCCAGATTGCGGGCCAGATATTTCGCCAGCGCATTCATGCCCTGAGAACCGACGTAGCGCGGATGTTCCTGATCTTCTTCCACCGGAGCCCACTCGTGGACAATTCCCTGTTGTAGTAATTCATCCACCAGATGGCGGAATTCCGGTGTTCGGACGGTGAAATACTGGGCGCCGTGGTCCAGTCGGGCGGCGTCGATGCGGCGGGTGGCGAGGCGTCCCCCAACGCCCCGGCCTTTATCGAGCAGGGTCACGTTACATCCGGTTTGGGTTAATTCGTGGGCGGCGGTCAGACCGGTCAGGCCGGCGCCGATAATCAGTACAGACGTGGGCATAAACAAAAAACTATACGTTATTTGTGGGTAAACTGATAAAACAGAAACCCTTTGTTCATCCGTTTGTTACGATGGCATGAGAATCAGGACGCTGAAGCTGCTTATACGTATTTTTTTGTTTGCGCTGATTCTCCCGCTGGCCCTGCTGGCTGCTTTCCCACAGGCTTTACGCTGCTACTTTATCGAGTATTCCGCTGATTTCGTCGAAACAGCGCCTAACCTTTTCGTCAGCGTCGACACGCCCCCTCCCCATCGGCTGGCGCTAATGATGGAATTTGAACTGGCCCGCCGCCGACTGGAGCGTTTCTGGATGAGTCCGCGTCAGGGACGCGCTCAGGTCATCTTTTGCCTTACCGACGGCGATTATGGGCGATACTGCCCCGGTGGCGAGGGCGCCGGATGCAGCCTCGGAACGCCCTGGGGCGAATCCTGGATTGTGGTGAATCCTCACGGACGCAACGCCGACGTGCTGGCTCACGAACTTTGCCACGACGAACTGTTTGCCCGGCTGGGATGGCTGCGCACACACCGACAGATTCCGGAATGGTTCAATGAAGGGCTTGCGCTCATGCTCGACCACCGGTTCGCCGCCGCGTCGGCCAGCGAAAAAACCGATAGTCTGCAACGGGCCCGTGACTATCAGGACGAATGGGAATCGGTCACCGGGGGACGGCAGATTATTCTGTCGCTGGATGAACTGGAAACGACACGCGATTTTTTCAGCGGAGATTCGGGGCGACGCATGATCGCCTACATGACGGCAGGTCGGGAGGTATCGCGGTGGCTGTCGGTGGTTGGGCGTCCGGGTCTCCGGAAGCTACTCGATGAAATGAAGCAGGGCAGCGACTTTCCGGCAACCTACCGGCGTCTGGAACTGGATGCAAAAAAACGCACATCGCCGCTCCCTGAATCGCAGTGAGTTACGTCACCGGCTGACTTAAAATGCTGTTAAAACCTCCCAAAAACGGCGCTCCGGGTTTGGCATTCCGGGTCATCGGGGCTATTTTAGTCCCCTTAACTTGACTTTACCTAACGGAGATCGGAATGAAAAAAGTGCTCCTGACGGCTCTCTGGGCCGTCTCACTGACGTTTTTTACCCAGGCAAAGCCCGTTAATCACTCCCCCGCCACCGACCCTGACAAACCCGAACGTCCCTCCATCATCAGCGACCTGCTGCAATACGCCCGCCGACATCTTTCCGTTCGCTACCGTTCCGGCGGCACCTCTCCCCGTGGCTTCGACTGCTCTGGCTTCACCCGTTTCTGTTTCAGTAGATTTGGCATCTCTCTGCCGCATTCGAGCGCGGCCCAGCACCATACGGGGGTAGCCGTGGAAAAAGAAACCGCCGAGCCCGGCGACCTGATTTTTTTCTCGGGAAGCTCCCGAAGCCGCAGCCGGGTAGGACACGTCGGTTTGATTACGGATGTCATCGGCCACCGCATCAAATTCATTCACTCGGCATCGGGCAAAGGCATTCGCTACGACTGGCTGGATGCCAGTTATTACCGGAGCCGGTTTATGGGTATCCGCCGGGTGGAGCTGACCAACTAACACGCAGCTAACCGGCAACTCCGTTCTGCTGCAATATAGTTCCTGCCCCTTCTGTAACGGCCTGCGCCAGTTCGTCGGCATGGCAGATAATGACCCGCCGGACGCCCTGCTCCAGCGCCCGAAACGCGTTGTCCAGTTTGGGAATCATTCCTTTGTTGATTGCCCCGGAGGCTTTATGCTGTGCATAGGTTGCAGGGTCGAGTTTTGGAATGACGCTCGTATCGTCGTCCGGATTCGCCAGCACGCCTCTTTTCTCGAAACAATATACCAGCGTCACGTCGTTGTGGCGGGCCAGGTCGACCGCAATAGCCGAGGCCATCGTATCGGCATTGGTGTTCAACAGATTACCTTCCTGCGAATACGTTAGCGGTGCAAATACGGGTGTCAGGTTCTGGCGCAGAAAATGTTGGATTTGTCCGGAATCGACCTCATCAATGTCCCCTACGAAGCCATAATCGATGTCGCCCACGGCCCGTTTATGGGCCAGTACCGTACTGCCATCGGCTCCGGTGAGACCCAGGGCATTGACGCCCCGTGTCTGTAGCTGGGCCACAATCTGCTTGTTGACCAGTCCGCCATAAACCATCGTCACGACGTCGAGCATGGGCTGGTCGGTGATGCGGCGTCCGTCGACCATCGTTGTTTCTACGCCGAGTTTGGCAGCGACCTGCGTGGCGATTTTGCCACCGCCATGAATCAGGATTCTGTCGTCGGGAAGGGCAGCAAACGCCGTCAGAAAGCGTTGGAGAGCGTTGGGATTGTCGATGACGTTCCCGCCGATTTTAATAACTGTGAGCTGATTCATGTGTTGTTTAAACGCAAAGGCGCAAAGGATAACGCAAAGATCGCTAAGATGTGCTTTGCGAACTTAGCGCTTCCTTTGCGCCTTTGCGTTTCAAAAATTTTTCAGGATTTCCTTCAATACCGCCTGAACGGACCACTCGCGGTTGGCGGCCTGTTCGATGACGAGAGAACGCGGGCTGTCGAGCACTTCGTCGGTGACTTTCATGTTGCGGCGGACGGGCAGACAGTGCATGAATTTGCCGTTGTCGGTCCGGTTCATCTTCTCCATCGTCACCATCCATGACGGGTCCTGGGTGAGCACCCGCCCATACTGCGTATACGACGACCAGTTTTTACCGTAGATGAAATCGGCTCCTTCGAAAGCCTCTTCCTGGCGATGCGTCACGGGTGCCTGACCGACAAATTCGGCGGCCAGTTCGTAGCCTTCGGGGTGCGTAACGACGAACTCCACGTCGCCCGATGCCGCCCGGGCATTCATCCACTCACAAAACGAGTTGGCAACGGCCTGCGGCAGTGGTTTGAAATGGGGCAGCCAGGTCAGCACGACTTTCGGGCGGCGGCGCACTTTGAATTCTTCGATGGTGATGCAGTCGGCCAGCGATTGCAGCGGGTGCCGGGTAGCCGACTCCAGATTGACAATGGGGACGTCGGCGTAGTTTCGAAACTGATTCAGAACGATTTCGGCATAGTCTTTCTCGCGGTCCTGTAGCCCGGCGAAAGCCCGGATGCCGATAACGTCGCAATAGCGACCTATGACGGCGGCGGCTTCCCGAACGTGTTCGGCCTTGTCGCCGTTCATCACCACGCCGTCTTCCATTTCCAGTCCCCAGCTATCCTGTCCCACGTTCATCACCATCGTCTGCATACCCAGGTTTTGGGCCGCTTTCTGGGTGCTGAGACGGGTCCGCAGGCTGGAGTTGAAGAAAATCAGGCCCATCGTTTTGTTGCGGCCCAGGTGCTGGTCGGCAAAGGGGTGCTGTTTGGCATCGAGACCGGACTGAATCAGGGCATCGAGGTCGGCGACATCGTGGAGAGAGAGGAAATTGTGCATTGGTTTTGGTTAACCGCAGAGACGCAAAGGTTAGCGCGAAGGGCGCAAAGATTAAAGATTATTGACTAAACGCCTGATTCCATCCCGCAGCAAAGGAACATTGAAGTTGATGAGTAGGCCAAGACGACAACCAGAAAGTTTAAGGTAAGTGATTACTTGCGCAGTGTGAATATCGCTTAAACTTTCGACCGCTTTCAATTCGACAATTACTTTGTTATTGATAAGCAAGTCAAGTCTATACCCAAGTTCCAATCGTATTTCGTCATAAATTAAGGGTAGTCCCTTTTGACGTTCAACAAATAGACCCGCATTGTTTAGTTCATAAGCCAGACACTCCTCATAAGCTGATTCCAGCAGCCCCGGCCCTAACCTCCGATGTATTTTCAGAGCACAGTTAACAATAATTCGTGAAATATCGTTTTCCGTCATTGCGAACTTAGCGTCTCCTTTGCGCCTTTGCGGTTAAACTGCGTTTAAGACATCACCCGCACTTCCTTCGCCAGAGCCTCCAGAAACATATCCGCCTCTGCAACGCCGAGGGCCAGAGAAGGCAGCAGCCGCAGCGTGTGCTTACCTGCCACACCCGTAAAGATGCGGTGTTCGAACAACAGCGTGTTCCGCAGAGGTTCTACCGGAAAATCGTATTCAATACCAATCATCAGGCCACGGCCCCGCAGTTCTTTGTAGCCGCCGATCTGCCGGATGCCGTTCATCAGATAGTCGCCCATGCGGGCCGCGTTGTCGATGAGGTTTTCGTCCTTCATGATGTCCAGCACGGCCACGCCCGCCCGACAGGCGAGGTGATTGCCGCCGAACGTGGTACCCAGCATTCCGTAGGTTGCCCGGAACAGGGGCGAAATCAGCACGCCGCCGATGGGAAAACCGTTGCCCATGCCTTTCGCCATCGTCATCAGATCGGGGCGGATGCCGCTGAACTCGTGTGAGAAAAACCGGCCCGAACGACCGTAGCCACACTGTACGCTGTCGAGGATGAGCACTGCCCCGGTTTCGTCGCAGCGACGGCGCAGGGTTTGCAGAAACGCATCTGTCGCTACGTGAATCCCGCCCACGCCCTGAATACCCTCCACAATGACAGCACAGGTTTGTTCAGTAATGCCCGAAACAGCAGCTTCTACGTCATTATAGGATAGGAATTTCACATGCTGATTGTAGTTGACAGGCGCTACGATGGCCGGATTGTCGGTGGCGGCTACGGCCCCCGCCGTGCGCCCGTGGAAGCCCTTTTTAAAAGCAATAACCTCGGTGCGGCCATTATGAAACGAAGCCAGCTTCAACGCATTTTCGTTGGCTTCGGCTCCGGAGTTGCACAAAAAGAGCGCATAGTCCGGATAGCCCGACAGTTCGCCGAGCTTCGTGGCAAGTTCTTCCTGCAGCGATACCCGGACCGAATTGGAGTAGAACGAAATCCGGTTAAGCTGATCGGTCAGAGCGGCCACATAGCGCGGGTGCGTGTGCCCGACCGAGATGACGGCATGACCACCGTACAAATCCAGGTACCGGTCGCCTTTCGAGTCCCACAGATAACTACCCTGAGCACGAACCGGCTCGATGTCGTAAATCGGATATACGTTGAAGAGCATTTTAAACCTGGATATCCCTGATTGGAGGATTAATCATAAAACCTGAAACAGACTGCAAGTTTACGGATTCTTTGGTTATGAAGGGGATATATTGCCAAAAAGGAAGCCTCTGCGAAGCTTCCTTCAGAATTTTTAAATTCTCCGAATACCCGTCCGTCAGGCCGCCCCCGATTGTATCTCTTTCATGAACTCCCGCATCGCGACGATAGCTTCGTCCGGCGATTCGATCATGCCGAGGTGGCCTGCCTCATCCAGCACTACCGACCGAATCCGGGGCGACAGGCTAAACTGAGGCTCCAGTTTTTCAAAGGGAATGAGTTCATCCTTTCGTCCGGCGATGAAGAGCACCGGGAAATCTGCATTTTTTAGAATGTCCGTCCGGTCAGGGCGGGCGGCGATGGCCTGCATTCCTACGGTCAATGCCTCGTCGGGCAGTTGGCGGTATCGTTCCACAAGCTGTTCTACCCGGTCGGGGTGTTGCTGACGGAACGTTTCGCCCATCATTTTGAGGATAATCTCTTCAATGAACGCCTTTCCGCCGTTTTCCCGAAGTTTCTGAATGGTTTTACGACGCTGTTCGCGTTTGGCATCGTCGTCGGCAAGGGCCGTGGAATGAAACAGGCACAGGCCCGCCATCTGATCCGGATGCTGCTCGGCGAAAGCCAGCGCAATGTATCCACCCATCGAATGACCGACCAGAACGCAGCCATCCACCTGGGCCGTCTGCAACAGACCAGACAGGTGTTCCGCATACGCTTCGATGCTGGCGTGAGTCGTCAGTTTGGAGAGATCAGGGCGGATAATGGTATAATCTGCCGATAAATCTGCGTACAGATCATCCCATATGGCAGCGTCGACGCCATGACCGTGGAGAAGAACAAGAACAGGCTGCATATTCATAAAAATTCGAAACGTTAAGGGCTATAAACACCGATGTCCGCCGGGGTTGCCACAGCGAACATCGGTTGGAAAAAGAAACTATGCTGTCAGGCAACGTCGAGCAGGTCGAGCAGAATCAGCACCAGACCAATCACAATTGCCAGCGAACCCAGCCAGCCCAGGCCCGGCAGGAAGAGCAGAATCAGACCAATGACGGCAATGATAATACCCAGCCGCAGCAGCCCTCCGACGGCCTTCGCCGCTTTCGTATCGTTGGGGGCAAGGCTGTTTTTAATCTGCTTGTTCATTTTCTTCAGCATCACCCGCTCCATCAGATTCGCTTTGCGCGTGGTCGTTGCGTTTTCGGGCGACACGGCAGCCGCTTCGGCCCGGGCGCTTGCCTCGGCCAGCATCGTCCGGACGCGCTCCATACGGCGGGCCAGTTTCTTATTGTCAGCCAGTTTGGTTTCGTTACGCACCATAGCCTCCGTCACTTTCTGCTCGACGGCTTTCAGTTGAGCGGCGGCCGTCATGGGCGTTGCCGACTGAGCCGGAGCCACACTGACTTCAGAAACTGCCGGAGCCTCTGCCACAGGAGCCGGTGCTTCAGCGACGGCGGGAGCCGGTTTCGCTACCGCTACGGTCTGCTCCGTCTGAAATCGCTCGACGGGCATGGGCTGATAGCGGGCTACCGGACGGCTGCAGGAAGCAAAGAAAGTGGAGACGATCAGCGCATAAGCGGAAAATTGGGTAAGTGTCTTCATGATGGACGTTGCGATTGGTTTAATAAAACAATTGGATTAGTTGTCTCATCAACGTTTCCTGTTTGGTTTTGTTAGGAATAAAAACTAAAAAAGCCTGCTTTATTATCGAAAGCAGGCTTTTTAGGATAAATATTATTTAAAAAGAGCTCAGTCTGTCACTCAAAAAAAGCCCCAACCGGGCGCTGTCGACCTGTCAGGCCACCGAACGCAGTTGGTGAAACGACGACTTTCCGAACTTGTCGCGGGCGTAATCCAGCGTTACGGTCAGTTCAGAAACGCCCTCTTTCGACGGCATTTCAAACATGGCGTCCGTGATGATCGATTCGCAGATGGAGCGCAGACCGCGGGCACCGAGGTTGTATTCCATCGCCTGATCGACCACGTAATCGAGGGCCGTTTCGTCCCAGTGCAGGGTAATGCCCTCCATGCCGAACAGTTTATTGTACTGCTTGGTGATCGCGTTTTTCGGTTCGGTCAGGATGCGGCGCAGCGCCTCGCGACTGAGTGGTTCCAGATGAGTCAGCACTGGCAGACGACCGATCAGTTCGGGAATCAGGCCATACGACTTCAGGTCCATAGCCGACACGTGGCGCATCAGGTGAGCGCGTTCGAGCGTGTGGTGGAGCCGCCGTTCGCCGGAGAAACCGATGGGTCGGGCGTTGATACGCTTGGTGATATGACGGTCGATACCGTCGAAAGCGCCGCCGCAGATAAAGAGAATGTTTTCGGTATTGAGCGCAATGAGTTTCTGATCGGGGTGTTTGCGCCCTCCCTGCGGCGGCACATTGACGATGGAGCCTTCGAGGAGTTTGAGAAGCGCCTGCTGAACGCCCTCGCCGCTAACGTCGCGGGTGATAGACGGATTGTCGGCCTTGCGGGCGATTTTATCGATTTCGTCGATATAGACGATGCCCATCTCGGCGGCTTCGATATTGTAATCGGCGGCCTGCAGCAGCCGCGTCAGGATGGTTTCTACATCTTCGCCCACGTAGCCCGCTTCGGTAATGACGGTGGCATCGGCGATACAGAACGGTACTTCAAGCAGTTTGGCAATGGTGCGGGCCAGGTAGGTTTTGCCCGTTCCGGTATCGCCGACCATGACGATGTTCGACTTTTCAATCTGAACTTCATCTGCCGAGGGGGGCTGCATGAGCCGTTTATAATGATTATAGACCGCCACCGTCATGACTTTCTTGGCGTCATCCTGCCCGATGACGTACTGATCGAGGTACCCCTTCATATCCATCGGTTTGATAAGATTGAATTTGGGCCGCTCGCTCGGGTTGGACCGTTTGGGACGGGTTTCTTCGAGCACGACGTCGTGGCCCTGCTCGATGCAATAGTTACAAATGTGGGCGTCGATTCCTGACAGCAGCAGCAGGACTTCGTTTTTGCGCCGTCCGCAGAACGAACAACTGATTTGTGGCATGTTGGTGGTTTAACTCGCTAACCCTGCAAAAGTACCACATTTTCGGTTCAGACGATAAGCTGTTTTCGCACCGGTCGGCAGATTTATTCCGCAGCCAAGACGGTGCCGGAGTGCAGATAAACGGCGCTGAAAAGGTTCGGTCTACTGGTAAATATAGCCGTAAACAATCGGTCCGCTCGACATGGGATTGGGATACGTACCCGACGTAACGTAGCCGTCTTTGCCCTCTTCTATCTGGAGGGTCACCGTCTCGTCAAAGGCGGTTTTGTTGCCTGCATCGTCGTAGCGGAAGCCGTAACGCCGCTTAATCGGGCGCATTTCCGGCAGGTGGCTCTGTATGGCCCTGTAAAAAATGGCATCCAGACCGGGCAGACCTGCCAGCGGGCTGAGTCGACCCGACGGAAAATTTTCGTAGGTGGTTTCTTCCACGATGGTTCCATTGAGACGTTTGACGGAACTAATAACACGGCCCTGTGCGTCCCAGTTGTACACATAGCCATGAACATCGGTCCAGGATCGACCGGGTCCGGTGCTCGAAAACTCACGATGCAGCATTTTCTGTTCCGTAGCCGTGAGCCGACCAGCGTTATCATAGGTGTAGCTTAAATCAAGGTCGTATTCCCGATAAGGGTTAGTAGGCACCGGACGGATGGGTTTCGTGGTTTTTGTGTTCACGACGCGTCCCTTCCCATCAAGAGTGTGAATCAAAAACGAAGACCCTTTGGCGTGCTGAAACTCCTCGGTGATTTGTCCGTCGGCTTTATACTCCAGTTTGTTTACGGATGCTATCGTCCGGTAATCGACATAAGTGAGCCGACCGCGTTCGTCGTAGTAACAGGCAAAGAAATCTCTCTGCGAAAGCGTCACCCGCACCAGCTTCTTTTTTACAGGCTGCGGCGCAACCGGCTCCGGTTTATTGCCTCGTTTGCAGGAAACGACGAGCAGCAGGCCGACAAGCAGAAAGAAACAGGATTTCATAACGGTTGATCGGTGAAAGAAAAACTACTTCATATAGACATATTGGTACGTAGATGGACTACCGGCGCTATGCGTACTTGAAATTACATAGCCATCTTCATCCATGACAACGTCTGTCGTCAGCAGTTCAGATTCGTATCTGTTGCCACGTCCATCGAATCTAAACTCATGTCGCCGCCGGACAGGCCGCATCTCTGGTAAGCTGGCTTGAAAGATATAAAGGAACATGTCGCCCAGCGGATGGATTCGCCCGGCAAGTGGATTCACCCGGCCTTCGTCGAAATAATCGAAGTGAGTTTCGCTGTAAGAACCGTCATTTCGTTTTGTCATTAGCTTTTTCAGAGTATTGTCTTCATCCCAGGTGAATGTTATTTTTTCGACTGATGTCTCATCCTTTGGTTTTTCCTTTTCGGGAAGAAGAGGCCCTGCTTTTAGAACAAACGTCTTCTCTACTGCCGCTAAACGGCCCTTGTCGTCATAGCTGTACACATAGTTTTGCTCTAACAGTCTATGAAGGCCGGCTACTCCCGGCTCAAGCGATTTCGATTGCACAATCTGCTTTTTATCATTCATATAGTGTCGGATATGAAAAGATGATCGGGTATGATCGAACGATTCGTCGATCTCTCCCGTCGGCAGATAATCGATGCTATAAGGATGATACGAATTTTTTATTTCGACATAACTCAGACGTCCCTGAACATCGTAGTAGAAAACATATGAGAGATTTTCAGTGAAGGGTCTGCGCACGAGTTTTTTCGTAACCGGCACTCGCTCAGGCGCTGAAGGTTTGGGAACATCGGGGACAACTTTTTCTGGCAGAGTATCATCCTGCTTACAGGCTGCCACCGTCAACAGTAAGCTAATAAACAAAAACAAGCAAAACTTCATCGAACGAATAATTTATACGCCGCTATAGACACTCACGAGCTTATGGAGGGTTGCATTCAGTGCTAATAAAAACGGCATGGCCTGGATTGTAATTTACAATCCAGGCCATGCCGTTTTTCAATACAGCTCGGAGCTTACTCGTAGGTATACACCCAGGTCCGCTGCTTCTTGGTCACATTACCCACTTCTTCGACCACTTCGGTCACGTAGCCATCGGCGTCGGTTTTGATGCTCAGGACGCGGTCGCCCTCGGTAGCGCCGGGTCCGGTCTGCCGTTTTACGGGCCGGGTTTCCGGATTCTGCCAGTAAAAAGCGTAGCTGGGCAGGTTCAGGCTGGTGGGCATCAGACCTGTAATGGTTACGATGCGGCCTGTATCGAAATATTCGTAAGTGGTCACCCCGTCGCCGCCCGTTGTCATGGTTTTCCTTACCAGATTATCTTTTTCCCAGGTATACTCCTCTACAATGCGCCCGGGAATGGCTATTTCAGGGCGCTCAGCCCGAAATGTCTTCCAGCTATAATCGGTTTTAGTGAGATGTCCGGCAGCGTCGTGACTGTAGTTTATCTCGATTACCCGCCGTTCACCGGCCCGTGTGAAGGCTGAACTAATCGTTTCGGACCGGGTGGCCTGTCCTTTGTCATTGAGCGTGTGCCTGACTTTGTCGATGGTTCCCCACACGTTCTCGACCACAACCTCATTGGGAGTCGGGTAGCTGAATTTTGTGTAGAGCGTACCCGTCTGATCGCTCGGTCCGCCAAACACCCGGATCGCCGTCAGCCGCTTCTGTTCGTCGTACTCGTAGCGAGTGAAGCCCCCCGTTTCGGGGCTCGACACCGACACCAGCCGCTTTTTGACCACCGGCGTACCGGTTGGCTGGTCGGTGTCGTTATCGTCGTCGTTGCAGGCCGTCAGCAGGGCCAGCAGCAGAATGGGCAGTAAAAGGCGGATTTTTATCATAAATGCTTGAGTAAATGACGTTTCCTGAAGAACGCTGGCTGGTTCAAAATCAGCGTTCTTCAACCCAAAAATACCGCAAAAACCCTGCCGGGAATGGAAGGGTGACAAAACCACCGCACGGACCTACTCCACGTACGTGATGAACACTTTTCTCCCGTTATACATCGTGTATTCGGATACGTAGTCTTTGTCCAGTTTGATATCGGTTGCCGTTTTAAGGTCAAAATTGGACCGACCGTATTCCATGAAATAACCAAGTCAGGATACAGTCAGAAAACACACATTTCCTAAACTAACAGAACGTACTGTTTTCATCGTCACCGTTCGATTAACAAGACACGAATCAGGGTCGGCAGGTTGCGTATCTAAATCTGTACAGGCAAATTTTTCTGGCACGGCTGAATATAGGCTAATCGGGTCTCAGGGAAACCCATTTCTGTTATTTCCTCAAAAAGTACAATTTTAATTTAGATTCTGGGTAATGCCTGAATAATGGCTTGAATCTGTATTCGAGGGTAGTATATCTATCTTATTTTCTCAATAATTTTTACAAAATTTCTGCTCATCTGTTTAATCTTAAAAAAGCCCAAATAATGCCTTAAAATTTAATATGAAGAGTTTTTATGTTATCAGATTCTTAAGTTCAAATACTTAAAATTTACCATTTTAAGATTACGGTAAACATAAATAGCCGCTGGATCAATATTCATTCAATCAACGCGATTTTTATATACGCGTTTCCAACCTATATATTTTTTTTATCCTAATCAAGGCTTGAGCAAATATTTTGCCCGGGCCAATTTTTCACTCGTAACTATTCACCTTTTTTTATGTTCATTCATTACTTCATCCGTCATTTGTCCACCCGGCTGTCTCTTTTTTCTGGTCCGCCTATGCGACGGGCATCTGGTTTGCTGGGAGTTCTTCTTTATTTTCTGCTAAATGCTCCTTTTCTGGTGGCCCAGCCGCTCAGTTGTAATCAATGCACATCATCTGACGTGAAGGTGCAGCAAGTGTACATTGCCGGTGCCGACGGCTGTACGGCTGGAAGCCCCACGACGGCCAGTATTTGTTTTAAATTCGATGTTACCTCCCAAACGCGTTACGGTTTCTACTTCGCTTTTCAATACACCGTCAACGGTATGGCATTCAGCTACACGCAATGCTTTTCGGAAGCCCTGAGTCAGGGGTCGTTCACTAAATGCTTTCCTATTACATACACCTGCGGCGCCCAGGTAGTGCTGACCTCCGTGCTGATGGCCTGGGGAAACCAGCAGCAGGATCTGACGACGTTCTGCAACTCCAGCAACCTGACCTGCAACAGGTTCAATCCCAAATGCTACAGCTCCGGCACCAACCTCCCGGTTGTGCAGCCTCCGCTACAGTCGACGGGCTTCACGGCAACACCCTCCTGCGTGACACCCAATACGTTTCAGACATATTCGTTCAGTGGCAATGCTTCCGGCGGCGTCGCTCCCTATACATTTGACTGGGATTTGGACGGCAACGGAACCTTCGAAACGCTGAACCAGCAGAATCCGACGCATACGTACGCAAGCGCAGGCACCTATACCGTACAGATGCGTGTGCGCGACAGTAAAACCCCGGCGGGCGAGGTAATCAAAACGTCATCTATTACCGTAGGACCCTGCACACTCCCGGTCCGGCTCAGCCGATTCAGCACAACGGCCCTCGACGGAAAAGCGGCGCTGTCGTGGGAAACAGCCAGTGAAATCAATAACTCCTATTTTCAAATTGAGCGCAGCAGCGACGGAAAAGCATTTGAGGCCGTCGGGCGCGTCAACGGGCACGGTACCACCCAGACTGTCAGTCAGTATACATTCCTGGACGTTCGACCGGCAGCGGGCATCAACTATTACCGCCTCAAACAGACCGACAACGATGGGCGTTTCGAGTATTCGCCTGTCAGGAGCGTGGTGATTCGTCAGAACGGAGAAATTCGAATCCTCCAGAACCCGGTAAAAGAAACCCTGACCGTCGGCGGCCTGGAAGAAGGCGCTGCGGTTCAGGTGCTCGACGTCAGAGGCGTCCGGCGTTATCACGGAACCGCCCCGTCGGCGCAGTTGACCATCGACGCCCGCCCGTGGAACGACGGAGTTTATCTGCTGCGGGTAGTGGACCGGTATGGTCGAAAAACGATTCGGTTTATGGTGCAGCATTAAATCACAAACAGAAACGGGGCGCACAGGCCCCGTTTCGTTTTTTAGTATGCCAATACCCGTTTCAGGGCCGGTCGCGGCGAAGCACCTCATCGATGAGGCCATACTCCTTCGCCTCATCGGCCCGGAACCACTTGTCGCGGTCGGAATCTTTTTCAATCTGCTCTTTCGTCTGACCCGTATGGACAGCCAGGATATGGTACAGTTCATCGCGGAGTTTAACGATTTCGCGGGCCGTAATTTCAATGTCGACCGACTGTCCCTGGGCGCCGCCCGATGGCTGGTGAATCATCACACGGGCGTGCGGCAGCGCCGAGCGCTTACCCGCTGCACCACCCGCCAGCAGCACGGCACCCATCGAGGCCGCCAGACTGGTGCAGACCGTTGCCACGTCGGGGCGGACATACTGCATGGTGTCGTAGATACCCAGACCGGCATAGACCGATCCGCCGGGGCTGTTGATGTACATCAAAATGTCTTTCTTGGGATCGGCTGACTCCAGGAAGAGCAACTGGGCGACGATGATGTTGGCGATGTTGTCGTCGACCCCCATGCCGAGGAAAATGATGCGGTCGGCCATCAGGCGCGAAAACACGTCGACCTCCCGGAAGTTCATCGGGCGTTCTTCAATTACGGCACGGGTCATGTTTTCGACGGTATGATTGACGTATCCGTCGACCGTCAGGCCGTTGAGACCCATGTGGTGCACGGCAAACTGACGAAATTCTTGTCCTTGATTCATACTACTTATTGGTTCTATTTGCGCAACGAAAATACGAACGGGTTTGTTCTGTCCAAGAAATGGATGAATGGATGCCATCTTCTGGAACAAGAACCTTCCGAACGACCGGTTTATAGAGGCGGCATCCATTCCGGAACATACCAACTGCAAAGATGCCGGACCAGACCGTAGATTGATAGTCGTTCCGGCTTTAGATTTCATCCGTTTTACTTGAGAATCGTATGACCATTGGCGCACGAATACGGCTTTTTCGCCAGCAAAAAGGCTACTCGCAGGAAAACATGGCCGATATGCTGGGACTGTCGTCCACCGCTTACGGCGACATCGAGCGGGGAAAAACCGACCTGACCCTCAGTCGTCTGGAGCAGATTTCCATCGCCCTCGGCGCATCGGTACAGGAGCTACTGGGCGATGCCCTGCCCCAGCCGCAGACCCTGCAGCCCGATTTGCTCCAGCAATTACGTACCCAGCAGCTTGAATTGGAAAAAGCCGATCTGGAACTGGAAAAACTCCGTCTGGAACTGGCTCACTGGAAACGCAGAGCCGAAGAGCTGGCCCTGCTGACGATGGTTCAGACGCTGAAGACCCCATCAATGGAACAGCGCCCGAAAATCGGGTTTTAGAAATTGGGTGAATTGGGTGAATGGTAAAAAGAAAATGGGTAATCGGTCAGCTTCGAACTAACCTATCACCCATCTACTTATTGACTCAGCAACCAGTTACCCAGTCACTTACCCGTTGTTCCGGTTCTGCACGAGTTCCTTGAACTCCTCGACCGTGATGCTCTTCGGTTCGATGTTTGCCTTGCTCCGGATGAGGTCGACAACGCGGTCGTCGAAGACGCGGTTGAAGATTTTCATGTAGTTGTCGCCTTTTTCTTCCATCAGGTAGTTCTGGGCGATACGGTCGATGCTCTGGCTCATCTGCTCGTTGTCGCCGTAGAAACCAAACTGCTCACGAACCATTGCTTTAGTCGCTTCCAGAACGTCTTCGTATTTCACGTCGATGTCGTTCTGCTCGGCCACTTTATTCTTAATCAACTGAAGTTTCACCGAACGCGTGAAGCCTTCATACTGCTGCTCGATGTCTTCGGCGGTCATTTTGCCTTCGTTGGTCGTCAGCAGCCAGTCTTTCAGAAATTCGTCGGGCAGGCTGATGGGCGTGTTTTTCAGCAGCGTGTTCTCAATGTCGTAGCGCAGCAGGCTGGCCGTTTCGCGGTCGTAGTTCGATTTGATGATTTCCAGTACTTTCGCCCGGAACTCCTCCTCCTCCGACACGGCGCCCTGTCCCAGTACTTTATCGAAAAGCTCCTGATCGACGTCAGCCGGTTTGTTGCGCGTAATGTCTTCGATGGTGAACGAGAACTCGCCGGAAAGATTCGCCGCCTCGTCGACTTTCAGGCCGGTAGCGTGAGCGCGGGCTTTGTCGTCGGGGAAAACGGTTTTGATATCGAACGAAATGGTATCGCCTTTTTTCAGCCCGACAAACTTCGCTGCCTCTTCCGGGGCAATCTGTTTGGTCGGTAGGGCAGTTTTGGTTTCGAAGGGGGCTTCACCGAAATCACCACCCAGTTGCTTCAGTTCGCCGTAGAGCATGTCACCCTCGGCGGATTCTTCGGCGTGTTCGTGACCATGAAACTGGTTGCGCAGGTTCTCGATGGTTTCGTCCAGTTCCTTGTCGGTCGCCTGAATCTCATACGCCGGGACGGGCGGCAACGCGTCCAGATTCAGCTCAAAATCCGAAGCCAGACCCAGGTTATAGCTGAACTCAAAGTCAGACTGGTTATCCCAGTCGATGGCGGCGGCCTTGTCGCGGTCGGGCAGCGGATCGCCAACCACCTGCAGTTTATTTTCGCGGATATACCCGCTGACGGTCTTGCTCAGGAGGTTATTAATTTCGTCGACCAGTACGCTTTTGCCGTACATTTTCTGAACCAGCGAAGCGGGCACTTTACCGGGCCGGAAGCCTTTCAGGCTCACCCGGCGACCATAATCCTTCAGTTTTTTATCGACTTCAGGCTGATAATCTTCCTTTGTGAGTTTGATCGTCAGCGAAGCATTGGTCTCGGTCGACTTATCTAATGCGATTTCCATTCGTATTAAAGAGTGAAAGAGTGAAAGAGTAAAAGAGCGAAAGATTTCTAAGCGATAAACTCCGCTCTTTCATTCTTTCGCTCTTTCACTCTTTAAAAATCGTACGGGCGGAGGGACTCGAACCCCCACGCCTTGCGGCACCAGATCCTAAGTCTGGCACGTCTACCAATTTCGCCACGCCCGCAAGTGAGTCTTCTGTTTACCGTTTTCGGTTTACTGTTTTCCGTCAATGGGCGATGGCCCAACCGAAGGCTGAAAACCGAAAACTGCAAACTCAAAACTATTTTCAGGCCGCAAAGGTACGAATCATTTCAGTAAGGTCAAACAGGTGGCTGGAGACCCGTGATTTTTTGCTTATTTCCCTTTGTTTGGCATCATCAATTTGTTAAATTAGTATACCTTCACAATCAACCCCGGGTACAACTGAAGCAGGAGTTAAGTAATGTATGAGCGCAACCGCCGAAGTCACCATTGATCTTGAACAGGAACGAAAGGAAATCCTGAAACGCTATCGTCGTCTGCTCCGGTCTGCCAAGCCGCTATTGCAGGATAATGATGCCAAACTGATTAAGAAAGCATTCAGCACCTCGGTGGAGGCGCACAAGGAAATGCGCCGCCGGTCGGGTGAACCGTACATCTATCATCCTCTGGCCGTTGCCCAGATTGCCATCGAAGAGATTGGCCTTGGCACGACATCCATTGTCGCCGCCCTGCTGCACGACGTGGTGGAAGATACCGACATGACCATTGCCGACATCGACCGCCTGTTCGGCCCCAAAGTAGCCCGGATCATCGACGGGCTGACCAAGATTTCGGGCATTTTTGAATATGGCACCTCGCAGCAGGCTGAAAACTTCCGGAAAATGCTGCTGACGCTGTCTGACGACGTGCGGGTTATCCTCGTGAAACTCGCCGACCGGCTGCACAACATGCGTACGCTGGACTCGATGCCCCGCGACAAGCAGTTGAAGATTGCCTCCGAAACGATTTACATCTACGCTCCGCTGGCCCACCGGCTGGGTCTGTACGCCATTAAATCGGAACTGGAGGATTTGTATCTGAAATATACCGACCCGGAAGCCTATAAAGACATTGCCCGAAAGCTCCGCGAGACCAAAACCTCCCGCGACCGCTTCATTGCCCGATTTATCGAACCCATCGAACGGGACCTGACCCATTTCGGCTATAAATTCGTCATCAAAGGCCGTCCCAAGTCGATTTATTCCATCTGGAACAAACTCAACAAGCAGAAAAAACCGTTCGAGGAAATTTATGACCTGTTTGCCGTCCGGATCATTCTCGACGTGCCCCCGGAACAGGAGAAAGCGGCCTGCTGGCAGGCATATTCGGTGGTGACCGACCATTTCAAGCCGAATCCGGACCGCCTGAAAGACTGGATCAGTACGCCCAGAGCCAACGGGTACGAATCGCTGCACACGACCGTCATGAGCCGGGCCGGGCAGTGGGTGGAAGTGCAGATTCGTACCGAACGCATGAACGAAATTGCCGAAAAAGGCTACGCCGCCCACTGGAAATATAAGGGCAACGACACCAGCGCTGCCGCTGGTATCGAAACCTGGATCAGTCAGGTGCGGGAGATGCTCGAAACGGCCAGCAACGGCGACAAAACCGCTGCCATTGAATTTCTGGACGACTTCCGGAGCAATCTGTACAGCGAAGAGGTCTTCTGTTTCACGCCCAAAGGCGACCTGAAAGTGCTGCAGCGCGGGGCTACCGCCCTCGATTTTGCCTTCGAGATTCATACGCAGGTGGGCGCCCGGTGCATGGCGGCGAAAGTGAACTCGGTGCTGGTGCCGCTCAGCCACGTACTGCATAATGGCGACCAGGTCGAAATTATCACGTCCAACAAGCAGAAACCCAATGAGGACTGGCTGCGGTTTGTGGTCACGTCAAAAGCCAAGACGAAGATTAAAGACCTCATTAAAGAGGAAAACAAACGCTACATTACGGATGGCCGCGAGGCCGTTGCCCGACGCCTCAAACTGCTCCGGCTGGAGATGACCAATGAGGTTGTCAACCAGTTGCGGGCCTATTTCAACTCCAAAACCGCCAACGATTTCTTCTACCGCGTCGGCAAAGGCCATATCGACGTTCAGGAACTGAAACGGTTCAAGTCGGATAAAGAGGCGAAAGAAAACCGCCAGAATAAAATCAATACCGACACGCTGCAGGACGGCAAATCGTTTGAGAAAGAATTAAAGAAAATTCACGGCGAACGGGCCGACGCCGACATGCTGCTCATCGGTGAGGACATGGACCGCATCGATTACACGCTGGCCCGATGCTGTAACCCGATTTCGGGCGACGACGTGTTCGGGTTCGTAACGGTGAATGAGGGTATCAAGATCCACCGGACTACCTGCCCTAATGCCGTCGAGCTGATGTCCAACCACGGCAACCGCATTATCAAGGCAAAGTGGACCTCGCAGAAAGATCTGGCGTTTCTGGCGGGCCTGCGCATTACGGGCACCGACCGGGTGGGCCTGGTCAACGACGTAACGCGGGTCATCAGCAATGACCTGCATATTAACATGCGTTCGATAACCATCGACTCCAAAGACGGCGTTTTTGAGGGTTCCATCAAGTTGTATGTGCACAACACCCATCACCTCGAACAGTTGATGTACAAGCTGGAAAAGGTGAGCGGCGTGGTCAAGGTCGTCCGGTTTGACTAAAAAAGTTCGTACTTTTGTTACGATGTCAGAATACATTCCGGATTCTGACATGACATTCACTTCTATGCCTCAAGCAAAACAAGCTAACCTCAACGCCGCCCGAACTATTTTCACGGCGTATCTGGAAAGCAAAGGCCTCCGCAAAACCCCGGAGCGGTTTGCTATCCTGGAGGAGATCTACAACCGCGAAGACCATTTCGATGTAGATGAACTCTACATTTCGATGAAAAATAAAAAGTATCAGGTCAGCCGGGCAACCGTCTACAACACGCTCGACGTGCTCGTGGAGTGCGACCTGGTGACGAAGCATCAGTTCGGGAGAAATCTGGCGCAGTATGAAAAATCATACGGATTCAAGCAGCACGACCACCTCATCTGCACGGACTGTCATCAGGTGATGGAATTCTGCGACCCGCGTGTACAGACCATTCAGAACATGGTGGGCGATCTGCTGAAGTTCAACGTCATGCACCACTCTCTGATTTTTTACGGCAGTTGTCAGCGCGAAAACTGCGAGAATCGCAACAAAAGTGAGGACGAAAAAGAACGGCAAACCCACGGCGGCCAGCCGCTGACCGAGTCGACCCCTGCAGCCAGCAATGGATAACCCCTTACATCATAGTTCATTCCTTAAATCTGTGCAATCACAGTTCAGACCGTAAATGATAGACGTATTACTCGGCCTTCAATGGGGCGACGAAGGCAAGGGCAAGATTGTGGACGTACTGGCCCCGCAGTATCAGGTAGTAGCCCGTTTTCAGGGTGGCCCCAACGCCGGACACACGCTCGAATTCGACGGCTTCAAGCACGTCCTGCACCAGATTCCGTCGGGAATTTTTCGCTCCGACATCAAAAATATCATCGGTAATGGCGTCGTCCTCGACCCGATTGTGTTTCGCCGGGAAATAGAAGGGCTGGCGAAATATAATCTGCCGCTGGACAGGAATCTGTTCATTTCCAAAAAAGCGTCCATCATCCTGCCGACCCACCGTCTGCTCGATGCCGCCTACGAACAAGCCAAAGGGGCAGCCAAAATCGGCTCCACCCTGCGGGGCATTGGCCCAACATATCAGGACAAAGTAGCCCGGCAGGGACTGCGCGTCGGTGACGTGCTGTCGCCCAGCTTCCGGCAGAAATACGATACGCTCGTATCGGCCCACAAGATTATTCTCGACCATCACGGTTTCGACTATCAGTCGACGCTCCCCCAGGCTGAAGAAGATTTCTTTGCCGCCGTCGACTTCATGAAGCAGTTTCAGCTTGTTGACAGCGAATACGATATCAATCAGTCGCTGCGGGTGGGACACAAAGTGCTGGCCGAAGGAGCTCAGGGCTCACTGCTCGACATCGACTTCGGGTCGTATCCGTTCGTGACTAGTTCCAATACGATGGCCGCCGGAGCCTGTACGGGTCTGGGCGTGGCGCCCCGGCAGATTGGCGAGGTGTACGGCATTTTCAAGGCTTACTGCACCCGCGTGGGCAGTGGCCCCTTCCCGACCGAACTGCTGGACGAACAAGGTGAGCGGATGCGTCAGGAAGGCCGCGAGTTTGGTGCCACCACGGGTCGCCCCCGTCGCTGCGGCTGGCTCGACCTTCCCGCCCTGAAATACGCCATCATGATCAATGGCGTCACGCAGCTCGTCATGATGAAAGTCGACGTGCTGAATATTTTCGATACCATAAACGTCTGTACGCACTACCGCCTCCCCAATGGCTCCACTACCGAACACCTGCCCTACGACCTCTGCGATGCGGACGTGACTCCAGTCTATAAGGAGTTTAAAGGCTGGAAAACGGCGCTGGATTCGTACCATACCTACGACGAGGTGCCTGTCGAACTGGCGGCATACATCGATTTTCTGGAGTCGGAACTGATGCTGCCCATCAGCTTCATCTCGACCGGCCCCGACCGGGAGGCCATTATCCATCGGGAAGCCGTGGTGTGATGGTTACACAGAGATTATCAGAGGAGATCAGAGTTTTCTTCAGTGCTTCTCTGTGTATCTCTGATCTCCTCTGATAATCTCTGTGTAATAACCTATAACCTCCCGTAAATTCCCAAAACCAATTACTATAAAGCCCTTCACCGGGCTTTTTTCTTTTTACGTATTTTTGAGAAAAGTACAGCAACACATGACCGATTCGCTCTTCGACCGCCGGGGTTTTCTCAAAAAAAGCACGCTTGCGACAATGGCCGGGCTGCTGGGCACCGAACTGGCCTTTGCTGACCGGCTCCCCAGAGGCTACCTGCCGCTGGCGTTCGACGTTAACCCCATGACAACCAAGCATAAAGACCTGGTTGTGCTGAACGACAAACCCTGGAACGTCGAAACGCCCGCTCATCTGCTGGACGACGAGGTTACGCCCGCCGACCGAATGTTTATCCGCAACAACGGCCTGATCCCGGAAAAAATCGACGGGGCAAACTGGACGCTGACTCTTAACGGCGAATCGGTGAAAGCTCCGAAGACGTATAGACTCAGCGATTTAAAAAAGCGATTTAAGACGTATACCTATCAACTGGTGCTGGAGTGTGCGGGCAACGGACGGGCGGGTTATCATCCGTCGACCGCCGGTAATCAGTGGACCGACGGGGCCGTGAGCTGTGCCGAATGGACGGGCGTCCGGTTGAAAGACGTACTGGCCGACGTGGGACTGAAAGACGATGCCGTGTACATCGGCTATTACGGTAAAGACCTGCACATCAGCCTCGATCCGGCCAAACCGGTCATATCGCGGGGAGTGCCCATGCGGAAAGCGCTCGAAGATGAAACCCTGCTGGCCTGGGCCATGAACGGGCAGGACATTCCGTTGGTACATGGCTATCCGCTGCGGCTGGTCGTCGGTGGCTGGCCCGCTTCCGTTTCGGGCAAGTGGCTGCATACGATTTCAGTGCGCAACAAAATACATGACGGGGCCAAGATGACGGGTAAGAGCTACAAACTGCCCATCCGACCCATCGAGCCGGGCGTCGACCCGCCGGAGAGTGAATTTAGAATTATCGAATCGATGCCGGTGAAGTCGGTCATCACGTTTCCCAAAACGGGAGCTATGCTGAACGAAGGTCAGCCGCTCTCACTGCGCGGTCATGCCTGGGCGGGCGACCGGGCCGTCAAAGACTTATTTATTTCGTTCGATTACGGCGCAACCTGGCAAAAAGCGAATCTGAAAGCGCCCCGCAACCGGCTGGCGTGGCAGTCGTGGAATGCGGAGGTGAAATTGCCGCAGAAAGGATATTACGAAATCTGGGCACGAGCCGTCAATGAGGCGGGCGTGTCGCAGCCGATGGTCATGCCGCAGTGGAATCCCGAAGGCTACTGCAATAACGCCTGCCACCGCATTGCCGTGAAAATCCTGTAACCCGGAAAGGCTTTCCGGGTATCGAGCGAAGCTCGAAAAATTATGCCTGCGGCATACCCGGAAAGACTTTCCGGGTTACAACAGCAACAGACTTATGAAATACTGGCTCAACTCCATCCTGCTGACTACCCTACTGGCGCTGCTTTTTTTAGCGGCTATTCCATCCGTGCATCCAGAGGCAAAAACTGTTTCAAAGCCCCTCTCCGACACGCTTAGAACGGACCCGGAGACCGGTCTGGCGCTGGACGAAAAGCTGGTGCTGGTGAAAGCCCACTGCACCTCCTGCCATTCGAGCAAACTGATTTTGCAAAACCGCTTCACCCGCGACGGCTGGAAAGAGAAAATTCGATGGATGCAGCGCACACAGAATCTCTGGGATCTGGGCGAAACGGAGCCTGCCGTGCTGGATTATCTGGTGAAATACTACGGTCCGGAGCAGAGAGCGTTCGACGGGCGGCGCAAACCGATGTCGAAAGTAGCCTGGTATCCATTATAATTGCCCCGGAATCAGATCTGACAACATGCCTCAGACATATTTTGATTATTTATATCAGCAGGATACACTTTTCCGGGTTCCGGAACCTGAACCTGTCCTCCCCGCTCCCAACGTTCCGGAACCGCTCACCCGTCAGGCTGCGTACCCGGTTGCCGAAAAAACGAACGCCGAACCAGAATCAACCGTTACATTCCCACCGGTCGAACAGACTGTTCCGGTCGAGGCCGCTCCAGCAACGCCCCCCGAACCTATAATGGAGGTGCCTCCGGCTCCGCCCCTACCGGTTATTCCCAAAGTGCATCACAAGATTCTGCTGATGTTCGATGACGACCTGCTTCCCAGTGAATTAATTCTGCTGGAGAAGATTCTGGAGTCGGTCCAGTTATCTCTCGATCAGGTGGATATACTGAATCTGGCAGGCCTGGGCTTGGTGAATGTCCGCCCGGTACTGGCTAGCAAGCGCGTACATCACTTCATTTCGTTCGGTGTTCCGTTTACGCAGATTAACCTGAACATTGCTATGAATCGATACGAAATCCGTAACCTGGCGGGCATCAATTTCATGCTGGCGGATCCACTTTCCGCCATTGAGGCGGATCAGAAGTTGAAACGAAACCTGTGGATACGTCTGCGGGAGTTATTTCTGGGGAAATAATCTCTTTTTTCTTATACTTGCTCAACCAACCGGACACTGTAAATAATTAAGTAAGTTTATGTATTTAGAAGAGAGAGTTGAAAAGTTAGAGCGAGACAGCGCTATGACGACCCGTGCCGTTGCCGAATTGACAGTTTCCTTCAATCAGTTTAGAGACGAAACCCGACAACAGTTCCGGGAAGTCAGGGCAGACATTGCCGAATTAAAGACGGATGTCGCACAATTGAAGACAGATGTTGCCGAACTAAAGACAGATGTTGCACAATTGAAGACGGATGTAGTAGATCTTAAAGTCGGCTTTGGAAGATTAGAACAAAACCAGCAGATTATACTGGAGTTGTTACGGGAGAAACTAAAATAAATGCCCAGTACAGCCGACGCCCCACCGCCCGCCCTACGACGCGTTCTGACAACCGCCCAAGTTTGGTCCATCGCTGTCGGGATGGTCATCTCCGGTGAATATTTTGGCTGGAACTACGGCTGGGCCGCCGCCGGAACCATCGGCTTTCTGATTGCCACGCTGCTGGTCACCGTTTTTTACATCGCCTTCATTTTCAGCTATACTGAACTCACCACGGCCATCCCCCACGCGGGCGGGCCGTTTGCCTATGCGCAGCGGGCATTTGGGACGACAGGGGCTTTTCTGGCCGGTTTTGCTACACTCGTCGATTTTCTGCTGGCCCCCCCGGCCATCGCTGCCGCTCTGGGGGCTTACGCACATTTTCTGAATCCGGCCCTGCCAGTGCTGGGGGTCGCTACGGCAGCCTACGTCGTTTTTATCGCTGTCAATATACTGGGTATTAAAGAATCGGCCAATCTGTCGATGGTTGTTACTGTCCTGTCGGTCGTCGAACTTCTGGTGTTCATGGCGCTCATCTGGCCGGCTTACAGAACCGAAAATCTGCTCGCCCATAATGAGTCGTTCGGTCTGGGAGGCGTGTTTGCGGCCATTCCGTTTGCTATCTGGTTCTATCTGGCTATCGAAGGTGTAGCGATGGTGGCCGAGGAGGTAAAAGACCCACGCCGCACTATTCCCAGAGGCTACCTGCTCAGCATTGCCACGCTGGTCGTGCTGGCCGTGGGAACGATGGTGCTGTCGGCGGGTGTTGGCGACTGGCGGTTGCTGAGCAATATCGACTACCCTCTTCCCGAAACACTGGCGATGGTGCTGGGGCAGCAGAACGTCTGGTCGAAGATTTTTGCAAGCCTGGGGCTTTTCGGGCTTATCGCCTCCTTTCACGGCAATACCATCGGTTATTCGCGGCAGGTGTATGCGCTCGCCCGCAGCGGTTATCTGCCACGCATTCTGGCCGCCGTTAACCGACGCTATCAGACGCCGCACTGGGCGCTGCTAGCGGGCGGGCTGGTTGGCTTTCTGGCTTTGTTTTCCGGCACCACTGACAACATCATTATTCTGTCCGCGCTGGGAGCCGTCGTCATGTACATCAGCAGTTTGTGCAGTCTGTTTGCCCTGCGCCGCCGGGAACCCCTGCTCGACAGACCATTCCGGGCGCCGTTCTATCCATACGTTCCGGCGCTGGCGCTGGCGCTAGCTGTGGTTTGTCTGGCCGCCATCGTTTACTACAATCCGGGCCTTAGTGCTGTTTTTGCCGGATTGCTGCTGCTGTCCTACATCCTCTTCCGGCTTTCCGGTGCAAAGTCACCTATCCGTCAGGAAATCAATTCAGTAGAATAAATTTACCAGCCTGAAAATGACCCCGCCGGGCAATAAGTTGGTTTACTAAATAGTTTTAGTCGTACGCGTATCGACACAATCTTACCGCAAACGGGGACATTTTGCTCCGCCGCAGTGTTTTACAGACTATGACATTGATTGAACGCCTGTTATCTTTTTTTAATCGATCCAATTCCGTAGCAGTCGAACCGGTTATGGCGGACATTGTCAGACCGGCGGCCCCCGAATCTGCCGATTCGCGTGTCGACGTCATTCCGGTAGCCGAATCGCTGCCTGTCTGGTCGATAGCTGACACGGATGAAATTCCCGACTGGCTGGCCGACGAGTCTCTGCTACGGGATGAAGGCGTTCTATTCGGCCTCTCGGACTCGCGACCGGAAGATAAAGTGTCGATGATTCGGACGTATTTTCAGCGTCTGACCGCTCCACTGGAATATGAGGTCGAGCAGTATAATGAAAAAATTGGCGAGCTGAATCTGTTTATCGAGCAGAAAGAAAATCGCATCGATGACCTGCGCCGCAAGACAACAGAACTTACTGACCGTCAGTCTGAAGGCACTCATCAGCTCCTGCGTACGCTGGCGGGTTTGCTGTTTTCCATCGCCATGTGCGTAGGGAATTATTTCCTCATTGAGGAGACACTTCGCCCCAGTTTTGCGCATAATCGCTGGATAGCCATCGGCGTTTTTCTGGCGGGAATGTTCAGTCTGTTCGGACGTACGTCGGTTTTCCACGACCCCACTGCCCGGCTGACGTTCCGGCGTATTATCGAGGAAATGGGGCTTCCAGCAGCAGCGGCGCTGTTTATTTTCGTACACGCCGCTCGGTCGCAGCCGCTGGGACAGGCTGTTGCCCTGTTCGTTTTCGCCTTTTTCCTGTTTCTGCTGGCGGGGAAATTGCTGCTGGGTAATCTGACGGTTCTGCGCAACGACCTGCATTACAGGGCAGAATCAAGACGACTGGCAAACGAGAAACAGGCGAAGTCGACGGAATGGGAGCGTGAGATTCAGCAGTTGAGTGGCGACATCGATGCGCTGCGCATTCAGAAATGGCAGGTGATTCCGCTGCAGAACCGGGCAGAAGCTGAACTCCACCGCATCCAGGCCCGCCGCGATTCGCTGATTCATCTTTTTGTAAGTGAATATAATCTGGCCCGTAGCCTCCGCGACCGGCTGACCGAATCCGAGCGACGAGCCATTACTCTCAACCAACAACGTTACGATGAACGAACAACCAATCAACGGCTCTGACTTCCAGCATGGCTACACGAGCGGCGTCGAAGGCGTCAACCGGGAAAGCTACGAAGGGTATCTGTCCAGCCAGATTAGTGACGAATGGATTTCTGAACGAGTGCAGGAAAAACGTTCTGAGCGCGAACAGATCAACCAGGAGATAGCCGAAGTGACCCAGCAGCGGAAAGTAGCCTTCGACCGCCTGCAGGACCATCTGCTTAATACGAACCTGGCGGCTACTGAAGTCAACAAGGCTGAAAATCAGTTGGCTTCCATTGATGCTGAAACAGAAACACTGAAGGAACGCCGCAGCAAGGCTGCTTCGGAGTATTCGCTGCTGGCGGGTCTGATATTCCTGATCGCCGGTATCAGTTTCGTTGCGGGCGACCTGATCATCTCCCACGAAATTGTGGCGTATGCGCTTAACATCCGTAATAATGTGGAAGCGTGGATGTTTGCCATTGGCCTGGCAATGGTCTCGATTCTGCTCAAACCGGCTTATGACCGGCTGATCGAAGAACCGTATGTCAGTCAGGCGTCGCCGGAGGCCGTGCGGCGTTATGGCTGGTTCAAAACTGGTCTGGCCGTGCTGTCGGTGCTGACGCTCCTGATTCTGGGCTGGTTCCGCTACGAAGCATACCGGACCGACAAATTGAAGGAGGCCATCAACAAAAGCATCAAAAACATTCAGTTGAACGCCCTCGACCCGGCTAATCCGAATCCGGTGGCCGACCCGAAGACGCTCCAGAAAATCGAGCAGCAGTTGCAGCAGTCGGACGAACTGAATCTGCAACTTGTCGACAGCCCCTGGGCGCTACTGTCGTTCATTCTGAGCGGTATTCTGTTCGCTCTGGCGGGGGCGGTTTGTCTGGGTATTGCGCTGCCGGTGCTGCAAAGCTACTGGTTCCGCTGGCTGCAGGTCGACCCCAAATTGTGGCGGCTGCGCCGTCGCCGGAAGCGCCTGGACGAAGTACACCGCAAGGCGCAGGTCGAGCTTTCGCAGCAATTGACCCAAAAAGCAATTCTGGAAAATGAGCTTGCCACACTGCCGACGACTGATGAGTTGAAGAAACACCGAGACGAACTGGCTGCCGATATCGACCGCCTGCTGGAAGATGCCCGTCTGGCCCGCACCGACAGCCGGATTGCGGCTTTCAACGACGGATACGCCAAAGGATCGGCGGCCCGCGATGCCATGAGCGACGAAGAATACAACCAGTTCCGAAACGGTTATTTTACGACCTCGAATCTGGCGAACAAACGCTCGTCATCTGCCGCAGACCGGTCGGTTTCGTTCCGGCGCACCAACAGCCTGCGGCCACATGAAGCCATCCGGAAGCACCTGTCGGACGATTTGAAAAATGAATCTTAGAGTTTTTTAAACGCAAAGACGCGTAAGAAAACGCAAAGTTCGCAAAGCATCTCTTGGCGTTCTTTGTGTTTCCCTTTGCGCCTTTGCGTTTAAACACTTACTGAATCTCCGAATAGTCCGTCGCGTTCAGATACAGCGATTCGACTTTTTCCACAATCTTCCCATTCCGCTCCGACTCATCCCGGACCTTAATCCAGTCGGGGTCTTTCCGGAAAGCGTCGAACGAGGCTTTTCCGGCTTCCTGGCTTTTATGGGCCAGAATATACACCAGTTTGGATTGGGTGGCGGCGTCCTTCTCTACGGTCGTCCAGTAAGCGACATTGGTCATGCCGTGTTTTTCGAAGAGTTTCGTCGTATGATTCCGGAAGCGGGCCAGTATGTCGCTCAGGTGGCCGGGCGTGGCTGTATAGGTGCGTAATTCGAACACCCTATCTCCTTTTTTCGATTTCCTGACGTCGTCGGAAAAATCGGTTCGGTTCAGATAGATGACGTCGACTTTCTGCACGAGTTTGCCGTTGGCCTCTGTTTTGGCGACGACTTCTTTCCAGGCGGGGTCGTCGAAAAATGCTTTCCAGGAAGCATCACGGGCAGCCATGTCCCGGTGCGCCAGAATGTAAATCAGTTCTTTACGGTTGGTATCGATGGGCGTCCAATAGCCGACGTTGGTCATGCCATGTTTTTCCAGGAGTTTCGTACTGTACTGCCGGAACCGGTCGACGATGGCAGCGTATTTTCCGGGAGCCGGATAATAAATCCGCATTTCATACAGGCGGGTGTCGGGTTTTGGTTTGGCATTCAGGTTTAGTGTGAGCAATAAGGCAGACACAAGAATATAGGTTTTCCGGAGCATGGTGAACGTGATTTTCTTCACTGGAGGAAGGCACTTTTTATATAAAAACTACTCACTATGTAAAAATCAGCAGGAGGATACAAATATTAATTAGCATTATATCACTGAAACCTGTTCATTATTTTGCCAAAACTGCTTTGTGCATTATATTATACCGCAATAATTGCCTATTAACGTTTATCCTCTATGCTTAGCCGCGTTGCCAATTCCATCTACTGGATGAACCGATACATTGAACGGGCGGAAAATTACGCTCGCTTCATGAGTGTAAACTTCAATCTGGCGCTGGATTTACCGCCCAACGAAGAAGAGCAATGGGAGCCTTTGCTGATTGCCACGGCGGATAACTATCTATTCGCGACGTTGTATCAGGAGGCTACCCGCGACAACGTCATCGAATTCATGACCTTTGACAAACGGAATCCTAACTCCATTGTCAGTTGTCTTTACAGCGCCCGCGAAAACGCCCGGACCATTCGGGAGTGTATTTCGAAGGAAATGTGGGAGAAACTTAATGAACTTTACCTTCACGTCCGCGATGCGGCCCAGCGCGAACACACGGACCTCAACCACTGGCAGGATTTTCTGAACGATGTAAAGATGGGCGTACAGCTTATCTACGGGATTGTCGATGCCACTATCACCCGTAACGAAAGCTGGCATTTTGGCCGCATAGGGCGGTTTCTGGAACGGGCCGATAAGACTTCTCGTTTTCTTGACGTACAGTATTTTACGCTGCTGCCCAGTTCGGAGAGTGTTGGCAGTACGCTGGATCTGATGTTCTGGAGCGCCGTGCTGAAATCGGTCAGCGCCTATAACATGTACCGGCAGCAGTATCGTACGCTGAATCCGACGACCATTGTCGAATTCCTGATTCTGGACAAGCGCTTCCCGCGTTCTATCGCCCACTGCATCCGGCAGGCGGAACTATCGCTCTACGAGGTTTCCGGTAGCCACATTACCAATGGTTTCAGCAACGAAGCCGAACGAACGCTGAGCAAGCTGCGCTCCGAAACCGAGTTTACCGACATGAAGGAAATCTTCCGAACTGGCCTGCATCATTATCTGGACCACTTCCAGACCCGGACCAACGAAGCCGACAACGCCATTTACGAGACGTATTTTAGCCTGAAGCCGGTGGAAGTCTAATGTTGAATGATAGAATGGTTGAATGACCGAATAACCGGTCTGAAGCCACCATGAATGAGCAGTAGCAACCAAGATTTAACCATTCTATCATTCACTCATTCTATCGTTCAATATTAAAAGAACGGGAACGTCACGGCGACGTAGGGCATACCGACCCGGTGACGGAAGCGACGGTTTCGGTCGACGATGTTGCGATTATCGGCCTGGTATTCCGTCGTCAGCCATTGGTAACCGAGCTTCACGCCCACACGGGGATGAAAATTCAGCCGGGCATACACCTCCGAGGACAGCGTTCCGTAATCATTATCCCCCAGTAAACGCAGGTTAACCCGCGTGGGGTTGGCTGTTTGCGTCATCCCTTTGCCTTGAAAAGAAAGAGTATCCACCGATCCAGACGCATACATTCCCGTCGAAGACAAGTATTTTGCCGTGCGGCGACGACCGAACGCCAATCCCAGCAGATCGGCGCTGCCACCGAGTTCGACGGGGCCAAGCCGGACCTCAGCCCGCAAACCGAAGTTCACGGAAGTGACGGTGGCGTAGTCCATGCGCAGCGTGTCGATATTGGCCGGAATCAGGTCCGCCCCCAGCGCTCCAAAGCCCGTTTCGCCGCGTGTCAGGCGGGCCGGAGCGGTGTAATAATTGAGGTTATCGCCGTAGAAAGCGGCCAGTTTGGTCGTCCAGCCGATGGAGAAAAAATGCTTCGAGTCGATATGAAGAAGCTGATAATAGGACAGCGAAGGGTAATAGTTGTCTTTTTTGAACCCTATCCCAACGTCCAGGCCGGAAGCTAAACGGGTGGAGACGGGGGATTGGGCGAATGCGGCGAATGGGGCAAGAAGTAGTAAGCCAAAAATCAGTTTCTTCATACGTGCAGGTTGTACTTTGTGTTGCAAAGTTAACGGGTGCTGGAAAGAAACCAAGTTCTTCGACACTCAATTGCGTACTAGTAAGCGTCTTATCGAATAAAGAATTTTCTCTATCAATCGAGTGTTTTCTGTCACCACTTCTGCCGAAGCAGCCATCCCATGTCGATAGCGGATGGTCTTCCCGTAATTAGTCGTCAGCCCTTCAGGCAAAAGAATTTTCGCCAAAAATGTTCCATCTCGATCCGGCACTTCTGAGATATGCGCAATACTTCCCGGAACAAAACCAAACTCGTGAAACGGATATCCAACAAATTTAATCAAGACCCTCTGCCCTACTTTTATTTTGCCCAGATTGGCCTGCGGAAGTCGAACCAAACCAGTATATGTAGCCGACGCACTGCTTCCGATTACGAATAATTCCTGGTTAGCAGCAACCAATTGCCTCTCCTGTAAGTCGGTCTGAAACATAACAGTTCCTGACAGTGGGCTGATGATGACGGATTTCTGCTTCCAGGCATCGATACCTGTTTGCAAAGCATTTAAATCCTGCAGGAAGAGGACAGCCTGTTCAGTGATGGTTTTATCTAAATCGATTAACTCTCTCTGCTTGGCTGACTGAGCCGTATGGTTCTGTACTAAAGCAGTTTGCGTTTGCTTAAGAGGAAGCAGTTTCGCCAGATAACGGCTCTCCTCACGCCGATAGTCCAGCGGAGCAATAACCTTGTCTTCCAGCAGTTTTCTTTGGATGTCAAGCTCTTTCCGGGCCAAACCTGCATCCTGTTGCTGTAGGGCCTGCTGTTCAACCATATTTTGACGAAGCTGTTTTAAATCTTCTAAATCTGCGGTTAAAAGCTGACGACGTTTTAGATAGACGCCATGATCCAGTATGGATTGTAGCTGTAGATGGCTTTGTACAAATCGTTGAAAACCGGGCTGAAGTTCGCCAAGATGATGGTACTGAAGTGGATCAAACTGTATGATTTTCTGCCAATTCTGCTGCTGAACAGCGCTGAATAACGCTTTCAATTCTTGCTCCAGCAGAAGCGCTTCTTCATGCCGGGTGGTGCTTTCCAGCCACGCCAGTGTCTCGTTAATTTGCACCTTTCCTTTATCTTGCACCCATAAACGCACCAGCCTTCCATCGGTTTTGGGGGCAATGGCTTTCGGCGCATCCAGCGTTGTCAGAACAAACGGTGCCTGGACAATGTCTGGATAATAAATCAGGTAGGTTGCCGCCACCACAGCGCCAATTACGCCGAAAATGACAGTAGTTCCCCAGCGAATCAGGCTGCCAGGTATGGAACTGATAAAATCCCGTACTTCTTCGCTACGAGTATCTATTTCCAGCTCCTCCGATAGTTTATCGATGTTCACCATTATATGCCCAGTTCCAACTGGTTTCTGACCAGCCCATAATAATATCCTTGCTGAGCGGTGAGCGAGTTATGTGTACCCGTTTCCACAATTCGGCCTTTATGTAATACAATAATCTGGTCAGCGTTTCGAACCGTGCTTAGGCGATGCGCCACGACTATAACGGTGCGTCCCTGAAAAAACCGTTCCAGATTTTCCATAATGATGGCTTCATTATTAGCATCTAACGCGCTGGTAGCTTCGTCAAAAAAAAGATAAGTCGGATTTTTATAAACCGCCCTGGCAATCAGAATACGCTGTTTCTGCCCACCACTCATGCCCACCCCACTGGCTCCGATACGAGTGTTGACGCCATTAGGAAGGTCATCGATCCATTCACGGAGATTGGACGTTTCGATTGCTTCCATCAATCTGGCTTTGTCGACCAGCCCCTCCGTATCCGACTCACTAATATTCCGGGCAATGCTATCCGAAAATATATAGCCTTCCTGCATGACGACACCGCACTGTCTGCGCCAGAACGGGTAGCTCATTTCTTTCAAATCCCAATTTCCAACTGTTATCGTGCCTGCCTGTGGCTCATGAAATTTCAGCAGTAGTTTCAGCAACGTCGTCTTCCCGCTGCCACTGGCACCTACGATGGCCGTAACTTTACCTTCAGGAATATTAAGATTGATGTTCTCCAGCACGTTCTCAGCCGCCCGGCTCCCATACCGGAATGAAACGTTCAGCAGGTTGATACCTTTTTGGCGCGGTAATTCCCGAAAACGCTCTTCCGGACGTTCTTCCTCATTGGTTTTGTTATGAATTTCTGTTAATCTTTCCAGGCTCAACCGGGCATCCTGCCAGGATCGTATAAAGGTTAAAAAATTGTTGACCGGAACGTTCAACTGGCCTATTATGTACTGAACGGAAAGCATCATACCCAACGTAATCTGTCCGTCAATCACGGCTTTGGCGGCCAGAAAGCTGATAATGATGTTTTTAACTTCGTTAATGAACCCTGCCCCACTCGTCTGGGTTTGAGTTAAAGAAAGACTTTTCATGGACAATCTGAACAGCCTTGCCTGAATGGCTTCCCATTCCCACCGCCGTCTGCGCTCAGAACCATTCAGTTTTATCTCCTGCATTCCGTTTATCAACTGAATCGTACTGCTCTGATTGCCTGACGCCTGATCAAAATAGCGATAATCAATGTCGGCCCGGCGTTTCATAAACAGCATCACCCAGGTCATGTATACCCCCGAACCCAGCAAAAATGTCAGAAATATGAGTGGGCTAAACCAACATAAAATGGCCCCGAATACCAGCAGGTGTACGGTGGAAAAAAGCGTCGTTAGTGTCGTTGCCGAAAGAAAGGCTTGTACACGATTATGATCCTGAATGCGTTGTAGTAGATCGCCAATGTTTTTTGCATCAAAAAACGCGATTGGCAACCGCATCAGTTTAATCAGAAAGTCTGACAGCAGCCGAATATTCATCCGACTGGTCACGTGCATTAAAATCCAGTTACGGATCACCTGAACGGCTGTCTCAGAAACGTACAGCATAAGCTGTGCAATCAGAACCAGATAAACAAAATGCAGATTGTTTGTATTGACGCCCTGATCGACAATGGCTTGTGTCAGGAATGGAAAAATTAACTGCAACCCCGTACTAACCAATAATCCCAGCAGCAGTTGAATGGCGTAATGCCGGTATGGCCGGAAGTAAGGTCTCAGAAAACCAAATCCCGTTTTGCTCTTAGTCTCCTTCGAATCTGTAGTCTCGTAAAAAAGCGGCGTTGGCTCCAATACCAGTACAACTCCTTCAGATTCTTCGGAAGAACGTTTCTCCGGTATCCATCCCTTCAAAAAATCCTCTTTTGAATATCGAATTAAGCCGTGAGCGGGGTCTGCAACAATTAAATGTGTTCTGGCGGCCTCATAGACAACCACGTAATGACGCTGACGCCAGTAGGCGATGCACGGTAACGGAATCTCTGACGCCAGCATATCGTAGCTGACACTGAGAGCCAGGCTTTGCAATCCAATGCTTTCGGCTGCCTCGGCCAATCCCCCCAGGCTTACGCCTTCGCGGGTGAGGTGTGCGCGCTCACGAAGTATTTCAATAGAATGGCTACGGCCATGATATCTGGCAACCATACGCAGGCAGGTTGGCCCACAATCGCGCAGGTCTAATTGTTTATATGCAGGATATTTACTCGCCAAAGCGCTGATTTAGTTTAAACTTAACGCTTTGTTCAACTCCTCCACTGTGCCAAAAGGAGCTTGCCCTTCAAGAGGCCATGACGTGTAAATTCGTTCGACGGTCAACTTTTTGTTTTTAATGAGGTCATATACCGCCCGCCCCCGGTTCCCTGCCGGGTAAAGTCGGCCATCCGAACGGAAGAACAGCAAGTCGCCTGACCACAAGAGCTTATGCTGTGGAAAATAAAATACCAGGTGTTCGTTTGTGTGCGACGTTCCTTTGCCTATCTCATAGACGATGACCTGAGTTTGTGCATCGCCGAAGTTCTTCTCACCGTCCAAAGGCACAAAATCCAACTGGCAGCGTGGGTTTTTCGCAGCGCCTGTCCCTCCAAGCGTGTGAGTCGTGTTTAGCATCTTCTCAAAAAAAGCTTTATTGCCTGCTGTAGTAACTAGAGTTACTGGCAATCCGGCATAGGCCCTTATTCCCCCCGCATGATCCGGATGATGGTGTGTGACAAATACGTATCGGAGGGGTTTGGTTGGGTAGCGCTTATTGACTTCCGATAGAATCTGCTGATTCAAAGCAAGGCCGGACGGTGATTCAAGCAAAGCGACATAGTCGTTAAACTCCGCAATCAGCACCTTGTTATCCCTGGAAATAATCTTAATCATCGAAACATTGGGAGCTATCTGCTCCACCTGCAGCGAATCCTGACGGCTTATTTTTTGAGCCATGCCTTCTTTAACTGACGGAGGCAGCCAGGACGGAGAAACCTCACCAATCGGCACGGCGGCATTAAGCTTAAGGCCGCTATAGGTCAACTGGCGTTCTACCATGCCTAAAGCGTAATCGACGCGCTCCTTTGGGTAATAGATTCCGTTATCTTTGACGTAATTTCTATACTCCGTGGCCGATTCCGTATCCCCGTACCGATCATCGTAGAATAGCCGCTCGGCTTTTTCGAGCAGGAAGCTCTGCCTGTTCAGATATAAGGTTACCTGATTGGCTGCTTCATCCGCAAATGAAAGCAGGATTCTCCCCTTTTGTTCGCCTAAGTAGCGAAGCGACCGGCGGTGTCGATGCGCAAATTGCAGGAGTTGCAGCGGAAAAACCTTCGCTAACTCATAGCCCGACTCCTTTGCCGATTTTTTTACAACGATGGGATTGTAGTAATCGACCTGATGAAGCGAATCTGCTTTGGCAATCACAGATCGAATATACGTATTGCCGTTGTTCTGAATAATGCTTTTGAATCCTGAAACTTCTTCGGCCCGGAAATACGTATACGATTCCTCTACGGGAATCATTCTCGTTTTCTCAGGCACGTCATAGTGCCCTAAATTAAAGATAGTGCCCTTTGCCGATATCTGCACCCGATCCAGTGGTGTGGGAGCCGTTACCGTTATCGATTTATCCAGATAAGAAAACGCTTTTCGGTAGTTTTCCAGCGACTGCCCGAACAGGCATACCGGACTTATCAGGCATAGCAATAGCAGAAAGAAATTTTTCATGCAATCTGAGACGTATGAATGGGATTTAACTGAGCAAACAAATTATATTGAAACGTATAAGGCTGGTTGTCATATCGCAAATTCTGGAGCATGTTCTGGTATTTTTCATACATAATAGCGCACTCCTCTGCGAATAACTGGTGATACTTTAGGCCTTCTTCCGTAAGAATTTTGGGATTATTCATTATCTGAAGATCCAGGATGAATTTATTCATGTAAAAGCCGATACGCCCTAAAGCTTCGTGCTGCATTTCCGCAGGAAAAGCTTTCGTCTCAATCACTCTGTCCAGAGAATGTAAAATAGTAGTATACGTGAACAGGCCATGAAAAGCTCCGTAAACGCCTCGTCCCTCCCAGGACTGTCCAGTGAATTCTTTCAGTGGATGGTCTTTGGAAACACGCAGGTACTTATCCGTCTCAAGCGTCAAAGCATTGAATATGATGTGTCCGCACTGATGAGAAATGTCATCGATGAAGAAGACGGGCGTTTGAGACTCGTTCTCAACGTTGAAATAGGCCGTACCGTGGTGCATAATCCCTGCAAACGAATGATGCTCCGGCGGACTGTTGAACACCACAAACTCTCTTGTCACAGACGCAATCAACTGCCAGAGGTCTGAGACATGCGTTTGCAGGAACTTTACAGCCTGTGAGAGCACGTCCTTATGAACCAATAGTGTTTTTTCTACTGGCTCATAAAACGAAATATCCGACTGACGGCCCAGCAAATCCGTAGGGTGCAGACACAGCCGGATGTCGCTTTCCTCAATGAATTGATTAGGAATCAAGCCTTTCGCAATCTGGCTGGCGTCTAACGTAAGCCATTCATCCGACTCGGCCCGCAGATAACCCAGATTAGGCAGGTTGACCATACCGAATCTGTCCGCTCTGAGCGAAACAGCCGCCGGGCGTTTATCCTCCGGAATATAGCCAAATAGGGACTGTTCCAGAGATATTAGATCCTGCTTTGGGATGTCTGACAGAAAATAGCAGAATAGCGATGGTTCGAGGAAAGTATGGTCGTTGTCGTATGGAAGACAATCAAACAAGTTGCTGTTTTCTGTGTAAAGCGATAATCTAATTATTTCCGAACAAACAATCTGGCCTGCTTGAAGATTGCTATACGGTCCAACATTTTTATTTATATTTTTCAAGCTCATGCTGAATGAATTCTGTTAGAGAATATGGTGTAATGTTAAGTGACTGCTCCGCTAACCGGTAAAACGCCTCGTCAGATTCCACACTAGCAGACAATACCGTTAACCCAGCCAACCCGCTTTTTTTATCAACTATTTTGCATATAAGCCCCCCGATTGTATATTGAAAGTTAGTATACTCATCAATAGGAGGCAAATTGGCTAAATCAGAAAAATCCACTTTATGGGTCTGGGCGTATAGAGCTATTTTTTTTACGTGATAATCAAGCGGATAACCAACGCTACCGCCTAAATAAGTTGCTAATCCTTCGGTAAATAATTCGTGGCTATTGTTAGGCCATTTTTTATCAGCATATAAATGAATAAGTTCGTGTTCGTAAATTTCGCTGTCGTTTCCAGCATAAATTGCATTATTAGCTAAGTCAGCCATACCGCCTATCTGGTTATCATAAAACATTGTAGGCTCAAAATCAAATCCTTTGAGTTTTTTCACATCCCTATTGCTCCTACATAAATAATATATTATCTTAATAGGCAAATTTCCGAATTTAGTCGCAATTTGATCATTAAATTTATCAAATTTTTTTGCTAATTTTTTATTCAATTTTCTTGATTTGGGATAATAATACAGTATGTTCCCAATTTTTTTTGACAAATACTCCTCCTTTAAATTCCTTTCAAGCATTGATCTTAATCGCCATGAAGCGCCCTCTTTGACCACTTCCACGTTAACAATGGCAGACACTCGACTAAATCCATTATCCCTCTCAGCGTTTGCAAATAAAGTTTTGATAGTGTAAGTAGTATCATTTTTTATTATCGCTAAAACAGTGGGCTTATAATAACTCTTCTTTTTATAAAACCCTGAATTATTGGCTATTCTGATAAAATAGTCAGGTTGATTTCTTCTTTTTTTTTCTTCATTAGACCAATAATGATTTAGTCCATACAGTGAGTCTTTGGTAGCAAGATATTTACCCCATACAGTAATAACTTCATTTACTACTGAAGAATCCTTATTTATAACATTTGGATTTATAAAGACTAAAGAATCATTAGATTTTTGCCCACAGGATTCTATTGTATGAAGGTTACTAATAAATAGTAAGTGTGCTATAATGTTTAGACGTTTCATATCAATTAAAAAATAAGGAGAGGGTATTGACAGCCTCTCCTTCTACTCTTAGATGCTACCACCGGGCTTGGCTACTCTTACACCATCTGGTACCGCTACTGCCTTTTCAGAGCCAGGAGGATTATGACAACTTGCTGTATTGCCACCTTTAATGGATTCCAGATTAAAGATTACGTCATTCGCTGATTTAGCCTTCAATTCGGCCAGAGACAATCTTTTCATAGAATTGGCTGCGCAAGGGTTTCCGGCATACACTTCATATGCCTGGGCTTGAGCATCACAAAATTGCCCGGCCTGTCACTTATAGGCAACTTATGCGCACTTATAGATATTAGCCTAACGCTTATATTTTATCAGTATGCCTTACGTTACTTTTACGCGGTTCATGCGTCTGATATTTAGCATACACCTGTAGCCACTCCTCCATCGTATGAAAAAAAAAAACATCTCCACATTTTGGTCAGATACTGAAACAAACCCGTGTTTCCAGCGGCAAAAAACAGGCGGCTTTGGCCCAGGAGGCCGGTCTTTCCCAATCGGCCATCTCGCAATTGGAAAACAATCAGATTCTGCCACAACCTGAAACACTTCAGAAAATTGCCGAAGTGTTCGGTACTACACCTGAAAAGTTCTTTCAGGGAGGCTTTCGCTTTGAGCAAAGTTTTCATGATCAATCGCAACCGCAGGCTCCGCAAAGTGGCATTTCCCTAAGTCCGGATGTCGTACGCTCACTGGAAAAAATAATCGAAAGCAAAGACGAATTAATCCGTATTCAAAAACTGCTAATCGCAAGTCTGCAACAGCAATTGCAGGAGGTTTCCAGCACCCCCGGTAGCCCATCACACTTATGACGCCGATACAGTTCGTTGGTCACTCATTCCACTAAAAATAAAAAGGGCCTGCATGAACGCGGGCCCTTTTTATTTTACTCAGGGAAAATTATCGCTGCGCCTTCAGCACCACCGCCCCCAGCGGCGGCACCGTCAGGCGGATGGAGTCGGGGCGGCCATGCCATTTTTCCGCTTCCGACTGAAGAGGTTCGGCATTGACCAGCCCGGAGCCGTAAAACTCCCGGCGGTCGCTGTTGAAGATTTCGGTCCAGGTGCCGGCCTGTGGTACGCCGATGCGGTAATCCTGACGCGGTATGGGGGTCATGTTCAGCACAATCAGCAGCACGTCGCCCTCCTGATTGCCCTTCCGGGCGTAGGTGACGATGCTGTTCTCCCGGTCGGAGGTATCGATCCACTCGAAGCCATCGGGCGAGAAACTCTTTTCGAACAGGGCCGTTTCGGTGCGGTACAGCGCGTTCAGGGCTTTCATGCATTCGTTGACGCCTTTGTGGGGGGCATAGTCCAGCAAGTGCCAGTCGAGACTGCCGTTAAATTTCCACTCCGAGGTCTGCCCGAATTCGCCGCCCATGAAGAGCAGTTTCGTGCCCGGGTGCGTAAACATGTAGGTGTACATGAGCCGCAGGTTGGCAAACCGCTGCCATTCATCGCCCGGCATCTTACCTACCAGCGCCTTCTTGCCGTACACCACCTCATCGTGTGAGAATGGCAGCATGAAGTTTTCCGTAAACGCATATACGGTGCTGAACGTCAGTTCGTCCTGATGCCAGCGGCGGTGCATCGGGTCGCGGGCGAAGTAGCGCAGGGTGTCGTTCATCCAGCCCATCATCCACTTCATGCCAAAACCCAGGCCCCCGGCAAACACGGGCCGCGACACGCCCGGAAACGCCGTCGACTCCTCAGCCACAGTCTGAATATCCGGAAACTCCTTGTAAATCAACTCGTTCAGTTCCTTGAACAGCGAAATGGCTTCGAGATTTTCGCGTCCGCCAAAAACGTTCGGTTCCCATTCGCCATGATTGCGCGAGTAGTCGAGGTAGAGCATCGAGGCGACGGCATCCACCCGCAGACCATCGGCGTGGAAGCGGTCGAGCCAGAACATTGCGTTCGACAGCAGAAATGACCGCACCTCGTTGCGCCCGTAGTTGAAAATATAACTTTTCCAGTCGGGATGATAGCCTTTGCGCATGTCGGGGTGCTCATACAGGTGTGAGCCATCGAACATATAAAGCCCGTGGGCGTCGTTGGGAAAGTGCGACGGCACCCAGTCGAGATACACACCGATGTTTTCCGCATGAAGCCGTTCGATGAGCTGCATAAACTCCTGCGCCGTGCCAAACCGACTGCTGGGGGCAAAATAGCCCGTAATCTGATAGCCCCACGACGGCTCATACGGGAACTGCATCACCGGCATGAACTCGACGTGCGTGAAGCCCATTTCCTTCACATACGGCACCAGCGCATCGCCAATTTCCTGATAGCTCAGCAGGCGTTTGGGGTTCGAGGGGTCGCGTCGCCATGAGCCTAAGTGTACTTCATAGACCGAGATGGGCCGGTTCAGGGCGTTGTGCCGCGACCGGCTGCGCATCCATTCGGCGTCTTTCCACTCGTACCAGGTATCCCAGACAATGGAGGCCGTTTTGGGCGGCACTTCCCAGCGGTGGGCATAGGGGTCGCCTTTCTCAAACACCCGCCCGTTGGGCCCGGTGACGCAGTATTTATAGACTTCTCCAACCCCGACGTGCGGAATGAACCCCTCCCAGATGCCCGAACTATCCCAGCGGACGTGCAGGTAATGGCTTTTCCGGTCCCAGCCGTTGAAATTTCCGACCACCGACACGGCCCGCGCCGAGGGTGCCCAAACGGCGAAATAGGTTCCGGTGACGCCGCCAAACTCGGTGACGTGCGACCCGAATTTTTCATACAGTCGGCTGTGCTTGCCCGACCGGAACAGGTAAATATCAAAATCGGAGAAGCGGCTATAGACCTCGACGGGCATTCCGGTGAGTTGCTGTGGCTGGGCCACATCCGGAGAAGGAACGGCTACGGCGGTTGTCTCGTCGACCGGAGCAGCCTGACGTGGCCCGGCCTGGCGTGGCCCGACCTTTTTCCGGGCGGTTGTTTTCTTGACCGGCGCTGTGGGTTCAGCAGCCGCTTCGGGCATACTCTTCTTTTTTGCCATTGGCTATTCGGCGAAAATTTCTTCTAAATTAATACTCAGTTCAGGGAAAATGGTGGGGGAAATCGAGTCGTCGGTCGTGTAGGGATGTTGTCCGGTGTAGCGTCCGTTTTCGGCCAGCGTATAAACGAGTAAGTTATCGTATTCCGGTTGGACAATCCAGTATTCCCGCACACCTGCTTCCTCGTAGGCGTCGAACTTCTCCCGCATTTCTTTTTTCGTATTGCCTTTCGACAATACCTCGATGACTAAATCGGGAGCGCCGATGCAGCCCGCCTCGTCCAGCTTGCTTCGGTCGCAGATGACGCAGACGTAAGGCTGAACGACCGTATAAATCTCCTCGTTAGTCTGCTTGTCCCGTCGGGGCAGGCGCACGTCGAACGGAGCCACAAACACCTGACACGGCTGGCCCCGGAAATAGTTTCCAAAAGGTAGATATAGGTTTCCCACAATTCGCTGATGACGCCGGTTTGGCGCGGGCGACATTTTCCGTATGTACCCCTGAATCAGTTCAATACGCTCCCGTAATCGCCACTTCACGTAATCGGCGTAGGAATATTGTCGCGTCAAATCCAGTTGATCGAGGCTCGTGATTTCCATCATTTTTCAGTCTTATTCCGGCCAAGTTACGCTTTTTTCGTCTGTAACAGGCCCGTCTGCAGCCGGGGTACGTCGGCGGATCGGCTGGTGTCGGCCATCCGGATTTTTTCGATTTCCCGAATCACGTCTACGATGCCTTTCAGCGGAATCTTCACCCAGGCCGGGCGATAGCTAATCTCGTAGCCCAGTTCATACACCGCCTTTTCGAGCAGATACACCAGCAGCAGAAAGTTGATTTCGGTATTGTCTTTGAACAGCGGATGCGGGCTGCCGAAGGTTTCCAGGTATGTATCCACGTAGGTATCCCGAATCAGCCTGAACCAGCGGTCGGACACCCGCTGCAGGTGCTCCGAGTCGATGCCTTCCGTCTCGGCGCTGTTGAACAATTTGGCACAAACGGCGTAATGATACGACCGAATCATCCCGGCCACGTCTTTCAGCGGCGAATGTTTAATTTTCCGTTCGGTAATACTGCTCTCCGGTTCGCCCTCGAAGTCGATGATAATGAAATCATTACTCCGGTCGGGTGCGGTTGCCAGCACCTGCCCCAGATGATAGTCGCCGTGGATGCGGACGCGGAGTGATTCGAGCGGACGCGTACGGAAATCGGCTACAAACTCGTCAATCATCTCTTTGGCCTCCATAAACACCCAGGCCAGCCGCTGCGCCAGCGGATCAAGTTTCTGGTAGTTATCGACCAGCAGACTGTAGCGCCGTTCGAGCAGATGTTCGAGCCGTCCGATGATGAAGACCCGGTAGTCGTCCGTGAATTGTTCGGGGGCAAAGGCCGGGTCGGTCGGTTCGTCAGCGTGACCGGGCTTGTAGAGCGCCAGGTGCATTTCGGCGGTGCGGCGGGCCAGCAATTCGACTTTATCGAACACGTCTTCCTTGATGGCAAACAGCCGGTTCGGAACGGCATAGAGAAAGTCGTTCAGATAATCGCCCGTCTGCGCCCAGCTATCCTTTTCGTTCTCAACCATCCGCTGCATCATGCCAAGCGTGACGTCGGGAGCGTCCGGGCGCTGCCAGACCACACCGCCCGCATAGGCTGGAATATGCGCAAAATCGCTGTTTTCGGTCAGGAAACTCACCATGTCGACTTCCGGATTGGTTTCGCTGAACAGCTTTCGATAGAGTTTCAGAAAATATTTCTCGTTGTACACCAGCGCCGAATTGCTCGAATCGACGGGCAGCACCCGCCCCGACGCCGGGGCGTTGATGTCCTCACCCGCCAGACCCCGCCCCCGCTGAAACGTCACCTGCCCGGCTTCCTGCCGAAGCGTCGACTGAGCCGTCAGATGATGAAACAGCGCCAGCCGGAAGCGTTCGTCATAAATACCGTCGACCAGCAGACCCCGCTGTCCCTGAAAATACGCTACGGTAATAATGCCTTTGGCCGGAATGTCGGGCGCATTCGGGGCGGCTATGTCCACGAAGGACACAGGAAGCTGGTAACTCTCCGTGTCGCCGTCGGCATAGCGCACTTCCATGATGAACAGATAGGCGATGGTAGCTTCCATCGGTATTTGATGCATCTGCCGGATTCGGAATGCCTCCTGCTGACGGGCTTTCCCGGCAAACCAGCGGCAGGTGTTGGCATAGGGCGGTAAAATATCGGTTTCGAGCAGCAGACAGCAGTCGGCATCGTCGTTCAGATGCGTCCAGGGCTGATCGCTGGTCAGGGCTTGCGGGGTCGTCATGGGCTTACCACTCGATTTTGAACAGGTGCATGGGCAGAATGTAGGGGTCGAGTTCGACGTAATTCCACTCGCCCCGCCAGACATAGGCCGCCCCGGTCAGCAGGTCACGAACGGTGTATTCCTGCCAGTCCGCAAGACCCAGTTGCCCGATGGGCACCTGCACCATGCCCGCCCGTCGGTTGTAGGCATCGGTGTTGACTACGGCCAGAATCCGGTTGTCGCCCGTCACTTTCAGATACGCCATCAGATAGTCATCGTCGATGCGGCAGAAGGTCAGATTATTCGTCGACTGCAGGGCCGCGTTCTGATGCCGGGCCTGATTGACAATCGTGATCAGATACGTCAGTTTGTTGGTTTTATTCCAGTCCCAGTGCCGGATTTCGTATTTCTCCGAATTCCAGAACTCCTCCTTACCGGGGAATGGCTCGTGTTCCATCAGTTCGAACGACGGTCCGAAAATACCGTAGTTGGACGAGAGCGTAGCGGCCATGAAATACCGAATCAGGAACTGCGGCTCGTGGCCCGGCTGGAGGATATAGGGGTTGATGTCGTGCGTCGTCGGCCAGAAATTCGGGCGGAAATAATACCGCATCTCGCTCTGGGTCAACTCCATCATGTATTCCTGCAACTCGTGCTTCGTATTCCGCCAGGTGTAGTAGGTATACGACTGCGCATAGCCCCGTTTGGCAAGCTGCTGCATCACTTTCGGCTTGGTGAAGGCTTCCGACAGGAAAATCATGTCTGGATATTCCTTCTTCACTTCGGCGATAACCCATTCCCAGAAGGCGAACGGCTTCGTGTGCGGATTATCGACCCGCACCATCCGGACGCCCCACGAGGCCCAGGTCAGCAGCACCTGCCGGAGTTCGAGCCAGAGGTTCTGCCAGTCTGCCGTTTCAAAATAGACTGGATAGATGTCCTGATATTTTTTGGGCGGATTTTCGGCGTACTGAATCGTTCCGTCGGGACGCTTTTTGAACCATTCGGGATGTTCTTTTGCCCACGGATGATCGGGCGAACACTGGATCGCCAGGTCCATCGCCACTTCCATCCCATAGTTTTTGCAGATTTGGATTAGATGCCGGAAATCATCGAGTGTGCCCAGATCGGGGTGGATGGCCGTGTGGCCGCCGAGTTCGGAACCGATGCCGTAGGGAACGCCCGGTTCGCCCGGCTGACAGACCACGTTATTGTTTTTACCTTTTCGGTGTGCGGTGCCGATAGGATGAATCGGGGGCAGATACAGCACGTCGAAGCCCATGCCCGAAATGCGGGGCAGCAGCCGTTCCACGTCCCGGAACGTGCCATGAGCGGGTGCGCCCCCAGCGCCCGGTTCTTCCGCCGTCGAACGCGGAAACAGGCAGTACCAGGTACTGAAGCCCGCCCGCGCCCGGTCGACGTCGACGCCCAGTTCGCGGTAGCGGGTGGCATGCTGTCGTTCGGGGTAGCGGTGGGCGTATTCCAGAAACTGCGGCCCCAGCGCCAGGCGAATGGCTTCGTCGTAACGGCTGTTGTCTTCGGCTCCGGCCCGAAACACGGAGGCCAGGTGAGTCAGGGCGGCCTTATCGTCGCCCTCCGCCCGGCCTGCCATGCCGTCGACCATGACGGCTCCGGCCAGTAGTTCACTCGTAACGTGCTGACCGTCTTTGACTTTCAGTACGACTTCGTGTTCCCAGGAGGCGATATGATCCACCCAGGCCTCGACCGTATAAACGTATCGGCCCGGTTTTTCGATGACGAATGAGGCCGCCCAGCGGTCATTGTTGACCATCGTCATCGGCACCTCGTTCCACCCGGCATCGTCGGTGTGTTTGTAGAGGAGCCGGACGGCAATTGTATCGTGCCCATCCGCAATGACGTCGGCTTCGACGGCGATGATTTCGCCCGGAACAGCTTTGATGGGAAAGCGGCCCCCGTCGAGTTCCGGCGTTATGCGTTCGATAACGGTTCGGGATTGCCCGTCGGCGGGGAGCTCGGCCCCCGAAGCAGGTGTCTGAATCGCCCGAACGGCTGTCTTTTTAGCAGTTTTCTTCGTTGAAGCAGCAGGAACGCTCATCAGGTAGTTGAAATAGGTTGGTTAGTCGATGTCAAACGGCAATGTTACAAAAAAAAGAAACCCCGCTCACAAATCGAAGAACAGGGTTTATCTTATTTAACGATTTCTTTTCACTTTATCGATACTCTCTCTATCTGCCTGACGATTGATCCGGAGGAAGTCCGGTATCTCTCCGAATTCTGCGTAATAAAAAAATGTCCCCACGGGCCATAGCCTGCGGGGAGCATGTATCACTAACCTATGATGAGAAATTGAAAATTAAGTTCTAAAAAGCTTGCTACTGTCCTGATCCGTCTGCCTTTGTGGTTGCCGGATGAAATGAGCGCCACGAATGCCAGAACTCCTGATAGGCCTGGACGGGTGTCAGTTGCTGTCCGGCCAGCGGCCCGCTGACGGCCCTCCCCTGCCGGTTCCACCTCGATCCGGTCTCCCGGTCGGTCCACTGTCCGCCAGGCGTGGCAGCAAATGTAAGCGTTTTATCGGCCACGCGGCGACTCCAGACACCGAAACTCATACGATCAGGGGCGACGGCCACCAAAACAGGTTGTTTACCCACAAAGTCATTGACAACCTGTTTTTTAACCATGTCGTTCCAGTCGAATGCTTTGGCGGCATCGTCGGCCAGTATGCCCACCACCCATGATTTGTTATGCCATGAGGCCGAATCACGTCCGGTCAGCTTTCCCCGTTTTACGCCTAAGTCGTAGGTGGCGAGGCTATCTGTTTCAGCTTTAAATGCCGGGTCGGGCTGCATGACGAGTGTAGCCGGATGTTCGGTCGCCCACTCGGCCAGCGTTAGGTGCCGGGCGGGAATTTCGGTCAGGGTTTGTCCTTTGCGTGGCCCCAGAATGGCCTCGCCCGTTGCCTGCCGCCACCAGCTTCCAGTTGTCTCGTCCTCGAACATGGCATTGAAATGGTCCATGCCCACCAGCCGGAACGTTTCGACGCTTCCCGCCACCACCGGATCGAACACGCGGCCCGTGCGGCAGACCGTGCAATAGGTGATCATCAGCGGCTTTCCGCCGACCGTATCCCGCACCTGATGGTGATAGCCAATGAGTTGTAGCGGATATGCCCGCGCTTCGCCATTTTCGTAGACGCCCAGCACCAGTTTATTCATCGGAATTTTATTTCCACTCAACGGCACCATCCGTTTGGTTTGGGGCTGCAAAAACATCTGGTCGGCCATCATTTCCGCATCGACCATATACAACACACCACCATAGACCAGCACCAGCGCCCCGGCTACCCAGCGCTGCCAGCGGCGGGCGGGACCGGATAACAGCCGATACAGCATGAATGCGGTGGCAATCAGCCCGGTGGCCCGCAGCCAGCCGATGTTGTTGTGCAGCCAGTAAGCCACCGACACCCGGTCGAGGCTGGCCGCATCATCCTGTTGGCTTCCCGGAAACGGCATGATGAAATAGACACGGGCCGCTTCGAGGAGAATGAGCAGTAAGATGCCGACGATAAACCAGACAAACGGCCTCATGATTGTTTGACGAAATACGTTTCGCCATCTACATACCCCGCCTCAGCGACGTGGGCGGCCCGCTGGCGATACAGGTCTTCGTCGTGGTGAGTCATTGTTGCCAGACCATCGACGTAGCGGTTGCAGAGGCAGAAAAACGCCGCAATCAGCACCGTATCGTGAATTTCCCGGTCGGTGGCTCCGGCAGCGCGGGCGCGTTCGACGGCTTCGGGTGTTACCGCCCGGCCCGACTGCTGCGTGAGAACAGCGATCTGAAGCAGCGCTTTCATCTTCTCGCTCACGGGTGCCGTTTCGACGTCGACTTTGATCGCCTTTGCCGTTTCGGTTTCGCCCAGCAGCAAATCGGCGGCTTTCGTGTGGGCAGCTTCGCAGAAAGCAGTGCAGTTGCGCGAAGACACCAGCGCGGCAATCAGCTCACGTTCACCCGTGCTCAGCGTGGACTCTCCACGGAGCAGCAGTTGCGTAAGCTCACGGATGGGCGCAGCGGTATCGAGCCGGTATTCGAGCAGTCCCGTAATACCCGGCAGGTGGTCTGGCAATGGAATGTGCGGCATAGCTTTAGTAATGAATAATGTATAATGAAAAATGTATAATGGTTCGCCAGCCTGTCACTGACGGAATCATTAATCATTCTCCATTATTCATTATACATTTATTTTACAGCCCCGATCCATCTGCTTTACCCCGTGCTACGGCGTAGGAACCGATGTTTTTGCCGCATTGCAGGCCTGTTTCGCAGTCCGAGCGGAAGTGAATCATGCCGTATATTCTTGATTCGGAAGCCTCTTTAGCCATCGCGTCGAACTCGGCGGCCCGATCCGGGAAGATGTAGCCTAGCACGGCGGCGGCGGCACCCGAAAAGGTCGAGTGTCCCGACGTATAGCTGGGAAAGTTAGGCAGGCCAACCGAGGTCTTCACACCGAACTGCTGCGGGCGGGGCGTGTAGTAGTAGAACTTGGTTTCCCAGCAGCAGACGCCTGCATCCTGAAGCGTCGTACCCACCAGAGCCAGCGTCCGGGCCATCCGTACTTCGCTGAATTTTGCATCGTGAGCGGCATTGGCGGCCATGCGGTGCCAGTGACCGGGCGGCGTGTAGCTGCCTGCGCCGTCGGCCCAGAAATTGGCAATGCGGGCCTGTTCGCGGGTCTGGTTCTTCTGTATGTCCCGCAATTCGTTGAGTTCCTTATTGAATTGCTCACTGCCGGGCAGCGGGGCCGGGCCGGGACGCAGTTTTTCCAGAGTGGGCCGGTCGAAATTCCACAGGCCGACGGCTCCGTAGTTGGGCAGCATCGGCGGACGAATAGGGCTTTCCTGACTTGCCCACACGGTGGTCTGTCCCCGTTCCTGGGCCGCTTTGATCATTCCCGCCGTAAGCGCCTGATTGTTGGCCGCTCCCATGCCATCGGTGCGGGCGCGGGCCATGACCTTCGCTCCTACCTGAGCGCCCAGGTCGGTGCCGGCCAACAGGTCGCTCGTTACGTTCATGCCTGCCCACTGCCGGGCGCTGCGGTGTTCGGCCACTTTAGCCTCGATGTAGGACACTTCACCGGGGAACATCGCTTTCAGAATCACCGCCGATGCCGCCGCCACCACCGCGTCTTCCGACGGATAGGCGGGCAGAGCCGACACGGGCAGGGCCACGCGTATCGTTCCGTCTACTTTGGAGGGTGCCAACCGCCTGAACTGGTACTTGAAGTTCCAGGTCGCCACCAGCGCATCATACTGCGCAACGCTCATATAGGCCAGAGCGCGGGCTGTGTAGGGCGGGTTGGCAAACGGAAATTTGGGATCGGCCAGCGGATTGGCCGGATCGGGGACGGGATATTTGCCCTCCACATTCGAGGCGGGCGGCAGGTTGTATTTAGCCGCCAGTTCGCGGGCGATTTCGTTCCAGCGATACACGGCCCCGGCTCCCCAGTACACCACAGCCTCCTGCTGCTCCGGCGTCAAATTGGCCGATTTGGATTTCAGGTCCGCCAGTTCTGCCTGGTATTCAGCGGATGTCGTCGCTGTGGGTGCGGCTACCGTTACGGCGGTTGGGCTGGTTAGAACATAGGTTTTCCAGGCACCCGCCTTTTCGTCCACGTTAGCCGGGCTGTAGCCTGCCCGCAGGGGCTCTTCAATCGTTTTATCGCAGGAAGTCAGCATCGACGATATGCCCAATACGGTCAATCCTGCGGAAAATAGGGTAAGAAATTTCGTTTTCATGTCAGTCTATACATTACAAACCAAACTGATACAGTATACCGACCATAAAGCTGGTGCTCTGGCCCATGTTCCGGCCATCGGTCACGTAGGCCACGCGGGCATTGACGCCGATGTTTTTCGGCTGCACCTTGCCGTACCAGCCCACCTGCGTCGCCTGCATGTTGTTGGTCGGAAAGGGCATATCGTTGCGGCGGATATCGTCGCCGCTCAGACCCGCCATGCGCTCGGCAAACACTTCCGTCTGCCACTTCTGCCGCACCACACCCAGCCGAACGGCGGCATCGTACATATTCGGCACCCGAACTTCATTAGTGTTCCAGAGCCGTTCGTTGGCGTAATAGGCGTCCCGGTCGACGCGGATATTGCTCCGCCAGACATAGGAACCGTGCGTGGTCAGATACAGACCCGTTTTCGGATGCGTATAGTTCAAAATCAGGCGTCCCTGAGCCGTGCGGGCCTGCAGACCAATCGACATCGGCAGAAAATCCGGAACATAATTACTGACGGGCAGCGATCCACCCAGAACGGCGTTTACCGAGAGACCTTTGTATTCGACGGCTTTGAATTTGACCCAGGCCGATAAGTCCTGTAAGCCGCTCTGTCCCATCAGATTGCCCGCGCTGGTTTGGGTCCAGACGTAAGGCAGGTTCAGAATCACGTTCAGGCGGTTGCTGACACCGATAGCAGGCATCAGGGACACACTCTGCGTGGTGTGTGTGCCGATGTTGAAGTTCTCGCGCTTCAGGGAGCCTTCCCAGTATTGGGTCCAGGTGCTGCGCCCGTACATGGCGGCAGCGCAAATCTGCCCTTTGGGCATATAAATGGCATCGTGCGGCATCTGGGCCATCGCTCCCGAAGACAGAAGCAGGCCCAGCGCCAGCAGACGCATGAAATGAGGTTTCATACGATATATGAGGAAAAGAGGTGGGTTGCGTGGAAATTGTTTGTTACGCGGAGTACAGCAGAGTCAGGAAGAGTTCAGCAGAGGCGAAACTCTGCGCAACCGCACGGGCGGCCCCGTCCTTTATTCTCCGCGTTTCTCCGCGATACAAATCTATTTCTACGCAACAACGTACAGGAAAGCGTGAACTACGGTCACAGTCCATCGCATTAATTTCTGCGGTCTGCCGCTGTGGGTCAGACTTCGGGAGGAGGCGAGAAAACGGGCAGGGAGCGCGTCAGGGAGTGAACGACCGAAACCGGAATGCGCACGGATTCATTCCAGTCGTAGAGGAAGAACCAGATGCGGGTTCGGTGGGTGGGAGAATATTCTTTCAATAATAATTTAAGCAGATTCGAGGCTTTTTCGCGGGTGTCGGAGGTTCCTTCGGTGAATTGATCTTTGAGGAAGCCGAGCAAATCCTGATTCCAGAGGCCCGATTTAGTTTCGGGAAATCCCGTGATGTGGAGCGTATCGCCCGACACGTCGAGGCTGATGATGTCGTAATAGCTACCCCGGTACGAAAATCCTTCCTGCGGCTTCTGCGTCAGAATGGCCTCGTTGGGGTGCTTATGCAGCGGAATGTGAAACTCCACCATGTGGTCGACCGACTGAAACATCGATACCCGTTCGGACAGTTCGTACTGTTCCTGCCACCGCACGCTGATGAGCACGAAGACGTGTCCCAGCGCGTGGTAGAGAAGCAGCAGCAAAAGCCCGATAGGTACAAGTTTCTTCATAAACGGTCCGGCGCAGTGGCGGCTCCGGTCAGAGTTTTCCGCATGAACTGACAAAAATATAAAAAGTTAGTTACAAAATGCAAACAATCGGGAAAGTTTCGGGTTGCCGATACAGTTCATACCCCGATAGCTTCCTGCGTGGAGCCGACGAAGCGGACATGCCCGGATCGGTTGCTTTCCCCGATGAAGTTCCGCAGGCTTTTGCTTTCGTACCGACTGAAATCGCCCACGATTATCAGCCGCACCCGGTAGGTTGAAAATTTTTGCAGGATCTCGCCCGCGATGCCCGTTTTCAGGTCGAAGAACGCCGGGGTCAGGTTGTGCTGGTGGATGATGACGCCGTCATAGCCCTGATAATACAGGTCACCGAGCAGGTCGACACCACTCTCTATACTATCGATGACGATCCCATCCGCTATGATTTCTGCTGTCTTCTGTTGGTTGATGTGGTGGGTTTGGATGGTCATGGGGGGCGGGAATTACATATGTTTTATTAGTAGAGGAGTATTCTGACTGAAGAGAATAACTGTGGATAAAATTATGCAAATATCATAGAAGTTTTCTTTTTATTTCCATAATCAAATTTCTATAGGCTCCTTTTACTTTTTCGCCATGTTCATATAGTAAACCCTGCAATTCAAAAATTCTATCACGTGCATCATCATAAGTTTCATTATAGAAGGGTTCTTTCTGAGGGCTAAATGCTTCATCCCCTTCGTACTCAAGCTTTTCTTTCTCTGTGAATACCTTTCCGCTACGCAATTCACTTAAATAATGCCTAAAAGAGCCGTTATAACTTTCAAGAGAATGAAATTTAGTTGATATAATTCCGCGAAAAACAATCAATTCTTCAAGTAGGATATTCGCCAACTCATCAAGCTTTTCATCTAAAAACTTGTTTATATCTTTTAAATAAAAACTATATACATCATCTAAAATATTTAACTGATATTTTCTTATGTACAAGAAACTAACAGCCGAATTGATAGCATCCTTCAGGGAGCTTTCGGAGCATACCTCATTAATTTTTTGATATACACCATAGTCATGAATTTCATGTTTACTTTTCGCCTGTTTAGATAATATATTTTCAAAATCTAAAATTACTCTCTCAATTGCTATGGATAGAACCCCTATCAACCTTCTTTCATCCGTGTTTTGAAATATAGTTACCCTATGTCCACGTATATCGAAAGGTAGATCTTCGACATCACCGAAATCCGTATTGCATACACATATCACCCTCTCCCAACCTAAAGTTTTAATGGCATATCCTAATTCAATAAGCACGTTTGGATTAGGGGTAAATCTTGAGTTCCTATCTTTATTTATATTTGTAACATCACATATAAAAATATCAGAAATATTAATTTTACGAAAAATAGTTTGAGCGATTGCAGGGCTACCACTTTCCCCTTTCGTATCACGATCAATATTAATAGTTAATTGTAAATTAGTACTGTGCTTTCTTTTAACATTTTTTATAGCCTTGTCAATACATTTTTGAACAAAATTTTTATTATTGGGTACATCAGACTGCCAAGAGTAAAATATTGAGAAATTATTTTTCATGTAAATGAGGCATTTACTGTGTAACAAAAAATCTTACAGCTCTATCTTACGTAAGCCGGACTATACCAGAAATCCAGATCAGGCATACCCGCAATCACCCCTGTTGCGCTAATTGACTGTCTAAAATAACCGTGGTACGCCACGGCGGAACCACCAACAATTATATATTCAACGGAACACTCATTTCAGCACTTTACAAATCATCAGAAGACTATTAATCAAGTTACTTTCCATTTTTTGCTTCGCAATCGGCAGTCTTCTTCACCACGGATTCACCCCTTAAAAATGATATAAACGCTTCAAGTTCCTTATAGCGCTTATCAGATTCCTCCGAAGGAGTATCAGGTGCTTGTGTGCTAAGCTTCAATTGTTTAAAACTTTTATATCTCCTTAGCTTTTCCATAATCACCATGTTTTAAAATTCATCCCCGCACACCGCCATCGGCTCTTTAGAGAGCTAACGCTCCCGGTTTTTCCTCCACCAGCCCTTCTTTACCTCTCTCGCCAATTTATCAACCTGAAGCTGCGTAGCTCTGGAATTTGCGGTGGCCTCTTTATACGTCAAATAATCGACAAAACGTTGCAGACCTGTCGTGTCTACCGAAGCAGGCAGCCGAATAATCACTTCGGTGGATGTTCTTTCAATCAACATAACCCCTCTGGTTTAACCACAATATAATCAAACCATACAAAATACACAATACACGCAGTTCTCACGCCGCTACCGGTTCCTTCACCGGCTGTCGCCGGGAGACGGCCCACAACCCAAGATACGTAATTAATCCGTTGAGCACCAGCCGCTCGAAACCGAATTTGTAGCCATCGAACCACTCCGCTGAATGGTTGTTGATATACAGCGTCAGCAGTGGTGAGGCCAGACAAATCCAGGGCACCAGCCGGTCGATGACCGGGCGCTTCGAGAACAGCCCGAAGGCATACAACCCCAGCAGCGGGCCGTAGGTGTAGCCTGCCAGATCGAACACCGCCGTGATGACGTCCTGACTGTTGAGCTTGTTGAAAATAATGATAACGACGTAAAACAGCACCGAGAAACCGATATGCACCCAGTGTTTGATTCGGGCTCGGTCTTTTTCGGGTCGACCTTCGACGTTCATGAAGTCGATGCAGAAGGAGGTTGTCAGGGCGGTCAGGGCGGAGTCGGAGGAGGCGTAGGTGGCCGCCGTGATGCCCAGCAGGAACATGATGCCCACCACCGTCCCGAAATGATTCAGGGCCAGCATCGGGTAAAGATCGTCGGTTTTGGCCGGGATGGTCAGTCCTTTCTCGCCTGCATAGATGTACAGCAGTGTACCGAGGGCCAGGAAGAGGAAGTTGACCAGCGTGAGCGTTATCGTGAACCAGAACATGTTTTTCTGGGCTTCGCCGATGTTTTTGCAGGTCAGATTTTTCTGCATCAAATCCTGATCCAGACCCGTCATGACGATGGCAATAAACGCTCCCGAAATAAACTGCTTGAAGAAATTGCGCGGGTCGTTGCCGTCCCAGAAGAATATCTGCGAGGTCGGACTGGCTTTAACGGCGCTCACCATTTCGCCAAAGCTGAAATTCAGTTCTCTGGAAATCAGAATAATTGTCAGTACGACGGCCGTTACCAGAAAGGTAGTTTGCAGCGTATCGGTGACGATGATGGTTTTGACTCCGCCCTTGAACGTGTAGAGCCAGATGAGCAGGATGGTGATGGCGACCGAGACCTCGAACGGTACGCCGAGGCTGTTGAAAATGGCAAGCTGCAGTACGCCCGCCGCTACATAAAGCCGCACCGCCGACCCGACAGTCCGGGCCAGCAGAAAGAAGCCCGCCCCGGTTTTATACGACCAGAACCCGAAGCGCTTTTCCAGATAACCGTAAATGGAAATCAGGTTCATGCGGTAATACAGCGGCATGAGCACGGTTCCGATGACGTAATACCCGACGATGTAGCCCAGCACGACCTGAAAATAAGAGAACGCCTTCGGTCCGGGAAATCCCGCCACCGGCGCTCCCACGGCACCCGGCACCGAGATAAACGTTACGCCCGACAGCGACGTACCAATCATGGCAAAGGCCACCAGATACCAGGGTGACTGCCGGTTGGCCGTGAAAAACGTGTTAGTGTCGGCCCCCCGCGAGGTGTAGTACGAGACAGCAATCAGCATCCCGAAATAGGCAATCAGGATGAACAAGGCTACGGTAGGATTCATGAAGCGATTGGGTAACTTTTTTGGGTAAAAGAATGTTCTCTATAGACTGGCATCCTGCCGAATCACATCATCCTATAGACTTGCTACAGTGTAGACGTGACCGGATTTTATTCTGGAAAAACCGCCAAATTTTCGTAAATTTGTTAAATAAATCAAAGTACAAAGTGTGATGCAACCGTTTGAGCAGAACGAGGTAGACGTGCTGGAGGAGGTTATCGAAACCGACGTTTACAATCTGGTCGTATTCAACGATGAGGTCAATACGTTCGATTATGTGATCGACACGCTGATGGAGGTATGCGACCACACGCCCGAACAGGCCGAGCAGTGTACGCTGATTATTCACTACAAAGGTAAATGCTCCGTCAAGAACGGCACCTGGGAAGAGCTGGTGCCGAAGCGCAACGAAATCTGCCGCCGGGGCATCAGCGCCGAAGTGCTTCAATAATTTTGAATGAGCGAATGATTGAATGATTGAATAAAAAAGTGGCAGACCTATTCAATCATTCGCTCATTCACTCATTCTATCATTCAATTCTACATGGAGTTTCCTTCAAAACTGATAGAAAACGCGGTTGAGGAAGTGGCGAAGCTGCCGGGCATCGGCAAGAAAACGGCCCTGCGGCTGGTGCTCCATCTGCTCAAACGCGATGAAGAACAAACCCGCCTGCTGACCGAAACGCTCACGGCCATGCGGTCGCAGGTGAAATACTGCCGCAAATGCCATAACCTGTCCGACGAGGAGTTGTGCAGCATCTGCGCCAATCCCCGCCGCGACAGTTCCCTGCTCTGCATCGTAGAAGATATCCGCGACGTGCTGGCTATCGAAAACACGGCCCAGTTCAAGGGTCTGTACCACGTGCTGGGCGGCATCATTTCGCCCGTCGAGGGCATCGGCCCCAGTGATCTCCACGTCGAATCGCTGATGGAACGCCTGCGCAACGATGAAGACAAGGAAGTCCGGGAGGTTATTCTGGCCCTCAGCCCCACGATGGAGGGCGACACGACCGCGTTTTATCTACAGAAAAAACTGCGCCCGTTCAATCTCAAAATCTCGACCATTGCGCGGGGCGTCCCCGTCGGCGGCGAACTCGAATACGCCGACGAAGTCACGCTCGGACGGAGCATTCTGAGCCGGATTGCGTATGAATAAGAACGGCTAAACGAACTGGTGGTCAGTTCGTTTAGCCGCAACGAGCCATCCCTACGTCGACCGGTAACGCCAGGCGATCGGTGATGGTTTCACCCAGACCCGTTATCCACTGCGAAGTCTGTTCCGGACTCACAGTTGGCTGTTAACAGGCCATTGCGTCGGTGGTCGTCATTCATTGTTTGCTGTTGGCTCCCTTCATTTGTTCCGTTTGGGCATGACCCGCCGGTACGGGCGGCGCAAGCTGCGGCTCGTCGCCAAACGGACGCGCCCGCATCTCCCGGAACTCACTGCGTCCATCGATGGACGGTCCGTTCGTCCAGCGACGATTCTGCCCTGCCGAGTCTTCCACAGGGTCAATGTTGGTGTTGACAAACACATAGCTGAAGTCCTGATGCTCCTGGCTCTGGGGAAAGCTGTTAGGGATGGGCAGTACACCCCGGATGTCGCCGTGCCCCATTTCTTCCAGTACGGCCAGCCACTGCTGCTGATGCATGGTGTCGCGTGCGATCAGAAACGAAAGCATATCCTTCATGCCCGAATCATCCGTCAGTTCGTACAGACGTGTAGCCAGCGTTCGCCCGGTGGCTTCGGCCATCACGTTGGCAAACATATCGGCCGCTATGTTACCCGAACTGACCACCCAGGAGCCGTTGAACGGTACGCCGTTGGCATCCGAGGCCAGCGCACCCAGACCGCCCGACAAATAGTGACGCGGATCGCCGCCACCTACGATTTTTTCCATGAGTGGGTCGTTGCCGACGATAGTGTCCACGACGCTGCTCGATGCACCTTCCAGATTCAGACAAACCGCCGTTGCCAGCATCTCGATATGGGCGATTTCCTCCGTGCCCGTGTCGAGCAGCATGTCCCGGTAGCGAACGGGGCCGCGTGAATTCCACGCCTGAAAAAGATACTGCAGACACACGCGGATTTCGCCCTCGATGCCGCCGATGGCCTGCTGCAGGGCTTTGGCAAACTGCGGATTCGGCTTGTCGACCCGTACTTTGTACTGGAGTTTTTTGTCGTGATAAAACATACTGATAGTTGGTTTACGAACTCAGACGAGTCCCGTGTACGTTTCTTTAACTCCCCTATTGGAGAGAGGCTCATCAAGTTTTTTCTCCAAATGAGGCAACGGGTCTGCCCATTTGGCCGCTGTTGGTTCAGTTGCCGGATACGGAACCGCATTCGATGTCGGACCCTTTTTCGACAGCGCCAATGTACCATCTTCCAGCAGGTAGGGTTGCCACTCGTGCGGGTGTTTCTGCCGTTTCGCCTTTTTGTGCCTGCTCTTTTTTTTCCGATCCGAATCCGCCAGCGCATTGGTAGATGCCGGTTCGTGCGTGAGCCAGGTGAGCAGAGCCGAGGCCAGCACCAGGCCCAGCAGCACGTAGTAAAGAGGAATGTTCGTTTCCACGGCAGGATATGATTAAGATGAAAAAAGACGCCGCCCACGAAGAAGAACGACGTCCTGATGTAACGTTTTCAAAATCAGACAAGCCCAATAAAGAGCCTGAGAATGAGACTACGGCCCACATTAGGCCGACCGCTGATTTCCGTCGGAGGGTGTTCGCTGAGTCAGCAATCCGGCCCCGGTTTCGAGTATGCCAAACAGCACGTGCGGCCATGCTGTGCGTCCGGCGAAGCCAAACAGCCAGGGTGAGGCCGCTACCAGCACGCCCGTCAGGGCGTCGACGGCCAGGTGCGTCCGCATGGGAATGCGCCGGTCCATGCCCGCTTCGTAGTCGGTCAGCATCGACATGCCCAGTACGGCAGCGCCCGTTCCGACAGCCACGCCGGTGGCCGCCTCATCATCAGCAAAATCCAGCAGCCAGGGCGATGCCATGAACAGCGCTCCGGTTGAATAATCGAGAAAACCGTGAATTTTCGTGGGGATAAATCGCATAACGTTGTTTGTCTTTCGTGAAAACATATACTCAATGATGTACGCGTCGGGTCAGCGGCGGCAGTTGTACGACCTCGCCCTTCTGCCACGCATCCGGCACCGGGCTGTACGGGTGGAGCGGGAATGTCGGCCCGATTCTTACGGTTTTCGGGGGTAGATACCCCGAATCGCCGGTCGCGGTCCTGTTCCAGCGGTTTGCGGAGCTGACCGTCCTTTGTAAAGCCCATCATCAGGGCCGGGCCACCCAGCGGCAATTCCAGATCCTGATCCGTATGCCAGGTGTGCCAGGTCTTGCCGTAGGTGCTCACAATGGTTTCCATCAGTTCGTGTTCGGCCAGTTGCGGTAGCCCCGGCGCAATCAGCGAGCCGCTTTTCACTTCGTAGCGGTGGCTGTGCCAGAGTTTCTTTTCATCGTCCGGAAGGGTTTTGAACAATCGTTCGGAAACGATGTATTCGACACCCATGATTTTGGCGCTGTCGCCGTTGCCGTCGAAGATGACACACTGCGTGAGGTCCTCGTTTATTTTGGAACAGTAATGATGTGCCTCCATCTGCCCCTGCATTCGGCCATTATAGAAATGAAAGCCGTTCAGGTAAATTTCGAGCTTGTTGACGGGTTTTTTGGCCTGCAAAACAGCGGCCCCGGCTTCCAGTACCTGCGTTTTAGCCGTTTTTTCGCCGCCGGGTGAGCCTACGTTCGACGAGGTATTATCGCCGCCGCAGGCCAGCAGGGCCAGTCCGGAACCAATGGCTATCATCCATTTTTTCATAGGGCGAACCTGTATTTACTTTTATATAAGCCCATAAGCTGTCAGGTCGGATTTCCGGAAATGAATCTTGCCGATAAATATTCCCGATTGAGCCGGCTGATAACGTCCAGCGGGATAGAAGCCGGACATTCGACGGCACAGGCTCCGGTGAAAGAACAAGCCCCGAAGCCTTCTGCGTCCATCTGTGCGACCATGCGCTCGGCCCGCTCCCGACGTTCGGGATGCCCCTGCGGCAGCAGGGCGAACTTCGTCACCTGCGCCGCCACAAACAGCATGGCGGAGGCATTCTTACAGGCCGCCACGCAGGCCCCGCAGGCGATGCAGGCGGCGGCATCCATCGCGGCTTCCTGTACCTGTCGGGGCACCGGAATTTCGTTGGCATCCGGAGCCGAACCCGTGTTGACCGAAATGTAGCCGCCAGCCTGCACAATCCGGTCGAAGGCAATGCGATCCACCGATAAGTCTTTGATAACAGGAAACGCCCTTGCCCGCCAGGGTTCGACGACAATCGTGTCGCCGTCGCGGAAGCTGCGCATATGTAGCTGACAGACGGCCGCTCCGGTCTGCGGACCGTGGGGCCGACCGTTGACATACAGGGCACACGAGCCGCAAATCCCTTCGCGGCAGTCGTGGTCGAAGGCAATAATCGGCTTGCCCCGGCGTGTGAGATCGGCGTTCAATACATCGAGCATCTCCAGAAACGACATATCCGCCGAGATGTCTGTCAGTTTGTATTCGACCAGTTTTCCGGGTGTAAGGGCGTTTTTCTGCCGCCAGATTTTCAGGGTGAAGTTCATATGATTTCCATCGGAGTCTTATACTTTTCCCTTATAATCCCAATGGTCTTTGACAATCACCCCACCGGCGTCTTTCAACAGCCGCCTGTTATACTGACCACCTTTGATAATGCCCCGGTCATCGGCTTTCCCGATAAACAGCAGCACCGGATTACCTTCCTCGTCTGTTTTGGTCGCCACGTCGTAGCGCCCGAATTTGAAGATTAACATTTCGGAAGGGCCATATTTTTTGTTGAGGAGCTTCAACAGTTTGTCGCCTATTTTCGCCTGCATGGCTCAGTACGTTTCTTCATGATTATCCAATCGATTGAACAACCTCTTCCGCCTGCCACCAGCCAGAACCGTCGGGCATCAGGACTTCTACCGGAACACCCGCCGCCAACTGCTGCACCATCCGGCTCAGTTCAGTCTGTAGAGGAATTCCGTTTTTAAGACAAAAGACCCCCGGTTCATAACAGTTTTCGGTGCGGGTGAGCAGGCAGTGCCAGTCATACATGCCAAACAGCGCCCAGGCCGTCACGGCCCACACGTCGGCCCCCTGTTCTCTGGCCTCTTCGGCTCCCTGCCACATCTCGCCCAGCCAGCGCATCTGCTCATCGACCGTGCAGCCCAGATGTGCCTCGGTTACAGCTAGTGGCAGGCTATACCGCTCCCAGGCCTGCCTAATCAGTTGACCTGATCCCAGACGTTGTTCGGGCGCTCCCCTGACAACCTCCGTATCGTGATAGGTCTGCGGATGATGGGGGTGGCGGTGCAGGTAGCGTTCGCTGGTTACATAATGATTGATGCCCAGTACCGTCGGCGGGCAGGGATTTTCTACATGGAACCACAACTGCGGCTCAGAAGCTCCTGCCCTCCGCAGATACGACCATAACGGATGATGGGGGATCACCCGACCGCAGAGCAAATCCCAGGTCAGCCAGCGCCGTTCGTTTTCAAAATCAGCCTGATATTGAAAGGCAGGTATACTGTGCGTAAAGCCCAGGTCGTCGGTCTGCACCAGTTGGGCGTCGGGCCGAACCTGCCGGATTTCATGCATGGCCTGAACCGTGGCCCGGCACTGGCGAAGCAGCAGGTCGACAAACAGCCTGTCGGATTGCCCGTGCGGATACCAGTGTCCGTACAGCCCCGAAAATCGGGCCGTCGTCAGCGGTTCGTTAACGGGCGTATAGGCGTCCACCCAGGGGTACCGCTCAGCGACCTGGCGGGCATAGCGCGGCAGTTCGCGCTCGAAGGCAGGGCGTTCAAAGGTGGCGTAACGCGGTCCGCAACCGTGATGCACCAGCCCCACAATCGGACGGATGCCTAACCGACGCAGGTGCGTCAGGCGTTCGTCGGGCCAGCGCCAGTCCGGCATATCGGGCCTGTATGGGGCCGTGCGTTCCCATAGAACGGGGTAGCGCAGCGTTTTCAGGCCGATTTCCGCCAGTCGGTCGAGGTCGGCAAGTCGGTGATGGTGCCCGGTCCGGACAACCTGATCCTGCTACTGATCCCCGACCCGGCTGACTGTGCATTCAATACCTCCCCACAGGGCCAGCGGCAGCCGGTCGTTGGAAGAAGTCAGTACGTGATGGCGCATACGAATGTGGCGAAGAGAACAAACCAACGGGCGAAACACTCGCATCCGTCGGTTTGTCTGTCGATTGATCAGGCGTCAGCCGCCTTTTGGTTCACTTTGCTGACGGCAATCTGAGTCAGCTTTTCATCGGTGGCTTTTTCCTCCTCCAGCGTCTGCTCCAGCAGATCGGCCACTTCCTCCTGACCGGCCTGCCGGGCCAGTGTCCGGGCGGTGCCATAGCAGGCGATTTCGTAGTGTTCCATTTTCTGGGCCGCCCCAATAATGGCGGCGTCGGCCAGATCCCCGTCTTCGAGTTGTTCCAGCAAGTCCTGGGCCTCTTCAATCAGGCCCTGCATCGCTACGCAGGTTTCGCCCTCCGGATCGATGCCGAGTTGGTCGGCAATCTGCTCCAGCCGCTCCACCTGCTTTTCGGTTTCCTTCATATGCGTTTCAAACGCCTTCCTGAGTTGGGCGTTCTGAACGCGCTCGGCCAGTTGTGGCATGGCTTCGAGGGCCTGTTGTTCGGCGGAGTACAAATCCTGAATGGTGTGCTCCATGAATTCATCCATCGTTTTCATCGTGTGCTTCGATTTACGTTAAGTGATTAAATAACCAGGCCAACCTGCGGTAGCCAGTTTCATTAATCCTTCCCACTCTGGTTTGTTTATCCGGATGAATGCCAAATGAGGCAATGGGCCTTTTATAGAGCCGATGTATAGTCAGGAAAAAACAAAAGGCTGACACGCAAACGTGCGTATCAGCCTCCAGGAAGCGGAATTCGTGGTATGTCAGAACCGCCCGACCCGCCGCTGCAGCGCGTCGCGGTTGAGCGTGATCAGATGACCGATGGGTTTCCCGCCGCGATACGTGATAACCCGGAGGGTGACGGGGCCTTCGGGCAGTTCGACCGGACCGGTATAGCGCGTCGACAGGGCGTCGGGCATGGTATCGTCCATTGTGTAGAAAATGTCGAGGCCGGGCACTTCGCCTTCCATCTCCAGCACCATCTTTCCGTCTTTCATATTCGTCCGGATGATAGCGTCGTAGACCGCCCGCGAAACGTTGATGCCCGCTGCGTCGGCCCGGTCGAAGTGGTTTTCCATCCGCGCCGCAAAGCTGTTCCAGTCTTTGGTTTCCTTCGGCGACCAGTAAACTTCGGACAGCGCCCAGCCTCTCGGCCAGGTCATATATTCGGCATGGCGCAGGGTCGGAATCTGTTCGGTCCAGAGGTTGCCCTGCCCCCCCAGGATGTGTTTAGCATCGACGCCCTCCGGCACCGGCTCGAAGCTGTAGCTTTTTCTCGCCCGCAGGGAGCCGTAGATGGGCGGGTCGATGGTCGGGTCGCCCTGAATGTAATCGATATAAGCAAACGTGGTGGGCGTCATCACCACGTCGTGTCCCATATGTGCCGCCTCGATGCCGCCTTTCACGCCCCGCCAGCTCATGACCGTAGCGCCCGGCGATATACCGCCTTCCAGAATCTCGTCCCAGCCGAGCAATTTCTTGCCTTTGGCCGTCAGAATTTTCTCGACCCGGTTCATAAAATAGCCCTGTAAATCCTCCACGTGCCGGATGTTCAGTTTCTTCATCAGCGCCTGACAGCCGGGGTCGTTCGCCCAGTAGCCTTTATAGCACTCGTCGCCGCCGACGTGGATATATTGATTCGGGAACAGCGCCGCCACTTCCGTGAAGACCTTATCCAGAAACTCGTAGACTTTTTCATCCGACGGATTCAACGTGTTCTCCATCAGCATCTTGAACGTGCCGTTGCCGTACCATTCCGAGAACTTCGTTCCGGGGTTGACAAACACCTGCTGCTTCGTACAGCTCAGTTCGGGATAGGCCGCCAGAGCCGCCATGCTATGGCCGGGTACGTCGATTTCGGGCACGATGGTAATGTGCCGGTCGGCGGCATACTGAACGATTTCGCGAATGTCGTCCTGGGTGTAGAAGCCGCCGTAGGGTGTCGGTTCGCCGGGTTTCGGGTCGGCCCGGTCACCAAAATGGCCCGTCCGTGCGACACGCCACGCCCCTACCTCGGTCAGTCTGGGCAGCGACTTGATTTCGATGCGCCAGCCGTTGTCGTCGGTCAGGTGCCAGTGAAAGGTGTTGAACTTCATCGCCGCCATCTGGTCGAGGTAGCGTTTGACGTCCTCTTTCGGGAAAAAGTGGCGGCTGACGTCGAGCATGATGCCCCGCCAGCCGAAGCGCGGGTAGTCTGTCACGCGCACGGCAGGCACGGTCCACGACTGGCTGACGACGTTCTTTGCGCCAATCTCTTTGGGCATCAACTGCATCAGCGTCTGGGTGCCGTAGAACAGACCGGCGGGGTCGTTGGCGACGATGGTAACGTTCTTCGGCGTCACGTCGAGCGTATAGCCTTCCCGGCCCAGTTTCGGGTCGGGCGAGGCGTTGAGGCTAAGTTGGATGGTGCCTTTACGGCCCGCCTGCGCCCGAACGGCATAGCCCGTCGGTCCGCTGAGTTTCTGCGAAAGCTGCCCGGCCACCGTGGCGGCGGCAGGCTGATTGTAGGCGACGGTGACGGTGCGGGGCAGCGTAAAGGTGCCCTTCCCGGTCTGCACCGACACTGGCTGCGGAATTAACGCAACCTGGGCGTGGGCAGAGAGGACAGTCAAAAAGAGGAGCAGGAAAAGAAGATAACGCGGTTTCACGGATACACAGAAGGAGTTGGTTTACCAGAAAAGCGCGGGTGGGCGGGTTTTTAATGATGGGGGGCGCTGCATCGCCGAATCAGTTCTTCTGTCCTGCTTTTTTCATCAGTTCCTTCATGTCGGGCTGCTCGCTGAACAACTCGACGGTCACGTTCTCGAAAACGCCGTTCTCGAACTGCACCCGCTGAGTGGAGCGGCCCAGGAGCTTCACTTCCGGCAGATAGCCGTCGAGGGTGCCGGAAATGACGGCTTTGCTGTCGCCGGATGCCTGCCATTTCGTGATGTTGAGGCGGAAGTCGGGAGCGCTTCTTCCATTGACGAAGCCGAAAATGGTCGTGTTTTCCTTTTTGCCGTCAGTGGCGCCCGAAAAATTCACTTCCATGCCGCTGGCCGTATACGCCGCCGGGGCTTCTTTCGGGTAGAAAACCTGAATCGTCAGCAGGCGGTTGTCGGGGGATTGCACACTGGCAAACTGGAGCTGCAGATACGGCTTTTCGACGAAGTTTTTCACGCCTTTGCGCCAGAGGGCCGCCCCTTTGTAAGTGACATTGGCTTTCCAGGGCTTGCCGTCGAGCCGCGACGTCAGGGTGGTTTTCGTTTCGGCAGCGGGTGCGGCGACAGCGGCGGGTTTAAATCCCATCGGGTACACCCGATAGCCTTTGCGCAGGTAATCGGAGCCGCTGGATGGGCTCTGGCTGAATTTCAGTTCGAAAAAAGCGAATTCGCCCGGCTTCACCTGACTGACCTCCTGACTGCCCTTGCCCGTAATTTTCACGATGGAAGCCGTGAATTTGAGGCCCGTCTCGGCGTAGATATCCAGTTTATCGGATTTTTTCAGCACGCCCGACAGTACGGTGATAGCCCCGTTGATGTCTGTTTCGGTTACGCCCAGAAACATCTCTTCCGTCACGGCGGTGAACGACTGCCCGAAGCCGGTCAGGGAAAAAAGAAGCAGAAGAAAAAGGACAGGTTTGTGCATGAGATTGTTACGGTTTGCTGAAATCTCAGCAAATGTACTGACTATCTGCTTACTGCCCTTTCTGGACCCTTACTTTCGACTGTCCTGCCAGATTTGTTTTTCGTTGGTACGTTTGCTGAAAAAGTCGGGGCATTTACCATCACCTGCCCCCCCTATTCCACCGTCCGGGCTGCAAATCGGATTGCAGTCGGTATCGATGAGTCGGCTCAGTTCATCGCAGCAGTAAGGTGGAATGTAGAAGACCGTTTTACCGTCGTAGTCATACTGCCAGACACTCGCCGGTGGGTTTCGCACGTTCTGTGATTTTATTTTTTCAATTACGTTCTTCACACAGGCGGGGATGTCTTTGGGTATGTCGTTGTGTTTGCATTGCGAGAATAGAATGGTTAAAAGTGTCGCCACTGCCAAAGTTGATAGTGCTTTATTCATAGTGATTTTCTTCTTTTCATGTTTCAATACGAGGCCACTTCCATGCATAACGGATGATTAGGCAAAGAAGAACGACTTCGACAACAGCGCCGAACACCATGTGCATCCAGGCCTCCCCCGCCAAGTTAAACAATGTGTAGGGAATATACACCGCAGCAATACTGATATTTGCCCAGCGATTTACTTTAGCCGACAGGGCCACGGAAAGGAAAATCATCAGTGCCGGAATTGTTACTGAGGCGAGTGCTGCCAAAAGAAATCCTTGCGTAATCTCAAATACAAACACCTTTCCTTTCAAAATATCATCTATCTTACCCGGCATGTATAAGGCGAAATAGTCAACATAAATGTAGAGAAACATAAAGCTCGTCCACAGGGCAGCAAGCTTCAGTTTCAAACTGGTTTCAATGTCTTCCAGCGTGTCTTGTTGTATTTTTAGTGCATCCATAACTTATCAACTATAAATTAAATCCAAAATGAAGGCCCGGTTCTCCAAAGATGAATTTTGACCATTTATCGTCCAACTGTTTAAATTCATCAGGCATTTTTGTGTGATAAGCACGGTGGGTAATCGCAATGGATGGTTGAATAAAAAATCTATCTCTAAAAAGTTTGATGTGATAACCAACCCGGTATGTATTGAAAATCTGAAATCCATTGTCAATTTTGTTGCCGTCGTCATTCACAAAAATTTGCCAGGTAGGCATTACGTTCAGTTCGGCGTATAAACCTTCCCACAAAAATCGTTGGTAAGCCACTGACAGGCCATACTCACGAATATACCCCGGAAACTTTTCTTCCGGCTTTCCGTATGATTTGTTTAAAAATGGGTGAATACCATTCGGCCAGGCATACTTCCAGGTTTTTGGTTCTAACGTAATTACATCTTTTCCTGTAATCCGATAGCCTAAATTGAGTTGAGCGAAGTCGGGAGGGTTTACGGCAGCTAAATTGCCTAATAAGAACACAGTGCTGCCCACGAACCAGCGTTTGTAAGTGCTGTCCTGCCTGCCATACTGTGCCTTGACCTGGAGCGTGCTCATCATCATTAAGGGCAAGGCGAGCAATAAAATCTTCTTTTGCATATCGATGCTGTTTATCTGTTAAACGACATTGCAAAAGTAGATGGGCAGGGAGCTTACATTCGTTCACTTAAGTTAAGAAATGAGCCTAGCCCTTATTTTTCTCTATAATCCTTGCTCTTAATCTACTCAGTGATTGGGGTTTGATACCTAAATAGCTTGCTAACTGGTGTTGGGGGACACGCTGAATAAGGTCTGGCCTTTTTTGTAGTAAGTTTAGGTAACGTTGTTCAGGGGAAGAAGTCTTGAATGCGTCAAAGTCTATTTGTTGGTTAGCTAAACGTTCTTCAGCCAATAGTTTACACAGGGTTTCAAACTTTGGAAACTTACTGTTTACTTCTACTTCCATATCAGAATTTGAAACGGTAAGTATGGCATCTTCCACGCAGCTTATATAGTACTCGGACGGAGACTGGCTTCTTACACAGTGGGGTGTCAGAGCTTCCATTTCTGTGTAGAAAGCAGTAGTTTTTTCTTCGCCATCTAAACAATAATATGTCCGGATACAGCCTTTTAGTATAAAGTAGCTGTCTTTTGATTTCTGTCCTTCTCTGAGTAAAATTGTCCCCTTTCTAACCGAGCGGAATATATCTAACGAAAATATAGCGTTCTTCTCATCATCTGTCAGAGAAACGTATTTTGATATAAAGTCAAATAGTATGTCCTGCATTGTTTTATGTTGTTACTGTTGTCTTTTACACTTGTCATGAGCATTGCTGGTAACGGTTTACGGCTTGGCGATGTGGCGGATTATTTGCACAAAAGTTCAATAGAATTTCTGCTGTTGAGCTTTGCACAAATGTTTCATAGATGCACTTCAGCCGCCATATTGCCAAACCGATGTTAGCTGTTGTTTTTTATTTCGTCTCAATGTTAATTATTTTTTGTCCGTTGTCTCCTAAATAATGTTTTAGTAAAGTTTCGTAAACGCTTCCGCCTGTGTCCGAGTTTGTAAAAATCAAAAGTCCTTGCTTTGTTTTTGGCAAAATAAATACAATTGTTTGAACACCATTGTCTGAACCGCCGTGAGACAATGCCATTTCTCCATTTCCTAAATCATAAATTTCAAAACCTAAACCAAAATGCTTTCCTTTTGTACTTGCTACTTGGTTTTTGGTCATTTCTTCAAATACATTTTTTGATAAACCATCTCCATTCATTACACTTACCAAAAATTTGCCGTAATCTTCAACAGTTGTCAATAAATCGTCTGCTGCATTGGGTATTTTATTCTTTACAGTTTCGTACGCTTTTTCATCTTTATCATAGCCAATTGCCAATCTTGTAGTGTCCACATTTTTGTCCCAAACATATTTTGTATCGGTCATTTTCAATGGTTGAAAAATAAGTTCATTTGCTACTTGTTGCAACGATTTATTGAACTTCTTTTCTAATGCTTTTCGCAAATATTCCATTCCTTCTCCTGAATATTGATATTTCGTTCCTGGGTCAAATTGAAAATTGAGTTTTTTTTATTTCATTCATCCAACGCCAATTTGGAAAACCCGTTTGATGGCTCAAAATCAATCTTGTAGTCAATTTTTTATTTCGTGGGTCGTTTGCAACGTCTGCATCAGTCCAATATTTGTAAATTGGCTCGTCTAAATTCCATTTTCCTAAACTAACCAATTTCAACGCAACCATTGCCGTTACAGGTTTAGTTAAAGATGCAACATTAAAGATTGTGTTGTAAGGCGCTGAAATACCTTTTGAAATTTCGCCAAAAACTTTTACCTGTTGTAGTTTGCCATTTTCAATAACTCCAATTCCTAATGTTAGAATTTTATTTTCTTTCAGCCATTTTTCAATTTCAACATCATTGTCAAAAATGAATTTTTCTACTTTTTTATTTTCGTCAGCTTGATGGTCAAAACTAAATGAGGTTGTGAGTTTCCATTCGCCATTTTCTAATTGCCAAACGTTGGTAAACTTTGCAATTCCTCCTTGACTTTCTCTTTTTTCTGAAAATTTATGCTCGCCATTCTGAACCGCACCATAAAGAACTCCATTTTTATAAAGAGGAAATATTTCGGTACTTTCTTTTACCAAAAATCGCTGAACTTGGCGATTGGTTTGGTTATTGCAAATTCCATTTTTTAAGTCAGTCAGAAATTTTGTTTTATCAGAAATTCCGTCTTTGTCGTGGTAAAATTTAAGGTTGTCGCTCAATAGGTTTTCAAACTGTTTGATATCGCAATGGTTAAAGCCAACCTCAAAAAGTAAACTGTCTTTTGTAAGAATGCTTTTGTATAAATCCGAATTTTTGTCAATTTGTGCAAATGCAGAAAAAGTTGTCAGGAAAAAGAAAATGGTTACTAATTGTTTTTTCATTTTTTGTTGTCGTTCAATTTTTTGGTGTCGGTCAGTAAAATAACAGCCAACTCCCAAATATACGAAAGTTTCGTCGTACTTTCTGTATTTATTTGTATTATTTACAGTTAAAACATAGCTTTTCCACACTTTGAGTTTTCAGTGTTTTGTCCGTTTCTTCAACTACAGCCATATTTTCAGCCTACCTGTATCTATGTCCGGGGAGTCGAACCGGCTCCTCCACCCTTTCCTAACCCAAATCAATGCATCCCACTATCACTACTGCCAGCTTTGCCGTATGGAAACGACCCGTACGCCCTGCGCCTTATCCCCGAAAAAACGTCTCGGCTCCTCCTCGGAGCGGGCCTGGTCCTGCTCAACCCGGTCGACGTCACCCTGTTGGGTCTGCTGCTAGTCTCACGCAGAGCCGCAGAGTCGCAGAGAGGACGGGCGGACCGCTTTCAGCGAGTGCCCGAATCCGTTCGTTAATGCACGGCGTCGCGATGGGCAAGCCGTTTGCGGATGCGGCTCAGGGACTCGGGTTTTACGCCGACATAGCTGGCTAACTGGTACTGCGGAACGCGCTGCAACAGGTCGGGCCGGGTGCGGAGCAGGTTCCGGTAGCGTTGTTCGGGCGTTTCGGTCAGGTAGGCCATTGCGGCCCGCTGCTGCTCGGCTACGACTTGTTCGAGTACTTTCCGCGCTACTGTTTCCAGCCGGGCGCTCTGTCGATACAGGTCGTTTTCGCGCTGCTCATTGCCCACCACCAGCGTCGTATCCTCCACGCACACCCACGAATGAGCGGCGGGTATACGATGACTGAAACTGGCGAGCGACAATACCCACTGTTCCTCCGTGTAAAAAGCGGTCGTTTTCTCCTCGCCTTCCGTCAGACAATACTCCCGAACGCAGCCCCGCAGAATGAAATAGCACTCGGTCGACACCTGCCCTTCCCGCAGCAGCAGCGTTCCTTTCGGATACGATCGGGTAACGATGCTGGCGGCGATGGCCTCCCGTTCGGTCTCCGAAAGCGGCAGGATACGGCCAAAATAATCCAGAAGCGGGCGGGGGTCGGGCGGGGGTTGCGGTTGTCGGGCGGCGTTCATGGGGTTTTCTGCCTTAAAATCTGAATCCGAAATGCAGGGCATAACTTCAACATGTTTAAACGTCAGGCAAAGCTACGGGGCGGCTCCCCGCCGTTCGTTCACTTAAGTTAAGAAACGTACCGGGTCTCCCTGTCCGGCCAGTCGTTTGCGGATGCGGCTCAGCGACTGAGGCTGTATGCCCAGATAGCTGGCTAACTGATACTGCGGGACGCGCTGCAGCAAATCGGGCCGGGTGCGCATCAGATGCAGATACCGCTGTTCGGGCGTCGACGTCCGGAACGCATCGAACTGGGCCTGATTCCCCGCCAGCAGTTGCTCCGACAGAAGGCGGCACAGCGTCTCGAACCGGGGAAATTTTTCGAACGTAATGCGCTCCATATCCGGGTTGGCAACCGTTAGGATACAGTCTGCATGTCATGCCGGGTCCGGTTGTCTGCGCTGGTGCCAAACCGCCGGTCAGCATGCGTGTACTAACCGATGACACAGCCTCCTAACCAGCACTGGCATCAGCAGTCTGTGTATGGGCTTCACCACCAGGAAATACGCCCTGCCCAATCTACTATTAAATTGAATCACAGTAAAGAGTTTTAGGGTGTATTGGTTCTCTCTGGTTTCCAGATAAAAAGAAAGAATAAAGTCCAGGTGTTTATCACGCTGGCCGGTTACAATCTCTTTTTCAGTCCGGTTCCAGACCTCGAATAAGGCAATCCGTTCACCAACGTTTCCTTCAAACCGCTTAATCTCCAGTAAGGTGGCCTTCTTTCCGTTAGCCGTTTTCAGGCCCAATGGTCTGGCAACGGCTTCTCTGACGGCCAGCATCCATAAGAAAGGCCTGGGAATAGAGAAAAAGAACTGCTTTACGGCCGAATCGACGCACACCGGGCAAGGCGTCGTAAATGCCCTCGAATAAATATCCAGATAGTCCGTCCGGAGGCCCGCCTGATGCTGTAACAGGGAGTCGTGCGGGAGGCCGTACTGCGGCTCTGGTGATTTCATTGGGACTGGCGTTCAGGTGCGGAATTTATTTACGATTTACTGCTTTTTCTCGCCAAAATACCGGGTCTTAAATAAGTCGATTGTATAATCAAGCAGCTTTTTATCGCCATGCTCGCCGTGTCCGGGGACGACATGCCTGACATCCGGATAGGCATTTTTGATTTTCTCAACCGTACTGGACCAGTCCGCAACAGTAGCATCCCCTAAATAGCCTTTACTGGCTCCCACTTCTTTAATTAAACATCCTCCAAAGATTATATTCTCGTCTGAGAAATAACCGATTACGTTGTCCCTGGTATGCCCTTCTCCAAAAAACTTTGCCACCACCTTTTTTTCGCCAACGTTCAGAATAAGTGAATCCCCGAAGCCGTTTTTGGGGACAGTGTACTTATTCTCTGTGGCGAGTTCGATTGTTCTGAAATGCGCATACGAAGGAATATTCTTCTCGTCAAACGCCTTTAACCCTCCCAGACAGTCGTCGTGGAAGTGAGTCGGAATAATGGCGTTTATTTTGCAGTGAAGTGTCCCGTTTACCCAGTTGATGAGTTCTTCCGAGCTTTTATCATTGGTTGGCGTGTCGAAAATAACGACTTCATTACCGTTTCTTACAATAAGACCATTACACGGGACATTGCCAAAATCATTGGTTTGTTTGAAGGATGTATGTTTAAACGAATTTTCGGCGATTTGAGTCACAAATAAATTCCTGGATTCATACACCTTTTTCGATTTCACCGAATCCCGTTTGAGGGGACTGCAAGTAAAATGTATTACAGAAACGATAATTAACAATAGGATTTTAAAAATGGACTTCATTTTACTTTTATTTTTTAGCTTGTTTGAACACTGAGAAAGCCGGAATATGCCAGTAATTCGTACCCGGCTGATGAATTCATAGTTGCGCAGACTACGGCTGTTTGGGTTACGTTCAAATATACCAACTTCCCCCACCCCATCAAATGCTATGCTCACTTTCCCGCTCTTACCTCTTCGCCCTAAGCAAAAAAGGGCTTACTTTGCTCTGCCGCCCCAACATCCTGTCCGCTGGGGCGTTATCTTACTAAACACAAAACGCATCCCGACATGAATCGCAGCGAGTTCCTGAAAGTCGCCTTCGGCGGCGCTCTTGGCCTCTCCTCCTTCCAACTGTTTGCTCAGCCGACACAGACCGAAGGCCCGTTCAAACTGGCACCCCTGCCCTTCGACGCAGCCGCCCTCGAACCGCATATCGATAAGGCGACAATGGAAATCCACCACGGCAAGCACCATAAAGCCTACGTCGACAACCTCAACAAGGCCGTCGCCGGTACGCCGATGGCCTCGATGTCCATCGATGATCTGGTGCGGAAAGTGGACGCCAAAACCCCGGCGGCAGTGCGCAACAACGGCGGCGGCCACTGGAACCATACCTTCTTCTGGAACATTATGTCGCCCAAAGGCGGCGGTCAGCCTACGGGTGCCATTGCGGCGGCCATCAACCAGAAATACGGCTCCTTCGATAAGTTTAAGGAAGAATGGGGCAAGGCCGCTACGGGCCGATTCGGGTCGGGCTGGGTCTGGCTGATCGCCAACGGACGGAACGTCGAAATCACGTCGACGCCCAATCAGGACAATCCGCTGATGGCGCTGGCCGAAACGAAAGGCAAGCCGGTGCTGGGCCTCGACGTCTGGGAGCACGCCTACTACCTGAAATACCAGAATCGCCGCCCCGACTACGTCACGGCCTTCTGGAACGTAATCAACTGGAACAAGGTGAATGAGTTGTTGGGTGCGGCATAAAACCCGGTAACCTGTCCTGATTTTTTTATCTTTGCGGGGCTATCGAACATCACTTCAACAAACCATGAGCGACATTTTGTATGACGAGATTCCGTCGCTGGATCTGGCCGATTTTACGTCGGGTGATCCGGAGCGGAAAGCCCAATTCGTGCGCGACCTCGGCGCGGCCTTCAATAATATCGGGTTCATTGCCCTCAAAAACCACGGCCTGACCGACGAACTGACCACCAGACTTTACGATTCGGTGAAGCAGTTTTTCCAGTCCGACGACGCCCTCAAGCAGAAATACGAACACCCTGAACTGCACGGTCAGCGGGGCTATGTAGGCAAAAACAAGGAAACGGCCAAAGGCTTCAAGGTGGCTGACCTGAAGGAGTTCTACCACATCGGCCAGCCCGACCCCATCGACGGGATGCCGGGGAACGTCTTTCCCGAAGAACTTCCTGAATTTGAGCAGTATACGGTCGAGACGTATCAGACGCTGGAAAACGCGGGTAAGACGCTGCTGCGGGCCATCGCGCTTTATCTGGAACTACCCGAAGACTATTTCGAGGATAAGGTGAAGAGCGGCGACAGCATCCTGCGGGCCATTCACTATTTCCCGCTGAACCCGGACCTGGTGCCGGAAGGGGCGGTGCGGGCGGCGGCCCACGGTGACATCAATCTCATCACGCTGCTGATGGGCGCAAGCGCCGAAGGGCTGGAGGTGCTGCGCCGCGACGGGCAGTGGATTCCCATTACGGCCCTGCCAGAGCAGGTGATTGTCAACGTGGGCGACATGCTCGACCGCCTGACCAACCACAAGCTGAAGTCGACCATTCATCGCGTGGTGAACCCGCCCCGCGAACGGATGAACAGCCCGCGTTATTCGATTCCGTTTTTCATGCACCCACGCGGCGACATGGACCTGACGAGCCTCGAAAGCTGCATCACGCCCGAACAGCCGAAACTCTACGAAGACATGACCGCCGGGGAGTTTCTGGACGAGCGTCTGCGGGAGTTGGGTTTGAAGAAGTAATGTATAATGAAGAATGAATAATGGATAATGAGGAAAAAACGGGCGATGTGTCCTACTATACATTATCCATTATTCATTATCCATTAATAAAACCTCCGTGGAGCCTTCGCTGTCGAATCCCGTCGTGCCGGTACGCCGGATCCGGTTCATCATCTTTCTGAAAGATGTGTTCATCCTGTCGTGGACGACGTTTGGCGGTCCGCAGGTGCATCTGGCGATGATGCTCGACCGGCTGGTGACCCGTCGGCGTTATCTGACGGAGGAGGAACTGATGGAACTGAACGCGCTCTGTCAGGTGCTGCCCGGCCCTACGTCGACGCAGACCATCACGGCGCTGGGCTTCAAAATCGGCGGGCCGAATCTGGCGTATCTGACGCTCTTCGTCTGGTCGCTGCCCGCTGTGCTGATCATGACGGCGGCAGCGATTGGCATTTTCTACTCACAGCAGCAGCATCTGTCGCTCAACTTCACGCGGTTTATTCAGCCGATGGCTGTGGGTTTCCTGATCGTAGCGGGGTATCGTATAGCCCGGAAGGTTATCCACAACCGGCTCGACCTGGTGCTGGGCGTGGTGTCGGCGCTGACGGCCTACGCCTTTCCCTCGCCTTACATCACACCGGTACTCATCATCGCCGGGGGTGTGGTGACGGCCCTGAAGTATCGTGAACAGGAACACATGGAAAAAGCGCCCATCGAAGTGAAGTGGGCTAACTTTTTTCTGTGGTTAGGGGTACTGATTGCCGCCGCCGTTCTGGGTGTCATCACCAAATCGCTGCCGGTTCGATTGTTTGAAAACTTCTACCGAAACGGCAGTCTGGTGTTCGGCGGCGGACAGGTGCTGACGCCGATGCTCTACAACGAATTTGTCGAATTCAAGCATTACCTCAGCCGTCAGGAGTTTCTGTCGGGGCTGGCGCTGGTGCAGGTCATTCCGGGACCGGTATTTGCGCTTGCTTCCTACATCGGGGCGCTGTCGATGCGGTCGTTTGGGCTAAGCGGACAGTTGCTGGGAAGTCTGGTGGCAACGGTAGGCATTTTTCTGCCCGGAACGTTCCTGATCTTCTTTGTCTATCGCTTCTGGAATCAGTTGAAGCGCTACCGGCCTATCCGGGCCTCGCTGGAGGGCGTCAACGCAGCCAGCAGCGGCCTGACGGCGGCGGCGGCGCTCTCGCTCTTCGAACCCATGTCGGACCACGGGCCCTCGGTACTGATTATCGTAGCGACGATCCTTCTGCTCGAATTCAGTAAACTGCCGCCGTATGTGCTGATCCTGGGCGGCCTGGTGGCGGGCTTTGCGTTATAGGCTGTTACACAGAGCGGTCGCTCTGTGTAACAGCCTCTTTTTCCGCAAAGAAATAAGACCGGTATTCTCCCTCGATGTCGTCGTAAGTGTAAATCGTCCGGTGGCGATTTTTGACGTGATACCTGATCATCACGAAGTCGCCGATGCAGGCCATCGTGTGCATCAGCAGCGTCATACCCCAAAACACGCCATACTGCGGCCAGACGATCCAGCCAGCGATCAGTCCCGACGTAATGACCAGAAACGGCATGACGGCGACGTAGGCAAGTTCCCGCATCGTGTGGACGTAGTTCTGCGTGTAGGCATACACAATCAGGCTTTTCAGCGAGGCCCCAAAGTGGACTTTGGGTGCGCCCACTTGTCTGAACGCCCCGGCGTGAATGACTTCGTGAAGAGGGATGAGAATAAGAAAGCTTAAAAAGGAGGCTCCAGTCTGTAATAAGGTCGAAGCCACGTCGATGTCACTTCCCACCGCCACAAAGCCCAACAAAGCGCCGACAAGCAGGCCTATTACCATCGATATCAGGAGCCTTTTCCAGTTGAACGGCTGCTTTCCGGCCTGTTCTTTGGTCTTAATGCCCAGTTCCCGCAGAATGAACAGGTTCATTTCATCGATGCGAAACGAATCGAGCAGGACATAGCGGCCTGAGTTATGTAGTTCGTCAATAGAAGGATGTTTCATACGTCAAAGATAAATACTTGACGGCATAAGGCGCAGTTGTGCGTAAACAGGCTCAATTAATGCAACCTATTCCAGCTAAAACAGTTGTTGTAAACGTGAACAGAGCGACATTTAATCGCTCTGTTCACGTTTACTGTCATGACGGAATCATTACAGCCATTTGACAACAGCATTGCCAGTGAGAATGAGCGTCTGCTATCGGCATTGCAGGCGGCGGGCGTGGGCACCTGGGATTACGATCTAACCACGGGAGAGGCCCAGTGGTCGGGCATCTGCAAGAATCTTTTTGGGTTGCCAGACGATGCCGACGTATCCGCCCAGCTTCTGCTCGACCGGGTTCACCCCGACGACCGGGAGCGGGTGCGGGATGCCAACGCACAGGCACTTAATCCCGACGGCGATGGACAGCACGACATCACGTTCCGTACGCTGACGGAAGATGGTTCGGTCAGGTGGTTGCAGGCCAAAGGCCGCATCATTCGTGATGATCAGGGCAGACCTGTCCGGTTCAGCGGTATTGTGCAGGAGGTGACCCGCAACCTGATGGCCGAGCAGCGGTTGCGGGCCAGCGAAGAACGGTTCCGTCACCTCATCGAGCAGGCTCCCGTGGCGACGAGTCTGTATGTCGGGGGCCGTCATGTCGTCGAAGTTGCCAACGACGTGATGCTCGACTACTGGGGCAAGGGACGGGCGGCCCTCGGAAAACCCATACTGGAGGTGCTGCCCGAACTCGCAGGGCAACCTTTCCCGGAACTGCTGGAGCGGGTTTATACCACAGGCATCGCCCATGAAGAGCAGAATGCCCGCGCCGACCTGGTCCGGGCCGGAGCGCTGGGCACGTATTATTTTAATTACACCTATAAACCCCTCTTCGACGAAACGGGCGCGGTTTACGGCATTCTGAACATGGCTATCGACGTTACAGACCGGGTGCTGGCCCAGCGGCAGGTCGAACAGATACAGCGTCAGGCCATTTCGTCGTTCGAGCAGGCCCCGGTCGCCATCGCCATCATCACAAACCCCAATCTGACCTTCCAGATGGTGAATCCGTTCTACGCCAGTCTGGTTGGGCGCGATCTCGATCAACTGGTGGGGAAGCCGCTGCTGGAAGCCATGCCAGAGCTGACTAATCAGGGCTTCGAGCAATTGCTGGAGCAGGTTATAGCGACAAACGTCCCGTATGTGGCCGAGGAGGTGCCGGTGAGTATACGACGCCGGGGCGAAATGGAGGTTATCTATGTCAACTTCACCTACCAGCCCTGGCAGGATGCGGGCAATGTGGCCGGTGTGCTGGTGGTGGCAACCGACGTGACGCAGCAGGTGCTTTCCCGGCGTGAGGTTGAGGCGAGCGAAGCCAAACTGCGGTCGATTATCGCCTCGGCCCCGGCGGCGATGGGCCTGTTCGTGGGGCGGGATTTGATTATCGAAATACCCAATCAGGCCTTTATCGATATTGTTGGAAAAGGTCCCGATATCGTCGGTAAGCCGCTGCGTGAGGTCATGCCGGAACTGTTGACGGAGAACCAGCCCTATCTGCAGATTCTGGACGACGTGTATACGTCCGGCAAAACATTTCAGACCTTCGGCTCACAGGTGAAGATCGTTCAGAACGGAGTAATGACGGAAAATTATTACAATTTCACCTACTCTCCCCTTTTCGACGCCAGCGGTGAAGTGTATGCGATTCTGGACATCGCCATCGACGTAACGGAACAGATACTGACCCGTCAGGCCATTGAGCACAGCGAGGCCCGCTACCGGGAGTTATCGGCAGACCTCGAAGCGCGGGTGCAGCAGCGAACCCAGTCGCTGGCCGAGGTCAACAGCAACCTGACCCGATCCAACGAGAGCCTGGAGCAGTTTGCTTACATTGCCAGCCACGATTTGCAGGAGCCGCTGCGCAAGATTCAGTCATTCAGTTCCCTGCTGCGGCAGCAGTATGGCAGTACGCTGGGTGAAGAGGGCATGGACCTGCTGCACCGGATGGAGAAGGCCGGCAACCGGATGTCGCTGCTCATCCGTGATCTGCTGACGTTCTCACGCATCTCGAACCGTAAGGCACTGCCTGCCCCCGTGGCACTCCGTCAGGTGGTCGACCAGGCGCTGGAGAACCTCTCGGTTGCCATCGAGGAGTCCGGCGCTGCCATTCGCATCGACCCGCTGCCGACCGTGGCGGGCGACGCCTCGCAACTGGTGCAGCTTTTTCAGAACCTGCTGAGCAACGCCGTCAAGTTCAGCCGCCGGAACCGGGCCGGGCAAAGCGTCGTTCCGTCGATTGACATTTATGCGCAGGCCGTGGAACCGGACGGTCTGCCTGCACCTCTGGAGCCAGGCCGCCTCTATCACCGCATCGATGTGGTGGACAACGGCATCGGGTTCGACGAGAAATACACCGACCGTATTTTTCAGGTCTTCCAGCGGTTGCACGGCAGGAACGAATTTGCCGGTACGGGCGTAGGTCTGGCAATCTGTCAGAAAGTTGCCGCCAACCACGGCGGCCTCATTACCGCTCACAGTCAGCCGGGTCGGGGAGCTACGTTCAGCGTTTATCTTCCGGCCTGAAAGAAATTTACTCCCGCAGACCGCACAAGCGTCCCCTGTTTTCAATGCACTATTTCGGTTTCGGTATTACCCGTTCCCAGGCTTACGAGGTGTCCGTTTTCAAAATAAAAATGTCCGTTTCTGGACAAATAGACCGGCCAATAACGGTCTGCAGAGCCTGCCAGGAGCGCATTCACTCGCTGGCACTGGATTTGGTCGTTTAACCACGGATCTTATCTCCATCAGGCGGAAGCGTCTCCAATTACGTTAACATGATCGGAAATTATCTCAAAACAGCCTGCCGCAACGTCATGCGCAACAGGCTGTTCTCGGCCATCAATATTGTGGGTCTTGCCATCAGTATGTCCGTCGGGTTACTGCTGATCGCCTTCGTCCTCGACCTGCGCTCCTACGACCGATTCCACAAAAACGGGGATAGAATTTATCGCATCACCAGCGTCCTGACTGCCAAAGGGCAGCAGGATCAGTCGCTGCCCGGCGGCAAGTTCGCCACCACGTCCCTAAAGGCCGGAAAGCTGATTCGGCAGAGCGTAACTGGCGTCGAAGAAGTGGCTATTCTGCGCAGCGACTTCTCGCAGGATGCGAAGGCAGGCGACGCCGTTCTCCCCATCAGGGGCTTCTGGGCGGACCCGTCGCTGTTCAGGGTCTTCACCTTTCCCATGCTGGAGGGCAATCCCGAAACGGCCCTGAACGATCCTTACTCGGTCGTTCTTACGGAGACGGCGGCGAAAAAGCTGTTCGGCAGCCAGCCAGCTCTGGGCAGGACTGTCCGGTTCGGTACCCTCGATTACCAGGTAACCGGCGTCATGAAGGACGTTCCCTTCTTTTCGCACATCGATTTCGAAGCCCTGGTGTCGCTGTCGACAGCCGAACAGCTCAACCGAAACGACAGCGAGTTCAGCAAATGGACCAGCATGTCGTCGCACTATGTGTACCTCCTGCTGTCGGAGAACGCCGATAAAGCCTCCATCCAGTCGCAGCTCGACGCCCTTGCCCGGCAGGAAAATCTCGCCGTAGAAACGTCACAGGTTAACCTCGAACTGCTCTCGTTGTACAAAATTGTCGTTGGGGAGACCCTCCGCCGCTCCGAGGGAGGGCCCGGCACCGTGGGGCCCCACATGCCTCCGGCTGTGCTCTGGATCCTCGGCGGACTGGCCCTCATCGTCATCCTGTCGGCCTGTTTCAATTATACCAATCTGTCGATGGCACGAGCCATGCGCCGCTTCAGGGAAGTGGGCATCCGCAAGGCAATTGGTGCCGGAAAGAGCCAGGTATGGCAGCAGTTTCTGGCGGAGGCCATCCTGATTTCCCTGGCGGCTCTGCTCCTCTCCTTTTTGCTCTTTCTCGTCTTACGGCCCCAATTGATAAACCTGGCTCCGGAGATGCAGCGCACAGTGAAGCTTGAACTGACGCCGGTGATGATCGTCGCCTTCATCGTTTTTTCGGTCACCGTAGGGGCTGTGGCCGGCTTCATGCCTGCGCTGTTCTTTTCGAAAGTCAACCCGATCACTGCACTCCGGAACGCGTCCGCTCCGGCATACCGGTCGGTGAGTGTGTTCCGGTACGTAACTCCCCGACGCGCTCTGGTGGTGGTTCAATATACGCTCACCCTGATTTTTATTACGACGACCGCCGTCGGCTATGTGCAGTATAAAAACATACTGGCCTTCGACCTCGGATTCAACACGGAAAACATCCTGAACATCGATATGCAGGGCAATAAGCCCGATGCGCTGCTGGAAGAACTGCGCAGTTTGCCGGAGGTAACGGCGCTCTCCCGGTCGTTGATTATCACCAGTGTCGGCAATGCCTGGGGTGGATTTATGAAGTACAGAGACTCGCGGGACTCGGCCCTGATCATGACCAACCATGTCGACGAAAACTATCTGCCTCTGCATGAATACCGGCTCCTGGCCGGGGGAAATTTCAGAACACGCCCCGCCAGCGCCGAAGCCGTCAGGGAAGTGATCGTCAACCAGCAGTTTCTAAAACGGTTCAATATCGGCAAAAACGACCCCCAGAAAGCCATCGGGGAAGAGGTTACATTCAGTAATTTCAACATGCATAACCGGAAAATGACTATTGTCGGCGTACTGAAAGATTTTCATTACGGCAAGGTCGACAACCTTATCGAGCCGGTGGCCTTCATGCCCTGGACGCCCGGCAACCAGGCGGTCATCAATGCGCGGATAAAAAGCGGCGACCTGCCCGCTACCTTAGCCAGAATCGAGTCGGTCTGGAAGAAGATTGACCGCGTTCATCCATTTGAGGCTCAGTTCTATAACGAAGCCATCGAAGAAGCTTACAGCGAATTTTCCACTCTGATCAAAATCATTGGCTTTCTTTCGTTCCTCGCCGTTTCGATTGCCTCGATGGGCCTGTTCGGCATGGTCGTATTCACCACCGAAACCAGGCTGAAGGAGATCGGCATCCGGAAAGTGATGGGGGCCAGTTCGGGCAGCCTTATTTACTTATTGAGCCGGGGTTTTCTGATTCTGCTGTCGCTATCGGCGCTCATTGCACTGCCCCTGACTTACCTGTTCTTCGAGAACGTGGTGCTCATCCGTTTTCCGTATCACACCCCCGTTCAGATGGCCGAACTGCTGGTCGGTTTGCTGGCGGTATTGCTGATCGCACTCGTTATGATCGGCTCACAGACGATGAAGGCGGTGAAAAGCAACCCGGTGGATGTTCTGAAGAGCGAATAAGGGTCTACGGCCCTGTCCGGGGTAAATGGCGGCTTTGGAGCTTTTCCTCACTCCGGTAAATTATAAAATCGCCGCACTGCCTCGTAATTCCGGTTAAGTCAGAATTTATATTAATTTTAGCCGCAGTGAGAGCGAAAGCTCATCTTCAATCCGGCGTCACCCAAAAAGCTGAATCGTGGATCGCATCGACTCGTTAGCAACGGATTTCAAACAGGAGTTGCAGCGTATTTACTCTGATCAACTGACTGAATTAATTTTATTTGGCTCTTATGCGCGGGGAGATTTTCGTGAGGAATCCGACGTAGACTTTGCTATTGTTTTAAAAGACCCCGCTACCCGGTCAGCCGCCGAAATCTTTCGTTTGGCGCCCGCAAGCGCTGAGTTAAGCCTGAAATACGGCATCACAGTTTCGATACTGCCCATTTCCATGCAAAAATTAAACACTTCGGGTCAGGGCGTTTTTGAAGCCATACGCAGAGAGGGTCGCCGTATATGAGCAAACTTTTGGAATATGCCCGTCAGTTGTATAATCTGACCCAGATCTATATCCATAATCTGATAAAAACCAATTCATAAAGCCCCCAACCTCACTCCGGCAAGTTATAAAATCGCCGTACTTCCTCATAATTCCTGTAATCGAGCACGGCGGCCCGACGACCGCCCGTGAGTGTGCTGCCCGACGGCACCACCAGCACCCGCACCGCCTCGAAAACCTCGTTGCCCGCCCGGAAGCTGATCGTCCGGCGCAGAAAAAGGCCCGGCGCCGCCCCACGCTCGCCCGGCGACAGGAAATAGCTGTATTCGTTGCCCGGCAGGGTTTCGCCCGGAATCGGAAACCAGTAGGAATAGGCCACACCCTGGTTGTCGCGGCTGATTTGTTTTACGTAAACATAAAACAGGCTGCGCTCCACAATCTCGCTCGTAATGCTGGCCGGAAACAGCAGCAGCAGATCGTCGATGCCGTTGTGGGTTTTGGTGGGATAATTAATCTGGATAACGGAGTTGCTGCCGGTGCTGGTGCCGGGGTCACCCTTCGGTCCCTGCGGTCCGGGATCGCCTTTGGGGCCTTGTGCGCCCGGCGTACCTGCCGGTCCGGGAGGGCCTTCGGGACCCTGGCAGGCGATGAAAAGTGCAGTAAATGTCAGCAGGGATACATACAGAATGTGTTTCATAACAAATGTGGTTTGGGGTCGGTATGTTGCCACCCAACTGCAATGCTACGCGATTTGTGGGAATTTGCCGATAAGTAACGCGGAATGATTTTCCGCGTATTTCGTCAAGCGAAATATCTTCCCGCGTATTTCATCAAGCGAGCTAACTGCCCGCGTCCATTTGGCAGCGTGTCAGGTGTTTTCGCATGGCGAAACGCGGAAAATCATTCCGCGTTACAGGATAACGAACTCGACCCGCCGGTTTTTGCGGCGGTTCTCTTCCGTGTTGTTGGGCGCCACGGGGTCGATGGGCCCGCGACCGACGCTCTGCAGCCGACTTTTCTGAATGCCCCTGCCGACCAGATAGCCCATCACCGACTGACAGCGTTCCTGCGAAAGCTTTACGTTAAGGTCGAAGTCGCCCACGTTGTCGGTATCGGGACAGCCGTTGAGCCGGGCCGAACCGGCCTCGTTGGGGCAGGCGTCGTTTTTGTCGAAAATACCGTCTTTATCGGCGTCCGGACAACCTTTCGTCTCTGCCGGACCGGGGTCGTTGGGGCAGACGTCGTCTTTGTCCTGAATACCGTCGTTGTCGGTGTCGGGGCACCCCTGGAAGACCCACACCCCGGCCACGTCGGGGCAGAGGTCACGGCGGTTGGAGACATAATCGCCGTCGTTGTCTTTCGGACGTTTGCTCAGAAACGGAATCGTCACTCCGGCGAAGGCGTGAGCGTTCAGCCCGTTGTCGGAGAAAAAGCCGAGCAGATTATCACTGCCGAGGGTGAAAACGCCGAGCCGGACGTAGGTGCTGACGGAATATTTTCTGTAATCCCGCCAGTAATTACCCGACAAACCAAATTCAAAACCCGACGATTCGTAGCGGGGCCCGACCGAAACGACGCCCGAACGGTGGAGCCCGGTCGCCGACGACTGCCGGGGCGATACGAGCGTTGCGCCGACAAACCAGCCTTTGCCAATCTGCCCATCTACGTTGACAACCAGCGTCTGCGGCAAATCCACGGTTCGCTCCTGCGGTGTAATGTCGACCGGGCGGCGTAGTTGCAGCAGCAGGGCAATCTGAACGGCCTCCGTACTTTGCAGATTCTGAAAATCCGCCTGACGGATGGTGCCCGTGGCGTCGGTCAGGCGGTAGTTAGCCGCCTCACGGTAGCGGACTTTGCCTACGTCGAGCAGTGAGACCCCCACCCGGAGCCGGTATTTGGTCAGGGCGGCGTCGGAAACGGTTTTGCCGTCCATGCGGTAACGGTATTTTTCGGCTTCAGGCCGGAATTCATATGTAAAGCCCAGATCGAAGCCGCTCCCCCGCCCCGGTGCCGAGCCGGAAATGGCTTTACGGATGGTATAATCGGAAAGGTACGTCAGGTCCGACTGCGTCGATTCAACGAAAGCAATGGTATACGGCAGCAGATCATCCGACGAGGTCCCCCAGGAGCCGCCTGACCTGAGATCGATGGTTTGTGAACCCCGCAGCATCTTATATGTACCGCCCACTTTCAGAAAGTGCTGCTGCCAGTCGAGCACCGAAGCTGCGTAGGAAACTGCCAGTTCGGAATAGGCATCCGACTGAAGGGCAATGGTTTTGGGGCCCTGCGGCACCGGGCGGGTCCGACCCCGGAGCCAGCCCACGAGTTCGGTATCGCCCGTTGCCCGGAAGTCGGCCCGGTATCGGGTGGTCAGGGCCACGGCATGACGGTTCAGAAACTGCGCCATAACGCCGGGGCCGCGTACGTCGACCTGCGTGAGCCCCTGCTCCTCACCCCGGAGCTTCAGTTTTGTTTTGGAAAACGGAATGGCCGCCCACGGCAGCGGCTGATCGGTGGCCTGCACCGAGGCCATACCCAGATTGAGGAACGCGCCCCAGCGGGAATCGGCTATCGAACTGGGGTTGAGGTAGAGACCGTTTGTACCGGCGTAATTACTGGACTGAACACCAATGAGTTGCTGGGCACTGACCAGCGAGCAGGAAACAGCCGAAAACAGCAGGCAGGTGTAGAATGTTCTCATCCAGTTCAGACGTAAGTATCAGACAAGATACAAAAGTGACCTGTATGTCCCTACGGGTTTTCTCCCGTTTTTTTGCCGGAATTTTCGTCCTTCTGGCCGATACTGATTTTCTAAGTTGGAGGGAGGTTATGAAACCCTATACTTTATACGTCGATATTTACGGCTAATGTTGCTCCAATCTCACTCATCAGTCGGAGGTTGTCAGGGGTTAACTCAAAGCCGCATTGCCCATTGTTATCAAACCGGAAGGTAATCCACAAGATGATACTTTCTATGTCGAACTCATGAATGTACCTACTGGTTTTATCGCGGAAGTTAACTAACATATTGTATATTAATTCATTATAATCATCGCCCTCCTTCGCTTCGATGATCAAGGAAACGCTACTATAGGGCGACACCTGATCTTTATAACGGCCCTTCCTGAGAACCGTCACCCCTTTTTCAACCACTTTGTTGAATTCCAGCCCACATAAGTCGGATAATCTGTTTGGCAATAAGTGTTCACCAAACAGATTTAGGTTGATGTACGTGCTAATTATCATTCCTTTGAAGTCGAAATGCGTCGATAACTACATGATTTAACCCATTTCACTGATACCCCCTGGCCTGCAACTGAAACAGTTCGGCGTAGCGTCCGTCCATCGCCAGCAGTTCGGCGTGACTACCGATTTCCAGCAGTTGGCCGTTTTCGAGCACCAGAATGCGGTCGGCCATGCGCACCGTGCTGAAGCGGTGGGAAATGATGACCGACGTTTTGCCTTCGGTCAGCCGGGCAAACCGCTGAAACACTTCGTATTCCGCACGGGCGTCGAGGGCGGCGGTCGGTTCGTCGAGAATGATGAGTTGAGCATCCCGCATGTAGGCCCGTGCCAGGGCCACTTTCTGCCACTCGCCCCCCGACAGTTCGACGCCTTTGTTGAAGCTCTTACCCAACTGCTGCTCATAACCGCCAGGCAGTTTGGCAATCACCGTATCAGCCAGACTCCGCTCCGCCGACGTTACGATCCGGGACCCGTTGTCGCGCTCGCCAATGTCGCCTACGGCGATGTTGACGCCCGCCGACATCTTGAACCGGACGTAATCCTGAAAAATCACGCCCACGTTACGCCGCAGGTCCATCAGGTCGTAATCGCGGAGGTCGTGGCCGTCGAGCAGGATGCGGCCCTCGGCGGGGTCGTAGAGGCGGGCCAGCAGTTTGACGAGCGTCGTTTTGCCCGCCCCGTTTTCGCCCACCAGCGCCAGCTTTTCGCCCGGCGGCAGCGTAAACGACAGATTGCGGATGGCCCAGCGGTCCGAGTTCGAATATTTAAAACCAACCCCCTCGAAGACAAAGCCTTGTCGGATGGGCCGGGGGAACGGCAGCGCCCGTTCGGGCGAATGAATGAGCGGTTTTATATCGAAAAAATCAAACAAATCCTGTAGATAAATCGCTTCCTGCGTCAGGCTGCTGAACTGCATAAGAATGCCTTCCAGCGACGAGCGGACCTGCCGGAACGACCCCGCCAGAAACGTCAGGTCGCCGATGGAAATCTGTCCGGCAACGGCCCTTGCCACAATCCAGACATAGGCCCCATAGTAGCCCGCCGTGCCCAGGGCCGTCAGCAGCGTTCCCCACCCCGCCCGGCTGATGGCTAACGCCCTGTTTTTGAGATAATACTGCCACGAAAGCTCCCGGAACCGACTAATCAGAAAGTCCGATAAGCCGAAGATTTTCACTTCCTTGGCCGTGTCGTCGGCGGCACCGACGTAGCGCAGATAATCGAGTTCGCGGCGTTCGGGTGTCCAGTTGCGCGAGAGCGAGTAGCTTTTCTGATTGAAATAATTATCACCGATGAAAGCCGGAATCACGGCCAGCAGCAGCAACAGCAGCAGCCAGGGATTATACACAGCCAGACCGACTGCCAGAAAACCAACCGATATCAGTTCCTGCACCTGACCGAATACCTGTGAAAGCAGAAAGGAACGGGCGGTCGTCTGCCGCCGGGCCCGTTCGAGTTTGTCATAAAAGGCGGCGTCTTCAAACTGCTCCAGATCCAGCGTGGCCGCGTGTTCCATCAGCCGGATGGAGGTGCGGTTGGTCACCAGATCGCCCAGGAGCCCATCGACCAGCCCCGACAGCCGGGCCAGCGCCGTGGAGAGGATTGCCAGACCGAACTCGGAGCCGACCAGTTCCCACAGGCGGGTCGTGTCGTCGGCCCCCGGCCCCGACAGCCTCACCACCTCATCGATAATAAGCTTGCCCACGTAGAGCACCAGCGCCGGAATGGCCGCCCGGATGAGCCGCAGAGCCGCGTTGGCGATGAATAGTGGAGGGGATGCCTGCCAGACGATACGAAAGAACTGAGGGAGATTCTTCAGGGCCGAAAAACGGTCCCGCCAGTTCAGTTCGTTTTCGGATTTGGGTTTATCGGAAATCCGGGCATCCGGTTTATCTTTCTTTGCCATGTACTTTTTAATTGCCGCCAGAGGGTAGCTTAATTATCACAAAATTGATAACGTATTGGTTCAGTGGACGGTTGATTCAGTTCCCGTTAATTTTGCCTATATTCGTCATCCACTCATTCCTCCATTCAATCATGAAAAAGCTCCTTCTACTGCCCTTCCTTTGTCTGCTCTCCGTGTGTGCATCTGCCGACGACCCCGCCGGTATCAAATTCTTCAATGGTTCGTGGAACGATGTGCTGGCCGAAGCCAGACGCCAGAACAAGCCCATCTTCGTCGACGTCTACACGACCTGGTGCGGCCCCTGCAAACAGATGGCGAAAGAAGCCTTCCCCGACCCGAAAGTGGCCGGGAAATTCAATGCCAGCTTTATCAACTACAAAATCGACGCGGAGAAAGGTGAGGGCATCGACATTGCCAGACGGTATGCCGTCACCGGCTACCCCACTTCGCTGTATGTTTCGGCCAGCGGCGATTTGATTCACCGTGAAATGGGATACGGCGGCATTCAGCATTTGCTGGCCGGGGCCGCCAAAGCGCTCGAAGCCGCCAAAGACCCGAAGCCGCTGTCAGTTTGGGAGCAGGAACTTAAAGCGGGAAAACGCGACGCGGAGTTTCTGTATGGTTATCTGCAAAAACGGGCCGCTGTCGGAATGCCCGATGGAGAGGCGCTGGAAGCGTACCTGAACGTGATTCCAGAAAGCGAATGGTTTTCGGAGAAAAATCTGCCGGTAGTTGGCAACAACCTGTCGACCAGCCGATCGCGGGCGTTCGATGCGCTAATGACTAAAATACCCGCTCTGCCCATGTCACAAGCTAAAACGCAAGCCATGATGCGCATTCAAATGGCCCTGTACGACGATTTTAAAGAAGCTGTTAAAACCAAAGACGAAACGGCCCTCAACGATTTCATTCGGCGGCAAATGCAGGCAATGGAGCTTTTCCGCCCGACAACAGCGGCCCGGAAAGAAGAGATGATTGATCAGTACCGGATGCAATTTTACCAGCAGACTAAAAACATGGACAAGTTCCGTCCGCTGGCTGCTGCCAGGGCCAGAAAAATGATGGAAATACCGACCGATACGCTCCGGGCAAAAGACCTCTCGGCCTATAAACGATTTGAGCAGCAGGCCGCCATGATGCCGGATTCGGTAAAGAAATCTGACGATTACCGGAAACATGTCGAGCGTATGAAAAAGACTGAAACTGGCATGACGGCATCCGGACTCAATAATCTGGCCTGGACGTATTCCCAGAACACAACCGACCCCGCCGATCTGAACGCGGCACTGGCCTGGTCGCAGCGGTCGCTGGAGCTCGACCGTCAGACGGCGTATCTGGACACATATGCGCAGTTGCTGAATAAACTCGGACGCAAAAAAGAGGCCATTCCATTTGCCGAAGAAGCCGTAAGACAGGCAAAAGCAAAGGGTGAGGACGCGGCACAGTATGAGAAGAACCTGGAGCAAATAAAGAAATAAACCAGTATCGTGAAATGATAGATGCCATCCCTCGGAGGGATGGCATCTATCATTTCACCAGAATTATGGCATCATCACCACCTTCCGCACCATCACCCGCCCTCCGGCGTCACGTACCTGCACGAAGTAAATTTCCGCCGCCCCGGCCATCGTCACCCTCCATGTCTGCGCATCCTGCCTGATTAAGCCGACGCTCAGTTCCCGGCCCGTCACGTCGCTGACCTGCACCGCAACAATCGGCTGTCGGCTAATGATGGTCAGTTCCCCGCCGACGACCGGATTCGGATACATCGACAGTTCATCCGTGGACATTCCCGTCACTACCGGACGCAGCAAATCGGGGCACGCCCGCCTCACGGCTTCCCGGATCTGCGGCAGTCGGGCGTAGAGATTCGTTCCGGGGCATTCTGTGGAACAAATACCGTCGCGGTGGCCGGAAATGGTCATTAGCGTTTTGCCCGATGAGGCATGAAGACTGCTGCCGAACGGATCGGTCAGGTTTTCTTTTTTCATTTTCCAGGCAGTCAGGTCTGCCAGCGATTCCAGCGATGCGGTCGTTGGCTGAGCGGTCATGTAGTTGCCCAGGAGGCAGATGCCCATCGTTCCGGAGTTGGTGCCGCAGAAATGAGCGCCCAGCACGTTGTCGCCATCCATCAGCCCCTGCCCGTCGCGGCCCTCAAAAATGGTTCCGTCGGGAGCAATCAGGAAATTATACCCTACGTCGTTCCAGCCGTTGCTCTGCGTGTGATAGACATAAATATTCCGAGCGACATTGACGTAATCCGTCGCCGTGTTGGAACCGGCCTCGTGATGAACGATGATGAATCGGACCGCCGTTGCTGTCGGGCGCTCTCTGGGCGGCGTCAGGCCCGAACGCCAGATCGACACCGGTACTACGGCGGGTTTCTCGCATTGCCGCCCCGACGGACGAGCGCCCCGCATGGCATCCGGGAGCCGGAGCGGGCGGGCATAAATACCCTGAACGACCACCTCCTGCCCCGGCGGAACATGGATAAGTTTTATCTCCCGGCAGGGTTCCGGCAAAACGATTAAGTCAGAAGCGGACCGGTCCAGGTCGGAATTCCGACGCAGAAAAACAGTTTCTTTTTCCGTTATAATGGCCGCCGCCGGAGGCCAGTTTTCAAACGAAAAAACCAGGGAGGTGACGGGTTTCGGGAAACGGACGATGGTCGCTTCGGGTTGGCTCCGGACCGTCTGCCGCACGACATACTGCTCCTGCGCCAGCAGTAACTGGCCCGATAACCAGAAAACCATGAAGACGATACACCGCATGGCAGTAAGGATTGGTCTGAATACACAGCAAACGGCGATTCAACCCACTTTCAAGGTGTTTCTCCGTTATCTCCGTGGTTAGATTTTTATCACCGGTATGAAAAGTCTCCCGGGCTGGGCGTATACCGAAACGTCAGTTCACTAACGCTCTGCTGAACGAGAAACGGGTTTTCGACAGTGCGACTGCTGTACGTATACCCTACCCGAATGGTCGGCGACAACTGATATTCGGCCAGTGCCATGAAATAATCCTGAATCGATATGTAAGAGCTATTTTTCATACGGATCGAGACACCCACGCCCAGTTTCTGCCACAGCCAGATTTTTGCATTTACGTCGGCACCCAGCGGAAAGCCCCGCTGCTGCGCCAGCAGCACGGAGGGGAGCACCGCCAAATCATCGCTTACTATGAGTTTGGCGCCAGCATGAACGTAGAGCGGGCGATTGTAAGGAAGACTGGTTTGGCCGGAACCCAGAACAAGAGGCTGCCGGATGATTTCTGGCATGGAAATCCCTGCCCAGAACCGGTTGTCTTCATAATGAACGCCTATGCCCGCGCTGGGCAATGCCCTATTGAACGCCAGACGACTGCCTGAGTCAAATACGGGCAGTACGTTGATACCCCCCGATCCGCCAATGGATAATTTCGCTCCGTTTGCCAATGTATGGTGATAGGCCAGACTCCCGTAAACGCCCGTGTTGGAATAGGCGCTCATCCGGTCGTTGAGCGCCTGAAAACCGATGCCCAGGCGACCGCCCGCCGTGGCCCCGTCGATGCCCAGACTCTGGGTGATGGGCATGCCCTGCACACCAAAAAACTTTCGCCGGAAGATAGCGGTCATCGTCAGCGGCCCGCGAACGCCGGTATACGCCGGATTGATGGTTAGCGGATTGCCCCAATACTGTGAATAAAGTACTTCCCGCTGGGCATGGGCAGACGGAGGTCCAGCCATCCACAGCAACATAAAAAACAGGAGTACGTTTCGCTTCTGCATGAGCCATTGGGTTAGTCGATTTGCAATCTAAGACGAAAAACCCGTTACCCGAAACAAAAACTCCCGACAGCGGCTGTCGGGAGTTTTTGTTTCGGGTATTTCATCGAATTACAAGTCGTAACCCAGCGTAAGATAGGCAATGGGCTTACCTACTACATTGTTCTCGATGCCCCAGGCGTAGTCGAACTTGACGTAATAGCCAAACAGCATTGTGCGGGCACCGGCACCGTAGCCAATCAGGAACGGATTTTTGAAGTTAGTCACCGTCGCCCGGAAGGGGTCGCCGTCGCCACCCACAATCTGGGTATTCAGGCTGTTCTGCCGACTGAATGGTCCCCTGCCCGACCAGGCCGTACCGATATCGGTAAATGCCACCAACTGAAAATTCCGCAGGAAGTTGGACGTAACCGGCCCGCGATGCAGGAACTGCACCACCGGCAGGCGGAACTCCGCATTGGCGAGTACGTGGCTGTTTCCCGTCAGCTTACCCAGGCGGAAACCCCGCAGCGGAGCCGCCAGTTCCAGGAAAAAGACATCGCGGTAATCACGGACCTGCGTCAGCAGCAGCGGGTTGGCATTGGGCGAGTTGGGGTTAATCGACTGCTCTTTCGTCTCGTCCGAAATGCTGATCCAATTTTCCATGCCGCCCAGCGTACTCTGCTTGGGTGCCCGACCCGCCGAGTGACTGGCCGAAACGCGTCCCGCCAGAATGATGTTTCGGTGAATTTTCTGATAATGGCGGAAGTCCAGCGAGAGCCGATTGAAGCTTTCCGAAAGCGACCGGACGCCCGTATAGTTGTCGTAACGGACTTTGAAGCGGGTACCCTCGATCATGTTCATGCCGTTGAGCGACGTGTTGTCGAAGACGAACTCGCCCCGCAGCATGGCATAGTCCGAAGCCGGATCGTTGCCCTGAATGTCGGATACGTTCAGCAGCCGCGTGACCACGTAACCCGGCGACAGCGTAAAGCGGCTATTGACCGAAATGGGGTACGAAGCCGAAACCGAAACCTTATTGAAACGGTATTTCTGGGCAAAGCCGCCCGGGTCCGTAAACAGCGTTTTGCGGTCTACGCGAACGCCGTAGTCGATCCGGTTAACCAAATTGCGGTATTCGGCAAAAAAATCACTGTTGCGCAGAGTGGTTGTGATGAACAGGCCCGCCCGAATGACGTGATTCTCCAGCAAGTCGTTCATGGTCAGCGACTGGAAGTAGCCAAATCCCCGCAGCGGGTCGATACGCCATTCTGATGAAGCGTCGCTGGCGACGAACATGCCTCTGTAGTCGAACGGTCCGCGAATGGTGACGTTTTCCCGGCGGCGGGTACGCGGAATCAGGGCCGATGCCGTGGTGGTTCCCGGACTACGGCGCAGCCGGTTTTCGGTAGCCTTCAGTACGTCCTCGTCAAACTGGTAATTGTCGGTGTCGACTTCCCCAGGCTTCAGCGCAATCGTTGGGGGCGTTGCCGGTTCCGCCTTTTTCTCAACCGCCGCCGGAGCCGACGTCGGTGTACGAGTCGTCAGTGAGTCGGCCCGCCCGATGCCCATTGCCTCGGCCCGACGGGTCGGGCTGACCTGGATCGACTGCCCCAGATTCAGACGGGGACGGAAGGCAAGCACTTCGTTGCCGTTGTCGAGCTGGCTGTAGGCGAAGCCTCCCGAAGCCGGATTGAGGTCGTAACGCCGGATGTCCTGACTGAACGCCGTGACGAAATCCTTCGTTTTTTCCTCCGTATTCAGCCGCACCAGGTTTCGGATGCCGCTGGTTTCGTCCAGGTAATAGACTGTGGCTTCACTGGAGGCAATCGGGCGCATGGCCGTACTGAGCGAATCGGTCAGGCGCAGAACGGCTTCGGGACGGGGCGTTCCGTCGTGCAGAAACAGACTCAACTGGTTCTGTATCGTTTTATAGGTTCCTTTGTCGCGGCCCAGCGAATCGGCCAGGCGATTGGAGGCGAAAACGATCTGCCGCGTACGGCCCACAAACTGCGGATGCAGATCGTCGTATAAATCATTGGTAAGCTGCTGTACGGTCCCGCGACCGATGCTGTAGAGATACAGGTCGTTCTGACCCCGCCGGTCGGCGCTGAAAATCAGGCTTGCGCCATCGTCCGACGCATCCATGTCGATTACCTGATTGACGCCCCGCACTACCTGACGGCTGCGCAGTTTGGGCTTTTTGTCCAGATTCGTATATACGTACAGATTGGACCGGCCTTTTTCGTCCGTCAGCACCACGAGGTTATCGCGTTGCCAGGCCACCAGCGGCACCGATGGTTTCACCGGCGATTCATCCTGTTTGTAGCCCCCGCTCAGAATCGTCGTTCGCTTCTGGGTCGCCGTGTTGACAACGACTACATCGAATTTACCGCGTTTTGCAATGCCGTAGGCCAGTTTGCTTCCGTCCGGGCTGAGACGCAGGCTGGTTAGTTTGGCAGGCTCTTTAGGCGTCGAAATGGTGAGCCGAAGCGCATCTTCACCCGGTTTGGCGGCGGCAACGACGGATTTAGCCATACCGGCGTAATAGTCACGCCATTCCCGCAGGAAACGGTTGTAGGGCACACCCAGCGTACTGGCGATGCTGTTCTGCTCATTACGGATTATCCGCGTCAGGTTCAGGATATTGGAGATATTGTCTTTCCCGTAGCGTTCAGCGATGTAGTTCCAGATGGAATGCCCCACGCGCATGGCCTCTTCGCCGGTCAGCACCGACGGTTTCCGCACGGGACGGTGCAGGGCCACGTCGCGCATGTAATCATCCATGTCGGTACTCCAGCCTTCGGCAATATAGGAGGCGATGCCGGGCATGAACCAGTCGGGCAGCGACAGCAGCAGCGAACTTTGCAGGGCGTCTTTCAGGCTGCCGCCATAGAGCATGTCATACACAAACAGCATGGACACCTCACGGATGAGCAGTTTTTTAAAGCCAATCTGATCCCCCGTGAAGGCCAGTTCGATGCGGGACTTGGAGAAGTCGAGTTCGCGTTTGTTGGCGTAACCCGCCGTACTGAGGCCGATATTGCTCTGGGCCAGTTCCTGAGGCGAATTATAAAGAAAGATTTTTATGCGGTTATACGGCGTGTAACCCAGAATCTCGGTGATGCGGTCAAAATCCGTCTCAGCATACTGCGCCGCCAGATTGGCGATCTGGGCTCCTTCCTGATAGAAATAGATTTCAAAGTTGGAGGTCTTGATGACTTTCCAGTCAAATTTCCGGTATTGAATCCGGTTCCGACCGAACTCTTCCAGAGAAGGATACTGCTGGGCGACGGCCACCTGCGCCACCAGCATAAGGCCTATCATCCACCGTAAACGTTGTCCGCCCATAATCGTACACTATCAACTCAAAAAAGTACAGCAAATTATATACTGTAATATAACGAAAAGAAGCGTTCAATATTCACCTCGCGTTCCAAATCTTTGCGTCCGTCCAGAAAATCGGCGAACTGCCCGGCAAAATACGGGGCCAGCGACAGGCCCTTCGTTCCCAGGCCGTTGAAAATGCCCACCGTCCGATGCTGTGGATGAAGACCGATGAAGGGCCGACGGTCTTTAGTTGCCGGTCGGATGCCCGCCCACTGATCGACGATTTGGTACGGTGTCTTCAGCAGTCCATTCAGCTTCTCTACCAGAAACCGTTTTCCTTCGTCGGTTGTTTGCCAGTCCAGATCATGCCATGAGTAAGTGGCTCCTACCCGACAACGCCCTGATCCATAAGGCAGAATGAAAACTCCCTGATTGATGATCTCCGGCAGGGCGTATTCGTCGGACACAATCTCCAGAAGTTGTCCTTTCACGGGACTATACGGCAGCCAGTTGAAGAACGGATTTTGCTCCCCGACTGGTCCCTCACAGAAAATAATCACATCATAGGTTTCCCCTTTCCAGACCACCGAGTCCGGATTCAGCACCAGTTCATCAATCGAACAGTGGGCCTCCGTATACAGACCCAGCGTCTGAAAATACGTCCGGACGGACGCCAGCAGCCGCCGTGTGTCGACCCAGCCCGAACCCGTGACCGTCAAACCACCGAACGGATTGTGAATATACGGGCGGAACCGGTCGTCGTCGGACGAAGCACGGACAAAGGCGGCGATGCCGGGGTCGGCAGTCTGGGCCAGATATGTGTTCTGTTCCCCGATGGAACGATAGGGCCGATAGATATCGGTCTGATACAGAAATTGCTGGCCCAGTTGCCGTTCGAGATCGGAATAAAAAGTGTTGAGAAACGGAAAAAGCTGTTCGGCTTTCCAGGTCCGGACCAGTTTGCGGCCCGTCAGCGGATTGACGATCCCGGCGGCGGCCAGCGAGGCCGTCGGTCCCCGGCTGTTGCCCACCAGCCGGACGTGTTTCCCCCGCCCATGCAGCGTCCAGGCCAGCACCGAACCAGCAACACCCTGTCCGACAATCAGGCACGAGGTCATGCGTCGATGCCGTTGAAATGCCCTTTGCGGATGAGCCGGGCGAGGGTTTCGTCGGCCCGGTGAATCACCCAGTCGACCTGTTCGTCGATGGTCATATACGACGTATCCAGCAGCAGGGCATCGTCGGCCTGCCGCAGCGGGCTTTCCGAACGCGTAGTGTCGATATGGTCGCGTTTGCGGATATTTTCGATGATGTCGTCCATCGCCACCATATCGCCTTTTTCCAGCAATTCAATCTGTCGGCGCTGGGCCCGAATGAAGGTGTCGGCAGTCATGAAAATTTTCAGCTCGGCGTCCGGAAACACCTTCGTGCCAATGTCGCGGCCGTCCATGACCAGACCGCGTTTGCGGCCCATCTTCTGCTGCTGCGCCACCATCGCATGGCGCACTTCGGCAATGGCGCTCACCTCGCTGACAATATTGGCAATGTATAATTTGCGAATTTCCTCTTCGACGTTCAATCCATTCAGACAGGTTTCATTGCGAGCCGTTTTGCTGTTGAAGTTGAACGTGATATGGATTTTATGCAAGGCATCCTGCACAGCCTTTGTATTCGTCAGCGGAACGTGGTTCTGGTAAAAATACAAACTGACAGCCCGATACATGGCTCCGGTGTCGATGTAGGCGTATCCGAGTTTCGAGGCTACCTGTTTGGCTGTCGTACTTTTGCCGCAACTGGAATAACCGTCGATGGCGATGATGATTTTATGCATGGGAAAACGCACACTGACGGACGGCGGTGGGCCGGGTCAGCATGATTTCGTGAATATAAAGGCTTTACTGCCGGGCCATTGCCGCTATGACCTGGCGCCGGGGCTGATGCTCCTCACGCAGCAGGGCAAAAACGTGTTCGTCGAGATATTGGTTGTTTTTGACGGCGGCTTTTTTCATGATGGCCTCGTGTCGGAAACCCGCCTGCATCAGCACCTGCATGGAGCCCAGATTGCCATCCAGTACGCAGGCAAACAGCCGGTTAATCTGAAAATTCTCGAAAATGTAGGACACCACCGCCGGAACGGCCTCCGACATGATACCCCGGCCCCAGTAGTCTTCGCCCAGCCAGTAGCCAATTTCGGCATTGTAGCGATAGATATCTTCCTTAACAGTGAAGCCGACGTTGCCGACGGCCTGACCATCTACCTCGACGGCCAGATTGACCGGCAACTGATACGAACGGTTCATTCGTATCCAGGATGTGGCGTCGCGAATGGTGTAGGGATTCGGAAAAAAATCCCGGACGCAGTCCCAGATTTTTCGATTATTCGCCTGTTCGGATAACGAATACTCATCGCCATCGCGCCACGGCCTGAGCGTACATCTCTGAAGGCGTATCGGTGTCACATTGAGCGGATTTTATGCCAATATATGCCCAAACAACGTTCGTTCAGCCGGGTTGTTCAAAAATTAGTCCCGCCGTGCAGAATTATTACCAACAGGCTGCGGGCACCGTGGGCACCGATGACGAGCGACTGCTCGATGTCTGCCGTTTTCGAGGGACCGGCAATAAATACGCCGAAGCCCGTTTCTTCCGGGTTCAGGCGGGCATAGGCTTCGTGTAGATTACTGACCAGCGACTCCTCCGAAATAATCAGCACCAGATGCTGGCAGATAAACGGCAGCACACGGTGTCCCATCGACTCCTCCGGCAACCAGACCGCTGCGTTTTCGGCCACGCCGAACGCCCCCGGCAGAATAGCCAGTTCGACGTCAGCGAGGTCATGCGGGTCGGCGGGTCGGTCGGTTATGGTAGCCAGCGAACGTAACTCAGGAACCTGACACACAACGGTCTGCAGGTCGGCGTAGGTCTGACGAATATACGCGGCAGCCTGAGCATAATCCCCGGCTACGAGAGATTGTCCGCCGATGAAGGTCAGCGTCTCCCGAAATTTTGCCACACGGTCGTCGTACGTAGTCGGGGCAGCGACGGGTTCGGGCAACGGACGGGGCTCAGGTCTGTTCTGGCGGATGCGGGCTAAAATCTGGTCTCGTGACATACGTAATCGGGCATTCTGTGGATACTATTGAAAATTATGAACCGATTTACTACCCCTAAGTCAACCTATTGGCCTCCACAGAATCAATAGCATCCAAAGCAGCAACAGAATCCACAGAATCAATAGAAACTAATTTTGCCCTTCTACTTATATTCGACCATTCCGACCAAACATATGCAACCCGAACCTCCAAAAGAGCAAACGCTGCGGCTGGCCGATTGCCAGCGGAAGCTCACGATACCCTGGTTTATCGGTGCCGGGCTTTTCTTCCTGTTTCTGTTCGCCCAGACCATCACCAATAAATACGCCGACAAAACGCCGGAGGTGTGGACCTGGGCAATGCAGTCGTTCATACCCATTCTGTCGCTCATTCTTAGCGGCCTGATTGCCCAAAACAGCGACCCGTCGCTCAAAGACCGCCCCGTCGATTCGTTTTTTTTCAAACTTTCCTACTACGTCTCGTTTTTCTACCTCTTCATCCTTTTCGCTACCGTGCTGTCGGCTCCTTTTGCCGGTTCGAACCCGGTGGATTTTTACAAACGCGCCAACCTGCTTCTGACACCTATTCAGGGCGTTCTGACGACGAGTATCGGGGTGTTTTTTCTGAAGAAGGGGTAGCGGCGGTCTGCCGGGCATACCACTCCCGAAAACTCTCTTTCGGCGGCTCCGGCATTTCGCGCTCCCGATACCACGGATTCAGTGGATTGCTGACCGCGAATGGCGCCAGGCGCATCAGCCCACGACCCGTCTTTCCCGACAACTTAAATAAGGTCGGATTAGACAAAACGCTCGCCATCAGCCGCATTCCCTGCTTTTTCACGCCACCCACGTGACCACCTTCTGCCAAAACCTGCCGCCATTTATAGAGCTGGTCGTGAATGTCGATTTTAACCGGGCAGACGTTGGAGCAGGAGCCGCAGAGCGTACTGGCAAACGGCAAATCAGCGTTTTTGTGCATGTCGAGATTCGGGGCGAGAATGGCCCCAATCGGTCCGGCAACGGCACTGTGATAACTGTGACCCCCGCTGCGCCGGTAAACAGGGCAGGTGTTCATACAGGCTCCGCAGCGGATGCATTTCAGCGAGTTACGAAAATCCGGTCGGCCAAGCTGCGTTGTACGGCCATTGTCGACAATGACGACGTGCATCGTCTGCCCTTGTCTGGATCGCTGAAAATGGCTGGAATAGGTGGTGATGGGCTGGCCGGTGGCCGAGCGGGCCAGCAGACGCAGAAATACGCCAAGATGTTCGGCCTTCGGAATCACTTTTTCAATGCCCATCGACGCGATGTGGACGTCGGCCAGGTGAGCGCCCATGTCGGCATTGCCCTCGTTGGTGCAGACCACAAAACCGCCCGTTTCGGCAATGGCGAAATTGACGCCCGTGAGTGCGGCCCGGCGGGTGAGAAACTTCTCGCGGAGATGCTGCCGGGCGGCTTCGGTCAGGTATTGCGGGTCTGAAGCGCCTTTTTCGGTGCCCAGATGCTGATGGAACAGTTCGCCGATTTCTTCCTTCTTTTTGTGAATACACGGCATCACGATATGGCTCGGCGGCTCCTGGGCCAGTTGCACCACGCGTTCGCCCAAATCGGTGTCGATGACTTCCACGCCGTTTTCGGCCAGGAAGTCGTTCAGATGGCACTCTTCCGTGAGCATGGACTTACTCTTGACCATCTGACTGACGCCGTTATCGCGCAGAATCTGCAGCACGATGCGGTTGTGTTCGGCGGCGTCGGCGGCCCAGTGAACCGTAACGCCGTTGCGGGTGGCGGCGGCCTCGAACTGCGTCAGGTAGTCGTCCAGATTCGACAGGACGTTGTTTTTAATCCGGGAAGCCGTTTCACGCAATACTTCCCACTCAGCCAGTTGAAAAACGGCCTTATCGCGTTTTTCGCGGATAAACCACAGCGACTTGTCGTGCCAGGTCGTACGGTCGTAGTCGCGGGTGAATTCGGCGGCGGCTTCGGCATGGTTCATGGCAGGTCGCGGGCTTTGACGTGAACGACTTTTCTATGTTTATTTTTTCGCATAAGACTGGATGCTTAGCCAAATTCCTTCGAGATAATTATCTGCGGTAACAGCGTGTAGGCCGCCGTTGTTTCCCGGTTCCTGTGCATTCATCGAAGAGCCCCTAAATCCCCTGAAGGGCGGTCCGCCGCTGCGGGACTTTGCGCTGCCTCCATCCGGAATCCGCGAAGCTAAAGTCCCGCAGCGGCGGACCGCCCTTCAGGGGATTTAGGGGCTAAACCTGCCGTCCGCCGCTTTAAAGACCACCGCAGTAGCGTAAAGTCTCGGCATACGGCAATCTAATCCGTTTATCAGATACTTACACCGCCCCGTTCAGAATCTCCGCCAGATGCACCACCCGGACGGGCAGCTTCCGGCGACGGACGATGCCTTCCAGATGCATCAGACACGACATGTCGCCGCCGGTCAGGATTTCGGCCCCGTTGCGCACGTGATCGTCGACGCGGTCGATGCCCATGCGGGCCGACACGGCTTCCTCAAACACGCAGAACGTTCCACCGAAGCCGCAGCATTCGTCGCGGCGGTCAAGGTCGATGAGTTCCAGACCATCCACCATCCGCAGCAGGCGTTCGGGCTTGGAAAACGGCGGGGCGACCAGTTCCGACATTTGCGAGAGATGCAGTCCCCGCTGCCCGTGACAGCTCTGGTGCAGCCCGACGCGGTACGGAAACCGTACACCCGGCAGTTCAGTGACTTTCAGGACGTCGGTCAGAAATTCGGTCAGTTCGTAGGTGCGGGACCGCAGATCAGCCGCCTGAGCTTCGTGCGCAGGCGAGTGCAGATGCTCCCGGATGTGCAGGGTGCAGCTTCCCGAAGGACAGACGATGGCATCAAAATTACCGCCGAAATTTCTGATGAACAGGTCATTACAGCCCTGCGCCAGCTTCTCGAACCCTGAGTTTGCCATCGGCTGACCGCAGCAGGTCTGGTCGATGGGGAACGTCACGCGGCATCCCAGTTTTTCGAGTAGCTGCAGGGTGGCAATACCGACCTGGGGATAAAACTGGTCGACATAACAGGGCAGGAAAAGGGCAACGTTCACGGATTCAGGCTAGCTGGATAAAATGGCAGAGTCGGATATTAACGTTTGTTGCCCGAATATTGAAAAGGGCTTCGGCTTACTTATCCTGTACTGTCCGACTTTCATTTGTTGGCCGTGGCCGACTTTTCGGGAGCCGCGTTTTTGAGCCGGTACGTAACCAGCAAGGGTCGATGCGTCGACGTGGCAGGTTCGTTCAGAACGCGATACCGGACAAGTTCGAGATTGCTCTCCCGCTGGGTCAGGACGTAGTCGACGCGGGCGCCGCTGCCCACGAGCGTCGGCGTCTGGGAGTCCCGACCAGCGTCTGTCCACGTATCATTTAATTTCTGAATCATCAGATCCTCAGGGTCGGTGTTGAGCACGCCGGTCCAGATGACCGGCTGAATACTCTTCTGCATCGTCAGGTTACACATCGCCAGTTGGAAGCCCCGGTTGACGACCGAACCGCCGTCGAGATGGGTCGTACAGAATCGGAACGTCTGCCCGTCGGTCCGCTCGACGTAGCCGCACAACAGCGTGCGCTGTTCAGTCGAATCCGGATTAGGCAGCATCAGATTGTCGTAGGCGATGAACGGATAACGCGACAGAATGGCTACGCCCACGCTTCCTCTGTCGCGGCGACTGGCTTTTCCGTAGAGCGGCTGCATACCGGTCAGTTTGGCAAGCTGGTCCAATTGGTCGCGCTGGAAGCTTTTTTTCGTCACGCTGTCGACTTCCTGCAGGGCCACCAGGTCCGGCTTATACTGCCGGATTAACTGGCTCACGCGGAGCAGATTACTGTAACCTTTGGTGGTTTTGCCGTGGTTAATGTTATAGGTCAGCACGGTCAGCGTCGACTGCGCCGCCGTTTCCACGGTGGCCGCAGACAGAACGGTTATAAGTAGAAAAAAGATAGCCAGCGCAGATAAACGCATGTTGCTTCACGCAGATGATTTCTGTAAAAATACATTCCTCATCCATTAACGACCAGCCCGGCCCCGATTTTCTATTTACAACCTGAAAATACGCTTCATCAGCAGCCATTTTTCTCCCGGCTTTGCCATCGGCAGCGCCTGCTGATAACGCCACATCAGCCGCTCCCACTCCTGAACCCTCTCATTTTCAGCGTCCATCCGGGCTTTTTTCTCAAACGAGAACGTTTCTTCAGTTTCCATAATCATGAACAGCCGGTTGCCGACACGGTAAATTTCCATATCGGTAATGCCCGCCGACCGGATGCTCTGCCCGATTTCGGGCCAGATGCGTTCGTGATACCGTTCATATTCGGCAATCAGGGCCGGATCGTCAATGAGGTCGAGGGCAAGGCAGTAGCGCATAATATTAAGGAGGAAGGGGAGGAAGGGGAATAAAGGGAGGTAACATTCGGCCTGGAGCACCTTTACTCCCTTTCGTCCCCCTCCTCCCCTTCCTCCTTTATTTCAATTGCGATCCTTTGAATCCGAACCAGGCGATGAAGGCGAAGAACAGGGCGGGCAGCAGGAAGGAGGTGGGCGTATTGGTGCTGTCGGCAATGGCTCCCATCACGGGTGGAAACACGGCCCCGCCCACGATGCCCATGATGATGTACGACGAACCCTGCTTGGTATATTGCCCCAAATCCTTGACTCCCAGCGCAAAGATGGTTGGGAAGGTGATGCTCTGAAAAAAGAAGAAGGCCAGCAGCGCATAGAGCGAAACAGCCCCGATGTGGAGGTAAACAAGCAGCAGCAGAGCGACCATCGCCACCGAATACCAGCCCAGCAGGACGTTGGGACGCATGAATCGCATGAGATACGTTCCGGCAAACCGCCCGACCATGAAAATAATCATGCCGACGGATTGCAGATAGGCTGCGTCCTGGTTGGTGATTCGGGCGATTTCGGTGGCGTAATTGATGAAAAAGCCCCAGATGCAGCCCTGCGCCCCCACGTTCAGAAACTGCGCCAGCACCGCCAGCACAAAATGCCGGTGTTGAAACAACGATTTACCCGTATGCGTCGACGCGTCCGTTACAAGCGCCTCTTCCTGAATTTCGGGCAGCGGCGTTCGGTAGAAGATAAACGCGACCAGCAACACGATGCTTCCCACGATCAGATACGGCAACTGCACCGAGTCCCAGCCCACTTCGGCGGAAGCGTTGCTGCCCCCGGCAAACACCAGCAACCCGCCCACGAGCGGCCCCGTGATGACACCCAGCCCGTTGAACGACTGCGCCAGGTTGAGCCGCTGCTCCGACGTTTCGGGCGACCCCAGCACCGAGGCGTAGGGATTGGCTGCCGTCTCCAGAAATGCCAGTCCACAGGCCAGAATGAACAGCGCCAGCAGGAAAAACGTCCATGACTGTGCCTCCCCCGCCGGGTACACCAGAAAACCGCCACCCGCATACAGCAGCAGCCCAATCAGAATGCCGCGTTTGTAGCCGAAACGCTTCATGAGGTAGCCCGCCGGCAGCGCCATCACGAAGTAGGCTCCGAACGTAACGACCTGCACCCAGGCCGATTCAGAGAGCGACAGACCCAGAATTTCCTGAAATTTTTTGTTCAGTACGTCGAGCATACTGATGGCGAAGCCCCAGAGAAAGAACAGGCTGGTAACGAGCGCAAACGCCAGTTTGTAATTACCGGCTGCGGCGGCTTTGGGCTGTACGGTAGAGGAGATGGAAGCCATAAAAAAGAGTGAAAGAGTGAATGAGTGAAAGAGCGAAAGAGTGAAAGAGCGAACCACCGGACGGTGAAAGCTTCCTGATGTAACAAATCTGAATGGCGGTTCATGAGTTGTTCCCTGGTATCAATCTAATAGTTATTGGCAGAGCCACTCTTTCGCTCTTTCACTCTTTCACTCTTTACGTTATCGCCCGGTCGAGGTGGGTGTAGCCGCCGTCGACGTGGATGAGCTGACCGGTGGTATGACCTGACCGGTTTGACAACAGAAAGACAACCGTGGCCGCAATCTCATCGGGAGTCGTCATACGTTTGCCCAGCGGAATTTTCGCCACGATAGACGCCAGTTTCTCCTCCGGGTTGGGCAGCGACTGAATCCAGTCTTCGTACATCGATGTCCAGCATTCAGCCACAATAACACTGTTGACCCGAATGCCGTAAGGTAGTAGCTCAACGGCCCATTCCCGCGTGAGCGCGTTGCGCCCGCCGTTCGCCGCCGCATACGCCGACGTTCCTCCCTGCCCCGTTTCGGCCACTTTCGAGCTAATGTTCACAATCGGGCCTTTTGTTTTCTTCAGCGCCGGAAGGGCAAAATGCGCCATCAGGTAATAATGCACGACGTTGCGGTGCAGCGAAGTCATAAACGACTCATACGAACCATTTTCCAGTCCCACGCCGTCGTTGACGCCCGCGTTGTTGACCAGCCCGTCGATGCGCCCGAAATACGCCAGCGCCTCATCGACAACCCGCTGACAGTCTTCGGGACGGGTCAGGTCGGCGATGATCGTCAGCGTGAGCCCGCCCACGGCAGCCAGCGTTTCGGCCAGTTGCCGGGCAGCGGCTTCGTTGCGGTCGATAATGACCGGAATGGCCCCTTCAGCCACCAGCGCAGCGCAAACGGCCCCACCGATGCCCTTCGCCCCGCCCGTGACGAGGATGACTTTTTCGTTTAAATTCAGATTCATATATACTTAACCACAGAGAACACGGAGGAAATCACAGAGGGTAAAAGGAATATTTTATTTATGAAACTTCCTAGTATCCTCTGTGTAGTCGCAGCGGCGAATCGTCTCTGTTCTCTCCGTGTTTAGAGTCGATAAAATTTCACGGCATTCGCCCCGAACACCTTCTGCCGGACCTCCTCGCCCCAGGGAGCCACATATTCTTCAATCAGCGTTTTCACCTGTCCGTAATCCGCCGCCACCAGACACACAGGCCAGTCGGAGCCGAAGAGCAGGCGGTCGGGGCCAAAATGTTCGAACACCACGTCCAGATACGGAAAACTATCCTTCGGCGACCAGCTTTTCCAGTCGGCCTCCGTCACCAGCCCCGACACCTTGCAGCAGGTGTTCTTATTTTTAGCTATTTCTGCCATAAAATTCGACCAGCGGTTAATTTCCTGCTTCCGGATGTGCGGCTTTGCCATGTGGTCGATAACAAAATTGACGTCCGGAATGGCCCGCACGAGGTGCAGCGCAGCTTTTAACTGGCTGGGATAAATCAGAATGTCGTAGGTCAGGTCGAAGGCTGCAAGCTGCCGGATGCCCCGAATCACCTCCGGGCGCATCAGAAAATCGTCGGGTTCGGCCTGGGCCACGTGACGAATGCCTTTCAGTTCTTCATACTGCGAAAAATACTCCAGACGCTCATACACGCCCTCTGCCCGGAGATCCACCCAGCCCACCACGCCCCGGATGAACCCGTAAGCTCCCGCCAGATTCAGCAGCAGCGTCGTTTCGTCCTCCGACTGGTCGGCCTGCACCGCCACGCAGCCGTCGATGCCATTGGCTTTCAGAATCGGCTCCAGATCGGCAGGCAGAAAGTCCCGGCGGATGGCGGCCATGTCATCCGTGATCCACGTATCGCGTTCGGGAGTATAGAACCAGAAATGCTGATGTGCGTCGATAGTCATTTTTTAATGAATAATGTATAATGTAAAATGAATAAAGAAAGCAGGCGATTTGGCAATGCAGACGCCATTATTCATTTTCCATTATACATTAACTATACGCTACGGCCAGTTGCCGCTGTTCGCCGAGGCCTTCGATACCGAGCGTAACGACGTCGCCCGGCTTGAGGAAACGCGGAGGTTTCAGACCCATGCCCACGCCGGAGGGCGTCCCGGTGGAAATAACGTCGCCCGGCAGCAGGGTCATGAACTGGCTGATGTAGCTCACCAGCGTCCGGACGTCGAAAATCATATCGTCGGTATTGGAATCCTGCAGCAGTTCGCCATTGAGCCGCAGCCACAAAGCCAGTTTGTTGGGATTGGGCACTTCGTCTTTCGTGACCAGAAACGGCCCCAGCGGTGCAAACGTATCGGCGCTTTTGCCCTTCACCCACTGGCCGCCGCGCTCCAGTTGGAAGGCCCGTTCGCTGTAGTCGTTGTGTACGGCGTAACCCGCTACGTAGTCCAGTGCCTGATCCAGTTCGACGTATTGAGCTTTTTTCCCGATAACGACGGCCAGTTCCACCTCCCAGTCGGTTTTTTCGGAGCGTTTGGGAATCACCACGTTATCGTCCGGCCCAACCAGCGCCGTGGTCGATTTGAAGAAAAGAATCGGCTCGGCGGGTACGCTGGCACCGGTTTCGGCAGCATGTTTGGCGTAGTTGAGGCCCACGCACACAATTTTAGAGGGGCGTTTGACGCAGGAAGCCCGCCGGACATTGCCGGGGACGTCCGGGCATTTGTCGGCATTGGTTTTGAGCCAGTCGGCCAGTTTTTCCAGGCCGTTACCGGCGAAAAACGTTTCGTCATAATCCTGACCGAAGGCCGATACGTCGATGCTGCGGCCCGAAGGCAGCATGACACCGGGCCGTTCCTGGTCGGCGGGTCCAAAGCGGAGAAGTTTCATTTGTGTTTACGCGGTTTAACCGGAAAAGTAGCAAAGCGCCTGGTTATAACCATCGGAAAGCAGGAGCCATGCGTTTTAACCACAGAGCGCACTAGGGCGGTACAGAGAAGAAGACAACTTTGAATACTAATCTCGCTTTGGTTAATAACCGGTATACGATCGTTCATGCAGCCCTTCGACTCGATATCTATTGAATCAGTCGGATATTATTACGTTTCAGGTAAAGGATGAAAAGAAATCCTGCCGTCGTTACCAGTCCGCTTATGAACCATTTTTTCAAAAGGTCGGAACGCAGCCCCCGGTCAAGTTCTGTACCATTGGAGTCGATTTTCAACCAAAATACATCCTTATAAACCTTAGCCCGGCCGTTTTTGAAATAGGAAACTTGTCGAAAAGCCAGAGGAACGATCAACCGCCCGGTTTCATCCACATAGCCAAACCGCTCCCCCAGCTTCACAATGGCCCTTTTGCCTGCGTACGCCGACACCCAGTCATACTGAAAAGGCACCACAAGTTTTCCCTTATGGTCGATAGCCCCCCACTTCCCGTTTTTCTTCACCCAGACAATCGCGTAGTCTGAAGGTTGTGTGTCTTCATACTGGATGGGTATGGACATCTGACCTGACTGCCGGTCCAGAAAACCATACCGGTCGCGCTTTTTAACCCGAACCCGGTTTCGCCAGCCAAACTGCACATCATTGGCATCTTCAAATACGAGCGGAAGCACTACGTGGCCCATTGAGTCGGCAAAACCATAACGCCGATGCCTCCCCTCCCCGCTAAAAATGATGGTCAATCCATTTCTGCCAAATTTTTGACCAGTCAAAGGTTCATCAGGAACGTAGTCAGTACCACAATCGGCGGCCAGCCAGAACTCCCCTATACTTTCCCTTAATTGAGCGATGTACGGCTGTAGGACCCAGCCCTTCGCGTAACGTCCTCTGAAATAAGGCCTTCCAGCCTTGCTGAAAGGTGCGACAGGCTTACCTTCTCTGTCAAGGTAACCAATATCGCCTTCCGGCGTTACGACCAGCGCTTCGCCATTTCGATACGGGGTCGCCCTGACATAGTTCATGGGCACTACCATTTCACCACGTTGATTGATGTAGCCATGTCGTCCGTTAAGGACTACTTCGGCCATACCATCATAAAATCGGTCAATATCGTCGTATCGACAGGGAACAACCCAGCGGCCCAACGAGTCAAGAAGGCCAAAATAGCCATTTTGATAAACCAGATAGTAACCATCCATCTCTCGACTAAAAGGGAATGGTTTCAGAAAATGAGGCTTAGGGCCGGCATGAACGAATGAGCACAAGGCGATGGTCAGCAGAATGAGGCAGTTGAATAACCGATTTATATTTTTTGCCAGTCTCATTATCGGGGCGTTTGACACTCGATTTATGAAGGTCGGCTTTATGCGGTTAATTCCCAAGCCGTTGAATAACCTTGATAAACGGCCATCCGCTCGCGAAACTCACGCCCCCGTTCGGGCCGCTTCCCAGCCAATGAGGGCGTTCTTGCGGGTCAGGCCCCAGCGGTAACCGCCCAGAACGCCCGTTTTCCGGATGACCCGGTGGCAGGGAATCAGATAACCGACGGGATTACTGCCTATGGCACTGCCTGCCGCCCGCGAGGCACCGGGCAAGCCGATGGCCGCAGCAATGTCGTCATAACTCGCCAGTCGGCCTTCCGGAATGCGCAGCAGTGCCTCCCAGACTTTCAACTGAAACGGCGTTCCTCTCAGCAGCACCCGGAGCGGCTCCCCGGACGCCGCCGATGCTGTGTGCGGAAAAATCCGGTCGGCCAGCGGCTGAAGGGCAACTGCATCCGGGCGAAGCGTTACTTCCGGCCAGTCGGCGGACAGAACAAGGGCTGGATCGTCACCTTCTTCCAGAAAATGCAGCCGACAGATTTTGTCACCAATCGCTCCCAGAACGTACGGCCCGAACGGGCTGTCGAAGACGCCGTAGATTAGCATTTGCCCCTGACCGGCCTGCCGGAACTGCCCCGGCGTGACGCCCTCGATACCCACAAACAGGTCATGCAGACGCCCCGTGCCCGATAAGCCCGCCTCATAAGCCGCCTCGGCAACCGAGATGCCCTGCCGTAACTGTTTTTTGGCATGTTCGAGCGTCAGATACTGCAGAAATTTTTTGGGGCTGACGCCCGCCCATTCTGTAAAGAGCCGCTGAAAGTGGAATTCACTCATGCTGGCCGTGTCGGCCATCTCGCTTAGTGTGGGCTGCTGACGGAAGTTGGCCGTCAGATGCTCGATGGCCCGGGCAATGCGTTCATACGTGTGTGTTTCAGCAGGAGTCATCGCGTTGTCGTTTATTTACAGGACAAAGATCGCCCTGAAATACAGCCGGAAGAACCCGATTCTTGCGCAGTTTCGGGAGGTCTGTCTGACAGGCTCAACGGCCCGGACAGGCACCGGGCGAAATGCCAAAAGCTTTTTTAAACGCTTTCGAAAAAGCCTGTACGTCGGCAAAACCAGCCATACAGGCTACTTCTGCCTGGCTCATCCTATGGGAACGCAACTGCTCGGCAGCCCACTGCAAACGACGCTGGATACGATACTGATGCGGCGATACACCAAATACCTGTTTGAACGTCCGGAAGAAATGGAATTCCGACATGGCCGAGGCGGCGGCCAGTTGGGCGATGGATGTTTCGTCTGATAGACGGCTGTCAATCAGGTGTCGGGCGATGGAAACCCGACGAAGTAATTCCTGTCGCGTAGCCGGACGACGGGCCGGTATTCGGGTAAGCTGCCGCCGTACATGATGCTGCGTGTGCAACAGCCGGGTGGCTACCTGGTAATAAAGTTCAGTATCGTCGATAAAAATCTCTCCGGTGACCGGATCCGTATGTGCCATAACCTCCTGTAGATAAGCGCCGAGCAGATCGCTATGGACCGAATAGCGCATTTCGCAGAAATCATGGGTGGGTGTGTCGAACGCAACCGGCTCATCCAGCAGACGGGCATCCGACGACGTCAGGTAACGGACGGTTTCATGCAGCAGGCCATCGCTCAGAAACAGACATAACCCCAGCACCGGCGTCCTGGAGTTCAGGTTTATTTCGTAGGACTGCTGTCGGTTGATAAGCAGGTATTGCTGATCCTGCACCGGGTGCGAATGGCCGTTGACGGTGTAGTTTTCCAGCCCTCTCAGTACGTACTTTATCGAAAAGCAGGAGGCATCGGTTTCCCGCCATTCGTACCGACGAACGTGGGAGTAGACAATCCGGCTTCCGTCGGGGCGTTTCATGCTGACCATCAATGTCGTTTCCATCAGTCTGGCGGTCTTTACCCGTTCGGAAAGTAGCATTGCTTCAACACGAAAAAAAGCAGTTTTTGACAAGCGGTATGTGTCATCCACCCGCTAATGTTGCAGAAAAGTGCCGACTATGAACCCATTTTTGCCTGCTTCCGCAATCCTGTTCGTGCTAATGGCCTGCGCCACGAAGTCGCCCGCACCCGGACCAGCTACGACACCGCCCGTCACCAGCCCGTCACCGGGCAGCGACCGCCGCTTTACCGATGTTTCATCGACGCACCTGCCCATACAGGACCTGACAACCAACTCGATGGACGTAGAACCAATGGACGTGGACGGCGACGGCGATCCGGACCTGGTTATCGCCTCCGAGTTTCGTCCGAATCTAATTCTGCTTAATGACGGAAAAGGAAAATTTACCAACGGCACCGCCGGTAGACTGCCTGCCAAAAACCACGACAGCGAAGACATTGCTCCGGGCGACTTCGACGGCGACGGCGATACCGATCTGATTTTTGTCAGCGAGGACGACAAGGTTCATGAATATTATCTCAACGACGGGAAGGGCGTGTTTCAGGACGTCAGCGACCGCTTCCCGGTGCAGTGCATCACCAACGCCGTGGTCGCCGCCGACTTTGACCGGGACGGAGACCTCGACTTGATCCTGGGCAATGAGGGACAGGATTATTTTCTGGCAAACGACGGCAAAGGCAATTTCAGAAACGATTTGAACCGCCTGCCCCCGGACGGCGACGCCACGCAGGACATCGAAGCGGCGGATCTCGACAGCGACGGTGACCTGGATCTGATCTTTGGAAATGAAGATGATAACAAGCTGTACCTGAACGATGGAAAGGGCGTTTTTGTGAACGCTACCGAAGGGCGTCTGCCTTTACAGAAGGGTCTGGAAGAAACCCGCAAGGTCGATCTGGCCGACCTCGACGGCGACGGTGATCTGGACGTTCATTTTTCCAACGTCAACTTTCGGGGCACCAAACGACTTGCAAACCGGCTCCTGGTCAACGATGGCAGGGGATTCTTCAGGGATGAAACAGCCCAGCGCTATCAGGCGGCTAATGACCGGCATACCGCCGATGCCCACTTTGCCGATCTCGATGGCGACAAAGACCCCGATCTGGTGCTCGCCAATATTTTCGGGGCGGCTCCACAAGTGCTCATCAATGATGGCAAGGGCGTTTTCACCGAGAAGACAACCGACTTTCTGCCGACCCAGGCGGGCAGTGAGGCGATTTCGGTTGAGGTGATCGACCTGAACAAAGATGGAATGCCAGACATTTACTTTGGCGTTTTCCGGAGCGCCGATGTGCTGCTGCTACGTGTGAACTAAGCATCCGCATCGAACAGAAGAAAACGGAAATCAGTCAACACTCCGGCGAGCAGCGATCGGTTCAGGCCGAGACCGCCCTCACGAAATCGGCACTTCAATTATTCAGCCGTAGAAAACCACCGTCGATGGGGTAGTCGCAGCCGGTAACGAAACCAGCTTCGTCAGAGCAGAGATACAGCGCCAGCGCCCCAATCTCTTCGGGCTTTGCCATCCGGCCGATGGGTTGCGTAGCCGCCAGTTTCGCAAACATTTCGGCTTCCTGTCCGGGGTAGTTTTTTGCCAGAAAGCCATCGACAAACGGCGTGTGAACGCGGGCGGGCGAAATGCAGTTGCAGCGGATGTTGTGTTTCAGATAGTCCTTCGCCACCGACAGCGTCATGGTCAGCACGGCCCCCTTGCTCATCGAATAGGCAAAGCGGTCGGGAAGGCCCACCGTGGCGGCCACCGAGGCCATGTTGAGAATAACGCCGCCGCCATTGGCTCGCAGGTGCGGAATGACGGCGTGCAGACAGTTATAGACCCCTTTCACATTGACGTTGAAAATCCGGTCGAAATCAGCCTCAGTCGTCGTTTCGGCAGTACCGACATGGGCCACGCCCGCATTGTTGACCAGGATGTGAATGGGGCCCTGCGTGGCAATCCGGTTGACGAGTTCAATGACGTCGTTCTGTTTCGAAACGTCGATGCCGTGGGCAAACACCTTTCGGCCTTCGGTCGACAGTTCATCGGCAACCCGCCGGGCCTGTTCATCGTTGAGTTCGAGGATATGCACCGTGGCACCGGCCCGGGCAAACGTCTGCGAAATCGCCAGGCCAATCCCGCTGGCCCCGCCCGTAATGAGAGCAGTTTTGTTTTGGAGTGAGAACATAAGCAATGAGTGAATGAGTGAATGAGTGAATGAGTGAATGAGTGAATAGGCTCTGCCAGACAAAATTTGCGGAGCCTATTCACTCATTCACTCATTCGCTCATTCACAGTTAAAGTGATACCCCCCGTTTCCAGGGAATGAAATCGTCCTGACCGAGTTGTTCGGCCCGGGTGGTTATTTCGCCGGAGGCCAGCCGGACGATGTAGTCCAGCAGCGCCTCGCCGTTCTGTTCGATGGTTTGCTGGCCGTCGATGACCGGACCGCTGTCAAAATCGATGACGTCGGGCATCCGGTTTTTCAGGGCCGTATTGGTCGATATTTTCACGACCGGACACACCGGATTGCCCGTCGGCGTTCCCAGTCCGGTCGTAAACAGGATGACGTTCGTTCCCGATCCGGCCATGCCGGTGGTGGCTTCCACGTCGTTGCCGGGCGTACAGAGCAGGTTCAGTCCCGGCGTCGTGACCGGTTCGGCGTAGTCGAGCACGTCGGCCACCGGGGCCGTACCGCCTTTTTTAGCAGCTCCGGCAGATTTGATGGCGTCCGTAATCAGCCCGTCCCGAATGTTGCCCGGCGAGGGATTCATGTCGAAACCCGACCCAACCGCCTCGGCCTGAGCTGAATAGCTCTGCATCAGATGAATAAATTTCTCCGCTTTTTCGTCGGATGTCGTCCGATTGATGAGTTCCTGTTCCACGCCGCAAAGTTCCGGAAACTCGGCCAGTACGGTTTTACCGCCCAGCGCCACCACCAGGTCCGACAAGTGCCCAATGGCCGGATTGGCCGATATTCCCGAAAAACCGTCCGAACCGCCGCATTTCAGACCCACGCAAAGCTGGCTGAGCGGGGCTGGCTCCCGCTGCAGATTATTGAGGTTGATCAGTCCCAGAAACGTTTCCTTCACGGCCTGCGCCATCAGGGCAAATTCAGTGCCGTCCTGCTGCTCATAGAGCAGAAAAGGCTTGTCAAATTTCGGGTTCTGTCGCTTTACTTCGCTGAGAATCGTATCGGCCTGCAGGTGCTGGCAGCCCAGACTCAGCACGGTCACGCCGCCGACGTTCGGATTGTTGATGGACCCCGCCAGCAGCGAACACAGTGCCGCCGAATCCTGCCGGGTGCCGCCGCAGCCCATTTCGTGAGTCAGCATTTTGATGCCGTCGACATTGGCAAACGGGCGCGGCGCGGGCGCAAATGTCTGCATCTGCACCGGATCGACAAACGGCTGCATTTTTTTGATGACGTCCATCTGCCCATGCTGATACAGATGCAGAAGTTCGCGAACCTGCTCCCGGTACACGTCGGGCTGGGCATATCCCAGTTCCCGAATGAACGCATCGGTCAGCACCTGCACGTTCCGATTCTCGCAGAACACCAGCGGCACCACCAGCCAGTAATTGCGGGTGCCTACCCGCCCGTCGGCCCGGTGGTAGCCCATGAACGTGCGGTCCTGCCAGCGCGACACGTCGGGCGGTTGCCAGCCATACGGCTGTTTCTTGTCGAGTCCGTAGCGATCCGATTCGTGACGGAGATTGAAGGTCGTAATGGGTTCGCCCCGGCGAATGGGCTGCGTGGCTTTGCCCACCGTAACGCCGTACATCGTCACCACGTCGCCGGGCAGCAGATCCTCCGTTACGAATTTGTGCTTGACACCCACGCCGATGGGCAACGTATACGTCTCACCGTCGAATTCGACCTGCTCGCCCGACGGCAGATTCCGCAGAGCCACGATGACATTGTCGGCGGGGTGTATTTTCAGAAGCTGGTGCTGCATGGCGTCCGTTGGGGTTTTCAGTTTGCTGTTTTCAGTTTGCAGTTGGGAGCGGTCCATAACGGAAAACTGTAAACCGAAACCGGCAAACTCATTTCCCTTTTTTCGTAAGAGACGATGCCGGTGGTTTTATCCTGTATGTCATCAGAAATTTTTGTTCGTGTGATTCATGCAAATGTCCCTGTAAAGCCTTTTTTTCGGAACTGAATCGAATCTGTACCGAACCCGATCCATGCAGTTATCCGGCAATATTCTGAATCTGTTCGACCGCACCATCCGGTACGGACAACTTCTTATCGAACAGGGGCGAATTTACGAAATCGTCGAATGGGGCGACGAGCGTCCGGGGCAGCCCTATATTCTGCCGGGTTTTGTGGACGCCCATGTTCACATTGAAAGTTCGCTGCTGACGCCCACCCAGTTCGCCCGGCTGGCGGTCGTACACGGCACGGTGGCGACCGTCTCGGACCCCCACGAAATCGGTAACGTACTGGGCATCCGGGGCGTCGAATACATGATTGAAGACAGTCGGCGCGTACCGTTCAAATTCTGGTTCGGGGCTCCTTCCTGCGTTCCGGCCACGACGTTCGAAACTGCCGGAGCCTCCATCGGCGTCCGCGAAGTTCGGCAACTGCTCGGCATGAAGGAAATAGGCTATCTGGCCGAGATGATGAACTTCCCCGGCGTGCTGCACGCTGACCCCGACGTAATGACCAAACTGGCGCTCGCGAAGGCCTTCAACAAGCCAATCGACGGCCATGCTCCCGGTCTGCGTGGCGACGAGGCGCAGACGTATATGGACGCCGGCATCACCACCGACCACGAATGCTTCACCTATGAGGAAGGCTTCGACAAAGCCACGCGGGGCATGAACATTCTGATTCGCGAGGGCAGCGCCGCCCGAAACTTTGAAGCACTCATTCCGTTGCTGGCCGATTTTCCGCAGCAGATCATGTTCTGCTCCGACGACAAGCACCCCGATACGCTCGTGGAGGGGCATATCGACCGGCTCGTGGTACGGGCCCTGGCGAAAGGGCACGACCGCTTCGACGTGCTGCGGGCCGCCTGCCTGAATCCCGTCCTGCACTACCGCCTTCCCGCCGGACTGCTGCGGGAAGGCGACCCCGCCGACTTCATCGTGGTGTCGGACCTGCAGACGTTCCGCATCCAGCAGACGGTCATCAATGGACACGTGGTCGCCGAAAATGGCCGATCCAATCTGCCCGACCTCCGCAGCCCCCACGTCAATCAGTTTGCGGCAACCCCCGTCAAACCCGACGATTTCCGGGTAGAAGCCCGCCACGTCGGCGAATGGGTCCGGGTTATCGAGGCGCTGGACGGCCAGTTGATTACCAACGAACTGCATGTCGAACTGCCGACCGAAAACGGCGTGGTTCTGACCGACGTGGAGCAGGACGTGCTGAAACTGGTCGTTGTCAACCGGTATCAGCCTTCCGTTCCGGCGGTGGCGTTCATCAGGAATTTTGGATTGAAGCACGGCGCCATTGCCTCGTCGGTCGGGCATGACTCGCATAACATCACGGCGGTCGGCTGCGACGATGAGAGCATTGCCCGGGCCGTCAACCGGGTGATCGAAGCGAAGGGCGGGCTGAGCGCCGTGGGCCGGGGGCCTTCTCCGGTCGCTCACCTGCTGCCGCTGCCCGTCGCCGGACTAATGACCGACGCCGACGGTTACGAGGTCGCCCGTCTGTATGCCGACCTGGACCGGTTCGCCAAACGCGAACTGGGCAGTACGCTGGCCGCCCCGTTCATGACCCTGTCGTTTATGGCCTTATTAGTAATTCCTAACCTGAAACTCAGCGATAAAGGACTATTCGACGGGCGCACGTTCAGGTTCGTAGCAAGCTATTTATCAGAGCGTTAAAACGATATAGCATATAGTCATATCTTGGATATAATCCAAAAAACTTATTATAAAATGTTTTTAAAAAATTTAAATAAACTGTTTTGATTCCAATTTTTTATGAATAAGTTTACACCGTCTATCAGGTAATATTCCTAAACTAACCCCTTAAAGTATTATGCCTCGTTACCGAGCTACGTCCAAACTGGACGAGGAACAACTCTGGAACCAATTCCGGGGAGGTGATGAAGTGTCGTTTGCCCGCCTATACAAAGAGTACGTGCAGGTTCTGTATCATTACTGCTGTCATTTCTCGACTGACCGGGCGCTCATCAAGGACTGCATTCACGATTTGTTTGTGGAGCTCTGGAAGAACCGCCAGACCATCGGCCCGACGACCTCCGTCCGGTTCTACCTGATGGCTTCCATCAAACGGAAACTGGTTCGTCACCTCAACGCCGAGCAGAAGTTTACCAGCCAGGACGACCTCTCGAACGGACGTTCATCGGGCGATTATCTTCTGGGCAGTTCGCCTTCGCACGAGGCCAATCTGATTTCCGGCGAAGAAGACACGTTCATGCACTCGAACGTGACCAAAGCCATCGAGCGCCTGCCGCGTCGTCAGCGGGAAGCCGTCTATCTTCGGTATTACCAGAATTTGAGCAACGAGGAAATCTCTTCGCTGATGCAGATCAACATTCAGTCGGTGTATAATCTGATTTTCGGGGCGTTAACCAATCTGAAGAAAAATCTTACCCCTGAGAAGGTGATCCTGGCGGCCTCGTTTCTGCCGGTCTTCGTCATCTGATTTCTGAAAAATAATGGTCATCAGACCGGCCCGTGTCGACACGGAGCCGGTCTTTTTTTTGTAAGTTGGAGCGCGTTATGAATCCTTCCGCCCCTCTTGCTGAACGAATGCGCCCCCAAACACTCGACGACGTGGTGGGGCAGCCCCGGCTCATCGGTCCCGGCGGCAGCCTGCGGCGGGCGCTCGATGCCGCCCGGCGACCCGGCGGGCGGGTGCCTTCGATGATTCTGTGGGGACCGCCCGGCGTGGGCAAAACCACACTCGCCCGGCTAATTGCCGAGGCTGTCCATCGCCCTTTCTACAACCTCAGCGCCATCAGTTCGGGAGTGAAGGATGTGCGGGACGTGCTGAGTCGGGCAACCGTCGAGGCCAGCCCGATTGTATTTATCGATGAAATTCACCGGTTCAATAAGGGTCAGCAGGACGCGCTGCTCGGCGCCGTTGAAAAAGGAACCATTACCCTGATTGGCGCCACTACTGAAAACCCTTCGTTTGAAGTCAATGCGGCGCTGCTGTCCCGCTGCCAGGTATACGTTCTGGAATCGCTCGGCGCCGACGACCTGATTCGGCTGACCGACAGGGCTCTGCGGGACGATGCGTTGCTGCGGGAGCGAACGGTCCGGGTGGAATCGTACGATGCGCTGCTGCGGCTTTCGGGCGGCGACGCCCGCAAACTCCTCAACCTGCTCGAACTGGTGGTGCTCGACCAGCCGTCCGGCGCTGAAGTAGTTCTCACCGACGAGCGGGTAACCGACGTGGCCCAGCAGCAGATTGCCCGCTACGACAAATCCGGCGAGCAGCACTACGACATCATTTCGGCCTTTATCAAATCATTGCGCGGCTCCGATCCCAACGGAGCGCTTTACTGGATGGCCCGCATGATTCAGGCCGGAGAAGACCCTGAATTTATTGCCCGGCGAATGCTCATTCTGGCCTCGGAAGACATCGGCAATGCCAACCCGACGGCGATGATCATGGCGACCAATGCCATGCAGGCGGTCCGGATGATTGGATATCCTGAGAGCCGGATCATTCTGTCGCAGGTAGCGGTTTATCTGGCAACGTCGCCCAAAAGCAACGCCAGCTATGTGGCTATCGAAGAGGCGCTGGCCCTGGCTGCCCGAACGGCGCATCTGCCCGTTCCGCTCCACCTGCGGAATGCGCCCACGAAGCTTATGAAGCAGATTGGCTACGGAAAAAACTATCAGTACGCCCACGATTACGAAGGCAATTTCTCCCGGCAGAACTACCTGCCCGACGAACTGCAGGGCACCCGCCTCTACGAACCCGGACAGAACGCCCGCGAGAACGAGATTCGCCGGAACCTGCAGCGCTGGTGGGAAAACTGGTATGAGTACTGACGGAAACGAGTCGGGATAAATCTCAATGACCGGACTCTTCCCGGCGAAAAATCAGCGGCTGACGGCCAAAATGCACGTTGCTGGTATGAATGGAACGGAGGAGAATGCCGAGTTGAAAAACGTACAGCAATTTGACGGACTGAGGATTGAGCGCCTCGTTGACCTGGCGGGTATTCAGCATCGTCAGCGCCATCAGGCCCCACAGCCAGATGTAGAAATAGCGCAGATTTCGCTGAATGCACTCCACGACGATCAGGTAGGCGTAACCAAAGAAGAGAAGATACGTCAGGAGACGATTCAGAGGGGCCGAACGTTCAGGGAACAAAATCAGACTCACCAGCAGCAGACACATGCTGAGAATGGCATATTCGACCGGTTTGGGCCTCCTCAAAAAGACGAGTAAAATTCTTCGATGCACAACGACGTCAGTTTTCAATGGAGTGGCGTTTAGGCGTGAAATCTGAACTAGTCTGAATATCAGCGAGGAGACAAAGTTAGACTTAATGCGATACAGATTCATGTCTATACATATAAAAGTTATATAGCGGACTGTTAAAAGATACAAAGTAGTATGCATGTCATATTTACTATCGGATGGCGGCGGGTGCAGAGGGGATGAGAAAACAAAAAACCCGCTGATTAGATCAGCGGGTCGAGGGTGCGCCCGAAGAGATTCGAACTCCTATCGATGGTACCGGAAACCATAATTCTATCCATTGAACTACGGGCGCAATCCGATAACCGTTCGGTTATTTGGGATGCAAATATAACGCCTTTTCGACCAGACAACCAAATCCAGTCTGTTCATTTTTTTCTGAAAAAGCGCCCGCCAACTCAAATTTGGCTGATTTACAGGAGTTTCATCGTCTCAAAATCGCCGATGGCTTTCAGGTAAAGAAAGTGGATCAGCAACCCGTTGACATTGTTGATAAGCTGGTGTGCTTCCGGCAGGGTGGCAACGTATGTGGTGATGCGTTCGAACTCGGAATCATTAGTCATCTTTTTGTGATGAAATTCCATGATCCGGGCTCGCTTCATGCGTTTCTCTACGTAAAAGTAGTGCATGGCTTCGTCGCTGGTGCCGGTGCTGGGGAACCACAGACGCGGGTTGAGGCCGGTCAGCTCGTCGGGGCGGATATCGAGGCCGATTTCTTCGCCCACCTCGCGGGCGGCGACCTCGGCGGCATCGTCGTCGGCATCGACCATACCCGCCGGGTGCTCATAGGTTTGGGAACCGTCGCAGATGCGCCGCTGCCGCACCAGCACCACAAAGGTTTCGTTCGTTTCTTCATCGATGAGCGCCACCAGCACCGAAGCCGCATGGCCTTTCAGAAAACAGACCGGCGGAATTTTGTCGCCTTCGGGCGTGTCGGCATCGACTTCGAGCATGGCAAACAGCACTTCACCGTTCCCTCTGCGCCGGACGAAATGCTCTTTTACATCGTTGATTTTCAGTCCGTTCTTCTCCATCTGGCCTCGCCAGAACCGAAATTTGTGGGCATCCTCCAGGGATTCGTTCATGGGGTAATTGGTTGATTATAGTAGGTAATTGGTTGATTAGGTAATTGGGTAAATGGATAATTGGTTTGGGGCAGGGAGAAATAATTTAGAATGGAACCAAAATCAATCCCTCTCAATTACCCATTTACCTAATCAACCAATTACCCATTTACCGCTGCGGCGGACCGTCCAATCAACCCATCACCGTTATGGAACTGACCGTCAGCACACCGGCGCTGCTTTTCTCCACGGTTTCGCTATTGATGATTGCCTTCACGAACCGGTTTCTGGCGATTTCCAGCCTGATTCGGGATTTGCATGAAAAGTTTAAGGAGAATCCCGAATCCGTCTATGTCGACCAGATCCGGAACCTGCACAAACGGCTGCTGCTCATCCGTAACATTCAGGTTATCAGCGTGCTGAGCCTGCTGCTGAGCGCCATTTGTATGCTGATTATTTTTCAGGGCAGTCAGGAAACGGCCCGTTGGTTGTTTGGAGCGGCGCTGGTGCTGCAGATTCTGGCCCTGGCGGTGTCGGCAGTCGAAATATCGATTTCCATCAACGCCCTGAAAATTGAACTCAGCGATATGGAAAAGGAACTGAACGCCCGCGACTCGGCCCCTGCCTCGAACCCGCTGCTGTCTCTGCGCTCCCTGCGAAAACGACTAAGAAAGTGACATTCATCCCTTTTTCAAACTCCGGGAAAAACGCTTTCTTTGCCCCGCATACAAGCCCCCGTATCAATGACGTATTGCTTAGGTATCCGGGTTTCCTCCGGACTAGTTGCCATTGCCGACACCCGGCTGACGTCCGGCACTGAGGTCTCGACCAACCGGAAAGTTTCCGTTCATCAGCTCGAACACCATTCGCTGTTTATCATGACCTCCGGTCTGCGCTCCGTACGCGACAAAGCCATTACGTACTTCAAAGAGGTTATCGAAGAACGCGATCAGTCGTTCAATAAGCTCTACAAGGCCGTCAATGCCTTTGGGGAGCAGGTTCGGCGGGTGGCCCAGGAAGACCGGGAGGCTCTTACCAACGCCGGACTGCACTTCAACCTGAACGCCATCGTGGGCGGGCAGCTTGAAGACGACGACGAACACAAGCTGTTTCTGCTGTATCCGGAAGGCAACTGGGTGGAAGTCAGCACCGGATGTCCGTTTGTCATTATCGGCAATTCGGGCTATGGAAAACCACTGCTCTACCGCAATCTGACCTATCAATCAACCCTCCAGGAAGCCCTGCAGATCGGTTATCTGGCTTTCGACGCCACCCGCGTCAGCGCCAACGACGTCGACTATCCGCTCGACGTGGTCATTTACCCCAAAGACAGTTTTCAGTTCACTGAACACCGGTTTGAAAAAGAAGATCTGGAAGAACTGTCGCATCAGTGGAGCGCCCTGCTCAACAACTCGGTCCGGCGACTGCCAACCTACTGGATGGAACCTGTTTTCGATAAGTTAAGCGGTACCTGAAACAAAACGAACCCATCGCGCTTTATCATAGAATAGTATCTTCACAACGCATTTGAAATGCATCTTCGGGTTCGTCATCAGCTTCGTTACGAGTATTCTGCGCCGATTTTTCTACAGCCGCACACGCTCTATCTGTATCCCCGGATTTATCCGCACCAGAAACTAATTGATTATCAGATTCGTATCAGTCCCAGCCCGGACATGATCGTGCGTAACGTCGATACGGAGGGCAACGTCCAGCAACTGGTGTATTTCGTCGGTGAGTGTCAGTCGCTGAGTGTCGACGTGTCGATGGTCGTGGAATCCAACCCGTTCAATACGTTCGGGTTTGTGCTGTATCCGTTCGAGACCGAGAAATTGCCCCTCTCCTATCTGCCCGCCGACAAAGGCCTGCTGCTGCCCTATCTCGACCGTACGAACGTAACGCTGCCGGTGGAGCAGTATGCCCGGCAGATAGCGGCGGAAGCAGGCTGGCAGACAGTACCGTTTCTGTCGCAGCTCTGCGCCACCATCCGCAGCACGTTTGTCTACGAAGCCCGCGAGGAAGGGGCTGCCCACCTGCCTGAACATACGCTGCTGACCCGCAAAGGCTCCTGCCGCGACTATGCCGTGCTGTTCATCGCCTGCTGCCGGAGCCTGGGACTGGCCGCCCGGTTCGTGAGCGGCTATCTTTACGGCAATCCCCAGCAGGACCACGAACTCCACGCCTGGGTGGAGGTGTATCTGCCCGGCGCAGGCTGGCGGGGCTTCGACCCCACCGAAGGGTCCGTCGTCATTCACAAGCACCTGTTTCTGGCGGCCTCGGCCCTGCACGACCAACTGCCTCCCCTGCGGGGAACGTTTCGCGGTCAGGCCGAATCGACCATGACGGCGACGGTGGAAATTAACGGAGACGACTAGATTTTGGCTATATTTGCCCGGAAAAGAATTCTTAGTTTTCTTCCCTTCAACGTGGCATTAATCAAATCAATTTCCGGGATTCGCGGGACGATTGGCGGACGGGCAGGCGATAACCTGACGCCGCTGGATGTGGTGAAATTTACGGCGGCTTTCGGGCAGTGGCTGCAACGGCGGTCGCCCGACAGCCAAACGGTGGTGATCGGACGCGACGGACGACTCTCAGGAGCGATGGTGTCGCAACTGGTCTCGGCTACGCTGCAGGGACTAGGCCTGAACGTGGTGGATCTGGGGCTGTCGACTACGCCGACGGTAGAAATGGCCGTTTCGGGCGAAAGCGCCGCCGGGGGTATTATCCTGACGGCGAGCCACAACCCCATTCAGTGGAACGCGCTCAAACTCCTCAACGAAAAGGGCGAGTTTATTTCCGGGCAGGACGGTGCTGAGGTGCTGGCCCTGGCCGAATCGGAAGCCATCGACTTCGCCGACGTGCGCAAACTCGGTACCTACCGCCGCGACGATACGTGGCTACAGAAACACATCGACGCCATTCTGGCCCTGCCGCTGGTCGACCGCGCCGCCATCGCCAAACGCAACTTCCGTGTGGTGGTCGATGCCGTCAACTCGACGGGCGGGCTGGCCGTGCCGATGTTGCTGGAGGCGCTGGGTGTGGAGAACATTAAGAAACTGCACTGCGAACCCACCGGCCATTTTGCTCACAATCCGGAGCCGCTTCCCGAAAACCTGCGGGACATTATCCGCGAGCTCGAACAGGGCGATTTTGATTTGGGCATCGTGGTCGACCCCGACGTGGACCGGCTGGCGCTGATCTGCGAAGACGGCTCGCCGTTTGGGGAAGAATACACGCTGGTAGCCGTGGCTGATTACGTGCTGCGCTCGACGCCGGGCAATACGGTGTCGAACATGTCGTCGACGGTAGCCCTGCGCGACGTGACCCAGAAGCATGGCGGCCAGCACGCGGCCTCGGCGGTGGGCGAAGTGAACGTGGTGGAAATGATGCGGGAGACGAGCGCCGTGATTGGCGGCGAGGGCAACGGCGGCATCATCTACCCGGATTTGCATTACGGACGCGATGCGCTCGTGGGCATCGCCCTGTTTCTGAGCCATCTGGCAAAAGTCGGCAAGTCGATTTCGCTGCTGCGCCGGACCTATCCGAACTACTATATTTCGAAGAACAAGATTGAACTGACGCCCGAAATCGACGTTGACAACGTGCTGGAGCGCATCAAAACCAAATACGCCCGCAACCCCATCAACACCGTCGACGGCGTGAAGATCGAGTTCGACAAGGAGTGGGTACACCTGCGCAAATCCAACACCGAACCCATCATCCGCATCTATTCCGAATCCGGCACTCTCGCCACCGCAGACCACCTGGCGAACAAGATTATCTCGGACATAAAGGAGGTGATTACGGCGAAGTCGTAAAGGATTTCAGTTTGATAACGAATACGGCCTGCGTGTTGAGCGCGGGCTTTTTTGTGGGGTTGGGGGGCGGGGCTGCCGTTTGATCAATTGGGAGGGGTTATGTTTGGAAGTGGGATAATAGTCTGGTTACTTTAAACTGGATCGTGGAGATGAGTTCATGCTGATTTGCGGAATTAGTATTGGCTTATATTCAGTGAAAAATCTCGTAGTTTTGCGTACAATAATATCTTGCGTGTCATGCAAGTCTGTTGTCACCTATGATTGAGCAATATTTTGGATAACAGGATCGACGTCAGTACCATATATCGTGTGCGCAAGGCGGGCAGACTTCGGACGCAGGGATTAGAAAAATAAGTTTTCAATCCAACCAGCAGCCCCCTGACCGGCGCTAAAGATTTGGTGTTGGAAACTCGTCCCTTATGGGTAAAATGGAAGCAAACTGATTGTATATGACAGAATCGGAACAGATTGATCTTTTGCTTAAACAAACTAAAGAAATAGGATTTGCTTCTTTCTCCCGCGACAACACCGAAGAGGAATCGCAGGCGCTTAGAAAAGCAGTAGCATTTGGGCTTTTATACGAACGTAGTCAAAACTCTTACAAGCTAACTGAAAAGGGTTACCAGTGTCTTGAACAGAATGGCTTTGATAATTGGCAGACCAACATCCAAAAGCGAGAAGCTGACATTCATCAAGCAACATTAGCCACTGCGAACGCTACCATTGATGCTGCACTATCAGCAAAATACTCTAAAAATGCCGCATGGGTTTCGGGCGCAATCAGTGCAATATCGGTAGCACTAACTTTTTATCAAGTTTGGAAAGGTAATGAGCTAGAAGTAAAACTTAATGCAGTAATAAAGCATTCTGCAATAACAGACTCGCTATTGAAAATCAGGCCGCAAATACAGATAATTAAACCTGATTCTGTACAAAGCCAAAAGAATACTCGTTCGATGTTGAAATAGTTTCTCTGTCATAATAAAAAAGTGCAACGGCTGCATCGCTCAACTTTTCACTTCCGGTCGTTGGGTGCAGTTTCTGTGCGACAATTCAGGTTTCTGTAACGGAAATATCTTTAAAAAGTTTTTCCAATGAAAGCGATTCTAATTAGTACCTTACTACTCTCTATTTTTTGTGGTTGCTCATCTGAAACCAAAAAAGATTATAATAATTCAAAATTAGTGGATTCTGCCACAGCGATGCAGGACTCTGATTCTGCCTTGATGAAAGAAATACTACAAGCTCCATCAGTTCCGGAAGGTACGCTGAAAAATTTCACTAGGGCAGACGTTGCCAAATTTGTCATGGCAACTGTGATGTTCCAACCGCCGAAAATCATATCTGTCAAAAAAGCTGATGATAATTTTATAGTTTCTTATACTCGGCGAGATGACGGTCAAAAGTTTGAGTATAAAGTCAAAATAAATGGTAACAGAGCCGTCTGGGCCAATATCGACGGTCGATGGAGGGACAGTCCAGAAGATGAGCGGATAACCTTTTCTGAGGCTGGCAAAAAACTATTAATCACGCAGACGTTTAGTGACGGTTCAGTTGATGTGAAAGGCTTTGACAAGTAGGTGCATCAAAGACAGGTAGAACACTCCGGAGTAGACATCGCCTAATGAAAGCAAGTCTGTAAAAGGGTTAGTATGTAGTACAGTCAACTAATTCGTACACCACCAACCTTGCGCTCGTTGGGTGGGCATGACAAAGCGCACTTGCTCAGTTACAAAATACATTAGAATCCAAAAGCCCCCTCACCGATTCTGAAATCAATGAGGGGGCTAAATTGAGCGGAGGGAGAGGGATTCGAACCCTCGAACCTTTACAGTTACCGAGTTATCAAGTCGGCGCTTTCGGCCACTCAGCCATCCCCGATAAGAGTCAAGTTCTCCCGTCGGCGGTGACTAAGCTTAGTACAACTGATTGAGAAAAAAAGTGCCCACATTGAAAATTTTCATGAACCTGCTCCATACTGCGTGTGGGCTGGCTTCCTGTGAGTGCGGGGCGTGAAAACAGCCAAACCTCAATTCCCAATAAAAACCCTTCTTATCGCCCCAATTCTCAATGCGTTCCTAACCCCAAGAAGCACGTTGAGCGGGCATAGATTGATGCAGCAGGAAGCCGGGCGCATTATGGGGGAAGGCTGTACGCTCAAAGACAGTAAATCGTCTCAGGTGAATGGAGAACACCGGTATGAGTGCCGGTATATAGCCAATTCAAGCGATACGACGGCGGGGAAGGTAACGGCCCTCTATTATGTATTCGAGAGTTACGGGCGGGAAGCGGATGCCCACAACACCTTCGACACCTTTCGGACGTCCAACCAGAACCATCCGGGTTTTGACCTGCTGGCGAATCTGGGCGACGAGGCATTTCTGCATACAGATAAGCCCAACTTTTATCTGATTGTGGCCCGCAGGGGCAACCAACTGATCCGCTTGAAAGTCTCCAAAATCCCTCCCCGCACCTCTCTGGCCGAGCTAAAAAACGTTGCCAATGAGTTGATCAGGAGGATGTAAGTGAAACTTGATTTCGCTGCGCTGTTTTGGTGATATCTGGACAGGAAGCCCAGTTTTGCACCGGGGCTGAATCTCCGCACCTTTGCGGCATAGAATCAACCTCCTATGCGCGTTTACCTGGATAATGCCGCCACCACCCGCCTCGACCCGGAGGTGCGTTAATGCCTCAGTAGGCTACCCCTTGATTCATTTAAGAAACTACAGATTTTGCGTAGTTTCACCCGATGAAAAAGACGGCAGACAAGCAGGAAGGCAATCAGTACGACAAAATTGTCAAAGAAAACATTGAGAGCATTATTCCCGCATTGATGAACAGCGTTCTTGGCTTTCGGGTCAGGGAAGCCGCTATCATCAAAGAAAAGCTATAACAGACTAAAGAAAAAGAAGCGGACGCTCTACGTATCATCACCGATCCAAATGGACAGAAGTTCATCCTTCATCTTGAATTTCAGGTAGATGATTACGCCAAAATGGTTTATCGGATGATCGACTACTGGGGCTTACTGAAATCGAAGTATCAGCTTCCTGTTCGTCAATTTGTCATTTTTATTGGTAGCGGTCAGCCCAAAATGAGCACTGTTCTGGCCGAAGACGGCAACTATTTTCAGTTTCAACTCATCAACATCACCCAGTTCGATTACCTGAGATTTCTATCTTCGAATAATCCTGAAGAGGTTATTCTGGCCGTTTTGAGTGATTTTGGCAAAGAAAAGCCTGAGCAGGCACTAAGTCAGATCATTCACCGACTGGAGGAAACTACTAACGATCAACGAACGTTTCAGAAGCATCTGCGGCAATTGCGGGTCTTGTCCAAACTACGTAAATTAGCTTTAAAATTTGATGATATGATTCAGAACATGGCTAAGTATATCGATGTAGAGAATGATTATCTATACATCAAGGGGCAGCAAAGCCAACAGGAGAAGTTTGTAACTAACCTGCTGTCCAAGAGCGACTTTAGCGCAGAAAAGATAGCCGAGATGGCCGGTGTCTCCGTTGACTTCGTCCGGAAAATACAACAGCAATTGTCTGCCAATAAGTGACCTTTCGCCCGGCGACCCATCAGCCGTAACGTTCTCCCCTCTCCAGTACGCTTCCTCTGCCCCGCGTTCAGGCCTTTCCCTAAAATCTCCGTACCTTTGCGGCGTAGAATCAACCTCCTATGCGCGTTTATCTGGATAATGCCGCCACCACCCGCCTCGACCCGGAGGTGCTGGAAGCCATGCTTCCGCTGATGACCGAAGAATACGGCAACCCCTCCTCCATTCACGGGCATGGCCGCAAGGTGCGCTCGGCTATCGAAAAAGCCCGCAAGACCGTTGCCACGCTGCTGAACACTTCCCCGGCGGAAATTTTCTTTACATCGGGCGGCACCGAGGCCGACAACACGGCCATCCGCTCGTCCATCGAAACCTACGGCCTGACCCACGCCATCACCTCCCCGCTCGAACACCATGCCGTACTGCATACGCTGGAACATCTGGCAAAAACGGGGGCTGTCAAACTGAGTCTGGTCGACGTCGACGCTCAGGGCCGCATCGATCCGGCACATCTGGAAGAACTGCTGAAGACTTCGCCGCGTTCGCTGGTATCGCTCATGCACGGCAACAACGAAATCGGCAACCTGCTCGATCTGGAAGCCGTCGGAGCGCTCTGCAGGACGTATGACGCCATTTTTCATTCGGACACGGTGCAGACGATGGGCCACTACCGTCATGATTTGCAGAAACTTCCGGTGGATTTCATCGTAGGGGCGGCGCATAAATTTCATGGGCCGAAGGGCGTCGGGTTCCTGTATGTCAATGCCAATACCAAAATCCATCCATTCGTCCACGGGGGCGCTCAGGAGCGCAACATGCGCGGGGGCACGGAGAACGTCTACGGCATCGTTGGGCTGGCGAAAGCGCTCGAAATCGCCTACCGCGACATGGACGCCCACCGTCGGCACATCGAAACCCTGAAACGCCGGATGATGGAGCAACTGCGGGAAAAGATGGACGACGTGCAGTTCAATGGTCTGTCAGGGGATCTGGATAATAGCCTTTATACGGTGCTGAACGTCAGCCTGCCCCCCTCGGATTTGAGCGACATGCTGCTGTTCAATCTGGATATTTCGGGCATTTCGGCGTCGGGCGGCAGCGCCTGTTCCAGCGGCTCCAACGTCGGTTCACACGTACTGTCGGCCCTGCCCGGCATATCCCGAGCGCCGGACCGTGCCAACGTTCGGTTTTCATTCGGGAAATACAACACGGAAGCGGAGATTGATTTTGCCGTAGAGACGGTCGTCGGATTATATCAGAAGGAAAAGCAACTGCATTGAATTGCCCCCAACCCCCTAAAGGGGGCTTTGGGATCCGGGTTAGTCTAATCTCGGGTCCTGTTTCCACATCTTTGGCCCCTAAATCCCCTGAAGGGGACTTCGCTTCGCTGATACAGCATTCAGAATTGAGGCAGAGCCAAGTCCCCTTCAGGGGATTTAGGGGCTAAGATTCGGGGGGTTCAGGGGCGACAATGAAGACCACCTTCTTACACCAGACTAGTGACCAGCCACCGCTGGGCCACGTTCAGGGCGTAATCTACGAAGGCACGGGCGTTCTTTTCATACGCTTCGTTGCCGGTCGATTCGCCGGTTTCGGTCAGGTTTTTGCCGGTATCGTGCGACTCCCAGATGCGGGGCGACACCACCGAATGCACGTTAAGGAAGTTGATGAGCTTGTTCAGAACAGTCGTCATCTGAATGGCCGGTTCGCGGCCCCCGCGTCCGCTCGAAACGCCCGCCAGCGCAAACACTTTGCCGTCGAACAGGTGAGCAAACTCCTTGTTGCCCAACTGATTGAGCATGTTGGTGAACTGCGGAGGCGCTGTCCAGTTATATTCGGGCAGCATGAAAAACACAAGGTCGGCAGCCGCCAAAGTGTCGATTAACTCTTTCTGAAAGGGCGTCAGATTCGCCTTGTCCAGACTCCCCTGTCCAATCAGCGGCAGGTCATAGGTCTCAAAATCAACCAGTCTCACGTTGGACTGATCGTAATGTTCCAATACATTTTTCAGATAACGCGCCACGCGGAGCGAACCGCTGTGTTTACGGGGCGACGTTGATATAACGGCAATGTTCATCGTTTTTTCGGTTGTAGACGCTAATTTGTAAACACCCCGTTTTGTCATTTGGTTTTATGAAAACAACTAACTACAAAACCAATGACAGCATCGCGCATTTGTCTAATTACGGGGGCCAGTTCGGGATTGGGAAAAGTGACGGCGATGGAACTGGCCCGGCAGGGATTCGACATCATCATGCTGTGTCGGTATCGGGATTATAATTTTCAGGTCCAGACCCTGCAAATGGAGATTCAGGCCGTCAGCCGGACGCGAAATGTTTATCTGATTCCCTGCGATCTGGGCAGCGTCCGGTCAATTTATGAAGCCGCCGAAAACATCCGCCGACGCTTTGACCGCATCGACGTGCTCATCAACAATGCCGGACGCATTGTCGATCCGCTACAGTATTCACCCGAAGGCATCGAACTGACGTTCATGACCAATTACCTGAGTCACTTTCTGTTAACGTATCTCCTTCTGGACTTATTGAAAGCCAGCGATGAAGCCCGCGTCATCAACGTGGCCTCGGAACTGCACCGCTTCGGTCGGCTTCAGAATTTGCTCCACCGCGATCCGCAGACATACAGTGCCCTGGGTGCTTATTGCGATTCCAAACTGGCGAAACTGCTGTTCACCTACGAACTGGCCGACCGACTGATGGATTACGGTATTACGGTGAACGCCATGCATCCCTGGCTGATCGACACCAATTTCGCTGAAGACGGCGATGCCAAAGGGCTTCTTCATCAGACATTCCGGCTGGGGAAAGCGCTGGCACCGGGTCCGGAAACAGCCGCTAAAACGACGGTTTATCTGGCCTCTTCGCCCGAAGTGCGTCATGTGACGGGGTTATATTTCGCCAATTGCCGCCCCTGGCCTTCTTCCCCAAAAGCACAAAACCGTGAGCTGAGCCGCCGGTTGTGGACGTTCAGCGAAACGGTATTGGGAATTCGTTATCCACAGACGGTCGAACAACCGTCACCCGAATTAATAACTTATTAATTGTAACCTATGATGGAATCATCCCGACTATGTCTTATTACGGGCGCTAACTCCGGCATTGGCCGCACGACGGCTCTGGAACTGGCGAAAAAAGGATTTGATATTCTGATGCTTTGCCGCAATCTGCAAACGGCGCGGGCCGTGCGGCAGGAACTGAAATCGGTTAGTAAATCCGGTCGCGTCGACCTGATTTGGTGCGATTTGTCGAGTCAGGAGTCGGTCGTGCAGGCCGCCCGCGAGATAAACGACCGCTACCGGAAACTGGACGTACTGATAAACAACGCTGGTCTGATGCTTGACCGCGAAGAGTACACGGTCGACGGTATTGAAAAGACCTTCGCCGTGAATCACTTAGGCCATTTTCTGCTGACGAATTTACTGCTGGATTTGCTGAAAAACGGAGAAAAGCCGCGTGTTATAACCGTTTCCTCGGAGGCGCATCGCTGGCCGGGAGCGTTCCGGCTGGAACAGTTAGCCAAACCATCGTCCTACAACAACTGGCGGGCCTACGGGGCTTCCAAGCTCAGTAATATTCTGTTTGCGAAGGAGTTGGCTAATCGGCTGGCCGACTATGGCATTACGTCCAACAGTCTGCATCCGGGGGCAGTAAAAACGGCCTTCGGCGGACAGCCAACCGGCCTGACGGGCCTGGCATTTGCCCTAGCCAAACCGTTTTTCATCAGTCCGGAAAAAGGAGCCAGAACGAGCGTTTATCTGGCGTCGTCGCCGGAGGTAGAGAGCGTAACGGGCCTTTACTTTGATAAATGCCGCCCCAAAACACCCGCCTCCGATGCCCGCAGCGACCACAACGCCAAGCGGTTGTGGGAGCTGAGCGAACACCTGACGGAAATGAAGAAGAATCTGGAACTGGTAAAATAAACAGGATTGATAGGGATGCCATCGCTTTGAGCGATGGCATCCCTATCAATCCTGTTTATTTTACCCTTCTATCGACAAGTGCCTGATGGTCTCATAATCATGTTCTTTTTCATGCGCAGCCCTGTAGTGCTCCGATCCGCCGAACCATTCTAAAACTAAATGTTTCTGCAACTTAGTCTGACGGGGCACAAGTATCCGCTCGTAAGAACTGTGGGGATACTCTCTGAAATCTGAGCAAATACCGTGGGTCTGAGGGTTTCGATGAATATAGGTGATCAGGTTACTAAAATACCGTTCTGATTCAACTCGCTTTCGCCTGAAGTTTTTCTCAAACAAGCTGCCGGTGCGGTTTTCCTGCTTTTTAATAGCCTGTGCATAGGCAATAAAAAATCTCCTGAACGCTTCACTGACAATCTCTTCAGCCGAAGACAATGAACTATTTCCGCGTCGTAAAATCCGTGCGGCCTCTGGTAAGGTATCAAACTCTTTAACGCGTATCAGTATATGAAAATGATTGGGGAGTAAGCAATAGGCGAAAATATCCAGATAAGTCCCGATATGATGGTCGAGCAAAATCAGAAAATAACGATAGTTCTCCGGTGTGTAGAATAAATTATCGCCATTGTTGCCTCTGTTATAGACATGATAGTAACCACCTTCCGTTAGTGGACCGTAATGGACAGTATGGGCGCTCATAGAGGTCATCTTTGCTAGTTTAGACGAACCTCACCCAAAGAAGTATCGGCTGTTTCTGAAAGTAAATCGCTGGCATAAAAAAAAGGATGCCATCGCTTCGAGCGATGGCATCCTTTTTTTTATGCCAGCGCCGCCACGCCGGGCAGCGTCTTGCCTTCCATGTATTCGAGCAGCGCCCCGCCGCCCGTCGATACGTAGCTGACGCGGTCGCCATAACCTGCATCGTTGATGGCCGCCGCCGAATCGCCGCCGCCGATGAGCGAAAACGCCCCGTTCTCTTCCGTGGCCTTCACCACGGCTTCGGCAATGGCGTTGGTGCCGGTGGCAAAATTCTCGAACTCGAACACGCCCATCGGCCCGTTCCAAAGAATGGTTTTCGACTGACCGACCACATCCGAGAAGAGTTTAATGGTCTCCGGCCCAATATCCAGGCCCTGCCAGCCGTCGGGAATCTGGCCCGTCGGTACTATCTGCCGATTCGCATCGTTGGAAAACGCATCGGCGCAGACGTTATCCAGCGGCATATAGAGTTGTACGCCTTTTTCTTTTGCTTTTTCCAGCAGTTGAAGCGCTAAATCCTGTTTGTCGGCTTCGAGCAGCGAACCGCCAATCTGACCGCCCTGGGCTTTGGTGAACGTATAAGTCATCCCACCGCCAATAATCAGGTTGTCGACTTTATCGAGCAGACGTTCGATGATCAGAATTTTATCGGAAATTTTAGCCCCGCCCATAATAGCCGTAAACGGTCGTTCGGCACTTTCCAGAATGCGCTGAGCGTTATCGATTTCAGCCTGCATAACGTACCCGCAGACCCTATCGTCAAAGAATTGCCCCATCACCGCCGTGGAGGCATGAGCACGGTGGGCGGTTCCGAAGGCGTCGTTGACCCAGACGTCACCCAGTTTTGACAGCTTCTCGGCAAAGCCCACGTCGCCTTTTTCTTCTTCCTTGTAAAAACGCAGATTTTCCAGCAACAGCACCTCGCCCGGCTGTAACGAGGCCGCCTGGTCGGTGGCGGACTGGCCGACGCAGTCGTCGGCAAATTTCACCGGACGACCCAGCATCACCGACAGCGGACTGACAAGGTGTTTCAGTGAAAATTTCTCTTCGGGACCGCCTTTGGGCCGACCCAGGTGCGACATCAGTATACAGGCTCCGCCGCCGTTCAGGATTTTGTTGATGGTCGGCAGCGTCGCCTTCATGCGTGTATCGTCCGTAATTTCGAAGCGTTCGTTCAGAGGTACGTTGAAATCGACCCGGACGAGGGCTTTTTTACCGGCAAAATTGTAGGAGTCAAGTGTTTTCATGGAACAGAATTACAAATGCGGCGGAAACTTACGGGTTTTCTCGTAAAAGCCGGTAGCCGATCCAGCGCTTATTTGTTTTGTCAAATTTACTGCCCGATTGTTACTGTTTTCGTGACCGCAGGAAGACATGCTGAGCCATGACGTCGAAATCGGCGTCGTTGTGCAGAACGGTCACATCGTAAAAAAGCGCATAATACGCGATCAGGTAGTCGTTAGGCTTACGGATGGTAATGCTTTTAAAATAGTCAACCCAAACGGACGTATCGACCAATATAGGTTCTCCATCACTCTGCACGCATTTCGTCAGGGTAGCCCTCCCAAAAAGTGACCTTGCCCCGCAATTCGAGGAGTGATTTACAGCGTAAATCTTTTATGTAATTCTCTAACGCCTGTTCAATTAATTCTTTTTTGGATTTAGCCTTGCTTAATTGCATAGCCTCCTTTACCAATTCGTCACGAAGTTCAATGTTGACTTTCATTATTTCCTATAATTTCCGGTAAAAATAGCCGATTCTCCCGTTTCAATACTTCTCTCCGCTTCCGCCGCCACCAAAATCGCCCTCGCCAAACTGCATCCCCCGGTCAGGCGGCAGGGTTTGGGAGGCGGCCTGCACCACGGCCAGCGTTTCCGGATTAATGACCGAATCACCAATAAGCGCTTCCGGCGTGTCGGAGTAGCCGGAGCGGGGCGTCCGCAGGCGGCGAATCAACAGCACAGCCGTCAGGATGAGCAGCCCGCCGACCGCCATCACATACGTTTCGATAGAGAACACCCGTTCGTAGTAGCGCAGGGTCGTCAGGGCGGCCAGAGCGCCCACGACGCCCATGATGATCAGCGGACGCTCTTTCTGGCGGATACCCATCCATAACATCCCCGCCGGAATACCGAACGTCAGCGCCCAAAACAAGCCTGGTAATGCAATCTGGGGCGGTTCGGGCAACGCCGTTTCCAGCAGCCAGTAATTCGTCTGCCGAACCACAAAATAGTTACTGTTGATGAGCAATAGCCCCAGCGACAGCCATTGCAGCAGCACCAGGTTATCCCGCCAGTAGAATAGCGTCTCCCGATTTTCGTTCCGCCGACCGAGCCAGTAGAGCAGCCCCGCCAATGCCATACCGACAAACGGCAGAATGGTTTTTCCGCCCGGCAAATCCAGCATCGCCCCCACTACGCCCGTCACCAGTATGGCGAACGTCGCCATCACCAGCAGTAAATCGCCATAGTAGACGACCGCCGCCAGCAATATCGGCAGCAGAGCGAAACAATACGCCCAGAACGGCCATTGATCGGGCAGCAAACCCACTAAACCAAAGCAAATCAGGGTTGCCGAAACGGCAATCAGTGCATTATCGACCCCGGAACGGTAAAATTTTCGATGCTGAATCAGCCGCCCGTTGAGCAGTGCCGCCCCCACGCCAAACGCAAGATTGAAAACCTGGTAGGCAAAGGGTGACTCACCCAGAATCACACCGAAGATACTCGCCAGCAAAAGGTAGCTTCCACCCGCCGTAACGACCGTAAAAATGAACAGCCCCACCTCGACAAAACCGCTCGTCTGGTGAAATTCAAACGGAAAGGCCATCCGGGCTTTCGCCAACTGCCCGTCGCTGACCAGCCCGCTCCGATGCCAGCCTTCCGTCTGCCGCAGAATCTCCCTGTTCCGTATCCAGATTTCGTTGTATGCTTTCATAGTGAAAGAGTGAAAGAGCGAAAGAGTGAAAGAGCGAAAGAGCGGTGTTTTCATTCACTCCTTCACTCTTTCGCTCTTTCACTCTTTATTTTTTTCGTCCATAACTCAGCAGATACGCCACCAGCGCAACACCCGATATGAGCCAGTAGAAGTACGACAGGTCATCAGCTAATGGGATGTAATGAAAAATCAGGTACGTCAAACCGATATAGCCATAGAGTGTGCTCATCAGGATGAACAGAAATGAGTTGCGGGTGCGGGCGTAACGGTCGAGCGCCAGGCAGGCGAGCACCAGTGCCGGGGCAATCAGCCAATGGTATTCAGGAAAATTGAACAGCCCCGCCACCAACGATACGAACAGCAGGTTTCCGGAAAATCCCAGCGTCGTATCGGTAAAATGTCGTTTGATACCCCGGCGATCCAGTGCAATCGCAGCGGTTATCAGTCCGGCAGACAGCAGCAATGCCGACGTCAGTACGCCCAGATCCCGGAGATTGCCTCTGAAGTAAAAATCCAGCGGTCGAATGGTGACGCCCACCCACGAGATTAGCGCCGTCAGACCCAGCGACAGTACGCCCCGGTGGTCGAAGGCGTAGGCCAGAAACAAAAAAAGTACCGCAGGCAGAAACGTCACCAGCCCGTAGCGCGTCCCGAAAATCGTGTACTGATACTGCGCATAACCTTCCAGCACCAGAAACAGCAGACAGCCCAGTAATAATGCATAATCGCCAAAGACGGTTTTGCTGCGGGTTTGTTCGGGTCGGTACGGCGTCCGGTAGCGGTAAGCATATCCAAAACAGGCCGCACACAGCAGCGCCAGCGCCCCCAGCAGCACCGAATGCCCAATCTGGTCGATGTTTTCGTAGATCAGCCAGCCCGCCCCCGTCGTGAAGAGCGTAATGCCTGCGTAAAGCAGCGTTCGCAGTTCCCAATACACCGAAAACAGGCGTCGGGTTTCGTGTCTCCGGAGCCTTTCGGCCCCTTTTGCATCGATAATTTGTGCCTTTTCGAGATACTGTATGCTCGTTTCCGGGGACATATTGACGGCCAAAGATGTTATTATTTTAACCGAAAGCTACGCAATCCGATTAATTTATTGAGCGAACGAGGTTCTGATCATGGCTTATCAACGAAACGTAACCGAACTGCCGCCTAAATATTACCTGGAATATTTCCGTTATCTGCTGGGCTTCGTCAAGCGGCTGTACGGCCATTTGCTCAACGAATCGGAGCAGGATTTTATGGCCCGTTTCCGCAACGTATCGGTCGATGCCCAATGCCTGTTTGTGCGCCTGAGCAACCGTCGGGGCGTATTTTTCCGGATACAAAAGATTGCTTACCGTGAGATTGACGACCTGCCCGCCGCCGTGGGCGAACTGCTCATCAACGGCTTCATCGAACGCCTGAACCCGCATCATGAAGCGATGGGCACCGAAGCGCTCAACACGTTTACAAAACCCGAACTGCTCGAACTTCTGCCGCTGGAACCCGAAGAACTCCGCCCGCTGTCCAAGCAGAAAAAGGAGGAGGTGATTCGCTACGCCCTCCATGAACTGGATTTTGCCGAGATCGTCACCAGCCTGACCACCCGCGAAACGGTCATCAGAATGAATTTCGAGGCCGAAGTGATGATGCTGAAATATCTATTTTTCGGTAATCGCTCGTCGGACATGACCGAGTTCGTCATCCGTGACCTGGGCAAGGTGAGTTTTGAACGCTACGATGAGTCGAAACTGACGGCCCGCTTTTTCAGCCGGAAAGAGGTTGAGGACAAGCTGCTCATTTCGCTCACCAACGAGGAATTTCATGAGATGCGGGAAGGCGAGACGCCACCGGAAGACATTTATAACTGGTTTATGAACTGGAACGAAACGCGCCCCGAACTGTCGGAGATTGCCCTGCCCGGTTACGCCCGGCTTGTCACCCGCGTAGGTGGTTTTCTGGAACGTCAAAAACTTCCCGATCAGGCCATGCAGGTTTACCAGTTGACCGACAAGGTGCCCGCCCGCGAACGTCGGGTGCGGCTGCTATTCAAGTCGGGTCTCACGGAAGAGGCCTTGGCCCTTTGTGATGAAATTGCCGTAACACCCCAGAACGCCGAGGAACGTTTTTTTGCCCGCGATTTTCGGGAAAAAATCATGAGTGCGGGCGAGAAGAAGCGTAGCCGTAAAACCACGACTCGTTTTTTGTCGGATGCCGAAAGCGTTAACATTCCCGTCGCTTACCGGCACCACGTCGAGGCTGGGGTGATGAATCATTATCTGGAGGAAGGCTGGGAAGCAGCCTTCACGGAGAACTACCCCTGGCGGGGACTGTTCGGGTTGGTATTCTGGGACATCATCTACGACGCCAACGTGTCGGCCATTCACCATCCGCTACAGCGTGCTCCGTCGGATTTTTATCTGCCTGATTTTTACCTCAAACGGGAGCAATTATTGAAAAACCGGCTGGAAGAACTCACGACTCCGGACGCCTGGAAAAAGCACGTCGGGCGGATGTATAACGCCAAATTCGGCATCACAAACGTGCTCGTCGACTGGAACGATGAACTGCTGGCGCTGACCAATCAGATTATCGAACTGCTCGAACCGGCCCAGTTGCGGCTGATTCTGCTCGAAATGTCGCGGAACCTGCGGGAACACACGCGGGGCTTTCCCGACCTGCTCATCTGGAACGAAGAAGGTCATTATGAATTCGTGGAGGTTAAGTCACCCACCGACCACCTGGGGGCGCAGCAACTGCACTGGCTGCAATTCTTCCAGACCATCGGCGTCCCGGCCAAAGTCCTGCGGGTCGAGTGGGAGGCCTGATGAAAATCAATACCTTTGATGCCTGATTCGCTCTATAGTATGACGTCTGTTACTTTCCGCCCCGCCACCTTTGCCGACTTTCCGACCCTGGCTCGTTTGCACGCGCAAAGCTGGCAGCAGACCTACCGGGGTTTGATGCGGGACGATTTTCTGGAGAATGAGGTCGCCCATGAACGGCTGACTGTCTGGGAAGAGCGGCTGAGTCAGCCCGACCCAAATCGATTGGTGCAGATGGCCGAACAGGACGGCGACTGCGTGGGCTTCGTCTGCGCCTTCTTCGATCACGATCCGACCTGGGGTTCCTATATCGATAACCTGCACGTCCGGCCCGACAAAAAAGGCGCAGGAATCGGGGTCCTGCTCATGCGGGAGGCGGCTGTCTGGTTTGACTCGCTCCGGCCCGATGCACCGTTCTACCTGTGGGTGCTGGAAGGAAATCACGGCGCAAGGCAATTTTATGAACGGCTGGGCGCTGTCTGTCAGGAACGTGTCGTACGGTCGACGCCCTACAGCCCGGCGAGCGCCGAACTGCGGTATTGCTGGCCGGATACAACGCCGGTCATGAACTATTTTCGGGCAGGGGTCGTGTAACGCTACAGCCGTCCCAGCCGCAGAAATACCGGAAACCGCACGGTCCGCTCCCCTTCACCCCAGACCGGAATCAATTTTTCCGCCAGCGCATCGACCGGATCGGCACCATTGGCCTGTATATATTTCCGGACTGCCGACCAGGTGCGCAGGTAATTCAGAAAACGTTCTGCGTCCCAATGCCGAATGACTTCAAAATGCCGCTTTTCGACCCCCGCAAACGGAAATGACAGGTCGGCGTATTCATTCTCGACGTGTCGGCGCATGGCGTCCCAGAACGGCCCCACCACCCCGCTGTAAAAATGCCGCACCAGCACATCCACTTCCGGGCTGATCGTATTCAGACCATATCCCCACTCGGCAATGACGCCGCCCGGCTTCAGTACCCGCCGCACCTCGGCATGAAACGCATCCACGTCGAACCAGTGCAGCGCCTGACCGACCGTTACCAGATCGAAGGAAGCGTCGGCAAAAGGCGTCTGCTCGGCGGGACTGACGCGATAAGTAATGTTGGGTTTCCGAACGGCCTGGTCGAGTTGGGTCTGGCTGATGTCGGTGGCCTCCACACGCTCAAAATGGTCGGCCAGCACAGCCGCCACCTGCCCGTTGCCGGTAGCGCAATCCCAGGCGGTCTGTCGCACGGCGGCCCGTCGCACGGCGGCCCGTCGCACGGCGGCCCGTCGCACGGCGGCCCGTCGCACGGCGGGGCGGCTGCCCACCTTCGACAGCACGAACGTATAGAGGGCTTCGGGATAATCGATGCGATATTGGGCGTAGAGGTCGGCATGACCTGAGAAGCGATCCAGCGGCATAATTGAAAAGGCGGGGAGAAATGTTTTTAGAATAAACCGATAAAATTAAACCCGATAGGGTAAAAACCATCCAATAGTAGTTTTTATGGATGAAATGTCATCCGTATGCGTTACGACCAACGGGAAAAAGCCGTAAATTTGTTTGATACGTTCCCGTTTCGCGGTAGAATGTTTTACTCTTTACCAAGTTCTTACATGAAAAAACTGTTTGGATTGACGATTGCCGCGGCTCTGACAGTCGTGGGTTCCCTGACCGCCAACGCCCAGGACAACATGCCGGACGACATGAAGGCGCTGATGACGAAACACACCTGTATTGCCTGCCACCGCGTCGACCAGCGGTTAGTTGGCCCGGCCTACAAGGATGTGGCTAAGAAAAATTATACGGATGCGCAGATTGTGGATCTGATCTATAACCCGAAACCCGCCAACTGGCCGGGCTATCCGCCGATGGCCCCCATGAAGCAGGTGCCCAAAGATGAAGCCCTGAAACTGGCGAAGTGGATTAACTCGCTGGACGGCGGTGCCAAGAAAGCCCCGGCCAAAGCTGGTGCTAAGAAAACAACAGCGAAGAAAGCCTGAACTGATTACTGATACGCAAAAAACGTCTGGCTCAGAAATGGGGCGGACGTTTTTTGTGTTTAAATATCCTACTCGACATATCCTACTCGACACTCACACCCTTCTTCTTCAACTATCCTCCGATGTTGAACAACTGCCCATCCATGAGTTCAATGTCGCGGTGCCAGTCAAAGGTTTCGATACGGTCGGCGGTAGCAACCATCACGACCTGCGCTTCGGTCAGCACCCAGATGATTTTTTCGACCCCGAACTGAAGTAGTTTTCGCGTTTTCTTGTGAATGTACCCCGTTTCAGTCAGTTCCGTAACGTCGGCGTCGATGTCTATTCCAATGGCGATTTTCGGCGGAACGTCTACGTATTTCCGGGAAATTTTAGCGCCCGGCAAAACGGCCTGATCAAAAATAGCAATAGCGCTGGAGACATTATCCCGGCGATCCAGATGGACGCCGGGTCTGCCAGCAAGTACGGTAAATTTATTTTCATCGATAAGCTTACCAACTAACCCTGTCAGATAGCCCGCAATTAGTGACTTGAGACTCCCCGATCCCCTTACTTCCTCTACAGTCTTTTTGCCAGATAAGACCTCCTGATATCCCTTAAAACATAAGGGTTTATCATCCAGTATTTCGCAAATCAAGCCAGAGATATTCCGCATCGATTGGTTGGAATGACTTTAATCTCCCGAAAAAATCCGCTGCCGCACGGCTTCGTACAGCACCACGCCCGTTGCCACCGACACGTTCAGCGACGCCACCTTCCCCACCAGCGGAATGCGGGCGTGGTGATCCGCCAGGTGCAGGAGTTCCGGTGAAATACCGTCGTCTTCCGACCCCATGATGATGGCTGTCGGGCCGGACATGTCCACGTCGTAGAGATAATTATCGGTCTTTTCGGTGCAGGCAACGACTTTAATTCCTGAATCTTTCAGATACTTAATCGTCTCTTCCAGGTTTACTTCCCGCACGACGGCTACGTGATTGAGCGCCCCCGACGAGGTTTTCATGGCGTCGGCGTTGATGAGGGCTGTCCCCCGCGCCGGAATCACAATACCCTGAACGCCCGCACATTCCGCCGTTCGGGCGATGGCACCGAAATTCCGGACGTCGGTGATACGATCCAGCAGCAGCAGCAGCGGCACCTGCCCCTGTTCAAATACATCGGCAATGACGTTCGAGAGTTTGACGTAGTTGACCGCCGACACGAAGCAGATAGCCCCCTGATGGTTTTTGCGCGTGATGCGGTCGAGTTTTTCGGGCGGCACCCGCTGAATGGTTACCCGACGCTCGAAAGCCAGTTGCTGTATTTCGGGAAAACTGCCGCCCTTCAGCAGATACAGCCGGTCGATTTCCTTCCCGGATTTGAGGGTTTCGATAACGGACTGAATCCCGAAGACAAATTCTTCAGGATTCGGTTTTGGCCGATCCGGACGGCGGTGATAGTGCGATGGACGGTCCGGTTTCCGGTCGTCGGATGACTTGTCGGAATAGCGGTTTATTCGCGGATTGCGCCTGTTCTCCATGCTTCGACGGCGGGGTACCAAATGGGCTGGTACTCGACGTAGCGCACCAGTTCATAGTGGTCCTCAACAAATTGATTGGGTTTTCGATTGAATGTAAAGTTGATTTCGGCCACGTTGGAGCGCTGGTTGTAGACCCACACCTCCCGGTCGCGGCTGCGCTGAACGCGGTCGGGAGCCCCCAGCACGATGTAAATCATGCCTTTATCGGTTTTCCAGCCTTCCTTGTAGGTCGTAAACAGGCGGTTGGCTTCTTCCACCCGGTTATAATACGCCCGGATGGCCTGCCGGGCCAGATCCGGATTCCCCGACATCAGCGTCAGCCAGTAGCGGTCGAGTGCCTTTTTGATTTCCTGTGATCGGTTCAGGTCACCGATTTCCTGGTTCGTGCTCATATACAGCACGGGCTTCACGAGTTTTTCGGGCCGGGTTAGTTTTGGAAAACGCTCGTCGGCTACCACCAGCCCGATGCCGTAGCTATCGGTCGTGTCTTCCAGAAAGAAATACAGTCCCTCCTGAGGCAATACAATGGGTTGATTGGTCGTAATGGTAAACGTCGAATCCGTATCGAGCGATTTTGGGGCTGGTCGCGGGGTCGTGTTCATCGGCGACGAGGCCGGGTCGAAATCGTGACGATACCGGAAGGCCTGGAGTGTTCTGGACGTACCGGCCACGTCACGAATCAGCACGGTATCATCAACCGTTACATAGTTACGCATACGCGGCAGGCCTGTTTTGGGGCTGTAGAGCGCAAAGCGATCGCTTAGTTTTACGGCCTTGAACCGAATGGGCAGGTCATGCAGCACTTTGCGGCCGCCGCTGGTTTCCGTAAACTCGGCCAGCAGAATACCATTGATGGCGCTGGCCGGTTTCTTTACGTCGAAGATAACCAGCAGATTATTGCCATCCCGCATGATCGACTCCGCCGTTAGCGGCACATTGGCGTAAGCAAGTCGTTCGCGGCTGTTGTAGTCGGGATAGACAACGTAGTTGAGCATAAACCGCGATGATAAATCCTCTACGGTACCAAACTCATACCCTTTCTGGAGCGTCGTACTCAGAAATATGCGGACAAAGGAAGAGTCTTTATTCAGAAAGCGAGCTTTTACGGACGTAATACGCCAGTCGGCAGCCACGGGAGCGGGCATACGGGCGGGCTCAGCGGCGGGCCGACGGCTCGTCTGACTGGGTTCTGCGCCAAGCCGCTGTTCGGCGGGTTCGGGTTTTCTGCGCCCGGAGCGCTCCTTTTCTGCCGTCTTTTTGCCGGATGCACAGCCTGCCAGCAGGGTTACGCAAAATAGAATCGTAAGCAGTCTCATAGAGTAATTCGTTCGTCGTAACTAAAACGAAAAAACCAGTGTTTTGGCACGGTGTGGCTGGTTTTTCGGTTGAATTTACATAAAATAGTAAATTTGTGGAGATAAATTACCGGCAGAGCGATAACGAATGCCTGCCGGTCTGACTCAGAAATGTACAAAACCACTGAAATAACGTCTGCTGAGATTGCCTCGGATAATCCGGTTCATCAGCGGCTTCTGTTCCCGTATGTCGAGGCTGCAAAACTCGTTAGCGGCCAGGTTCTCGAGATTGGCTGTGGCTGGGGCCGGGGGCTGGAACTGCTCACGCAGGCCGCCGACCAGTACACAGGTATCGACAAGAACGGTGATTTAATCGCCGCCCTGCAACAGGCCTACCCGAAATCGACCTTCATTGCGGCCAGCATTCCGCCGCTAACCGGGCTGGCCGACAATTCATTCGATTACATTGTGACGTTTCAGGTTATCGAACACATCGAGAACGACGATTTGTTTATCCGGGAAGCGCATCGCGTATTGAAGCCCGGCGGGAAGCTGCTGCTGACGACGGTGAACCGTTCGTTTTCGCTCACGCGAAACCCCTGGCACGTCCGGGAATATGTGGCCGATGAATTGAAAGCACTGATTGGCAGACACTTCCGGACGGTGGAAACACAGGGTGTTCACGGCAACGGGAAGGTGATGACCTATTACGAGCAGAATAAAAAATCGGTGGAGAGGTTTACCCGCTGGGATATTTTCAATCTGCAATATCGTCTGCCCCGCCGACTGCTTCAGGTGCCCTACGACATCGCTAACCGCATGAACCGCAACCGTCTGCTGAAACAGGATGGCCTGGCGGCGGAGATTCGCCACACAGATTATCTGCTGAGCGACAACCCGGCAGGCAGCCTGGATTTTTTTTACATCGCCACGAAGTGAGGTTTAACCACAAAGAGAACGGAGGCCAGCACAGAGCACACGGAGAAAATTGAAATAATAATCTCCGTGTGCTCTGTGCTGTCTCTGTACCCTCTGTGTTTAACCTTTTTACTCCGCCTGCCCTTCCTTCTTGCTCGCCCGGTTGGATTGTTTGATGGTTTCGCCAATCATGTCCCACATTGCCGGCGTCACTTTTTCCAGATGGTTGAACTCGCCGTTGGACAGCACTTCGCCGCCGTCGATGGTGATGCACTCGCCGGTGATGTAAGCCGAAAAATCCGACATCAGGTAGGCCGCCAGATTCGCCAGTTCCTCGTGTTCGCCCACGCGTTTGAGTGGGATGCGGTCGGTGGGGTCCATGAGTTTCATCAGCGGTTCGGGGAAGAGCCGGTCCCAGGCCCCTTTGGTCGGGAACGGTCCGGGGGCGATGCAGTTGAGCCGGATGCCGTATTTGCCCCATTCAGCCGCCAGCGATTTGGTCATGATCAACGCTCCGCCTTTTGCCACCGCCGAGGGCACTACGTAGCCCGAACCCGTTGTAGCATAGGTCGTTGAGATATTGAGTACGGTTCCTTTTATACCATTCTCGATCCAGTATTTGCCGACGGCCAGCGTGAAATAATACGTACCCCGCAGCACAATATCGACGATGGTATCGAAGGCTTTGTAGGACAGCCGTTCCGTGGGCGAAATGAAATTACCCGCCGAGTTATTCAGCAGTCCGTCCACCCGGCCAAATTTTTCGATGGTCTGGCGGATAACGTTCTCGATTTCGTCGGGACGGCGCACGTCACAGGCCACGGCCAGCACCGTACCATTCGTCTCTTTCATCAGTTCATCGGCGGTCTGGTCGATAACGGCCTGGCGACGACTACAGATGGTGACGTTTGCACCCAGTTGCAGAAAATAGCGGGTCATGGATTTGCCGAGACCCGTGCCTCCGCCCGTTACAATAATGGTTTTTCCCTTAAGCGCGTCATCGCGCAGCATACCGGTGGTGTTCATATCTAAAGAGTGAATGGTGAAAGAGCGAAAGAGTGAATGAGGGAGAGAGCGCAGGAACGGTCCCACCCTTTCGCTCTTTCACCATTCACTCTTTCACTCATTAATTTTAGTATCCCCGTTCGATTTTTTTGTTGAATTCGGCTTTTCGGCGTTCGATGGTTGCCTGCATGGCTTCGCTGAAGTCGTTGGATTGTAGCTGCGAGGAGTTCCAGACAGCCACATACTGCAATCCGTCTTCGATTGATTTATCCATGCTGTAATTCAGCACTTCTTTCGCCCCCTGCACGGCTCCGGCGGGCAGTTCGGCGATCTGACGGGCCATTTCTGCCGCCTCGTCGAAGAGCGCATTGGGTGTTTCGTATACGTGATTGACCAACCGGATACGCTCGGCGAACTCAGCGTCGAAATCACGGGCCGTGAATGCCAGTTCGCGGGTAAAGCCTTCGCCGATGATCCGGGGCAGAAACTGGAGAGCGCCAATATCGGGCGTAATCGCCAGTTTGGCCTCCCGCAGACTGAACCGGGCGTCCCGCGAACAAAGCCGGATATCGGCGGCAGAGATCATGTTCAACCCTCCGCCGATGCACCAACCGTGAATGGCGGCGATGGTAGGCTTAGGTGTCTGGAATATTTTCTGAAAACCGCTCTGCATCGACCGGATCTGCGTCATTAGTTTGCGGCGTTCGGCAGCCAGAACGTTCCCGGAAGCCATGCTGGCTACGCGGGGAAGCATCCGCGTTAGGTCGAGGCCGTAGCTGAAATGGTCGCCGCTGCCCCGAAACAGAATGCAGCGCACATCGGGCATGGCGTCGATGACGTCCATCGCCTGGGGGAGTTCGTCCCAGAACTCCGGCCCCATCGCATTGCCTTTGCCCGGCCCCAGCATGGTGACGGTCATTACCCCATCGAATTGTTCGAGTTGTAGAGATTGATACGTTTGCGTCATAACAAACTGCCTTTTCAGAAAGTATTAGTATGCTTGCATACGGTGGTAAAGATAGGAGACAGATTCTCACCACTGGCATTTTTACAGGAAATATTTTAATCCTGTCGACACCGTAGCTCAATTCACGGTTAATTTCATCTGAACCCGTTTCTTTACGGAAAAGATTTTTACAGAAACTGTCTTTGACCTCATGCACTTCGATACGCTGGCCCTTCGCTCAACTCATCATCCTGACCCTTTAACCGGGGCGGTTGTTCCGCCAATTCATCTTTCAACAACCTACGAACGCAACGAAGCCTATGAGTTACCGGGCGGCTATCTCTATACCCGACCCAATAACCCTAACCGGGAGAGTCTCGAACGGGCGCTGGCCGACCTTGAGAGCGGTGCTGTAGCGATGGCGTTCGGGTCGGGGCAGGCGGCCACGATGACGCTGTTTCAGGCGCTTCTGCCCGGCGACCACGTCGTGGTGGCGAACGATGCGTATTACGGTACGCCCGCCCTGCTGGCAGACGTTTTTGCGCCCTGGGGTCTGACATACACCCGCGTAGACATGACCGACGTGCTGGCAGTGAAAGCCGCTATTCGGGCAAACACCCGCCTTGTCTGGACAGAAACTCCTTCTAACCCCATGCTGGCGATGACCGACCTGGCGGCAGTGGCAGCCATAGCGCATCAGGCAGGGGCGCTGGTCGTGTGCGACAACACCTGGGCGACCCCTGTTTTGCAGCGCCCCCTCGATCTTGGCTGCGACGTGGTGATGCATTCGACGACCAAGTATTTTGGCGGCCACAGCGACGTGCTGGGCGGGGCGCTCATCTTCCGTCAGGATGATACGCTGGCGCAGCGGGTTCGCCAATTACAGGGGCTTTCGGGGGCAGTGCCCTCACCTTTCGACTGCTGGCTCGTGATGCGGGGTATCAAAACGCTGGGTGTGCGGGTGCGGGCACAGTCGGCCTCGGCACAGGCGCTGGCCGAATTTCTGGAAGGGCATCCGTCTGTGGAGCGTATTCATTATCCGTATCTGACTTCGCACCCGGCCCACGCGCTCGCTCGTGAGCAGATGAGTGCGGGCGGGGCCATGCTATCGGTGCGGGTGAAGGGCGGAGCGGCGGAAGCGCTGCGGGTCTGCAGCCGGGTCCGACTATTCACGCGGGCGACGAGCCTGGGCGGCGTGGAGAGCCTGATTGAGCATCGGGCCAGCGTGGAGGGCGAGCATTCGACCACGCCGCCCAACCTGCTGCGGATTTCGGTAGGGCTGGAGGATGTGCGGGATTTGGTGGAGGATCTGGAATTCGGATTGGGATAAAATAGATGCCATCGCTCGGAGCGATGGCATCTATTTTATCCCAATCCGAAATAAAAAAACCGCTCCTCAACGCGGAAGCGGCTTTTCGGTTTTCTTAACTGTAGCGGCGGACCGCCTAAACTAATATGTTCAATGAGTGAATGACAGAATGCCTGAATGATAAAATGAATAATTATGCCTTTGTATTTTTGCTTAATTATAACATTCTATCATTCAACCATTCAACATTAATTGTTCGTCTGCACCCGGTTTTGCTCCGCCGACGTGGCCGACTGCCGCTGACGGGCCGCTTTCACGTTCTGGTTGCCAAAGCGGTAGGTGAACGTTGCCCGAATCTGACGGCTCTCCCACCGGCTCATCAGACGGAAGTTGATGTCCTGATAGTTGGTCGACGCCCGGAACATGTTCAGCCACAGCGGGTCATTGACGTTCAGCCGAATAGTGCCTTTCTTGTTGAGCACCGGCTTCTGCATACCCAGCGAGAAGCCACCCATCGGACGAGCCTTGAAAAAGCCGTAGATGCTCGCGGAGTTGTACCAGCCGGCCAGTTCACCCGTTACGCCCTTGCCCAGCACAAAGTTATTGGCAACGTACCCATTGAACGTCAGGAAACTGACATCGTAGCGGGCGTCCAGATAATCCGTTTTGATGCGGTTGTATATGCCCGTCAGGTTCGACTGCACCGTCCACCATTTCGCCACCGTCAGCGGGAAACTCAGCGTCAGGTTCAGATTATCCTGCCGACCCAGGTTCTGCGCCATCACGAACGTTTCGTTGCGTTCGGCATTCTGGCCCGGCACCTCCCGGATGATGACGTCGGTCGTGCGGCTGTAGCCCAGCGTCGTTGAAAAAGCACTTTTGAAGACGTGCGACAGTTGCAGCGAATGCGTCATCTGCGGACGCAGAAACGGATTGCCCTCCTGATAGGTGAACTGGTCCAGGTAAAACCGGAACGGGTTCAGATCCTGGTAATTAGGCCGGTCGATACGGCGGCTGTACGAGAAATTCAGTACGTTGTTGGTATCGAGCTGACGCGACAGAAACACCGTCGGAAACAGGTTCGTGTAGTTCCGCTCGACCACCTTCTTCAACGTTACCGAATTGCCGCGTGAGTTGGTGTTTTCGAGCCGCAAACCCACCTGCACACTCGTCTTTGCGTTGAGTTTGCCAGAATAGTTGGCGTAGGCAGCATTAATGTTTTCGCGGTATTGAAACTGGTTGCTGGCGTTCGGCACGTCCCGCCAGGTTCCGTCTACCCAATATTCAAACGACATCGTGTTGTCGGACGACACCAGACTGCTCTTTACACCGGTTTCCCATTTGCCTTTTTTCGTCGGATGCGTATAGTCCGCTTTGGCAGCCCAGATGTCGATGCTCGACGGCATCAGGTTGCGCGAGGTCGAGTCGGGCTGGGCCGTCCCGCCGCCCGCCGACAGAAACGACATGAACAGGTAGTTGTGCGAATCGCCGGTATAATGCGAATAATCGGCGTCGGCAGCCAGTTCGCGGCCTTTGCCGTAATCGTGGCGGAAATTCAGGTTGCCCACCACGTTGCCCCACTGGTTACGGGCTTCGACCCGCGTGACGGGCCGCAGCGTCACCTCTCCGTTCTGATTGCGGAGCGTTGCCGTATTCAGACCGTCGGAGTTCCAGTCGTTGACAAATCCGGAGACAACCGCCCCCAGCGTCGTTTTTTTAGTGGCAAAGAAATCCAGTCCGGCCCGGTAGTTCAGTCCGCTGAAATGCATGGGGCGGTAGGCTGTCTGGTCAAAATACGTGATGCGCCGAACGCCTGTTTCCGGGTTGGTGAACGGAATGATGCGGTTCAGCTCGTTCTCGTTGAATGAGTTGCGGTTGACGTAGCTGGCGTTACCGAACGCGCTGATTTTGCCTTCCCGGTGATTCAGGTTCAGGCTGCCATTGTATTTCGGGAAACGGGCGCTGTAACGCTCATACCAGCCAAAGCCCATGCCGACGGTGGCCGTCCCGTTCGTACCGAAGCTTTTATTCCGCTTCATCTTGATGTTGATGATACCGGAATTACCCGCTGCATCGTACTTCGAGCCGGGGTTGGTGATGATTTCGATTTTTTCGATATTGTCGGAAGGCGTATTTTTCAGCAGGTTGGCTACTTCCTGCGTCGAGAGGTACGTCTGTTTGCCATCAATCATGACAATGACGCCCGTCTTGCCTTTGAGTTGAATCTGGTCGTTCTGGCGGTCGATGGTCACGCCGGGCGCTTTCTCCAGTACTTCAAGGGCCGTATTGCCGCTGGCGACGATGCTGTTCTCTACATTGACAACCGTGCGGTCGACCTGCTGTTCAATGAACGGTTTCTTGGCAACGACCTTTACTTCATTGAGCGTTCTGGATTCTTCCAGCAGGGTGAGCGTCGGAACCTGCACCTCGGCGCTGGCCGCATCGAGGGCGAACGGTTGGGAATATACTTTCTGGTAGCCGACCATGGTCGCCGCCACCAGATACCGGCCTTCGCCAATGTTCTCAAACTCGTATTTGCCACCTGCGTTTGAAACAGCCCCTTTCACCAGCGTCGAATCTTTCGCTTTCAGGAGCAGCATCGTAGCGTATTCAAACGGTTTCTGACCGCCCTCCAGTACCACTCCGCTGACCTTTCCCCGGACGGGTGATTGCGCAAAGGCCACAGAGCTCCATAGACACACGCCTGCGGCGAGGGTAAAAATCGTTTTCATGAGTAGTGTTGTTTACTGTTCGGACAAGCTTAAGGGTTGTTGTTTACTGCTCTTATTTGTTCAAGTACAATGCAAAGTTAGGTAGTATGCATTACAAAGTACCTTTTCTTACATAAACGGTCAGAATGGTGTGATGACTGGTGGAAACTGATAAGAGCCCTGGAAGAACACTGTAAAACTGGGTGAAAAGGCGGTTTTCTTCAATACAGGAAAGTATGAAGTGCCTAAATACCGCGATGAACGGCGGGATATTCATTCTGAATGCCCAGTCATTCTATCGACAGATGCAGCCCGGGGTTATCAGGTTGCATCTGACGGAAAAATTTCAGCGGGTTCATTCTTTATCCAGCTTATATACGGTTACGCCCGGTGTCTACCCCGCAGATCATGAAAACGCTGGAAGAAGAGTTCCCGGCCAGTCGCTTCGTTCGGGTTCATGAATCCTATGTCGTCGCGCTCAACCGCATCGAATCCATCGAGCGGGCTCGTATCTTTATCGGTCAGGCCGTGGTGCCCATCAGCGACACCTACCGCGATGCATTTTTCCGGCTGATCGAAGGCTGACGCCTTTGCCGGGCGCGCTTTTCCCTGAAACATATGAGTTTGTTTCCGACTCCACAGCCTGTCTTACAGCCGGATACCCACGACCCAGACGTTCAGTTCCGGTCCGAGGCCACTCCGGAACAGCGGCGAGGGTTCGTAGCGCCCAAACAGGGTGAAGGTTTCGTTCCAGCCAAGTTCGGTGGTCAGGCCCCAGCGCCAGGGGCTAAGGTTGTATTTGCCATGATCGCGGTCTTTATCGCCCCCTGCGGGTTTCACCGCCGTATAGCTGTCGAGGCGGGTGCCCACATAGCCGCCCATCGCCAGCGACACGCCCGACTTCCATTTCAGGGCCAGCACCACGGGCAGGTTGGCCTGCACCGCTACCAGTTTCGAGCGACGCAAATCGCGGGGGTCGTCGACGACCACAGTATCTGGGTCACGGGTAGTTGGCGTAGAGTTTCCTCCCTGCACAAATACCCGGTCGCCGTCGAGCATGAAGTTGTTCCAGGCAATTTCGGGACCCAGACCCAGCCGCAGCCGGGCGGATTCGCCCCGTACCAGCGTAACGTTATAGCGCCACGACAGAGCCACAAACCGCGACCCGGCGGGCTGTAGCTGAAAAGGATTTGGAGCATTGGTCCAGTTGTTGAGACCGATGTACAGCCCAAACTCCCGGCCAATACGGTTCAGGAAGCGGGTAGATTTTTTGCCAGAAGCGCTGCCATGGCCGACGTCCGATGGCTCCTGCCCATAGACAATACCAAAAAAGAGGCTGAAAATGAGTGCAAAACAAAACTTTTTCATAGAGTATAGCTTGAATAGGCCAACATAGTTGTTTGTATGCATAACCGGAAGATGCAGGTGGTGTTCGGGAGGTTGCATGGATTTGATTTTTGCCAGGTCTGGCCTTCCGGGACCGATCGCCATGCGAAGGCGGTGTTGGAAAACCCTTTCCCCTCTCAAAATTGTTATCTTGCAGGAGCCTGTAACCTGGAATGACTTTCCGGGCATGGTCATTTTATCTTTTTTCATGAAACTTATCAAACTCGCTGCGGGCGTCGTGAACACCATTCCGATGGCCTGGGAACATAATCGTCGTGTTATTATCGACGCCATCGAAGAAGCCAGACGTCAGCATGTCAGCCTGTTGTGCCTGCCCGAACTCTGCATTACGGGCTACGGCTGCGAAGACATGTTTTTCTCCCACGAACTCTGCGAACAGGCTAAACAAAGCCTGCTGGAGATTGTACCGCATACGGGCGACATTGTGGTGGCCGTCAGCCTGCCACTGCGGCTGGGCAACAACCGAACCTACGACACGGCCTGTCTGATCGCCAACAAGCGAATTCTGGGCTTTGTCTGCAAGCAATATCTCGCCAACAACGGCATTCATTACGAAACGCGCTGGTTTCAGCCCTGGATGCCGGGTCTGCGCGATGAAATACAGATTGGAGAGTTCAGCTATCCCGTGGGCGATCTGGTGTTCGAACTGTCGGGGCGGTCAGGCGATGCGGTTCGGATTGGCTTCGAGATCTGCGAAGATGCCTGGGTTGCCAGCCGCCCGGGCCGCAGCCTGGCCGAGCGGGGCGTCGACATTATCCTGAACCCCAGTGCCAGCCATTTTTCGTTTTTCAAATCCCAGGTCCGGGAGCGCTTCGTCATCGATGGCTCGCGGGCGTTTGGCGTCAGTTACGTCTATTGCAACCTCGTCGGCAACGAATCGGGGCGGGCCATCTTCGACGGCGATGCCTTTATTGCCTCCAACGGGCAACTGGTGGCGTCGGGGCCGCGCTTCAGCTATGCCGACCATCTGATTGTGACAGCGGTGGTCGACGTGGATGACACGCGGCTGACACAGGTACAGAACCGGAGCAATCTGGCCGGACTGCTGGCGAATCTGCGCGTTCCGGCCCAGTTCACCTGGCCGGAAGTGCGCCCGGTGGTGCAGCGGGCCGAGTTGGAGTACTGGGAACGCGGCGACCATCTGAAGGAAGAAGAATTTGGCCGGGCCGTGGCGCTGGCACTGTTCGATTACCTGCGCAAGAGCCGGTCGCAGGGCTTCGTGTTGTCGCTCAGCGGCGGGGCGGATTCGTCGGCCATTGCAGCGCTGGTTTTTCTGATGATTAAACTGGCCGAGGAAAGCATCGGTCTCGACGGTTTCAAAAACAAGCTGTGGTATATCAAAGACATTCAGGGGCTGGACACTGCCGAAGCCATTTGCCAGGCCATCCTGACCACCATGTACCAGGGTACGGAAAATAGTTCGAAAGATACGTTCGAGTCGGCAGAATCACTGGCAAAATCCATCAATGCGACGTTTTACAATATCAATATCAACGGCCTGGTCGAGACCTACACAAAGCTGATTGAAGAGCAGTTAGGTCGGCAATTGAGTTGGGACACAGACGACATCGCCCTGCAGAACATTCAGGCGCGGGTGCGTGCTCCGAGTGCGTGGCTGCTGACCAACATCCGGGGAGCGCTGCTGCTGTCGACCTCCAACCGTTCGGAGGCAGCGGTGGGTTATGCCACGATGGACGGCGACACGGCGGGCAGCATCTCCCCCATTGCGGGTATCGACAAGCACTACCTGCGGGGCTGGCTGCGCTGGCTCGAAACCGAGGGGCTGGCTGGTCACATTAAAGTGCCGGGTTTGCAGAAAGTCAACAGTCTGCAGCCCACCGCCGAACTGCGCCCCCTCGACCGCAAACAGACCGACGAAGAAGACCTGATGCCCTACGACGTGCTGAACGCCATCGAGAAGTTCGCCATTCGCGACAAGCAATCGCCGATAGAGACGTTTCAGCGGCTCGAAGTCACGTTTGAGGGGCAGTATGACCGCGATCGGCTGTATGTATCGGTCGACCGGTTTTTCCGGCTCTGGAGCCGCAACCAGTGGAAGCGGGAGCGGTATGCGCCCTCGTTTCATCTCGACGACGAGAACCTGGACCCCCGCACCTGGTGCCGCTTCCCGATTCTGAACAGCAGTTTCGAGAAAGAACTGGCCGAACTGAAGCAGTACGTCGAAGGCAAAAGCGGCCCGGCCCGGAAGGGGAAGATTGGGTTTTAAGTTAACTTTGTGAAAACCGCTTCAGGAACGCCATGATTACACCGGAGGAATTTCCGTATATCAAGTCTTTGCATGTGAACGACTGTTACACGTACAAAGACTTCGATATAGTTTTATATCCAGAACATAAACCATTCAGCCATTTAATTCTGACGGGGAAGAATGGATCGGGGAAGAGTACGATTTTGCTCTCAGCAGATGCTAACTTATCGTTTTACAGAAAAAGTATTGATGTAGAAACGCTGAAAAACCAGTATAAACTAGATTTAAGTTTATATTCTATTAAGCACCATTCACCATCCATAGTAAATTCTTCAAATGATGATACACGGTCAAAACTAAAGTATGTTTCAAACTTATCTATAAATTTTATAAACTATCTTAAACTATACTGGCACATTAATTCACCTATCACTATATATTCTTATTTGAAGGCTAGAAGAGAAAGTAAAGTATCTCAAGTTTCAACAATTTCTAAAGAAGATGATTTTATAGAAAATTTAAAAAAATCAACTAAACAGGATTATTTTATCTCTCAATTTAAACAATACTTGGTTAATAAAAAGGTAACACAAGCGTTCGATCAAATAGAAGGAAATAGTGCAAAAATACAAGCCACAGATATATTTTTCAACAAATTAACAAACGTTATCCGCGACATTCTTGAAGACAACGGCTTAGAATTAGTCTTCGCCCGGGAGAAGTTCGAATTTTACATCCGGCTTTCTGATGGCAGAGAACTTACCTTTGATACACTTTCCGAAGGCTTTTCCGCACTCCTGAGCATCCTGATGGATTTGTTTATGCGGGTCGACCTCATCCGCAAGCAGGTCAACGATTATACCTACGACCCCTGCGGGATTGTCCTCATCGACGAACCGGAAACCCATCTTCATCTTGAGTTGCAGTATCAGGTGCTTCCGTTGCTGACGAGCCTGTTTCCAAACGTGCAGTTCATCGCTGCCACGCACTCACCAGCGGTCATCTCCAGTATCAAAAACGCTACTATCTTCGACCTGACAACCAAAGAGACGCAGACCGATGAAGTAGCCGGAAAAAGCTTCTCGGAGCTAATGGTGACGCATTTCGGTCTTGAAAACGAATATTCAAACGTGGCGGATGCGATTATCAATCAGGTAGATGCAATCCTGAAAGACACTGATATGAACCCTGCAACCCGAAAGCAGAAATTGCAGACTGTTTACGATGAAAACAGCCGGTATCTCTCTCCCGCATTGAAAGTAGAACTTGAATTGCTGATTGCTCAGCAGGAGGTCAAATACGAAACTGAGTAATGATTAACATTGAGCGTACTCTGCCAGCACCTACTTCGCTAGCAGCCCGAAAATCATACCGAAATCAGGACGTAGTTGACGCTCTTGCCATTGTTTTCAAGGGGAAATGCTATCTAAGCGAAAAAGTATTCGATAGCATCAATGAAATGGAAATCGACCATTTCCTGCCTCAGAATGAGCGGCCTGATTTGGTGTGTGAATGGTCGAATCTATACGCCATCGATAATAAGGCGAATAAATGCCGACCTAAAACCATTCCTGATGGCGGCTACCTTGACCCCTGCAATCCGGAAGATGACGTCGAACAGGAAATTATCTACGCAGTCGAGTTCGGCGGAACTGTTGACTTTGAGGCCCGGAACGCGGCCAATCTGAAAGCCGTGAACACAGCAGAATTGTTACGAAAAGTTCATAAAGATCTGAAAATAGCCGTTCAGAGAAAGCATCATGAAGTTGTTGATGCAGTTGCCAAATGGTACACGGCCAAAAAAACAGGCAATGTAGAGGAAGCCTTGAAACAACAACTTTTGCTGAAAAAACTTCTGTCACGCGATAGTCATTACACCATGCTCATGCGCTCGATTGAAGTCGTCAGACATCTGCCACCCGATTTCTTCGACTAACCCGTGCGTACCCTCCTCCCCGGTCTGCTGTTTGCTGCGCTCTGGGCCTCGGCGTCGGCGGCCACCAAATTTGGTGTGCAGGTGGCCGACCCGTTCATTCTGGCAAACACTCGCTTTTTTATCGCCGGTTTCGGGATGCTGCTGTTTGCATATGCCGTCCGGCGTCAGAAAAATACCTTGCCGCAGGGTGTCGAATGGCTGCGGCTGACGGTGTTTGCGCTGCTCAACACGACTATCTACCTGGGTGCTTACGTGCTGGCGATGAAGGAAGTCTCGGCGGGCATCGGGAGCCTGTCGGTAGCGACCAATCCGCTGTTCATTTCGCTGATGTCGGCTGTCTGGCTGCGGCGACCGCTGCGCTGGTTCGAGGGCGTGGGGCTGCTGCTGGGGCTGATGGGCGTAGCCGTGGCGACATATCCGCTGCTGGAAGACGCCCACGCAACCGTGAAAGGCCTGCTCATTCTGCTGTTCAGTATGGTGTCGGTGTCGGCGGCGACGGTCTACTACGCCCGGTACGAGTGGCGGCTGCCCAATCTGGTCATCAACGGCTGGCAGGTATTCATTGGCGGGTTACTGCTGCTGCCCGCTACGCTGCTCACCGGTGATTTCTCGCAAACTCAATATAACGCCACGTTCTGGGGGGCGGTTTTCTGGCTGATTCTACCCGTTTCGGTGGGCGCTCTGCAACTCTGGTTTTATCTCGTGCGGGAGGATGCCGTCCGGGCGTCGCTCTGGCTTTTTCTCTGTCCTATCTTCGGTTTTCTGTATGCCTTTGTGCTCCTCGACGAACCCATTACGGGGTACACCGCCGCCGGAACGGCCCTCGTTCTGTCGGGTCTTTACCTGGGTCAGCAGGAGAAATTCAGCCGCCGGAAAACCCCCGTTCCGAAGCCGAAAAACTGATTGATCCAACGGCCTCGGTTTTTGTAATTAAAATACTGATTTACAGACGCGTTACCCCTAAAAAATAATTGATTTTTCTGAACGTCGGCACCCAGGTTTTTGTTATCTTTATGTATGCAACAAATACCTAATAAGCCGATGAACAACATGGAATTAAATGCGTCGTTTGGGGCCGAACAGCGGTTCCCTTCCGGACCGATGGACGAAGCCTGGCGCAGGTCCATTCCGGCACAGGTGTTCCTGAACCATTTCTTCGCCATTGACTTTCACCTCAAGCGGGAAGATGACCTCACCGACCTGGCCCGCTTCCCGCTCTATCAGCAATTCGACCATAAGCTATCCGACGAACAGCGGAAGGCGCTGGAAAAATTGCTGCTCAACTGCTGGAGCGCCGAGTATGCGCTGCGCATTACGCCCGTGGTGAACGATAATCAGTATTTGCAGAATTCGCTGCACTGGACGTTCCCGCAGGCCTATTACAGTGTGCTCTTTGGTGTGCGGGCGTTCCTGCACACGATGGGCGAACCGGTCAATAATGAGGAGACTATTCGCCGCCGGGTCGGTAATCTGGTCGTTCGGGGGTATTATCCGGCCTCGGTGGGCTTTTATGCCTCCGGCCCGCTGAATAACTACCGCACGATGCGGCTGCCGCTGGCAAAACTCAAGCCTGACCTGACGCTGCCCTCGCGGGAGGCGGAAGCTCAGTCGGAAGTGGCGCAGTTTCTCAAGACCACCCGCGATCAGCGTATCCGGGCGCTGCGTCAGACGATTCAGCGCAACCCGAAAACGGCCCTGCGGAGTCAGCGCACCGGTGAGATTCTGCAGAAGTTCAGCGCCGAGCATTACAAGCAGTTAGGCCGTCAGATTGGTTACACAACCTATTTTGACATTCTGAGCCGCCTGCGCATCTCGTCGACCAATCGCGAGATTGAGCGCTTCGTAGACTCGGATATCGATATCCGGCTGTTCCACGAAAGTCTGGTCAACATCGTGTCGCACGTCAACGCGGTACATGAGATTTACATCGCCCGGGCACTGGGTCTGGAGGCCTACCGCCAACTGGTTGCCAAAATGCCGACCTATCTACAGGAAGGCTTCGTCCGCGACCGCCTGGAGAACGTCATCGAGCCGATGATGTCCGCTCCCGTCCGTACACTGGGTGGCGAGTACCGACTGGCTGCCTGATGGAGGTAAGTGGGTAAATAGGTAATTGGGTAATTGGGTAATTGGTTTGACACGGATGGTCACCAATTACCCATTTTTTATTTATCTGATTACCGGTTATCCAGCTACGCTTTCCGCACCAAATCAGCTACCGTCTCCACCCATAACGGGCTGTCGTTCAGGCTTTCGACCAGTTGCCAGTGTTCGCCGCCCTGTTCCTCGAAAAGCTCTTTGTATTCTTCCCCGACTTCGATGGTCGTTTCCAGACAGTCGGCTACGAACGCGGGCGAAAAGGCCAGCACACTCTTTACGCCCTTTTTTGCCAGTTCTTTGATGACGTCCTCGGTATACGGCCTGATCCAGGGGTCGTTGCCCAGTCGCGACTGAAAACAGGTCGTGAATTTCCCCACCGGAATATCCAGTTCACGCACGAGCAGGCGGGTGGTCTCGAAACACTGCGCCCGGTAGCAGTGCTGATTCATGGCATGCAGCGTATTGCAGCATTCGCCCAGTTGACAGACCGACTTTGTCACGTCGCCCTTGCGAATCTGACGCTCCGGCAGGCCGTGATAACTGAATATGTAATGGTCGAACTCGTGCCCGGCCATGTGTTTCCGGCCATTGCGCACGAACCCTTCGATAAACTTCGGATGATCCAGAAAACGGTTGACGAACTTTATTTCCGGGATAACCTGCCAGGTCCGCACAACGTCCATTACTTTTTCGTAAACGGAACCAGTCGTGGCCGATGCATACTGCGGAAAAAAAGGCACCACGATGATTTCCGTCAGACCGGATTGCTGAAAATGTTTCAGGCCGGATTCAATACTGGGACTCTGGTAGCGCATCGCCAGCTTCACGACGTAGGTGTCGCCCAGCAGTTTCTGCAATTCGCGCTCGACTACTTCGCCGTAATATTTGAGCGGTGAACCATTTTCGGTCCAGACCTCCCGATAAGTTTTAGCCGACTTAGGTGCCCGGAATGGTGCAATGATGCCATTGACCAGCAGAAAACGGGGCATGAACGGAATGTCAATGACCCGGCCATCCATCAGAAATTCACGCAGGTACTTCCGAACGTCGGGCACCGACGGACTGTCGGGCGTACCGAGATTGACAATCAGGACACCGGTTCTGCCCAGCGTTCCGGTCGTTGTCGGTGTTTGTAGAACAGGTGCTTCCATGCAATAGAAACTTAGGATACAACCCGATAGTTGCAGAGGTGGGTGTGAATTATCTGGCCTGTGGATAGCGGCTCAGATTAGGGCGATCGAAGGCAGTGAACACCTCGCCGGGCAGTCCGGTAAAAACCATAATTTCGGTCAGTTTTCGTTCGCCCCGGCCGCCCGACAGCAGAATACCGCCATGTTTCTCATAAGATGTCCAGGGGAGCGTAAAGCGGGGGGTCTCGTCGGTAGCTTTCGGGAAATACGCCCACTGCGACACCAGGTGCGACTGTTTATCTACCCAGATTTTATATTTGTTTTCGGGCGTGTTTCCCACGTTTTTGAACGTCAGTTGCAGCACGTCGGCCGGTTTGCCGTCGGGAGTTTTGTCCTCGCCCAGATAATTGAGTGTCACGCCGGAATCTTTGAGTTTGAAGGGCATCACCAGCCAGTAGGAGTCGTTGATCCAGGCCCCCTTGGCCTGTCGGACATATTTTGCCACCGAGTCGGCGTTGGTTTCTTCCGCCCCGTTGCGATACACCCGGCCCTGATCGGTATTGATATTCAGGATAACGGTCTGGTCGTTTTTCAGGTTGTCCACCCGAACATTTCCGGACCATTTATCCCATACCAGTTTGCGGTTGTCGAAGAAATTCCAGGCGATAAAATGCGTTTCATCCCAGGCTTTACGGCCTCCCATTGCGTTCATGACCTCATCGGCGATCTGAACGGCGCGGGCGTCGGACCCGGTGGCATCGAAGCCGGGGGCCGGTGGATTAGCAGAAGAACGTTGAGCGTAAGCAGGTTGCAGCCCCGTTGCCGTCAATAGCAGCAGCAGGCAGGTGTAAACATAGTTCATCGTGTGTAAGTTGGGTTCAACACCCAAATTTACACCATAAAACTACACCATCAGCAATCGCCACACGCCGGAGAGCAGGATTAACGAGGTTCGCGTTGTACTCTCAACAATTGATTTTTGTAACTCCCTGAATGTTGATTCAAACATTCGGCGATACGATTGGCTAGTGCGGAGAAATCAGGCTCAAACGTACAGACGATAATTCCGGCATGATCAGGGTACAGACGGTGAAGTTTGATAAAATCTCTGCGATTCAGGGTCAGTAGGCAACGGTTGAGCCGCCCGGCCTCGGCCAGCACCTGTTCGTCGGGAACAGCCTGTTCTGTCAGACCCAGTTGGTGCATCGTCAGGACGTCGTATCCCAACGCACGCAATGTTTCAACAGCAGGCTGCGGGAAATTTTCGTCAGCAAACAGAGCGATCATTCTCCTTCATTCTCAGCGATGAAGTGGTTGATCTCCTCGATATGTGTGCGTGAATACGCCCAGGCATTGGCTAAATCTTCGGCCCGCAGGTTTGGGTATGCACGCAATAAATCCGCTTCGGTGGTTCCTGACCGTCGGGCCTGCTCCAGCAGCCAGATGGGTATCCGGGTTCTGACAATGCAGGCGGCACCGCCCGCCACACCGGCATTGGATTCAACACCTGGAAAAGCATCGCCAAGCTCCTGCACGATTCGTTGTAGAATCTGGGCCTTTTCGGCACGGGTCATCCGGCTCAACAGGCGTTCGGTTTCTAATACTGCGGTGCTCATAATGATATAAATATAGGCAAAAACTACACCATCAGCAATCGCCACACGCCGGAGAGAAGCAACAGAATCAGGGCGGCGGGCGTCAGTACCTTCCAGCAGAGAAACATCAACTGATCGACCCGCAGCCGGGGGAACGTCCAGCGCACCCACATCTGCACCAGTATGCCCAGCAGGGCTTTGATCAGCAGCCAGAACGCCGCCGTAATATTGCCCCAGACGGTGCCCGGCACTCCGCTCGTCCAGTCGGCCAGCCGCACGGGGCCAAGGTTGGGCAGGGGCGTGTTCCAGCTACCCAGAAACAGAATAGCCCCCAGAAACGATACCAGCAGCATCATGCCGTATTCGGCCAGCATCAGCAGGGCAAACCGCATCCCGGAGTATTCGGTATGATAGCCCGCCACTAGTTCGGACTCGCCTTCGGGCAGGTCGAACGGAGCCCGGTTGCTCTCGGCCAGCGTAGCAATAAAAAAAATCACGTAGGCAATCAGCAGAAAAGGACTTCGGATAATATTCCAGGTGAAGATGCCACCCCAGTTCGTCACGTCGACACCCAGCGCCCGGATGCCGAAGAGGTAGTTGGTTTCAGGACTGTAAATACCCTGCTGAAAACTGATTTCCTGCAAGTTAAGCGTCTGACAGATCACGACGGCGCAGAGAATGGTCAGCCCCAGCGGAATTTCGTAGGAGACAATCTGGGCAACTGACCGCATGGCCCCAAACAGCGCATATTTGTTGTTAGAGCCCCAGCCCGCCATCAACACGCCAACGACGTCGACCGATACGATAGCCATCAGATAGAAGACGCCCACGGCCGCCGCTGATCCCTGCAAATCAGGCGTCAGCGGCAGCACGGCGTACCCCGCAAAAATGGAACCAAAAATGATAGCCGGTGCCAGCAGAAACAATTTCCGGTCGGCGGCCAGTGGAACAATGTCTTCTTTCTGAAGCAGTTTAAGCAGGTCGGCGAAGAGCTGCAGCAGACCGTATCTGCCGACCTCCATCGGTCCCAGGCGGTCCTGAATAAAAGCCGAAACCTTGCGTTCGAGGTAGACGCCCACGACTACGAAGCCGACCACCATGCCTAAAAATATTGCTAATGCCAGCACCTGATTTTCTTCCGTTCAGCATTTGTATACCCTCAAAGGTCAGTAATACAACGGAAAAAACAAGACCCGACTTTCATGTCGGGTCTTTTACTCAAAAATAACTGGAGAAATTATTGCTTCACCATTTTTAATGTTGTCAATAACTCTCCATCATCGGAAATGCTGATGATATATAGTCCTGCTGGTAGGCGTAATGAATTTAAATTGAGCCGCAGATGTCGATTTTCTACTTTCTGAGCCGAAGCAGAAACCTGATATTCTATCCCACTTATTGCAGTAAGTTTAACAGATAACCGCCGCTCGTTTAATGTGTGAGGGGTCTCTATTGTGACTTGATCACCCGCAGGATTTGGTGATAGCCGCCACTCTCCTGCTTTTTCAACAGACGTGGTAGCCGCTTTACGAGCACCCGAAGAGCACGTCCGGGTTTCCAGATACCAGTGGCGGAAAGTAGCCCATGACAACTCGGCCTCATCACCAAACAGATGTAGCAGGTCGCCCCCTCCGGCCCCCTCCAGGTCCCAGGTGATATTTACCCCTTTGCGAATAAACCCATACTTGCCACCCCCCACGTCTACTCGTCTCCAGAGTTGGTGATCACCCCCTGTCCAGGTCTGCGCTGTCACGGCATCATTACGACTCGAACCCCCATTCGCCACACCCAGCACTCTGCCGCTACCATCCTGTGAGGTGAAGCGGTAATGTACCCCGTCAGGCTGGTCGAGCTTCCAGGTTTGGGCCAGGTTGCTAGGGTTGGTGTTCCGCCGACGTACCGTGCCGTCCCCGGTTATCTGCATCGACTGACCGGCAACTACCGCCGGAAGAATGCCCACACAGGTAGCGCTGCCCCCACCGCAGGAAGAATTGGTCGTGATGGTTAGTGCATTCGAATTACCTGATGCGCAACCATTGACGGTACAGGTGGCCGTGTAGGTGCCGGTGGCCGACACCGTTATGCTATTTCCCGTTTGCTGATTGGACCAGGTGACGCTGCCTGAGCAGCCGCTTGCTGTTAGGGTGGCTGTCTCCCCGGAACACAAACTGAGCTTGGAACTGCTGATGGTAGGTGACGATGGAGGATTTGGGCAGTTGGTACAATTTTCTTTCAGAACGATATCAGTCAAACCGGAGATGCTCCGGCATCCATCATTGCGAATACACGTAACCCGGTACGGTGCGAGTTTAGATACGGTAATGGATGGGGTGGTCTGATTGTCGGTCCAGAGAACCTGCCCATTGCAGCCCTGTGCTGTCAACGTTACTGACTGGCCGGCGCAGAGTTTAAGCGTGTAATCGTCGGCTTCGCGGGGAATGCTGGGAACGACACGCGGCTGGGGCATGTCGCAGCGCCGCGTGACGGCATAGTTTCGAACATCTTCAATTCTACCAACAATCAAATCCGCTTCATATTCAAACGAAGTATTGGGGTGATAGGACGGATAAGCAGTCGGCTCTATGAAAATAGATGCATTATCACATTCATTACCTCCTTGTTTGGTTTCCGTGACTTTGAAGCCAATATCGACATTAGAAATACCTGATACAAATCCAAGACCATCCCCATTCTGATTGACCAGAATGGCCCAGCGCTCACTCTGGTGAGGCACAATGGAATTATCATTCGTACAATTTTTCTTATCGTAGCAGAGTGGAATCTGAGAAACGGGGCCATTGGTGTAGGGCGCATTTCCCCGGTAGCCGAAAGCCCGGTCGTAGGAGCCATTCAGGTAGATCACTGGGACAGCCATAGACGTCATGGCGGTATTATGGACGTCCGTGCGCTCATTGGTGAGCCGGTATTTGACATGAATCCGGTTGTCGTATACCGTGTACCAGGTTTCGCAGATGGTTTGGCTTAATTTGTTGTTATACGTCCAAATTAACGGGCGAGCTTTGACATAAATGGTTGTACCGTTGTTGGAGTGGGTGATAGTGGGTGTTTCGTTATGGAAGGCATCCCCAGCATACGTAGTATTATATCCATGCCCTGTGTAACTAGAATGAGGTACTAAGGTATCACGAGGATTGAGTGGATCAACGTATTTAACCGGTTGTTGATAATAGTCGGGCTGAATCTGCCGACCGTTATCCGAGTTATTGACCATATTAGGTTGGCCGGGCTTGCTGACATGAGTGATGGCGCCGCCCCGGTTCAGGTCGACACCTAATTCCAGAAACGAGTTCCGTATCCAGGTTTCATTGGAATTTTCAGTACCAGCGCATCCCTGACTATACAGTGGATTGTTTAGAAAGAGAAGTAGCCCTACAAACAGAGCTAAAAAGTATAATCTTTTCATGGCAAGATTAAGTTAGTTAACGTGGAAAAGTTCTATTCAAGATCTAAAACTGACGAAGAGTAAGGGCTATGAGCGTATTTGAGATTTTTAACTACTGACTATCAATAAGCTAATTCATTTTGAGGTGTCTCGAAACCATCCAGCATTGCTCAATATCCCCGGCGTAATTGACTGGTTATAACTCAAAGAAATGAATTCGCCCACGCCTCTGGCTTCGACATAGATACTTCTACGGGCGGTAAACGAACCAAATTCTGGTTGACAAAAAGCAGGTAGAGAAAAGTAGGTAGCAAACTCTATAAACATTCCAACTCATATCATATAAAAGTTGGTCTGCCTGAGAAGATGTTCCGGAAAACAACATTGCAAACTTATAAGTCGAAGCTTACACTTGTCAATACCAAAAAATGGTAGTAAACACAAGTTTTTCACCCATTTTAAGTGAGATTATCATCGATTCTGCTATTTGTTGACAAACAATTCACACCGGAAATTGCCGGGCGGCAAACAATAATAAGTGCCGGGTAGAGCTTAGCCCCAGCTTCTGCTGTAAGGTCTTGAAGTAACTGGGAACGGTGCCCGGTTGGATAGCCATCCGAATAGCGATGTCCTCATTTTCCAGGCCTTCGGCCAGCAGGCGAAGCACCTGTGTTTCGCGGGCGCTCAGACGAGACAGTAGCGGACTCTGGGGCGACGGTCTCAGCCACTTTAGCAAGGAAGGGCTGATATAACGCTCGCCTCGCTGAATGGTTTGCAGACATTCTTCCAGTTCACCCATGCCCCCCGTCGGATCGAGATAGCCGCTCAGATCGGCTTTCAGAGCCTCTTGCCAGCAATCCTGCTCTTTATTGATCCAAATGACACAGGCGGTTTTCACGGTGCGCCTTAATTGTCGGACGGCCTCATAGCCACTTTCCTCCAGCAGGTGGGTTTCGGTAATGAAGAACCGGGGCGACTGGTGCCGGGCTGTGTGAATAGCTTTGGCGGAGGAAGAAAAACAGCCGAGCGATATCAAACCTCTTTGCCGTAGATAATAGTCGGTGGCTTCGGCCAAATGTGTGTTGGGACTGAGGATGAGAAAGGTTTTCGGCATTATGAATGGGTGGTTAGTAGCCCGCATACTACAAAAAAGCCCTCGCTGCCGCAAAAGAAAGAAGGCATTTCTATGGAGGTTTTTTTTATTGAATGCCGATTTAAAAATTTAGTATACAACAAGTTTCCACATTTTAAAAATCGGTAATAGTTTACCCATAATCATCCCCTTGATGAAGTGAGTTCAGTAAAGTGTGTCAGGTTATGATTTGCTAACTTGATAAATGAATGTGTCCTCCATTCAATCATCAAATCGCCTAAAGACTGGAGTACGCTATGGGCTTTCTATAAGACAAAAACATTCATCCCAGACAAGTAGTTGACCGAATAAATAACTTGCATGCCCCTCACCGCTACCGAACCCATCATCCTGTTCTGGCACCGCCGCGATCTGCGCCTGCATGACAACGCCGGTCTGTATTATGCCCTTAAAACCGGCCATCGGGTGCTGCCCGTTTTCATTTTTGACCGGCAGATTCTGGACCCGCTCGAAGACCGTCGCGACCGCCGGGTGGCGTTCATTCACCGGGAAATTCACCGGCTTCAGCAGGAACTGACCGGTATGGGTTCGACGATTATCACCCGCTACGGCAATCCGCTGGACGTCTGGAAGGAGTTACTAAATACTTACCCGATTGCCGCCGTTTATACAAATTACGACTACGAAGTTTACGCCAAAAACAGAGACCACGCTGTTTATCAGTTGCTGAAAGAGCGGGGCGTCGGCTTTGAACTGTATAAAGACCAGGCTATTTTCGACCATGATGAGGTGCTGACCGGAAACGGTAATCCATACACGGTTTTCACGCCCTACAGCCGCAACTGGCAGCGAAAACTGAATGATTTTTACCTGAAATCGTACCCGACCGAACGCTACTTCAATCAGTTCTGCCAAACCCCGCCCCAACCTGTTCCGTCGCTGGAGGAGATGAATTTTCAGCCGGTGCATGAATCGTTTCCCGTGCCAACCGTAGGGGCTGAACTGCTCAGAAACTACCAGAAGATGCGGGAGTATCCCGCCCAAACCGGCACCAGCGAACTGGGCATTCATCTGCGTTTCGGCACCATCAGCGTCCGTGACCTGGCCCGGCAGGCGCAGAACCACAGCCCAACGTTTCTGAACGAACTGACCTGGCGGGATTTCTATTTTCAGGTACTCGACCACTTCCCGCACGTCGAGAAGCATTCATTCCGGCGGGAGTATGACCGCATTCCGTGGCGAAACGATCCGGAAGAAATTGAACGCTGGTGTGCCGGTCAGACGGGCTATCCCATTGTCGACGCCGGGATGCGGCAGCTCAATCAGACGGGCTGGATGCATAACCGCGTCCGGATGATAACGGCCAGTTTCTGCTGCAAACATCTGCTCATCGACTGGCGCATCGGGGAAGCTTACTTTGCCCGGAAGCTCCGCGACTACGATCGGTCGGCCAACAATGGCGGCTGGCAGTGGGCGGCGGGTTCGGGAACTGATGCGGCTCCGTATTTTCGGGTGTTCAACCCAACACTCCAGGCCCAGAAATTCGACCCGCAGGGAGAGTATGTCCGCCGCTGGGTGCCGGAATTGGACGCTCCCTCCTACCCCAAACCCGTTGTGGACCATACCTTCGCCCGCAGCCGGGCCATTCAGACTTATCAGGACGCTCTTCGCAACGCCTGAAAACACCCGCACGAGGAAATTGAACTCTGGCCGTTTATCAGCCAGAATTCGTTCTTGCTACTGCATACAAATACACTCTTTCAATCAGATAGAGAATATATGGATAATGTCTGATAATTCCATACGTATTACATCTACATTAAATCTATTGGCTTTCCAGCTACTGGCATAGTATTTGTTTCTTAACGACTTGCGGACAGTGCCTCCCTGACGGACAGGTATGTAACAGAATGGAGCTTCAGATGCTGGTTTTGCGGCAGTTAATACGCATCTGCACCCCGCATTCAACGCTCGATTTATGGTAGTCCGCAACAACTTTTTGTCTGATAATTAACGCATTTTCAGTTGTTTACGCCCTATTCACAAATTCCATAAAAGCCGATAATTCGTACACAAATCACCTAACGTTATGGCAAACTTCTACTCCCCATCTGGTTATTTATCGGGTTGACGGAAAACGGTTAATTATGCCTTTTCCAACCGATTCACAAGTGATTATCAACTTAACTCTCATCCGGCCATCAAAAAGCTATACACTCTGCTCCTACTTGGAGCATTTATCGTGACCAGCCGGCCTCTGCTTGCCCAGCCGCAGTGTGTCGGCACGGTCAATTCCAATGAAACCTGGCTGCGAAACTCATTTCTGGAACTAGGCATCGACCTCAACCGGGGCGGCGCCATTACCCATATTAGTAAGCCCGGGAAGCCCAACATGGTCAACAACATGGATAATGGTCGGCAGATTCAGCCCGACTATTACCAGGACCCTGTTCCCTACGGTGACGTCGAGCCTGGCCCCTGGCAGTATCACGGCTACAACATCACCTATGCCGGTGACGCCTACGGCAACAGCGCACCGACTATTACCCATTCCAATGATGGAAAGACCATTTACGTGAAAGCCCGACCGCTGCTCTGGCCGCTCAACAACAAGTTTGGCGAAACCATCTGCGAAACCTGGTATACCATCTACGACAATCGGATTCACGTCAAATACCGGCTCACCAATGAGCGCACGGACGGCTACAATACGATGGGCAAGGCCATCGCCATTCCGGTTATCTACCTCAACGGTTCCTACGACCGGGCCTATGGCTACCGGGGTAATGCGCCCTTCACCAACGGCCCCGTTTCGCAGATTCCGCTCTGCTACGACAAGGCCAACTGCTCGGCTGACAACTACATCCAGTCGTACCAGAGTGAACGCTGGGCCATCCTGGTCGATAAACAGGGCGAAGGACTGGGGTTCGTATCGGGTGTCTCTAACGCCGATATTGGTTTTAAGGTCACCGAAACCAAAGAAAACGGACAGGAATGCGACGGCGCGACGGTCTTTATGGAACCCGTTGTTTACACCTCCTATCACTCCAATACCTCATTCGAGTACGAGGCCGATTTGATCGTTGGGAAAGCAGATGATGTGCGGAAGTATGCCGTCACGCGGCGCTGCGACATGCCCCAGCCGCGTGTCGTTCCCAGCATCCCCCGCGAAGCCGACGATTACACGCTCAAACTCTGCGCCGGTGAGTCGGTAACACTCACCGCCGAGGGCTGTAACGGGCGCGTGCTCTGGACCGACAATCAGACGACCAAAAGCATCACGGTTTCCAGATATGCGCCCTATCGCGTTACCTGTATCCGCGATGACGGCTGTATTGCCATTTCAGGTGTAACCGACATTGTTCCTAAAGACAACTGCCCGACCTGTACGCCGCCCAAAGCCCCCACTATCACTGCCAGCGGCTCGACCAGCCTGTGCTCCGGGGAGTCGGTCACGCTCTCGGCCAGCGGCTGTACGGGCACGGTCACCTGGTCCAACCAGCAGACGGGCAACACCCTGGTCGTCAGCACGACGGGCACCTACTCGGCTACCTGCACCGTCGATAAATGTGTCAGTGCGGCCTCTAACCCCATCGTCGTCTCGGCCAAAACCGACTG
>ERZ1066120.14-NODE-14-length-251743-cov-13.656030_pt1 | contig 251743 bp, 223 predicted proteins | sample MGYA00382767_ERZ1066120 | MGnify/ENA primary metagenome ERZ1066120 (study PRJEB33369, sample SAMEA5778350) | biofilm metagenome | biome: Industrial cooling water; feature: Water cooling tower basin; material: Biofilm | place: United Arab Emirates | collected... | reverse complement strand
CGCCAGGCCCGCCGCCGGGTGCGGCGCCGCCCGCATCGCCCGCCGGGGTCGTGACGGCCGCGCGATCGCCGATGCCCAGAGCGGCCAGCGGCGACACGCCGCGCTGCGCATGCCAGCCGACCCAGCCAGCCGCGCCGAGGCCGACCGCGGCCACGAGCAGATAGATCGCTTTCTTGGACATCCCGACCCTCGAGTGAGCGGCGACTGTAGCAAAGCCGCGGCCGCCGCGCCGCGACTTGCGTCTCGGGCCGGCGCCGATGACAATCCGCGCCCCGATGCGCCGCCCGTCGCACCAAGGAGCCAGGACATGCCGGAAGCTTTCGCCCGCGCCGCGATCCGATCGCTCGCCGGCTCACGGATCCGCGAGGTCGCCAACGCCGCGATCGGCCGATCCGACGTGCTGCCGTTCTGGTTCGGCGAGCCCGACCGGGTCACGCCCGCGTTCATCCGGGACGCCGCCAAGGCGGCGCTGGACGCCGGCGACACCTTCTACCACCACAACCTCGGAATTGCGCCCCTGCGCGCCCAGCTGTCCGACTACTTGTCGCGATTGCACCGACCAGTGGCGGTCGAACGCATCGCCGTCACCAGCTCCGGCGTGTCGGCCTTGATGCTGCTCGCCCAGGCGCTCCTGTCTCCCGGCGATCGCGTGGTGGCGGTGGTGCCCCTGTGGCCGAACGTCACCGAGATCCCGGCGATCCTGGGCGCCGAGGTGGTCCGGGTCCCGCTCGCCCTGGTCGACGGGCGCTGGCGGCTGGACCTGGACCGGCTGCTCGACGCGATCGGAGACGATGCGCGCGCCGTCATCGTCAATTCGCCGTCCAACCCCACGGGTTGGTGCATGACCACCGCGGACCAGCGCGCGTTGCTGGACCGCTGCCGCGACACCGGGACCTGGATCGTCTCGGACGAGGCCTACGAGCGGCTCGTGTTCGACGGCAGCACCGGCGCGCCGTCGTTCCTCGACATCGCCGAGCCGCAGGACCGGGTGGTGGTGGCCAACACCTTCTCGAAGGCCTGGCAGATGACGGGCTGGCGCCTGGGATGGGCCGTGGCGCCGGAGCCGCTGGTGGCCGACCTGGCCAAGCTCATCGAGTTCAACACCTCGTGCGCCCCCGGCTTCGTGCAGCAAGCCGCGGTGGCCGCGGTGCGCGACGGCGAGCCGGCGGTGCGCGAATTCGTCGATTCGCTGGCGGCCTCGCGCGACGCGCTGCTGCCGGCGCTGCGCGCACTGCCGGGGATCGAGGTCGGCGAGCCCGAAGGGGCGATGTACGCCTTCTTCCGGGTCGCGGGCGAACGCGACAGCCTGGCCCTGGCCAAGCGGCTGGTGCACGAGGCCGGCATCGGCCTGGCCCCCGGCGCGGCCTTCGGCCCGGAGGGCGAAGGCTTCCTGCGCTGGTGCTTCGCCCGGTCGCCCGACCTGCTGGCCGAGGGCGTGGAGCGGCTGCGCCGGGCGCTCTGACGCTCCCTTCCCGTCGTGTGCCGGGCCCGGCTCCAACGGCCGGCGTCGCCCCTGCCTCTTGCGGCGTGCCGCGCGTGCCGCTGTAATCGCGCTGCGGGACCGATAACGACGGGAGGTTGGCCATGATCGAAAGCCAAGTCGCGAAGTATCTGGAAGGGTTGGGACGCCGCCGACCCCTGCCGCTGCGAGTGACGCTGTGGGACGGCCGCAGCGTGCCGCTGGGCGATTCGCCCCGAGTGGCGATCAAGATGCGCTCCCCCGCGGCCGCCCGCCACCTCCTGAATCCCTCGCTGTCGGCACTGGGGGAGGCGTACGTCGAAGGCCACATCGACGTCGACGGCAGCGTGCGCGAGATGATCGACGTGGCCGAGCTGCTGGCCCGCGAGGCCGACGAGGACGGCGGCCTGGGCGCGCTGCCGGGCTGGCTGTCGCGCCATACCCGCCGCAGCGACAAGCAGTCCATCGAGTACCACTACGACGTCTCGAACGAGTTCTATGCCGCCTGGCTCGATCCGCGCATGCTGTATTCGTGCGCCTACTTCGACGACGGCACCGAGTCGCTGGAGCATGCGCAATTGCGCAAGCTCGACCACATCCTGCGCAAGTTGCGCGTGGAGCCGGGCCATGTCCTGCTGGACGTCGGCTGCGGTTGGGGCGGCCTGGCGATCCGCGCGGCGCAAGCCTGGGGCGCCCGGGTCGTGGGCATCACGCTGTCGGAGAACCAGCACCGCCTGGCCACCGAGCGGGTGCGTGCCGCCGGCCTGGCCGACCGGGTCGAGATCCGCTTGCAGGACTACCGCGACATGCCCGGCGAAGGCGTCTTCGACCGGATCAGCTCGGTCGGCATGTTCGAGCACGTGGGCTTGAAGAACCTGCCCGAGTACTTCCGCACCATCCACCGGCTGCTCAAGCCGCGCGGCCTGGCGATGAACCACGGGATCACCGCCAGCGACGCGGACAGCCGGGCGGTGGGGCTGGGCGCCGGCGACTTCATCGACAAGTACGTCTTCCCGGAGGGGGAGCTTCCTCACGTGTCGCTGGCGATCCGTGAGCTTTCGGCCGCTGGCCTGGAGTTGACCGACGCCGAGAGCCTTCGCCGTCATTACGCCCGCACGCTGTGGCACTGGTCCGACGCCTTCGAGGCCAACCTGCCGCGGCTGACCGAGATGGCGGGCGAAAAGCGCACGCGCATCTGGCGGGTGTACCTGGCGGGGTCGGCGCACGGCTTCGCCCAGGGTTGGATGAACATCTACCAGCTGCTGGCGGCCAAGCCGGCCGACGGCCAGATCGACCAGCCGCTGACCCGCGACTACATGTATCCGTCGGGCGTGCAGCCAGCCGCGTGAACACAAGGAGTCGATCGCCATGACCGCCTTGCCCGCCACGAACCAGCCGCCTCCGGGGACGCTGCCCAGCCCCACGCACGCGGTGACGAACCAGGCCCCGGCCTTGGTCGGACACGACGCCTTCGCATGCGACGCCGCCCTGCGCGACGCCGTGGCGCGCGAAGACGCCGGTTGGGCCGTGCCGTGGCTGCACGCGCTGGGCCGAGAGGTGGGCGATCCGCAGCGCGTGGCGCAAGCCGAGGACGCCAACCGGCACGAGCCCCGCTTGGTCGCGTTCGACCGCTTCGGCCACCGGATCGACGAGGTCGACTTCCATCCGGCGTACCACGCGCTGATGGCGCTGGCGATCGGCAACGGGCTGCACGCGGCACCGTGGGTCGAGCCGCGCGCGGGCGCCCACGCCGCCCGGGCCGCGGGCTACCTGCTCTTCGGGCAACTGGAGAACGGGGTGCAGTGCCCGGTCACGATGACCTACGCCTCCGTGCCCGCGCTGCGGCGCGACCCGGCGCTCTGGCGCGAGCTGGCCCCGCGGCTGCTGTCGCGCGAGTACGACCCGCGCTCGGCGCCGCTGCCCGACAAGCGCGGCATGACCGTCGGCATGGGCATGACCGAGAAGCAGGGCGGCTCGGATGTCCGCAGCAACACGACGCGCGCCGAGCCGGACGGTGACGGTTGGCGCATCACCGGCCACAAGTGGTTCTTCTCGGCGCCGATGTGCGACGCGCATCTGGTGCTGGCGCAGACCGCGTCGGGCCTGTCTTGCTTCCACGTGCCGCGCTGGACGCCCGATGGCCGGCGCAACGCGATCCGCGTGCAACGGCTGAAGGACAAGCTGGGCAACGCGTCCAACGCGTCCAGCGAAGTGGAGTTCGAGCGCGCCTGGGGACGCCTGCTGGGCGAGGAAGGTCGCGGCATCCAGACGATCCTGGAAATGGGGACGTACACCCGGCTGGATTGCGCCATCGGCTCGGCCGGCATCCTGCGGGCGGCCGTCACGCACGCGATCCACCATGCCCGCGGCCGCCGCGCCTTCGGCGCGCCGCTGGCGCAGCAGCCGCTGATGCGGGCGGTGCTGGCGGACCTGGCGCTGGAGTCCGAGGCCGCCACGGTGCTCGCCATGCACGTGGCCGGCGCCTACGACCGCGAGGACGAGGGGTCGGTGGAACTGCGCCGGCTGCTGACGCCGGCCGCGAAGTACTGGATCTGCAAGCGGCTTCCTGCGGCCGTGGCCGAATGCATGGAAGTGCTGGGCGGCAACGGCTATGTCGAGGACGCGCCGCTGGCGCGCCTGTTCCGCGAATCCCCGCTCAATTCGATCTGGGAAGGCTCGGGCAACGTGATGTGCATGGACGTGCTGCGCGCCGCCGGGCGCACGGCGCGGACCCTGCCGGCGCTGTGGTCCACGTTGGAGGCTGCACGCGGACGCGATCCGACCTTCGATGCAGCCGTGGCGCGCCTGCAGTCGGAGTTCCGGTCCATGGACGCCATCGAGGCCCGTGCCCGTCGCGTCACGCAGCAGATCGCGGTGCTGATGCAGGCGTCGCTGCTGCTGCGTCACGCGCCGGAGGAGGTCGCGAGCGCCTTCTGCGCGACGCGCCTGGCCGGCGACGGTTGGGGCGCGGCCTTCGGGGCATCGCCCGCCGGCCTGCCGGTCGCGGCGCTCGTCGAGCGGGCTTTGCCCGTGGCCTGATCGGCGGCGACCGGCGCGACCGCGCGCGACAGCGTCTCGCTTCGCACCGGCGCCGGCACGCCGGCCACGGCCTTGGCCGTCGACTTCCAAGCCGGCCCGATCAGGCGCATGCCATGCACCCGCTTGACGCCCGACAACAAGTAAACGGCGCCGCAGATCGGCCACCAGCGGTCGCCGGCCCGCTCGATCCAGGCCGATTCGTCGAGCCAGCGGGGATTGCGCACCGGCGGCGCATAGCACCCGTAGCGGCCGCGATCCAGGTCGAAGGACAGCAGCTTCAGCCAGTCGCGAAGGCGCGGCGTGCCCAGCATCTGCGGCACGCCCGGCAGCCAGGGGCGGCCGACGCCGCGGCCGGCGAACTGGCGCGCACCCCACAAGCTCACCGGGTTGAAACCCACCACGATCACCCGCCCCTCCGGCCGCAGGACACGGTCGACCTCGCGCAGCACCTGGTGCGGGTCGGCGGAGCGATCCAGCGCGTGCGGCAACAGCACCAAGTCGAGCGATTGGCTGGCGAACGGCAGGTCCTCGAACTGCGCGAGCACCAGGCGCTGCACGGCGCCCGTCCCGGCCTGCGGCGCGTCGGCGCTATCATCGTCGACGCCCGGCACCGCTCGTTCCACGTGGTCCCGGTCGTCGGGCAGGACGGCGGCCATGCGATTCGGCATCCGGTTGGCCCGCAGCCCGTGCAACTGCGGCAGGCCGCACTGCAGCGCATGGAAGCCGAACACGTCGGCCACCGTGGCGTCCAGTTGGGCTTGCGTCCAACGCATCACGTAGCGTCCCGGCGGCGATGCGAGCCACGTGTCCCACGGCCGCAGCGCAGTCGCCTCAACCTCTTCGGATCCGATCGCCCGCTTCATGTCCGTGAGCCAAGCCAACCACCGATTCGTCGCGCCCGCGCATCCGCGCGTGGTGCCCGTCCCCGCCTTCCGCGACAACTACCTGTGGCTGGTGCTGCCGCCCGAAGGCGGCCGCGCCGCGGTGGTCGTCGACCCGGGCGACGCGGCCCCGATCGAGGCCGCCCTGGACGCGCGCGGGCTGACGCTCGCCGCGATTCTACTCACCCACCATCATCCGGACCATGCCGGCGGCGTGCCCCGCCTCGTGGAGCGTTTCGGCTGTCCGGTGCACGGCCCGAGAGCCGAATCCATCCGCGGTGTCGACCACCCGCTGGACGACGGCGACACGGGCGCCGTGCCGGCGGTCGGGCTCGCGTTCGAGGTGTTGTCGGTGCCGGGCCACACGCGCGGGCACATCGCGTACCGGTGCGCGCCCCTCGACGGCGATCCGCGCCCGGTGCTGTTCTGCGGCGACACGCTCTTCGCCGCGGGTTGCGGGCGGCTCTTCGAGGGCACGGCCCAGCAGATGCACGCGTCGCTCTCACGGCTCGCGGCGCTGCCGGGCGACACCCTCGTTTATTGCGCTCACGAGTACACCGAGTCGAACCTGCGCTTCGCGCGGGCCGTGACGCCGGACGATGCGCAGGTCGCGGCCCGCGTCGACGAAGCGTCCCGCGTGCGCGCCGCCGGCACGCCCACCGTGCCGTCGACCATCGCGATCGAGCAGGCCACCAACCCGTTCCTTCGCTGGGACGACCCCGGCGTGGCGCAGGCCGCGGCGCGGCGGCTTGGGCGCGCGCCGAGTTCGACCGTGGAAGTTTTTGCGACGATGCGTGCGTGGAAGGACGTTTTCGCTTGACTTTTCGCGCATGTCGGCCAGCAGGCCGGGCAACGCCGACGTGCGGTGTGCCCGGTGCCGGCCGCGCGCTTGACCCGGCCCGGAGCCGTCCTTAGCATCGGGTGAAGGCTCGGGCGGGACGCTTCGTTTTTCCGCTTGCTCACGCTGCGCGCCGGGCAGCCCGCATGTTCCCGGGCGCCCAAGAATCGAGAAGGGGATCCCATGAAGCACACCCGGACCACGTCCCGTGGCCTGGCTGGCATGGCTGGCGCTTTGTCGTTACTCGCCGGCTGCGCCTCCACCACGCCCTCGTCCGTCGCCCCTGGCGATGCCCCTTCCGCCGCCATGCCGGCACCGGCCCCGCTGGCCGAAGAGCGCCGCGCACCGCGCGCCGAGCCCACCGCCCCGCTGGTCCAGGCCGCGCCGGTGGCGCCGCCCACCCAGGCCGCCCTGCCCCAGCTCCAGCCCGTCCCCGAGCAGAGCGTCGTGCGCATCGACGCGCCGGCACCCCGCCATGCCGACCTGTGGCACCGGATGCGCGCCGGCTTTGCGATGCCGCCGCTGGACAGCCCGCTGGTGGCCGAGAAGGAACGCTTCTACCTGTCCAAGCCCGAGTACCTGCAGCGCATGTTCCAGCGTGGCGGCAAGTACCTGCACCACATCATGGAAGAGCTGGAGAAGCGCGGCATGCCGGCCGAGCTGGCGCTGCTGCCCTTCGTCGAGAGCGCGATGAACCCCAAGGCGCTGTCCAGCGCGCAGGCCGCGGGTCTCTGGCAGTTCATCCCCGGCACCGGCAAGCAGTACAACTTGGCCCAGAACTGGTGGGTGGACAACCGTCGCGACGTCGTGCAGTCCACGCAGGCCGCCATCGAGTACCTGCAGAAGATCTACGTGATGCAGGGCAACGACTGGTTCCTGGCGTTGGCGTCGTACAACTGGGGCGAGGGCTCGGTGCAGCGCGCGATGAAGAAGAACGTCGCGCGCGGGCTGCCCACCGACTACCTCAGCCTCACGATGCCGGAAGAGACACGGCACTACGTGCCCAAGCTGATCGCGCTCAAGAACATCGTCATGCGCGCCGACGAGCTGGGCCTCAAGCTGCCTGCCATCCCCGACAAGCCCTACTTCGTCACGGTCGAGAAGACCCGCCCGATCGACCTCAAGCTCGCGGCCAAGTTCGCCGGCATGACGGTCGACGAGTTCGTGGCGCTGAACCCGGCGCACAACCGCCCGGTCATCGCCGCCAGCCGCAACAACCAGATCAAGCTGCCGATCGATCGCATCGACGCCTTCCTGGACGCCGTGGCCAGGCATGGCGAGACCAAGAAGCCGCTGGCGACCTGGCAGCCGTACACGCTGCAGCCGGGCGAATCCATCGAGCACTTGGCGGCGCGTTCGGGCACCACCGCCACCGAGATCAAGCAGGCCAACAGCCTTCAGCTGTCCGGCCGCATCCTGCCGGGCACGCGCCTGCTGGCGCCGCAGCCCGACGCCAAGGACGAGATGCAGGTCGAGCAGTTCGTCGCGCCGCGCGTCTACGAGGCCATCGACAAGCCGGCCGCCTACCACACCGTGGGCAAGAAGGAATCGGTGCACGGCATCGCCGAGCGCTACGGCGTGACCGCGACGGCACTGCGTGCCTGGAACAACGTCAAGGCCAGCATCAAGCGCGGCATGACGCTGCTGGTGCGGCCGGCAGCGACCCAGACCATCCTGACCGACGAGCGCGGCGACAAGCAGGTGGTGTCGGTGGCCTACCGTGGCGCCGCGGTCGAGCGGGCGGCCCGCGCCGAAGAATCCGCTGCTGCCGAGCCGGCGGTCGCCAACGAACCGGCCGCGCGCACGGTCGAGGCCGCACCGGCTGCGCGCCGTGCTTCCGAGGGCCTGGCCCCGGCGCTTCGCGCCACGTCAAGCGCCCACGTACGTGCCCTGCCCGCCCGGGCGGACGACCAGCCGGCCCGGTCGGTGCGAGCCGACCTGCGCGAGAACGCGCGCAGCGACGCGCGCGACGCCCAGCGCACCATGCAGGCGGAAGCCGCGACCGCTTGCGCGCCCGGCAAGCGCACCCGTTGCACGGTCGCCGCCGAGACGCGCGCCCGCGTGGTCGCGCCGGAGCCCTCGCGCCGCGCCAAGTCCGCGGCCAGCGTGGCGCATTCCGTGCCGGTCAAGGCGGCCAAGAACGAGCCGCGCGCCACGGCCGCGGCCAAGCGCGTCGTGCGAGACAGCCAGCCGGCCGCACGGCCGAGCGACGCGAAGGCGCGCCAGCGGCGCGCCTGAGGGCGGCGCGCGGCGACGCCCCGCCCCGTCCAGCCCGGGCGGATCAAGGCAGGAACGGCGGCGACAGCAGCCGCAATCCGAGCGAGAACCAACGTTCCGCGCCGAAGCCTGGCCCGTGCTGACCGCTCCAGCGGTCGCCCAGCGTGGCGTCCAATTGCAGGCGGCCAGGCATCAGCCACCACCGCACGCCGGCCTGCCAGAACGGCCGGCCACGCGTCTGTCCGAAGGTTTCGGCGATGAGGTAGAGGTTCGGGCGCAACAGCACCTCGGCGCCCAGGCCGTAAGTGCCGCGCGCGCCCGCCCCGTTCTCCAAGTACAAGGCGCCCAAGTTCAGGTGCACCACCAGCCGGTCGTCCATGAAGGACCAGCTGACCGGCACGTAGCCGTACACGTCGCCGATCAGGTTGCGCGAGGTGTTCACCACGGGATGCGAGATGTGGCCGATGGCCAAGCCCATTCCCCAGCCATTGGTCTGCAACGGCTTCAGTAGCGTCTTCGCCTGCAACACCACGTCGCTGGTGTGCGAGGCCTCGTTTCCGCGCGGCGCGAGGCGTGCGCCCCCGAAACTGATTTCCAGGTTGCCGAACGGATTGCATGCCGGCAACGCCCAAAATTCCTGGCTGCCCCGGTTGAACTTGGTCCAGGTCTCGAGCTGGCAGGCCTTCGCATCGACGGTGCGCGCATCGTCGGTGATCATCGGCCGCGCGGCATGCGCGGCCGGCGGAGCCAGGCATAGCGCGGCGGCGAGCGGCACGCAACGACGGCGGAAGCAGTCGGTCGGAGTCACGCCCGAAATGGTAGCGTCTTCGCATGACAGGCTCGCATTTCGCCTACCAGCGCCCACCTGAGGAGGCCGTCCCGCATGATCGAGCTTCGCGCGATGAGGAGCCTGGCGCCGGTGTCCGCCGCGAGCGGGCTGGTGCGCGTGGACGACCATTGGTGCGTGATCGCTGACGACGCCTTGGCGCTGGCCGCCTACCCGGTGCATCGACCCGACGCGCCACCCAGGCTCTACCCGCTCTTTCCGGGTCGGCTGCCGGCGGAACCCAAGGCGCGCAAGAAGGTGAAACCCGATCTGGAGTCGCTGGCGGCCCTGCCCGCCTGCGACGTTGCACCGCACGGAGCCCTCTTCGCGCTGGGGTCGGGGTCGCGGCCCAACCGGATGCGAGGGGTGTTGCTGCTCCTTGCGGCACATGGGTGCTTGCCTGCCACCCACGCGCCTGCCCCGCCCGCGCCTGCGGGGGACGCGCGCGCCGCGTCGGCGACAGCGCCTGCCGTCCGTCCGGTCGACCTGACCGGGCTCTACACGCGCCTGTCGGCTGTGCTGGGAGAGATCAACATCGAGGGCGCGGCCGTGTGGAACGACCGGCTCGTGCTGCTGCAGCGGGGAAAGAACCGGGGGTCGGCCGATCCGGGCAACGCGCTCGTCATCGTTTCACTGGCGCGGGCGCTGGAGGCCTTGGCCGCTGGCACGTCCGGGACGGACGCCACGATCGGCGCCGACGCGCTGGAGGACATCGTCCCCATCGCGCTCGGCACGCGCGACGGCGTGCCGCTGGGCTTCACGGACGCGTCCGCGCTGCCGGATGGCCGGCTGCTGTTCGTCGCGGCGGCCGAGGACACGGACGACGCGTACGAGGACGGCGCGGTGGCCGGGTCGGCCGTGGGGATGCTGGCGGCCGACGGCCGCCTGCTGTGGACGGAACCGGTGGCCGGAAGCGCCAAGCTCGAGGGCCTCGCGGCCGAGTGCGATGGCGACACGATCCGGCTGGCGCTGGCCAGCGACGCCGACGACCCGGACGTGCCGTCGATGCTCTACGCGGCGGCGGCGGCTTCGGCGGGGCCGCCGACGCCGGCGATCAAGGTCCGGGTGTAGTCGGTGGCCGGCCGCGCGAACACGGCGTCCACCTCGCCCGACTCGACGATCTCGCCCGCCTTCATCACGACGACGCGGTGCGCCATCGCGCGGATCACCGCCAGGTCGTGCGTGATGAACAGATAGCTCATGCCGTAGCGCCGCTGCAGCTCGGCCAGCAGTTCCAGCACCTGCTTCTGCACCGACACGTCCAGCGCGCTCGTGGGCTCGTCCAGCAGCATCAGGTCCGGGCGCAGGATGGTGGCCCGCGCGATGGCGATGCGCTGGCGCTGCCCGCCGGAGAATTCGTGCGGATAGCGCGGCAGCACGCTGCCCGGCAGGCCTACCTCCTCCAGCATGCGGACGACCTCGTCGCGGCGCTGCGCCTCGGTGAGTTGCGGCTGGTGCAGCGCCAGGCCTTCGCCCACGATCTGCTCGACCGTCATGCGCGGCGACAGCGACGAGAACGGGTCCTGGAACACCACCTGCATGCGCCGGCGCAGGGCCCGCAGCCCGTCGCCGGACAGCTTGGACAGCGGCCGCCCGTCGAAGACGATGTCGCCGTCGACCGAGGCCGGCGACAAGCGCAGCAGCGCCATGCCCAGCGTGGTCTTGCCCGAGCCGGATTCACCCACGATGCCCAGCGTCTCACCGCGGCGCAAGTGGATGCGCGCATCCCTGACCGCGTCGAAGGGCTGCTTGCCGAACCACCCGCGCCGGAAGAAGAAGCGGCAGCGCAGGCCGGAGGCGTCGAGCAGCGTGGGCGCATCGGGCGGCGGCGGCTGGACCGCGCGACGTGGGCGGCTGTCGATCAACTGGCGCGTGTAGGCCTCGCGTGGCGCGGCGAAGAGCTGCTCGGTGGGCGCGGATTCGACCAGCCGCCCGGCCTGCATCACCCCCACGCGGTCGGCGAAGGCGCGCACCAGGTTCAGGTCGTGCGTGATCAGCAGCACGCTCATGCCGAATTCGGCCTGCAGCTCGCGCAGCAGTTCCACGATCTGGCGCTGGATGGCGACGTCCAGTGCGGTGGTGGGCTCGTCGGCGATCAGCAGCCGCGGCTTGCAGGCCAACGCCATCGCGATCATCGCGCGCTGGCGTTGCCCGCCCGACAGTTGGTGCGGGTAGCTGCCGGCGCGCCGCGCGGGCTCGGGCACGCCGGTCCGGTCGAGCAATTCCACGGCGCGCGCCAGCGCGGCACGGGCCGACAGCCCCTCGTGCAGCTGCAGCGTCTCGCCGATCTGGTCGCCCACGGTGTAGAGCGGGTCCAGCGCGGTCATCGGCTCCTGGAACACCATGGCGATGTCCTTGCCGCGGATGCCGCGCATCTCGCGCTCGGACTTCACCAGCAGGTCCTGGCCGTCCAGCAGCACGCGCCCGCCGATGGCGGCGCCGCCCGCCAAAGGATCCCCCGCCAAGCGCAGGATGGCCAGCGCCGTGAGCGTCTTGCCCGAGCCCGACTCGCCCACCAGCGCGAAGCGCTCGCCCCGGTGGAGGTCGAAGGAGACACGGTCGACCACCGTGGTCGGCCCGAAGGCGACCGTGAGGTCCTGGACCGACAGCAGCGGCTCAGCCACGGCGCGTGTCCAGCGCGTTGCGCAGCGCCTCGCCGATGAAGATCAGCAGCATCAGCGTCACCACCAGCACCGTGAAGGTCGACATCGAGATCCACCACGCGTCCAGGTTGGACTTGCCCTGGGCCAGCAGCTCGCCCAGGCTGGGGGTGGTGGGCGGCACGCCCAGGCCGAGGAAGTCCAGGCTGGTCAGCGCCAGGATGGAGCCGCTCATGCGGAAGGGCAGGAAGGCGATCACCGGCGTCATGCTGTTGGGCAGGACGTGGCGACGGATGATCTGCCCGTTGGACAGCCCCAGCGCGCGCGCGGCGGTCACGTATTCCAGGTTGCGGTTGCGCAGGAATTCGGCGCGCACGTAGTCCGACAGGCCCATCCAGCCGAAGAGCGACAGGATGACCAGCAGGATGCCCAGGCCCGGCTCGAAGATGGAGGCCAGGATGATGAGCAGGTACAGTTCCGGCACCGAGCTCCAGATCTCGATGAAGCGCTGCACGGTGAGGTCCACGCGCCCGGCGAAATAGCCCTGGATCGCGCCCATCACCACGCCGATCAGCACGCCGATGGCGGTCAGCGCCAACCCGAACAGCACCGAGACACGGAATCCGTAGATCAGGCGGGCCAGCACGTCGCGGCCGCGGTCATCGGTGCCCAACACGTTGGTGGACGAAGGCGGCGCCGGGTTGGGGCTGGGGGCGAAGTAATTGAGCGTGTTGAAGGAGTAGCCGTTGGGCGGCAGGATCGCCCAGTTGCCCGGGCGCTCCAGCTGCTCGCGGATGAACGGGTCCAGCCAATCGGTGGGGGTGGGGAAGTCGCCGCCGAAGGCGGTCTCCGGATAGTCGCGCAGCATCGGCACGTACAGCTGGCCTTCATGGCTGACCAGCAGCGGCTTGTCGTTGGACAGCAGCTCCGCGCCGAGGCTGAGCACGAACAGCGTGGCGAAGATCCACAGGCTCCAGTAGCCGCGCCGGTCGCGCTTGAAACGCAGCCACGCGCGCCGCGTCGGCGACAGCGCCGGCGGCAGCCCGGCCGGGTCGCGCGCGGCGGGACTTCCGGTGGAGGGCAGCGGCGGTCGCCCGCCGCCGCTGCCCGAGATCGGCGGGCGCCCGCCGGCGGGCCCGTCCACGGCGGGCACGCCTGCACCCAGGGTCGGCGGCGTGGTGGCGCTCACCGCGCCAGGTCTCCGAACTGCACGCGCGGGTCGACCCAGACGTACGCGATGTCGTTGATCAGCTTGGCCACCAGGCCGATCAGCGAAAAGAAGTAAAGCGTGCCCATCACCACGGGATAGTCGCGCTTGACCACGGCGTCGTAGGACAGCAGGCCCAATCCGTCGAGGGAGAAGAGCGTCTCGATCAGCAGGCTGCCGGTGAAGAAGGCGCCGATGAAGGCCGCCGGAAAGCCCGTGACGATCGGGATCAGCGCGTTGCGGAACACGTGCTTGTAGAGCACGGTGCGTTCGTCCAGCCCCTTCGCGCGCGCCACCGTCACGTACTGCTTGCGGATCTCTTCGAGCACGGTGTTCTTGGTCAGCATGGTGGTGACCGCGAAGCTGCCGACCACCATGCAGGTCAGCGGCAGCACCAGGTGCCACAGATAGTCCAGGATGCGGGCGGGCCAGCTCAACGCCTCCCATCCGTCGCTGGTCAGGCCGCGCAGCGGGAAGAGCTGCAGGAAGGAGCCGCCACCGAACAACGCCAGCAGCAGCACGCCCAGCACGAAGCCAGGGATCGCGTAGCCCACCAGGATGGCGGTGGAAGTGACGAGGTCGAAGCTGGAGCCGTGGCGCACCGCCTTGGCGATGCCCAGCGGAATCGACACCGCGTAGGTGATCAGGAAGGTCCACAGCCCCAGCGAGACCGACACCGGCAGCTTCTCCTTGATCAGGTCCCAGACGCTGCGGTCGTAGAAGAAGCTCTTGCCCAGGTCGAAGGTGGCGAAGCCCTTGAGCATCTGCCAGAAGCGCTCGGCGGGCGGCTTGTCGAAGCCGTAGAGCGCCTTGATCTCGGCGAGCTTGTCGGCGTCGATGCCCTTGTTGCCGCGGTAGAGGTTGCCGCCCTTGCTCGCGACTTCGCCGAACTGCTGGCCTTCGCCCTGCAGCTGCTGCACCAGCTGCTCCACCGGGCCGCCGGGAACGAACTGGATGATCGCGAAGGTGATGAGCAGGATGCCGAACAGCGTGGGCAGCATCAGCAGCAGGCGCTTGGCGACGTAGGACCAAAGACCCATCGGCGGCTCCCTAGTTGGCCGCGGTCGAGTGCGGTGCGCCGGGCGGCGCCTGCGCGGCCGCCGGCGGCGCGGGCGGCACGCCGCCAGGCTGCGACCACCACGCCATCAGGAACCAGTCGTCGGCGGAGTAGTACAGCGGCAGCGCCTGGGGCCGCCCGAAGCGGTTGCGGTAGGACACGCGCCACGTGCGGTTGAACCAGTGCGGCACGACGTAGTGGCCGGCCAGCAGCACCCGGTCGAGCGCGCGCGTGGCCGTCAGGAGCTCCTCGCGGGAGTCGACCGACAGGATGCGCTCGACCAGCGCGTCCACCGCCGGGCTCTTGACGCCCATGTAGTTGTTGGACCCGGGCGTGTCGGCGGCCTGGCTGGTGAAGCGCAGCGCCAGCTCGTTGCCGGGGCTCTGGCTGGACAGGTACCAGTGGACGATCATGTCGAAGTCGTAGTCGTCCACGCGCTTCTTGTAGAGCGACGAGTCCATGGTGCGGCTGCGCGCGACGATGCCCAGCTTCTCCAGGTTGCGCGCGAACGGCGCGATGACGCGCTCGAAGGTGCGCTGCGCGATCAGGATCTCGAACTCGAAGGGCTGGCCCGCGGCGTTCCGGAGGGCGCCGTCGCGGTAGGTCCAGCCGGCCTCGCCCAGCAGCCGCTTGGCCTCGCGCAGGTTCTCGCGCAGCGACGATGGCGGCTTGGTGCTGGGCGGGGGCTGCACTTCCGAGAAGACCACCGGCGAGAGCTGCGCACGGAAGGGCTCCAGCAGCGCGAGTTCGGCGTCGCTGGGCAGGCCGCGCGCCGCCATCTCCGTGTTGGTGAAGAACGAATACGACCGGACGTACTGGTTGAAGAACAGCTGCCGGTTCATCCACTCGAAGTCCATCGCCAACGACACCGCGCGGCGCACGCGCACGTCGGCGAAGAGCGGGCGCCGCGTGTTCATCACGAAGGCCTGCATGCCTTGCGCGTTGGAGTTCTCCAGCTCGGTCTTGACCAGCGTGCCGTCCTCGAAGCGGCGACCGTAGTAGGACCGCGCCCAGTTCTTGGCGACGTTCTCCTGGACGAAGTCGAAGTTGCCCGCCTTGAAAGCCTCGATGCGGGCGAACTCGTCCAGGAAGTAGGTGAAGTGGACGCGGTCGAAGTTGAACTGGCCGCGCCGGCTCGGAATGTCGGCGCCCCAGTAGTTGGGGTCGCGCCGGTAGGTGATCGACTTGCCGAGGTCGACACGCTCGATGAGGTAGGGGCCGGTGGCGATCGGCGTGTCCTGCACGACCTGGTCGAAGGGCTTGCCCCCGCCCCACTTGCGCGAGAACACCGGCACCGAGCCCACGATCATGTGCAGTTCGCGATTGCGGCGGGCGAACTCGAAACGGATCGTGCTCTTGTCGACGACCACCGCCTGCTTCACGTCGGCCCAGTACTGGCGCCACATCGGGCTGGCGGCCTTGCTGCGCAACGTGTCGAAGGAATGCTTGACGTCCGCGGCCTCGACCGGGTCGCCGTTGGTGAAGCGGGCGCGCGGGTCCAGGCGGAAGGTGATCGACAGCCGGTCGGGCGCCAGTTCCATGTCGCGCGCCAGCAGCGCGTAGGCGCTCATCGGCTCGTCCAGGCTCATGACGGTGAGCGTCTCGAACACCAGTTCCGACAGCCCCTCGGCACGCACGCCCTTCAGCGTGAACGGGTTGAGCTTGTCGAAGGTGCCCATGGACGCCATGGTCACCGAGCCGCCCTTGGGCGCAGCGGGATTGACGTACTCGAAGGCGCGGAAGTCGGGCCCGTACTTGGGCGGGCCGCCCAGGGCCAAGCCATGGGCCGCCAGGGCCGCGCGCGGGGCCGCCACGCCGACCACCAAAGACAACGCCAGCAACAGGGCCAGCGCCGCGCGCGCGAGCGGCTCGAGCGCGAGGAACTGCAGCGGGAAACGCCGGGGGTCGCGTGAGACAATAGTCACGAAACGATTGTAACGGAGACCCCGCATGGCATTTCTCGCCGGCAAGCGCATCCTGATCACCGGCCTGCTGTCCGAGCGGTCCATCGCCTACGGCATCGCCCAGGCCTGTCGGCGCGAGGGCGCCGAGCTCGCGTTCACCTACCAGACCGAGCGCTTCAAGGACCGCGTGACCGAGATGGCCGCGGGCCTGGGCTCGGACCTCGTGGTGCCCTGCGACGTGTCGGAGGACGCGCAGATCGAGGCGCTGTTCGCGCAGGTCGGCCAGCGCTGGGACGGGCTGGACGGCGTGGTGCATGCCATCGCCTTCGCCCCGCGCGAGGCCATCTCCGGCGAGTTCCTGGACGGGGCCAGCCGCGAGGCCTTCCGCATCGCCCACGACGTGTCGTCCTACAGCTTCGTGGCGCTGGCCAAGGCGGCGCTGCCGTTGCTGGAAGCCCGTCGCGGCGCGTTGCTGACCTTGTCCTACCTGGGCGCCGTGCGCACCATCCCGCACTACAACACCATGGGCTTGGCCAAGGCCTCGCTGGAAGCCTCGGTGCGCTACCTGGCCGAGAACCTGGGGCCGCGCGGCATCCGCGTCAACGGCATCTCGGCCGGGCCCATCCGCACGCTGGCCGCGGCCGGCATCAAGGACTTCGGCAAGATCCTCAAGGTGGTCGCGGACAACGCGCCGCTTCGGCGCAACGTCACCATCGAGGACGTCGGCAACGTCGCCGCCTTCCTGCTGTCGGAATTGGCCGCCGGCGTCACCGGCGAGATCACCTACGTCGATGCCGGCTTCTCCACGGTCGCGAGCGGCATGCGGGAGTGATGGCAGGGGTCGCGACCCAGCGGGTCGTCCTGGTGACGCCGGCGCTGGTCGCGGCCAACAACGGCAATTGGCACACGGCGTGGCGTTGGGCGAAGTTCCTCCGCCGACGCGGCCGCACGGTCCTGGTGCAACGCGAGTGGGATGGCCTGCCCTGCGACGCGCTCGTGGCGCTCCACGCGCGGCGCTCGGCGGACTCCATCGAGCGGTTCGCGCGGTGGCGAGCTTCGGAGCCCGTCGCCCCGGATGCAGCCGTGGCGGCACCCGCGGTGGCAGGCGCACAAGCCCTCCGCGGTCGCCCGGGGCTGGCGGTCGTGATGACGGGCACCGACCTCTACCGCGACATCGAGCACCACGCCGCGGCGCGCCGCTCGTTGGCCTTGGCCGACCGGTTGGTGCTGCTCAACCTGCGCGGCGCACTGGCGCTGCCGCACGAGCATCGTGGCAAGGCGGTCGTCATCCTGCAATCGGCCGCCACGCTGCGGCCGCACCCGCCACGCGCGGGCCGCTTCGACCTGCTGCTGGTCGGCCACCTGCGGCCCGAGAAGGATCCGTTGACCGCGGCCCGCGCGCTGGCGATGCTGCCGCACCCTGGTCTGCGGCTGCGCCAGGTGGGCGACGTGCACGGTGCCGACGGCACGGGCGCAGCGGTCGCCGACGCGCTCCGGCAGGCGGCCCGGGACAATCCGCGCATCGAGCTGATGGGACCACGCTCGCACCGCGCCACGCGCGCGCTCATCCGGCGCGGTCGCCTGCTGCTGCTGCCTTCGCTGATGGAAGGCGGCGCCAACGTGCTGATCGAGGCCGTCACCAGCGGCGTGCCGGTGCTGGCGTCGCGCATCGACGGGTCGGTGGGCCTGCTGGACGAGGACTACCCGGGCTATTTCCCGGTGGGCGACGCCGCGGCGCTGGCCGCCCTCATCGACCGGGCGGTGACGGACGCGGACTGGTTGGACGGCCTGCGCGCGGCCTGCCTGGCGCGCGCCGCGCGCTTCGACCCTGCGCTGGAGCGGGCCGCCGTGCGGGCGCTGGTCGATAATCTCGTTTTGCCCAGGACACCCACGCCATGAATGCCCCCGCTTCCGCCGGCGCGCTCGACACGCAGCCGCGGCTCACGTCGTTCTCCCATGGCGGCGGCTGCGGCTGCAAGATCGCGCCCGGCGTGCTGTCCGAGATCCTGCGCGGCACGAACCGCTTCCCGGTGCCCGAGCAGTTGCTGGTGGGCATCGAGAATGCCGACGACGCGGCCGTCTGGAAGCTCAACGACGAGCAGGCGCTGATCGCGACCACCGACTTCTTCATGCCGATCGTGGACGATCCGCACGACTTCGGCCGGATCGCCGCCACCAACGCGCTGTCCGATGTCTACGCCATGGGCGGCACGCCGATCATGGCGCTGGCGCTGGTGGGCATGCCGATCGACAAGCTGCCGCTGCCGGTGATCCGCCGCATCCTGGAGGGCGGCGAGTCGGTCTGCGCCGCAGCCGGCATCCCGATCGCGGGCGGCCACACGATCGACTCCGTCGAGCCCATCTACGGCCTGGTGGCGCTGGGACTGGTGCACCCGTCGCGGGTCAAGCGCAACGCTGACGCCCGCCCGGGCGACGTGCTGGTGCTGGGCAAGCCGCTCGGTGTGGGGGTGCTGTCGGCGGCGCTCAAGAAGGAGCGCCTGTCGGCCGAGGGCTACGCCGCCATGATCGCCAGCACCACCCGGCTCAACGTGACCGGCAAGAGCCTGTCGATGCTGCCCGGCGTGCACGCGCTGACCGACGTGACCGGCTTCGGCCTGGCGGGGCACCTGCTGGAGATGTGTCGCGCGGCAAGGCTCGCTGCGGACGTCGTGATGGCGCACGTGCCATTGATCGAGGGGGTCCGCGCGCTGGCCGAGGCGGGCTTCGTGACCGGCGCGTCGGCGCGCAACTGGACGGGCTATGGCGACGAGGTCGAGCTGGCTTCCGGGCTGTCAGACGTGGACCGTGCGCTGCTCACCGACCCGCAGACCTCGGGCGGCCTGCTGGTGGCCTGCGCGCCGGACACGGTCGAGGCGGTGATGGACGCCTTCCGGCGCGACGGATTCGAACACGCGGCGGTGATCGGCCGCCTGGACGCCGGGGAGCCGCGCTTGCGCATCCGGTGAGGCCGGCGCGGCTAGCGCGGCCGGCCCGGCTAGTGCGGCAGTCTCGGCAGGCGCACCATGAAGCACGAGCCTCGCCCCGGCCCGTCGCTGTGCGCCGCGACCGTCCCGCCGTGCAGTTCCGCCAACCGCCGGACCATCGCCAGCCCGATGCCCAGCCCGCCGTGGGCGCGGTCCAGGGTCGCGTCGATCTGGCTGAAGAGCACGAACAACGTGTGCAGCTTGTCCGGATCGACGCCGATGCCGTCGTCCACCACCCGCAGCTCCACCTCGGCCCCTCGGGCCGCCACCTCCAGGCGGATGTTTCCTCCGTCGGGGGTGTACTTGCAGGCGTTGTGCAGCAGGTTCTCGAGGATCTGCGCGAGGCGCGCCGGGTCCGCGCGCACGCGAAGCGGTTCCGGCGGCAACTTCAGCGATAGCCGGTGGCGCCGGGCGCCGCACTCGGGCCCGACCGACTCGATGGCGTGGCGCGCCGCCGCGGCGACGTCGACCGATTCGAAACGCAGCTCGATCTTGCCCTGCGTGATGCGGCTGACTTCCAGCAGGTCGTCGACCAGCCTGCGCAGCTGCCGGGCCTGGCGCTCGGCCATCGCGATCAGCTCGCCCGACGACGGGCCGTTCTCGCCGGAGCGCTCGAGCAGGCGCAGCGCGTTCGACAAGGGCGCCAACGGATTGCGCAGCTCGTGCGCCAGCATGGCCAGGAATTCGTCCTTGCGCCGGTCCGCTTGGCGCAGCTCCTCGACCGCGAGCACCTGCTCGGTCACGTCGTGCCCTTGCACGAAGATGCCGGAGGCGGCGCCGTCGGCTTCGAGCAGGGGCTGGTACACAAAGTCGACATAGCGCACCTCGGGCGCCGCGTCGGGCGTGCGTTGCACGGTGATGCGCAGGCCCTCGCCGCGCACCGGCTCCCTGCTGGACTGCACCTTCTCCAACAGCTCGAAGAAGCCTTGGCCTTCCACTTCCGGCAGCGCTTCCCGCACCCGGAGGCCGACCAGGTCGCGATGACCGACCAGCTGGCGATAGGCTTCGTTGACCAGCTCGAAGCGCAGCTCGGGCCCGCGCAACACGGCGACGAAGCCCGGGGCCTGCTCGAACATCTGGCGCAGCTGGTCGATGGTGTCCTGGCGCTGCGCCAGCAGCCGCGCGTTCTCGCGCTCGGCGATGACCTTCGCGGTGGTCTCGGTGCAGGCGCAGAACAGTCCCCCCACGCCACCGGTCTCGTCTCGGATGGGGCTGTACGAGAACGTGAAGTAGGTCGTCTCGGGGTAGCCGTGGCGCGTCATCACCAGCGGCAGGTCTTCCGACCATGTCGCTTCGCCCGCCAGCGCGCGTGCCACCAGCGGCTCGATGTCGGGCCAGATCTCGGGCCACAGCGCGGCGAACGGACGCCCCTGGGCGCCAGCGGCGCGCACGCCCAGGATGGGCGCGTACGCCTCGTTGAAGACGAAGTGCAGCGCGGGCCCCCAAGCGAGGAACATCGGGTGGCGCGAGCCCATCACGATGCTGACCGCCGTGCGCAGGCTCTGCGGCCAGCGCGCCGGCTCGCCCAGGCCCGTCGCGCTCCAGTCGATCCCGTCCGTGGAAGGATCGCCACGCCATGCGCGGTCCGTCCCCGCCTGCGCGGGGCCGTCCCCGCGGACCCTCCGTTCGGTCACGACGTCCTGGCCAACCGCACGCCGGAAAACTGCCACCGCGCGTGGGTGGGGAAGAAGTTGCGGTAGCTGGCGCGCGCGTGGCCGCGCGGCGTGGCGCAGGACGACCCCCGCAGCACGTATTGGTTCACCATGAACTTGCCGTTGTACTCGCCCACGGCGCCGGGCGCCGCCGCGAAGCCCGGATACGGCGCGTAGCTGCTCATGGTCCATTGCCACAGGTCGCCGAACATCTGCCGCGGCGTCCCGTCCGCGTCGCGCGCATCGGCCGGCGCGGGATGCCAGCGCGCCGCTTCCGACGGGCCATCGTCCGGCGCCAACCCCGAAGCGGCGTGCTCCCACTCGAATTCCGTGGGCAGACGCGCGTCCGACCAGCGCGCGAACGCGTCGGCCTCGAAGTAGGACAGGTGCGCGACCGGCCCGCACGGGTCCAGCGGCACCAGGCCCGCCAAGGTGAACTCCATCCAGCGGTCGTCGTGGCGGCGCCAGTAGATCGGTTGCGAGACGCCCTCGCGGCGCACCCAGTCCCAGCCCTCCGACAACCACCAGCGCGGGTCGCGGTAGCCGCCCGCCTCGATGAACGCCAGGTATTCGGTGTTGGTGGACAGGCGGTCGGCCAATCGGTACGCCTCGAGGAATTGCCGGTGCCGCGGCGTTTCGTTGTCGAAGGCGAAGCCGTCGCCGTCGGCGCCGACGCGCATCACACCGGCATCGAAGGCCACCCAGCCGAGCGGCTCCACCCGCGCGCGCGCATCCCGCGAAGCGTCGGCGCCGTCCGGGCGATAGGCCGGCGCCAGCGGATGCTGCGCCAGCAGGTGCTTGAGATCCGTGACGATCAGCTCCTGGTGCTGCTGCTCGTGGTGCAAGCCGATCTCGATCAGTTCCAGCGCCCGCGCCGGCAGCGGCTTGTCCAGCAGCGTGCGCAAGCGCTCGTCCACGTTGGCGCGCCATTCATGCACGGTGGCGCGCGGCGGACGCGTCAGCAGGCCGCGCTGCGGTCGCGGATGGCGCTCGCCCACGGCCTCGTAGTAGGAGTTGAAGAGCATCCGGAACGCCGGGTCGAAAGGCGCGAAACCGGGCTCGTAGGCTTCCAGCACGAAGGTCTCGAAAAACCAGGTCGTGTGCGCCAGATGCCATTTCACGGGGCTGGCGTCGGGCATCGACTGCGCGCCGCAATCCTCGTCCGACAGCGGCGCGGCCAGCGCTTCGCTGGCGGCGCGCACCGCAGCCAGGCGCACCGGCAGCATCCCCTTCAGGTCGCGTGCATCCATCGTCGATCAGCTCCTCTTCTGCGGCCGGGCCAGCAGCACGGCGAACCAGCCCTGCGGGTCGAGCCAGCGATGCGTGCATCGCAAGCCCGCCGCGGCCAGCAGGCCCTCGATGGCGTCCGGCGTGTACTTGTAGGAATTTTCGGTGTGGATGCGCTCGCCCGCCGCGAACGCCCGAGACCCGCCCGGCCAGCGCACCTCCACCGCTCGGCGCGCCTCGAGGTGCATCTCGACACGCGAGGCCTGCGCGTTCCAGAGCGCCACGTGGTCCCATCCACGCGGGTCGAAGTTCGCGCCCAAGACGCGGTTGGCCGCCAGCAAGGCGTTGCGGTTGAACGCCGCGGTCAGGCCCACCGCGTCGTCGTAGGCGGCCTGCAGCACCGCTGCCGGCTTGACCAGGTCCACGCCGAGCAGCAGCCCGCCCTCCTCGTCCATCGCGGCGCGGAGCCCGGACAGGAAAGCACCCGCCGCGGACGGCTCGAAGTTGCCGATGCTGGAGCCGGGGTAGAAGAACAAGCGGCGGCGGCCCACGGCCGGCGGCAACTCCAGGCCGGCGGAGAAGTCCGCCGCGACGCCCGTCATGTCGATGCCGCGGTGCCGCTGCGCGAGCGCCTGCAGCGCGTCGCGCAAGTAGTCGCCCGACACGTCGACCGCCACGTATTGCGAGGGCGCCAACAGGCCGAAGAGGGATTCGGCCTTGCGGCAGTCGCCCGCGCCGAGATCCACCAGCGTGCAGCCGCGTCCGGCGGCGCGCGCGATCGCGTCGCCGTGGTCCTGGAGGATGGCCCGCTCGGTGCGGGTGGGGTAGTACTCGGGCAGCGCGCAGATGGCCGCGAAGACCGCGCTGCCGAGCGGGTCGTAGAAGAACTTCGGCGCGATGGACGCTTGGGCCGATGACAACGATGCGGCCAATTCGGCGGCGGGCCCGTCCGCCGGTGGCGGCCGCAGGTCGAGGAGGCTGGGGCCGTCGAAGGAAGCCGGCTCGGCAGGTGGCATTCGGGCTCCTGGAAAAGGAATGCGCGTCGCGGGGACGGCACCGCGACATTCGGCCCGGCAACTTATCATAGGCGGCTTCCAGCCTCCCTCCCCGTCCCGCGCCCGCGCGGGCCACGAATGAAACGACGTCGCTTCCTCGGCGCCGCTGCCGCCCTGCCGGCCGCAGCCGCCCTTCCCTTTGCCGCGCTTCCGCTCGCCGTGCATGCCCCGGCACGGGCGCAGGCCGCGCCCCGCGCCACCTTCGACCCCCAGCCGGGACGCTGGCGCACCTGGGAGCTGGTCACGCGCATCGAAGTCGCGCAGCCGCATGGCGCGGTGCGGGCTTGGGTGCCGCTGCCCTCGGTCGACGACACCTACCAGCAGACCCTGGGCAACACGTGGCGCGGCAATGCCCGCAGCTTGCAGCCGCATGGCGACGGCCGCTACGGCGCGGCCATGCTGCACGCGCAGTGGGCGGAGGGCGAATCCGCGCCCTGGCTGGAAGTGGCCAGCCAGGTGCGCACGCAAGACCGCGCCGTCGACTGGAGCCGCCGCGCGCCGGTCCAGGAAGACCCCGCCACGCTGCGCTTCTGGACCCGCGGCACCGAGCTCATGCCGATCGACGGCATCGTGCGCGACACCGCCCGCGACATCGTGCGCGGCAAGCGCGGCGACATCGAGAAGACGCAGGCCATCTACGACTGGATCGTCGCCAACACTTTCCGTGAGCCCACCGTGCGCGGCTGCGGCGTGGGCGACATCAAGGCCATGCTGGAGACCGGCAACCTCGGCGGCAAGTGCGGCGACATCAACGCGCTCTTCGTGGGCCTGGCCCGCTCGGCGGGCATCCCCGCGCGCGATGTCTACGGCATCCGGCTCGGGCCGTCGGCCTTCGGCTACAAGGCGCTGGGCGCGGCCGGGCCCGACGTGTCCAAGGCGCAGCATTGCCGCGCCGAGGTGTTCCTGCGCGACCACGGCTGGGTGGCGATGGATCCGGCCGACGTCGCCAAGGTCATGCGCGAGGAAACGCCGCAGTGGATCCGCTCGGCCGACCATCCGATCGTGGCGCCGGTGAAGGCCGAGCTCTTCGGCGGCTGGGAAGGCAACTGGTTGGCCTACAACCGGGCGCACGACGTGCGCCTGCCCAATGCCACGGACACGCAGGCGCTGGGCTTCCTGATGTACCCGCAGGCCGAGACCGCCGCCGGCCGGCTGGATGCGCTCGACCCTGCTGCCTTCCGCTACACGATCACGGCGCGCGAGGTCGACGCGCGCGGGGCCAAGGTTTGATCGTCATGCCCGACCCGGCGCGCCGCCGCATCGTGGCGGCGGCCGCCGCGGCGGGCGGACTGGCGCTGGCCGGGTGGACGCGGGCCGCGCGGGCCGAGGACGCGCCCTTCGAGCGCGCGACGCGCCAGACGCTGGCGCCCGTGCCCCTGACCGACATGGATGGCGCAGCGGTGGCCTTGGAATCGCTCCGCGGCCGGCCGGCACTCGTCAACCTGTGGGCCACGTGGTGCGAGCCCTGCCGTGCCGAAATGCCTTCGCTGGACGCGCTGCAGGCGGTGTCGGACGACGAAGTGCGCGTCGTCGCGCTCAACGTGGGCGAATCGCCCGACCGCATCCGTCGCTTCGTGCAGCAGTCGGGGCTGGCCGTGACGGTATGGCGCGCGCCGTCGTCGGTCCTCAAGACCTGGGGCGTGCGCATCCTGCCGACCACGTTGCTGCTGGACGCGCAGGGCCGCGTGCGGCTGCAGGTGACCGGCGCGCGCGACTGGTCCGACACCGCCACGCGCGAGGCCATCGCCTCGCTGCGCGCACCGCGCGGGCGCACGTGACCGAGGCCGCCCCGGCAGGCCTGCTGCTCGCGGGCGTGGGCAAGTCGCTGGGCGGCCGCCCCGTGCTGCGGGAAGTGTCGATGCGGCTGGCCCGTGGCGAGCGCGTGGCGCTGCTGGGCGAGTCGGGCGTGGGCAAGTCCACCCTGCTGAACATCGTGGCCGGCCTCGAGCCCGTGGATGCCGGCACGGTCGAGGTCGACGGCGTGCGCATCGACGGCATGGACGAGCGCGCCCGCACCCTCTGGCGCCGCGGTGCGCTGGGCTTCGTGTTCCAGGCCTTCCACCTGCTGCCGCACCTGGACGCGACGCAGAACGTGGCGGTGCCGCTGCTGCTGGCCGGTCTTCCCGAGCGGCAGGCGCGCGAGCGTGCCCGGGACCTGCTGTCGCGCCTCGGCTTGGCCGACCGCGCTGATGCGCCCCCGGGCAAGCTGTCGGGCGGCGAGCAGCAGCGCGTGGCGCTGGCCCGCGCGCTGGTCCATGCCCCCACGCTGGTGCTGGCCGACGAGCCGACCGGCAACCTCGACCCGGAAACCGCGCACGAGGCCATGGGGCACCTGATCGATGCCTGCGACGCGGCCGGCAGCACGTTGCTGATGGTGACGCACTCACCGGAGGCGGCCGCGCGCGCGCAGCGGCGGCTGCGGCTGACGGCCGCCGGGATCGAGCCGGCCGCATGAAGGCCCCCACTGGAACGCCGCGCACGTGAGAGCGCCCGCTTGAAGCCGCCCGTCACGTCGGCCGACTACGCAGACGAAGTGCTCGGCGGCGCCGTAACCCGCCGTCCGGGCGCCGGTGGCCACGCGCCCGGCGGCGCGCGCAGCCGCCTGCTGCTGGCCCGGTGGTTCCTGGTCGCGGCTTGGCGCGCGCAGCGCGGCCGTTGGCTCGCCGCTGCGGCGGCCATCGCGGTCGGCATCGCGCTGGCGGTGGCGATCTGGTCGGTGAACCGCTCCGCGCTGTCCGAGTTCCAGCAGGCGATCGCCACGGTCAACGGCGAGGCGCAACTGCAGGTGCTGCCTCGGTCCGGCAGCTTCTCGGAGGACATCTTCGCGACCGTGGCGAGGGCCCCGGGCGTGACCGCCGCCAGCCCCGTGCTGGAAGCCGAGTTGACGCTGCCCGGACGCGCCGAGCGCCTGCCCGTCATCGGCGTCGATCCGCTGCGCGCCGGACAGGTCACGCCAGCGCTGGTGCCGCGGGTCGCGCTGCCGGCCGGCGGCAGCCGTGACGACTCGGGCGGGTCGTCGTCGCCGCTGTTCGACGCGGAGGCCGTGTTCCTGTCGCCCGCGGCGCTGGCCTGGCTCGGACTGCAGGTGGGCGACACGCTTCCGGCCCGGGCCGGACTCACGGAGTTGCGTTTCCGCGTGGCCGGCACGGTGGACGCCGGAGCGGGTCGCCGGCTGGCGGCCATGGACATCGGGACGGCGCAATGGCGACTGGGGCTGCTGGGGCGGCTCTCCCGGGTGGACCTGCGCCTGGCCGAAGGCACGCCGCCCGCCCGTGCCGCAGACGCCATCGCCGCGCTGCTGCCCGCCGAAGCGACGGTGGCGCTGCCCTCCGCGCGCGAGCAGCGCATGTCCAACGTGTCGCGCGCCTACCGCGTCAACTTGAACGTGCTGGCGCTGGTGGCGCTGTTCACCGGCGCGTTCCTGGTGTTCTCGGCGGTCGGGCTGTCTGCGGTGCGCCAACGCGCGCAGTTGGCGCTGATGGCGGTGCTGGGGGCGTCGCGCGGTTGGCTGCAGGCCACGCTGGTCGCCCAGGGCGCCGCGGTGGCGGCCGCAGGCACCGCGGTCGGCATCCCGCTGGGGTTGCTGCTGGCGTGGGTGCTGCTGGCCTGGGTGGGCGGCGACCTGGGGGGCGGGTTCTTCTCGGGCAGCACGCCCGCGCTTCGTCCGGGCATCGTGGCCACCGCCGGCTTCGCCCTACTGGGCGTGGCGACCGGCGTGGCCGCCGCATGGCTGCCGGCGCGCGAAGTCGCCCGCACGCCGCCTGCGCGCGCGCTCAAGAGCGCCTCGGACGAGCAGGCGCTGTCGCGCCTGTCGCGCCGGCGCCCGGCGGTGGTGCTGGCGTTGCTGGCGGTCGCGCTGGCCTTCGCGCCGCCGGTGGCGGGTCTGCCGATCCCGGCCTACGTGTCGATCGCCCTGGGGCTGTTGGCGGGCATCGCGGCGGTGCCTTTCCTGGTGGAGCGTGGCGGCATGGCGCTGGCCCGCATCGCGGGGCGTCTGGCCTGGCGCTCCCCACCCGCGTGGCTGGCGCTGCACCGGGTGGCGCAGTCACCGGGCCAGGCATCGGGGACGATCGCCGGCGTCGTCGCCAGCTTCGCGCTCACCGTGGCCATGGTGATCATGGTGGCCAGCTTTCGGGATTCCGTGGCGCAGTGGCTGGACACCGTGCTGCCGGCGGACCTTTACGGGCGGGCACCGGCCGCGGGTGCCGGCAGCGGCACGGGCAGCGCGCCGGGCGCGGGAGGCGGCGCGCTGGACCCGGCCTTGCAGGCGGCGATCCGGGCCGTGCCGGGCGTGCGCTCGGCGGAGTTTTCACGGGTGGTGGAGCTTTCGCTGGACCCGGCACGCCCGTCGGTGACGGTGCTGGCGCGCCCCGTGGCGGTCGATGCGGCCTCGCGCACCCTGCCGATCACCGGCGAGGTGCGCGCGCCGCCTGCGGACACCGTCCCCATCTACGTGTCCGAGCCGATGGTGGACCTGCACGGCTTCGCCCTGGGACGAATCGTGTCGCTGCCGTTCGGGCCGCCGGGGACGCGCTTCTTCGTCGCCGCGGTGTGGCGCGACTACGCGCGCCAGTTCGGCGCCATCGCGATCGATGCCCAGCAGTGGCGAATGCTCACCGGCGACTCGACCGCCAGCGACTTCGCGATCCGCCTTGCCGACGGCCAGAGCGCGGGCGACGTCGCCACGCGCCTGCGGGCCCAGGTGCCGCAGCTGGCCGGCATCGAGCTGCGCAGCGCGCAGGAGCTGCGGGCACTGTCGCTGGCCATCTTCGACCGCAGTTTCGCGATGACCTACCTGCTCGAAGCGGCGGCGTTGATCGTCGCGGTCTTCGGCATCGCCACGGCGTACGCGGGGCAGGCGTTGGCACGCGCCCGCGAGTTCGGCGTGATGCGCCATCTGGGCGTGACGCGCGCGCAGATCGTTCGGCAGATCGCGTTGGAGGGCGGGCTGCTGACGGCGTTCGGCGCGGCATGGGGCGGCGCCATCGGCTTCCTGATCGGGCTGGTCCTGATCCACCGGGTCAACCCGCAATCGTTCCACTGGACCATGGAGTTGCGCATGCCGTGGTGGCAGATCCTGGGCAGCGCGCTGCTGCTCGCGGTGGCGGGCGCCGCGGCGGCCGTGCTGGCGGCGCGCGCCGCCACCGCCGATGCGGCCCTGGCCGCGGTCCGGGAGGATTGGTGAAGCGGCGCGCCGTGCTGGGGCTGCTGGGCGGCTTGGGCCGGCTCGGCGGGCTCGGCGGGCTCGGCGGTCTGGGATTGATGCACGGCCGCTCCGCCAACGCCGCGGCGCCGGTCTACCCGCCGGTCGATCCGGGCTATCGCCTGGCGTTCCCGCGCGACTTCGGTGCGCACCCGGCGTACCGCATCGAGTGGTGGTACCTCACCGGCTGGCTGGACCGCGAAGGCGACGCGCCTTGCGGCTTCCAGGTCACGTTCTTCCGCTCGCGCACGGGCCACGACGACGCCAACCCGAGCCGGCTGGCGCCCAAGCAGCTGCTCTTCGCGCATGCCGCGCTGGCCCTGCCGGAGCGGCGCGCCTTGCTGCACGACGAACGCGCCGCGCGCGAAGGCCTGGGCTTGGCGCACGCGCGTGTCGGCGAGTGCGACGTGGCGATCGGCGACTGGACGCTGGTTCGGAGCGATGCGCCCGCCGTCGCCAGCCGCTGGACCGCGACGCTGGCCGGCCAGTCCCTGTCGATGCGCCTGGAATTCGACGCCGTGCGCCCGCCGTTGCTGCAGGGCGAAGCCGGCTTTTCGCGCAAGGGGCCGGAGCCCGCCCAGGCCAGCCACTACTACAGCCAGCCGCAATTGGACACGCGCGGCACCATCGGCGTGACCGAAGCCGGCCGCACCCGGCGCTGGCCGGTGCGCGGCCGCGCCTGGCTGGACCATGAATGGTCCAGCACCCTGCTCGATCCGCGGGCCGCCGGTTGGGACTGGATCGGCATCAACCTGGACGATGGCGGCAGCCTGGTGGCATTCCGCATCCGCGACCGCGAGGGCAGCACGCTGTGGTCGCACGCCTCGTGGGTGGCCGCCGACGGCACGCCGGTGGCGCGCGGCGAATCGCGTTGGCGTGCGCTGCGCACGTGGCGCAGTCATCGGACGGGCGGCGTGTACCCGGTGGCGGCCGAAGTCGGCGTGGGCGGCGCCACGCTGGAGCTTTCGCCCCTGATGGACGACCAGGAAGTGGATGCCCGCACCAGCACGGGCACCGTGTACTGGGAAGGCGCGGTCGTCGTGCGCCACCGCGGCCGCGAGATCGGCCGCGGTTACCTGGAGCTGACCGGGTATGCGGGGGCGGTGAGGATCTGATGTCGTGCGGGCGTCGCGGCCCAGCGGCCTCGGCAGCAGCAATGAGATCCACCCCGTGGCGCCCGGCGTCTTCGAGGGCTTCGGCCCGGCAAGCCGCGATCGCGTCGAGCTTTCCGCAGGCTGGCGCACGGCTCGCGCGCTGGGCCTTCGCGCGGTTCTTGCGCGCTCAGTCCAGCCGGCGCTCCACGTCCTCGTGGAACCGCGCCGCGCACCATTCGCTCGCCCCCAGCAACAGGTCGTCCTGCGCGCCCGAGGCCAGCGTCGACTGGATCGACGCGGCCAGCGCGAAGTCCTCGTCCAGCGCGCCCCAGAAGGACTCGACGTTGCGCCGCCAGTGCCGCTCGGCTTTCTCGGTGGCCGGCGGCTCGGGAACCAGGGTGACGCCGATCACGGTGCAGCGGTCCACCGCCTCGGGCAGCACGGTGAAGAGATTGGCGTGGTCGCCCTCGTGCAGCACGAAGGTGCAGGGAAAGAAGCAGTAGATGATGTTCGCATGGCGCGACAGGTCCCAGCTCGCGCGCGGTTGTTCTCGAAGTCGCACGATCGACCGCTTGGGCAGGAAGAGCCTGTGGTGCGGGCCGTCGTGGTCGGCGATCGTGAGGTTGTCGAAGAAGAGTTCCGCGATGGTCGTCCGGTGCGCGTACTGGAAGTGGTAGGTCTCCAGGTTGCCCTCGAAGGGCAGCTTCCAGTTCGCGGCGCACTCGAAGCGCCGCTCGAAGAACGGCACCCATCCGTCGTATCCGAAGCCGCGCAGGTCGTCGGCGAAGCGGCCCAGCCGCGTCGTGATGTCCAGGGGCGCCTCGCCCGGCCGCACCGGACGCGGCACCACCCACACCAGGCCCAGCGCCTGCGCCACCGGCACGCGCGCAAGCGCGCATTCGGACGCCGGCGCGTGCGGGAAGTCGGCCTCGTGCGGCCGGCCGCGCAAGGCGCCGTCCAGGCCGTAGGTCCAGCTGTGGTAGGGACAGACGACCGCCCGGCGCACGGACGCCCCCGGATCGGCGAGCCGGGCGCCGCGATGGCGGCATGCGTTCACGAAGGCGTTCAACGTCCCATCGGCATCGCGGGTCAGCAGCAGCGGCAGCCCGGCGACATCCAGCGCGAGCGTCTCGCCGGGCTGCGCCAGCATCGCGGCCGGGGCGACCGCCACGGGGTGCTCGCGCACGATGCAGGCACGCTCCCGCTCGAAGCGCGCCGGGTCCAGGTAGCGGGCCCGCGGACTGCGCGACGGCGCACCGCGCTCGCTGGTGCCCTCGTCGATATGCCGCAACGCGCGCAGCGCGAGGGCGACCTGGTCCGCATGGCGCATCCCGTCTCCTGTCGTTCCGGCGGCTCGGGCACCCCGCCGGCGGGGCCCTTGCCCTCCCCACGGCAAGCATACCGGCCGACGGCGCGATCCGGCCAAGGCGGCTTGGCGGTTCCCCTACGCCTGCCGTCGGCGCAGAATCGGCGACATGCTCGGCTCATCCACAGGAGCTCGGATCATGGACACGTACCTCGGAAGCCCGGTTCGCCGCCACCTGCTGCGCGCCGCCCCCGGATCCCTGCTCTGGGCCTTGGCCGGCGGCTTGGCCGCGCCCCGCGTCGCGATGGCGCAACCCGTGGAGCGCGGCGCCATCCCCGAAGTCGACCGCGTCTCGGTGCGGGTCGTCACCGACTCGTACCACCATGCCTTCGAGCCCTCCCGCACCCAGGGCGACCTGCGCATCGATCGGCTCGGCAGCACCCTCGGCCGCAACACGCCGCCCCGCACGCTGCAGAACGAATGGGGACTGTCGTTGCACCTGGAGAGCGCACGTGGCGCCGAGGTGCGCAACGTCCTGATCGACTTCGGCTTCACGCCGCAGACCCTGCTGTCGAACCTGGAGATCGCCGGCGTCGACCCTTCGCGCCTGGACGCGCTGGTGCTGTCGCACGGGCACTATGACCACTTCGGCGGATTGGTCGGCTTTCTCACGGCGCACAAGGCGCGGCTCAAGTCCGGCCTGCCCTTCTTCTTGGGCGGCGAGGAATGCTTCTGCACCCGCGAAGCCGGCATCGGCGCGGGCGTGGGCGATTTCGGTGCGCTGGACCGCAAGGCGATCGACGACGCGGGCCTCAAGGTCGTGATCGCCGAGCGACCGGCCTTGATCGGCGGGCACGCCTTCACCACCGGCAGCGGCATCCCGAGATCGAGCTTCGAGCGGGTGTTGTCACCCACCCGCATGGCCGTCGGCGTGCGCGATGGCGTGGGCTGCTTTCCCGACCGGCTGCCCGCCGACAAGCGCGCCGCGACGACGCTGGTCCCCGACGACTTCGAACACGAGCAAGCGACGGCCTTCAACCTGCGGGGCAAGGGGCTGGTGGTGCTGACCTCGTGCGGCCACCGGGGCGTCGTGAACTCGGTGCGCGCGGCTCAGCGCGCCAGCGGGGTCGACAAGGTCCACGCGGTGCTGGGCGGCTTCCACCTCGCCCCTCACCCCGTCGACTACCTGCGCCAGACGGCGGCGGCGCTGCGCGAGATCAACCCGGACTGGCTGATTCCGATGCACTGCAGCGGCGAGCCCTTCATCGCCGTCGCGCAGCAGGAGATGGGCGAGCGCGTGGTCCGGTCGTCGACCGGCACGCGCTTCACCTTCGGGGCCTGAGGGGCGCCCCGACGCTCAGCGCCGCTGCGCGCCGAAGCGGCCGCGCCACGACTGAAGGCGCGACAGCGCGTCGAAGCGCGCCGCCTGCGGCACGCGCGACACCAGCCACGGAATGGCGACCGCCAGCAGCGCCAGGTCGTCGGCCCAGCCGACCACCGGCAGGAAGTCGGTGATCGCGTCCACCGGGCTCAGCACATAAAGCGCCAGCAGCATCACGCCCGCCTTCACCACCGGCGGCGTGGCCGGATGTCGCAAGGAAAGCAGCAGCACCAGGGCGTCGCCGCGCAGCGTGCGGAGCAGTCGAACCAGCTTGCGGAACATCGAGGCGTCCTCCCGGCGGCCCGTCGGGTGCGGGCACCCCCACGATATGCGACCGATCGGGGCGGCTTCAACCGTCACGTCCGCCACGTCAGGGCCAAGCCTTGCCCGTCGACGACAGCGGGCCACGCCTGCAACGGCGCGGTTGACCTCGATCAACAGCAGGCCGGATCGGACTGGTGGGGAATGGCGGCTGCCGATAGGATTGTAGATGCACACCATCTACATCTTAAGCCATCGCCCGTCACCGGAGCCCGAATGAACGTCACCACGCAAGCCCGTACCCACGCCACCGTCGACGTGCGCACCATCGCGCCGCGCGAGCGCCACGCACTGATCTTCTCGACCTTCGCCAAGCTGCCGGTGGGCGGCGCGATGGAGCTCGTCAACGACCACGACCACGACCCGCGCCCGCTGCGCCACCACTTCGAGGCGGAGCTGCCCGGTCTTTTCGGATGGGAGTACCTGGAGCAAGGTCCCGACATCTGGCGCGTGCGCATCGCCCGCCAGGAGCCCAAGGGCAACTGTTGCGGTGGATGCGGCGGCGGCGGGCACTGAGGCTGCACCGCGGGCGACCAGCCCGGCGCACCTGCCGGTCCCGCGCACCAGCCGGCCCGGCCCACCCGATCGTCGTTCAGCGCACCAGCTGGTTGATCTCGATGATCGGCATCAGCACGGCCAGCACGATCAGCAGCACGATCCCGCCCATCGCCAGGATCAGCACCGGCTCCAGGAGCGACGTGAGCGTCATGGCGCGCCGCTCCACGTCCTGCGACTGACCGGCGGCCGCCCGCTCCAGCATCTCGGGCAAGTTGCCGGTCGACTCGCCGCTGGCGATCAGGTGCACCAGCACCGGTGGAAAGAGCCCTTGCGCCGCCAGCGCGCGCGACAGTGGCGCGCCTTCGCGCACCCGACTGATGGCGTCCTGCACGTTGGCGCGCATGGCGCCGTTGGTGAGCGTGGCCGCCCCGGCCTCAAGTGCGCGCAGCAAGGGCACGCCGCTGCCCACCAGGATCGCCAGCGTGCTGGAAAAGCGCGCGGTGTTGACGCCGCGCACCAGCCGCCCGAACACCGGCGCCCGCAGCAGCCAGCGGTGCCAGCGCAGCCGCAAGGTCTCGTCGCGCAGCGCCAGGCGCGCCGCCACCAGCGCTGCGCCCGCCACCAGCAGCAAGAGCCACCCCCAGGCACGCAGGAAGTCCGAGATCGCGATCATCGCCACGGTCAGGAAGGGCAGCGCCTGCTTGGTCTGCTGGAACACGCCCACCACCTGCGGCACCACGTAGGTCAGCAAGCCCACGATGACGCCGAAGGCCACCACCGTGACGATGGCCGGATAGATGAAGGCCATGCCGACCTTCTGCGCCAAGGCGCTGCGCCCTTCGATGTAGTCGGCCAGCTTGCCCATCACGCGGCCCAGGTCGCCGGAGGCTTCGCCTGCGGCCACCAGTGCCCGGTAGACCTCGGGGAAGTCGCGCTTGTAGCGGCCGAGCGCCTCGGCGAACGAATGCCCGGCCACCACTTCGCTGCGCACCGCGGCGAAGCGTTCGCGCACCACGGGCCGCTCGGCCTGGTCCATCACCGCGCCCAGGGCCTGCTCCAGCGGCAGCCGTGCCAGCAGCAGGCTCGCCAGCTGGCGCGTGGCCAAGGCCAGGTCCGCGTTCTTCAGGCGCCGCCCGAAGGCCGCGCGCGATCCGCTCAGCGCGGCCGCGTCGTCCAGCTGCGCCACCGACAACGGCATCAGCCCGCGCTCCTTCAGCAGCCCGCGGGCCTGCCGCGCGCTGTCGGCGTCCAGGATGCCGCGCTCGAGCTTGCCCGAGGCGGCGGCAGCTTCGAAGCGGTAGGCGGGCACGGCGCGTGTCGTCCGCTCAGTCGCGCGTCACGCGGATCACCTCGTCCAGCGAGGTGGTGCCGTTCTCCACCCAGCGCTGGCCGTCGGTTCGCATGGTGACCATGCCGGCCGCTTCGGCCGCCGCGAAGATGGTCTGCTCGCTGGCGCCGGAATGCACCAGCGAGCGGATCTTGTCGTCCACCACGAGCAGCTCGTAGATGCCGGTGCGGCCGGTGAAGCCGGTGCGGTTGCACGCCGCGCACCCCACCGGGCGCCAGCCGCGCGTCACCGGGTCGGGCTGGCGGCACTGCGGACAGAGCCTGCGCACCAGCCGCTGCGCCGCCACGCCCAGCAGCGACGACGACAGCAGGAACGGTTCGACGCCCATGTCGATCAGACGCGTCACCGCGCTGACCGAGTCGTTGGTGTGCAACGTCGCCAGCACCAGGTGGCCGGTCAGCGAGGCTTGCACCGCGATCTGCGCGGTCTCCAGGTCGCGGATCTCGCCGATCATCACCACGTCCGGGTCCTGGCGCAGGATGGCGCGCAGGGCTTTGCCGAAACTCATGTCGATGCGGGCGTTGACCTGGGTCTGGCCGATGCCTTCCAGGTCGTACTCGATCGGGTCTTCCACCGTGAGGATGTTGGTGGTGGAGGAGTCCAGCCGCCCCAGCGCCGCGTACAGCGTGGTGGTCTTGCCGCTGCCCGTGGGGCCGGTGACCAGCACGATGCCGTGCGGCTGGTGCACCAGCCGGTCGAACTTGGCGAGCGTGGCCTGCCCCATGCCCAGCTTGCCCAGGTCCAGCCGGCCGGCTTCCTTGTCCAGCAGACGCAGCACCGCGCGTTCGCCGTGGCCGGTGGGCAGCGTCGACACGCGCACGTCCACCGGCTTGCCGCCGATGCGCAGCGTGATGCGACCATCCTGCGGCAGGCGCTTTTCCGCGATGTCCAGGCTCGCCATGATCTTGATGCGGCTGATCAGCGCGGCGTGCAGCTCGCGCCGGGGCCGCACCACGTCGCGCAGCGTGCCGTCGACGCGGAAGCGCACCAGGGAGCTCGTCTCGTAGGCCTCGATGTGGATGTCCGACGCGCCGTCGCGCGAGGCCTGCGTCAGCAGCGCGTTGATCATGCGGATGATCGGCGCGTCGTCCTCCGCTTCCAGCAGGTCCTCGATCTCGGGGATGTCCTGCATCAGCCGCGACAGGTCCAGGTCGCTTTCCACCTCGCCCACCACGGACGCGGCCGAGCCCTCGTGCTGCGCGTAGGCGCGCTGGATGGCCGCCGACAGCTCCTCGGAGGACTTGCGCACCGGCGAGATGCGCAGCGGCACGCTGCGCGCCAGCTCGGCCAGCGCCGAGGGCGGCGTGTCGTCGTCGAACCAGACTTCGAGCAGGTCGCCTTCCTGCTGCGCGACGAGCAGCTTCTGCGCACGCGCGAAGGCATAGGGCACGTAGCGGGACGGGGAGACGGTGGCCATGGGGCTGTAGGGTGCTCGGTGGTGCTGCGTGGTGCTGCCCAGTCTAGTGCGAACTAGTTCGGCGAGCCGCCGCCCGGCACCGGTGCGCCGCGACCGTCGATCGGCGTGATGTCGAAGGCCCGTCCGGCGGGTGCGCCACCGCCCGCGCCGTCGGCGCCGACCGAGCCGACCGCGGAAGCTGGGGCGGAGTCGGCGGCGGGCGGCCGGCCGATGTACACCTCATTGGGCGCGGTCTGCACCGCGCCCGGCCCGACCTGCCTGGGGCCGGTCGCCGCGGCCCCGGCCAGCTCCGCAGCCGACGGAACGGGCCGCCCGGCGGCCGGCACGGCGCCCGGCGCCTGCGAAGACGGCGTGCCGGGCAGGCGCATGCCCGGCTCGGGCGTGCTTGGCGGCAGCACCTCCGGGCCCACCGGCATCGGCACCGGCAGCGACTCCCGGATCGGCGCGTTGACGCGCGTGGAAGTGTCGATGTCGGGCGCGAGGCTGGCCGGTCCGGGTCGGCGGCCATCGGCGCCCGCGGCCGGCGTGCGCGGATCGTTGGGACGGGGCGGCATCGCCGGCAGCGGCGACGGCGGGAATTCCGGAAGCGCCCAGTGCTGCGGCAGCCGCGAATCGCCTTGCAGTTGCCGGACGTAGTCGTAGCGATCGGAGGTCAGCGAATGGGTCGCGTCGGCGCTGCGCAGCACCACCGGCCGCAGGAAGACCAGCAGGTTGGTCTTGACGCGGCGGCGCGTGTCGTAGCGGAAGAGCTGCCCCAGCACCGGGATGTCGCCCAGCCCCGGCACCTTGTTGACGCCGCCCTCGACGCGCTCCTCGATCAGCCCGCCCAGCACGATGATCTGGCCGTCGTCGACCAGCACGTTGGACTCGATGGCGCGGCGGTTGGTGATCAGGCCCTGCTGCAGCGTGCGGTCCTGCACGCTGGAGACTTCCTGGAAGATGCGCAGCGTGACGGTGCCGCCTTCGGACACCTGCGGCCGCACCCGCAGCGTCGTGCCCACGTCGCGCCGCTCGATCGTCTGGAACGGGTTGGTGGCGCCCACTGCGGCCGAGGTGAACGAGCCCGTGATGAACGGCACGTTCTGGCCGATGATGATGCGGGCCTCCTCGTTGTCCAGCGTCAGCAGGTTCGGCGTGGCCAGGATGTTGGCGCGGGCGTCGGTTTCCAGCGCGCGGGCCAGCAACGGAATGTTCAGGATCGGGTTGCCGCCGTTGACGCCCGGGATCGTGATCGCCCCGTTGACGATGCCGAGGTTCAGGCCCTGGCCGATGCTCGTCGGGTTTTGCGTCACGCCCAGGATGTTGGCGTTCTGGGCGCTGGGCAGGTTGGTGCCGCCGAACACGTTGGCGCTGTTGCGCCCCAGGCCGCTCAACGCCTGGAACTGGATGCCGAATTCGGCGGCGCGCTCGGCCGTCACCTCGACGATCAGGCTCTCGATGTAAACCTGCGCGCGGCGCGCGTCGAGCTTGTCGATCACGCTGCGCAGGTTGCGGTAGATCGAGTCGGGCGCCGTGATGATGAGCGAATTGGTGGACGGGTCGGCCGCGATCACCGCGCCGCCGGCCGTGAAGGTGACCGGGCCGGTCGTCTGCGGACCGGACGTGGACAAGGGCGCCGTGGTCTGCGTCGATGCGCCGGTGGTGCCACCGAAGCCCCCCGTGGTGCCGCCGAATCCGCCGGCCGTGCCGCCGAAGGCGCCCGTGGTGCCGCCGACGCCGAAGCCGGGCGTGGCCGCGGACAGCGCGCCCGCCACGTTGGTGCTGCCACCCGCGCCGCCCTCGCCCGCCAGCACGCCGCGAAGCACCTGCGCCAGCCGCACCGCCTCGGCGTTGCGCAGGTACACCACGTTGATGTTGCCGGGCTGCGAGGTGGGCTGATCCAGGCGCGCGAGCAGGCTCTTGGCCAGGTTCAGCCGCGCCGGGCTGCCCGAGCGGATCAGCACCGAATTGGTCCGCGGGTCGGCCAGCACCGACACCCGCTGTCCGGGGTCCACCGCCGCGCCGGGCACGCCGGCCGCGCCGCCCGGCCCGGCGTCCAGCAGCCGGTTGAGCGTGGCCGCCAGTTCCGTGGCCAGGCCGTTGCGCACCGGCACCAGTTCGACCTCGTTGGTCGAGGGCGCATCCAGCGACGCGATGATCCGCGCGATCCGCTGCATGTTCGCGGCGTAATCGGTGATCACCAACGAGTTGTTGTTCGGATAGGCGCTGATCGTGTTGTTCGGCGAGATCAGCGGGCGCAGCACGTTGACCAGGTTGGTCGCGCTCTCGTAGTTCAGCCGGAAGATCTGCGTGATCACGCCTTCGCCGCGGCCGGTGGGCCCCACGCCCACCGGGCCGGGCTGCAGCTTGGCGTCGGCCTCCGGCACCACCCGCACCAGCCCGCCGCTCTCGACCACCGCGAAGCCCTGCAGCCGCAGCGCCGACTGCAGCAGGTCGTACGCCTGCGCGCGCGTCACGGGCCGTGGCGTCTCCAGCGTCAGCTTGCCGCGCACGCGCGGATCGATCACGAAGGTGCGGCCCAGCAGGTGGCCGAAGGCGCCGACCACCGAGTCGATGTCGGCTTCCTTGAAGTTCAGCGTGATCGGATCGTCGCCCCGCGTGGCCTGGGCTTGCACGGCCGGCAAGCCCGTGGCGACCAGGACGCCGAGCGCGAGCGAAATCAGCAGCGCGCGCAAGGTCAAGCTCCTATTCTGATGATGGTGCGCTCGCCGTCGCGACGACCGACGAGGCCGAGCAAAGGCGCCAACTGCGGCCGCTGGGGCGGATCCGCGATGGCGCTGCCGGTGAATCTCAATCCTTGTGCCGGTGTCCAGGTGCCGTTGCCATCCAGCTGCAACGGGCCGACCAACGTGGACATGACCACGGTCGCGCGGCCGGCCGTCCCATCGACCTGGACCCGGTAGGCGCCCAGCGGCTTGACGGGCGACAACGCCGATGCGACGTCGCGCAGCTCGATCGTGGCGCGGCCCTCGAACCCGGTCCGGCGCACCGTGAACGGCTCCCAGGCCAGGGTCAGCGCGCCGGTCGGCTGCACCGTGTTCCACGGCGACCCCATCCGGTCCAGCCGCACGGCCGGCAGCGCCAGCGCACCGGCGCTGCCGCGCACCTCGCCCAGCGATCCGGACAGCTTGAGCGGCTCGCGCATGCCGTCGATGGTCACGACGGCGTCGAGCATGCCCACCAGCAACGGCAGCGCCGACAGCTTCCACTGCAAGGTGCCGGGGATGGCCACGCCGTCGAGCGCCGTCGGGCCTTCGGCCGCCGCGGACGGGTCGGCCAGCACCACGCGGCCACGACCGTTCCACAGCGTGCCCTCGGCCTGCGCCAGCCGCAGCCGGCCGCCGGTGGCACGCGATACGGCCAGGTCGGCCCAACCCGCGGGCGGCGCCGCCATCACGACGATCACGATGCCCAGGAGCACCGCCAACAGCAGCTGCCACCAGGGCACCGGCAGCGAGATGCCGCGCGGCAGGCGTGCTGCGTTCATTTCGGGGCTCCGTCGGGGCCGGGCTCGGCGGCATCGAACGTGACGCTGGCGCGGACGCGGCCGTTGCCGCCCGGCGCCGCGGCCGGCGGCTGTCCCAGCGCGACCGGTGGCGGACCGGACGCCTGCCCGCCCGCGCCCGTTCGGCTGACGGCGACTTGGGCCACACGCAGCCGCAACGTGCGCTGCACGCCGTCCAACCAGCCCAGCCAGGTGCCGAAGGGCACGTCATCGAATTGCATCTCGATCCGGCCCCCCTCGGCCTGGACCTTGGCGAGGTTGCCGCGCAGTCCTGCAGCGCCCGCCGATCGTTCGAGTTCGTCGCGGACCTGGGCCGGCGGGATCCGCGCGCCGCGCGCACTGCCCAGCCGCTTGGCCTCGGCGGACAACGTGTCCATCTGGCCCAGTTGCGTGCGCAGCTCGGGAAGCTCCCTGGCCAGCCGTGCGCGGGCGCTCAGCGCGGGATCGATCAGCAGGCCCCACACCAGCCCGACCGCCAACACCACCGTCGCGATCGACACCATGCGACGCTCGCGGCCGGACATGGCCTGCCAGCGCTGCGCCAGCGCCCCGAAGCCGCGTGGGACGCCGATGCCGGACCCCAATCGGGCGCTCATGACTTCACCGTCACGACGGCGACCGGCTCGCGGCCCGATTCGAAGCGCACCGTGAGCCCGGCGGCCGTCGCGTCCGTGCGCAAGCGGTCGCGGGCCGTTTCTTCGGCGAAGCCTGCGGACAGCCGCACGCGCAACGTCCCCTCGCGCCATTCCGCCGAGGTGATCGCATCGTCCGCGCGCGGGCCCAACGCCTGCGCGAAGCGGGCAAGCAAGGGCACGAAGTCGTCGGGCGCCGCGCTGCCCTGCTGAGCGCGGAGCGTGGCCACTTGTCGTCGCATCTGCAGCACCGGGTCCACCACGACGGTGGCCGTCGGCACCGCCTCACGGAACTCGGCTTCGAGCGCGGCCCGCAACTCGGCATGCTCTCGCGCCATCCGCATCCAGTGCAGGTTCAAGCCGATCACCGCGGCCAGCACGCAGGCGGCCGCCAGGCCCGCGGCCCAGCGCATCTGACGCCATTCCAGTCGACCCAGGCGCGTGGCCCGCAGACGGCCGCGCAGCGGCGCGAGCAATTCGACGGGCGCGGGCACCGGCGGCGCCAGCGGCTCGATGCTGGCGCGCAGGCCCAGGTGCTGCGCCGCGCGCGTCGCCGGCTCGCGCCAGTCCTCGTTCTCGATCAGCACGCGCAGCGGCGTCTGCGCCGATGCCGGGCCGCGCCAGGTGGCCTGCATCAACGCGACGATCGCGGCCTCGCGCGCGGCGGTGTCCGGGCCGGCCGGCCAACCGATGGCGTCGAGCTCGCCCTGGCGGAGCGCGAGCCCGTCGTGCACGCAGGCCAGCGTGCGGCCTTCGGCGGCCAGCGGCAGCGAAAGCGATGCGGGCCACACGGCCAGCACCGCCACGCCACGCTTCTCGAAGGACTGCACCACCGCTTCCAGCCAGCCCCGGTCGCACGCCGCCACCAGGCGCGTGCCGGCGTCGTCCAGCTGCGGCCCCAGTGCCAGCACGCACGAGGCCGGATCCTGCAGCAGCATGTCCTCCACCGCGTTGGGAAGCGCTTGCGCCAGCTTGGCGCCCGACAGCGGGGGCAGCTTGGGGGTGAGCAGCACGGTGTCGCGGGCGTCCACCAGCAACACGGCGGTGCGGCGTTGGGCCAGCGTTTCGATGGAGGCGTCCTGGCGCACCCAAGCGCCGCCTTCGCCGCGCACGAAGCAGGGCAGCCGTGCCTCAGGGGCCGGCAGCGAGCGGCCATCCCCGCGGGGCGGCAGCCAGACGAGCGCGTTCGCGCGTTTCAGTATCGGTCCTGCCATACGACTTCAACGGGCTGTCCGGGGCCTGTTCGCCGCAACAGGGTGTCCGTGCGCGAGACGACTCGCTCGTAGCGTATCACCCCACGCAGGAGGAAATGATCGGAGACGACCGACCATTGGTTGGCGTCCAGCCCTTGCGGATCGGCGAGCGCGTTGGCCGCATCGGACGTGCTCTTGAAGAAGCTCTGTCGCGTGCGTTGCTCGACCATCGCTCGGGCACGGGCCAGGTTGCCTTCCAGCGACGGCACGCGCGCGGCGATCACTTCGGCCGGCGCGGTGTTGACGTTGACCTTGGTGAAGCCGGACCGCAACGGAAGGAAAATCGCGAAGGGCTCCAGCGCGCCGATCGTCTCGTCGTCGAAGCCGGGAAGCTCGCGCAGGTCGGCCAGCCGCTTCATCGGCAACGCCGTCGGTTGCACGCCAGCCGGCGGCGCCGCGGCCAGCAGCCGCGCGGCGAGTTGCTCGGCCAGCGCGGACGACTTGCCCAACAGCTCGAGCAGCCGCCCGAAGGCCTCGACCTCCGCGGGTTGCCGCATACCACCCACCACCAAATTGTTGAGGTTCAAGAATCCCTGCGCATCGAAGATCTGTCCCGCCAGCATCGCCGGCGCCCTGCCGCGGTCGTCGATCCGGCCGCCTGCGGTCACCGTCTCGTCCAGCTTGGTGTCGGCGACCGGCGTGGCCCACGGCTCACCGAGCCAGTCGGTGTTGCTCCCGCGAAGATCGTTGGCCAGGATCACCCGGGCCCAATCGATCGCCGCCCGCTCGATCCAGCGCGTCTGCGCCAGCGCCAATCGGTTCTCGATCGAACGCACCGCCACGTGCTCGCGCCAGAACAGGCCCGAGACGATCACCGTGGCGAGCGACACGATCAGCAGCACCGTGACGATCGCCGCGCCGTGCTGCCCGCGTCGGCTCCACCGTCCGCGCGCGGCAGGCGCAGGCTCCACACCGCATCTGGCCATCAGTCGGTCACCGGGAAGACACGCACGAAGCGTTGACCGTCACGCCGCAGCAGGATCATCTCGATGCCGGTCACTTCGACGGCCGCCGCGGCGTTCTCGGCCGCCGCCCGCGCCGCCTCCACGGCCTGGGCCGTCGCAGCGCTCGGACCGGTCGCGCCTTGAGGGCCTTGCGGGCCTTGCGCCCCCTGCGCGCCGGGTACGCCCGGCGCGCCACTGGCCGGGGGTTGCGCCGTCGGTGCCGCAGCCGCGGCCACCGCTTGCGCCGCCGCCAAGGTGGCGGGATCGGCCCAACCACGCTGCCTCACCCAGGCGCGATACTGGACGGCGGCCACATCCGCCAGCAACGGCTGCCAGACGAGCGGCGCATTCGACAGCGGCAGTGCATTCACGGCCGCGCCAGCGACCGCATCCATGCCCTGGAGGCCGCCGAGGGCGCCACCCGCCGAGCCGCCCGAGCCACCGCCAATCTGATCGACCCCGGACGGCGTGCCCAGCAACGCGCCGAAGCCGCGTTCCAGGCGACCGTCGCGCACGCGATAGGCGACCCGCTCGACCCGCGTCGAGTCCAGCGCGCCGCCCCCTTCGCGCAGCAGTTCCAGCGTCACGACGCCATCGGCCACCGCGAAGGACACCGGTCGGCGCTGCAACCGCATCAGCCGCACCGGCCACGAGCGGCGCAGGTCCTCGTCGATCTGCGAGAACGCGACGGTCAAGGCGCGCAGGTCGTCGGAATAGGCCGTGATGCGATCACGCGCCGACAGCACGGCTTCCAGACCGCGCCAGCCGATCACGGCCAGCACCGCCAGCAGTGCGCAGGCCACGAGCACTTCGAGCAGCGTGAAACCCCGCGCGGCGCGCCTCATCGCAGGTTGGTCGCGAAGCCGACCAGCCGGGCCAGCCGGTTGGTGGTGGCGCCATCGGGCAGCAACGCGACCACGGAGACTTCCACGCGTCGGAAGAACGGGTTGGGCGTGGCGAAGACCTCTTCGTCGCAACGCATCACCACGTCACCTTGCGGGCACTCGAAGCTGCGTCGTCCGACGGCCGGGAACTCCTGCGTCACCCGCAGCTGGGCCAGCCGATTCTCGGCGCTCCATTGCGCCACGGCCCGCAGCCTCAGATCGCTCATGCTCTGCGTGAGCGAACCGGCCGCACGCGTGGCCGCCATCAGCGCCACCGCGGCGATCGTCAACGCCACCAGCACTTCGATCAACGTGAAGCCGCGCGAAGGTGCCAAGACGCGAAGGGTCGGGACGGGCCGGTTCATCGGACCTCGAAGGCGCCCAAGCCGTTGGCCGCGATCGCCACCGTATCGGCGTCGCGTGACAAGCGCAGGACGAAGGGGATGTCGACGGCGTCGCGCCCGAACTCCACGACGGGACGGCCGTCGGCGCGCTCGATGCGCACGCGCGTGGGCTGCTCCCAGGCGCGCTCTCGCAGGTCGCGGTCAGCGATCGGCCGCCACTGGCGGTCCTGCCGGATCAGGAAGCGGTAGCGCGCGCTGTCGACTTCGAAGCGGATGGGCGCGCCCAGCACCTGGGCCTCCTCGCGGGCCAGCGACAACAGCTGGGCCACGCGCTCGGCCTCGAAGCGCAGGGCCCGTTCGGCACTGCCCGTGCCGCCCAGGGACAGCATCGACAGGATGACGCCGGCCACGACGATCGTGACCAGCAGCTCGATCAGCGTGAAGCCGCGTGCCGCGGCGCGACGGCCGCGGGCCGCGCGCATCAGAGTTGCCAGGACCCGATGTCGGCGTCCGTGCCCTGCCCTCCGGCCTGTCCATCGGCGCCGAAGCTGAACACGTCGATCTCGCCGTTCAGCCCGGGGTTCAGGTACTGGTACGGCTTGCCCCACGGATCGGTGGGCAGCCGATCGAGATACTGCTTCCAGTTGTTCGGCACCGGCTGCGTGGCGGGGCGCGTGACCAACGCCTGCAGGCCTTGCTCGGTGCTCGGATAGCGCTGGTTGTCCAGCCGGTAGAGCTTGAGCGCCTGCACCACGGCGGCCAGGTCCTGGCGTGCCGCGACCGCGCGCGCCTCGTCGGGCCGGCTCATCACGCGGGGCACCACCAGCGCGGCCAGCACGCCCAGGATCACGATCACCACCATGATCTCGATCAGCGTGAAGCCGCCCGCGCGGCGAGCGCGGGTCGGCCGGCGTCGCGGCTGCGCACCGCTGCCGTTCGTCTGCATGCTTTTCTCCATCCCCAAGGGCGGTCGGTATCATAGCAACCGCCCGCCCCCTCCCCGGTACCCTCCCAAGCCGCTCGATGCGCGCAGCCTCGCCGTCCGTCCGGATCCTGACCCTCGCGCTCGCCACGTCGCTGTCGGCGGTCGTCACGTGGTGGACGCTGCAATTGACTGCGCCGCGGCCGGCCGTCGCCCCGGCGGCTTCCGCCGGTGAGGGCGCGGCCTTCGTCGACCTCGCCTCGGCTGCGCGGCTCTTCGGTGGCACGGCGCCTGCCGCCGGCCAGGCGGCCGCGGGCCCGCCTCCAGGCATCCAGGTCCTGGGGATCGCCTCGTCACGCCGCGGCGCCAGCGTGGTGCTGCTCGTCGAGGGCCAGCCTGCGCGCGCCGCCGCGGTCGGCGACACCCTCCCCGGCGGCCTCAAGGTGATCGCGGTCCGCCCCGATGCGGTCGTCCTGGAACGGGACGGCAGCCGCTTCGAGGCACCCGCGCCGGCCCGCTCGTCCACCGACATCCTCACCGCCGGCGCCCGTGCCGCCGCCGCTTCCGGCGCATCGGCGGCCCCGGTCGGCGCGGCCCCGGTCGGCGCGGCCCCGTTCGGGGCAGCCGCGGGCAGCCTGCCGGGCACTGCGTATCCCGGTGGCCTGCCGTCCGTGGGAGGGCCGGTCCCGCCGCCCCCCTCGATCGCCAGCCCGAACGCGCCCTCCGTGGCGCCACCGCCGCAGCCGATCGCGCCGGCGCCGGTCACCGGCTTCCCAGGCTCGTCCAACACCGGTCAGGACGACAGTCCGGGCGGCGGCCCGCGCGGCTTCGGCGGCTGATGCCCGGAGCGTCTCCGGCTCGCAGTCCGCAACGAAAGCTGTCGAACCGACGCGTGCGCGACTAGAATCCCGCGTCTGCCCGCCGCACCGCTTCCGCCACGCCTTCCGTGATCACCGCCGGGCCCAGCGCCCTCGTCCCACCGCGCAAGTCCTTCCGCGCGACGCAGTTCGAGCTGCGTGAAGCCGCCATCCTCGACGCCGCGGGCGGCCTCCTGGCCCGGGTCGGCTACGAAGCCATGTCGATGGACGAGATCGCGGCCGAGGTCGGCATCGCCAAGGGCAGCCTGTACCGCCACTTCGCCTCCAAGGAACGGCTGGCGGCGGCGGTGCTGCTGCGGCTGGCCGCCCGGACGCGCGACCGGCTGGACGCGCTCACGATCGAAGCGACCTCGCCACTGGCGCGGCTGCGGGCGTTGGTCGCGTGGGCGCTGCACCAGCGGCTGGCGGGCGCGGTGCCGCTGCTGGCCTCCACCAGCCCGGCATTGCGGCACGCCCTGGAGCACGACCCCCACTACGAGGCGGCCATGGGTGAACTGTCGGCGGGCCTGTCGGCCTGCATCGCGCAGGCCAAGGCCGCTGGCGAACTCCGGGCCGACCTGCAGGACGACTTCGTGCTGTGCAGCCTGCACGCGCGCTGCTGCGACCCGGCGCTGGACCTGCTGCGCGCCCGCTGCGCGCTGACGGACACCGAGCTCGTCGATCACCTGGTGTCGGGCTGCTTCGACGGCCTGGCCGCCGCGCCGCGCCGCGCCGACCCCGGCTAGCCGCGCTGCCCCGGCTCGGCGGTCGCCCGCCGGCCGCCCCCGCTCGCGCGTTATCCTCCGTCCTTTCCTTCCTGCGCTGACACGATGCGGCAATACCACGAGCTGATGCGGCACGTGCTGGACCACGGCACCCAGAAGATGGACCGCACGGGCACCGGCACGCGCTCGGTGTTCGGCTGGCAGATGCGCTTCCCGCTGGCCGAGGGCTTCCCCTTGGTGACCACCAAGAAGCTCCACCTGAAGTCGATCGTCCACGAGTTGCTGTGGTTCCTGTCGGGCTCGACCAACGTGGCGTACCTCAAGGCCAACGGCGTCAGCATCTGGGACGAGTGGGCCGACGACCAGGGCGAGCTCGGGCCGGTGTACGGCCATCAGTGGCGCAGCTGGCCGACCCCCGACGGCGCCGCCATCGACCAGATCAGCGAGGTGCTGGACCGCATCCGCAAGGACCCGGATTCGCGCCGGTTGATCGTGTCGGCCTGGAACGTGGCCGAGATCCCGAAGATGGCGCTGGCGCCTTGCCACGCGCTCTTCCAGTTCTACGTGGCCGACGGCCGGCTGTCCTGCCAGCTCTACCAGCGCAGCGCGGACATCTTCCTGGGTGTGCCCTTCAACATCGCGTCCTACGCGTTGCTGACGCACCTGGTGGCGCACCAGTGCGACTTGCAGGTGGGCGATTTCGTCTGGACGGGCGGCGACTGCCATCTCTACCTGAACCACCTGGACCAGGCGCGCGAGCAACTCTCGCGCGATCCTCATCCGCTGCCGCGCCTGGCCCTGAACCGCAAGCCCCCGACGATCTTCGACTACCGGTACGAGGACATCGAGATCACCGGCTACCAGGCGCACCCGCACATCAAGGCGCCGGTGGCCGTCTGAACGCGACGCCCCGCGCCATGCCACGCCTCACGATCATCGTCGCGCGCGCCCGCAACGGCGTCATCGGCCGCGACAACGCGCTGCCCTGGCACCTGCCCGAAGACCTGCGCCACTTCAAGCGCACCACGACGGGCCATGCGGTGCTGATGGGGCGGCGCACGCACGAATCCATCGGCCGGCCGCTGCCCGGGCGGCGCAACCTCGTCGTCTCGCGCACGCCGGGCTACGCGCCTGCCGGCGTCGAGGTCTTCGAATCGCTGCCGCAGGCGCTGCAGGCCTGCGCCACGGACGAAGAGGTCTTCGTGATCGGCGGCGCGCAGCTCTACGACGCCGCGCTGCCGCTGGCCGACCGCGCCATCGTCACCGAGATCGACATCGACGTCGATGGCGACGCACGCTTTCCGGCGCTGGACGCCGCACCTTTGCGCCAGCAATGGCGACAGGAATCCCGCGACGACGCCGTGTCGGCCGATGGCCTGCGCTACGCCATCGTCCATCACGCACGGCAACGCTGAAAGGAACACGCACCCCATGGCCGAGCTCTGGCTTGTTCGTCACGCGCAGGCGTCCTTCGGCACGGACGACTACGACCGGCTCTCCGAGCTCGGGCACCGGCAGTCCCGCTGGCTGGGGCAGTGGTTCGCCGACCGCGACATCGTGTTCGACCGCGTCGTCACCGGCAGCTTGCGGCGCCACCGCGAAACCCTGGCCGGCCTGCGCGAGGGCGGGCTGGGCGCGGCCGACGCGCAAGCGTACGCCGGCCTGAACGAATACGAAGCCGAGGTCCTGCTGCGTGCGCACCTGGGCGGCCAACCCTTGCCGCCGGCACCGGTCGACGGCGACCGCAGGCACCACTTCCGCCTGCTCCGCGAGGCGCTCGCCGGCTGGGCGGCCGGCAACCTGCAGTGCGACGCGCACCTGCCCTTCGACGCGTTCGCCCGGGGCGCGCGCGAGGCCTTGGCGCAGGCCACCCAACCCGGCGCCAAGCGCGTGCTGGTGGTCAGTTCGGGCGGTCCGATCTCGGCGCTGATCGCCGGCGTGCTGGGCGCGCCCGCGGCCGCCATGGTCGACCTCAACCTGCAGATGCGCAACACGGGCATCAGCGAGTTCGCCTTCGGTGGCAAGGCCATCCGCTGCGTGAGCTTCAACGGCGTCCCCCACCTGGATCTTCCGGAACGACGGGGCTTCGTCACGTACTCCTGACCGGGGCCGCCCGCCCGCCGCAGGCCGGGTTGACGCGCTCGCGCGCGCCTTTCAAACTCGGGTTTCATGCGCTGCGCTCCGCGAGGGCCGCGGCGCTTTTCATTTCAGGCAGGACTCGGATGAATCATGGCAACCGCAAGGCAGGGCTCGGCGACGCCGCGGCCAGCGTGATCGAGACCAGCATCCGCAACGTGTTCCCAGAGCTCGACCGGCGCAAGCGGCCGCCCGGCGAACGGCCTGCGCCGATGGCGTCCCAGCGCCGCCGCCGCCGCTCGGACCGCGACGGCCCGCGCTGATCACCAGACGCCGATCGACAGCCCCGCGGCCAGCGCCGCGCCCAGTTCGGCCGCGCGCGCCAGCGCCTCCGGGGCGATGACCTTCGGCGCCAGGATCGCCTCCGGCGTCTGCGCGTGCGTGCAGACGATCACCGGTTCGGCCACGGGCTTGAGCCGCCAGCCCTGCGCGATGCGGGCCAACTGGCGGGCGGCGCCCTGCCCGTCCGAGCCCGCCGCGACGATCGTCCCATAGGGCCGCCCCTCGATGCGACCCAGCGCGCCGTAGTAGCTGCGGTCGAAGAAGTCCTTGGCCATGCCGGACATGGCGGCCAGGTTCTCGGGCATGGCGAAGAGGTACCCGCTCGCGCCCAGCAGGTCCTGCGCGCCCGCGTCCTGGAAGCGCAGCAGGCGGGTGTCCACCTCCGGCTCGGCCGACGCCGCATCCGCGGCCGCCCCGGCCAGCGCCTGCGCCGCGCCGGTGGCCGAGTGCCACAGGATCAGCAGCCGCGGCTTCACTTGCCTTGCAGGTTGAACACCATCACGCCCTGGGCCGGCGAGGGCATGACGCCCAGGTACTGGCTGCCGAGGTTCGCGAGTTGGTGGCCCTCGTTGATGCGCCACTGCCACCGCTGCGTCACGATCGGCGTGTCGCCGCCGAAGCTCCCGGTGATGTCGGCCACCTCGCACGTGCCCGTCTTCCAGTCGTCGGGGATCGTGATGCGCGTGGCCCACATCTTCATCGCGTTGGTCGGGTCCTGGCGCGAAGTGACGATGCAGTACCAGCGCCCGTCATGTCGGTAGTAGCGGCCCAGGTTGGCGCCCTTGGGCTCGCCCACGAGCTTGCAGGGGCGGTTGTGGAACCCCTGCGCGATGGTCTCGTCGCTGGTGAGGTCCAGCAGCGGCAGCGTGGACTTGGAGGCACCGCAGAACAGCAGCCGGCGCTCGGAATCGACCGTCAGCGACTTGTGCGCGTCGCCGTACACGCTGGGCACCCCGCCACGCATGGCCGGCGTCACCGCCACCACGCCCGCCTTCTTGTCGAAGTAGGCCAGGCGAGCCTTGCCGTGCGAGCCATACGCCATGAAGTAGTACCGGTCGGTGACGCTGTCCCAGGCAGCCGATCCGTCGTAGTTCTTCGACCAGGCGCTGTTCCACTCGGGCAGGTCCGGGCCGCGGTTGCGCGACGGCCAGGACACCACGCCGGTGGCCAGGTCGTAGAGGTGCGGCTCGGTGCGTCCGTAGGAACTCGCCGGGCCGCGCGCCACGGCTGCCGAGATCACGTGCAGCACGCTGCCCTTGGGGCCGTCGTCGGTCGCCAGCATGTAGCCGTACGCATGGCCGGGCGCCGGCACCCGGTTGTCGGAGGCCTTCACCAGGTAACGCGGCTCCCCGGTCGTGTCGTCGCGGTGGTAGCCGGGCGGCGGCAGGTTCGGCAACCCGGCCTCGTTGCGGACGATGTATCGCCAGGAGAGATCGGTCCAGTCGAAGCCGATCGCGTCGATGATCTCGCCCGCCGTGTGGCCGCCGATGCCGGCGAACACGTACATGCCGCCCGCCGACGCCTTGGGCACGTAGACCCCGGTGTTGTAGGCCACCATGATTTCGTTGGCCTGCTGCCGGGTCAGGCCCGGAAGGGCGATGTCCGATTGCAGCAGGCCCGTGTCGGGGTAGACCTTGCAGTCGCCGGCCGCCGGGAGCGGATAGCGGCGCGGGGCGGCGCGGCCGTTGGCGGCGGGGCTGGCGGCCCGTGCCCCCAACGACTGCGCGCCGACCGCGACGGCCGCGGCCAGCACGCCGCGACGACGAGGGTCGACCCTGTCGTCGCGTCCGGACGCCCGCGCGGCACCGGGGCCCGCGCCGGCACGGAAAGGATGGGTGTCGTGGCTCTTGGTCGGTTTTCGCATACGCCTCGATGATCGCTTCGAAGTCGGGTCCGCTGCGGTGGCACGACCGCCCACGCGACCTGCCAGCGTGGTCCGGTCGTGCTGTCGGGCAAGGCTATACTTCGGCCGCCGCCCCCGTAGCTCAGTGGATAGAGCATCCCCCTCCTAAGGGGAGGGTCGCACGTTCGATTCGTGCCGGGGGCGCCATCCGGCGCGGCAGCGCGTTCTCCTGCCACGCGACTGGAGCCGACTGGAGCGCCCTCGGCGCCGCACGCCTACGGCTTGGCTTTCCCCAGCACCTCCGCCAACGCCTCGTGCAGCCGCGCAGGGTCCACCGGCTTGACCAGATGCGCCGCGAAACCGGCTCGCCGGCTGCGGTCCAGGTCGGACCGCTGGCCGAAGCCCGACACCGCGATGATCGCGGGCGCCGCGATGCCATCCAGCATGCCCAAACGACGCGCCAGCTCGTAGCCGTCCTCGCCCGGCAGCCCGATGTCCATCAGCACGACCTCGGGCTTGAATTCCCGCACCGCCGCCACCGCGCTGGCCGAGTCGAAGGCCCGCCGGGTCTCGTAGCCCTGGATCTCCAGCACCAGCGACGTGCTCTCGGCGACATCCCGGTCGTCGTCGACGATCAGCACGCGGCCCACCACGGACCCATCCGGCGCGACGCGCGCGTCGGCGGCCGGCTGGATCGGCTCGATCAGCGGCAGCCGCAGCACGAACTCCGCGCCCTGGCCCACGCCTGGGCTGCTCGCTTCGATGCTGCCCCCGTGCAGGTCCGCCAGTTGCCGGACCAGGGCCAGGCCGATGCCCAGGCCGCCTTGCGAGCGGTCCAAGGCCCGCGGATCCTGCGCGAACAAGTCGAAGACCTTGGACAAGACCTCGGGCGCGATGCCCATGCCCTGGTCGATCACGCGCAGCACGGCCATGCCGCGCTCGGTCGCCGTCTCGACGCGGATCGCCTTGTCGTCGCCGCCGTACTTGCTCGCGTTGGTGAGCAGGTTGTCGATCATCTGCACCAGCCGCACCGGGTCGCCCTCGACCCACAGCGGCGTCGGCGCGGGCATGGTCTCCAGCCGCTGCCGGCGCTGCCGCAGGCGCGGCTCGATGGCCTCCACGGCGCGGCGCAGCACGCCCGACAGCTCCACCGGCTCGCGGTGCAGGGTAATGACGCCTCGCGAAAGCCACGCCACGTCCAGCAGGTCGTCCACCAACCGCGTCAGGTGCTCGGTCTGGCGGCCCAGCATGTCGCGCACCCAGACCACGCGCGGGTCGGTCACGTCCACCAGGCGCAGCACTTCGACCGCGTTGCGCATCGGCACCAGCGGATTGCGCAGCTCGTGCCCCAGCATCGCCAGGAATTCGTCCTTGCGCTGGTCGGCCTCGCGCAGGCGCGCCTCCGCGGCGCGGTGCTGCTGGATGTCCACGGTGATGCCGACGTAGCCTTGCGGCGGTCCGTCCTTGGCGGCACGCGGCACGCCGACCACGGAGGTCCAACGCACCTCGCCGTCGGCGCACTGCAGCCGCCAGGCGCCTTCGAACCGGGCGCGCCGCTCGATGGCGTCCCGGAACGCGTGCGCCGCGGCAGACTGGTCGTCGCCGTGCATCAGCTCGTGCCAAGGGCCGCCCAAGAGACGCTCGGGGCGCCGGCCGGTCAGCTCCAGGTAATGGCGGTTGACGAACTCGACCCGGCCCAGTGCATCGGTCATCCAGATGATCACCGGCGCGCTGTCGGCCAGCGTCCGGAAGCGCGCCTCGCGCTCGCGCAACTCGCGCTCGGCCACCCGGCGCTCGGTCACGTCGCGCTCGATGGTCGCCACGGCCACGGGCCGGCCAGCATCGTCTTCCAGCACCGACAGCGTCATCTGCACGTCGATGACGCGGCCCGAACTGGTGACGCGGCGCGTCTCGTGCGACTGGACCAGTTCCCCGCTGCGCGCGCGCGCGAGCATCGACGCGTGCTCGGCGCGCACGTCTTCCGGCAGCAGCCGCTCGATGTTCATGCGCAGCGCATCGGCCTCGGTGTAGCCGTACATCGCCGCGGCGCCCACGTTCCAGCTGGTGATGCGGCCGTCCAGGTCCTGCACGATGATCGCGTCGCCCGACAGGCGCAGCACGGTGGCCAGCTTGCGCAATCCCTCGGAGGCCCGCTTGATCTCGGTGATGTCGGTGAAGGTGATCACCACGCCGTCGATGCGGTCGTCCTGCGTGCGGTACGGCAGCGTGCGGCGCAGGTAGTGCTCGCCGTCGTCAGTCGTGACTTCGCGCTCGCAGGGGCTCAGGGTAGCCAACACCTGTCGGGCGTCTTCGAGCAGCGCGTCCGTGTCGACCCGGCTGGAGATGTCGGTGATCGGGCGGTCCAAGTCCGTCGCGATCATGCGGAACAGGCGCGTCACGGTCGGCGTGAAGCGCTTGATGTGGAAGCGCCGGTCCAGGAACAGCGTCGGGACGTGCGAGCTGGTGAGCAGGTTGGCCAACGCGTCGTTGATCGACTCGAGCTCGTCGACCTTGGACTCCAGCTGGGTGTTGACCGTCGTGAGCTCCTCGTTGACCGACTGCAGCTCTTCCTTCGAGGTCTCCAGCTCCTCGTTGGTGGACTGCAGTTCCTCGTTCATCGACAAGGCTTCCTCGTTGGAAACCTTCAGCTCCTCGTTGGCGGTCTCCAGCTCCTCGATGGCGGCGTTGAGCTCGCGCCGCACGTCCTTGAGCTCCTGCTCGAGCTGGCCCACCAGGGCCGGCTGGGCCGAGTCCGCGCCCGGCGCGGCGGACGCCTTCGCGGACGCCCGCTGGAAGGTCACCAGCGCCAGCCCCTCGCGGCTGCGGCCTTCCAACGGCGTGGCGACGATGGACACCGGCAACGGGAGCTCTCCGGCCGCTGGCGGGGCCTTGACCTCCGTGCGGCGACCTTCCACCAGCGCGCCCGTCAACGCCGCGCGCACCCGCTGGCGCAGCGGCTCGCGCACCAGCATCAGCAGGTCGCTGCTCGGTTCGCCGCGTGGCGGTCTCAGGTACGCGTCGGTGGGGCCGTGGAAATACAGGGCCTGGTGGTCGCGGTTGACCAGCACGGCCGCCGGCACGTGAAGCTCCAGCAACGCGTGTCGCGTGATGTCGCCGTAGCCGATCGGCCGGGCGCCAGCTGCGCGCGCCGCCGGCCTCGCGGTGGGCGCACGCGACGGCGGCTCGTCGGGAATGGACATGTCGAGCGGCCGCTGGCGCGTTGGCCCCACGCTGCGGTAGATGCGCAGTGGCGCGGACAGGGCCGGCTGGAAGAGCGCCTGCTGCTGGCCGATGTTCTCGGACTTGCCGAGCACCAGCAACCCGCCCGGGTTCAGCCCGAAATGGAACATCTGGATCAGGCGCCGCTGCAGGTCGCTTTCCAGGTAGATCATCAGGTTGCGGCAGCTGACGATGTCCAGCCGGGAGAACGGCGGGTCGGCGATCAGGTTCTGGGGCGCGAACACCACCACTTCGCGCAGCTCCTTGCGCACCTGCCAGCCGCCGTCGGTCCTGGCGAAGAAGCGCCGCAGCCGCTCGGGCGCGATGGACGCGGCGATCGCGTCGGGGTACAGGCCTGCACGCGCGAACTCCAGCGCGGCGCGGTCGACATCGGTGGCGAACACATAGGCGCGCAACCCGCGCTGGGTCTCGTCGAGCTGCTCGATCAGCAGCATCGCCAGCGTGTAGGCCTCTTCGCCGGTGGAGCAGGCAGGCACCCAGGCCCGCAAGGTCGAATCCATCGGCTTGGAGTTCACCAGCGCCGGCAACAGCTGCGTCTCCAGCGCATGCCAGGCATCCGGCTCGCGGAAGAACGCCGTCACGCCGATCAGGAAATCGTCGGTCAGGGCGCGCGCTTCGTCCGGGTGCTCGCGCAATCGGCGCACGTAGGCATCCAGCTCGCGCACGCTGCACAGTCCCATCCGCCTGCGCACGCGCCGCAGCAGCATGCCCTTCTTGTAGTGCCGGAAATCCATGCGGGTGCGCAGCCGCAGCAGCTCCAGCACTTCGGCCAACGACTCGCCGTTGTCGCCTTGCGCGGCGTACTGCCCGTGGCCCGGCTCGCCGAGCTGCGCATGCTCGATGAAGGCCGACAGCACCGCGGGCATGCGCTCGATCGGCAGCACGTGGTCGACCAGGCCGGTGCCCTTCGCGCTCAGCGGCATGCTGGGGTGGGCCGCTGTCTCCGGCGCCTGGGCGATGGCCAGGCCGCCTTCGGCCTTGATCTCCTTGAGGCCGGCTGCACCGTCGCTGTCCAGCCCGGTCAGGATCACGCAGATCGCGCGCTCCATCTGGTCCCGGGCCAGCGAGCGCAGGAACGTGTCGATCGTCATGGGCACGGGCGGGCGCTCAAGGATCGCCTCCAGCCGCAATCGCCCGCCGCGCAGGGTCGTGTAGTGCCCCGGCGGGTTGACGTACACGTGGTCGACCTGCACGGCCATGTCGTCGGCGGCCTGCAAGACCGGCATGGACGTGCAGGGCTGCAGCAGTTCCGCCAGTCGACTGGCGTGGTTCGGATCGAGGTGCAGCACCACGACGAACGCCGCACCGACGCTGCTTCCAGCGGCCTCGAAAAAGCGGCGCAGGGCTTCCACCCCGCCCGCGGACGCGCCGACGCCCACCACCGGGAACGGCAGCGCGGCCGTGGTGGACTGGGCATCGGCAGCCACGGGATCGCCCAGGAGGGAAGTGGTCAGCGGCCCATCGGGCGAACGCCCGCCGCCCGACGTGGAAGTGGCGTCCGCATTCCGGTCGTCTTCCGGGTCCGGCCTGCCAACAGCAACGGCTTCGCCGTCGAGGCGGGACGCACTGTCCGTCACGGATCGGGCGACCGGCTCTTCGCGGGCGCCTGCGGATCCATTCTCGTCCTGGCTCATTGTGTTTCCCTGGAACCGCAAGACCGAGCGCCCTGGCGGCGCGTGACGCATCAGAAGACGACGGGTCGACAGGCATTCTATGGGCCCGGTGTAGGCGTGAGTCTTGCATGATCCGACGACCCGCGGGACGTCCGCTGCGCCGCGTTTCGGGGAGACGGCACGAGAATGAAAATCTGCGAGGCATGCCTGCGACTTCTCGAGTCCGGCCGCGACGCCGTTCCGCATGACGCGCTGCGTCGCGAGCCAGCCCCTCCGTCCGGGGACGCCTTCGGCGAATCGGTCCGCCCAACCGAAGAATTCTGGCGCTGCAGCCGATGCCAGATCGGTCTGCGTCGCAGCTTGGCCGCCGAAGCCAACGAGAGCGCCTGGGCCCTCGACCTGGGCAGCTTGGCGGCGAGCGAATGATGCATGAGCGCTACGTCGTCTGGTCGCCCTCGGCGGCCGCCTGCATGGCCTGGGCGAGCCAGGCCAAGGCGGAACGTTTCGCCGGCCACTGGAACGACTGCGCGTTGCTGGGCTGCACCGACTGGCGGGTGGGCAGGATCGGCGACGTCGTCGAGCGCTCGGCGGCGGCTCCATCCGCCATCGCCGTGACGCTGTCGGTCCCCGAGGCCGCGGCCAACGATCACCCTTCGCCTGCGGACGACACGCTGGTCGCGCGACTGCTCGCGCAACTCGATGCCAAGGACGCGCTCATCGAGGAGCTTCGCCACAAGCTCAACGAATACGTCCTGTGCGCGGTGCGCGAGTGCGCCGAGCACAACGGCCGCATCGCCGAACTGGAGGCCGAAGTGGCGGCCCTGCGTCGACGCGCCCACCACCGCCACCGCGCCTGAGCGCAGCGGCGGCGGTTCATTCCACGGGGTTCGCGTTCGACGCCAACTGCAGGCGGAAGAGCGCGTCGGTCTGCTCCTCCAGCAGGCGGGCCTCGACCTGCAGCCCCGCCGCCTCGTTTGTCTCGCCGGCCTCGTGCGCCAAGGCGGCCATGCGTTCGACGATCAGTTGCCGCTCCTGGAGCGCCCGAACGGCGGAAGCCAGCGTCGCGTCGGTGCTTTCGGCCTGTGCGTGCTGCAAGGACCGGATCGTGAAGGCATGGCCGGTGTGGCATCGCAGTCGGAGCGGGCGCGACCCGTCGATCTCCCACAGACCGCCGTGACAGTCCGGGCAGGTCAGCGCCGATGGCTTGCCGATCGCGCGCAGGTTTTCCATCGGGTTCCCCTCGTGCAGCATCAGGTCGTGCTCGTGTCGATCGATGGCTCGCGGCGCCACGCGTCCCGCCGCCTCCGGCCGTGGCGCCGCAGCGGCGTTCGGCGGCCGGCGGATCAGCTTCGCCAGCAGTGCGGCCATGCCGTCGACCGGCATGCAATGGTCCACGTCGACGTAAGTGAGCGCGCTGCGCGGCATGCTCGGGACCTGCGCATCCAGCGGGTCCTGCGCCACGGCGACGCCGCCGGCCGCCTTGATCGCCTGCAGCCCCGCCGTGCCATCGTCGAGCCAGCCGCTCAGCACGACGCCGACCACGTCGGGTCCGCGCGACAACGCTGCGGAGCGGAACAGCGGATCGACCGCCGGCCGCGTGTGGTGCTCCTTCGGGCCGCGGTTCAGCCGTAACACCTGTCCGTCCAGCAGGACATGATGGTCCGGCGGCGCGACATAGATCTTGCCGGGCACCACGCGCTCGCCGTCGCTGGCATGCACGGCCGGCAGCGCGCCTCTGGCCGAGAGCAGTTCGGGCATCCGACTGCGATGCCTGCCGATGTGCAGCACCACGATCAGCGGCGCCGCGAAGTCGGCGGGAAGGACGGAGGCGATCGTCTGCAACGCTTGCACGCCTCCGGCCGAGGCGCCGACCACGATCACGTTTCCCGACATCGTCGTGCCTCCTGCGCCTCGCGGCGCCGTGCGGGTCGGCGGACCGCCGGGCGGCGGCACACCCTTGCGTGCAGGCGAAAGGCATGCCTCCTGCTTGGCCCTGCCGCCAACGCTCGATGCCATGTCGGATTCCCAGCGCCCCGCCCATTCCGTGAAGCTCGTAGACAAGCGCTTGCTGCGTGGCCCCAACCGGCACGCGAACCATCCCGTGCTGGTCGCCACCATCGACGAGGGCGACTCCGGCAACGCGAATGCGCGGGACGATGGAATGGCGACACGGCTCCAAGCGATGCTGGCGCCCCATGCCGAGGCCGGATCGGGCGCCTGCGCGGCCACGCTCGGCGGTGCGGTCGCATGGACGTCGACCGTCCTGCAACGCGCGGCGGGCAGCGCGGTGGCCGACCCGGTCGCGGCCGATCCGGTCACGGGCGTGCCCGGTCGCTGGCGCGTCGTGGTCGCCTATGAGCACGAAGCGGTGGCATCGCAAGCCTTGGCGCTCGCCTTGGAGTGGGTCGCCGCGGCCCGGGACGGCACTGAGACGACGGGCCGCGAGGCGCGTCTGCGCATGCTTCGAGCCCTAGCGGCGCGCGAAAGCCCCTCGCCGATGCAGGCATCGCTCATAGCGGCCGCCGCGCGGCGCGGCGTTCCCGTGCTGCGGTTGGCCGACGACCCGCGCCTGCTCCAATTCGGCTGGGGCGCGCGCGCGCAACGCGTGTTCGGCGGCGCCAGCACGGGCACGGGCCAAGTCGCGACCGACCTCACGGGGGACCGCGCGCTGACGCGCGAAATGCTGGCCCAGGCGGGGCTGCCGGTACCGCGGGGCGAAATCGTCGGCGATCGCGACGCCGCTGTGGCAGTCGCTTCGCGCTTGGGCCGCACGGTCGTCCTCAAGCCCGCGCGGCGGGTGCGCGCGTCGCGCAGCGCGCATGGCACGCGGGCCGAACAGCTGGCCGCCCGGGGCATCACGCTGGGCGTGGCGGGCGACGACGCGGTGCGGGCCGCCTTCGATCGCGCGGCAGGGCATGGGCGACGCGTGCTCGTGGAACGGCACATCGCCGGTGGCAGCTGGCGCGCGCACGTGGTGGCGGATCGCGTCCTGTCCGTCGAGCGCCTGGACCGCAGGCCGACCGAGGGCGATAGCCACGGCAACGGCAACGGCAACGGCACTGGCTGCGCAGTCGAGCGCGCCGCTCCCGAAGCCTCGGCGCGCCTGCCTGAAGGAACGGCGCGCGCCTGCGTCCGGGCCGCCCGCGCCATCGGCTTGGACGCGGCGGCCGTGGATTTCATCTGCGCCGACATCGCGCAGCCGCTCGAGTCGGTTCGCGGTGCCGTGATCGCCGTGCGCGCCGCGCCCGATGCGCCGATGACCGAAGCGGCGGCCGACGCGTTCCTGGAATCCTTGCTCGCCACGCCGCACGGCGGTGCCCGGGCGGGTCCGCTGGACGATGCCGGCGACGGCCGCATCCCCCTCATCGCGGTCACCGGCACCAACGGCAAGACCACGACGACGCTGGCGATCGCGCATATCGTCCAGTGCGCGGGGCTTACCACCGGCGTGACCACCACGGAAGGCGTGTTCATCGCCGGCCAGCCGGTGACCCGCGGAGACTGCACCGGCTACTTCTCCGCGCGCACGGTGCTGACCGACCCGCAAGTGCAGGCCGCGGTGCTGGAGACCGCGCGCGGCGGACTGGCCAAGCGGGGCTTGGCCTTCGACCGGAGCACGGTGGGCGTGGTGCTCAACGTGCAGGGCGACCACTTGGGCCAGGACGGCATCCGCACCATCGAGGAACTGGCGCATCTCAAGGGCCTCGTGGCCCGCACGGCCGGCCGTGCCGTGGTGCTGAATGCGGACGACCCGCTGTGCGTGCCGATGGCCGCCCAGCGTCCACTGGGCTGCGAAGCGGTGTACTTCTCGATGCGGCCGCCGATGTCGACGCCGGCACCCGCGGTCGCGGCGCATCTGGCCGGCGGCGGGCGGGCCGTGTTGCTCGGCCAAGATGCCGACGGACAGGAAACCATCGCCCTCGTCCAGGCTGGATCGCCGGCCGTCCCGCTGGCGTTGGTGGACCGCCTGCCGATGACCTTCGGCGGTCTGGCTCGCCACAACGTGGCCAATGCGCTGGCGGCAGTGGCGGCCACCTGGGCGGCCGGCTTCCCGGTCGAGCGGATCCGCGCCGGCCTGGCCGCGTTCCGGCCGGGCGAAGCGGCAAACCCGCTGCGCTTGAACGTGTTCCGCGTCGGCGGCACGACGGTCGTGGTGGACTACGCCCACAACCGCGGCGCCTGCGCGGCCATCATCGCCACTGCGCGCGCCTTGTCGGGCGGTCGCGTGGTCGGGATCGTCTCGGCGCCCGGCGACCGGATCGACGAAGAGCTCGACGAAGTCGGCCGGGTCGCGGCGCGGGGCTTCGACGAAGTGGTGGTGTACGAGAAAGACGACAAGCGCGGCCGCGCGCCAGGCGAGATCACGCGCCGGATCGGCGAAGGCGCCCGCCACGCCGGCATCGACCCCGCCCGGCTGCACACGGTCGGCGACCAGCGCGCCGCGATCCGCGCCGGGCTCGCGCTGTGCCGCCCGGGGGACCTGCTGGTCTACGCGGGTGCCACCGACATCCGGGACCTGCACGAGGCTGCCGCCGCGCCTGTCGACGAACTGGTCATCGTGGAGCGCCGCAGCCCGTTGGCAGCGGACGGGCGCCCCACTGCGCCCGGCCCGACCGAGCGCCGGGTCGACCGTCGGCCTTACTTGCTGACGAAGTCCGCGTCCTCTTCCATCAGCACTTCACGGTAGCGCTCGAAGCAGGCCGCGCCGCATTCGAGCCGCATCAGCGCGCCCTCGGCGATCGCCACCGCCACGTCGGGCCGCGCCTGCACCAGCGGACGCAGCACTTCGACGTTCCACGCCTGCGAATGCTTGACGTCCAGCGTGGAGTGCAACGCGAAGTAGTGCCGGTCCTGCGCCGGAACGCCCAAGCGCTTGAGCCCCTCGGTCACCCGCAGCGCACGGCCCGGCGCGGTGAGCTCGATCACCCCGAGCGCGCCGACCGAATGGTAGGCATACCGACGGTTCGCCGCCAGGCCCGCCATGGTGTTGGCCAAGGCCAGCGACTGCCACACGGTGCCTTCCACCGTGGGGTTCAGCCGCAGCGCGCGCGCCAACGCCGACAGCATCGGCCCGTGCATGCCCTTGGGATTGCCGCGACCCATCTCGTCCCAATAGTTGCGGGCGATCTCCAGCTTCGGGCCGGTCGGCAGCCTGACTTGCGTCAGCGCCGACAAGTCCTCGAATCCCGCCTCGCCCGCGACCTCCTGCGTCAGGAACCAACGCATGCGCTCCATGTCGGCGTGTTCGGCCAACCAGTCGAACAGCGGATCGTGCTGTCCCGGGCCGTCGCGCTCCAGGGACTCGAACCACGCGACGAAGCCGTCCGGATCGGTAGGCGCCTGCGCCGCCCGCCTGGACACCACGGCGCGGCGGGCCTCCAAGAACGCGCCCTCCTCCAGCAACGCGTCGGTCATGGCCAACGTCTCGCGCCGCCAGTCCGCGCTCGGAAGCGCAGGCTCGAAGCGCTTGCGGTTGAGCGCGGCCAGTCGCCGCTGCAGGCGTTCGTTGGCTGCGTCATCGCGCAGCCGCTTGCGGAAATCTTCGGTGAGTAGCATGTCTCAAGCGTTCTTGGTGAGGGTGAGCACGACCGCCGCGATCCGGTCGGTGCCACCGTAAGCCTCCGTGTCCAGCTCTTCGCCGAACACGTCGGGGTCCATTTCGCGGTACTGCCATGCGATGTCTTCGCGATTTCCGAGCCTGGGCGCGAAGGCACGCTCGAACACGTCCTCGCCGTCGACCACGGCGACACCGGTGTAGAGGAGCAACGTGCCGCCGGGCGACAGCCTTTCCAGCGCCGTCTCGAGGATCGCCAGCGACAGGCCCTCCCCCAGCGCGCCGCCGCCATGCCGATACGCGCGGCGGGATGGATCGAGCAGGTAGGGCGGATTGGCCACGATCAGGTCGAAGCGACCGTCCAGCGCGGAAAGCAAGTCGCTGCGGCATGCGCTGACGTTGGCCGCGCCCGCGAGCGCGGCGTTGATGCGGGCCAGCCGGAGCGCCTCGTCGTTGATGTCCACCAGGTGGACCGTCGACCGGGCCACCGTCTTGGCGACCAGGATGCCGCCGGGCCCGGCACCGCAACCGATGTCGACCACCCGTTGCGGCAGCCGCGGCGTGCTGGCCAGCCACTGCTCGATGGCCGACGCGAAGCGGTAGGTGTCCGGGCCGAAGAAGACCGCGCCGGCATGGCCGGTCGGATAGGCCGAATGCATGAACAACTCGTTCCCCAGGCTCGACACCCGGACGCGGCTGGCCAGCAGCCCTCCACGGTCCTCGACCGCGTCGGCACGACCCAAGGCAGCCAGCATCGCTGGCGGCAAGAGGTCGGGCGAGAAGGGCCGGCTCCAGCCGAAGACGTCGGCCAGCGTGCGCGCCTGCTCATTGCCCGACCGAGCGTTCACGCGGGCGTGGCTGGCCGGCGTGATGGTGACGAAGCGGTAACCTGCGTCCCGCAGTTGGCGCGCGACATCGAGGAGCGCGGCGTCGCGGACATGGGTAGGCATTGCGTCTCGCGACGCGGTCGAAGTGGTAGGGCTCGGCATGGATCTGCAGTGGAACCCGGCCGGCTCGGGCGAACTGGACTCCGGCAAGGTTGGATGCAGCAGCTTTCATTCCCGAGCACGCAGGCGGCGCCGCGGGTCAGGCGCATGTCCACGAGGAGCCCCCTGAGCGCATCCGCTGACCGGCGAGCGAGCGTGTGGGCTCGCACCTTCATCCCCGCCGGCCGCGCAGCGTGCGGCTTGGTCCGCTGGAGGATGCAGTGACGGTCGAAGGCGCGGGAGCCGCCGGCCCCGACCGTGGACTGCCGGCCGTGCCGGGGGCAGACCGCCCGGGATCAGCCCCGTCGCAGCGGGTCGCCGGACGGCGAATCCGTTTTGCTCAACATTTGAGCAAGCCAGCTCGCCGAGCGATCAATCCGACGTTGCCGCGGCGGCAGTGTGGCATCCGCACCGCTTGACCCGGGCGCCGCTTCCCGCCCTCGCCCGGCCGGCGCGGCCGAGCGGGAGGGCACGGCTTTCGGCTGCTACGAACGGCAGCCTTGACAAGACGACCGGCCTGCGCGGGTATGCACCGCGCCGGGTGCCGGCCAGCCGCCTTGTCCCCATCCGCTGTGGAAAACCCCGCGTCACTCCACGCGGGCGGAGACCGGCGCCGCGCCGATCGGCTGCCCGCCCGGGCCCGCCTTGAAGCTCAGCGGGCTCACGGCCACCTGTTGGCCCACGCCGGGCTTGGTCCAGTCGCACACGCCGTCGGGGAACACCGCACGGATGCGGGCGAGCTGGCCGGCATCCAGGCGGCCGCCGTACTCGGCCGGATCCACCGGCTTGAGCTGGCACTTCAGCACGTCCTCGCGGCGAGGCCCGCCAGCCACCTGGCGCGGCGACAACGACGGCTGGAGGAACCGGTCGGCATCGCAAGCCGCCTGGTCGGTGACGCGCACCGAGGGGTTCGACGTCAGGTAGCAGTGGTCCGCCGTCGATGCCGGCCGCGCGTTGCGCACCTTCTGTTCGATCGGCGCGGCGCTGGTGTCGGCCTTCAGCGTCGTCAGCCACTGGTCCATCGAGGCGAAGGCCTCGTTCGCCATCGCCGTCGACGGAATCAGCGCGGTCGCGGGATTGATGTTCGCGAAGCGCCACAGCGCCTGGTTGCGCGCGTCGCCGGCGTCCTGCGTCAGCCGGTCGCGGATGGCGAAGCTGTACCAGACGTGGTGGATCGGGTTGCCGGGTGGCGTGATGCCCGGCGGCACGTTGGCCGGCACGCTGGAATCGTCCCAACCGCGCATGTCGATGATGGCGGTCTTGGCCAGCTGCCTGCCGCTGGCGACGATGCCCGATCGGTACGCGATGTCCAGCGCCTCGCGATCGGCGGCCGAGCGGGCGGCGCGCGGCGTCGAGTCGCGGTCGATGCCGCCCACCGTCTCGTTCAGCACGACGAACTCCTCGCCGGTGATGGCGCCCGACTGCAGCGCCTTCAAGCCGTACTGCACGCCGACGTTGTCACGGGTGTCGCGCGCGGCCGGGCTTCCCGGCACCTTGCCCCAGATCGATTCGCCCCAGCTCCAGGCGTTGCAGCGCGGCAGGTTGGCGGTGGCGGCCGGGTTGGCGGGGTCGTAGACGGCGGTGTTGGGCAGCTCGCAGTTGTTGGTCGCCGTGGGCGACTGCGTGATCGCCCCGGTGACGGTGTCGGTCACGAACCGCGCGTTGTAGACGCCGGCGCGGCCGTTGCTGCCGAAGGCGTTGTACCAGCCGTGACAGGCGGTCTGGTCCGGATGCCCGTTGATGGCGGCCTTCTTGGCGTTGATCTGGTCCTGCGTGAGGCCCTGCGCGGTCATGAGCCCCAGCCAGCCGGTCTTCTGGTAGGCCTCCACCAGAAGCGTGCAGTCCCCCACCTCCAGCGAGGTGGTCTCGCTGTCCGGATAGGTGCAGGTCGTGGTGATGCCATCCAGCAGCCCGGGGTTGATCGACGCGTTCATGTTCGAGTTGATCGAGCCGCCCGAGCAGCCGTTGCCGATCGTGAACTTGATCGGGCCGTAGCTGTCGCCGATGTGCTCCTTCATGAGCATGGTGGTCTCGCTCATGAGCACGCGGTTCGAGTTGCGCGCCGAGTCCATCATGCTGTTGGCCACGACCATGTAGCCGCGCGCGAGCTGCGCGTCCGCGGTGGTCCAATTGGTGGCAGGACGCACCTGGCGGCGCGGCTGGCCGGTGCTGGCGCCGAAGTTGATGTAGACCTTGCCGTTCCACTGCGGCTGGGGCGCGACGGCCGTCCAGGCCGGGCGGGTGGGGTCGAACAGCACCGCGATGTCGTAGATGCCGCGGTTCATCGTGCCGCGTTCGACGCGGACGATGTACGGCACCTGGACACCGGCGTCGTTCGTGGCCGTCGCCAAGTCGGCGGGGCGAGCGGCGGCCGGGTCGTACGGCTTGAAGCAGCTCGTCGCCGCGGGTGCCGGCTGCGCCGGGATGGTGGTGGCGGTCGCGCTGACGTTCCAGACCGGGTCGGGCAGGCCCGTCGTGCAACCCGGCGTCGAGCTCTTGTAGTACAGCTTGAACTCGGTCGGGATGTCGCAGTTCGCGTCGGGCTGGCCGGACAAACCGCTTGCGCCGGTGCTGGGCGTGGTGGTCCCGTTGCCGAGCTGGGGCGTCGGGCCGGCGCAGTAGAACGGCGCGATCGGCGCGCCCGAGTAGATGGTCGCGCCCTTGGGGGTGTTGTTCAACACCAATCGCGAGGCCGCACCGCTGGCCAAGCGCACGTTCAGCGCGTTCTCGCCCGGCGCCAGCCCGGTCACGAGGCCGGTGACCCGGCCGTCGGCACGCTGTGCGAACGCGCTGCTGACGTCGCGTCCCCCGACGTCGACGCGCAGGCCCGCCGTGGTCGCACCCGCCGGCAGGACGATCTCGACCAGCGCATCGCCGCCGCTCACCATGTCTGCGCGCGTCGATACGGTCCGGATCTCGGCGACCGGCGCCTGCCCGCCCCCGCCGTTGTCGTCATCGCTGCCGCCGCAGGCGGCCAATGCCGCGGCGATGGCGGTCAGGACGCCGATGCGCGCGCGGAACTCACGAGTCGTGTTCATGTTCTGTTCTCCTCGATCAGATGGTCAGCCGAAGTTGGGGGCGGCCGAGCCGGCCGGGCAGGCCGGCGCGAGCGGGCGCAAGCCGCGCACGCCGGCGCTGTCGCGTGCTTCCGGCGTGCGGCTGAAGCGGCACCCGTAGGTGGGCGTGGCGGTCAGCGCGGGATCCAGGATCTGGTCGCCGAGCGGCCTGCGGCCGGTCTGCTCCCAGACCGTCATCGCTTCGAACGCCTCCTCCTGCTCCTGCAGGGTGAAGTCGCAATGGCTCACGCCGCGGATGGCGCGCTGCACCAGGAAGTTCGAGGTGCCGTTGGCATCGGCGCGCCGGCGGTAGATCTGCTGCATGCTCCACGGCACGTAGCCGTCGCCCAGCGTGTGGATCGTGACCACCGGGACCGAGATGCGGGCGTTGGTCTTGGGGATCCAGCGCAGGCCGTCGCGCCGCAGGCGGTTGGCTTCCGGATCGGCCGTCACGCGGAAGACGTTCTGGTTGAGCGCCTGGCTGCCTGTCGGGTCGTCGTCGAGCACGTACGTGAAGTTGCGGGTGTCGACGCCCTCGCGGTTCAGGATGCCGTTGACCGTGCCGTCGCGCCCGAAGGTGCCCCAGACCGTGTCGGTGTAGCCGCCCCCCGAAGCTGGCAGCGTGAAGGCCACGTCGAAGGTGGGGCGCTCGCCGCCGCTCAGGTTCTCCACCAACTCCCTTAGGCGCACGCCGTCCGGCGTGAGCGCCCCCGGCGTGGCGCCGCTGGGGAAGGCCGTGAAGTAGCGTGCCTTCACCTGCGGCTCGATCTGGGCCCAGTTGGCCACCGGCCAACTGGTGGCCGGGAATCCGGCCAGGTGCTGCGCCGCGGCCTGGTAAGCGGCGAAGAAGTCGAAGAGCTCGGTGTCGCCCAGCACGCCGCACATGGGCACGGCGCCGCTGTAGCGCACCTTGTTGACGGCGGTCTCGAGGGCTTCCTGGTCGACGGCGGCGCCCGCCACGTGCCCGCCCATCGAATGCCCAGTGATGTAGGTCTTCGACGGCTCGGCCAGCGTGCGCCCGTTCTGCGCGGCGATGTTGCGGAACGCCAGCGCCAGGGCGTTGGTGTCCTCCACGCCCGCGCGCACGTCGTAGTAATTCTTCGAGTAGCTGGACGCAGCCCACGCGTAGCCGTTGCGAATAAGGTATTCCCGGATGCTGGGCGGCGCGACCGTGAGGTTCGCGCCGGTGCCGCGGTAGCCGTGGGCGTACATGACCAGGATGCCGTTCCAGTTGCGCGGCACCTCGACTTGATAGGCGGCGTTGTTCAGCACGCCCACCCAACGGTCGGTGTCGAGCCCCGCGATCGGCAGGAAGGCGCCGTTGCCCCCGCGCTCGGCGGCCACCGTCGTGGTGAGCGTGGCGCGCAAGCCCGCTTCGTTGACCGTGTAGACGCGTTCGTCCTGCGCGCGGCGCTCCTCCGGCAGCGGCGTCGAATCGCCATCGTCGTCGCCACCACAACCCTGCAGGAACAAGCCGAGCACTGCGAGCGCCGCGGCGCTCCTGATCGTTCGCTTCATCGATGAATCTCCAAGCATGCGAAGCCGCACGGCGGACGGGCCGGCGGGGTGGTGAGGGAAACGGGGACGAGCGGGCGCGACTGGCGACCGCGGGGGCTGCTCAGCAGGCGACGCGAAGGGGCGAGGACGAGCGAGGTGCGGACGAGCGGGTTGCGGACGAGGCGCGACGAGCGGAAAAAATACCCGGGGACCGTCGCAGCCCCCGGGATTGGCTTGGATTGCTCGGCAGCATGCAAGTGCATGCCCGCCGCAAGGCGCGTCTGTGCGCACCGTGGGTGTTGGCCGTCCAGGGCCGGTCTCCTCGCAGGCCGGATCGTGGTCCGGCGCTTCCCTTCTGTCGGGCGGACGGCCCTAGATCACCGTCCATACCAGGGAGTATAAGCAGGCGACGGGCGGCCTGCAAACAAAGACGGTCGGCTCGTCGCAGCGCGACTGATCCAGGTCAATCCCAGGCCGCGAGCGCCATGTGGGCGCCGACCGTGCCAGCCTCCGAGGCCAGGACGTGGTCCTCGGCCCGCACCGCGTCCAGGAAGTCCTCCGGGCTGGCATAGGCGCCCCACCAGCGGATCTGGGTGTCCGACAACCCCTGCCCCGTCAGCCCGTAGCCGAGGTAGGCCGCTTCGCCGTCCTCTCGCTCGATCCGGTAGGTGCCGAGCATCGGGCACTCGTCCGGATCGGGGTCCTCCGCGATTTCCTCGAGCACCGCGCGGGCGTGCGCCACGCGCATGGCGTCGTCGAGCGGCACCTCGTCACTGAACGCCCGCGCCTCGCGGAGGTGGTCGTCGGTGAGCTGCTGCCGCCAGTACGCCACGGGAATCGCGACACCGAGCTCGTCGTCGCCGTACAGCTCGTCGGCGTGCTCCTGCTCGATCCACCCGACCAGCAGCATGAAGCCGTCGGGCAACGGCTCGCCGAGCAGCACGCTCGCCACGCAGGCGTCGCGCACTTCGGCCACTTCCTCGGGAAGATCCTCGTCCTCGGACGACATGGGTGCTGCCCCCGCAAAAACGCGATGAGAACACACCTGGGCCTTGACCCACGTCATGGCGTTCGGCCGTTGGCGGCGCATGCTGGAAGGGCGCGGGCAACGTTCCGCCAACCGGCTGCCGGCCGTGACCGGGGCCGTCACCCGACCCTAGGAGACACGCCATGTACGAGCGCATCCTCTGCCCCATCGACGGCAGCCCGACGTCCCATCGGGGCCTGCAGGAAGCCATCGCGCTCGCGCTGGACCGCAAGGCGACGCTGCGCATCGTGCACGTCGTGGATCTCCAGTCCGCCTTGTCGGGCTACGGCGGGATGGGCGTTCCGGCCGAGGTGCTCGACAGCATGCGCCGTGGTGGCGCCGAGGCGCTCTCCAAGGCCCGGGACGAAGCGCGGTCGCGCGGCGTCGACATCGAGGATCAGCTGGCCGAATCGACCGTCGGCCGGGTGGCCGAGGTGATCGTGCAAGCCGCGCGGGACTGGAAAGCCGATCTGCTGGTGGTCGGCACCCACGGGCGGCGCGGCGTCAGCCACCTGTTCCTGGGCAGCGACGCCGAGGCAATCGCTCGGCTGTCGCCGGTTCCGGTGCTGTTGGTTCGGGCGACCGAGGCCGCCGCGCCCTGATTGGCCGCGGGCGGCTGGCGCCGACCTCAGGCCTGGTTGCTCGCGTCCGCCGCGGCCGACAGGGACGCGCCCTTGCCGGCACGACGGGCACGCCGGTTCCGCCGCTTCCTCCAGTCGTGCCCGGCGATCATCAGGCGCCCTGACGAGAACGCGCCCGCGCAGGCGGCGAAGCCGGCCGCCAGGCAGAACGCGATCGCCAAGTCGGACGGCAGTTCATGCCGCAGCGCCATCAAGGCGGACAGGATCGTGGCGCCGGCCAGCGCAGTGGCGACGGCCATGCGGACCGCATCCCGCCGACGCCAAGCCACAGGCCGCTCGTCCCGCGGCACCAGGCCCACGCCCATCGAGACCCAGCAGAGCCAGGCCGCCTGCAGCGCCGCTGCCAGCAGCACGACGGCGTGGGACCACGCGAAATCGTGGAGCACGGCCGTCACCACGGTGGAAACACCGCTGGTGGCGAGTACGGCCGCCAGCATCGTGGCCGGGGCGATCCAGCTGGTCGCGGTACCTGCTCGCATGGAAGGATGGACTGCCTGGCGGCCAAGGACGGCCGACGGCGGCGTTTCAGGTCGGGGAAACGCCCATGATGGGGCAAATCGGGCGCCCGGCGCACCTTTTTCATGTTCCGGAGGTCGGATTCGGGCTACGCGCGGCGTTGCTCAGCCGCCGGGACCGGCGCCACCGCCGGCGCCGTCCGTCGCCGGTGCCGCGGGCACCGCGTTCGGAACCCGCACCGGCATCCGCAGCAGCGCCTGCGCGAGGGCCTTGCCCAGGCAGTCGGCACGCAGCGACGCCATGCCGCCGCCGCCGAGCGCACCATGCAGCACGAAGTTCAGCGCATCGCACCCGGGCAAGTCGTATCGCTCGACCCGCCGCACGCCGGTGCGCGCCAGGTGCCTCGCCACCCGCTGCGGCGTCAGCTGCGTTCGCAACCAGGGCAGCCAGGCCGGATCGCGGGCCAGCACACCGATGTTGGCGATGTCGCCCTTGTCTCCGGAGCGACCGTGCGCGATCCGCGACAGCGGGACGAGCGCAAAGGCGCCATCCAGCGGTCCCGGCGGCTCGGACGGCGTACCGTCCACGTCGATCGTGCCGTCCGCTTCCAGCGTCCACGACGGCACCGATGGCAGCACCGTCGGGTCGAAGCCGCCGCCGGGCGCGATCTCGACCGGCCGGCGCTCGCCATCGACCTCCAGCCACACCGGCACTTCGCGCTTGTCGATCAGGAACGAGAACAGCCGCACCAGCGGGGCGGGCGTCGGGCGCCCACCCGCGACGCCCGTCGTTCCCGGCGCCATCGAGGTCGCCGCCGCCGCGAACTCGCGTCCGAACAGGACGAGCGACTCCCGCGAAGGCGCTCGGACCGACAGGCGCAGGACCGCGTCGCCGACGGCGTCGTCGCCCCGGCCGGCCACGTCCGCGGCGAGCAGGTCCCCGGTGCCGATGCACTCGACGAGGGTGTCGCCGTAGCCGGGCAGGCCGCGTTCGGCCAGCATCCGCGATGTGCGCGCCAGGATCGCGGCGCCGGTGCGGCGAGCCTTGGCCCCGGCCGCCTCGCCGGCGACGGCAAGCAGCGCGACGCTGCGCCAGCCGTCCACCCAGGTGGCACTGACCTTGTAGGTGCTGGTCGGTGCCCGGCCCATGGCGCCGGTGACGCGCACGCGATGCGGGCCGACCGCCTCGAAGCGCACGCCGGTGAAGTCGCAGCTGACGTCCGGAACCAGGTAGGCCCGCGGGTCGCCGATCTCGTAGAGCAACTGCTCGGCCACGGTGGCCGGCGTCACCAACCCGCCGGTGCCGGGCGGCTTGGTCACGACGAAGCTGCCGTCCTCGACGCACTCCAGCACGGGGAATCCGATGTCGTCCCAGCCGGGAACGTCCTGCCAGTCGGTGTACAGGCCGCCCGTGCACTGCGCGCCGCACTCCACCAGATGGCCCGCGAGGGTGCCCTGCGCGAGCCGGTCGTGGTCGGATGGCGACCAGCCGAACTCGTGCAGAAGGATGCCCAACGTCACGGCCGAGTCGACGCAACGCCCCGTGATCACCACGTCGCAGCCGGCGTCCAGCGCCGCCGCGATCGGCCGTGCTCCCAGGTAGGCGTTGGCGCTGGCCAGCCGCGCCGGCAGCGGCTCGCCGGTGGCCATCTCGCGCACATGAGGCCGCAGCGCCTCCACCCGCGGCAGGAGGTCGTCGCCGTGCACCACGCCGATCCGGAGCGCCACGCCTTGCTCCTGCGCGAGCCGCGCCAGCGCATCGCGGCAGGCGCCGGGGTTCATGCCGCCCGCGTTGGCGACGACGCGGATGCCGCGCCCGCGAATCTCTCGCAGCAGCTCGCGCATCGTCACGTCGACGAAATCGGTGGCCCAACCGGCGCCGTGGTTCTTGGCGCGCTGGGCCGCCATGATGGACAGGGTGACCTCGGCCAGATAGTCGAACACGAGGTAGCGGACGTCTCCTCGCCGCACCAGCTGCGGCGCGGCAGCCGCCGTGTCGCCCCAGAAGCCCGAAGCCGATCCGATTCGCACCGTCCTGCTCATCCCTGCCTCCTGCGGCTCGTCCGCGTTCCACCGCGACCCGCCGCCAGCCTGCTTCCGGCGTCCGCCCCGGACTCGGCCCCCAGTCGCCTTTCGATCCTTGCAAGCCGAGCCTCCAACGCGCCCAGCGCGTGGGCCGAGCCGTCAGGCGCCGCGATCACCGGCGCGTGCGGCCGCAATCCGTCGATCAGCAACGACACGAGCATCGCGGCCCGCGCGTCCACGTCCAGCGGCTGGCCGCGGCCCAGCGCGTTCCACACCACGTGCTCCAGGCCGCCGAAGACCATGTCGCGCACCAGTCGCGGGTCGAGGTCGGCCCGCATCTCGCCGCAGGCTTGGGCGTCGGCCAACGCGCGCAGCAGGAAGCGGCTGTAGCGCCGATTGAGGGCGTGCAGGGCCGACCCGAAATACACCGTCTGCGTGCGCGACTCGCGGATGATCAGGGCCGCGACGCGCGGCTCCTCGGCGCCGATCCGCAGGTGCCGGCGCACCAGGAACTCCAGCCGCGCGCGGCTGCCGCTCAGTCGCTCCAGCTGAAGCTCGATGTCGCCGATCAGCCGGTCGTAGAAATCGGCGAGCACGGCATCGAGCAACTCGCGCTTGCTGCCGAAGTACGTGTAGATCGTGCCTTCGACGCATCCGGCGCGCTCGGCGATTTCGGCGATCGAGGCCTGCTCGAAGGGATGGTCGAGGAAGACCTCGGCCGCCGCGCGCAGGATCGAGGTGCGCCGGTCGGCGCCGCGACGGCGGCGCGGCGCCACGGGCGGAACCGACGAAGCGATCGAGCGGGCAGTCATCGCGGTCCGTAGGGTTTCCTGAACGGCGCTCAGTATAAGGCGCGTGCTTCCTGCCGCTGCAAACATTGGGCCTTTGCTGCGTTGCAACTTGACCCGTAGCGCCGGCCGGTACATCGTCTGAGCCGCGCTCATCACCGCCGAGACTCCGGGATGCCCTACCGCTCCGTCTTTCGTCCAGGCTTGTTCGACGGCACGGTCGCCCTGGTCACCGGCGCGGGTTCCGGCATCGGCCGCTGCACCGCGCACGAGCTCGCCGCACTGGGCGCCGCGGTCGCGCTGGCCGGTCGCAAGGCGGACAAGCTCGAGCGGGTCGCCGCCGAGATCGCCGAAGCCGGCGGCACGGCGTCCGTGCATCCGGTCGACATCCGCGACGCGGCCGCAGTCGACGCCGCCATCGACACGGTGCTGGGCCGTCACGGCCGGCTGGACGCGCTCGTCAACAACGCGGGCGGCCAGTTCCCCGCGCCGCTCGAATCCATCTCGCCCAACGGCTGGGACGCGGTGGTGCGCACCAACCTCACCGGCGGCTTCCTGGTCGCCCGCGCGGCCTACACCCGCTGGATGCGCGACCATGGCGGCGCGGTGGTCAACATGGTGGCCGACATGTGGCATGGGATGCCGGGCATGGGCCACTCGGGCGCGGCGCGCGCCGGCATGCTCAACTTCACCGAGACGGCCGCGTGCGAATGGGCGGCTTCCGGGGTGCGGGTCAACGCGGTCGCGCCGGGCTGGATCGCCTCCAGCGGCTTCGACACCTACGACGCGTCGATGCGCGCCGAGCTGCGCCGGCTGCGCACGGTCGTCCCGCTGCAGCGCTTCGGCACCGAATCCGAAGTGTCGGCGGCGATCGTCTACCTGCTGTCGCCGGCCGCCGCCTTCGTCACCGGCACCTGCCTGCGGATCGACGGCGGCGTGCCGAACGCGCGGCACACGTGGCCCGCGCGCCCGCAGGCCGGCGAGCGGGCAGCGTCGGCCGCCTTCGACGGCTTCCACCTCGCCTCGCTGCCGCGCGCGGTGACCGAGGACTGACCGCGCTCCATGCCGCGCCTCCAAAGCCGCATCGACACCTCGGGGCCCGAGTTCGCCGCACGCCGCGAAGGCATGCTGGCGTTGGTCGCGCGGCTGCGGGCGCTGGAGCGGCGTGCCGTGGACGCCTCGTCGCGCGCCGCGCCGCTCTTCGCCAAGCGCGGCCAGCTGCTGCCGCGCGAGCGGGTGCTGCGGCTGCTGGACCCGGGCGCGCCATGGCTGGAGCTGGCGACGCTGGCCGGCTGGGGCATGGACGACGCCGACCGGGAACGCTCGATCCCCGGCGGCGCGATGATCGCCGGCATCGGTGTCGTGGCGGACCGGCGCGCCATGGTCGTGGCCAGCGACGCCGGCATCGATGCGGGCGCGATCCGCGCGGGCGGCTTGGAGAAGATCCTTCGGATGCAGGCCATCGCCCTGGAAGCCCGCCTGCCCTTCGTGCACTTGGTGGAATCGGCCGGCGCCAACCTGCTCGCCTACCGCGTCGAGGGCTTCGTGCAGGGCGGCGCGCTGTTCCACAACCTGGCGCGGCTGTCGGCGGCGGGCCTGCCCGTGATCACGGTGGTGCACGGCTCGTCCACCGCGGGCGGCGCGTACATGCCCGGGCTGTCCGACCATGTCGTGATGGTCCGCGGACGCGCGCGCGCCTTCCTCGCCGGCCCGCCGCTCCTCAAGGCCGCCACCGGCGAGATCGCCACCGACGAAGCGCTGGGGGGCGCCGCGATGCACGCCGAGGTCTCGGGCCTGGCCGATCACCTGGCCGAGGACGACGCCGACGGGCTGCGGATCGCGCGCGAGATCGTCGGGCGGCTGCCGTGGGACCGCGCCGCGCCCACGGCGCTGTCTGTTCGGGACGCCGGCTTCGAGCCGCCTGCCCATGCGCCCGACGAGTTGGCCGGCGTCATGCCGCTGGAGGTGCGCCACGCGATCGACATGCGCGAGGTGATCGCGCGGATCGTCGACGCATCGGACTTTATGGAGTTTTCGCCGTCCTACGGGCCGGCCACGGTGTGCGGCCACGCCGCCATCCACGCCATGCCGGTGGGGGTACTGACCAACAACGGTCCGATCGACCCGGACGGCGCGACCAAGGCCACGCATTTCATCCAGGCCTGCTGCCAGAGCGGCACGCCGCTCGTGTTCCTGCAGAACACGACCGGCTACCTCGTCGGCACCGAGCCGGAGCGGCGCGGCATGATCAAGCACGGCTCGAAGATGATCCAGGCGGTCTCGAACGCCAACGTCCCTTCGGTCACGGTGATGTGCGGCGCGTCCTTCGGCGCGGGCAACTACGGCATGTGCGGACGCGCCTTCGGACCGCGCTTCGTGTTCTCTTGGCCCAACGCGCGCACCGCGGTGATGGGCGGCGAGCAGGCCGCGCACACGATGCGGATCGTCGCGGAGGGCACCGCGCGGCGCCGCGGCGAGCCGGTGGACGACGCCGCGCTGTCGGCGCTCGAAGCTCGCATCGTCGAGAACTTCGAACGCCAGTCGAGTGCCTTCCACACCAGCGCCCGACTGCTCGACGACGGCGTCATCGACCCGCGCGACACGCGCGACGTGCTCGCGATCGCGCTGGCGACGAGCCTGGACGGCGACGCCCGCCGCCCGCGACCGGTCCAGTTCGGGGTGGCGCGCCCCTGAAAAGGGGACAGACACCATTTTCAGCGCAACCAGAAGAAGCCATGTATACCGAACAACACCGCGCGATGCAGGACACGCTGCGCCGCTTCATCGACGACGAGATCAATCCGCACGTCGACGAGTGGGAGCAGGCCGGCGTCTTCCCGGCCCGGGAGCTCTTTCGCAAGATGGGCGCGCTCGGCCTGCTGGGTGCGACCAAGCCGGTGGAATATGGTGGCCTGGGGCTGGACTATTCGTATTCGGTGGCGCTGGCCGAAACGCTCGGCCACGTGCGCTGCGGCGGCGTGCCGATGGCGATCGGCGTGCAGACCGACATGGCCACGCCCGCGCTCGCCCGCTTTGGCAATGACGAGGTCAAGCGCGAGTTCCTCGCCCCCTCGATCTCGGGCGACTACGTCGCCTGCCTGGGCGTGTCCGAAGTCGGCGCCGGCAGCGACGTCGCCAGCATCAAGACCACCGCCCGCAAGGACGGCGGCGACTACGTCATCGACGGCGGCAAGATGTGGACGACCAGCGGCACCCAAGCCGACTGGATCTGCCTGCTGGCCAATACCTCCGAAGGCGCGCCGCATCGCAACAAGACGCTGATCTGCGTGCCGATGGACACGCCCGGCGTGCAGGTGGCGCGCAAGCTGCGCAAGGCCGGCATGCATTCGTCCGACACGGCGCAGCTCTTCTTCGATGGCGTGCGGGTGCCGCAACGTTGGCGGATCGGCGAAGAGGGCATGGGCTTCACCTACCAGATGATGCAGTTCCAGGAGGAGCGCCTGTGGGCGGCCGCGAACGCGATGGCCGCCAGCGAGGTGCTCGCCGAGACCGTGTCGTACCTGCGCGAGCGCAACGCCTTCGGCCAGCCGCTGCTGGCCAACCAGTTCGTGCAGTTCAAGCTGGCCGAGCTCGCCACCGAAATTGAATGCCTGCGCGCCCTGCTCTACCGCGCGGTGCAGCTGTACGTGGGCGGCCAGGACGTCACGCAGCTGGCCAGCATGGCCAAGCTCAAGGCCGGGCGCGTGTCGCGCGAGGTGGCCGACTGGTGCGTGCAGTTCTGGGGCGGCATGGGCTACATCGAGGAGACGCGCGTCAACCGCTATTGGCGCGACTCGCGCCTGGGCTCGATCGGTGGCGGCGCCGACGAAGTCATGCTGGGCATCATCGCCAAGACGATGGGGCTGATCGCACGCGCCTGACGCCACCGAGGACGTCCGAGCCCGCGACCGACCATGACCTCCCCCTCCCCGCACTGCCGCCCCTTCGACGCGCTGCTCGTCGCGAACCGCGGCGAGATCGCATGCCGCGTGCTGCGGACCGCGCGCGCGATGGGGCTGCGCACCGTGGCGATCTTTTCCGACGCGGACCGCGACGCGCCACACGTGCGCGCGGCGGACGTCGCGCTGCGCGTCGGCCCGCCGCCCGCCGCCGACAGCTACCTGCGGATCGACGCGGTCCTGGACGCCGCACGCGCAGCGGGTGCGCAAGCCGTCCATCCGGGCTACGGCTTCCTGTCCGAGCGCGCGGCCTTCGCGCAGGCCGTGGTCGACGCCGGGCTCGTCTTCGTGGGCCCGTCGGCCGCGGCGATCCGCGCGCTGGGCGACAAGGCGTCCGCCAAGTCGCTCGCCCGCGAACTGGGCGTGCCGTGCCTGCCGGGCATCGAGCGCGCCGCCGACCTCGACGCGCTCGAGCGCGACGGCCGGCGCATCGGTTTTCCGCTGATGGTGAAGGCCGCGGCAGGCGGCGGCGGGCGCGGCATGCGGCGGGTGGATTCGCCGCAGGCGCTGCGGTCCGCGCTCGAGGCGGCCGCGGCCGAGGCGCACGCCGCCTTCGGCTCGGGCGAACTGCTCCTCGAGCGGCTGCTGGAGGACGCGCGCCATGTCGAGGTGCAGGTCTTCGGTGATGCGCATGGCGCGCGCGTGCACCTGGGCGAGCGCGACTGCTCGACCCAACGGCGTCACCAGAAGATCATCGAGGAAGCGCCGGCGCCCGGCGTCGATGCGGCGCTACGGGCGCGCATGGGCGAGGCGGCCGTGCGGCTGGCGGGCGCAGTCGGCTACGTGGGCGCCGGTACGGTCGAGTTCCTGCTCGAACCGGACGGCAACTTCCATTTCCTCGAGATGAACACCAGGCTGCAGGTCGAGCACCCGGTCACCGAGGCGGTCACCGGCCTGGACCTGGTCGAGTGGCAGCTGCGCGTCGCCCGCGGTGAGCCGCTGCCTCTCGCACAGGGCCAGGTGCGATGGCACGGTCATGCGATCGAGGCACGGCTGTGCGCCGAAGACCCGGACGCCGGCTTCGCGCCGCAGGCCGGCCCGGTGCTGGCATGGCAGGCCCCGGTCGGGCTGCGCTGCGACGCCGGCATCGACGCCGGCGGCACGGTCCCGCCGCACTACGACTCGATGGTCGCCAAGCTGGTCGCCCACGGCGCCACGCGCGAGGACGCGCGCGCCGCGCTCCTCGCCGGGCTGTCGCGCACCGTCCTGCTCGGCGTGGCGAGCAACCGCGAGCACCTGTGCCGCGTGCTGTCGGCCGCGCCCTTCGTCGAGGCGCGCCTGTCGACCGGCTGGCTGGAATCCGCTGCGCTCGCCGCCCCGGCCTCGCTGCCGTCATGGTGGCTCGCGCTGGCTGCCGCGCACTTGGTCGACGCGTCCGCGCGCCGGTACGGGCCGCTGGCGGGCTTTTCGTCCAGCGGCCCGCGCGAGGCGCCCGTGTCGCTCGCGGTCCGTCCGGGCGGCAGCGGCAGCGTTGGCGGAGCGCAACTCCTCGTCGAATGCCGGGTCGCACGAGCGAGCCCGCACGGCTGGCGAGTGCGGGTCGCGACGACGACCGCGGCGCACCAAGCGCCGGCATCCGAGCCGTCGCCCGGAGCCGATCGGCCGCCCGCCGAACACGAGGTCGCCTTCGGTGCCGCCGACCTCGTCCGGATCGACGGCCGCGCGCTGCGCTGCGTCGCTCGCCGCGACGGGGAAGCGCTGTGGTTGCAGGCCGATGGCGTCTGCGCCTGCATCGAGGTCCGCACTCACGCGCCGCCACGGTCCGCGGCGGGCGGTGCGGCCGACGGCGAACTGCTCGCGCCGATGCACGGGCGGGTGCTGCGCGTGGCTTGCGCGCCCGGCCAGCGCGTCCGAGCGGGCGACCTGCTGGTGGCCCTCGAAGCGATGAAGATGGAGCACGCGATCGCGGCGCCCGCCGATGCCACCGTCGACGCGGTCGAAGTCCGCGAGGGCGTGCAGGTGGCCCCGGGGCGCCTGCTGGTGCGCCTTCGCCCGGAGGCCGCGTGAGCCCGCGCCTGCCCTGCTTCGAGCTCGAGCGGCTGCCCGGCGTCACCGGTGAGCAATTGGCCGTGCGCGACACGGTGCGCCGCTTCGTCGAACGCGAGATCGCGCCGCATGCGGCCGAATGGGACGAGGTCGAGGGCTTCCCGCGCGACCTGCACCAGCGCGCGGCCGAGATCGGCCTGCTGGGCCTGGGCTATCCGGAGGCGTTGGGCGGCACCCCCTGCGATGCCTTCGCCCGCGTGGCCGCGTCGATCGAGCTCGGCCGCGCAGGCGCCGGCGGCGTGGGCGCATCGCTGATGTCGCACACGATCATGTTGCCGCCGCTGCTGGAGGGCGCCCGGGCCGACGTCCTCGGTTCGGTCGCGCCCGCGCTGCTGTCGGGCAGGGCGATCGGCGCGTTGGCCGTCACCGAGCCGTCCGGCGGCTCCGACGTGGCGGCGCTGCGCACCCGTGCCGAGCCCGCGCCCGGCGGCTTCCGGCTGCACGGCGAGAAGACCTACATCACGTCGGGCCTGCGCGCCGACTGGATCCTGGTCGCGGCGCGCTTGGTGGACGGCCTGGCGGATCGCACGGCGGACGCCTCGAACGCGACCGGCGCCTCGCGCAGCCGCCCGGGCGTCTCGCTCTTCCTGCTCGACGGCGAAGCCCGCGGCCTGTCGCGCACGGCGCTCCGCAAGACCGGCTGGTGGGCCTCCGACACCGCCAGCTTGCACCTGGACGGCTGCTTCGTGCCCGCCGAGCGCCTGGTCGGCCCGCCGCACGGCGGCTTCCCGCTGGTGATGCGCAACTTCAACGCCGAGCGGCTGACGCTGGCCGCCACCGCGGTGGGCGCCGCGATCACCTGCTGCGAGGACGCGCGCGACTGGGCGCGGCAGCGGCAGGTCTTCGGCGCGCCGCTGATCACTCAGCAGGTGGTGCGGCACAAGCTCGTGGCGATGGTCGAAGGCGTGCTGCCGATGCTGGCCTGGCTGCAGGCGCTCGCCGCGCGGATCGACGCGGCCGCCGTGGACGCCGCCCTCGACGCCCGCAGTTGCGCGGCCGAGATCGCGCTGGCCAAGAACCGCGCGGCGCGACTGATGCGCGACTGCGCGGGCGAAGCGGTGCAGGTGCTGGGCGGGATGGGCTTCATGCGCGGGTCGCGCGTCGAACGAATCTGGCGCGACACCAAGGTGATGATGATCGGTGGCGGCGCCGAGGAAGTGCTGGCCGACCTGGCGGCGCGCCAACTGGACCTATGACGGAGAAGAGCATGACCGATGCGGTGCAGTACGAGGCGCGTGACGGTGTCGCCACGATCACCCTCAACCGGCCCGAGGTGTTGAACGCATTGAACGACGCGGTCATGCGCGGGCTGGCCGAGGCGCTGGCGGCCGCCCGCGCCGACGAAGCCGTGCGCGCCTTGCTCGTGACCGGTGCCGGACGCGGCTTCTCGTCGGGCGCCGACCTGACGACCACCGGCGTGCCGCCCGCCGACGTGGCGCGGCTGCTGCGCGAGCGCTACCACCCGGTGATCCTGGGCATGCGCGACTGCCCCAAGCCGATCGTGTGCGCGGTCAACGGCGTGGCCGCCGGCGCCGGCATGAGCCTGGCGCTGGCCGGCGACGTGGTGCTGGCGGCCCGCTCGGCCACGTTCGTGCAGGCCTTCGCCCGCATCGGGCTGGTCCCGGACGCGGGCAGCACCTGGTTCCTCACGCGCTTCGCGGGGGACGCGCGCGCCCGCGCGCTGGCGATGCTGGCCGAGCGGATCGACGCCGCCCAGGCGCAGGCCTGCGGACTGGTGTGGGCGGTGCATGACGACGAGGCGCTGCTACCGGAGGCGCGCAGGCTCGCCGCGCACCTGGCCACGCAGCCCACCCGGGCACTCGCCCTGATCAAGCAGGCGATGTCGGCCGCGCCCGGGCACACGCTGGCCCAGCAGTTGGAGCTCGAAGCCGACCTGCAGGCCCAAGCCGCGGCCACCGAGGACTTCCGGGAGGGCGTCGCCGCCTTCCTGCAGAAGCGCGCGCCGCGCTTCGCCGGACGCTGACCCGCGCATGGCCGCCCCGGCGCATCCGCAGCCGCCCCGGCCACCGGCCGAACAGCAGCGCCTCGAAGCGTCGCTGCGCGAGCTCTTCGAATCGCGGATCACCTTCAACCGCACCATCGGGCTGAAGGTGGACAGCTTCGACCCGCACGCGCCGCGCACGCGGATCGCGATGCACCCCGATCTCGTCGGGCATTACACCTATGGTCGCCTGCACGGCGGCGTGATCTCCTCGGTGCTGGACGCCACGGCAGGCTTGGCGCTGATGGTGGCGCTGGCCGACCGGCACCGCGAAGAGAGCCCCGAGCAGGTGATGCAGCGCTTCGCGCGGATGGGGACCATCGACCTGCGGGTGGATTTCCTGCGCCAGGGGCTGGGGCGCGAGTTCCTGGCCGGTGCGCGGGTCACGCGGCTGGGCGGGCGCATCGCCTCGGTGCAGATGACGCTGTCGAACGAGGAAGGAACGCTGATCGCGACGGGGGCAGCGGCCTACGTCGTCAGTTGAACGGCTGGCTTCACACGACGGGCGAGCGGTTCCTGCCGACGGAGCCGCCGACCCGGAGGAGACGAGGACGTGACGGACATCCTGCAGCTGGTGGTGGCGGGGGTGGCGATCGGCTGCATCTACGCGCTGATCGCGCTGGGCTTCGTGCTCATCTACAAGGCAACCGAGGTGGTCAACTTCGCGCAGGGCGACCTGATGATGCTGGGCGCCTTCGTCGCGTTCACCTTCGCGTCGATCTGGGGCCTGTCCTTCTGGCTCGCGTTTCCGTTGGCGATCGCCACGATGGCGGCCTTCGGAGCGGCCTTCGACCGGGTGGTGCTGCGGCCCATCATCGGGCAGCCGCAGGTGGCCGCGGTGCTGGTGACCATCGCCGCCGGCTTCGTCATCCGCGGCGCGGCCAGCATGGTGCCCGGCTGGGGCACGGACACCCATGCGCTCAAGGCGCCGTTCTCGGACCAGGTCGTGCGCGCCGGCGGCGTCAGCGTCTCCAGCGACCACCTGGCGATCATCGGACTGACCGCCGCGCTGTGCGTGGTGCTGTACGTCTTCTTCAAGCGCACGCGCGTGGGCATCGCGATGCAGGCCTCGTCTCAGAACCAGCTGGCGGCCTACTACATGGGCATCCCGGTGCGGCGGATCAACACCCTCATCTGGAGCATCTCGGCAGGCGTGGCCGCCTTCGCGGCGGTGCTGCTCGCCCCGATCACCTTCGTGCACGCCAACATGGGTTTCATCGGCCTGAAGGCCTTCCCGGCAGCGGTGCTCGGCGGCTTCGGAAGCATCCCGGGCGCGATCGTGGGCGGGCTGATCATCGGGCTGGTCGAGAGCTTCGCGGGCTTCTATCTGCCCGAGGGCTTCAAGGACGTCGCCGCCTACGTGGTGGTGCTGGTCGTGCTGATCGTGCGCCCCTCCGGCATCTTCGCCGAGCAACGCCGCAAGAAGGTCTGACTCCGGGAGCACCCTCGTCATGCGGTTCATCTTCAAGACGCGCTACGCACAGGACCTGCAGGTCTTCAAGCACTCGGGCAGCGTCTTCTGGAACGGGTTGCTGGCCGTGCTGCTGGTGGCCGCGCCCTTCGTCGTGCCCGACTACTACCGCACGCAGCTCGTGTTCATCTTCATCTATTCGATCGTCGGCTTCGGCCTCATGCTCCTGTCGGGCTTCACCGGGCAAGTGTCGATCGGCCATGCCGCGTTCCTGGCGATCGGCGCCTATGCGCAGGCGATCCTGCAGGGCCTGGGCTGGCCCTTCTTTCTCTCGGCCCCGGCGGCGATGGCGCTGGGCGCCGCGGCCGGGCTGCTGATCGGGCTGCCCGCGCTGCGCCTGACCGGCATCTACCTGGCGATCGCCACCCTCGCTTTCGGCTTCGTCGTCGAGGAAGTGCTGGCCCGCTGGGAATCCGTCACCGGCGGCAATTCGGGGCTGATGGTGCCCGCGCCGCGGCTCGTCCTGCAACCGATGACCGACCCGACGGCCTTTTACTTCCTTTGCCTGGCGTGCGTGGTGGCGGTGGCGCTGGCCGTGTTCAACCTGCTGCGCTCGCCGACCGGCCGCGCCTTCATCGCGATCCGCGACTCGGAGATCTCGGCGCAGAGCATGGGCGTGAACCTGGCCGCCTACAAGACGCTGTCGTTCGCGCTGTCGGCGGCCATCACCGCGCTGGCCGGGTGCCTCTACGCCCACCAGATCCGCTTCATCAGCCCCGAGCAGTTCACGCTGCTGCAGTCGATCGAGTTCCTGCTGATGATCGCCATCGGTGGCATGGGGTCGCTGCACGGCGCGGTGCTGGGCGCGATCTTCGTGATCAGCCTTCCCGAGCTCATCGGCGCGATGAAGGACGTGATGCCGCCGGGCCTGGCGCAACAGCCCGGCCTCAAGCCGCTCGTCTTCGGGACCATCATGATCCTGGTCGTCATCTACGAGCCGATGGGCCTGTACGGCCGCTGGCTCAAGATCCGCACCTATTTCTCGCTCTTCCCGCTGTACCGGCGCGGCATGTTCCAGCGGCAGAAGGCCTACACGAAATCCGAGCGGGTGCACTGATGGCCTTCTTCGAAGTCGACGGACTGACCAAGCGCTTCGGCGGGCTGACCGCCGTGGACGACGTGAGCTTCTCGGTCGACGAGGGACAGGTCTACACCATCATCGGTCCCAACGGCGCGGGCAAGACCACCATCTTCAACCTGGTGAGCTTGATCTACGCGCCCACCGCCGGCACCGTGCGCTTCCGCGAGCGGGATCTGACGTCGCTCGCGCCGCACCGGGTGGCGTCGCTGGGCATCGGCCGCACCTTCCAGAACATCGAGCTCTTCGAGCACGCCACCGTGCTGCAGAACCTGCTGATCGGCCGCCACGCGCACGCGCACCGCAACTTCATGGCCGACCTCTTCTTCCTGCCCTCGGTGCGTCGCGCCGAACTGGCCCACCGCGAGCAGGTGGAGAAGGTCATCGACTTCCTGGACCTGCAGGCGCATCGCGACAGCCTGGTGGCAGGCCTGCCCTACGGGGTGCGGAAGGTGGTGGAGCTGGCCCGCGCGCTGTGCGCGCAGCCGCGGCTGCTGCTTTTGGACGAGCCGTCTTCGGGCCTGAACGTCGAAGAGACCGACGACATGGCCTATTGGATCCAGGACATCCGCGAGCAGCTCGGCATCACCGTGCTGATGGTCGAGCACGACATGAGCCTCGTGTCGCGCGTGTCGGACCGTGTGCTCGCGGTGAACTACGGCCGCGTGCTGGCCGAAGGCACGGCCGCCGAGGTGCAGTCGCACCCGGACGTCGTGGCCGCCTACCTGGGAGCCTGAGATGGAACGCGCGTTCGGCGAGACGATCCTGCGGCTCTCGAACATCGAATCCGCCTACGGCCCGGTGCAGGCGATCCGCGGCGTGAGCCTGGAAGTGCGTGCCGGAAGCATCGTCACGGTGCTGGGCGCCAACGGAGCCGGCAAGACCACCATCCTCAAGACCATCTCCGGGATCATCGATCCGCACAAAGGCACGGTCTGGTTCGACGGCCGCGAGATCCACAAGCGCGACCCGGATTGGATCGTGCGCTGCGGCATCTCGCACGTGCCTGAAGGCCGCGAGGTCTTCCCGCTGCTGACCGTGCGCGAGAACTTGCTGATGGGCGCCTTCACGCGCCGCGACCCGCAGGGCGTGCTGGCCGACATCGATCGGATGTACGCTTACTTCCCGATCCTGCGCGAGCGGGAGCGCCAAGAGGCCGGCCAGCTGTCGGGCGGCCAGCAGCAGATGCTGGCGATCGCGCGCGCGCTGATGGCGCGCCCGAAGCTGCTGCTGCTGGACGAACCTTCGCTGGGCCTGGCGCCCAAGCTGGTCAAGGAGATCTTCGAGATCGTCCGGCGGGTCAACCGCGAGGAAGGCACCACGATGCTGCTGGTCGAGCAGAACGCGAGCATCGCCCTGGCCACGGCCGACTACGGCTACGTGCTGGAAGTGGGCCGCATCGTGATGGAGGACACCTGCGAGCGGCTGGTGCAGAAGGACGACATCCGCGAGTTCTACCTCGGGGTGAAGAGCGACGCGCCGCGCGGCGAGCGCCGCTGGAAGCGCAAGAAGCAGTGGAGGTGACGGCGATGAAGAAGGTCGCTCCCGGTCCTGGTCCCGCGCTCGTCGCAGAGCGCCGCGCCCGATTGCCCGGCGACACGGTCGGGCGCAAGTTCTGGAACGCGGTGTCGATGCGCAATGCGAGCATCGCGCTGCGCCAGAAGGAGCTCGGGATCTGGCGCGAGACCACGTGGACGCAATTCGGCGACCACGCGCGGCGCATCGCGGCCGCCTTGGCGGCCCACGACTTCATGCCGGGCGACACCGCGTCGATCCTGTCCAACACGCGCAAGGAATGGTCCTTCGCCGACTTCGGCATCCTGCTGGCGGGCGGCGTGTCCTCGGGCATCTACCCCACCGACGCGTCGCCGCAGGTCGAGTACCTGCTGGCCGATTCGCGCTCCAGCGTCGTCTTCGTCGAGGACGACGAGCAGCTCGACAAGGTGCTGGACGTCCGCGCGCGGCTGCCGCTGTTGAAGAAGATCGTCGTCTTCGACATGGAGGGGCTGGCGCGGCTGGCCGATCCGCAGGTCGTGTCGCTGGAGCTTTTCGAGCAGCTGGGCGGCGAGCACGAGCGCGCGCACCCGGGCCTGGTCGAGGAGCGCCTGGCCGCGCGCCGCCCGGAGGACGTCGCCATCCTGGTCTACACCAGCGGCACCACTGGCCGCCCGAAGGGGGCGATGCTGTCGCACGCCAACATCGTGTGCGTGCTGGAAGAATTCGCCCCCGAGCTGGACGAGCGCGATGACGACGACAAGATGGCTTTCCTGCCGCTTTGCCACGTGGCCGAGCGCATCGTGGGCCAGATGTTCTCGCTGCAGAGCGGCGCGCGGCTGAACTTCGTCGAGAACCCCGACACCATCGCCGAGAACATCCGCGAGATCGCGCCCACCGTGTTCCTCGGCGTGCCGCGCGTGTGGGAAAAGTTCTATTCGGCCATCTCCATCCGCATGAAGGAGGCCACGCCCTTGCAGCAGCGCGCCTACGCGCTCGCGGTCGGTGTCGGCCAGCGCGTGGCCGAGCTGGAGCTCGCCGGCCGCCCGGTGCCGGCGCTGCTGGGCCTGGCCAACCGCGCGCTGCGCTGGGCCGTGCTGAACAACGTGCGAAAGGCGATCGGCATCCACCGCATGCGGTGGGCCCTGACGGGCGCGGCGCCGATCTCGCCGGACCTGATCCGCTGGTACCGGGCGCTGGGACTCATGCTGGTCGAGGGCTACGGCATGACCGAGTCCTGCGCGGGCGGCTCGGTCAACCTGCCCGGCGCCACCCGGCTCGCCACCGTCGGGCGGGCGCAGCCGTTCAACGAGATCCGCATCTCCGAGCAGGGCGAGATCCTGATCCGCGGCCGCAACGTATTCGTGGGCTACCTGAATTTGCCGGACAAGACGCGCGAGACGATCGACGCCGACGGGTGGCTGCACACGGGCGACGTGGGAGAGATCGATGCGGACGGCTTCGTGCGGATCACCGACCGCATGAAGGACATCATCATCACCGCGGGCGGCAAGAACATCACGCCCTCCGAGATCGAGAACGAGCTGAAGTTCAGCCCTTACGTCACCGACGCGGTGGTGATCGGCGACCGGCGCCCCTATCTCACCTGCCTCGTGATGATCGACCACGAGACCGTCGAGCAGTACGCGCAGTCGCGCTCGGTGCCGTTCTCCGACTTCCGCAGCCTGTGCCGCGCGCGCGAGGTGCAGGAGCTGATCCAGGGCGAAGTCGACCGGGTCAACGCGAAGTTCGCGCGGGTCGAGCAGGTCAAGAAGTTCCGCTTGATCGAGCACAAGCTGACGGCCGAGGACGAGGAGCTCACCCCGACCATGAAGCTCAAGCGCACGCTGGTGAACCAGAAGTACCGCGAACTCATCGACAGCATGTACCGAGGAGACTGAACGCCATGGCCATCCATATCCGCATCCCCCGCCGGCGCTTCGTGGCGCTCGGTGCCGGCAGCGCCGCGCTCGCCGCGCTGCCCCGGTCCGCCGCCGCCAACCAGGGCGTGAGCAAGGGCGAGCTCGTGATCGGCTCGTTGCAGGACCTGTCCGGCCCCATCGCGGTGCTGGGCAAGCCGATCGTCAATGGCATGACGCTGCGCGTGGAGCAGGCCAACGCCGCCGGCGGCATCCATGGCCGCAAGCTGCGGCTGGTCGTCGAGGACACCGGCTACGACCCCAAGAAGGCGGTGCTGGGCGCGCAGAAGCTGCTGGGCCAGGACAAGATCTTCGCGATGGTGGGCAGCCTGGGCACGGTCGTGGCGTTGCCCACGATCCCGCTGGTGCTGGAGCGCGGCCTGCCGCACCTCTTCCCGATCACGGCGCACAACGGCACCTTCGAGCCCTTCCACAAGATGAAGTTCGCGCTGACCACGCCGTACACGGACAGCACGAAGACGGGCCTCAAGGAGATGCTCAAGCGCGGCAACTACAAGCGCGTTGGCATCCTGTACCAGGACGACGAGTACGGACTGGAAGTGCTGCGCGGCACCGAGGCCGCGCTCAAGGACGTCGGCCTCGCGCTGGTCGAGCGCACCTCCTACAAGCGCGGATCGACCGACTTCAGCTCGCAGATGCAGCGGCTGCGCGCGGCCAACCCGGACCTGACCGTGCTGGGCACCATCGTGCGCGAGACCATCGGCGCGATGGCCGCCGGCCGCCAGCTGGGTTACGCCGGCGACTTCTTCGGCAGCCAGGCCGCCTACATGCCGGCCGTGGCGCGCGCCGGCGGCAAGGCGGTCGAGGGTTTGTACGCCATGTCGGAGACCCCCACGCCCTACCGGGACGACCCGAAGAACAACAAGCTGCTCAACGACTGGCTGGACGCTTACAAGCAGCGCTTCAACGAGGACGCCGACCTGTGGTCGGTCACCGGGTGGATGGTGGTCGACATCTTCGTGAAAGCGGCCGAGAAGGCCGGCCCCAACCTGACGCCTGACGGCCTCGTCCAGGCCCTGGAGACCACCACGTACCCGCGCAGCTACCTGGGCACGCCGGAATACGTCTTCGGCCCCAACCGCCGCCTGGGCAACCGGCAGACGCGGATCGCGCAGATCCAGAACGGCCGCTGGACGAGCGTGTCGGACTTCGTCCAATAAGAGAGCGGCTCCCGAAGCGGCCACGGGCCGGTTCGGGATGGCCGGCCATTGGCCGGCCCGCCGCAAGCGGGCTCGCGCGCCGGCGCGAGCCCCGGCGCCGCGGCCGAGGCGCTTGGACTTGAGGCCGTCCGTCAGCGGCCCAGCCCCATCGATCGGGCGACGACCTCTTTCATGATCTCGTTGGTGCCACCGTAGATACGCTGCACACGCGCATCCGCGAACGCCCGGGCGATCGGGTATTCCCACATGTACCCGTAGCCACCATGAAGCTGCAGGCACTCGTCGATCACCTTGCACTGCAGGTCGCTGCACCACTGCTTTGCCATCGAGGCCGTGGCGGTGTCGAGCGCATCTGCGGCCAGCAGTTCCAGGCAGCGATCGACGAACACCTGGCCGACCTGCACTTCGGTCTGCATTTCGGCGAGCTTGAAGCGGGTGTTCTGGAAGCTCGCCACCGTGCTGCCGAAGACGCGCCGGTCCTTCACGTAGGCGACGGTCCAGTCGATTGCCGCCTGCGCCGACGCGATGGCGGAGATCGCGATCTGCAGCCGCTCCCAGGGCAGCTCCTGCATCAGGTAGCCGAACCCCTGTCCTTCGCGGCCGAGCAGGTTCTCCGCGGGCACCTGGACGTCGTCGAAGAACAGCTCGGACGTGTCCTGGGCTTTCAGCCCGATCTTGTGCAGGCGGCGCCCCTTCTCGAAGCCGCGCATGCCGCGCTCGACCAGCAGCAAGCTGGTCCCCTTGGCGCCCTGGGTCGGGTCCGTCTTGGCGACGACCACCACCAGGTCGGCATGCCAGCCGTTGGTGATGAAGGTCTTGGATCCGTTGAGGACGTAGTGGTCGCCCTGCCGGACCGCGGTCGTCTTGATGCCCTGCAGGTCGGAGCCGGCGGCGGGCTCGCTCATCGCGATGGCGCCGATGGTCTCGCCGGTGGCCATGCGAGGCAGCCATGTCGACTTCTGCGCCTCGGTGCCGTAACGCAGCAGGTACGGCGCGACGATTTCGGAATGCAGGCCGAACCCCAAGCCGGTGGCGTTGACGCGGGCGATCTCCTCCATCAAGACGACGCTATACAGGCGGTCGACGCCGGCGCCGCCGTATTGCTCAGGCATGCTGGAACACAAAAGGCCGGTTTCTCCCGCCTTTTTCCACACTTCACGGTCGACGTAACCCTGCTCCTCCCAACGGGAATGGTGCGGCACCACTTCGTGCTCCAGGAAGCGGCGCGCGCTTTCCCGGAACATGCGGTGCTCGCTGTTGAAAATAGTGCGTTCGATCACGACGTTCCCCTCGGGTGCGAGACGTTTGGTCAGCCAAACCACGCTGACGATCTGTATTCCTGTTGCGCCCAAGCCATCATGCATAAGGCTTAGTCCAAAAGAATGATAACGTCAGGCTTGCGGCCGATCCGCCTGCCCTGCCCTGCGTAAGACAACGACCGACATGAGCGAAGCCTTCGTTTACGACGCCATCCGCACACCGCGGGGCCGGGGCAAATCCAGCGGCGCACTGCATGAGGTCAAGCCGGTCAAGCTGCTGACCACCTTGATGCATGCGATGCAGCAGCGGCACGACCTCGATACGGCGCTGGTCGAAGACGTCGTCCTCGGGGTCGTCACGCCGATCGGCGACCAAGGCGCCGTCATCGCCAAGACGGCCGCGCTGGCCGCCGGCTGGGACCTCAAGGTGGCCGGCGTGCAGGTCAACCGCTTCTGCGCGTCCGGGCTCGAAGCCGTCAACCTTGCCGCGCAGAAAGTCCGATCGGGCTGGGAGGACGTCGTGGTCGCGGGTGGTGTCGAGTCCATGTCCCGCGTCCCCATGGGGTCGGACGGCGGCGCGTGGGCGATGGACCCGGAGACCAACCTGGCCACGGGCTTCGTCCCGCAAGGCATCGGCGCCGACCTGATAGCCACCATGGACGGCTTCACCCGCGAGGACGTCGACGCGTTCGGGGTGAACTCCCACCGCAAGGCCGCCGCGGCCCGAGATGCCGGCCGCTTCGCCCGCTCGCTGGTTCCGGTCCAGGACGACCTCGGGCTGTCGATCCTGGACCGCGATGAAACGATCCGCCCCGAAACCAGCCTCGAAGGGTTGGCGCAATTGCGGCCGTCGTTCGAGCAAATGGGCCGCATGGGCTACGACGCGGTGGCATTGCGCAAATACCCGCATGTGCAGCGCATCGACCACGTCCACCACGCCGGCAACTCGTCGGGCATCGTCGACGGCGCGGCGCTGGTGCTGATCGGCTCCGAGCAGGCTGGGCGCCAACTCGGCCTCACGCCGCGCGCTCGGATCATGTCGACCGCGCTGACCGGCACCGACCCCACCATCATGCTGACCGGACCCATGCCCGCCTCGCGCAAGGCGCTGGCCAAGGCCGGCCTCACGGTCGACGACATCGATCTCTTCGAAGTGAACGAAGCCTTCGCGGCCGTCGTGATGCGCTTCATGCAAGAGATGCGGGTTCCCGAAGAGAAGGTCAACGTCAACGGCGGCTCCATCGCGATGGGGCATCCGCTGGGCGCCACCGGGGCCATGCTGCTCGGCACCCTCGTGGACGAACTGGAACGCCGCAAGCTGAAACGCGGCCTCGTGACGTTGTGCGTCGGCGGTGGGATGGGGATTGCTACGGTGGTTGAGTTGGTTTGAGTTTGCGGGATCGCCTTGGCTTCTTCTGCCAAGGAAACAACAAGACTAGAGAGCCTGACGTGCAAGACAAAAAGATGTGGTGGCCGCTGCTGCGCGGCCTGCCAAGCTTGGTCGCGGATTCTGTGACCGCAGAAGAGCCGCGCGATCCTGAACACGCACAAGGAAGCGGGCGTCTCGGCAAGCGCATCCTACCGTTTCGCGTTCGTCTCGTTCGTACCTATGACCATCTGCGCAGAGCGGTCGAAGTCCGGCGGGACGCTTATGCGCGACACCTGCCAACGCTCGCCCAAATTCTCGAAGACGCCGAAAACTCAGACTGCACGGCGAACTCAGTCGTGTTTCTAGCGGAGTCCAAGGAGACAGGTGAAGCGGTCGGCACCATGCGAATCGCCACCAATATTGGCGCTCCGGTCGAGTTTGAAACGGCGCTGACCCTACCGCCGCAATTTCGGGACACGACGATCGCTCACGTTGCAAGACTCGGCGTCCGGAACGGGCGTGATGCAACACTTGTGAAGCTCGCGTTGTTCAAAGCGCTTCACCGGTACTGCCTCGCGCTACAAGTCGAATGGATGATGGTCGGCGCGCACCCCCCCATCGATCGCTTGTACACGCAACTTGGATTCGTTGACGTCTTCGATGGTGCACCCCTGGTTACGATTCCATCGGCGCCCGCATACGAAGTACGTGTCATGGCCTTCTCCGTGGATGCCGCTGAACGCGACTGGCGGGAACATAGGCATCCGCTCTACGACTTCATGATCAATGAGTACTGCCCCGATATCGAGATCTTCAACTCTGTGAGCAGTATGTGGGCACGCCCGCGCCAGGCTGAAGTCGATAACTCTGCCTTTCAATCTAGTTCGACGCCGGCCAAAGCAATTCAGTGAAGACTGCCGTAGCGGCCGCCTGCGACATCGCCGATGCCTCTGGTCGGGTGGACATCCCGGCAAACTCTAATGACCTGTATCAAGGTCATCCGACCGAGAGCGCGAATGCCTCATGAGGAAAGGCCCTAGCCTCAGCCCCAGGAAAAGCCGTGACGCCAGCCCAGCCGTCCGCACCGCCGTGAGGTGGGCCGGTGGTTGGCTTTCGGCGCTGCTTCTCGTCGGAGTTGCAGTGTTGGCGGCTGCCCAAATGACTTCATCCGGAACAGCGCCGATTCGGGCCCTGCCGGATCTCCTCTACGTCACTGATCCAGCAGACGCGGCCGAACTTGAAGCGGGGCTGGACGCGCTTCGAACGAGTGGCGACACGTCCCCAGGAGCGGGGCGACTAAGCCCGTCGACTGCGTACTGGTTTCGCCTACCTCTGGGCCACCTTGACGCCAATGCTACATACGCCGTCGAGTTGCGGCTGCTCCGCGCCGCCAATGGACGTCTCTGGCTACTCAAAGAAGCGACCGACTCAAACCCACCGGGCACAGCGCTGGCGAACGCGGTGCCATTCGAACTCACCAAGGGCGGCGCGTCGACAATCATACGGACGGCCCAGGCCGGGAAATTCGACCTAGTTGGCCAAGTTAATCCCTCGAACGTAGCGCGTATCAAGGCGTATCTCTGGTACGAGCAGCAGTTCAACCGATCGGTGCTGATCTTCGAGCGCGCAGGCGGCGTTCTGGCGGGGACGCTCGTCATCTTCGCCTTGTTCAGCGCGACGATCGGAGCCCTGAACAGAGACAGAACGTTCTGGTTGTTTGCCGGGTGGCTCGTTACAAGTTTCCGCATTGCCGCAGTGAATGACGGGTGGGACATCACTTGGATGGGAATCGACGTCGCGGCCACATGGACGCCCGCCCTCATGCGGATCACGCTGCCGATTCACGCGTTCCTGACCGCCGAACTATTTCGCTCATTGTTTCGCACTAATCTACCGAACACGACGTTCGACCGCGTTCTACTCGGCTTCAGCATTCTCTTTGGCGTCCAATGCATCATCGCGCCCTTTTTGGACACTCACACGTTCTTGCCGATTATCTGGGCTTCGGCGTCGATGGGGCTGGCCGTTCTCTTCATCAGCCTCGCCTTCATCATCATCAGACAGCGATCGCTTGTTGCGGTTTGGTACGCCACATCGTGGGGCTTTGCCATTTTGGGATACCTCGCTGAGGTGTTCTTCCAGTCGGGTGTGGTTTCGTCAAGCGTTCCGCTGCTGAACGCACAAGTGGGCTTCGTCGCCTCCGCTCTCCTTACGGGCGTCGCCCTGGCTGAACGCCTTCGCCAAGAGCGTGCTGCCCGCCTGAACGCCCAAAGCAGGGCCGTCCAAGCCCTCCGACGATTCAAAGACACCTACCGTTCCGTGCCAATCGGCCTCTTCACTGCCGACGCGACTGGGCGGCTTAAGCAGTTCAATCCCGCCTTCGCAGCAATGTTCAATCTCGACCCGAAGGCAAAGCCGGGAGCCATTCATTGGAATGATTGCTTTGCGCATGGCACCTTCCCCATCATTGAGAGCGACGACTCTTCCGTTTCTGGCTTGGAACTCGAGATACTCGAAGCAGACAAAGGCAGTGACGCACGCTGCTTTCACGTGAAGGCATTGAACGAAGACGGCCTATTGGAAGGTTCCGTCCAAGACGTCACTGAGACCAAACGAGCTGAACTAAGCCTTCGGCATCTTGCTGACCACGACCCCTTGACGGATCTTACGAACCGCCGCGGCTTGGACAGGGACCTGACTCACGCAGTGAATGAAGCTGCGCTGGGCATACAGACGTCCGTTGGGTACCTTGACTTGGACCGCTTCAAGCTTGTGAACGATCTGTTCGGGCACTTGGCGGGCGATCACGTTCTTCGCCAAATTGCGGCGAGAATCAAGGAGATAGTCAAGCCACCCCATGTAGTTGTGCGCGTCGGCGGGGACGAATTCGTCTTGCTGCTCCGCGGCGTGCCTCCCATTGAAGCACTGGAAATTTGCGAGCAATTGATCAAGTACATCACCGAGTCGCCGTTCCAGTTCGGTGACAAGGCCTTCAGTGTCACCGGAAGCGTCGGACTCGTTGCGCTAACGTCTGCGCTCACGGCAAAAGATGCGCTGATTGCGTGTGATCGCGCCTGTGCCGATGCCAAAGCGCACGGAGGCAGTAGCGTCGTCGTGTACTCCGACGGAAGTGAAGAGCTCCGCCGGCACATGGAGGAGATTGAGATCGCCGGGACGATGCGACAGAAGCTGCCAGTGGAACAATTCTTTGTCCAGCTTCAGCCAATCGTTTCCTTGAGGACGGCTTTCAGCGACTTGAACTATGAAGTGCTCATTCGCATGCAGGGCGATTCAGGAAAAATCATTTCTCCCGGTCAATTTCTTGCTGCCGCTGAGCGAAACGGGATTATGGCTAGCATCGACCGGTGGGTGCTCGAACATGTCCTGACGTGGCTGGAAGCTCACCCAGGGCATCTTTCACGCCTTGGCTTTGCCTCCATCAATTTGAGCGGTGCGTCGCTGAATGACGAAAGGTTTGTCGACGATACGCTTGCAATGATCCGCGAGCACTCCGCAGTCGCCCGTCATGTTTGCTTCGAGATCACCGAGAGCGTTGCACTATACGATCTCAAGAACACAAGCCGATTTGTTGACTTGGTGAAGGCCCACGGCGCGAAGGTCGCTCTCGATGACTTCGGGGCTGGGTACACATCGTTCAACTATTTGAAGGAATTACCAGCGGATCTCGTCAAGATTGATGGGGCGTTCATCAAGGGAATAAATTCGCATCGAGCAAATCTTGCGATCACTCGTTCGATCGTCGACCTTTGCCACCAGATCGGCATGCAGGTGGTCGCGGAGTGGGCGGAAACGCGCGACGTCGTTGAAACGCTCATTCGCCTTGACGTAGATTTCGGCCAGGGATACGCCCTCGCCAAGCCCTTGGACCTGTCCGTGATGGTCAAGGCTGCAAGTGGCGGAGCACTTGTGAAAGATCCCTCGATCGTCAAGCTGCTCCAGACTCATTCATCAGCGCAGCTCCCGACGTCCCAACCGGCGCCGATCTTGTAGCGCGTGGCACGACGAAACGCCGCACGCGTGCGACTTGCTCATTAGAGTACTCGCGCCTTGAGACAAAGTTGGTTTCGTTTGCACGGGAGGCAATGTTTCATCGCGAACTCCCGCAGCATTGCCCGCAAGCCATGCCTTTCCGCATCAACGCCGAAGACGCACGCCCCAGCCACCCGCTTGATGACTCGATGGCAACGAGCGCGGTCATCAGTCCAAAAGCAGAAGCCGACTTCCTACAGGCATACAGGGATCGAGGTCTGAAGTACGCGACTACGGGGATGGTTCTTGGCTTCCTCTTAGCGCTGACGGTTTCGCTTTCTTTATGGCTTTATGACGCTGATGCGCATAAGGCGACCGTGCGGATTGCCGTGTATGTAGCGCTCTCGGTCTTTCTGCTCATCTGGGCGATGCTGGTGAGCTATGCCCGGTCGTGGGCAATACGTCACTATTTGCTAACGGTTGGTGTTCCGGTAGCCATTGGCACTGGTTCGATGAGCATCATGTATTTTCTGCGCATCGAGGATCACGCCGCCCCTTGGACCCACGGACCAGCCGCAATTATTCTCGTTCTCTTCATCACTGCGGCCTTCACGCGGCTGCCCGTGTGGATGTTGACGGGCATTGCTGCCCTTAATTGCTCGGCCTATATTTATTGTATTTGGCGGCTTTCCGAACCCCTCTTTCCCGCATCGCTGTACCTTGCCCTGACCGTGCCTGGCGTTTGGGCCCTTGGCCGCGATATTGAACGAAGGGAAAGAACGGTGTTTGCCCAACTCGTGTACGTGGCAGCCGCCAGTACCGCCAAGTCGCGCGTGCTGGCTTCGGTAAGCCATGACCTCCGTCAGCCTCTGGGTGCGCTTGCCCTGTACCTCGATCTGTTCAAAGATCGCAACGATCAGAGCGCTGCAGCCGAGTGGCGTAGGCATATCGATCGAATGGGCATGTGTGTTCAAGCAATGGAAGGAAACCTGTCGCGGCTCTTAGAGATCGGCCGCCTGCAAAGCGACAATCACCGTGTACCGGTGCGGAATGTCGACGTGGAAAGTCTCTTGACTCGGCTGCAGTCGGTTTATGCGCTGCAGGCTTCGACCTCTAAGATCACTTTAAGCTTCCCGCCGGTTCCGCTCGGATGTCGATGGGCGACATCCAGCGACACCCGCATGTTCGAAGTTCTCTCAAACATACTGCACAACGCACTCAAATTCACGCAGCAAAGACATGGAGCTGGCGGCGGAGACGTCTCGGTTCGCGCGCTCGCCGTGAATGCGAGCATCGAAATTCGCATCTCTGATAACGGTCCTGGCATAGCCGAAGCCGATCATGAGAAGATCTTCGAGGAGTATGTACAGGTCGTCAACAGCGAACGTGACCATCGCAAAGGGTATGGACTCGGCCTGGCGGTTGTTCGCCAGATCGTCGACTCTTTGCCCGGCCACGATATTCATGTTGCGTCCACGCTTGGATCGGGCGCTTGTTTCAGCGTCACCCTTCCGATGGGTACTGAGAGCATCGAGACATGCGACGACGCAGCAGCAGTCCACGCCGATACGATTCCCGCCGTTGAGATGAAAGGCAGGTTGGTCCTGCTTATTGAAGATGATGTGCTGATGCGCGAGGCGCTTGCTCAAACGCTGCGGAATTGGGGAATTGAGGTCGACGTAGGGGCGAGCATACGATCTGCCCTGAAACACGTCAGAACCAGTGACCTCCTGCATGACGTCGTGTTGAGCGATTGGCGCCTACCGGGCGATTGCACGGGCGCGCAAGCCATCGATTTGGTCAGGAAGATCACGCGCGTGGACATCCCGGCTGTAGTCATTACGGGGGAACTGGTTGAGGACCAAGTTTCGCTGGCACTTCCTTCCAACACCACCCTTTTGCGCAAGCCACTCGGCAACGCAGATCTCTACCGGGCATTGCGGGAGGCGTTTCGTCGTAGCGACGTCGTTCGACGAGTCCTCGAGGCCGCCAGTTAACGTCAGTTGAGGGATGCGCCCAAACCCCACCCCACCCCGCCCACCTGGTCCATACTGTCGGCTCTGCGCGGCGCACGAGCATTCCGCTCTTCCGCCCGGCGCGTCTGATGACTTCTGGATGGATCTTAGAACCCAAACGCTGCCCAATGGCCTGACCGTCGCCTCGGTACGCCTCCCGGGCTTCCGCACGGCGGCGATCGGCGCATTCCTGCGCGTTGGATCGCGCCATGAGTCGGCGCCGCTCAACGGCATTTCGCACTTCCTCGAGCACATGGCGTTCAAGGGCACGTCGCGGCGCGATGCGAAGCGGATCTCCTACGAGGCCGAGCTGGTCGGCGCGAACATGAACGCCTACACGGCCAAGGACCACACGGCCTACTACATGGTCCTGCTGGCCGAGCACGCGCGTACCGCGTTCGACGTCCTCGCCGACGTCCTGTGCGATTCGACCTTTCCACCGGACGAGCTCGAACGTGAGCGCGGCGTGATCCTGCAGGAGATCGCCGAGGCCGACGACGATCCCCACGACCTGGTGCAGGACCGTTTCGACCTGCAGGCGTTTCCGAAGCAGCCTTTCGGTCGTCCAATCCTCGGCCAGCGCAAGGCGATCCGCACGATCACGCGCGACGACCTCATGCATCACCTGCGCGCGCATTACACGGCCGGCAACATGGTCGTCGTGGGGGCCGGCGGAATCGAGCACGAGGCCTTTCTCGACATGGCGGTCGAGCACTTCGGCCGGTTGCCGCCTGGGCTTTCGAGCCCTGCCGAACCGGCGTTGTACGCCGGTGGCTTCTCCCATGTCGAAGGCGACTACGAGCAAACGTCGGTCGCGCTGGGGTGGCCGATCCCGGGGCGGGGGGATCCCGACTATCCCGCTTACGAGTTGCTCTCCGACCTCTTCGGGGGCGGGATGTCGTCGCCGCTTTTCCAGGCCGTGCGGGAACGGCACGGCTTGGCGTATTCGGTGGACGCGTACGCCGAGGGACACGACGATTGCGGCACGCTCCAGGTCAGTGCCGGCGTGGCACCGCGCAACCTGCGCACATTCTTCCAAGTGGTCTGCGACGAGTTGTCCGCTCTGGCCGACCGCATACCCGAGGACGATCTGGAGCGGGCCCGCAACCAGCAGAAGTCCAACCTGCTGATGACCATGGAGCGGCCGTTGGCGTTGGCCGAGGCCGTGGCGCGCGACCTCTTCCTGCACGGCCGCGTGCTCTCCATCGAAGAGGTGGTCGACCGGACCGCGCGCGTGGACGCCGAAGGACTTCGTACGGCGGCTGCCCGCATGCTAGCCGAGCGCCCCACCCTGTCTATGGTTGGTCGCGCCGGGCGCGGCGATCACTACGACGCCTTGATGCGTCGCCTGGCCCCGCGCCGCGCGGCACGGCTCGCGGCCTGAATCAAAACTCTTATGTATAGCTTTTGCTCGTCAACTAGGGCATTTGCCTTTGTAAAACAGGAACTTACAGCTAGACCCGGTCGCCGAGTGTCGAGATAAGGGGCGCTTTTCCGTTCATTATTTACTTTGTGAACAAGGGGGGCGGCGGGGCCTGTGCATAACCTGTTGATAACTCTCAGGGTGAGCGCACGGTGATCCCTGGATAGGAAACCAGCGCTGAGCCTTCCGGTTTCACGGCGGCAAGTGAAGCGCGATGCGATTGCCTTAGCTGTGGCGGAACTCGGCATCGAAGCCGTAGTGCAGACCAGCGCACCGTGCCCGTTAACTCGGAGTGAACAACCCACTTCGCGCAATCAGCGCAGGAACAAGCATCAGGACCCCGATTGCGGCTGCGTACTGCAACACGGCAGAGCCCGCTCGCAACCGTGGCTTCTCTGCGGCTCGAATCGAGCGCAAGATAAACGCCGTCTCTACGCAGACCGCAACGACCGCCGCCGCTACCACAACGTGCAACAACACGACCAGCAAGAGTGCACCGATCACCTTCCATGACGCGTTCATGGTCCCGCCGCGGCCTTCTGGCGTGATTGCACCGAACCAGAACGAGAACAACCACATGAGCGTAAGCGCCAAGGCACTCGCGACTGCGCGCGGAACTGCGTCGTCACGGGTGTGCGCCCCGAGCAATCGAAGCAGCGCCGCGAGACAAATCGCCGGCCACCACACGGCCAAGGCAAAGCGGCCCAGCATGAGTGGCACAAGCGGCATTGTCTCTAAATGCGCATCGAACGGCGCCGTCCATGGCGGACGACGTGTGGGTCCGCTGTCAAAAAGATATGTGAACCACAGTAAAGCGAAAAAACCGAGCGAGGTGTTGAAAAGGCGCAGCATTGTGTTAGAGGTTGGGCCGCCTGCCTCGCTTTGAGCGGTCGGAGCCTGTTTGGAAGCCGTAAGGGCGTCGAGTACGCCTAGCGCCTAACGATTCTTCGATATGTTCGGCGTTGTAGCAAACCTGTGCCGATGAGAGGGCCCTTCTTGGTCATCCGCGGCGCACACTGCCTGAGCCGGGTCGAGATGGAGCTAGATCAGGGCTTGGCCGCTTTCCGGCCTGGGGTTGCGGGTCTCGTTCGATCACGGTCGACGCCGGGCAACGCGCGATCAAGGAAATCCTGGCTCAATCCGCGCGTGCTGGCGTTGTAGGCCCACCGCAAGAACATCTCCTTTAACCGATCGTTCTCCGCCTGAAGTCGGGTCGTCTCGGCCTCCAGACGCGCGATTCGCTGGAGCGTCGCCTGCATATGAGGAGCATCGGCCATGCTGGCAGCCTGCTCCCGATTGCGTACAAGCGCCTTTTTGCGCAGCGCAAAAGCTTCGTGGATTCGGCGATGCTTGTGCAAAGTCTGGCGAGCATAGCGAGCATACTTACGCCGCTCGATCGCATCGATCAACGCTTCCCAAGTCAACTCACCCGTCCAGCCGTCCAAGATCTGAACGATTTCATCGACGTCACTCTCGGCGAGGTTCTTGGACCGGCTTCTAGGCGTCGGGTGTCGAGTCATTGGGCGATCTTGTCAGCAGAAGTACGGTTGAGTCCGTCCGGCCCACAGATCGATTTCCCGTTTCGGAGGACTCTTGAGCGTGCCTGCGCCTTGCCGCCTGCTCGATGCGGGAGGCTTGTTGCGTAATCGACAGTTGGATGAAAGAGCCGTCCGGAACGCCTGGGTCGTCGAAGATGCCGCAAAGCTCGTCCAGGCGCTTGAGCGTCAGCTCCTGATGAACCACCCAACGACTTGCTCCCGCGCGCTCACCATGCTGGGCTCGCTTGGCCGCTTCGAGCAGCTTTCGGGTCTCGTCGCGCAGGCGCCTGGTCGCGTCGGTTCTCTCAGCGTCGCCCTTGACGCAAACGAGCTCCATGCAATTGATGCAATCGCGATGCAACTGGCAGGGCGACATCGTGTAATCGTGAATGCAAACGCCGATCTCAGTCACATGAGCGGTCGGAACCTTCAGCGCCGCGAATTCGTCTCGTGCCACTGGGGAGAAGCGCGGGAATTCAGCAAGGGGCCCGACCATGAGGTCCGAGTCGCCAACGGTCGCGCGAAGCTTCGCTACAAGATCGCGGCCGGAAACGTGATCATAGGAATCGTTCTGCCGAGTCTGCCGCCGTCCCGCCCATTTGGCGACATCGAGTTGGCTGAGTCCACCCAGATGAGCCAACGTGTCAAGGTAGTGCCGTATCTGATGGGTAGTCAGATAAATCGGCTCTCCATCCTCTTGGCGGAGGCCGAGGCGCTCGAAGACATTTGCTTTTTCGCGCGACTTTGAAGCGCCGAGCCGCCGGTTGAAATGGCCGTACGTCACCGGCTCCACCATGCAGCGATAGGGCGACCTCGACGTCAACAAGTTACGGGGCACAACGAACAGCGCTTCGGAAAACCTTAGACCGGTCGCACGACTCGCAAGAGGAAACTCTGTAGGCAGCAGCTGCAGAACCGCACACTGCACGCTCTCGAAGCTTGCCGTCGTCTGATCCCGGACGCCTTCGAGAGCGACGGCGTTCTTCTTGCACCAGTATTGCACCGCCTCGCGGGTCACGGCGTCTGCAAACACAACTGCACCGACCTCACCCAAGGTAAGGCGCCTTCGAACGCGCAAGTGCTCAAGTTCTGGCGGCAGAAAAAGATCACGGGGTCGTTGCTCGTACCACTTCGCGATCTGCCGCCCTGATTCTGTCAGCCGCCGGATCTTCGCGACGGCTTCCGAAACGACCTCCGCCATTGACGGAACGACCCACTTGATCATCGGACTCGCGCCCTTAGCCGGGGTCCAGCGAAGGCCATAGGCGCTCGTGCCCTTGCCTGCTTGCCGTTGAGACACTTCGCAATCGAAGCGCAACAACAACACTTCATTGATGCGATTCGGGGCCGAGCAAAGGATGGCCAGGGCTGAGAAGATGATGACATCGAGGGGCTCGGTCGCGTTGCGGAACCCAAGCGGCAGCGCCTCCAGGGCAGCCTGCGACGGTAGCCTCGCCCTTCTGCGCTCGTCGAACTGCTTCCCGACACGGATCAGCTGCTGCTCGGCAGGCTTGAGAAAATTCGCCCACTGGAGCGGCGCGCTAATCAGCCGGTGCTCGGCCATGAACCTCGCAAGGATCGCCAACTCGACTCCCGTGCCGTAAGCTGAAGAGGTCGATAGGCGTTCGCCAGCGAGCTGCGCAGCACGGTTGAAGACGCCCGCGTCGATTCGCGAGATTCGCTCCAAGCATCCCATCTCAAGCACGGCCGCCTCGAGAAAGCGAAGCGCGCTGATTCTCGGCTTGATGTTTACCGTCGGCCGCAGTCCAAACTGATAGCGAAAGTACGCCTTGGAGAACGACTTGAACGGCTCGCGCAGGGCCGTTCGGTCACGCCGACGCTTGTCCGAAGTGGCCAGATTCGAAAAGATCGCTCGGTGGACGACCTTGTAGCCCTTTTGTGCGGCCCAGGCGGTCACGTCCCAAGAATCAGCCTCGAAATCCAGATCGACACCGAACACCGTGAGCTGGTTTCGACACGCGTCGATGAACCCGCGTAGGTTCTCTTCAGCGCTCAACTCCGGCCGAGAGGTGAAGACAATCACCTCAGGCACTGGCTGACTCCTTACCCTGTTGTCGCACGCGCTCGCATATTCTCACCACCTCAGCCACCGCCAAAATCGTGCGGTCGTTGATCGCGGCGATGCGCTTGTCGGTGCTTACAAGCAGGCGCTTGCGTTGCTCGATTAGGTGATCTAGAACAGCCTCATGCGGCCCGTCGAGCCATGGCTGGAAGTGCATGCACGTGTAGCACGCGATCGGGGCCAGAAGACCACAGAATCCATGTTGTCCGCAGGTGCCCATCGGCTTGCACTCTTGGTCGATTCGAGCGTCAAAGATCCGACTTGCAGGATCGTCGCCCCGAATTGCATGCGCCTCCGACCTCACCAGTACACCTGCGAAAGCCTGCGCAAGCGGCGCCATTCTCATGGCCACAGCATGATCAATGCGCTCCACGAATGCCGGCGTCGCTTCGCTGTAGATGTGTACGTTCTGGGTGTCGTTGTGGTCCAGTATTTCCGCTATGACCAGTGGCCCATGCCCCTCCGCAGCCGCACGTGTCCCCAACGTCCGCCGAAGGCGCATACTGTGGACGTGAAGTGGCTCTCCGTTGCGCTCGGAATAAACTCCAAGGCTGGCTACCGACGCCTGCAAGGCATCCGTGATCGAAGCTGGCGTCCTGTGATATGCCATCTCAAGTGGCGCCCCGTCGCACCTTGCGCCGGGAAACAGCGGGGCTTGATCAGGATCATCAAGGATCCCAATAAAACGCTTCTGGACTTCACCAGCGTGCGCAAATAGCAACGCGCCGATGTGCGGGTGCAAAGGGCGGTGCTTGAACATGGCTCGCCACGTCGCATTTCTCTGCTTGGCGCGCGGAACGCGTAGGAGATAGGTTGACTCACCAGCCGAGGACGGCATGAGCAGCACATCGCAGACCTTCAGCGCGGCATACTGAACCGGCCGCTGTCCCAAGAGCAAGATCAACCAGACCAACAGATAGTTCTCGGTGTCGATGTTGCACCGAGCGTACGCATCATTCAACGCGACTTCCAGCGCCTCGCGCTCCATATCCGTCAGTGGCCCGTCGCTGCCGTCCATCGTCAAAACTGCAGCCCCTTTCTCGTTACCCCGCAGCCGCATGCTGCCGAGCAAGGCGACCGCATCGTCGTCGATACCCGGGTATCCGAGTCGATGCCATTTTTTGATCAATCCGGACAGAGATGACAGATACCAACGCGTCCTGGTTGGAAGAGAGCTGTTGTAGCTGATCAAATCCAAAGCGCAAATGCTTGCTATCGGATCCGCCTTGCCCTGCGACATAAATCGGAGCAAGTGCCGCAGCCGCTCAAGACCGTTTTGAAGCGTGCTTGGCGCCTGGGCTTCAGCGACCCACAGCAATGCGCCCTTCAGTCCGAGCAGAAAGCTTGCAGTGACAGGGGGCAAGTTGCCAAAGTTCAGCGTGGTCAGACCGTCGGCATCGCGAAAACTCCACGTTTGCCCCCTTGGATCGAACTCCGCCCCGTTACGCGTTCGCGCGCGCGCAGGCAGCCTCAAGGCGCTGCTGGTCGACTCCGCCTCTCCCTCAAGACCGGTCATCTTTGCCCCGCAGTTGTCGCGCTTGCAGATCCAGACTGGCGCGGCGCGCAGCCTCGCGGACGTGGCGTCGCGTGTAGATGGCGGCCGTACCCGAGTGCGCCGACCATCCCATCACGTACGACCTCATTTTCTGTTCGGTCGCTTCAGGCACGCGCTCCCGGTCCATGATCTCGGTAAACTCGTCGTTGTAGGTGTGGCGCAGCACATGCGGCGTCAGTTGCGACAGATGCTCGGGGGCGGCACGCCGCAAAGCGCCAAACGCCTGGTTTAATGCGGGTATGGTTAGCGGCGCTCCACTTCCGTTTGCAACAAACAAAAAGTCGTGTCGGCTCGCGCCTCTCTGCCCGCGCCGAAGCCCCAGGATGTACTCGTGCGTCTGCTTAGCGAGGTAGGAGTGAAGCGGTAGCACCCGGTCGAGCGTCTTGGCGTTGGGCTGATGACGGCGTGGATCCTTATCGTCGTCGGCACGGCGCCGAATTAAGACTTCGTTCGCCTGGAAGTCGATGTCGCTGATGCGAACACCGAGCAACTCGCCACGCCGGATCCCGAGCTTCAAAAACCAAAAGATCATCAGCGTATTGCGCTGTCGAGCATGAGCACTTCGCCAGGGGCTGCTCTCGCCGGTGCCCTCGATAAGCTCTTGCAGGCAACCCTTGGCCTCTGGTGACAACCCTTCTCTTCGGCCGACCTGGTTTCTAGCGATGCGGCCCGGCAGGCGCTCCTGCAAGGCTTTGCGGACCGCAGCAGCACTGCTCTGTAGCGCTTCGCGCGTTGGGTGCTTCGCAGGCAACTCGAGCAGCTTGGTCGTCACAAGCCAGTCGAGATAGTCGCGGATGTAGCCAAGGCGAATTGCAGCAGTTCCTTGGCTCAACTCCATCGGCTCAGCCAGAGTTGTTGGCCGCCGTATGTCGCTCGACAGGGAATGCACGTGTAATGCCGTTCGCTGGTTCGTCGTCTCGCAACCGACTTCTGACTGGGAAGACAGTGGCTTCCGGCAGAACCGGCACAGCTCCTCAATCTCACCACTAGTCAAGAGCAGACCTTCCGCAAGGCGCTGACCGACTAGATCGACATCGGCCTTGTCGAGGAACACGTGCAAAACCATCAGCGCGCGTGCCGCCTGCTCGATGGTGGCACTGGCCAAGTTCCTGGCCCGCAGCCGGGTCAGCGAGAAGACAGCCGGCCCGAAAAGCGGTATGCCCGTCTCACGTTCAATGAGGACCGGGAAACGCTCGCCTGACCGAAAGACGACCGTCCGAACTGCATAGGATTTCGGCACTTATTAACGCTCTGAAAGTCATCTCCTAATGCAGATAGAACCAGTGAACAAACAAACAGTCAAGACATAAAAAATGGCCAGTCTATTGACGATCCGCCATCTTATTAACATTCCGCAAAAGTTATATTTTAAAACTCCGACCAGTCGTCGTCACCGGCCGTTGCGGTCGACGCGGCGGCGATGGCGGCTGGTGCAGGACGCCGCGCCGGCGAATGCGCGCTCGCGCGCACGGCAGCGCCTGCCAGGGCAGTCGCGCCTGTCGATGCCGCGCGCGCGCGGATCGTACCCGTGTCCGTCTTGCCGCTTCCAACGCCGCTCTTCAGGCCGGGGCCCATCGTCTCCTTGCTTGCGCCGCCCTTGGGGGCGCTGGCGCCGCCGTCGGTGGCCACGCCAGCGCCCGTGCCTGCGCCAGCCAAGCCTGCTTTGGCGGCATTGGCGGCATTGGCCGCTTTCAGTGCGTCCGGCCGCACCCGTCCGGGCGCCTGCGTCGGGGGCCGCGCACCGAGCGTGGCCGGCGCCGACAGGAGCGCGTCGCTCGACGGCGCCGGATGACGCGGGGCTGCACGAGCGGCGGACCCGTCGACCCTGAACACGGCGACCGCATCGGACAACCGCACGACCTGCTCCTCCATGCTGCGCGTCGCCGCGGCAGCCTCTTCGACCAGCGCGGCGTTCTGCTGCGTGGTGGCATCCAGCTGTCCGACAGCCTGGTTGACTTGCTCGATGCCGCTGCTCTGCTCCTGGCTGGCCGCCGTGATCTCGGCAATGGTCGTCGTGACGCGTGCCACCGATTCGACGACCTGGCGGATCGACTCCCCCGCACGCTCGACTTGCGTCACCCCGGCGTCCACCTGAGTGTTCGACTCCATGATCAAGGTCTTGATCTCGCGGGCCGAATCGGCGCTGCGCTGCGCCAGGCTCCGGACTTCGCTGGCCACCACCGCGAAGCCGCGGCCCGCTTCGCCAGCACGGGCGGCCTCCACAGCGGCGTTGAGCGCGAGGATGTTGGTCTGGAACGCGATGCCGTCGATGACGCCGATGATCTCCTGCACGCGCCGTGAGCCCTCCGCGATCGATCGCATCGTGCTCACCACCTCTTCGACTGACTGACCGCCGCTCGCCGCGGTCCGGCTGGCGTCGTCGGCGAGGCGGCTGGCCCGCAATGCGCTTTCGGCGGTGTTCCGGACGGTGCCGGTGATCTGCTCCATGGCGCTGGCCGTTTCCTGCAGGCTCGAGGCCTGCTGCTCGGTGCGCGACGACAGGTCGAGGTTGCCGCGGGCGACTTCCTCGCTCGCCACGCGGATCTCGCTGCAGCCGGCGCCGATCGCACCCACGGTGTGGGCGAGTTGCGCGCGCATCGAGGACAGGTCGAGCAACAGGCTGGCCTTGTCGCCTTGACGCAGTGCGATCGGTGTGACCAGGTCACCGGCGGCGATGCGCGAGACGGCCGCCTTGGCATCCGCCGGATCGCCGCCGAGCACGCGCATGGTGCTGCGCACGAGCCACACCCCCAGGGCGGCGCTGGCCAGCAGGGCGACGACCAGGGCGAACGGGATCGCCCACACGGTCGTGGCGAGGGCGGCATTGGCGGCTTCGGCCTCGGCCTTCGCGCTTCGCTCTCCCAGTTCGACCAGCGCATCGATGGATTTGGCGGTAGCCGCGCGCAGATCGGCCACTTTGCCGCGCGCCATCGCGAGCGCCTCGGCGTTCATGTTCTTGCGGCTCAGCTCGCGCAGCTTCACGTGTCCCGCGAGGCGTGCCTCCTGCTGCCGGCGCAGCGCGTCGAAGAGACGCCGTTCCTCCGGCAGCGCGATCAGCTTGTCGTACGCATTCAGCTCGTCGTCGATCGTCTTGCGCGTGGCGTCCAGCCGCGCCTCCCACTGGGCCATCTCCTCGGGCGAGCTCGACAGGATGTGCTGCAGCTCCTGGGTGCGGAACTCGCGCATGTTCGACTTCGTCGACAAGAGCGTCTGCACACTCGGCAGCCAAGTGTTGCCGAGCTGGTGCGCATGTCGCCCGAGCGCCGTGGCCTGCTGCAGCGCGAACAGCCCCAGCACCAACGTGAAGGCGACGCAGGTCGCGAACGCCATGCCCAGCCGCGTGGAAAACTTCATCGTTCGTTCTCGATCGAGAGGGGATTCGGGAGGCTCACGATGAAGATCATCGGCGCGTCCGCGGATTTCTCGACCGGCCGGTAGAGCGGGCAGCGGTTCCACCGATGCGCGGTGCACCGGGGCCCTGCCGGCGGCTGTCCAACGTCAACGAACGGTCATGAAGCGTTGCCCGCTTGCCACGCATGTCGCACGGACACAGCCGGTCACCGGCTGCAGGCCGCTCCGCCCAGGACGCAGAACTTCGCGCAATGGGGGTGGTTCAGGGCGACTTCGCCCGAGGCCTGCGCCAGGGAAGTGCCCAACTCGAACGGCGCGTCGTAAGGCAGCAGCGTGCAGGCGAGGACGCTGGCGCGATCGGCCCCACGCCTGCGGACCACCATGCGTGACGAAGCGCACATCGGATCCGTCGGTGACTTGCCCAGGATGCCCCAGCAGGCTTCCGTGATCTCGGGCACGTCGACGCGGGCATCCATCTCGGGAAAGACGGTCAGCTCGACCGGGTCGGCCGCGTCGATCGGCACCGCCAGGCGTTCGAAGAGGCGGGCGAAGCCGGCCCGCAGGACGGGCTCCGGTTCGCCGGAAAGCTGGCGGGACGCCACGTGCACCTTGAAGCCGTTGGCTGCCAGCCAAACCAGTCCGTCGATGGTGGGCTGCCAGCTCCGCGCGCCGCGCTCGGCCTCGTGCACCGGGGCGGCATAGTGGTCGATCGAGACCCGCAGCAGCAGCCGGTGGCCATGGCGCTCGCGCAATTGCCGCAGCGCCGCGTGGCACTTGGCCATGGGCTTCATGGCGTTGGTGAGCACGATGGCCTCGAACCCGCGCGACAAGGTGTCTTCCAGCATGGCCGGCAGGTCGGCGTTCATGAAGGGCTCGCCGCCCGTGAAGCCCACGCTGCGCAGCGGCAAAGCGTCGCGCACGGCCTCGTCCAGGTAAGTCCGGACGTCTGCGGCATGCAGCCAGGCGAGCCGGTCATTGGTCGGGCTCGATTCGATGTAGCAGTTGGTGCAAGCCAGGTTGCACAGCGTGCCGGTGTTGAACCAGAGCGTTTCCAGGCCGGCCAGCGCGACGCGCGCACGCGGCTCTCCGCGCGCGGTGACGCGCGGGTCGCGGAACTTGCGGGCATCCAGCAGCGGGACGGACGATCGGACAGCCAGGGGCGACGTCACGGAGGCTCGGTCCGTCACGCGCGCCGCGGAACGGCGAGCGTGATGCCTTCGCGCGCCATGGCGGCGGCCACGGGCGGTTGGTCGGCGATGCGGGCGACCAGCGCCTGGAGCGCGGGCGTGTCGGCCGGGTCGATCTCCGCGAAGCCGCCCCATCGCAGGAAAGTCAAGGCGTAGGCGTCCAAGAAGGACAGGCGCTCGCCCGCCAGCCATGGCGTTGCCTCCCTCGCCCATCCGTCCAGCCGCCGCAGGTGGCCCCGGTACTGCTCGACCGCGAAGGTGCGAACGTCGGTCACCGCCGCCTCGTCGCGCGCGAACTTCTGCGGCATGAAGACGTGAGTGAAGGCGGGATGGACCGTGTTGTTCATCCAGGCCAGCCGGGACAACGCTTGCGCACGGGCCCAGGAGTCGGTGGGCAGCAGCCCTGCCGCCGGGAAGCTGCGGTCGATCCAGTCGCAGATGGCGACGATCTGGGTCAGCGGAAGCCCGTCGACTTCCAGCAACGGCACCTGGCCGTCCGGGTTCAGCGCGAGGTATTCGGCGGTGCGCTGCTCTCCCTTGTGCAGTTTGACCAGTTGCGCCTCGAAGTCCTGACCGGCCGCCGCCCGGACCGCCTCCAAGCCCACGTGCGGGACGAACGAACACGCCCCAGGCGAATAGAAAAGCTTGATCCTGCTCAAGACAGACTCCTTTCGAGATTCGGCGGGCACCGCACCTGACGCATCCGCAAGCATAGCTGTTGGCTCGAGCACGCGCAGGCGCGAAGTCGCCGCATCCGGCTTGTCGCGATTACCGGTCAACCGTTCACGAGCTCCGAACTCGTCGCAACGGAGGCCGGGCGTGTCCTGGACACGATGACCGCGTCCAACGGTGAACGAAGAGGCCACCTCGAGCAATGCGCCGGCATGTCTTGGACAACACCAAAGCTGTCAAAACGCTGGCGCACGGGCACCGCGTTTGCCGCAGGTGCGGTTGTCCGCTATCCATCCATTGGGAGGCTCATTCGATGAAGGGTGCCGCCGCGTACGGCTCGCTCAAGGTGCTGAGCTACGTGATCCTTCTGTTGATGTTGTTGGCGATCGGCTATGCGGGGTGGATCTCGCTGACGCATTGGGATGGCATCGGTGTCTGACGCCCTCCGCCTCTCCCACTCCCCGCGAGCCCTTCCATGAACAAGAGGCAGACCCGGCTTTTCGCGATCGGCTCGACGGCGCTCGCCGCGCTCGCCTTCGTGGGCCTCACCGTCGACAGCCACCGGCAGTTCGACCGCCTGACCAATGCGCAGAACCTCACCGCCGAGGTGGTTCACGGCAAGGACGTCTGGCACAAGTACAACTGCATCAACTGCCACACCTTGTTCGGTGAGGGCGCCTACTACGCGCCCGACCTCACCAAGATCGCGCAGCACCGGGGCCGGCAGTACCTGACGGTGTACATGCAGGATCCGTCGAAGTTCTACGACGAGACCAAGCATCGCCGCCTCATGCCCAAACAGGACTTGTCCGCCAAGGAAATCGACGACCTGATCACCTTCCTTGACTGGGTCAGCAAGGTCGACAACCAGGGATGGCCACCGCGGCCGATCCTGGTGACCGGCGCCTCCATCCCAGGCACGGACCGCAGCTTCGAGCAGCAGGGGCAGCAGGCCAACGCGCCCGCCCCGGGCGGCGCCCTGCCTCCGGGCGCCCGCCCCATCACCACCGCCGACAACGCGATCACCCAAGGCCAGGCGCTCTTTCGCGCATCGCCACCGGGCTGCTTCGCGTGCCATTCGGTGGCGCCCGGCGTGAACATGGCCGGCCCGACGTTGGCCGGCCTGGCCAGCCGCGCGCAGCAGATCATCTCGTCGCCCGACTACAAGGGCAAGGCAAAGGACGTGGAGACCTACATCCGCGAATCGATCGTCGCGCCCAACGCGTACCTGGTCCCGGGCCCCACCTACTCGGCCAACGGCCAGTCGTTCATGCCCACCAATTACGCCGAGGCGTTGAAGGCGGACCAACTCGACCAGTTGGTCACTTACCTGGCCACCTTCCGGTGAGGACCGGTGCGGGGGTTGCCCCCGAAACGAGCGCCCCCGACATGAGCGCCCCTTCGCGGACCACGCGTTTGCGGGCCTGAACGAACGAGCACGAGAGATCCAGAGATGCGCTACCGCTCCCAATCCGTCGCTTACTGGTACTTCGCTGTCGCGATGGTGCTGTTCGGCCTGCAGCTGGTGTTCGGGCTGCTGTCTGCCGCCAAGTACCTGGGACCCGACCCGCTGCTGTACATACTGCCCTTCGACGTCACCAAGATGATCCACACCAACCTGCTGGTGGTGTGGGTGCTGACCGGCTTCATGGGCGCCACGTACTGGATGGTGCCCGACGAGAGCCGCACCGAGCTCTACAGCGTCAAGCTGGCCTACGTGCAGCTGGGGCTGTGGACCCTGATGGGGCTGGCGACGGTGATCGGGTACCTGTTCCGCTACGGCACCGGCAACAAGCTCCTTGAGCAGCCGCTGCCGTCCAAGCTGGTGATCGTGGTGGTGATGCTGATGTTCCTCTACAACGTGGTCATGACGATCCGCAAGTCGGGCCGGTTCACCACGACCGAGGGCGTGTTGCTGCTGGGCTTGGCCGGTGCGGCGGTCCTGTACCTTCCGGCGCTGATCGAATTCCGCAACTACACGGTGTCGATCTTCTACCGCTGGTGGACCATCCACCTGTGGGTCGAAGGCGTGTGGGAGATGATCCAGGGCGGCTTCCTGGCGTACCTGCTGATCCGGCTGTCGGGCGCCGACCGCGAGGTCATGGAGAAGTGGCTGTACGTGATCGTGGGGCTGGTGTTCATCGCCGGCATCCTGGGTACGGCGCACCACTACTACTGGGTGGGCGTGCCGTCGTACTGGCTGCCGATCGGGGGCTTCTTCTCCGCGCTCGAGCCGCTGGCGCTGGTGGGCATGTCGATGTACGCCTATACCGCCATTCGGCGATCCGGCATGGCGCACCCCAACACGCTGGCCCTGCACTGGACGATCGGCAGCGCGCTCTTCACGCTCTTCGGCGCGGGATTGCTGGGGTTGGCGCACACGTGGCCCAGCGTCAACAAGTGGACCCACGGCACGCTGGTCACCGCCATGCACGGCCATGCGGCGTTCTACGGCGCTTACGCGATGATCGTGATGGCGATGATCTCGTATGCGCTGCCTACGATGACGCGCGAGCGCGTGGAGGCCGGCACGCCGGTGGGCTACTGGGCCTTCTGGCTGCAGCTGGCCGGCATGTTCGGGATGACGTTGTCGTTCGCGACTGCGGGGATCGGGCAGGTCTATCTGGAGCGCATCCTCGGCCTGGGCTACTTGGACGCGCAGCTCAAGATCCAGGTGCACTTCCTGATGCTGATCGCCACCGCGACGATCTTCACCGTGGGCGCGGCGCTGTTCATCTTCGACTTCTTCCGCCGTGCGCCGAACCTCGAAGTGCTGGCGGATGCCGGCACCACGGACACGGCGCCCGGCGGCGTCGCCGGTGCCACGGGCCCCGTTGGAGCCACGGGGCGCGGGGTGCGCGGCGCGGCGCCGAAGACGCCACCGGCGCGGCCCGCGCGCGCATGACGAAGGAGCCCTTCTACGTCGCCACCGGCGACGAAGTGCGGGTGTTCGAGCAATGCCATGCTCGCAACCTGGCCGTGATGCTGAAAGGTCCGACCGGGTGCGGCAAGACGCGTTTCGTCGAGCACATGGCCTGGCGGCTCGGGCGGCCGCTGATCACCATCTCCTGCCACGACGACCTGACCGCCAACGACTTGGTGGGGCGTTACCTGGTGCGCCACGACGGCACCGCGTGGCAGGACGGGCCGCTGACCCGCGCGGTGCGTGAAGGCGCGATCTGCTATCTGGACGAGGTGGTCGAGGCGCGGCAGGACACGGTCGTGGTGCTGCATCCACTGACTGATTACCGGCGCATCCTGCCGATCGACCGCACCGGTGAAACCCTGGAGGCCACGCCGGGATTCCAGCTGGTGGTGTCTTACAACCCCGGCTACCAGCGCATGCTCAAGGACATGAAGCCGAGCACGCGCCAGCGCTTCGTGGCGCTGGATTTCACCTTCCCCAGACCGGAGCAGGAAACCGCCATCGTGCAGCACGAGAGCGATGTCGACCGCGGCACCGCGCACGGCCTGGTGTCGCTGGCGGACCGCCTTCGCGCCTTGCAGGACCGCGGCCTGGCCGAAGTGCCCAGCACGCGGCTCCTGGTGGCGGCGGCCCGGCTGGTGGCGGCGGGCATCCCGGTGCGGGAGGCCTGCTACCGGGCCGTGGTGGGGCCCTTGTCCGACGAGGCGTCGCTGGTCGGAGCGATGCGCGACCTGGTCGACGCGACCTTCGTGTAGCCGCCGGCGTGGCCGAAGCCGAAGACGTCATCGTCGATGCGGCGCGCCACGCGACGGTGTATGCGCGCAGTCTGTGGCGACGCCACCGCCCGGCGCCGCAGGGCTTTCGCGAACTGGAGCTCGCCGACGTGGCGCAGCGCATCGAGTTGCTGCTGTCCGCAGTCTTCGGCACCGGATTCGCGCTGCGGGTGGCGCAGCCGCCGGCGCCGCGCACCTTGCTCGAGACGCTCTTCACGCGCAAGCGCGGCCCCGTCGCGAACCAAGCGCTCCCGGCCACCGATGGCGTCAGCCTGTGGTTGCCGCGGCGCACGGGGCTGCAGGATCCACAGGCCGCGCTCGAGCGCTTTCGCACGCTCGCCCTGATCCAGGCCATGCGCGCCGAGCGCGGCAGCGCGCGGTTCGTGCCGCTGCGCGCCTCGCGGCTGGCCCAGTCCATCTACCTGGTGCTGGAGGCGGCGGCCGCCGACCAGGAACTGGTGCGGCGGCTGCCCGGCGTGGCTGCGTCGGTCGCCGCGCTGCGGTCGACCGCCGTGGCGGACCGTCCGGCACTTTCGACCTTTCCGGCGGACCGCAGGCCGCTGGAGGCCTGGCTTCGCGGCATGGTCGCCCGACCCGGCACGCCGGAGGATCTTCGACAGGCCGCGCTCGGGATCGAAGCTGTGCTGCTGGCCGAGGGTTGCAGCCGCGAGGCCAGGGTGCTCGAAGACCTGTGGATCGGGAGGCTGCTGGCGCCTTCGCAGGCCTCCCGGCACGCCGCGAACGGCACGGAGGCGCTTTCCGGCGAGGACGATCCCGATGCACCGGCGGCCGGTAGCGCACGGCTGGCACGCACCCCCGAAGTCCGCGAGGGCGAACCGGACGAAGACGACGGCGAGCCCGGCCCCTGGATGGTCCAGACGGCGCAGCCGCACGAGAGCGCCGAGGACCCGATGGGCCTGACACGACCGACCGACCGCGACGCGGAGACGGCGGCCGAGGACTTCGCCGAGTCGGTCGCCGACCTGCCGCAAGCGCGGCTCGTCGCAGCCCCCGGAAAGCCGCGCGAATACCTCCTTTCCGAAGACATGCCGCAGGCGGCGCGGCACGGCCACGCCGACGACCCGCAAGACGCGACCCGCGCCTTGCTGTCGTACCCCGAGTGGGATTGGCGTTCGCGCGCCTATCGGCACCCAGGCGCCACGGTGCACTTGCTCGCGCCACGGGTGGGCGACGATGCGTGGGTGACGCGGACACTCGATGCGCACCGCGCCATGCTGGGGACGATCCGCCGCCGCTTCGAGATGCTGCGCGCGCAGCGCGTCCGGGTCCACAGGCAACTCGACGGCGAAGAGATCGACCTGGACGCGGCGGTCGAGGCGCATGCCGAGTATCGCGCCGGCCTGCCGCGCAGCCAGCGCATCTACCAATCGACACGTCCGGCACGGCGCGACCTGGCGGTGCTGCTGTTGATCGACGTGAGCGGCTCGACCGACGCGTGGGTGGCCGGAGGACGACGCGTCATCGATGTCGAGAAGGAGGCCTTGTTGCTGGTCTGCCTGGCGCTGGAAGGCATGGCCCAGCCCTACGCGGTCCAGGCCTTTTCGGGCGACGGGCCCCAGCGCGTCACGGTGCGCGAGTTGAAGGCTTTCGACGAGCCGTACTCGGGGGAAGTGGCGAGGCGCGTGGCCGCGTTGGAGCCCGAGCGCTACACGCGCGCCGGCGCGGCGATCCGGCACGCGTCAGCGGGTTTGATGCGTCAGGCCGCGCGCCACCGCTTGTTGTTGTTGCTGTCGGACGGCAAGCCCAACGACGTCGACGACTACGAGGGGCGATACGGGCTGGAAGACATGCGGCAGGCCGTCACCGAGGCACGCCTGCAAGGGATCAATGCGTTCTGCCTCACCATCGATCGGCAGGCGGCGGCTTACCTGCCGAAGGTGTTCGGCCTGCGGCAGTACGCGTTGCTGAAAGAGCCGACCGCGCTGCCGGCCGCGCTGCTCGATTGGATGCGCCGGCTGGTGACGTCGTGACGAACGCCCCGGTTCAACCCGGCTTGCCATCCAGGCGCGGCCGCGTGAGCACGGGCCAATAACGCACGGCGTACAACCCGTAGCCCGCCGCCCACAGCAACCCGGCCACCAGCACCGACGCCATGTACAGCGACGGCAGCACCATCGGAACGAAGACGCGCACCACGCCTGCGCCCAGGACCAACGCGTAACAGGCCACCTCGAAGCCATCCGCCTTGAGCATGCGCCCGGTGTGACCGCGCGCGGTGCGAGTCATCATCCCGATGGTCAGTCCGCCGATGGCGCCGATGGTGAGCGCATGCGTGGCGAAGGTGCCGGCCAGCCAACCCGACTCGCCCGCGGCGCGCAGCAGCAGGTGCACGGGAATCCAGAGATAGGCCGCGTGCAGCACCCACACCAACGGCACGCGCACGGTGCGCGCAGGGGTCCACAGCGCCAGCCGAGCCAAGTTGCTCGCCGCGCAGGCCAGCAGGATCGGCACGAGCAGCACGGCCGGCGCTTGCAGCGCGTCCGCCGCGACGAGTGCGAGCACGCTGCCGAGCGCGGCTTTCTCGACGCGCGGGTCGCGCCGCGCGGTGGCGCCACGCACGCCGTTGTTGGTGAACATCGGGACGACGCGCCCCGCCATCACCGCCATGACGAACAGCACCAGGTCGAGCGCCACGCGGATCCCGACCCACTGGGGCAGGTCGAGAACGCCCATCTGCGAAAGATGGAACGCGAGCTGCGCCACCCCCAGCAGCACGAGCACGCCGATGAAGAAGAAGTTGCGGCGGTTGTCGGCACGGACCAGCGGGACGCCGATGCCCACGGCCGCCGCCAGCGGAAACGCGACATTGACCACCGTGGCCAGCCACGGCCACGGAGACAACACCGCCAACCGCCCGGCAACCCACAGCAGCGCGAGACCGGCCAGCACCGGGCCGGTCGGCGTGGGCCGGTCGGCCCAATTCCGCACGGCGGTGAAGAGGAAGCCCACGATGATGGCGGCAGTGAAGCCGAACACCATTTCATGAGCGTGCCAGAGCGGCCCCGGGAGGTAAGTACCCGGCAGCCACCCTGCGACCTGCAGCGCCCACAAGGCCACCGAACCGCTCGCGAACGCGGCCGCCAGCAAGTAGAACGGCCGGAAGCCCAAGCGCCACAGCGCGAAGCCGCCCGGGGCGGATCGGCCCGGGACGGGCTCGTCGATCTTCAGGAAAGCGGCCATCGGCGTACGCCTGGAGTGCGGTGCGAGGCCTCCAAGATACATCCCGCATGCATCTTCGACTTGACATGCGTCAATCGCGGAGCGGGTGGCCGGCGGCGCGCCCCGCCTGTGAACCGATTGCGGAAATTTGCAGCGCGCTCAGGCGCGGGGCGCGCTAGACTGCAACTTCGTTCCACTCGCAAAGGAGGTGATCATGTCTAGTTTCATGCTTGCGCCCGGAATTTCCGGTTCCACCCGGACCGCGCGCATGGCCCCGTCGGGCGGCATGGTCGCCTGACGCCATCGCGATCCGGGCCCGGACGCTTGCGCCTTCACCGAAGGCAGGGCGAACCCGGGCGCGCATGACCCGGCACGCGGCCCGAGGGCCCGCCGGGGGAACGGCCCGCCAGGCGACTGGCGGGCCGTTCTTTTTGCGCCACCCGCGCAGACGGGTGCGAACTGCCGCGCGTCGGACCGCATGCCGCGGACCCGACCGCACCCGCTCTCGCTTGATTATCGTCAACGTGTCGGATGACTTGCATGGCCACCATGCAGGACATCCAAGCCCGGCGCTTCGCTTCGACGCGGCACCCGGCATCCACGGTCCTGCCAAGCGAAGAGACACCGACATGACGCCTGACTACGAAATCGCCTCCCTCGACGGGTACAACGCCATCACCGTGATGGTGGACCCCGCTGCTGCGCTCGAGGCGGCCCACCGCCTGGAAAAAGCCACGGCTTCATGCGCGCGCCGCGGTGGCCTGAGCGTTCGCAGCGCGCTGCACGACGACGATGACGACGCGCGCAGCCCCGGCATCGGCGGGCGTCATGCCGATTCCGACGGCGCCTCGACCTACGACCGGTCCTCGGCGGGCGTGCCCACGCGCATGGCGACCCGCTTCCTGGCCGTGCGCGGCGCCACCCCGCGCTGACTGACCGGCGCGGCGGAGGCGGCGGGCGCCGCGGGGGCGAAAGCCGACGACCCGCGCTCGCATCCGCGGTCCTGTGCGCGTCCGGGCGACTAGCCCGCCTGCTGCGGCACGGTGCCGTCCAGCTCGGCGGCCGCGTGCGTCTGGTCCGCCACCGCGTCACGCGGCGCGCCTTCCTTGCGAAGGTTTTCCTGGAGCGCCAGCATCTCGTGGGCGAGCGACTGCAGGCGCTCGGCCGGCATGCACTTGCGCACGGCCGGAAAAAGGTGCTCCTCTTCCTCCTTGTGGTGGTGCTCGGCCTGCTCCTTGAGCACCTCCAGCTTGGGCTCGAAAGTCTTTTCCCCGGGTGACAACGCCACCAAGTCGGCCAGCAGCCGCTTGAGCGACAGGTGCTCTTCCAGCGACTCCAGCAGCGTGTCCTCGGTGCGCTGGGCGCGCACCGCTGGATAGAAGATCTGTTCCTCTCCGGCGATGTGCACGGTGAGGTGGTCGGCCGCGGCGGCGAACAGCTCGCGCCGCTTGTCCTCCTCCTCTGTGTCGAGAATGCGGCCCAGCGCGTCTTCCATCGCGCGGTGCTGGTGCGTCAACAGCTCGATGGCGTCCATGGGGCGTCCTCTCGTAGTCGGTGCCCATGCGTCGCACGGGCCATGCCCGCGCGGCGTCAGCGGGTCCAGGGCGGTGCAGGGTCCGGCTCCAGCGCCCAACGTGCCGCCGCCTGCGTCGGCACCGCCGCGTCGATGGCACCATCGCGCGCCAAGGCGGAAAGCGCTGCCTGGGCGATCCAGCGCGCATCGATCTCGAAGAAGTCGCGCAACGCGGCGCGGGTGTCGCTGCGGCCGAAGCCATCGGTGCCGAGCACCACGTAGCGGCGTCCGGGCGGCAGATGGGCGCGCAATTGCTCGGGAACCGCGCGCACCCAGTCGCTGGCCGCGACGATCGGCCCTTGCGTGGCGCCGAGCCGCGCGGCCAGCCAAGTGGTTGCGGGTGCCCTGCCCGCCCAGGCGTCCCGCTCGGCGGCCATTCCTTCGCGGGCCAGTTCCGAGAAGCTCGTGACGCTCCAGACGTCGGCGGCCACGCCGCACTCGGTGGCCAGCAGGTCCGCGGCGCGCAATGCCTCGCCGACGATGGACCCCGACGCGAGCAGTTGCACGCGCGGCGCGTCGGCAGCGGGTTCGGCGCCACCGATCCTGTGCATCCCACGCAGGATGCCCTCCCGTGATTCGACGGCCGGCACGCGCTGCGCGTAGCTCTCGTTGCCCACCGTGACGTAGTAGAAGACGTCGCGCTGCTCTTCGAGCATCTCGCGCATCCCGGCCTCCACGATCACCGCCAACTCGTCGGCGAACGCCGGATCGTAGGCGCGGCAGTTGGGCACGGTGGCCGCCACCAGTTGGCTGGTGCCGTCCTGATGCTGCAGGCCCTCGCCCGCGAGCGTCGTGCGACCGCTGGTGGCGCCGATCAGGAAGCCGCGCGGGCGCTGGTCGGCCGCGGCCCAGATCGCGTCGCCCACCCGCTGGAAACCGAACATCGAATAGTAGATGTAGAAGGGCAGCATCGGCAGGCCGTGCACCGAATAGCTGGTGGCCGCAGCGGTCCAGGAGGCCAACGCACCGGCCTCGGTGATGCCTTCTTCCAGGATCTGGCCGTCGCGCGCCTCCCGGTAATACAGCACCGAGCCGATGTCCTCGGGCTCGTAGCACTGACCCGCGGACGAATAGATGCCGACCTGTCTGAAGAGGTTGGCCATCCCGAAGGTGCGCGCCTCGTCGGCCACGATCGGCACGATCCGCGCGCCCAGCGCGGCATCCTTGAGCAGGGCGGTGAGCATCCGCACGAAAGCCATGGTGGTCGACATCTCGCGCTCGGGCTGCTGCCGCGCGAAGGCCGCCCACTGTTCGCGCGGCGGCACCGGCAGGCGCGGCGCGTCGGTGAGGCGGTGCGGCAGGAAGCCGCCCAGCGCGGCGCGGCGCGCGTGCAGGTAGCGCATCTCGGGCGCGTCGTCGGCGGGCTTGAGGAATTCCAGCGACTCCGCCTGGTCGTCGGTGAGCGGCAGCGAGAAGCGGTTGCGAAACGCCACCAGCGCGTCGCGCTCGAGCTTTTTCTGCTGGTGCGTGGTCATGCGTCCTTGGCCGGCTTCGCCCATGCCGAAGCCCTTCTTGGTGTGGGCGAGGATGACGGTGGGCTGGCCGCGATGGTCGGCGGCCGCCTGATAGGCCGCATGGATTTTCACGAGGTCGTGGCCGCCGCGGCGCAGGCGGTCGATCTGCTCGTCGGTCAGGCCCTGGGCGAGCCGCGCCAACGCCGGGTTCTGGCCGAAGAAGCGCTCGCGGTTGTATCGGCCATCGTGCGCCGCGAAGGTCTGGAACTGGCCATCGGGCGTGTGGGCAAAGGCCTCGATCAGCGCGCCGTCCGCGTCGCGCGCGAACAGTCCGTCCCAATCGCTGCCCCAGACCAGCTTGATCACGTTCCACCCGGCGCCGGAGAACAGCGCTTCGAGCTCGTCGATGATCCGCCCGTTGCCGCGCACCGGACCATCCAGGCGCTGCAGGTTGCAGTTGATGACGAAGACGAGATCGTCGAGCTTTTCGCGCGCGGCGAGCGTGAGCGCGCTCATCGATTCGGGCTCGTCCATCTCGCCGTCGCCGAAGAAGCCCCAGGTCTTGCGCGCCAGCGGTCCGGGCGGCTGCGCGGGCAGCAGGCCGCGGTCCTGCAGGTAGCGCAGGAAGCGTGCTTGGTGGATGGCCGAGATCGGCCCCAGGCCCATGGAGCCGGTCGGGAACTGCCAGAAGTCCGGCATCAGCCAGGGATGCGGATACGAAGACAAGCCGCGCGTGCCGGCAGCAGCGCCGGCCAGTTCTCGGCGGTAATGGGCCAGGGCCGATTCGGGCAGGCGCCCTTCCAGGTAGGCTCGTGCATACACGCCGGGTGCGGAGTGCGGCTGGAAGAAGACCAGGTCGCCACCGAAGCCGTCGGTGCGCGCGCGAAAGAAGTGGTTGAAGCCCACTTCGAAAAGGTCGGCCGCGGAGGCGTAGCTGGCGATGTGGCCGCCGAGCTCGCCATGGGCCCGGTTGGCCCGCACCACCATCGCCAGCGCGTTCCAGCGGATGATCGAACCCAGCCGCTCCTCCAGGCCCAAGTCGCCCGGAAACACGGGTTGCCGCTCGACCGGCACCGTGTTGACATAGGGCGTATTGAGCGGCGGGCGCCAGCCCACCTGCCTTTCGCCCGCCCGCTCCGCCAGTCGCGAGAGCATCCAGCGGGCGCGCTCGGGGCCGTGCTGCTCGACGAGCGCGTCGAAAGCTTCCATCCATTCCGCGGTCTCTTGCGGATCCGGATCGTCGGGTCCGCCGGTGGCGGAGGGCGGCGAGGACAGGTCCATGCGGGAAAGCCAGCGGGCGTGGGCGTGGTTGGTCATGGGTCGGGCCGGGTGCGTCGAGTTTGGTTCGGAGCGCTCAGCCCAAGACTATCCGCGCAGGCGCCGCATGAGCAGCCGACATCACCGCCGAGTCGGAGCGGTTGCAGCATAATCTGCGCCCATCGACGGTCCACACGGCAGGAGATTCCGCGGAATGAAGATCGACGCGACCGACGTCCGGATCCTGGACGCGTTGCAGGACGATGGCCGGATCACCAACGCCGCGCTCGCGCAGGCGGTGCATCTCACCCCTTCGCCGTGCCTGGCGCGGGTGCGGGCACTGGAAGAAGGCGGGGTCATCCGCCGCTACGTGGCGCTCGTCGACCCCAAGGCGCTCGGCCTGGCGCTCAACGCCTTCATCTCGATCGCGCTCAAGGAGCAGACCCGCGAGGCGATCCATGCCTTCGAGCGGCGCATCGCCGAGCATGACGAGGTGATGGAGTGCTACCTGATGACGGGCGACGAGGACTACCTGATCCGCGTGGTGGTGGAGGACATGCAGGCGCTGGAGCGCTTCATCCTGGAGCAACTCACGCCGATCCCCGGCATCGAGAAGATCCGCACCAGCTTCGCCTTGAAGCAGGTGCGCTACAAGACCGCCCTGCCGCTGCCCGTGGCCCGGCGTGCGCGCGAAGACGGTCGGCGCCCGGCCAGGATCAGCGCCCAGGCCGCTCCGACGGCCGCGCCCCCCAGCACGTCAGACGGATAGTGCACGCCCAGGAAGACCCGGGTGGTGCACACCAGCGCCACCATCGCCAGGGCGATGGCCATGAGCGCGGCCCGCTGCCCGGCAGGGCGCGTGCGGCCAGCCAACAGCGCCAGCGAAACCGCCAGAACGGCCGCGCCGACGGCGTGGCCGCTGGGGTAGGAGAAGCCCTCGACCGGGACCAGCGCGGGCAATTCGCCCGGCCGCGCCCGCTCGTAGGCCAGCTTCAGCAGGCGAGAACTCAGACCCGCGGCAGCGCCGGCCAGCGCCAGCCGCACCAGGCCGGCGCCGTCCCGCAGCACGGCCAGCACGGCGACGGCCACGACGACGCCCAGCGTGACGACGACCGGCGCGCCCAGTGCGGTCAACTCCGCTACCCAGTGAGTGCGCACCAGCGGGCGCAGCGCCTGCACCCAGCCGGCCACGACCGCGTCGAAGCGCGCGACGAGCCCGGCGGTCGACGCGGCGGCCGCCGCCACGCCCAGCAGCAGCGCGAACGCCAGCAGTCCAACGCCGCCGACCAGCCGCCCCCGCCCTGCACCACCCTGCGCGGCGCTCATGCGTCCTGCGCCTCGGCCCTGCCGGTGCTGTCGGCATGCGCGGGGCGGGTCGACTCCGTGGGTGACGGCGCCGCCGCGGGTTCGACCGGCAGCGGCACGCGCAGCCGCAGCGCTCCCGGCCTGGAGGCGAGCGCCAACGGCGTGGGAAGCACCACCGTTTCACCGTCGACCACCACCCGGACCCGCGCTGCACGCAGCCAGACCCGCGCATCGTCGACCACGAAGGCCTCGATCTCCGGCGCTTCGGCGACCTTGCCGGTCAGCGCCTTCCAGGCGAACTTGAGCAGGCGCCAGAGATCCACCGCCCGCACGACCACGATGGCCAGCGCGCCGCGCTCCACGGCCGCCGCGACCTCCGGATCGATGCCATCCAGCTGCAGTGGGTTGGCGCCGATCAGCACCATGCTGGCGCGCGTGTCGAGCAGGCCGCGCGCGTGCTCGACACGCACGCGCGGGCGACGGTGGGGCGTGACGAGGATCTTCATCGCCGACAGCAACGCCACCAGTCGGTTGCGGCCGAAGCTGCGGTTGTGCCGCTCGCGCGCATCGATGATGCTGGTGTACAACCCCAGCGAGCAGTTGACCAGGAAGAGCCGCCCATTGACGTCGCCGGCGTCGATCCGCAGCGTGCGCCCTTCCAGCACGACATCGACGGCGGCTTGCGCCTCCTCCGGCAGCCCGTAGCGGCGCGCGACGTAATTGAAGGTGCCCATCGGCACGATGCCCATGACCCGATCACGACCGGCCAGCGCATTGGCCACTGCGTTGATGGTGCCGTCCCCGCCGGCGGCCACGATGACGTCGGGCGCGTCCTCGCCCTCGGCGCAGGCCACCGCGTCGACGGCCCGCGCATCGGCGACGTCGACGAGATCGGCCCGGACGCCGCGCCGCGCGAAGGCTGAACGCAGGACGTCGGGCCCTTCGGCCTCGCCGTGCGAGCCGGCACGCGGATTGCCTACGATTGCGACCCGACGCACCTGCATCGCATCGCCATCGGCATTGGGAGACCGCATCTGCGCTATGTCCTGTCAGTCCTGATTCCGCTCGTGGCGATCGCCGCCACGCTCGCGGGCGCACGCCTGCTGCCGCGCTGGGCCGGCCTGCACCGTGCAGAGCAAGGACTGTTCGCGGTCGCGCGCCGGATGCACACCGAGCGGAAGATAGCGCTTTCGGGCGACGTGTCGGCCCTGGGCTCGTCGACGCTGGTGACGGCGATCGCCGTCAGCGGCGGCGTCGGGCTGGCGTTGGCGGGCCGGTTGCGCGACGGCGTGACGCTCGCGCTGGTGGCCGGGCTCGCCGCGACGATCGGCACGTGGCTCAAGCGCGCGACCAAGCGCGAACGCCCCGACAGCGCCGAAGGGTCGACCTTCGGATCGTCGTTCCCCAGCAGCCACACGCTGATGGGCACGGCGGTGTGGCTGATGATCGGCACCATCGCCAGCGGCTCGGCCCAAGGCTGGCTGCAGGCGTGGATCTGGGCCGTGGCCGCGACGGTGCCGCTGTGCGTGGGCATCTCGCGCGTGTTCCTGCACGCGCACTACCTGTCGGACGTGGTGGCGGGTTGGGCGGTCGGGGCGGCATTGGCGGTGGCGGGCGCGATCTGGCGATCCGGCTGAGCCGGCGCATCGGAACGCGTGGGCTCGTCTGCTTCCAGGCATTCGCGAGCCGCGGCGTCGGCGGTGCGCAAGGCGTCGACGATCGACGCGAAGATCGTTTCGCGTTGGGCGTCGTCGGGCAGGCGAAGCACGTAGGACGGGTGGTAGGTGGGCATCAGCCACCGGTCGCCCAACGGCAACGGACGGCCGGCCAGGCGGGCCAAGGGCGCCTTCGGCACCGGCAGCCCGGCGGCGCGATGCACCGCCGCGAGCGCGGTCGCGCCCATGGTGACGACTACTCGGGCGGGCGAGGTGCTCAACTCTTCGCGCAACCACACCGAGCAGGCGTCGATCTCCTTCTGGCCGGGCGTCTTGTGCAACCGCCGCTTGCCGCGCGGCTCCCACTTGAAGTGCTTGACCGCATTGGTGAGGTACAGCGCGCCACGATCGAGTCCGGCCTGCGCGATGGCGCGATCCAGCAAACGGCCCGCCGGACCCACGAAGGGACGGCCACGCAGGTCTTCCTCGTCGCCGGGCTGCTCCCCGACGATCATGAGGCGCGCATCGGGCGCGCCTTCGCCGGCGACGGCTTGCGTGGCGTGGGCCCACAGCTCGCACCGCCGGCACGCCTGCAGTTGGGTGGCGTCCAGGTCGGCGGTGCACACCGCCGGCGGCGCGGGCAGCGTCGCCCCGCGACGCAGGGTGCGCAACGGAGCCGCGCCGTCGGCCGCGGCGCCCGCGCGCGCGTCGGCCAGCATCTGCGGGATCAGCCGGGCTTCGGGCAGGAGCCGCCAGTAGCGCACGGGCATCTGTCGCGCCAGTGCGCGCGGATTGGCGCGGGCGGGGTTGAAAGTGCTGCGGTAGTAGGCGTCCCAGGCCGGGTCGTCGGCCGGCGGCGGCGGCGCGAGCGGCACCGCCCCGGCGGGTCTGTAGCGCAGTTCCTGTCCGTCCCAGTGCGCGCTCCCGGCCGGGCAGGCGATGGTGAACGGCCGCGCGCCCAGCCGCCGCGCGAAGTGTGGCGCGACTTCGTCGAGCACGTCGTGCTCGGGCTCGATCCAGGAGAAGAGCGGCGGCTCGGCCGCCGCGCCTGCCGCGCCGCCGTCTGCCGCGGGCCCGTCGGCCAAGGGCAATTCCCGGAAGCGCGCGAAGGCGTGCATGCGGTGGATCTCGTGCCGCACGTGCCCGTCCATGCGCGACAACCGGGCACCGTCGACGTCGGCTTCGCTGGCGGCATCCGGCTCGCCGTGCGCGACGCGCCAGAGCACGCGGTACATGAGCGCCCAACGGGCGGGGTCGCAATGGCGCCCGACGCGGCGCAGCCGTTCGAGCAGGCTGCGCGGCAGGCGCAGCGCGTTCGGCGGCGCGGCGCGCTCGGGCAGATTGTCCGTGCGCTGGTCGGGCGGCGTCAGGGTGCCCTGCCCGTCGGCGCGCGCGCTGGTGTCCAGCCAATCGACCGCATCCGGGGGCACTTGGTCGGCCAGGAGCGCGCGCGCTGCGTCGCGCCAGGCCTCGAAGCCGTCCACCCGGACGTCGCGAAGGCGCGCGGCAATGACGGTCAGAAGAGCGGCAGCTGGGTCGCGGGCGCCTGCGCGGCCGCGAGCACCTGCCGCAGCCCGGCCGAGTCGAGCGACAGCGCAGGCGGCGCACCGACGCGGGCGTCGGCCGTCACCAGGAAGGGCCGGGCCTTGTCCAGGCTCACGCGCAGGCGCCGCAGGTCCTCCCAGCGCACGCGGCGGTGCCGCCGCAGTGCGACGATGCGCTTGACGTTGCGCGCGCCGAGGCCAGGCACGCGCAGGAGCATCGCCGGGTCGGCACGGTTGACGTCGACCGGGAAGCGTTCGCGGTGCGACAAGGCCCAGGCGAGCTTCGGGTCGACATCGAAGGGCAGATGGCCGTCGGCGCCATTCTCGAAGAGTTCCTCGGCGCCGAAGCCGTAATGCCGCAGCAGCCAGTCGGCTTGGTAGAGCCGGTGCTCGCGCAGGATCGGCACCTTCTCGGCCGGCAGGCCGGCAGCGGCCTTGGGGATGGGGCTGAAGGCCGAGTAGTAGACGCGCTTCAGACCATACGAGCCGTACAGGGTCTGCGCGGTCGTGAGGATGGCGCGGTCGTCGCCGCCGTCGGCGCCGACGATCATCTGGGTGCTCTGGCCGGACGGCGCGAAGCGCACCGGGGCGGTGGGCGCGGCGGCTTCGACGCCGGCATCGCGGGCCGCTTCCTTGGCCTCGTCCAGCTTGAGGCGGATGCGGCCCATGGCGAGCTTGATGGTGTGGATTTTCTTTTCGGGCGCCAGCCGCGCCAGGCCGCCTTCGGTGGGCAACTCGACGTTGACGCTCAGCCGGTCGGCCCAGCGGCCCGCTTCGGCGATGAGCGCCTCGCTGGCGTCCGGAATGGTCTTGAGGTGGACATAGCCGCGGAACTCGTGCTGCTCGCGAAGCAGGCGGACCGTGCGGATCAGTTCTTCCATGGTGTGGTCGGGCGACTTCACGATGCCCGACGACAGGAACAGTCCGTCGATGTAGTTGCGCTTGTAGAAGTCGGCCGTGAGCTGGGCGAGCTCTTCGGGCGTGAAGCGCGCGCGCGGCACGTCGGAGGAACGCCGATTGACGCAGTAGCCGCAGTCCCAGATGCAGACGTTGGTGAGCAGCACCTTGAGCAGCGACACGCAGCGGCCATCGGGAGTGAAGCTGTGGCAGATGCCCATGCCGGTGGTGGCGCCCAACCCACCCCGCAAGTCCGACGCGCGCGCCGGCGCGCCGCTCGAAGCGCAGGAGGCGTCGTACTTGGCCGCATCGGCGAGAATCTCGAGCTTCTCGATCAGTTCCAACTGGTCTGCCCTCGCACTGTGCAAGGATACAGTATTGGGGCAACGCCGCCCGGTTAAAGCCCGGCCTTCCAAGGGCCGGGCGCGCACCGTGCCTCCCGCAACTCACGACCCGCCTCCAGCGCGCTTGAAGACCTTGCACGTCCCTCCGACGCGACCCGCCGCCTCGATGCTTCCGGCGGCGCTGCGCCCATTGGTGCCTTGGGTCGTCGCGGCGATCCTCCCGCACGCGGCCTGGGCTGCCGACCCGCGCGCCGCGCCGGTCAAGGTGCCGGACACGCTCGCGCAGCGGGTCGTCGCCTGCACGGCCTGCCACGGCACCGAGGGACGCACCGCACCCGACGCCTATTACCCGAGGATCGCGGGCAAGCCGGCCGGTTACCTGTACAACCAGTTGCTGAACTTTCGCGAAGGGCGTCGCCACTACGCGCCGATGACCTGGATGGTCGATCCCCTGTCGAACGATTACCTGCGCGAGATCGCCTCGCATTTCGCTTCGCTCGACCTACCGTATGCGGCGCCGGTCGGCGGGCCTGCACCGGCCGCGTTGATGGAGCAGGGCCGGCGGCTGGTGCGCGAAGGCGACCGCGCGCGCGACCTCCCCGCCTGCGCCAATTGCCACGGCGAGGCGATGATGGGTGCGCAGCCGGCCATCCCCGGTCTGCTGGGCCTGCCGCGCGACTATGTCAACGCCCAGTTCGGGGCCTGGCGCACCGGCTTGCGACGTGCGCACCCCCCTGATTGCATGGCGCAGGTGGCCAAGCGGCTGACGGTGGAAGAGATCGCCGCGATATCGACCTGGCTGGCCGCGCAGCCGGTGCCGCCAGGCGCCAAGCCCGCGCCGCGGGCGGCCGCACCCCTGCCCATCGACTGCGGCGGGGTCGCGCCGTGAGCGCCAGGCGCCTGGCGAGGCGTGCCGCGGCGGGGTTCGCGGCGGCCGCGCTGGCGGGGCTCGCCGCGCTGCTCGCGTTTGGCTACCGCAGCGGCGGAGATGACGCCGACGGCGCGCCCGCGCTGCAGGCGACGGCCGAGCATGCGGCACGCGGCGCGTACCTGGCGCGGGCCGGCAACTGCGCGGCCTGCCACACCGCCCGCGGCGGTGCAGCCTATGCCGGCGGGCGCGGTATCGCCACGCCCTTCGGGACCGTGTACGCCTCCAACATCACCCCTGACGCCGACACGGGCATCGGTCGCTGGACCAGCACCGACTTCTGGCGCGCGATGCACCACGGCCGCTCCAAGGATGGACGCCTGCTCTACCCCGCCTTCCCTTACACGAGCTACACGCGGGTCGGCCGAGAGGACACCGATGCCATCCTCGCGTTCCTGAAGACGCAGGTGGCGCCGGTGCGGCAAGCCAACCGGCCGCATGCGGTGCGCTTTCCCTACGACAGCCAACTGGCGCTGGCGGCATGGCGCGGTCTCTTCTTCCGACCCGGCGGCTTCGAGCCTGACGCTGCGCGTGCGGTCGACTGGAACCGAGGCGCCTACCTCGTCCAGGGGCTGGGGCATTGCAGCGCCTGCCACGCGGCGCGCAACGTGCTCGGCGCTTCCAGCGCGCCCGCGGCATTGGGCGGCGGACTGATCCCCGCGCAGGACTGGTATGCGCCTTCGCTCGCTGCCGCCGACCAGGCGGGGGTGGCGGACTGGCCGATCGAGGCGGTGGTCGCGCTGCTGCGTGAAGGGATCTCGCCGCACGGCAGCGTCCTGGGGCCGATGGCCGAGGTGGTGCAGAGCAGCACGCAGCACCTGAGCGACTCCGACCTGCGCGCCGTGGCGACCTATCTCAAGGCCCTGCCGCCGGTGGCCGCGGGCACCGTGCCGTCACAGGTCGTGCCGCCCGACCCGGACCGGATGCAGCGGGGTGCCCGGGTGTACGAGAAGCGCTGCGCCGACTGCCACGGCGATGCCGGACAGGGTGCGCCCGGTGCCTACCCCGCGCTGGCGGGCAACCGCGCGGTGACGATGGAGCCACCGGTGAACGTGATCAGGGTGGTGCTGGCGGGCGGCTTCCCACCGTCCACAGGCGGCAACCCCCGGCCGTACGGCATGCCACCCTTCGGGACGGAGCTGTCGGATGCGGATGTCGCCGCGGTGGTCAGCTTCATCCGTTCGTCGTGGGGCAACGCGGGTTCGGCGGTGGGCCCGCGGCAGGTCGATCGCTTGCGCCGGACGGCGGCCGAGTGAGCTAGAGTTCAATCCGAGGGTGTCCACATGAGCGGCATGCGCTTTCTTTGGCCCGGGATGTTGTGGCTGTTGCTGGCGGCCCCGCTGCTGGTGGCGGCCTATGTTTGGCTGCAACGCCGGCGCAAGGCGCAGGTGGCGGTGTTCTCCAGCCTGTCCCTGGTGCGCGAGGCCATGAGCACGCGGCAGCGCATCCGCCGGCACGTGCCTCCGGCGCTGCTGCTCGCGGCGCTGCTGGCCCTCGCCCTGGGCATGGGGCGCCCCAGCGCGGTGGTCACGCTGCCGATGAACCAGAAGACGATCCTGATGGCCATCGACGTGTCGCTCAGCATGCGCGCGACCGACGTCGACCCCGACCGCATCACCGCCGCCAAGGCCGCGGCCAAGTCCTTCATCCAGGAGCTGCCCGCCAACGTGAGGGTGGGCATCGTCACCTTCGCCGGCACGGCGTCGCTGGTGCAGCGCCCCACCAGCGACCGCGAGGCCCTGCTGGCGGCCATCGACCGCTTCGAGTTGCAACGCGCCACCGCCACCGGCAGCGGCTTGCTGGTGTCGCTGGCCGCCCTGTTCCCGGACCATGGGATCGATCTCGAGGCGGCCATCTTCGGCAGCCCGTCGTACGATCCGCGCGCTCCGCGTGAAGCCCGCGACCGCGTGCCGGGCGCCCTATCCGACGGGCGCGGGTCGCCGGCCGCGAAGGATCAATTCACGCCCGTCCCGCCCGGCTCGCACGAATCGGCCGTCATCATCCTGTTGAGCGATGGCCGGCGCACCACCGGGCCGGACCCGCTGGAGGCCGCCAAGATGGCGGCCGACCGAGGCGTGCGCGTGTACACGGTCGGCTTCGGCACGGTGGAAGGGACGTCGGCCACCTTCGACGGCGGTTGGACAGCATTCCTGCGGTTGGACGAGGACACGCTCAAGGCCATCGCCGACATCACGCGGGCCGAGTATTTCTACGCCGGCACCGCGGCCGACCTGCGCAAAGTGTACGAGAGCCTGAACAACCGCTTGGTGCTCGAGAAGCAGGAGACGGAGATCACGGCGCTTTTCGCGGCCGTGGCGGCCGCGTTGACGCTGATGGCGGCGCTGCTGTCGTTGCGGTGGTTCCACCGGCCGGCCTAGCGGCACGCGATCCCACGACCGCGAGCGTCGCGCCCCGAGCCATTTCGGCGGCACCGCGCCCTTCGCCGCGCGGCGCGCGGGACAAGCCGTTGTTGACGTCGACCAGCTGGCGCAGCATGCGGAGGAACTCCGGCCGCTCGGCCGCGGGCAGAGGCGCGAGAATGCGGCGCTGCGCGGCCTGCACCGCCGGGCGCATGTCCTGGACCAAGGCGCGGCCGTCCGGAGTGGCATGCAGATGCCAGACGCGGCGGTCGGCGTCGCTGGCGCGCCGCTCGACGAGCCCGCGCTGCTGGAGCCGGTCCACCACGCCCCCGAGGGTGGCCGCGTCGAAGCCGATGGCACGCGCCACGCCACGCTGGTCGAGGCCGGGCTGGTCGTCGATGGCCGACAAGGCGGCGAATTGCACGGGCGTGATGCCGAAGGCCTCGGTCTCGTCCAGGAAGACGGCGACCGCGATCTGCTGCAGCCTGCGGATGTAATGGCCCGGCTGGGCCTCCAAGAACTGCTTGGCTTTCGCGTTGTGCATGGCGCGCGGAAATCCTCTGGTCCAGATATGCATGTATACTTATCATCAGCATACTAGCTGAAAGCGTGGTGCATGGCGGCATTCGCGATGTCCACGGCACACGCTCCTGGAGACCGCATGCCCCCCGTTTCGAATCCTGCATCCACCCGGCGTTCGGTCATCGTGGCCGGCGGCGGCATCGGCGGCCTGGCCGCGGCGCTCGCGCTGGCGCGGCAGGGGCTCGCGGTCACCGTGCTCGAACAGGCGCACGAACTGGGCGAGATCGGCGCCGGCATCCAGCTCGGCCCCAACGCCTTCGCCGCCTTCGATGCGCTGGGCGTCGGCGAGCGGGCGCGCGCCCGCGCGGTCTACACCGAGCGGCTCTTGATGATGGACGCGGTCGACGGCAGCGAGGTCGCCAACGTGCCGGTGGGAGAGTCCTTCCGCGAGCGCTTCGGCAACCCGTACGCGGTGATCCACCGCGCGGACGCGCACGGGTCTCTGCTGGAGGCGGTGCTGGAGCATCCCGGCATCACGGTCCACACGTCCACCCGTTTGGCGCGCGTGGACCAGTCGGGCGAGCGCGTCTGCGCCGTGGCCGACGACGGCCGCCGCTTCGAGGCCGACGCGCTGGTGGCTGCCGACGGCGGCCGCTCGGTCGTACGGGACCAGTACGTGGGCGACCCGCCGCGCGTCTCGGGCCATGTCGTCTATCGCGCCGTGGTCGACGCGTCCGAGTTCCCGGAGGACTTGAAGATCAACGCCCCGGTGGTGTGGGCCGGGCCCGACTGCCACCTGGTGCATTACCCGCTGCGCGGCGGGCAGCAGTACAACGTGGTCGTCACCTTCCACAGCCGCCAGCAGGAGACCTGGGCCGTCACCGACGGCAGCCGCGAGGAGGTGCTGTCGTACTTCGGCGGCATCCTGCCGCGGCCGCGCCGCCTGCTGGACTTGCCCAAAAGCTGGCGCCGTTGGGCCACCGCCGATCGCGACCCCATCGAGCGCTGGAGCTTCGGCCGCGTGGCGCTCCTGGGGGACGCGGCGCACCCCATGATGCAGTACCTCGCGCAGGGGGCCTGCATGGCGCTCGAGGACGCCGTGACGCTGGGCGAGGCGGTGCGCGCCAGCGGCGCCGACTTGCCGGCGGCCTTCGAGCTGTACCAGCGCTCGCGGGCGGTGCGCGCCGCGCGCGTCGTGCTGATGGTGCGCGAGATGGGCCGGCTGTACCACGCCAAGGGCGTGGACCGATTGGTGCGCAACGATCTCTGGAAAGGACGCACGCCCCAGCGCTACTACGACGCCGTGGAATGGCTGTACGCGTGGCGCCCCGAGACCTGCCTTGCCGAAGGCACGATGCCGCGCACCGCGGCCGCCTGAGCGGCGTCAGCGGCGGCCGCCGGGCAGCCGGCGGACACGGCGCTTGGTCCAGTCGTAACCGGCAGGTGCGTCCGCCACGCCGGGCCGGGTGACATTGCCCTCCAGCTCGCTCGACACGCAGACATGGCTGATCGCAACGCCGCGTGCGGCTTCGCGCCGCAGATCCTCGCAACGCGCCAGCGCTTGCGACAGCGCCGATGCGTCGAAGCGCTCGCTTCGCGCGCACTCGCCTTCGAGCCAGAACACCACGATTCCCATGGGTCGACGAGCCTCGTTCCACGCCGCGTGCTTGTCGCGTCGGGCGACGCGGGCCAGAATCCTACCAACCGGTAGGCGACCCCAGGCCAGCCGCCCCGTCAGGAGACCTCTCATCATGCCGTCCCGCTTCCAGCGCGCCACCACGGCCGCCGCCACGGTCCTCCTAGCGATCGCCGCGGCTCCGGCGGCCGCCCAGCCCGCGTCGCCAGCGCAGTCCACGTTCAAGGTCGCCTTCATCGACCCGCTGTCGGGTCCGTTCGCCGCCGTCGGCGAGTTGATGCTGGCCCACATCCAGCACGGCGTGCAGGCGGTGAATGCGGCTGGCGGCCTGCCCAAGGGCACGAAGATGGAGCTGCTGCAGTACGACGGCAAGTTGTCCACGCAGGACAGCCTGACCGCGCTGCAGGCGGCGATCGACCAGGGCGTCAAGGTGGTGTTCACCGGCGGGTCGGGGTCCACCGTGGTGTCGGCCCTGGTCGAAGCCGCCTCGCGGCACAACCAGCGCAACCCGGACCGCCCGGTGATCGTGGTCAACCATTCCTCCATCGACCCCGAGTTGACCGGCAAGCGCTGCAACTTCTGGCACTTCCAGCTCGAAGCCAACACGGCGATGAAGATGAAGGCCATCGCGAACTTCGTGAAGAAGCAGCCCGCCATCAAGGACGTGTACCTGCTCAACCAGGACTACGCGCACGGCCGCCAGTGGGCGCACTACGGCAAGGAGCTGGTGCAGCTGGCCCGGCCCGACGTGAAGTTCGTGGGCGACGACCTGCACCCGATCGGGCGGGTCAAGGATTTCGCACCCTACGTCCAGAAGATCAAGGCCGCCGGCGCCGACACCGTGATCAGCGGCAACTGGGGGCCCGACATGACGCTGCTGCTCAAGGCGGCGGGCGACTTCGGCATGGACCTGCGCTACTTCAACCACAGCGCCGGCGCCATCCCCGGGACCGTGCTGGCCGTGTCCCAGGCCAAGCGCGGGCAGTTGACCTGGGTGGCCGAATGGCACCCGGGCCAGGCCGGCACACCGAAGGTCGACGCGCTGGCCAAGTCCTTCAAGGCCGCCAGCGGCGGACGCGACTTCCTCGCGCCGCGCATCGAGATGGCGCCGCGCTTCGTCGCTGCGGCGGCGGCCAAGGCCCAGTCGCTGGAACCGGTGCGCATCGCGCGCGCGATGGAAGACCTGAGCTTCGACTCGGTGGTGGGGCCCGTGCGGATGCGGGCGGAGGACCATCAACTGCTGCTGCCGCAGGTGGTGAACACCATCGCGCCGGTCGACGGCAAGACCGTCACGGTGGGCTACGAAGGCACGGATTACGGCTTCCGCACCGACGCCACTTACACCGGCAACGAGCTGGCCCAGGGCACGGAGTGCAAGATGGCTCGGCCTTGAGCGGCGCGGCCGTGAACGGCCGGGCATCGCCGTTGCCCATCCCTGCCCCCGACGGAGCACACGCGCATGGGCAGCGGCAAGCCGAAGAATCCCTGCATCAAGATCTGCAAGATCGACCGACAGACGCACCTGTGTCGCGGCTGCCTGCGCACCCGCGAGGAGATCCGCGGCTGGAAGGACATGTCTCGCGATGAGCGCACGCAGGTGCTCGAGACGATCGAGGTGCGGCGGCATGCCGAGGAAGCGCCGCCAGCCCCGGCGCTTTCCGCCGGACCGCGACGCTGGCGCCACCGCAAGACCGGCGGCCTGTACGAGGAGCTGCACCGCGCCCTCGTCGAGCGCGACCTGACACCGGTGGTGGTCTACCGGGGCGAGGACGGCCAGGTGTGGGTGCGGCCGGCCAAGCAGTTCGACGACGGCCGCTTCGAGCCGGCCTGACCCCTCAGCCGCGCGAGTCGAGCACAATCGGGAAGCTGCCGGCCCAGCCGCCGGCCGGGTCGCGGGCCAGGCGCGCCAGCAGCGCGTTGCGGCGCTCCGCGTCGCGCACGGCGGCGAGCAGGCCATCGCGGTCGTTGGCGGGTTCGCCGGCCACGTACATCTGGGTCGTCAGGAGCGTGCGCCCGCCCTGCCCCACCTTCATGTGGATGTGCGGCGTGCGACCGGGATAGGCCACCGGCCGCATCGTGCGGAAGCGGTACCGCCCATCGGCATCGGTGACGGTGCGGCCGTACCCCTGGAAGGCGGGATCGGCGCGGCCGCCGTCGCCCGGGTGGTGATAGCGGCCGTCGGCATCGCACTGCCAGATCTCGACCGCCGCACCGGCCAGCGGCCGCCCGTCCAGCCCCTCCACGCGTCCGGTGAGCACCAGCGGCTCGCCCTTGCCGTACGCCCGCCCGCCCAGGCTCAGCAGGTCGGCGTCCGTTTCCGGCGGCCATCGCACCGGGTAGAACGGCCCTTCGGCCTGGGCAGGGGTGGCGACGCGTCCCGGCGATGCGCCTTGCGCGTGCGCGTGGCGCCATCCGGCCGGCGCTGCCACGGACGAGGCCGCCACGGCGGCGGCACCGAGGATCAGGGAACGACGTTGCATGGCGGTCCTCCGCATGGCCGGGCAAGCGCTACGGTACCGCGAACTGGCGACTGGCCCCGGGGCCCGAGGCCTGGGGGGGCTGGGGGGCTCGGGGGCTCGGGGGCCCGAGCGTTCGCGCCTCAGGCAGGGACGGCCCCACGCCTGGCCAGCGCCCGGGTGAAGCTCACGCCGAGCAGCAGGAAGGCCAGCGCCGCGCCGAGGAAGGCCGGCGCGAATCCGACCCGCGCGACGAGCAGCGACACCAGCGCCACGCCGGTCGATTGGCCCACGAAGAGGCCCAGCGCGAACAGCGCCATGCCCATGCCGCGGTGGCTCGTCGAGAGTTGCGTGCCATGCACCTGCAGCGTGTTGTGGAAGCCGTAGAAGCCCAGGCCCATGAGGAGGCAACCCACCGCCGCGACAGACCAATGCGGCGCCAGCGCCACCAGCGACAGGCCGGCCGCCAGGATGCTGGCGCCTGCGATCGCGATGCCGCGCGGCCCGATCCGCCCCACCAGCGGGCGGGCCATCAGGGTGTAGGCGAAGCCACCGGCGCCCACCGCGGCCGCCACGCTGCCCGCCTGCCAGAGCGGCAAGCCGAAGCGGTCATGGAGCGCCGACGGAACGAACGCGAGCGCCCCGAACATCAGCATGCCTTCCACCACGACCATCGCGAGGATCCGCCGGGCCCACGGCGGCCGCGCGATGTCGGCATAGCGACGCAGCAGCCCGACCGGCGCCTCGAGCGACCTGCTGGTGCTGGGGCCCGTGCGAGCCCCGGCGCCGGCGGCGGTGCCGGTGCCGGTGGCAGTGGCGGTGGTGTCGCGGTCTGCTGGCACGGCGGGCGATGCCCGGCCGCGTGCCCCGCGCGACAGCAGCACCCCCACCGCCGCGAACAGCGTCGCCAACGCCACGAAGGCCCAGCGCCAACCCAGCGTGTCCACGAAGGCCCCGCCCACGAGCTGGCCGCTGACCATGCCCAGCAGCGAGCCGCTCATGACGCGGGCGAGCACCGGCTGCCGGTCGGAGAACGGCACTTCGTCGCCGATCCAAGCCAGCGCCACCGGGATGATCGCGCCCGAGATGCCGCCGGCCAGCGCGCGCGCCGCGATCAACGCGTCCAAGCCCGGGGCGAGCGCGCACAGGATCGACGCGACGGCGCCCAGCAGCGCGGCCATCCGGACGACCGCGTACTTCCCCACCCGGTCGCCCAATGGGCCGATCGCCAGCTGCAGCACGCCGTAGGACACCGTGAAACCGGTGATGGTGGTCGCCGCGGCCGGCAAGCCGACCGAAAACGTCCGAGCGAACTCGGGCAGCAGCGGGTCGCAGACCCGCATCGAGACACTGCTGGCGAAGGCTGCCGCGGCGAACAAGGTGACCGTGCGCGCAACAGCGGGCGGCGCCGTCTCAGGTCGGACGGCCGGTGATTCGTCTCGGTCGGGCATGCGGCGATGGTAGCGCGCGGCCGGACGTGCCCGCGTCTTGCTTGCGTCATCCCTCGCCCCTCACTCTCCAGTGGAGACCAACGATGATCCGACTCGCACTCCTTCTCGGCACCGGTTACATGGCGTACCGCTACATGCAGAAGCAGAAACAGGCCACCACGGGTAGCAGCGCCGGTGGCTACTCCGGCGGCTATCCCTATGAAGGCACCGGCAGCACGATGGGCACGGGCGCCGGAAGCGGCGCTTCCGGCATGGGCGCCACGGGCATGGCCGACCGCGACATGGACGCCACCGGCACCGGCATGACGGGCAGCGGCCTCGGCGGGTCCGCCAGCACGACCGGGACGGGCTCGGACGGCCTCGGAAGGTCGACGGGCCTGGGCGGCACGACCGGCACCGCGGGGATGACCGGCACCACCGGCACCACCGGCACCACCGGCACCACGGGCAACGGCCTGGGCGACTCGCGGCCCGGCTTGGGCGGATCGACCGGCGCTTCCGCCGGCCTCTGAGCCGCGTGGGCGTGAGGGGGGAGCGGCGGGTCGCTGCCCCCCGCCCGGCCTCTCACGTTCGGCCCCTTTAGCCCGGCTCCTTAGGCCCGGCCCTTTCAGCCCGGCCTCAGGCGATGGTCGGCACCACCGCCTTCAACGCATCGATCAGCGCGTCCACGTCGGCCGCGTCGTGCCACAGGTGCGTGGAGACCCGGATCGGGTAGTGGATGTCGTAGATGCCGAGCGTCGCGGGCGAGAGGTTCGAAGTCCGGCTGTCTGCCGCGCTCAGCAAGCGCGGCGCCTGCCCGGCCTTCAGCACCGGCACCGTCGTGCTGCGCAGCACGAAGCCGCGCGCCGTCATCGCGTCCAGCAACAGCGAGTACGGCGAGCGGTTCTGCGCCGTGTTCGGCCCGCGCAGGATGCGCGCGCCGTTGCCGCCGCCGAATTCCCACGGGTTGATCAGCGTCAGCGCCGAGTTCAGCGTCACGCCGGGGCCGTTGGCTTTCGGCGCATAGAGCGCGTTCGGCCCGAACTCGTTGGCGACCCGCTCGCGCAGGTAGTCGGCCAGCGTCATGATGTAGGTCTCGATCTTCTTGCGGCCGATCGAGTCCCAGATCGCACAGGCGTTGGTCAGGCCGTTCAGCAGCGGCACATGGCGGCTGCCGATGCTGGAGACCACCGAGCCGATGTCGTAGGACTCGGTCGCCGTGGTGGTCCGCTGCGTCCACGGCACCGTGGTGGCGCCGATGTTGCCGGACTGCGGATAGCTGCTGGTGACCACTGGCCAGTACTTGGGCAGCGGGAGCGGGTTGGCGGCGGCCCGTACCTTGTTGCGGATGACCAGCAGGCCGGTCGAGCCCGGGCCGCACTGCCACTTGTGGCCCGCCGCGGCCATGAAGTCCATGCCCAGCGCGGCGTAATTCAACGCGAACATGCCCGGCAGGTGGGCGCCGTCGACGATCGTGATGATCGGCCGGTCGGGTGTCTGCGCGCTGCGTCGGATCGCCAGATCGACCAGCGGCCGGATGGGGACCATGGTGCCGGTCAGGAAGATCGGCGTCGACCACATCATCGCCCGGACGATCTTGCCCTCGGCGCGGACGGCGGTGATCGCCTGGTCGAACAGGTCGACGAAGTTCTGGTCGGTGATGGTCGGACCGGCGGGCAAGGTCACGCGCCGGATCTCGATGCCGTAACGGTCGCGCGCGATCGACAGCGGCACGTCGCCGCCGGGGTGCTCCATGTTGGTCGTGATGACCACGTCGCCCCGGTTCCATTCGATCCCCAGGATCGAGTGGCTCATGCCGTCGGAAGTGTTCGCCGACAGCACCAGCTCGTCGGGGTCGACGCCGAGGCCCTTCTCGGGATCGTAGGCCGCCCCCGCCGCGACGCCGAGGCCGCGAGCGATCGCGGTGCGCTGGGTGAGGAAGTTGGTGTACCCGCTCATCGACTCGGTCGCATAGGCGACGTTGTCGGTGTTGAATTTCTCGATCACCTCGCGCGGCATCGAGCCCGCGGTGCCGACGTTCATGAAGCGCTTGCCCGGGTTCAGGACGAAGCGCGCCTGGACCTGGTCCCAGAAGGCCTGGTCGCGCGTCAGGTCGGCCCGCAACAGGTCGGCTCGCGACTGGGCGTTGGCGCTCGGAATGAAGCCCCCGTCGCCATCGCTGCCGCAGCCCGACAGCAGCCCGCCGAAAGCGGCCAGGCCACCGGTGGCGCCCAGTGCCCTCAGGAAGCCGCGCCGCTTGGGCGACCAGTTCGCCACATCGGCCGGGTCCAGCCCATCGACTGCGGGCAGCGCCGGCGTGCCGACGTCATTGGAAAAATCCTTCATTGCTCGTCTCCTCGTCCACCAGAAAAAAGGCCCGCGTCATTGGCGGGCCCGTCGCTTTTCTTCTGTGCCGGGGGGCGCCTCAGCGCCGACCCACCACCACTGCGATCTCGATCTTCACGTCCCGTGGCAGGCGCGCCACTTCCACCGTTGCCCGTGCAGGCGGGCGCTCCTTGAAGTACTGGCCGTAGACGGCGTTCATCGCACCGAATTCGTTGAGGTCCTTCATGTAGACCGTGCTCATCAGGACATCTTCGAAGGACAGGCCTTGCGAGCGCAGCTTCGCGCCGATGTAGTCCAGCACGAGCCGCGTCTGCTCTTCGATGGTCGTGCCCTGCACGGCATTGCCCTGCCGGTTCAACGGGATCACGCCAGACAGGAAGATCAGGTTCCCGTGCGACACCATCTGCGAGTACGGACCGATCGCGGGATAGATCTGGTCGGTCGACAAGATGGTGCGGGGGTTGGTGGCGCAGCCCGTCAGAGCGAGGGCGGCGGCGACGGCGGCAAGCACGGCGCGCTTCTTCATCCGTTGTCTCCTTTGATTTATGGTCCAGCCGCAACGCCCACGCAAAGACCATGCCGTCGCCCGGGGAACCGCATGCCACTGAAGACCGAGACATGGAATGCGCTGGTTCACCCTGGATAACTTACCGAACGGACGGAACAAAAGGGAAGAAGCGCCACCTTCCTGGGCAAGTCTGCTGCTACGGGCGGCGTAGCGCGACATCGAGCGGAAAGGTCGGCATGCCACCAGACGGCAGGCATCCCACCAGGCGGCGCGGCGGGCGCACGAAGACCGCACCCTGGAAAAGAAAAAGCCAGGCGTGGGGCGCCTGGCTTTTCACGAAGACTTGGTGGACCGAAGGAGGATCGAACTCCCGACCTCCGCATTGCGAACGCGGCGCTCTCCCAGCTGAGCTATCGGCCCTTTGAGCCCGCGAATATACCAGACCGATTCGCAGGCCGCAAAAAGCGACCGGCGCGCCGCCTAGAATCGCCGGACGACCGCACAGACCCAGGAGCTCCGCGCCATGACCGCCGTCCAACCCCCCGCTCAGCCTTCCTCTTTCGACCCCGCCTTCTGCGAGCGCGAGTACAACGCGCGGGCCGCCGTGCCCGAGGCGGCCACCCTGCTGGGCGCATCGACCGAGCGCGCCCGCGCCGCACGGGCGATGCTGGACGCGCAGGACGGCGGCCGGCAGGCCCGGCAGGAGCTGGCCTTCGGGCCCGGAGCGAAGGAGCGCATCGACTTCTTCCCCGCAGGCGTGGACGGCGCGCCGCTGCTGGTGTTCATCCACGGCGGCTATTGGCGCGCGTTGGACAAGGAGGATGTCTCCTGGATCGCGCCGCCCTGGCTGTCGCGCGGCGTGTCGGTGGCGCTGCCCAACTACGACCTGCTGCCGACCGTTCCGATGGAGACGATCGTCGCGCAGGTGCGCGCCGCATTGGCGTTCTTGTGGCGCGATGCGCCGCGCCTGGGCGTGGACCGCGACCGCATCGTCGTCTGCGGGCATTCGGCCGGCGGGCACCTGGCCGCCATCGCGGCCTGCACCGACTGGCCGGCACATGGGCCGGACCTGCCCTCGCGCATCGCGCGCGGCACGCTGTCGATCAGCGGCCTGCACGACCTGGAGCCGCTGCGCCACGCGCCTTTCCTGTCACGTGACCTGGCCCTGGACACGGACCGCGCGCGGGCGCTCAGTCCCGCTTACCAGACCCCGAACGCCGGCCTGCGCGCAGTGACTTGCGTCGGCGGCGACGAAAGCAGCGAGTTCCACCGTCAGGCGCGCCTGCTGGCGCAACACTGGGGGACGGCGTTGGAGCACGACGTGCCGATGCCGGGGCGCAACCACTTCACGGTCGTGGAGGCGCTGGCCGAGCCGGGCTCGGCCTTGTTCGAGGCCGCCGCGGACCTGCTGGAACGCTAGGCGCCCCTCAAACCCCCAGCACCCTGGGCAGCCAGAGCGTGATGATCGGGAAGGCGATCAGGATCGCCAGCCGGACGACGTCCGCCATCACGAAAGGGGCCACGCCGCGCCAGATGGCCCCCGTGGGGACGTCCGGCAGCATGCTGCGCAGCACGAACACGTTCATGCCGACGGGCGGCGTGATCATGCTGATCTCGGCCACGCACACCACCAGCACGCCGAACCAGATCGGGTCGAAGCCCAGGTGCGTGATGACTGGAAAGAAGATCGGGACCGTGAGCAGGATCATCGACAGCGTTTCCATCGCGCAGCCCAGCACCACGTAGATCGCGCAGATCGCGACGATCACCAGGATGGGATGCACGTTGAACTGCTCGACGAAGTCCTTGAGGTCAGTGGGCAGCGTCGTGAAATTGATGAAGCCCGCGAAGATCGAGGCACCGATCACGATGGCGAAGAGCATCGCGCTGGTGCGCGCGGAATCCACCAACGTGTCCCGCAGCACGGCGAAGGTCAGGCGGCCGCGCACCAGCGCGAACAGGAATCCGCCCATGGCGCCCACGCCGGCCGCCTCGGTGGGCGTGAAGACACCCCCGTACATGCCGCCCATGACGATCGCGAACAGCAGGAGCACGGGCCAGATCGCCCGCATGGCCGCCCAGCGTTGCGACGCGCTGGTGCGCTCGCCGGGTGGGCCCAGCTCAGGCCGGCGCCAGGTGGTGAAGCTGGCCGCCAGCACGTAGCAGACCGCCGCCAGGATCCCGGGGACGACGCCCGCCGCGAACAGCGCGCCGATCGATTGCTCCGTCATGATCCCGTAGATCACCAGGATGACCGAAGGCGGGATCAGGATGCCGAGGGTCCCGCCGGCCGCGATGGAACCGGCGGCGAAGCCGTCCTGGTAGCCGAAGCGGCGCATCTCCGGCATCGCCACGCGCGCCATGGTGGCCGTGGTGGCGATGGATGATCCGCAGATGGCGCCGAAGCCCGCGCAGGCCACGACCGTGGACATCGCCAGCCCGCCGCGCCGATGGCCGATGAAGGCGTAGGCCGCGCGGTAGAGCTCCTGCGACATGCCGGCCCGCGTGACGAAGTTGCCCATCAGCACGAACAGCGGCACCACCGAGAGCGTGTACTTGGCCACGTCCAGGATCTCGGTGACGGTGGAGGCCGTCGCGGCCGGCCACGAGCGCATCAGCCCCATCCCGATCAGGCCGGCCACGCCCATGGCGAAGGCGATCGGCACGCGCAGCACCATCAGCGCGAACATGCCGGCGAAGCCCAGCAATGCTTCGGTCATGGCGCGGCCCTCACTCGGCGCCGGCCGGAAGCTTGCCGCTCACCGTGCCGTCGATCTCGGGCGTGTCCTCGCGCCGGGCGCCGACCATGAGCCACAGGTGCATGAGCGCCGTCAGCGCGATCAGGCCGGCCGCGGCGAACTGGAACGGCGCCAGCCCGAGGGCCAGCTGCGCGGTCTGGTCTCCCTGCTCCAGCGTGCGCTGCGCCCGCACGAAGGTGAGCCACGCGGCCGGTGCCAGCAGCAACGCGCAGATCGCGTTGGACAGGCGGTGTTGGAGGTGACGCACGGCGCGCGGTAGGGCACGGTCCAGCAGGTCGAACACCACGTGCTCGCCCGCCAGCGAGGCCAGCGGCAGGCCGGCGAAGATCATCACCAGCATCAGGAGCTCGGTGATCTCCAGGCTGCCGGTGATGGAGGCGTCGAAGAACTTGCGCCCCAGCACGTCGACGAAGGTCAGCACCATCATCGCGAACAGGGCGCCGCCGGCCAGCCAGGCGAGGAATCGTTGGATCGTCTTCAAGTCAGGGCTTCGTTGCCCGCGGTCCGGCCGCGGGCTGTGCTGGGCGTCGTGAGGATCAGAGCTTCGACACTTCGGCGCGATAGTCCTTCAGCACCTGCTCGGGATTGGGCAGGCCCTTGCCCTTGGCGTCGTTGATCCACTTCTGCTCGAGCCCGGAGGTCTTCTCCTTGACCTCCTTGACGAAGGTCGGGCTGGCGGCCGTGACCTGAACGTTGTTGGCCTGCATGACGGCCAGCCCGCGTCGGTCGACGGCGTCCCAGCCGCGGCCGAACATCCGCGCGGCGTACTCGCCCGTCAGCTTGGTGATGATGTCCTGGTCGGCCTTGGGAATCTTGTTCCAGGTGGCCTCGTTCATGACGAAGGCGAAGCTGGTGTTGTACAGGCCGCCGGGGAAGTTCGTGCGGTGCTTCACCAGCTTCTCGAGCCGGAACGCCTCGATGGATTCGGCCGGGAACATCACGCCGTCCATCACGCCGGTGGACAGCAGCTCGTAGGACTCCGGCGCGGGCTTGAGCGTCACGTTCAGGCCCAGCGATTTGCCGACTTCGTTGACCATGCCGCCGCCGACGCGGAACTTCAGGCCCTGCGCGTCGGCCAGCGACCCGATCGCACGCTTGGAGTTGTAGATCCCGCCCGGGCCGTGGGTGAACACCGCCAGCACCTTCAGACCCTTGTGCTCGTTGAGCTTGGCCAGGTGCTTCTCGTAGATGCGCTGGTAGGCCACCGAAGTGGCCTCGGCGCTGTCCCCTTGGAAGGGCAGCTCGACCAGCCCGCCCATCACGTAGCGGCCCGGCGTGTAGCCATGCACGCTGAAAGACAGGTCGGCCAAGCCGTCGCGCACCGCGTCGAACGTGCCGGGCGCTGCCACCACGGCCTTGGGCAGGATGTTGCAGCGCACGCGGTTGGAAGTGGCCTGCGCCACTTCCTCGCACCATTTGGTCTGCGAGACCGACAGGGTGTGCGACGCCGGTACCCAGGTCGAGGCGGTGAGCACGACCTGCGCCGAGGCGGCGCTCGTGGCGGCGCCGATCGCGGCACCGAACATCAGGCGGGTGAAGGAACGCATGGGGGTGTCTCCGAATTCAGGCCACGGCGCCTCGTGGGGTGCCGCCGAGCCGCAAGGAAACGCGGAATCGCATTTGCATGTCAGTAGGCATAACCCTAGGTGCTTTGTCCGGGGCGGCTTCCGACCGGTACTCCACATGGCGCTTGCGCGATCCGACCACATCATGTCTAATTCGCCATCCACCTGGATGGCACATGGAATCCAAGCAGATTGAAACCGAAACGATCAACGCGCCGATGCGGATCGGCGAAACCGAAAAGCTCACCATCAACCTGGGGGTCGTCGATCTGGGCCAAGTGGATCTGCTCGTCCAGCAGGGCTTTTATTCCAACCGCAGCGACCTGATCCGCACCGCCATCCGCAACCAGCTCGCGCTGCACGCGGACGCGGTCCGGCAGGCGGTGGCACGCGAATCGCTGGTGCTGGGTTTGCGTCACCTCGGACGGGACGAGCTCGAGGCGCTTCGCGCGAAGGGCGAAGTCCTGCAGCTGCGCGTCCTGGGCCTGGCGCGGATCGCAGACGACGTCTCCCCGGAACTCGCGCTGGCCACCATCGCCTCCGTCCAGGTCCTCGGTGCGCTGCATGCGCCGGCTGCCGTCAGGCAGGCGCTGCGCGGGCGCATCCGTTGAATTCCACCCTTTTCTCACGGGGCCGTGCGCCCCGACCGGAAACACTTTGAACCTCCTCGATGCATTGCAGGCCAAGATGGCCGAAGCGACCCGGCTCACCCAGGCCGGCCGGCTGGACGAAGCGACCGCGGCCATCCAGCGAGCGCTCGGCCAAGGCGCCGGCGCCTGGTCCGAACCCGGCCCTGCGCACGCGGCTTCCGATCCCACCGCCCGCCGGTGGCGCGAAGCCATCGCCGCCCGATGGCAGGAGGCGCCCCTCCATGCCCGCACGATCGACGTCGAAGCCCGCGAAGTACCGACCGGCGAGCCGGGCGCCCGCTCAGGTCCCGGCCGCTTCGAACGGCACAACCACGTCGAGCCCGCGGGGCGGCGCGCCTATCGGCTGTACGTGCCCGCGTCGCTGGCCGGGCAGGCGCCAGCCGGGCTGGTGGTGATGCTGCACGGATGCACCCAGACCCCCGAGGATTTCGCCGCCGGCACGCGGATGAACGCGTTCGCCGAGCAGCAGCGCTTGGTGGTGGTCTACCCGGCCCAGGCGGCCAAGGCCAACCCGAACCGGTGCTGGAACTGGTTCAAGCCCGAGGACCAGGCGCGCGACGACGGCGAGCCGGCGATCATCGCGGGCATCACCCGGCAGGTGGCGACGCGCTTCGGCGTCCCCCCGGAACGCACCTTCGTGGCCGGTCTGTCCGCGGGCGGCGCCATGGCGCAGATCCTGGGCCGGGCGTATCCGGACCTGTTCGCCGCGGTCGGGGTGCATTCGGGGCTCGCGGCCGGTTCCGCCAAGGACGTCGCCTCGGCTTTCGGGGCCATGAAGCACGGCGCTGCCGGCAGCGTATCGCGCCGCACGGTGTCGCAGGGTCGCGCACCGCGCGTGATCGTGTTCCACGGGGACGCCGACGAGACCGTGGCGTCGCGCAACGCGCGGCAGGTGGTCGAGCAGTCGCTGGCCGCGTTGGCCGCTACGCCCGCAGGCGCCGGCCTCGTGCGCCAGCGTGACGAAGGCACGACCGATTCGGGCCGGAGCTGGGCGCGGGAAGCCTGGCGCGACGCCGCCGGCATCTCGCGGCTGGAGCACTGGACGCTGCGCGGCGCGAAGCACGCGTGGGCCGGCGGCGACGCACAGGGCAGCTACACGGACCCGCGCGGCGTCGACGCATCGGCCGAGATGGTGCGCTTCTTCCTGGCGGGCGCTTAAGCCGGCGGGGCCTGCAGCTCCCCGTGCCGCCAGGGCTTCGCCGCGGCGTCGATGCAGGCTGCCAACACCTGCGCGCTGCCCACTTGATTGGCCAGCAGCAGCACCAGCCGTGCGTTCAGCTCGAAGCTCTGTTGCTCGGTGAGGCCCTCGTGCGCGGCCACCCAACGGGCGTGGAAGGCATCCGGGTCTTCGATGTTCGGGGCGGTCCGCATGGCGGGCTGGTCAGCGGGCATGGACGGCACGACGTGCGGCAGAGGTCGTGGTGCTCGCCTGCTCGTGCGGCGCCGCACCGGAGCCTGCGTCCAGGGCGCGCGCCAGCCGTGCCGCCGCGTCGGTCGCGGGCAAGCAGCCCGCGTGGTACAGGTCGGGCCGCACGATGGCGACCTCGCCTGCCGCCAGCCCCAACTGCCGCGCCAGGGCCGGGCTTCGCACGACCGGCAGCGCTGCGTCGGCGTCCGCGTTGGCGGCCGCACCTGCGTCAGGCGCCTGCGCATCGTCGGCCAGCAGCCACGCGGTCACCGACACGCGGCCCGCATCGCCCGCGGACAGGCACGCGGCCAAGGTCCGTGCAGCGGCGGCATCAGCCGCGAATAGCATCGTGCGCAGGCCTCCGCCTTCGAGCAGCCCGGCCAAGTCCCCCGCCGGCGCGTCGATCGCCACGTTCTGGATGCTGCGGCCCGCCCCGCGGCCCAAGACGAGGCACGAGCCGGAATAGGTGTTCGCGCTGGACAGCCGCCCGGTGTTGACCAAGGGCTGCGCGAAGGGAAACTCGCGCGCCAGCGAGACGATCGCGTTGCGGATCATCCGCTCGGCCGGGCTGCGCGGCGACAGGAAGCGCGCCGTGCGATTGGTGATGGTGATGTTCTGGATCGCGCCCTCGCGGCGCTCGTCGTGATAGCTGTCCAACAGCGCGGGCGACGCCCGGCCCTCCAGCACCAGTGCCAGCTTCCACACCAGGTTGTCCGCGTCCTGGATGCCTGAGTTGCCGCCGCGCGCACCGAAGGGGCTCATCACGTGGGCGCAGTCGCCGATGAACAGCACGCGGTCGTGCCTGAACGTGTCGAGCAGGTGGCTGCGGTAGGCGTACGGCCCCACCCACACCAGCTCGTACTCCACGCCGTCGCCGAATTGCCGGCGCAGCCGCTCGGCCACCACCTCCGCGCGACTGACGTGCTCGGGGTCGGCATCGGGCTCCATCTGGTAGTCCAGCCGCCAGACGTCGTCGGCCATCAGGTGCTGCCAGACCGCGCGGTTCTCGTTGAAGGGCGCTTCCACCCAGGTCCACCGCTCGATCGGCGGGCGGCTGCGGAATCGCACGTCCGAGATGCACCATCGGTCCACGCCCGCGGCCGCGTGGGTCTGCAAGCCGAAGGCATTGCGGATCGGACTGTGGATGCCCGTGGCGTCGATCACCCAGTCGGCCTGCACCGCGTAGCGGCCCGCAGGGGTGTCGACCTGCAAGGTGACGCTGTCGTCGTCCTGCGTCACGCCCACCACGCGGCTCTTCCACCGGAGATCCACGTGCCCGAGCTCCATCGCGCGCTCGGCCAGGAACCATTCCACGTAGAACTGCTGGAGGTTGATGAACGGCGGCTGGCGGGAGCCCTCCGGACTGGCGGTGTTCGACAGGTCGAAGGAGTAGACGACGTCGTTGCCGGCCAGCGTGCGGCCCACCGACCAGCGCACGCCCTTGGCCGCGACGCGGTCGAAGATGCCCAGCCGGCGGAACACCTCCAGGCTCTTCTGCGCGTAGCAGATCCCGCGCGACGACGCGCCGCGCACGCCGACCGTGTCGTCCTCGTCCAGCACGATCGCCGGGATGCCGCGCAACGCCAGCTCGCACGCGGCGGTCAGCCCGGCCAGGCCCGCGCCGACGACGACGACCGGGTGGCGTCCATGGCGGCTGCCATCGGCGATCTCGGGCGGCACGCGGAACGGCCAGGTGGGAAGTTGGTAGCCCTGCCCCGAGAACGGCTTCTCGGCGACCGGACCCGCGTAGTCGAGCCCCGGGGCCGGGTCTGCCGAAGCGGGCGTGGGCGCATCGGGCTGGATCGTGGTGGTGCTCATCGGTGGCGAAACTCCGTGCGACGGACGTTCGAATCGGGGCAGGGCGCGGACGTCGACATCGGCTCAGGCATGCAGCGCGAAGCCGGCGATCTCGTCGGCGAGCCGCTCGACCAGATCGGGCCGACCGGCCAAGTAATGGTCGGCACCAGGCAAGTCGATATTGCGGATGCGGCTGCCGCCCGCTTCCATCCACGTGGCCACGGTGCTGGGGAACACGGACTGGTCGGCGCAGTGCGTGGCGTGCAGCACCGGGACCGACGTGCGCGCGAGATTGGTGGGCCCGTCGGCCTGCGACCGTGCCGACCACTGCGACAGATAAGCCGTGAGCGTGGTGAAGCGGCCCATCGCGTTGGGGCCGTGGTTGACCTGCCGCGGGTCGCCCCACAGCGACCCGGCCTTGCGCTCGTTCGAGTCCAGGGACAAGTCCAGGAACCGCGGATCCGCGTGGGTGCGATGGACCACGAAGGCCCGGTCCTGCGGCCCGTTCCGGTCGGCGCGCAGCCGCTGCAGCGTGGACCACGCCCAGCCATCCAGTCGGGCCCGGCGCGCGGCCTGCGCGGCGCGAAAGCGCGAAAGAAACGCGTCCGCGTAGGGCGGCCCGTTGGCCGGGTCGTAGACATCCAGGGTGGCGTCCACGGCCAGCGGGTCATGCTCGTCGGTCAGCGCCGGGTCGATCCACTCGGCCATCAGCCGGCTGCGGCCCGCGTGCGCCGCGTGCAGCACCAGCCCATCCACCGGCGGCAGGTCCTGCGGCGACAGGCCCGAGGGCGTGCCGTCCGGCGTCTGCACCGCGGTGAGCCGCTCGGCCTGCGCCTGGTAGAACGCCGACAGCGCCGCGCCGCCCGAATTGCCGATCAGCACCACGCGCCGGGCACCCTGCTCCCGCAGGAAGCGAACACCGGCGCCCAGGTCCTGGATCACGCGCTCCATGAGCAGGACGCTGTCGTTGTTCACGTAGCGGGAATTCAGCCCCATGCACGCGATGCCGCGCTCGGCCAGCGGCGCGACCAGGTAGTGGCCCATGAAGTTGCTGGTGGGGTGCATCACGATGGCGCCGACCGGGGGCCGCGCGCCTGCCGTGCCTTCGGCGTGGGCGCCGGCGCCCGCACGCGGCCGCCGCCAGGCGCCGTAGATGCGAGGGCGCATCGCCTGCAGGCCGGACTGCGTTTCGTGCGCGGCGCCGGGGCGCACGTCGATCGCGACGAGCTCCAGATCTCCTGCGCTCATGCGGCGTCCCTTCGCGGCTCGATGCTCATGCGTCCGCCTCCCGGTTCATCGGTACGCCGGGTCCGCATGCGACCGGACGATGCGCTGCGCGCTGGGCGCGATCGCTCCCTCGCCACGCAACCGCTCCTTGCGGCCGGTCCAATCAGCCACTTGTTGGCGCGCCTTGCGCCGCGCCTCGTCCTGCGGCTCGGGCTCGCCCACCTCCACGGTGAGCTCCAGCCGGATGCCGTTGGGGTCGAAGAAGTAGATCGAGCGGATGAAACCGTGGTCCGTCACGCCGACCACGTGCACGCCGGCCGCCTCGAGCCGCCCCTTGGCCTCCTCCAGCCGAGCCAGCGAATGCACCCGCAGGGCGACGTGCGACACCCACATCGGCGTGTTGGGCGAGGGGTCGGCGGCCTGGTCGTCGCCCAGGTCGAAGAAGGCGATGCAGGAGCCGTCGTCCAGGCGGAAGAAGATGTGGACGTAGGGACAGTGCTCGCCGGTCGACGGCACGATGTCGCTGGCGATGACGTGGACCAGCGGCAAGCCGAGCAGGTCCTCGTAGAAGGCGCGGGTCTCCTCGGCGTCCCGGCAACGGTAGGCCAGGTGATGCAGGCCCAGCACCGGTACGAAAGCCGGCGCCTGGCCGGGGGCGGTCTGCATCGTCGTCTCCACGCTTTGTTCGGGCGGCCGGCCGCGGTCGGCAAACCACAACGCTAGCACAGGCGCCCTGCGCCGCCGGACCGCGACGATCCGCCGCGGCCACTTGACCGCCGTCAAGGCGTGAGCAGCGGCACCGCGCCCGCGATGGCGATATACTGACGTTTCAGTAATTTCTGAAACATCAGGCGAATCAAGCAGATGACGCTCACGCCGCTGATCCAATCCTTCGTGCTGCACTTCGGCGAGATGGGCAGCCGTTGGGGCATGAACCGCACCGTCGGGCAGATCTACGCGCTGCTCTACGTGGCCCCCGAGCCGCTGCACGCCGAGCAGATCGCCGAGGCGCTGGGCTTTTCGCGGTCCAACGTGAGCATGGGGCTCAAGGAGCTGGCGTCCTGGCGCCTGGTGCGGCTGCAGCACCTGCCGGGCGACCGGCGCGAGTATTTCTCCGCGCCCGAGGACATCTGGACCGTCTTCCGCACGCTGGCCGAGGAGCGCCGCCGCCGCGAGCTGGACCCGACCTTGTCGATGCTGCGCGACGCGCTGATGGAGGCGCCCGCCAACGATTCCGAGGCGCACGCCCAGCAGCGCATGCGCGAGATGCACGACCTGGTGGAGCTGATGACCACCTGGTTCGACCAGGTCCAAAAACTCGACGACCGCACGCTGGTCGGATTGATGAAGCTGGGCACCCAGGTCGCGCGGCTGGTGGAGGCCAAGAACCGCGTCGCGCGACTGACCGGCGGCCGAGCCGCCAAGGACAAAGGCCATGGTTGACGCCGCCCTGAACACCCTGCTGCTGTCGCGGATCCAGTTCGCCGCGAACATCTCCTTCCACATCCTGTTCCCCACCATCACCATCGCGCTGGGCTGGGTGCTGCTGTATTTCCGCCTGCGCGCCAACCACAGCGGCGACCCAAAATGGACGGCCGCCTACGGGCTGTGGGTCAAGGTCTTCGCGCTCACCTTCGCGTTGGGCGTGGTGTCCGGCATCACGATGAGCTTCCAGTTCGGCACCAACTGGCCGGGCTTCATGAACACGGTGGGAAACGTGGCCGGGCCGCTGCTGGCCTACGAGGTGCTGACCGCGTTCTTCCTGGAAGCCAGCTTCCTGGGGATCATGCTGTTCGGGATGCAGCGCGTGTCGCGGCGCGTGCACACCTTCGCCACCTTCCTGGTGGCCTTCGGCACCACGCTGTCCGCGTTCTGGATCCTGGCGCTCAACAGCTGGATGCACACCCCGGCGGGCTTCGAGATGATCGACGGGGAAGCCCACGTCACCAGCTGGTGGCAGGTGGTCTTCAACCCGTCCTTCCCGTACCGGCTGACGCACATGCTGCTGGCCTCCGGGCTGACTGCGGCGTTCCTGCTCGCCGGGCTGTCGGCCTGGCGCTGGCTGCGGGGCCACCGCGGCGCGGACGTGCGCGTGGCGCTGTCCACCGGCGTGCGGCTGGCCGCCGTGCTGGTCCCGCTGCAGATCCTGGCAGGCGACCTGCACGGGCTCAACACGCTCGAGCACCAGCCGGCCAAGATCGCGGCCATGGAAGGCATCTGGGAGACGCAACGGCAGGCGCCGGCCGTGATCTTCGGCCTGCCGAACGAGCGCACCCGCAGCAACGACTACGAGGTGTCGATCCCGGGCTTGGCGAGCCTCTACCTGGGTCATTCGCTGGACGCCGAGATCAAGGGGCTGAACGACTTCGCGCAACACCCGCCGGTGGCGCCCGTGTTCCACGCCTTCCGGGTGATGGTCGGGATCGGCGTGGCCATGCTGGCGGTGTCGTGGCTGGCGGCCTGGCGCTCGCGGCGCGGGCGCGAGCTCCCGCGCTGGCTGCTGCGGGTGCTGGTCGGCATGACATTCTCGGGCTGGGTGGCGGTGCTGGCCGGCTGGTACGTGACCGAGATCGGCCGCCAGCCGTGGCTGGTGACGGGCGTGCTGACCACCGCGCAGGCCGTCGCGGCGGTGCCCGCGCCGATGGTGGCCTCGACGCTGACGATGTGGTTGTCGATGTACGTGCTGCTGCTGATGGCCTACGTGGCAGTAGTGTTCCGCCTAGCGCGCAAGGCCGACTCCCAGGACGGCGCGCCCACGTCGCCGGCCGGGCCGGCGGGACCGGCCGGGCCACTCGGGCGTCCAGGGCCGGTTTCGCCGGCGCCACGTCGCCGCGCCCCGGCCGGCCACCAGGCCCCCGGGGGGTTGGTCCCCACTGCGCGCACCCGTGCGGCCGGCGCCGCGGGCGCATTCGCTTCGCTCGACGGAGGCTCCCGTGCCTGACCTTTCGCAACCCGCCGGCTGGCTGCCGCTGGCCTTCATGGGCCTGATGGGCGCCGCGCTGCTGGCGTACGTGGTGCTGGACGGCTACGACCTGGGGGTGGGCATCCTGATGCGCCGCGCCGACGCCGGCCAGCGCGACCGGATGGTCGCCTCGATCGGCCCCTTCTGGGACGCCAACGAGACTTGGCTGGTGCTGGGCGTGGGCCTGCTGCTCGTGGCGTTCCCGAAGGCGCACGGCGTGATCCTCGGCGAGCTTTACCTGCCCGCCACGTTGATGCTGGTGGGCTTGGTGCTGCGCGGCGTGGCCTTCGACTTCCGCACCAAGGCGCACGCCGGCCATCGGCCCTGGTGGGACCGCGCGTTCTATGCCGGCTCGTTGCTGGCGGCCTTCGCGCAGGGCGTGATGCTGGGGCGCTATGTCACCGGCTTCGACGACGGCCTGTTGGCCTGGGGATTCGCGGCCTTCGTGGGCGCGGCGGTGGTGGCGGGCTACGCGCTCCTCGGCGCGGGCTGGCTGCTCATGAAGACCGAGGGCGCGCTCCAGCAGCGCGCGGCCGCGTGGGCGCGCGGCAGCCTGCGCCTGACCCTGGCGGGCATCGCGGCCATCTCGATCGCGACACCCCTGGTCAGCCAGCGCATCTTCGACAAGTGGTTCTCGTTCCCGAACCTGCTGTTCCTGGCGCCGGTGCCGCTGTTGACCGTGCTGCTCGCGGCGCTGGTGTGGCTGGCGCTGCGTCACCAGCCGCGCACGGACGACCGCTTCTGCTGGGTGCCGTTCGCCGGCACGACGGGGATCTTCGTGCTGGCCTTCCTCGGCCTGGCCTACAGCATGCTGCCGTACTTGGTGGTGGACCGGCTGACCGCATGGCAGGCCGCCGCGTCGACCGAGGCGCTGTGGGTGATCTTCCTCGGCGCGGTGGTGGTGCTGCCGATGATCGCGGCCTACTCGGCCTGGGCGTACTGGATCTTCCGCGGCAAGGCGCGCGACCTGAGCTATTCGTGATCGCGGGCGCGGTCGGCGACCGCACCGCGCAAGGGAGGCCTCGTGCGGGGGCGCCTCGTGCGCCCCCTGCCCTCACTTGGGCATCATCACCGTGTCGATCGCGTGGATCACGCCGTTGCTGGCCTGCACGTCGGCCTTCACCACGCGCGCGTCGTCGACCTTCACGCCCTGCGACGCGTCGATCTTCAACGACCCGCCCTGCACGGTCTTGGCCGTCGTCAGGTTCTTGCCCTTGATGTCGGCGGCCATGACCTTGCCGCTCACCACGTGGTAGGTCAGCAATTTCGTGAGCGCGGCGCGGTCGGCCAGCAGCGCGTCGAGCTGCGCCTTCGGCACCTTGGCGAACGCGGCGTCGGTCGGGGCGAAGACCGTGAACGGGCCGGCACCCTTGAGCGTGTCGACCAGGCCTGCGGCCTTGACGGCCGTCACCAGCGTCTTGAAGTCGCCCGCGGCGACGGCCGTGTCGACCACGTCCTGCATGGCCGCCGAGCCGGCCGGGGTGGCCGCGACGGCAGCGCCGACGGGAACGAGCGCGCTGGCGAAAGCGCCGAAGAGAATGAAGACACCGCGTTTGCAAGACATGGAATGCGTTTCCTGGAAGCGTGGCCGCGACGAAGGTGTCGGCGCGGCTGGCTGCGAGCGGCGAACGCGCTGGCAACGAACTTGTATAGCACGGGGTCCGCGGGCCCATCGGAGCCCGACGCCGCGTCGCGGTCAGGTGCGCGCCCGCATCCCGGCCGCCAGCGCTTCGCGCGCCGCCGGCGCGAACAGGTCGAGGAACGCGATGGCGAAGCCGCGCAGGAACGCGTCCCGGCGCACGGCCACCCGCGTGGTGTTGGTGCCGAACAGCGCCCCGGCGGGCAAGGCCTCGAAGCCCTTGTCCCGCTTGGCGTCGAAGGCCAGGCCCGCCATGATGCCCACGCCCAACCCCACGCCCACATAGGTCTTGATGACATCGGAGTCGATGGCCGCGAGCACGATGTCGGGCGAAAGACCCGCCTGCGCGAAGGCGCGGTCGATGCGCCTGCGGCCGGTGAATTCCTCGACGTACGTGACGATCGGCCAGTGCACCAGCGCCTCGAGCGTCAGCGGCTGGGTCAGCAGCTTGTGGCGCGACGGCACCAACACCACGTGTTCCCAGTCGAAGGCGGGCGCCGTGACGAGATCGGGTTGGTCGTCGTGGACTTCGGTGGCGATGGCGAAGTCCACGTCGCGGTCGAGCAGTTGTCGCGTGATCTGCGACGGGCTGCCCTGCAGCAGCGACAGCCGCACGGCGGGGTAGCGCTTGCGGAATTCGCGCACCACTTCCGGCAGGACGTAGCGCGCCTGCGTGTGGGTGGTGGCGATGCGCAGCTCGCCCGCGTCGCGCGCACGGAAGTCGGCCGCCACCCGCTCGATGCCCTGCACCTCGGCCAGCACGCGCTCGGCCCGCTTGAGCACCGCTTGTCCGGGGTCGGTCAACCCCAGGATGCGCTTGCCGTGGCGAACGAAGATGTCCACGCCGAGCTCGGCTTCGAGCTCGAGGATGGCGCGCGAGAGCGCGGGCTGCGACGTGCCCAGGGCCACCGCGGCCTGCGTGAGGTTGAAGTTGCGCCGGACCGCTTCACGGACGACGCGCAGCTGCTGGAAGTTCATCGCCGCGGGATGTTCATGTCACCGGAAAAGAAAAAGGCGCCCGGGTGTTGACCGGACGCCTCGAATGGCAGCGTCGCTGCCTCTCCTCCTCCTCGAGACCTGCCGCCACGACCGCCCGGCAGGGCGCGGCGAGCAACAGGAACGATCAAATCGTAGCCAATGCGACAGGCGACGTCTACGAATTTTTCACGGATTGGGCTTCGGGGCGCAGCAGCGCGGCACAGCCGTCGGCGATCGTGTCGATGATGGCCGCCTGCTCGCCCAGCGGCGCCAGCAGGTCGATCCGCAGCCGCGGATGGCGCGCGCGCGCCGCGTCCAGCAACGCAGGCAGGTCGCGCAGCACGTGGCCGCCGGCGCCCAGGAACATCGGCATGACGCGCACGCGCCGCGCGCCGCCCGCCGCCAGCGCGGCCACGGCATCGGGCAGGTCGGGCGCCATGAATTCGAGGAACGCGAGTTCCACCGTCGTGCCGGGCAACAGGCGGCGCAGGCGATCCCGCACGCGCTCGAAGGGGCTGGCCCAGCGCGGCTCGCGCGCCCCGTGTGCGAAGAGCAGGACCGCCTCGCCGTGGCCGCCGTCCGGAGGATTCATCTCGTGCGCTCCACCCACCAGAGCATCCCGAAACCCAGCATGAGCGCCGCCGCGCTGGGCAGCGCCGCCGACAGCCACGCAGGCCAGGTGTTGAGCAGGCCCAGGTGGGAGAAGAGCCCGTTCAGGAAATGGAAGGCAACGCCCAGCATGATGCCCGCGAACACCTTGTAGCCGATGCCGCCCGCGCGCACCTGCAGGTACGCGAACGGCAGCGCCAGCACCATCATGACCAGCGCCGCGAAGGGGTAGACCAGCTTCTTCCAGAGCGCGGCCTCGTAGCGGTCGGCGTTCTGGCGGTTCTCGCGCAGGTGCGAGATGTAGGCGTTCAGGTCCCAGATGGCCATGCGGTCGGGCTTGATCATCAGCACGCCGACGATGCCGGGAGTGAGCTCCGAGCGCCAGCGACGCTCGGCGGCCTGCAGCTGTTCGGCACGCACCGCCATGACGCCGGCCGCGTCGACATCGACGATGCGCGTCTCGCGCACGTCGGACAGGAGCCATGCGGGGGCGTTCCCGGCGCCGCTCCAGCGGCCGCTGTCGGCTCGCAGCACCGAGCGCAGGCGCAGCTGCTCGTCGAACTCGTAGACCTGCACGCCGCGGATGGTGCCGTCGGGCATTACTTGCGACACGTTCACGAAGCGTTGCGCGCCGGGCTGGCCGGTCTCGCGCAGCGTGTCCTTCATCCAGAGACCGGAGCGGAACTGGCCGGTGAGCGTTGCGCCCAGCGCGGAAAGCCGCATGCGCTGCGCGAGATGCTCGGTGGCGGGCGCCAGGCCTTCGCCCACCGCGAAGGTGACCAGGACGAACACGGTGCCGAGCCACGACACCTGCACGAGCGCGCGACGCCGGCCCAGTCCCGCCGCGCGCATCGCGGTGAATTCGGAATGCTGCGCGAACTGGGCCAGCGCGTAGATGGCGCCGATCAGAACCGCGATGGGCATCAATTCGTAGATGTGGCTGGGCAGGCCGAGCAGCACGTTGGCGAGCGCATGCTGGACCTTGTAGCCGCCGCGCCCGACGTCGTCGAGCTCGTTGATGAAGTCGAAGAACGCGAAGAGCGCGAGGAAACCCAGGAGGACGAAGCCCACGCCCAGCGCGATCTCGCGGGAAAGATAGCGGCCGATGATCGCCATGCGCGTCAGGCTCCCGCCGCCGCGCCGCCGGCCACCGGCGCCGGGCGCCGCCGCAGGCGCAGCCGGCGCGTGCTCATCCGGCGCCAGAAGAGCCAGCCGCAGGCCAGCGCGAGGATCGCGTGCACCAGCCACACGCCGACGGCGAAGGGCAGCCGCCCCTGCGCGATCCACGCCTGCATCAGCGACTGCAGGTTGGTGTAGGTGACGTAGATCAGCAGCGCGATCACCAGGTTGACCGATCGGCCCACGCGCGGGTTGACGAATGACAACGGAATGGCCAGCAGCGCCAGCAGCAGCGCGGAGATGGGCAGCCCGATGCGCCCGGCCAGCTCGCCCAGGTTGCGCGGCGTGGGGTCGGCCAGCAGCGCCGCGGTGTCGCGGGCGCGGACCGAGTCGTTGGCGCCGCCGGCCGGGCGCGGATCCAGCCGCACGCCGTAGCGCTCGAATTCGGACAGCCGCAGCTGCAACGTGGTCATCGAGCCGTCGTAGCGGCGGCCCTGCTCCAGCACCAGGTAGCGGCCGCCTTCGGGCGCGTTCTCGATGAAGCCGCCCGAGGACACCACCACCGACCACTCCTGGTCGCCCTTGCGCTGGGCCACGAACACGTTGCGCACCGACTGCGCGTCGGCCGCCAGGCTCTCGACGAAGAAGACGCGCTCGGCGCGGGCCGATTCGCGGAACTGGCCGGCCGACACCTGCGAGACGTCCTCGCGCTGCGCGAAGCGCTGGGTGTAGTCGCCGGCCTGGCGGCTGGCCCAGGGCGCCACGAAGAACGCGATCAGGGTGACGGCGATGGCGAAGGGCAGCGCGAAGGACAGCACCGGCCGCACCCAGGCCGCCAGGCTCTGCCCCGAGGCGAACCAGATCACCATCTCGGAGTCGCGCCACGAGCGCGTGAGCGCCGTCAGCACCGACACGTACAGCGTGAGCACCAGCAGCACCGGCAGGTAGTTGATCGACGAGAAGGCGATCAGCGGCAGGACGGTGGCCGTGTCCACGCGGCCGGCCGAGGCGCGACCGAGCAGCCGGATCAGGGTCGTCGTGACCATGATGGTGAACAACGTGGCGAAGACGATGCCGGCCAGGTTGGTGAGGTCTCGCCTGAGCGACTTGCGGAACAGCATGCGTGGAAGAGGGGCGCGCCAGGAGCGCGAAGGCGGGATCGGAGGGCCGCGCTGGGCGGCCGGATGCGAGGCCGCCCGTATAATCGGCCGGTTAAGCGACGACGGATCGACCGATGCAATTTAGCACGAAGATTTCCGCCCCCGAGAAGCTTCGGACCGGCTGCGCGGTGCTGGCGGTTCTCAACCGGAACGAGCTCACCGCGGGCGGCCAGACCATCGACCGCGCGCTCGACGGTCGGCTGTCGCGCGTGCTGGCCGGCGGCGACTTGGCCGAGAAAGCCGGCTCCACGCTCATGGTGGCGGCCGACGGCGGCATCGAGCGCGTGCTGCTGGTGTCGCTGGGCATAGCCGACGAATCCGGCGCCCTGCCCGAGCGCGCCTTCGTCGACGCGGCACGGGCGGCCATGCGGGAACTGTCGCGCATCGCGCCGCACGACGCGGCCTCGCTGCTGTCGGAAGTGCCGCTGGCCTCGCGCGGCGCCGGATGGAAGGCACGCCACCAGGTGATCGCGGCGCAAGACGCGGCCTACCGCTTCGATCGCATGAAGAGCCAGCGCGAGCAGCCGGCGCGCGGCGCGCGCGCGCTCACGCTGCTGGTGGACCGGCGCGACCAGGCCGCGGTCGACAAGGAAATGGCGCGTGCCGAGGCCATCGCGGAAGGCATGCGCCTGGCCAAGGACCTGGGCAACCTGCCGGGCAACGTCTGCACCCCCACCTATCTGGCCGACGAAGCGCGCCGCATCGCCAAGGAATTCAAGTTGCGCTGCGAGGTGCTCGACGCCAAGCAGATGGAGGCGCTCAAGATGGGCGCGCTGCTGGCCGTGGCCAAGGGCTCGGACCAGCCGCCCAAGCTGATCGTGCTGCAGTACCAGGGCGCCGGCAAGGCGGTCGCGCCCGTGGCGCTGGTGGGCAAGGGCATCACCTTCGACACCGGCGGCATCTCGATCAAGCCGGCCGCCGAGATGGACGAGATGAAGTACGACATGTCCGGCGCGGGCGCCGTGCTGGGCACGCTGCTGGCCGTCGCACGCATGCGGTTGGCCGTCAACGTGGTGGCCATCGTGCCCACGTGCGAGAACATGCCCAGCGGCCGCTCCACGCGTCCTGGCGACATCGTCGAGAGCATGTCGGGCCAGACCATCGAGATTTTGAACACCGACGCCGAGGGGCGCCTGATCCTGGCCGATGCGCTGACCTACGCCAAGCGCTTCAAGCCGTCCACCGTCATCGACGTGGCCACGCTGACCGGCGCCTGCGTCATCGCGCTGGGGCACCACAACACGGGCCTCTTCACGCGGCAGGACGCGCTGGCGGCCGAACTGCTGGACGCCGGTCGCGAGATGCTGGACGCGGCCTGGCGCATGCCGCTGGACGACGAATACCAGGAGCAGATCAAGTCCCCCTTCGCCGACATGGCCAACATCGGCGGGCGCGCCGGCGGCGCGGTCACCGCGGCCTGCTTCCTGTCGCGCTACGCGAAGGGCTACGACTGGGCGCACCTGGACATCGCCGGCACCGCCTGGAAGTCCGGCGCGAACAAGGGCTCGACCGGCCGGCCCGTGCCGCTGCTGTCGCGCTTCCTGATCGCGCGCGCCGACGCCTGATGCCGCCCTGCCTGGCATGACGCGGGTGGACTTCCACGTCAACGTGCCGGACAAGATCGGCTACGCCTGCCGCCTGGTCCGCAAGGCGTACCGCGCCGGCGGCAAGGTGGTGGTGTGCGGCGCCGAACCCGGCGTGCTCGACCACTTCGACACGGCGCTCTGGACCTTCTCGCCGTTGGACTTCGTGCCGCACGTGCGCGCCACGGACGCGCTTGCCGACCAGACGCCGGTGCTGCTGGCGCTGCCCGACCAGCGCCCGGAAGCCCTGCCGCACCACGAGATGCTGGTCAACCTGGGCGGCGCGCAACCCGGCTGGTTCAGCAGCTTCGACCGGCTCTTCGAGATCGTCGGCCTGGACGACGCGGACCGCGAGGCCGGCCGCGCGCGCTGGCGCTTCTACCGCGAGCGCGGCTACCCGCTGAACATGCACGACCTGGGCGCGGCCGACGCGCGGCCCGACGCCTGAGCCCGACGCCCCCCGCCGAACGCCCTGCCCCGTCGACCGCGACACCCCGCCGACCGTGAAGCCCGACCGACCGTGAAGCCCCGTTTCCGCCTGCGCCGCGCGCCGCCGCCCGGTGATGCCTCCCCGGACGCGCCCTCCGAGGGCCGCGCCGGCTACGTCTTCGAACCCGTCTCACCCGCGGCCTCGGGCCCGGTCGACGAGGCGCTGTTGGCGGCCTTGTCGGACGACATCGACGCGACGCTGGACGACGAGCTGTTCCCCACGCTCACCGAGGTGATCGCGCCCGACACGGACAGTCTCTCGGCGGACCGCGAAGCGGTGGCCGCGCCCAACGACCCGCTGGCCCTGGCCGACGCGATCGCGTCGGCCGACCTGGGCGACATCACCGATCTGACCGACATCCTCGATGTGCCGGACGGTGAGCCCGCTGCGGCGCAAGAGGCGCAAGACCCCCATCGCGCCAATTGGGACGCGGCGCTGCAACGCACCCAGACCGAGTTGCTCGAGCGGCTGCTGCTGCGCTCGGACGAGCTCATCGACGTGCAGCTCCGGCACGCGCTGGCGGCCGAGCTGGCCGGCCGCTGCGACGAACTGGTCGCCGAGACGCGCGACCGGTTCGACCGGCTGGGCGCCGACCTGCAGTCCGCGCTGAGCTCGATGGTGTCGGAGCTGGTGGTGCGGATGGTCGAGGACGAGCTCGACCGGATGCGCGCCTTGCAGCCCGGTCCACCTCGCGGTTCGACGCACGCCCAGCCGCCCGCGCCCTCGACCGAGGCACCCACCGTCCCGCCCTCGGGCGGCACGGCCTCCACCCCTTACCGCTAGACCCATGGACGCCCTCAACTCGCTCGCCAAGAGCTTCGACCCCAAGGACATCGAGTCGCGCTGGTACCCGCTATGGGAATCGCGCGGCCAGTTCCGCGAGGGCTCGCTGGACCCGAAGGCCGCGGCCGGCGCCACCGTCAGCGCAGGGTCCGCCGCGCCCGTGCCCGCCTTCTGCATCCAGTTGCCGCCGCCCAACGTCACGGGCACGCTGCACATGGGCCACGCGTTCCAGCAGACGCTGATGGACACGCTGGTGCGCTATCACCGCATGCGCGGCTTCGACACCAACTGGGTGGTCGGCACCGACCATGCCGGCATCGCGACGCAGATCGTGGTGGAGCGCCAGCTGGCCGCGGACGGCAAGACCCGGCACGACCTGGGCCGCGACGCGTTCCTGTCGCGCGTGTGGCAGTGGAAGCAGCAGTCGGGCTCGACCATCGTCAACCAGATGCGCAGGATCGGCGACGCCGCCAACTGGACCTACGCCGACGCCGAAGGCCAGCGTGCCGGCTACTTCACTATGGACGCGCCGATGAGCCGCGCCGTGGTCGAGGTGTTCGTCCGGCTGCACGAGCAGGGCCTCATCTACCGCGGCAAGCGGCTGGTCAACTGGGACCCGACGCTGCAGACCGCCGTGTCGGACCTGGAAGTCGACAGCGAGGAAGAAGACGGCAAGATCTGGGAGATCCGCTACCCGCTGGCCGATGGCAGCGGCTCGCTGGTGGTGGCCACGACGCGGCCCGAGACCATGCTGGGCGACACCGCCGTGGCGGTGCATCCGCAGGACGAGCGTTACGCGGCGCTGGTCGGCAAGACCGTCAAGCTGCCGCTGTCCGGCGCGCATGGCGGGATGGACGCCGCCGGCTGGCGCGAGATCCCGATCGTCGCCGACGATTACGTCGACCCGGCCTTCGGCACGGGCTGCGTGAAGATCACGCCGGCGCACGACTTCAACGACTGGAAGGTGGGCGAGCGCCACGGTCTGGCGGCCATCTCGGTGCTGGACCTGCATGCCAAGGTGTCCGACGCCGCACCGGCGGCGTACCGCGGCATGGACCGCTTCGACGCGCGCGCGCGGATCGTGGCGGACCTGCAGGCCGCTGGGCTGCTGGTGTCGGAGAAACCACACAAGCTCAACGTGCCGCGCTCGGGGCGCACGGGCGTGGTGGTCGAGCCGATGCTGACGGACCAGTGGTTCGTGGCGACCACCAAGGCCGCGCCGCAGGGCACGCGCTTTCCAGGCCGATCGATCGCGCAGGTGGCGCTGGAAGCCGTGCAGGACGGCCGCGTGCGTTTCCATCCCGAGCATTGGACCAGCACTTACGAGCACTGGATGAACAACATCCAGGACTGGTGCATCTCCCGCCAGCTGTGGTGGGGCCACCAGGTTCCGGCCTGGTACGACGACGCGGGCCGCGTGTTCGTGGCGCGCAGCGAGGCCGATGCGCAGGCGCAGGCGCGCGCGGCCGCCGGTCTCGCCCCGGACGCCCCCGCGCCGCGCCTGACCCGCGACCCGGACGTGCTGGACACCTGGTTCTCGTCGGCGCTCGTGCCCTTCTCGTCGCTGGGTTGGCCTGCCGACGAATCCGACGGCGAGGCCGGCGAGGCCGCCCGCCGCGACCTGGCCCGGTACCTGCCCTCGTCGGTGCTGGTGACCGGGTTCGACATCATCTTCTTCTGGGTGGCGCGCATGGTGATGATGACCATGCACTTCACCGGTCAGGTGCCCTTCCGCGACGTGTACATCAACGCCATCGTGCGCGACGCCGAGGGCCAGAAGATGTCCAAGTCCAAGGGCAACACCATCGACCCATTGGACTTGATCGACGGCATCTCGCTTCCCGCGCTGCTGGACAAGTCCACGGTCGGCCTGATGCGGTCCGACCACAAAGCCAAGATCGAGAAGGACATCCGCAAGAACTACCCCGAGGGCATCGCCGCCTACGGGGCCGACGCGGTGCGTTTCACCTTCGCGTCGCTGGCCACCTTCGCGCGCACGCTCAACTTCGACCTGCGCCGCTGCGAGGGCTACCGCAACTACTGCAACAAGCTCTGGAACGCGACGCGCTTCGTGCTGATGAACTGCGAGGGGCGCGACTGCGGCTTCGCGCCGCACTCGGCCGAGCAATGCGTCAGCGGCGCACCGGACGGCGTCAACGGTCGATATGCCGAGGGCAACGCGCAGGCCGCGCGCGACGCCGGCCTCGACGCGACGCCCGCCGGCATGTACATGCGCTTCTCGCAGCCCGACCGCTGGATCGCATCGCAGCTGCAGCGCACCGAGGCGGAAGTCGAGAAAGGCCTGGCCGAGTACCGCTTCGACAACGCGGCCCGCGCGATCTACGAGTTCGTCTGGAACGAGTACTGCGACTGGTACCTGGAGCTGGCCAAGGTGCAGCTGCAGACCGGCGACGAGGCCACGCAGCGCGGCACGCGCCGCACGCTGCTGCGGGTGCTCGAAGCGGTGTTGCGGCTGTCGCACCCGATGATGCCCTTCATCACCGAGGAGCTCTGGCAGAAAGTCGCGCCGCTCGCGCAGCGCTACGGCGAGCGTGGCCGGCAGGTGCTGTCCGGCGAGGCGCTGGACGCGGCGCTGGCCGAGGCGCGCCACAGCGTCGCGCTGCAACCCTTCCCGCGCCCCGAACCCGGCAAGATCGACGAAGCGGCCGAGCGCTGGGTGGCCGAGCTGAAGGCGATGATCGACGCCTGCCGCGCGTTGCGGGGCGAGATGAGCGTGTCGCCCGCGCAGAAGGTGCCGCTGGTGGCCTCTGGCGAAGGCGACGCCGCGCAGGCTCTGGCCACCCACGCGCCTTATCTGCAGGCGCTGGCGCGGCTCTCGGGCGTGGAGATCGTGGCGGCGCTGCCGCAGGACGCCATGGCCCCGGTGCAGATCGTGGGGCCTTGGCGCCTGATGCTTCGCATCGAAGTGGACGTGGCCGCCGAGCGCGAGCGGCTGGGCAAGGAAGTGGCGCGCCTGGAAGGCGAGATCCGCAAGGCCGAGGCCAAGCTGGCCAACGCGGGCTTCGTCGAGCGGGCGCCCGCGACCGTGGTGGCCCAGGAACGCGAGCGGCTGGTCGGCTTCGGCGAGCAGCTGGCGCGCGTGCGCGAGCAGGCGGCGCGGTTCAGTGGCGGCTGAGTCGGTCCAGCGGCGCCGCCGTCGATGTCGCCGAGTTCAACGGCGCCGAGTTCAACGACGCTTCAACCAGAAGGCCCATTCGCGGCCTTCCTCGCTTTGATGGACCAGCGCGTTGCCGGTCTGGCGGGCGAAGGCTTCGAAGTCGCGCCGGCTGCCGGGGTCGGTGGAGACCACTTTCAGCACTTGGCCGCTGGTGAGCTCGGCCAGCGCTTTCTTGGCCTTCAGGATGGGCAGCGGGCAGTTGAGGCCGCGCGCGTCCACTTCGCTGTCGAACGGGTTCGTGTCCATCGGGCGATTGTAGCGCCGTGATCGGCATCCTCAATGTCACGGTGCCGTTCTTCGCCCTGGTCGGCTGCGGCTGGCTGGCGGCGCGCCTGGCGCTGCTGCCGGGCCAGGCCGTGCCAGCGCTCAACGCCTTCGTGCTGTGGTTCGCGCTGCCGGCGATGCTGTTGCGCTTCGCCGCGCAGACCCCGTTCTCGACGCTGGCCGACCCGGCCGTCTTCGGCGCCTATGCCCTGTCCGGCCTGTTCGTGCTGGTCCTGACGCTGGCCGGCCTGCGCTGGGCGGCCGGCGAAGGCTGGCGCGATGCGGCGCTGGGCGCGTTGTCGGCCAGTTGGTCCAACTGGGGCTACATGGGGTTCGCGTTGATCCCGGCGCTGCTGGGCCCGCAGGCCCTGGCGGCGCTGATCGCCGCGGGCGTGGCCGACCTGCTGGTGGTGGTTTCGGCGGCGCTGGCGGTGGCTTCGCGTGAAGGCCGCGCGCCCGAGCCGTGGTGGCACGCCATCTCGGGGGCGATGGCGGGGGTCGGACGCAATCCGCTGGTCTGGGCGATCGCCGCGGGTGCGCTCCTGTCTGCCGTCACCGGCATCCGAGGCGACGCGGCGCTTCCACCTTTGCTCGGCGGCTTGGTGGGCCTCGGCGATCGGCTGCTGGCGCTGCTCGGCACGGCGGCGGGGCCGGTGGCGCTGTTCGCCATGGGGGCGGCCTTGCATCGGCCCGCCGCCGGGAATCGCATGTCCAGCGCCGCCCCCACCTCGGCCGCGACGCCCCTCGCGCTGCTGACCATCGTCGGCACCAAGCTGCTCGTGCACCCGCTGGCCACCTGGACCATCGCGCGGCACGTGTTCGGGTTGCCGCACGACGCGGCAGCGGTGCTGACCTTGATGGCCGCGTTGCCGGCGGCCGGCACGGCATTCCTCTTCGCCGAGCGGCACGGCGCGGATGCCGGGCGGGCCGCCACGGCGATCCTGGTGTCGACGGTCGCCGCGTTCCTCACCTTTCCGGGCTTCGCGGCGTTGCTGGCGCAGCCGGCCGCCTGACAGGGCCGCCAGGGCCCTCGGCCAGCCTCAGACCGGCTCGGACTGCGGCCTGGGCGGCAGATCCACGAACTCGTAGGGCAACCCGCGCGCGCGCATCCAGTCGGCCACGGCCATGCCCGTGCCGGCCCGCCACGGCCTGAGCTTGTGCGGCGGCACCATCCGGAATTCGGCCAACTCCTCGGACAGGCGCACGCTGCCCGTGGCGACCACGTGGTACGCGATGATCAACTCGTTCTTGCGCGTGAACTCGTAGACACCGATCAGGTCGATGCGCTGCGCGTCCAGGTCGGTCTCTTCCTTGACCTCTCGGGCGATGCCTTCTTCGGGCGTCTCACCGGCTTCGAGGAAGCCGGTGATCAGCGCGAAGGTCTTGGGCGGCCACGCGGCGTTGCGCGCCAGCAGGATCTCGTCGCCCACCTGCAGCAGCGCGGCCACCACAGGCGCGGGATTGTTCCAATGGACGAAGCCGCAGGCCGTGCAGCGGTTGCGGTCGCGCCCGCCGGAATGGCCCACGGACAGCTCGGCGGCGCAGCGGGGACAGAATCGGTAGTCGGGATGGAGCATGGGCGGCAGTATGTCATGCCACGCGCCGCCCCCAGCGGCAGGCGGCCCCGGCAACAGGCGGCCCCTACAGCAGCTCGATGCTGAGCGGCGCGGTGCCGTCGCCGTAGACCGTGCGGTAGCCGAAGTGCGCGCGCAGCGCGTCGTCGTCCCAAGGCTCGGTGCGGGCCGTGCGGTAGTTGAACCACAGCCGCGCATCGCGCGCCTGCGTGACCACGCGCGCCACCGCCTCGTCGTCGGGATGCTTGAAGATCCTGCCGTTGGTCGAGAACACCCACTCGCGGCAGTCCAGCGCGCGCACCAGCGGCAACGACGTGTTGTTGCGGCTGCCGTGATGCGACACCTTCACCAGGTCGAAGGCGAAGCGCTCTGCCGCACCGGCGGGCGCCATCGCGCGCAAGCCCTTCATCACGACAGACGGCAGGGCGTCGGCCAGCAGCAGCGCGCGCTTGCCCCGGTATTCCAACGCCAGCCCGATGCTCGACCCGTTCGCGGGCGCACGGTCCTCGCGGAATTCGCGCGCGGCGATCGCCTCCACCTCGGCCGGGTCCAGGCCGCCCATGCGCTCGAATCCCGGCAGCTCCTCGGGCGCCTCCACTTCCATCTGCGGGTCCAGGCACGCGTCGCGGCAGGCGTCCAGCCAGACGGGCTCCATCCGCGCCAATTGGCGCGCATCCGCAGACAGCACCTGCACGCGCATGCCACCCGACAGTTCCACGGCCGGTGGCGGTGCGCCGGCATCGTCCAGCCGCACCGCGGCACGTCCGAAGGCCGCGTTCCAGGGCAAGGGGCGCTGCGGGTCGGCCAGCCGCGTGGTCAGGCGCTCGCCGTCGAGGGGCCCCATGGACTGGACATCGGCAGGCAACAGGTGACGGTAGCCGTTGAACCAGACGTCGCCCACCGACAGCGACAGCGTCGGGTCGGACAGCAATGGCAGCACGCCGCCGATGTGGTCGGCGTCCACGTGCGTGACCACCAGCAGCTCCAAGGCGCAGGCGCCGCCGTGGCGGCTGCGCACGAACTCGGCCACGCGCTGGGCGGTGCGCTGCGTGCCGGCATCGATCAGCAGGTGGCGCGGCGCCCCGCGCGGGCCGTACTCGATCCACAGGCAGTCGCCGTGATCGGCCGGGAACACATGGACGGCGAAGCGGTCATCCGCCGCGGCGTCCGGAAGCCGCGTCGAATCGCAGGCGAAGGCATGGGGCTGCATGGCGTGCGCCTCAGAGCAGCAAGGTGGTGAACACTTCGCGCGGATCGGTGCGCATCGACAGCCAGCGGCAGGCGGTGCGAGCGGCGCGGGTCTCGCGCGCCAGCGGCGAGCGGTCTTGCCGGCCGTCACCGCCCGCGATCATGGTCAGGCCTTCGACCAGCAATTGCACGCCGTGCGCGTAGTACGGCATGCCGCGATGCACCGCCTCCAATAGGTCCGCGCGCGCGGCCTCGACCATGGCCGCCGCGCGCTCGCTGTGCTCGCCGTCGACGCGCTCCAACCGCGATGCCTCCTGCAGCCGCAGCCAGCCCCGGGCGATGGCACCGTCCGGGATCATCGGCCAGCCATCGGCCAGCGCACCGATCCAACGGTTCCAGTCCTTCGGGGCCGAGTCCAGCGAGCCCAGCGATTCGACCGCCTCCGTGATCACGTAGGCCATCGCCGCCGCGGCGAAGGGGTTGCGCACTTTGCGGGCGAGCGATTCTCGCGAAGCCGCGATTACGGTGTCGGCCGCCTCGAAATTGCCGCTGCCCAGGTAACCCAGCAAGGGCAGCGCCGCCGGATCCGCCGGCGAGACCGTGGCGCGCAGCCGCGAGGGCGAACGTCCGTCGCCTTCGCTTGAAAAGCGCGCGGCTTGCTCGTAGCGCACGGTCAACCCGATCGGAACCGGGAAGCCCGAATCCGGTCCGTCGCCCACCTGCGGCCACGGCAGCGGCAGCACGCCCACGCACGTGCAGTCGTCGTCGTGCGGCACGACGAAGTAGGAGCGCGCCGCGCCCGCCGGCATGCCTTCGTCGAAGATCTGGCGCAGGGCGGCTGGCGTGGGTTCGAGCAACTCGGGCACCCAGGGGCCGAGCTGCGTGCGCGCGAAGAGGTCGTCGCTCACCGTGGGCGTGGCCGGCTGCGCCGCGGCGATGCCGCCGAGCCAGTAGCGGAGCCAACCGCGCTCGGAGCGTGGCAACCGTCCCGGCGATCCGGCGTTGTTGTCGGGGGCGACGGGGCCGGACCGCACCACCCACGCGACGATGCCGGCATCGGTCAGGGCCGCCAGCCGCTGGCGGCTCGCCGTGGTGTGGCGCTGCCAGTCCGAGCGCATGCGCGCGGCGAAGCGGCCGCGCGCCTCGGCGGGCTCGCCTGCGGCGGTGCCGGCACGCCTGGCTTGCACCTGCAGGTCCTCGCGGCTGCGCGGCACGCTGATCGCGCGCAAGGCCGCATCCGACGGCACCGCGCCCATCATGTGGTCGTCGGAAAGCCATTCGTGCGGCGAAGCGCTGGCCTCGATCGCCACATCCAGGGTCGCGTCCGAGTCGGCGGGCACGGAGAAGCCATCGACCACCTCCTCGCCGGCCGGCATGCGCACGCGGACCATGTATTCGCCCGGCGGCAGCGAGATGGGCGGCGCTGTGTCGCGAACGTCCCAGCCCACCGGCAACGCCAGCGGACCGGCCACCTGCACCAGGCGCCGATTCGAGCCGCCCGCCGGTTCGTCCACCCGATAGACCCAGCCGAGCGCGCCAAGGATCGCGCCGGCCGAAACCGGCTTGTCCACATGCAGGCGGACCGCGGTCACGGCAGCACGCGGATCGAGACGCGGGCCAGCGGCGGCACGACGCTGCGCCGTTGCACCAGGCCTTGTCGATAGCCGGCTTCGACCGCCGCGAATGACGCGACGAAGTCGTAGCGGTCGGGCGCGAGCCGCGTGGTCCACACCGGCAAGTCGCCACACGTCCCGTGGTCCAAGTCGCGGTCGCCCAGCCGGCACGCGAAGTCGGCCAGCGCGGTGGCGTCGTCCGGTTCGCAGCGCACGTGCACCGGCACTTTCGGCTCGCCGGGCAGCGCATGCAGGAAGATGCCCTCGACCACGCCTTCGGGATCGCAGAACTGCGTCGGGATGGCGTCCAGCAGCGCCAGTTCAGCCGCATGCGCGTTGATCGCGTCGGCCAGGCGCGCGGTGGTGACGCGCCACGTGCCGTCGTCCTGCTGCCAGCTGGCGCTGCCGTCGAGCGCGGCCAGGAGCCCCTGCGCGAAGAGCGTCGGGCGCCCGGTCATGCCATACGCCGCCGTGCCCAGTTCGGCCGCCCGGAAGACCTGGCTGCGGGTGCCGCGCACGGCCTCGGTGACCGCGGCGGCCACCAGGGGCGAGCCCGCGTATTCGGCGCCGTAGCGGCGCAGCAGCGTGGGGGAAAAACCCCGGCACGCGTCGATCAGCAGGCATTGGTTGCGAACCTTTCGGGCGCGCAGCCCGGCCCGCAGCTGCGAGAAGGCGATGGCGTCCTTGAACGGGTGTTGCGGGCGCCGGCCGAAATCCTGCAGCAGGAGGGACTGCTCCTGGCCAGACGCGATACCGTGGCCGCAGAAGTAGAAGAGCAGCAGGTTGTCCCCGTTGCGCTCGCAGCGCTCGACCCAGCCCTCGACGGCCTCCTCGACATGGTCCAGGTCGGCCGGATCGACGGCGACCGCCGGCCCGTTCGGATCGAAGCCCTGCATGGACAGCGGCTCGGGCGCCGAGCAAAGGATCTCGAGCGAGCGCAATGGCGCCGTCGGTTCGCCCGCATGCAGGCGGAACCACTCGGCCAGCGCACGCACCGCCACGGGCGGCGAGTCGAGCTGGCCCATGTTCTCGTGGTGCGGAAAGGGCTTGGGAGCATTGCCGCCGCGCAGGTACGGGTAGCGTCCGACGCCGATGATCAGCACGTGGACACCCGGCTGGGACGAGCCGTCGTCGAACAGCACCGTCATGGAATGCTCCTTCCTAGCTGCGCGCCGCCCCTTGCCGGACGGCATGGGTTGGAGCTACAACACACGATAGCGCGCTCAAGGAGGGCAAAGCAATGGACCGACTCGACACCGGACTAGCGCTTTCAGGGGGTGGCTTCCGGGCCACGCTCTTCGGTTTGGGCGCGCTGATGCGCCTCAACGAGCTCGGTTGGCTGCGAAAGCTGGACGTGGTGACCAGCGTTTCGGGCGGCTCGATCCTGAACGGCGCGCTGGCCCACCGCTGGAACCGGCTGGAATGGAGCGACCCGCACGGCGACGGCCGCGTGCGCGCGGTCAACTTCCAGCGCGTGGTGGTCGAGCCGGTGCGGGCCTTCTGCTGCCGCACCATCGACGTCGCGGCGGGCCTGGAGGGCTTTTTCTCGCCCTTCAGCACGATCGCCGACCGCGTCAGCGCCGCCTACGACGAGCACCTGTTCCACGGGGCGTCGCTGCAAGACCTGCCGGTCGCCGTCAGCGGGCAGGCGCCGCGCTTCGTGTTCTACGCGACCAGCCTGCAAAGCGGCGCCAGCGTGCGCATCAGCCGCAAATACTTGGCCGATTGGCGGGTGGGCCGCATCGACGCGCCGCGGCTGTCGCTGGCCCGCGTCGTGGCGGCGTCCAGCGCGTTTCCGCCCGTGTTGTCGCCCGTGCCGTTCGACCTCGACCCGGCGCTCTGGCAACCGCTGCCCGGCGCCGATTTGCACGCCCATGAAGCCTACCGGCGCCGCCTGATGCTCACCGACGGCGGCGTCTACGACAACATGGGCCTGGAGGCCATCTGGGACCGCTGCAGCACGGTGCTGGTCTCAGACGCCGGCGCGCCCTTCGATGCCCAGCCCGAACCCGCCACCGGCTGGACCGGGCAGTTGAAGCGGGTGCTGGACATCGTCACCCAGCAGACGCGCGCGCTGCGCAAGCGCGAGCTGGTGTCGAATTTCCAGGAAGGCCGCCGCAGCGGCACGTACTGGGGCATCTCCACGCGCATCCAGGACTACGCGCTGCAGGAAGTGCTGGCCGCGGACACCACGGTCACCGGCGCGCTGTCCGACGTGCGCACGCGCCTGGACAGCTTCAGCGACCAGGAGCAGTGCCAGCTGATCGATTGGGGGTACGCGCTGTGCGACGCCGCGATGCGGCGCCACGTGGACGCGGGCGCGCCCGCCGGCCGCCTGCCCATGGGAACGCACCCGCTGCGTTGATCGCCGCTAGAGCAGTCCGCCCGCCCCGGCCGCCGCCGCGGCGGCCAGCAGCCACAGCGGATTGATACGGCTGCGCAGCAGCACCGCGGCGGACGCCACCGTGACCAGCGCGAGGCGCCAGTCGGTGTCGGCCTCGCGGGCCAGCACCCAGCCCGTGGCCAGCATCAGGCCGACCGCGATCGGCGACAGCCCGGCCCGGAAGGCGCGCGCCCCGCGCGTGTGGGCGCGCCGGGCCAGCACGCGGTGCGCCGCGAAGGCGATCGTGCAGCTCGGCAGCAAGGCGCCCGCCGTCGCGGCCAGCGCGCCCGCCCACCCGGCCACCTGCCAGCCCAGCACGGTGACGAAGAGGACGTTCGGCCCCGGCGCGGCCTGCGCGATGGCGATGGAATCGATGAAGCGCACGTGGTCTATCCACCCCCGCGAGTCGACCAGCCAGCGGTGCATCTCGGGCGCCATGGCCAGCATGCCGCCGACCGACAGCGTCGACAGCAGCGCGAAGTGGCCGAACAGCGCGAGCAGCTCGGCGCCGCTCACGATCCGTTCCCCGGCGCGTCGCCCCGCCGCCGACCCTCGTGCCGCCAAGCCAGCGCGATCGCCACGGGCGCCAGCACGGCGAGCACCCACGGCAGCGGCCAACGCGCCAAACCGACGCACGCGAAGGCGACCGAGGCCAGAAGCATCGCGACCGGGCGGCCGCGCAGCGGCACGGCCAGCTTCAGGCCGGTGGCGATGACCAGGCCCGCGGCCACGGCGCCCATGCCGCGGAGCGCGCCGCGCAGTTGCGGCAGATCGACGAAGGCGGTGTAGGCGACGGCCAGCAGCAGCACCAGGGCCGCTGGCGCGAGCATCATGCCGGCCAGCGCCACGACCGCGCCGCGCCAGCCGAACCAGCGGTCGCCCACCATCACCGACAGGTTCACGACGTTGGGGCCCGGCAGCAGCTGCGACAGCGCGAGCAGTTCGACGAAGTCCTCCCGGGTGAGCCAGTGTCGCTCCTCGACGAGCACCCGGTGCGCCCAGGGCAGCACCCCCCCGAAGCCACGCAGCGCCAGGCCGGTGAACGCGAAGAACAACTCGCGCAGTGATGCCGGGCCGCTCACGATGGGCCCGCTGACGACAGGCCTGCTCACAGCGGGCCGCTGCCGTCGTCCCGCAGGTCGCCACCCGCCCCGCCCTGCCTGCCCTGCCCGCCGCTACGCCGCGCGTAGGCCGCCCCGGCCGCGATCAGCGCGGCCATGCCCCAGAACATCGGCGCGAGGCCCAAGACGCCGCCGACCGCGCCGAACGCCGTCGGCAGGAACGTCTGGGTGGCGTTGACCAGCGTCAGGCGCAGGCCGGCGGCTTCACCGATGCGGCCGGCGGGGGAGACGCGGTGAAGCTGCGACAGCACCATCGGCTGCGCCACGCCCAGGCCCAGGCCCAGAACGAAGGACAACACCAGCATCGGCGCCAGGGTCGGGAAGAACGGGTACACCGCGTACACGCCGGTCGCGACCGCCATGGCGAACATGATGAGCGGCCATTCCGACACCTTGCGCGCCAGCAAGGGCAGCGCCAAGCGCACGATGAAGGTGGCGGCCGCGAAGCTGCCCAGCACCAGCCCGATCAGCGATGCCGACAAACCCAGCTTGGCGCCGTACAAGGGGACCAGGAACTGGTGCACGTCCCAGGCGGACGACAGCATCGCGACGGCGACGTAGAGCCGCTTCAATTCGGGCTCGCGCATCAGGTCGAGGACCGAGCCGCCTGGCGCCGTGAGCGGGCCCGGGTCGGCGCCAGTGCCGGCGGACCCGCCGGGCGCCCGGCCAGCCGCCGTCTCCGCCCGTCGCACCGGCCCCAGCGTCGCCCGCCTGCGCCTGCGCCAGAAGCTCCAGAGGCCCAGCGCGGCAAGGACGGGCGCCAGCGCGAGCAGCACGAAAGTGGCGCGGTGCCCCACCAGGTCGATCAGCAAGCCGGCGCCCGTGGGCCCCGTGAAGCCGGAGATCGAGAACCCCAGCGACAGCAGCGCGAAGTTCGTGACCCGTCCCCGCTCGCCGCCCAACTCGCCGACCGCCTTCTGGGTGCACAGGTGCTGCGCCATGAAGCCCAGTCCCATGGTCACGGCGGCCAGGAACAGTCCCGCCACGTCCCAGGCCAGTGCTGGCACCGCCACGCCGAAGGCCAGCAACGCAGTGCCGCCCAGCATGGGCAGCCGCATGCCGACCCGGTCGATCCAACGGCCGCCCGCCACCGACAGGAACATCGGCAGCAGGCTGTAGAAGGACAGGATCAGGCCGATCGCGAAGGGCGAGGCCGACAATTGCAGCGCCGCGAGCGACACCACCACGCGGCTGCCGGCGAAAGCCGCGTGGTTCAACGCCGCGCAGGCGATCAACGTCCGGACGGCGCGCCGGTCGCCCCGGCTTCGGCCGGGGCCGCGGCGGGTCACAGCCGCTCGCGCACCCAGTCGTGCACGCCGGCCAACGCGGCCGGCAGCGCGGCCGCGTCGGTGCCGCCCGCCATCGCCATGTCCGGGCGCCCGCCGCCCTTGCCGCCCACTTGCTGGGCGACGAAGTTCACCAGGTCCCCCGCCTTGACCTTGGCGGTGGCGCCCGCCGTGACGCCCGCCACCAGCGACACCTTGCCGTCGGCCGCCGTGCCCAGCACCACGGCGGCTTCGCCCAGCTTGGACTTCAGCTGGTCGACCAGGTCGCGCAGGGACTTGGGATCGACGCCTTCCAGGGCCGCGGCCAGCACCTTGAGCCCGCCCATGTCCACTGCCCGCGACGCCAGGTCGCCGCCCGCGCTGGAGGCCAGCTTGCCCTTGAGCCGGGCGAGCTCGCGCTCCATGTTGCGCGCGTTCTCCTGGATCTGCGCGATGCGCGCGGCGATCTCGTCCGGCTGGGCGCGCAGCGCGTCGGCCGCGGCGCGCAGCCGCGCATCCAGCTGCTGCACGTAGGCAAGCGCGTTGTCGCCCGTCACCGCTTCGACGCGGCGCACGCCGGCCGCCACGCCGCCTTCGGCCACGATCTTGAAGAGACCGATGTCACCGGTGCGGGCCACGTGCGTGCCGCCGCACAGCTCCACCGAATGGCCGATGCGCAGCACGCGCACCTCGTCGCCGTACTTCTCGCCGAAGAGCGCCATGGCGCCACCCTTGACCGCCTCGTCGAAGCCCATCTGGCGGGCCTCGGTGGAATCGTTGGCCAGGATCTCGGCGTTGACCAGCGCCTCGACCCGGCGGATCTGCTCGTCGGTCATGGGCGCGTTGTGCGCGAAGTCGAAGCGCGTCTTGTCGGCGTCGACCAACGACCCCTTCTGCTGCACGTGGGGTCCCAGCACCTTGCGCAGCGCCAGGTGCATCAGGTGCGTGGCCGAATGGTTGCGCATGGTCTTGGCACGGCGCGTGGAATCCACGCGGGCCACGACCCGGTCGCCCACGCGCAGCTGGCCGGCCGCCAGCGTGCCGTGGTGGCCGAAGACGTCGGCCATGACCTTGAGCGTGTCGTCGACGCGGAAGAGCGTGGTGCAGGTCTGCGACGGCAGCCCGACGAGTTCGCCGGCATCGCCCACCTGCCCGCCCGATTCGGCGTAGAAGGGCGTGGTGTCCAGCACCACCACCGCGCCCTGCCCCGCATCCACCGATTCGACTTCGGCGCCACCCACGTACAGCGCCGTGACGCGCGCCTCGCGCTCGAGCGCGTCGTAGCCGACGAAGGCCGTCTTGTCGCCCTGGTAGGCCAGCGTGGCGCCCGCCTTGAACTTGCCCGCCGCGCGCGCTTGCTGGCGCTGGCGCTGCATGGCGCGCTCGAAGCCGGCCTCGTCCACCGTCACGCCGCGCTCGCGGCAGACGTCGGCGGTCAGGTCCAGCGGAAAGCCGTAGGTGTCGTAGAGCTTGAAGGCGGTCTCGCCATCGAGCGCGGCCTGCGTGGCCAGCGCCGATTCGAGGATCTGCATGCCGTTGCCCAGCGTCTCGCCGAAGCGCTCTTCTTCCTGGCGCAGGACGTCCGTGACGCGCTCCTGCGCTTCCACCAGTTCCGGATACGCCCCGCCCATCACGGCCACCAGGTCCGGCACCAGCTTGTGGAAGAAGGGCTGCTTCTGGCCCAGCTTGTAGCCGTGGCGCAGCGCGCGCCGCACGATCCGGCGCAGCACGTAGCCGCGGCCCTCGCTGCCGGGGATGACGCCGTCGACCACCAGGAAGCTGCAGGCGCGGATGTGGTCGGCGATCACCCGCAGGCTGGGCGCCTCCAGGTCCGCGATGCCGGTCTCGCGCGCGGCGGCCGCGATCAACGCCTGGAAGAGGTCGATCTCGTAGTTGCTGTGCACGCCCTGCAGCACGGCGGCGATGCGCTCCAGGCCCATGCCGGTGTCCACGCAGGGGCGCGGCAGCGGGTTCAGCGTGCCGGCCGCGTCGCGGTCGAACTGCATGAACACCAGGTTCCAGATCTCGATGTAGCGGTCGCCGTCCTCGTCCGGCGAGCCGGGCGGGCCGCCCTGCACGTCCGGGCCGTGGTCGTAGAAGATCTCGGAGCACGGGCCGCAGGGGCCGGTGTCGGCCATCTGCCAGAAGTTGTCGGAGGCGTAGCGCGCGCCCTTGTTGTCGCCGATGCGCACGATGCGCTCGTGGGGCACGCCGATCTCGTCTGCCCACAGGGCGTAGGCTTCGTCGTCTTCCTGGTAGACCGTGACCCAGAGTCGCTCGGCCGGCAGGCCGTAGACGCGCGTCAGCAGTTCCCAGGCGTAGCGGATGGCGTCGCGCTTGAAGTAGTCGCCGAAGCTGAAGTTGCCCAGCATCTCGAAGAACGTGTGGTGCCGGGCCGTGTAGCCCACGTTCTCCAGGTCGTTGTGCTTGCCGCCGGCGCGAAGCGACCGCTGCGAGGAGGTGGCGCGCACGTACGGGCGCTTGTCGCGGCCCAGGAACACGTCCTTGAACTGCACCATGCCGCTGTTGGTGAAGAGCAGCGTGGGGTCGCCGGCCGGCACGAGCGGGCTGGACGCGACGATGGTGTGGCCCTGCGAGGCGAAGAACTCGAGGAACTTGGCGCGGATGTCGGCGGATTTCATCGGGGAAGGCGCATAGGGGGCGCAGCGCGGACCAGGGGCGGCCTGGCGCGGCGCGCAAGCGCCAAACCCGTCATTTTACGGCCGATCAGCGCGACCGGCCCGTCCCGAGGTCAGCGCTGCCAGCAGTACGTGGCGTCGGCGCCCACGCCGGTGAAGCCGCGCCGGCCGCTCTGGTCCAAGGTCAGCGAGGCGCAGCGGTCGGTGGCCATCATCCCGCCGGACGCCGGCGTGGCGGTGACGAGGAAGCCGGCGCCGCCATCGGTCGCCTCGGCCCTGATGTCGAACTGGACCGTGGTACCGGGCGTGATCGGAGCACGCCGCATCGCCGCCGGCAGCGCGATGCCGGCGTACGAGCCGTTCTCCGTGCGCCAACGCTCGGCGAACTGCGCGGCCTGCACCACCGCCGCGCGCGCGTCGTTGCGGTGCCCCCGCCGGACCGAATCCACGTAGCTCGGGATGGCGATCGCGGCCAGGATGCCGACGATCGCCATCACGACGACCAGCTCGATCAGCGTGAAGCCCGAAGGGCGGGATCGGGTCATCGCAGGCCCTCGCGCCAGATCCGCCATTCACGCATCGGGCCGCAGGCGCTGCCGCCCCCGGCCACCGCGCCTCCATGGCCCCCGCCGATGCGGATGCAGGGGTTGCGGGCGTCGTTGGCCTGCGCGGTCGCGCTGCCGTCGGCATTGAAGCGCCCCTGCATCATCGACACCAGGTCCGCCTTCGACGTGGTGTTGGCGAATGCGCGCGACACGGGCGCCATGCGCAGCAGCGCCGAGCCCCCCAGCAGCGCCGTGGAAGAGACGCGGCCGGTGCCCACCCCGGTCAGCGGATCGATGGCGTAGAGATAGGAGCCGCCCTCGCCCTTGCAGGGATCGCTCTCCGCGTTCGGGACGTACGACGTGAAGTTCACCACGCCGCCCGTGACGAACGGGTTTGCGATGATCCTCTCCGCGCCGACCGGCATGTCAATGTGCCAGCCCAGCTGCGTGCGCCAGTTGAGCGGTCCACCGGTCACCTCGCGCGTCGGGCCGGCGCCGATCGTCAACTGCCGCAGGTTGCTGCGCGTCAGCGTGCCGCTGCTGCCATTGCGCTCCCAGACTCCGTAGAGCGACTGCACGCGGGTGTCCATCGGATCGCCCAGCTCGAAGAACTTGCCGGTGCCGAAATTCACCACCGTGCCGCCCATCGGATGCGGCACCAGGCGAGGCGCGGTCGTGATGGGTTGACGCCCGCCGCTGGGCGACTCGGCGCGGAACAGCGCGCGCCGGGAGCTTTCCGCGGCCCAGGTCGCGGGCGTGTCGGACGAGAGGTCGAAGCGCCACAGGCGGCCGCGCTTGTCGCCCGCGTACACGGCGATCACGTTGCGGTTCGCGTCGAACACCGGCGTGACCGGGCCGAGGCCGTTGTCGGTTTCCGTGTCGGTCGGGATCTTCTGGATCAGCGAACCGTCGCGCATGTCGATGACCAGCAGGTAGGCCTGGCCGTCGGTGCTCTCGTAGCCGTTGCCGACCACGTAGGCCCATTGGCCGGACTTCATGCTGGCCACCACGCCCGTGGCCATCACCGACCCCAACTCCGGGATGTCGGCCTGCGTCACGTCCCACAGCACGTTCGACGCGGTCAGGGCTTCGGGGCGCGTGACGTCGAGGGCGAAGAGGCCGCGTCCGCCGGCGCCGGTCGATCCCACGGCCACTGCCTTCCACGCGCCGCCCAGGAAAGCGTCGCCCTGGGCCGTCTGGCCGTCCACGAAATAGCGGTGTCGGTAGCCGGGCCTGGGCAGCAGGTGCAGGTTCTCGTAGGCGCCCCGCGGCACGTAGGAGAAGAGCTCCGCGCCGTTGGTCGCGTCGAAAGCGTGGAACATGCCGCCGTTGGCGCCCACCAGCACCGACGGCCGGCGCGAAGAGCTCTTGGCGGTCAGGTGCGTCTGGTAGGTCCCGCCGCCGCCTGCTGCCGGGCCGGCGGTGTAGCCGAAGTCCTGCGCCTTGGAAAAGACAGGGTTGGAGTTGACGATGTCGGACAGCAGCGACGTACGAACGCGCAAGCCGTTGCCTTCCAGCGACCGGTCGCCCCGGAGCCAGTTCATGTTCGCCTGCGACCCGACGCCCGTCTTCTGCGCCGCGACCAAGTCCTCGAAGTTGCGGAACTCGATCGGCTGGTTGCGCCCCTTGGAGGTGAGCACCGTCCGGCTCGCCCAGGCAGGGTTGATCGCGGCTTGCCACTGTGGCGCCGGCAGGACCGTGCCACCCGCGATCGCGTTGAACAACGCGACCGCGTCGTAGCTCATCAGCTCGCCGGTCCAGTCGCCGGTGGTGAACTGGGCGGAGAAGACGCGGTCGCCCGAACCCACCAGGTTGGAGGTGGCCGCCACCGCGGTGCCGGCCGAGGTCTGCGCAAGCACCCTTTCGAAGGCTGCCTCGATGCTGGCGCGCAGCTGCTCGGGGTCGGACGCGGTGTAGAAGTTGCCACGCCCGTTGTAGGCGGCGCGCATCGTGTCGTTGACCCGGTGGCCGAAGGGCATGCTGGCCTGCACATCCGTGACGCGCCCTTCTTCGAGGCCGACCTCGGGCCAGTTGATGCTCGTGCCCGCGTTAATGGCGGCGCGGTTGGCCGACGTGTCCATCGACGCGATCAAGCCGTAGCCGATGATCAGCGGCGTGACGTGCTGCCAGAACGCGGGGTTGCCCGGCACCGTCTGCAGCACGTTGGGCACGTCGATGCGCAGGTCGCGGTTCCAATAGAACATGGTCACATCCGACAGCGTGCCCGTCTGCGCGCTGCTGCCGCTGGTGAACTGGGGAAACGCGCCCGGCGTGTAGGTGAAGGTCGTCCCGGCGTTCGGGCCGTCGCCGGTGATGGTCGGACCGCCCATGCCATCTGCGTTCAACGCGGTGCTCGTGCCGGAGTTCAGCGCGTTGCTGCCGGCGCGTTCCTCCAGCAACGGCTGAGCTTTGGGCGTGATCGGCGGATTCACACGCGTCCACTCGCCGTCCGTGGCCAACATGACGAAGTTGCGCCGGCATCCCAGATGCTGCGCTGCCGTACGTCCGCCTCCGAGGCCGGGATAGTCGGCCCAAGGACCCTTCATGTCGCTGCGCGCGAAATAGCGGCCAGCGGCGTCGTAGGCTTCTCGGTTGGGCGTCGCGCTGTTCCAGTGCAGCGTGAACAGCCAGTCGAAGAACGCCTGGCGGTCGGTGTTGGCGACGTCCTTGGAGAAATCGCGCACGCCGCGCACCAGTGCGCCCACGTTCGTTTCACCGTCGATCGTGGCCGGCGACACGGGCAGCGCCACGCCAGGACGGAACGGGTCGCCGGCGTCGGCGAAATTGTTGATTCGGCCGTAGCCTACGCGGATCTGGTCGCTGGGCCTCTCCAACTTCGACATCGCCCGCGAGACCACGCCCATCGCGGCGAACAAGCGCACGCGATAGTACGCGTACCAATTGGCGAAGTTCTGCGCCTCTTCCTCGAAGGTGCACCACGAGCCGTCGCCCGACACCCTGCAGTCCCTGCGCTTGGCGAGCGCGCCGGTGGCGGCGTCGCGGACCACGTAGCGGTTGGCCGGATCGCTGTAGTCGCGCGAGCGGCCGCGGTCGATCGTCACGAGCTGGTATCTGGCCGGATTGTTGCGCTCGGACAGGTTCGTGCCCGTGAAGACGAAATAGCGCGCCGCCGGGAGGAAGACGCGAGGCACCTCGAACTTGTCGCCATAGACGGGATTGGTGCCGCCGAACCAGTAGGTGCCGGGCGCGCAGCCGGTGGACACGCAACGCTGACCGACCTCCCACCAGGTCGACACGACGGGCGTGTCGACATTGCGGCAGTTGTTGTAGCCGCCGGATTCGGTGCCGGCTTGCGCCACCCAATCGCAGCGCCATTCCTGGACGTACGCCCGCACTTGGCGCGTCGTGTTGGTGGCCAGACAAGTCTGTCCGCCCACGCGCGTCAGGGGGCTCGTGTTGCTGTAGCAGCCCGAGGTCCTGCCCGGCGTGACGACGACGCTCGTGTCTTCGATCTGCCAACGGTCGCGGTACGTGGTGAAGAGGTCGCGCCCCCGCACGCCCTCGTGCATGATGGGGTCGTGCGTCATGTTGCCCGCAGGCTGGGATCCCGCGGCCGGCACGGACGTGCTCCAGCCCGACGAGTTCGGGTTGTCCCAGGGGTTGTTGCGATCCCCGACGATGCCGGTCGCTCCCGACAACGCGATGCGCGTGGTGCCGTTCAGCCGGTAACGCATGTCGCGGCGCACCAGCTGCGCCGTGTCCGGAGCGACACCGGTTCCGCCGATCGCTGCCGGCGCGAAATTGCTCGCGGTCACCTTGTCGTTGTCGTTCCAGGGATCGTAGGTGATCGCGGGGTTGTACCAGAGCGGATTCAACGCAGCCGCGCGCAACGCGAAATCCTGGTCCCGGTTCACCGAAACGGAGCGGGCCGCGACGTCCGCCTGGACCGGCGTGCCGGGCATCACCGCCCGAGCACGGTTGTAGTCGGTGTGCCGCACTTGCGTGGCGGGCACGTTGAAGCTCAGCGTCGCGCTGCCCATCAGCGCAGCGATGGCCGGATCGCGCGGCAGCGTGTTCAACCGCATCGAAGCCGAATCGTCCATCAGGAAGGCCACGTTCGGCTGCACCAGCGCACGCACGAACTGCGGGTCCGGCGACAGGTTCGAGCCGGCCACTTGCGCTAGGGCCTGGGGTGCAGGCGCCGCGATCAACGCAGCCATCGCGCCGGCGAGCGCACGTTGCCAGAACGGCCGGCGCGCGCGATCCGCAGGGATGCCGTTGGTGGCGGCGATGGTCGGCGTGGAGGCGTGAGGCATGGCGGTCACCCGGTTCAACGATAGATTTGCAGTTCGCTCTGCGTGAAGTAGCCGCGAAAGCCCGCAGGCACTACGCCGTCGGCCGGCACGCCCGGCTCGGCCATGCGCACCTGCGAGGTGATCCGGAACTTCACGAGGCTCGGGTCGCGGCCGAAACTGTTGTCGGCGTTCAACACGCTGGGCAGGGGGATCTCGTTCGTGGCGTCCTCGACGAGGCAGGCCGCCCACACGATGGCCGGCGGCAACGTCGTGTTGGGGATCTGATGCATTCGTCCGGCCACCCAGTTCGTCGCGTCGCGCCACTCGGCGACCGTCGGCCGCGCCGCGACACGCGAGATGCCCAAAGGCAGCTCCGCCGCGGTCCGGACGAATTCGGAACGCAACCGGTTCTCGCAATGGCGCAGGACGGTTTCCGCGGCGCTGGCCAGCACCGTCGTCTCGCGGCTGTTGCTGGCGAGGCGCTCGTCAGTGGTGGAGCGGCGCATCTGCATCAGCACCACCGCCGTGAGCAGCGCCATCACGATCAGCGAGATGGGCAGCGCCACGCCGTGCTGACGCCCAGGCCTTGGGTGCGTCTTCATGCGCCCGCCTGCGAGGCGTTGCCCACGCCGCGGTTGCGCAGCATGAAGGTCTGCACCACGGTTCGCCGCAGCCGGCCGTCGGCGGCGGTCGCGGTGGGCGTCGCGCCCGTCATCGCCTCGGCCGCGGTCGCCGGGCAGCGGTTGAAGGTCACGTTCGACGCCAGCGCCGTGCCGGCCTGCGTCGTCGCGATCCGGATGCACACCTGCACGCCGATCACGTAGTCCCACGGATTGCTGTAGCCGGTCGTGTCCAGCACCGCCACCTCGGCTGCGTTCATCAGCCGGGTGATCCGCTGCGGCGGCGGCCCGAGCAGCTGCTCGCGGGCAGCGAAGGCCTGCTCGTCGACGCCGTAGAGCACCTCGAACTCCTCGACGTCGCCGATCATCGGCTGGGCATTGCCCACGGCGTTGCCGAAGCACACCAAGTTCGCGCCGTCGCGCCAGAAGGCATTGGCCAACACCGGCTGCGCGCCGCCCAGGCAGTCGCGAAGGGCGCCCTGGGCCGGGCCGGTCGCCTTGTCGGACTGGAAGCGCAACACCAGCGCGTCGCCAGCGCCTGCAGGCGCCGCGACGCAATTGAAGTCGCCCGCGGCGGGATTGTTGAAGCGCCCGTTCTCGCACCCGACGATGCCGGGGCCGGCCAGCAGCACCGACCGCGAGCGCGGACCGAGCGCGGACGCCGCGTCGCCGGACAGATCACCGTAACCCGCCATCTGGATCGACGACTGCATCACCCGCAGCGCGATCGCCGACTGCGACTCGATGTCGGACAGTTGCACGCCGGAGCGCGCCGCGCTGCTCGCGTTGGTGTAGACCGCGACCACGCCGATCACGACCGCCATGCCGATCGCGATGGAGATCATCAGCTCGACGACGGTGCGGCCGCGCTGGCCGCGGCGCGCGCTGGCGGGATGGGCCGTCGTCGTTGGGGGATGCATGCCGGTCATGGATGGGAGACCGTCCTGAAGCAGCGGTAGCCGGCAGCACCCACGCCGGCTGCCGTGCAGACCGGGTCGACGCCGTCGGCGGTGGGTTCCCGCAATCCGATGACGATCTCGAATTCCGTCGCCGAGTTGTTGATCACGGCAGCACTGGCCATCGGGATGCGCCGGCGCAGTTCCGCGAGCCACACGGCGAGGTCGCGGGTGGCCGATTCGGCAGCGGTCGGGATCACACCCGCCGCGGGAACGGCCGGCGCCGCGGGCGGCATCGCGGGCGGCCCGGCGAGCACGACCGCATACGCGCCCTGCCGGAAGCCGGCGTAATTGGCCCGCACGCGCTCCTCCAGCTGGAGCGCCAGTTCTGCCGCGGCTCGGCGGTCGAAGGCGTCACGCTGCCAATTGGCCCCGCGCGCCTGCATGCCGGCCAGGCCGATCAGCGCGATGGCGGTGATGACCAGCGTGACCAGGACTTCGACCAGGGAGGTGCCGCGCAGGCGTGCTCGCGTGCGGGCCATGGTCAGCACGCGCCCAGCGCCGGGGCGTACGCGCGCGGCCGACCGAAGGCGGTCGTGGCCACGCAACGCAGCGCGGGCGAAGCGGTCGCCAATGGCTCGCGGTGATCGATCGAGAACACGATGCCGCCGGGCGGCGCCACCGCGAGCGAGCCGTCGGGCCGGAACGCGGTGACTTGCTGGCCGGCATTGCTGGTCACCAGGGTGCGCACGGTGCCGGCGCCTTCCGGCGGTACTTGCCGGCCCACCACGCGGTCACCGGCCTGGAACGCGGACTCGTTGGCGCCGCCCAACTTCACGAAGACCACCCACCCCGCCGCCCAGTCGTTCGAGGCGAAGCCGGCCACGGCGGCGTCGCTGCAGGCGGGCGCATCGGCGGCCGCCGTCGCGCTGCGGCACACCACGGCGACGCGGTTGTAGCGGGCCGCCTCCGACATCGCCAGGATGAAGGCGGACTGCAGGTCGCTGGACCATTCGGTGGTGCGCGCGTTGGCACGTGCCTGCTGGAACGACGGCACCGCCAGCGCGACCAGGATCGCGGAGATCGCGATCACGATCAACAGCTCGATCAACGTGAAGCCGGCCGCACGCGGTATCGTTCGGTGCGCCGGACGCATCGGAGGCACGGGTCAGGGCTCGCTTTTTCTGGGCGCATTCGCCGCATCAACGCCATTAGTAGGCCGCTCGCCGGACCCTGACAATGACATCCGTCACTTGACCGACCGGGAGGCCAGCGCTGCCCGACCGGCGGCGCGCCTGTCGGCGCGCTGTCGTTTTTTCCCTTCACACAGCCGACCGACACGATCCAACGATGAAGACCGCGCTCGACGGAATCCGCATCCTCGACCTCACCCGCGTGCTGGCGGGCCCGTGGTGCGCCCAGAACCTGGCCGACCTGGGCGCCGACGTGATCAAGGTGGAGAAACCCGGCGTCGGCGACGACACGCGGGGCTGGGGCCCGCCTTTCCTGAAGGACACCGAAGGCCGCGAGACGCCGGATTCGGCCTATTACTTGGCCGCGAACCGCAACAAGCGCTCCGTCACCATCGACATCTCCACCGCGGCCGGCCAGGCGCTGGTGCGCGATCTGGCTGCCCGCAGCGACATCGTCCTGGAGAACTACAAGGTGGGCGCGCTGGCTCGCTACGGGCTGGACTACGCGAGCCTGTCGGCGTTGAACCCGCGGCTGGTGTACTGCTCGGTGACGGGCTTCGGCCAGACCGGCCCCTGGGCCCACCGCGCCGGCTACGACTTCATGATCCAGGGGCTGGGCGGCTTCATGTCCGTCACCGGCGAAGCCGACGACCGTCCCGGCGGCGGCCCCCAGAAGGCGGGCGTGGCGGTGGCCGACCTGATGACCGGCATGTACGCCACCCAGGCCGTGCTGGCGGCCCTCTTCCACCGCGAGCGCACCGGCCGAGGCCAGCACATCGACTGCGCCCTGCTGGACGTGCAGGTGGCGATGCTGGCCAACATGAACACCAACTACCTGGCCAGCGGGGAGCCGCCCAGGCGCTGGGGCAACGCGCACCCCAACCTCGTGCCCTACCAGACTTTCAAGGCAGCCGACGGCTGGATCATCGTGGCGGTGGGCAACGACGCGCAGTTCGCGCGGCTGTGCCAGGTCGGCGGCCGGCCCGAACTGGCGGCCGACCCGCGATTCATCACCAATCGCGGGCGGGTGGTCGAGCGCGACGCTCTGGTGCCCCTGCTGGCCGAGATGATCGCCGCCCGCCCGGCGGCCGAGTGGATCGAATCGCTGGAGGCCGCGGGCGTGCCCTGCGGCCCGATCCAAGACCTGGAGCAGGTGTTCAGGACGCCCCAGGTCCTGGCGCGCGGCATGCGGGTCGACATCCCCCGCGAGGACGCCGGGCCGGTTCGCCTGGTGGCCAACCCGGTCAAGTTCTCCGCCACCCCGGTGCGCCACGACCTGCCGCCTCCACGCCTGGGGGAGCACACCGATGCCGTGCTGCGCGAGGTGCTGGGGCTGGGGGACGCCGAAATCGCCGGCTTGCGTGCCCAGGGCGCCCTTTGACCGCGGCGCTGCCCGAAGGTGGCGCCGCGGCGCGCCCGTTGCGGTTCGCGTGCCGCCCGTTGCGGTTATCCCTCACTTTGCCCATGGGATTGGCATGGCTTAACCTTCGCCGTTTGCCGGAGGAGACCGAAACACCATGCGTCGCCTGACCGCCGCCTTGTCCGCGGCCGCTTTTGCCGCCTTCGCCGTCTGCGGGCCGGCCGCCCAGGGCATCGCGCACGCGGCCGAGGGCTGGCCGAGCAAGCCCATCCGATTCGTCGTCCCCTACCCGGCCGGCGGCCCGCTGGACCAGGTCGCCCGCGCGCTGGCCGAGAAGATGCGTGAGCCCCTGGGCCAGCCGGTGGTGGTCGAGAACCGCGCCGGGGCCGGCGGCAACATCGGCGCGGACGCGGTCGCCAAGGCGCCGGCCGACGGCCACGCCATCCTGATGGGCGCGGTCGCCACGCATGCGATCAACCCGGCGCTCTACCCGAAGATGCCGTACGACGCCAACCGGGACTTCTCGCCGATCACGCGCGTGGCGTCGGTCCCCAACGTCTTGGTGATGCAGCCGGAGGCCGCCGACCGGCTCGGCATCCGGTCGGTGCGCGACCTGGTGTCGTACGCACGGGCCAACCCCGGCAAGCTCAACTTCGCCTCGGGCGGCAACGGCAGCGCCGGCCACCTGGCGGGCGAACTGCTCAAGGCCAGCGCCCGAATCAGCATGGTCCACATCCCCTATCCGGGGGCCACGCCCGCCCAGTTGGGGCTCATGGCCGGCCAAACCGATCTCATGTTCGACAACCTGGCGTCGGCCGCCGGCCAGATCCGGGCCAATCGGCTGCGGGCCTTCGCCGTGACCACGGCGGTGCGCAACCCCGGCTTCCCGGACCTGCCCACCATGGCCGAAAGCGGGCTGCCCGGCTTCGACGTCAACACGTGGTTCGGGGTGTTCGCCCCGGCCGGCACGCCGGCGGCGGTCATCGGGCGCTTGCACGGCGAGATCGTGCGTGCCCTGGGCCAGCCCGACGTGCGCGAGCGCCTGGCACGCCTGGGCGCCGAGGCCGCGCCGATGACGCCTGCCGACTTCGGCACTTTCGTGCGGGCCGAACAGGCCAAGTACGCGCAGGTCGTGAAGGTGTCCGGCGCCCGGATCGATTGACCAATAAAACCAGGGGACTCGGAGAGGGAAATGAAGATTCGCAACCACAGGGATTTCTGGGCCGGGGTGATGTTCCTCGTGTTCGGCCTGCTGTTCATCGTGCTGTCGCAGCAGTACACGCTGGGCACGGCGGCCAAGATGGGGCCCGGCTATTTCCCCACCGTCTTGGGCGGCATCATGGCGCTGCTGGGCCTGCTGATCGCGGCGGGCGGCCTCGGCGCCAGCGCCCAGTCGCTGCGCATCGACCGCATGCAGCTGCGTCCCATCACGCTGATCCTGGGCGGCGTGCTGCTCTTCGCCTTCACGCTGCCGCGCCTGGGCATGGTCTTGTCCCTGGTGCTGCTGATCGGCATCTCGGCCCTGGCCACCCATGAGTTCCGCCTGCGCGACACGCTGATCTCGATCGTGGTGCTGATCGCGCTGGCCTGGGTGGTGTTCGTCTGGGGGCTGGAGCTGCAGTTCCCGGTCTGGCCGCCCTTCCTGACCAAGTAAGTCCGACAAGAAGAAACTGGAGAGACCCGGACATGGGCGAACTCATCACCAACCTGGGCATCGGCTTCACTGCCGCGATGGCCGGGCAGAATTTGCTGTACTGCCTGATCGGCGTGATCTTCGGCACCCTGGTGGGCGTGCTGCCGGGCCTGGGGCCGCTGGCCACCATCGCCATGCTGCTGCCGGCCACCTACAAGATGACCGACCCGACCAGCGCGCTGATCATGCTGGCCGGCATCTACTACGGCGCGCAGTACGGCGGCTCCACGACCGCCATCCTGGTGAACCTGCCGGGCGAGACGTCATCGGTGGTCACCACGCTGGACGGCTACCAGATGGCGCGGCGCGGCCGCGCGGGCCCGGCCCTGGCCATCGCGGCCATCGCGTCCTTCATCGCCGGCACCTTCGCCACCTTCCTGCTGGCGGCCTTCGCCCCGCCGCTGGCCGAACTGGCCTTCAAGTTCGGCCCCGCCGAATACTTCGCGCTGATGGTACTGGGCCTGATCGCGGCGGTGGTGCTGGCGCACGGCTCGGTCGTCAAGGCGCTGGCGATGGTGGTGCTGGGCCTCTTGTTCGGCATGATCGGCACCGACGTCAATTCCGGCACGGCACGCTTTTCCTTCGACGTGCCCGAGCTGTCCGACGGCATCGAGTTCGCCGCGGTCGCCATGGGCATGTTCGGCTTCGCCGAGATCATCCTGAACCTGGAGCAGAAGGAGAACCGCGAGGTCTTCACCAGCAAGGTCAAGGGCTTGATGATCAAGTGGGTCGACTTCAAGGAGGCGTTCCCGGCCATCGTGCGCGGCACCGGCCTGGGCTCCGTGCTGGGGATCCTGCCGGGCGGCGGTGCCGTGCTGGCGTCCTTCGCCACCTACGCGATGGAGAAGAAGCTCTCCAAGCACCCCGAGGAATTCGGCAAGGGCGCGATCCGCGGCGTGGCGGGTCCGGAAGCGGCCAACAACGCCGGCGCGCAGACCAGCTTCATCCCGATGCTGACCCTGGGCATCCCGACCACGCCCGTGATGGCGCTGATGGTCGCGGCGATGATGATCCACAACATCCAGCCCGGCCCGCAGGTCATGAGCAGCAACCCCACGCTGTTCTGGGGCCTGATCGCGTCGATGTGGATCGGCAACCTGTTCCTGGTGGTGCTGAACCTGCCGATGATCGGGCTGTGGATCCGGCTGCTGACCGTGCCCTACCGCGTGCTGTACCCGGCCATCCTGCTGTTTTGCTGCATCGGCGCGTACTCGATCAACAACAACGTGTTCGACGTCTTCATGACGATCCCGTTCGCGATCCTGGGGTACGTGTTCAAGAAGCTGGACTGCGAGCCGGCGCCGCTGCTGCTGGGCTTCGTGCTGGGCAAGCTGATGGAGGAGTACCTGCGGCGCGCGCTGACCATCTCGCGCGGCGACGCGACCGTGTTCTTCACGCGCCCGCTGTCGGCCACGCTGCTGGGCCTGGCGATCCTGTTGCTGATCATCGTCTTCCTGCCGGCGATCAACAAGAAGCGCGAGGAAGCCTTCCAAGGCGACTGATCCGAAAAGAGGGGACGCGAAAAGAGGGGACGGGTCCGCTTTTCCTTCGACCGGCCCGCCCCCGCAGCATCACCAGACGGCGCCTTCGGGCGCCGTTCTCATTGCACGCCCAGCACCTCCACTTCGAAGGTCAGCGTCGCGTCCGGCGGAATCACGCCGGGAATGCCGCGTGAACCGTACGCGGTCGCGCCGGGACAAGTGAGCTTGGCCTTGCCCCCCACCTTCACCTTCTGCATGCCCTCGGTCCAACACGGGATGACGCGCGACAAGGGAAAGCTCGCCGGTTGCCCGCGCTTGTAGGAGCTGTCGAACTCCTTGCCGTCGGCCAGCGTGCCCCGATAGTTCACGGTGACCGTGTCGCTGGCCTTGGGCGCGGCGCCGGTGCCGGGCTTCAGGTGCTCGACGACGACGCCCGAGGGCAGCGTCTCCTTGTCGGCGGCCAGCGCGGGCAGCGCAACCAGCGCGAGGGCGGCCAGGGTCAAAGCGGTGCGGGCGGTCTTCTTCATGCAGGGGATCTCCAGAGGAAGCCGGAAGATAACCGACGCGGGCCGCCGACCCTGTCGCGCGCCCCCCCGTTTTGGTGCGCCGCCGCCCTCGACGAGCGCCCAAACCGGTGCGGCGCCCTGCTTCAGCGTCGCACTGCGCCGGTGCGCACCGGCATGGCGCAACCCTTCCCGCGGATCCGCCATCCACCGACGGTGGCCCGCGATCCCTTGCCACGCAAGACTTTGCGGGCTGTAACCTCCGACTGGAACAGTAGTTGCGTAAGGGATCCCCGCGCCGCGTGCAGCGCTGCGCGCCACACACAGACCAATCCAGGGGAGCCCTCACCGATGAATCGTCGCCTCACCCTCAAGACGGCCGCTGTCGCGGTCGCGCTGGCCACCACGGGGCTCGCGCCTTCCGCTTTCGCGCAGCAAGGCCCGATCAAGGTCGGCATCCTGCATTCGCTGTCGGGCACCATGGCCATCAGCGAGACGGTGCTGAAGGACGTCGCCCTGATGGCGATCGAGGAGATCAACGCCAAGGGCGGCGTGATGGGCCGCAAGATCGAGCCCGTGGTGGTGGACCCGGCCTCCAATTGGCCGCTCTTCGCGGAGAAGGCGCGCCAGCTGATCACCCAGGACAAGGTCGCCGCGGTGTTCGGCTGCTGGACCTCGGTGTCGCGCAAGTCGGTGCTGCCGGTGTTCGAGGAGTTGAACGGCCTGCTCTTCTACCCGGTGCAGTACGAAGGCGAGGAGCTTTCGAAGAACGTGTTCTACACCGGTGCCGCGCCCAACCAGCAGGCCATCCCGGCGGTGGAATACCTGATGAGCAAGGACGGCGGCGGAGCCAAGCGCTTCGTGCTGCTGGGCACGGACTACGTCTATCCCCGCACCACCAACAAGATCCTGCGCGCGTTCCTGAAGTCCAAGGGCGTCAAGGACAGCGACATCGAAGAGAAGTACACGCCCTTCGGCCACAGCGACTACCAGACCATCGTCGCCGACGTGAAGAAGTTCTCCGCCGGGGGCAAGACGGCCGTCATCTCGACCATCAACGGCGACTCGAATGTCCCCTTCTACAAGGAGCTGGGCAACCAGGGCCTGAAGGCCACCGACGTGCCGGTGGTGGCGTTCTCGGTGGGCGAGGAGGAGTTGCGCGGCGTCGACACCAAGCCGCTCGTGGGGCACCTGGCCGCGTGGAACTACTTCATGTCGCTGAAGAACCCGGCCAACGACGAGTTCAAGAAGAAGTGGGCCGCCTACGCCAAGGCCAAGAAGCTGCCCGGGGCCGACAAGCCGCTGACCAACGACCCGATGGAAGCCACCTACATCGGCATCCACATGTGGAAGCAGGCCGTGGAGAAGGCCAAGACCACCGAGGTCGACAAAGTCATCGATGCGATGGCCGGCCAGACCTTCAAGGCGCCCAGCGGGTTCACCGCCAAGATGGACGAGAAGAACCATCACCTGCACAAGCCGGTGTTCATCGGCGAAGTGAAGGCCGACGGCCAGTTCAACGTCGTCTGGAAGACGCCCGGCCCCGTGCGCGCCAACCCGTGGAGCCCGTACATCCCGGGCAACGACGGCAAGAAGGACGAGCCGGAAAAGAAGTAGCCCACGACTGACGACCCCCCCGGTGAAGACACTCCTCGCTGCCACGGCGCTGGCGCTCGCGGCCTTCATGGCCGCGGCGCCCACGGCGGCGCTCGCCCTGGATGCGGCCGATGTGCGCGCGCTGGTCGACGAAGACACGGACGTGCGCGTGGCGGCCATCGCCCGTGCGGTGTCGGCCGGCGACGCGCAGGCCGCCGCCTTCCTGCAAGCCTTGGCGGATGGCGAAGTGCAGGTCGGCGCGTCCGGCGTGGTCGTCGTGGCGCGAGACGGGCGGGCGACCGATCCGCTGACCGGGACCGCCGTCACTGCGCCCGCCGAGGCCGAGGACGTGGTGGTCAACAACCGCCTGCGCCGCGAGATCGGATCCGCGCTGGCCGCGCTGCGGTTGAAGTCCCCGGACCGTTCGGTGCGGCTGGCCGCGGTGCAAGCGCTGCAGAAGGAAGCCGACGCCGAGCGTCTTCCGGTGGTCGAGGCGGCATTGGCCGCCGAAGCGGACGCGCAAGTCCGCGCCCGGCTGGAGCAGCTGCGCGACGCGCTCATGCTGGCCGCGCCCGAGCGCCAGCAGCGACTGGCGGCGGCCCAGGCCCTGGCCGCGTCATCCAGCCCCGAAGTGAAGGCCCTCATCCTCGAGCGCTTGCGTCGCGAAGGCGCCGCGTGGGTCGAGCCGGATCCGGAGGTGCGGGGCAAGCTGGAATTGACCTTGCGGGCGATCGACGAGCGCCTGGCCTGGGGAGAGCGGTTGGGCGCGGTCTTCACCGGCATCAGCCTGGGCTCGATCCTGTTGCTGGCGGCGCTGGGCTTGGCGATCACCTACGGGCTGATGGGCGTGATCAACATGGCGCACGGCGAGTTGATCATGATCGGCGCCTACGCCACATGGCTGGTGCAGAACGCGTTCCGCGCGTGGTTCCCCGGCGCCTTCGACTGGTACATGGCGGCGGCGGTGCCGGTGTCCTTCCTGGCGGCCGCACTGGTGGGCGTCGCGCTGGAGCGCAGCGTGATCCGCTGGCTGTACGGGCGCCCGCTGGAGACATTGCTGGCCACGTGGGGCATCAGCCTGGTGCTGATGCAAGCCGTGCGGATGGCCTTCGGCGCGCAGAACGTGCAGGTGGAGAACCCCGCGTGGCTGTCCGGCGGGCTGGCCGTGGCCAGCAACGTCGTGCTGCCCTACAACCGGATCGCGATCGTCGCCTTCGCCGCGCTGGTCCTGGCTGGCGTGGCGCTGGTGCTGGCGCGCACGCGGCTGGGGCTGCACGTGCGCGGCGTCACGCAGAACCGCACCATGGCCGCCTGCGTCGGCGTGCCCACCGCGCGCGTCGACACCATGGCCTTCGGGCTGGGTTCGGGCATCGCGGGCCTTGCCGGCTGCGCGCTCTCGCAGGTGGGCAACGTGGGGCCGGACCTGGGACAGTCCTACATCGTCGATTCCTTTCTGGTGGTGGTGCTGGGCGGCGTGGGGCAACTGGCCGGCACGGTGTACGCGGCGCTCGGCCTGGGCATCTTCAACAAGTTCCTCGAAGGCATCGCCGGCGCCGTGCTCGCCAAGATCGCGGTGCTGGTGCTCGTCATCGTCTTCATCCAGAAGCGGCCGCAGGGCTTGTTCGCCCTCAAGGGCCGCAGCGCCGAGGGATAGCCCAGCATGTCCGCCGTCATCCGACCCCCGCTGCCCGCCACGCCGGCGCCGACGTCCCCGCTGGCGTCCGCGGCGCGCCTGCCGCTCGCGCCGCCGCCTCGCCGCGTGCTGTCGCCGGCCGGCTGGGCCGCCTTCGGCGCGGCGGCGCTGGCCCTGCTGGTGCTGGCCCCCGCAGCCAATCTGGCCTTGCCTGCGGCGCATCCGCTGCACCTGCCCGACTGGCTGCTATCGCTGGCGGGCAAGATCTTATGCTACGCGATCGTCGCGCTGGCGATGGACCTGGTGTGGGGCTTCGCCGGCATCCTGTCCCTGGGGCATGGCCTCTTCTTCGCGCTGGGCGGATACGCGATGGGCATGTACCTCATGCGCTCGATCGGCCGCGACGGGGTCTACGCCAGCGACCTGCCGGACTTCATGGTGTTCCTGGACTGGAAGACGCTGCCTTGGTATTGGCAGGGCACGGAGCACTTCTGGTGGGCGGCCGTGCTGGTCGTGGCGGTGCCGGGACTGCTGGCGTTCGTGTTCGGCTGGTTCGCGTTCAGATCGCGCATCAAGGGCGTCTACTTCTCGATCATCACGCAGGCGCTGACGTACGCCGCGATGCTGCTCTTCTTCCGCAACGAGACCGGCTTCGGCGGCAACAACGGCTTCACCGACTTCAAGCGCATCCTGGGCTACCCGCTGGCGACGCCGCAGGCGCGCGCCGCGCTCTTCGTGGCCAGCGCGCTGGCGCTGCTGGGTGCGTTCGTGCTGGCGCGCTGGCTGGTCTCTTCGAAGTTCGGCCGCGTGCTGACCGCGATCCGAGACGCCGAGACGCGCGTGATGTTCTGCGGCTACGATCCGCTCTGGTACAAGCTGGGCGTCTGGACGCTGTCCGCTGTCCTGTGCGGCATCGCGGGCGCGCTGTACGTGCCGCAGGTGGGCATCATCAACCCGGGCGAGATGTCGCCCGCCAACAGCATCGAGATCGCGATCTGGGTGGCCGTGGGCGGTCGTGGCACGCTGATCGGTCCGATCCTGGGCGCAGGGCTGGTCAACGGCGCCAAGAGCTGGCTGACGGTGGCCTTCCCCGAGATCTGGCTGCTGTTCCTGGGCGGGCTCTTCATCGTGGTGACGCTCTTCCTGCCGGACGGCGTGGTCGGGTTGGCCCGCCGGGTGCGCGAGCGCCTGGCGCTGCGGCGGCGGCACCCCCTCGCGTCGCCCGATGGACCGTCGATGCACGGACACTAGATGCAACCGCTCCAACCCGGCCTGGACCTGACCCACGGCGTGGCGCTGTACCTGGACGCCATCAGCGTGAGCTTCGACGGCTTTCGCGCGCTCAACGAGCTATCGCTGACCGTGGACGCGGGCGAGTTGCGCTGCATCATCGGCCCCAACGGCGCAGGCAAGACCACGATGATGGACGTGGTCACCGGCCGCACGCGCCCCGATGCCGGCCGCGCCTTCTTCGGCCAAACCATCGACCTGCTGCGACTGCGCGAGCCCGACATCGTCGAGGCCGGCATCGGACGCAAGTTCCAGAAGCCCACGGTGTTCCAGCACCACACCGTCTTCGAGAACCTGGAGCTGGCGTGCAAGGCCGATCGGCGCGCGCGCGCCTCGCTGTTCGCGCGGCTGGACTCCGCGCAGCGGGACCGCATCGCCGACACGCTCCGGCTGGTGCAGCTGGAGGACGCGGTGCATCAAGTCGCGGGCACCTTGTCTCACGGCCAGAAGCAATGGCTGGAGATCGGCATGCTGCTGATGCAGCAGCCGACGCTGCTGCTGCTGGACGAGCCCGTGGCCGGCATGACCGACGAGGAGACGGCCCGGACGGCCGAGCTGCTGCTGTCGCTGGCGGGCACGCATTGCCTGGTCGTGGTCGAGCACGACATGGACTTCGTCGCGCGCATCGCCGGCAAGGTCACGGTGCTGCACGAGGGCAGCGTGCTGGCCGAGGGGCCGCTGGCGCAGGTGCAGGCCGACCCGCGCGTCGTCGAGGTCTACCTGGGCCGCTGAAGCGTTGCCCCTGCCAAAGGAAATCGCACGTCCATGCTCGTCCTGACCGAAGTCGACCAGTACTACGGCGGCAGCCACATCCTTCGACGCGTGTCGCTCGATGTGCCCGCGGGCCGCATCACCACGCTGCTGGGCCGGAACGGCGTGGGCAAGACCACGCTGCTGCGGGCGATCATGGGCGTGGTGCCGATCCGCGGCGGGCGCATCGAACTCGATGGACGCCGCATCGACGGGCTCGACCCGTCGCGGCGCGCGCGGCTCGGCCTGGGCTACGTGCCACAAGGGCGCGAGATCTTCCCGCGGTTGACCGTGGAGGAGAACCTGCAGATGGGGCTGGCCACCCAGCACCGCGGAGCCCGGATCCCGGACGACTTGCTGGATCTCTTTCCGGTCCTGCGGAAGATGCTCAAGCGCCGGGGCGGCGACTTGTCCGGCGGGCAGCAGCAACAGCTCGCGATCGCCCGCGCACTGGCGTCCAAGCCGCGACTGCTGATCCTGGACGAGCCCACCGAAGGCATCCAGCCCTCGATCATCAAGGACATCGAGCGGGTGATCCGGATGCTGGCCTCCCAGGGCGAGATGGCGATCCTGCTGGTCGAGCAGTACTACGACTTCGCGCAGTCGCTGGCCGATCGCTACGCGGTGATGTCTCGCGGCGAGGTCGTGCGGTGCGGCGCCGGTGCTTCGATGGAAGCCGACGGCGTGCGCGGCCTGGTGGCGATCTGACGCGACGACGGCCTCGTGTAACCTGCGCCGCGTGGATCTGTCCGACACCCGAATCGCTTCCCGAGCGACCGCCAGCGGCGACGGCGACCCGCCGCCCGAGGGCGGCTCGTCGACCGCGCCACCCGGCTGGTCGGCGACCTTGGAACTGGCCTACGGCGCACGTGGCGGCCACACGGTGCCGACGCTGCGGCGGCACGTCGGGCCGCTGCGCGTGCAGAAGGGCTTTACGCCCGAAGGCCCCGGCGTCTGGCATCAGGTCGTCGTGCATCCGCCGGGCGGAATCGCCGGCGGCGACGCGCTGCGGATCGACGTCGCCGCAGCGGCCGGCGCGCACGCGCTGCTCACCGCCCCCGGGGCGGCGAAGTGGTACCGCAGCGGCGGTGCGACGGCGTCGCAGCTGCTGGCCATCGAGGTGGCCGCAGGCGCCGCATTGGAATGGCTCGCACCCGAGACCATCGTCTTCGACGGCGCACGAGCCCGGCTCGCGACCCGCTGCCGCGTCGCCCGAGGCGGCACGCTGATCCTCGCCGAGCTGTTCAGCCTGGGCCGGCCCGCCAGCGGCGAACGTTTCGAGAGGGGGCGCCTGGACACCGCGATCGATATCCACGACATGCACGGCGCGCCGCGCTTCCTGGAACGCACGCGGCTTGCCGGCTCGGACCCGTTGCTCGATTCGCCGGTGGGCCTGGCCGGTCGACCGCTCTTCGGCACGCTGATCGCCGTGTCCGACCGGCTCGACGACGACGCGACCGGACAACGCGCGCTGTCGGCGTGCCGGGACGCGCTGGCGAGCACCACCACCGCCGAGGAAGTCGGCGTCACGCGCCTGCCCGGTGTGCTGGTGGTACGCTGGCGCGGATGCCGTGCCGACGCCGGTCAGGCGGTGCTTCGCAGCGCCTGGGCCGAGCTGCGCCCCCTCCTGCTCGACCGGCCGGCCGTCGCGCCGCGCATCTGGTCGACCTGACATGCAGGCCACCGGACCACAGGCCACCCTGGACACCACGGCATGGAATTGACGCCTCGCGAGAAGGACAAGCTGCTGCTCTTCACGGCTGCGCTGCTTGCCGAACGGCGCCGCGCACGCGGTCTGAAGCTCAACTATCCGGAAGCGGTGGCGTTCCTGTCGGCCGCCATCATGGAAGGCGCGCGCGACGGCCGCACCGTGGCCGATCTCATGCACTTCGGGACCACGCTGCTCGCCCGGGGCGACGTCATGGAGGGCGTCCCGGAGATGATCCCCGAGATCCAGGTCGAGGCCACCTTCCCGGACGGCACCAAGCTCGTCACCGTCCACCAACCGATCGTGTAGGAAAGGCACCGGCCATGATTCCTGGAGAGATCGACACCGCCGACGGCGAGATCGAGATCAACGCGGGGCGCCGCCTCGCCACGGTCACGGTCCGCAACACCGGCGACCGGCCGGTGCAGGTGGGCTCGCACTACCATTTCTTCGAGACCAACGACGCGCTGGACTTCGACCGCGCCGCGGCCCGCGGCATGCGGCTGAACATCCCGGCCGGCACGGCCGTGCGCTTCGAGCCCGGGCAGACGCGCGACGTCGAGTTGGTCGACCTGGCCGGCGACCGCGTCGTGTACGGGTTCGCCGGACGCGTCATGGGGGCGCTCTGACATGGCCCGCACCATCACGCGCCGCGCCTACGCGGAGATGTTCGGCCCCACGGTCGGCGACCGGGTCCGGTTGGCCGACACCGAGCTGTGGATCGAAGTCGAGCGCGACTTCACCACCTACGGCGAAGAGGTGAAGTTCGGCGGCGGCAAGGTGATCCGCGACGGCATGGGCCAGTCGCAGCGGCCGGCGGCCGACGTGGCCGACACGGTCATCACCAACGCGCTGGTGCTGGACCACTGGGGCGTGGTCAAGGCCGACGTGGCGATCAAGGGCGGGCGCATCCAGCGACTGGGCAAGGCCGGCAACCCGGACATCCAGCCGGACGTGGACATCGTGATCGGCGCGGCCACCGAGATCATCGCCGGCGAGGGCATGATCCTGACCGCCGGCGGCATCGACACGCACATCCACTTCATCTGCCCGCAGCAGATCGACGAGGCGCTGGCCAGCGGCGTCACCACCATGATCGGCGGCGGCACGGGACCGGCCACCGGCACCAACGCGACCACCTGCACGCCGGGCCCCTTCCACCTGGCGCAGATGCTCAAGGCGGCCGACGCGTTCCCGATGAACCTGGGCTTCACCGGCAAGGGCAACGCGTCGCTGCCGCTGCCTTTGGAGGAACAGGTGCGCGCCGGCGCCATCGGCCTGAAGCTGCACGAGGACTGGGGCACCACGCCCGCGGCCATCGACAACTGCCTGGCCGTGGCCGACCGGATGGACGTGCAGGTCGCGATCCACACCGACACGCTCAACGAATCGGGCTTCGTCGAGACGACCTTTTCGGCCTTCAAGGGCCGCACCATCCACACCTACCACACCGAGGGCGCGGGCGGCGGCCACGCACCCGACATCATCAAGGCGTGCGGCCTGCCGAACGTGCTGCCGTCGTCGACCAACCCGACGCGGCCCTACACGATCAACACCATCGACGAGCACCTGGACATGCTGATGGTGTGCCACCACCTCGACCCGGGCATCGCCGAGGACGTGGCCTTCGCCGAAAGCCGCATTCGCCGCGAGACCATCGCCGCCGAGGACATCCTGCACGACCTGGGCGCGTTCTCGATGATGTCGTCGGACAGCCAGGCGATGGGGCGCGTGGGCGAGGTGGTGCTGCGCTGCTGGCAGACCGCGCACAAGATGAAGCTGCAGCGCGGCAAGCTGATGGGCGCGGCGGGCGGCGCGGGCGCGGCAGGCACCGACGGCACGCTGCTCGCGGACACCGAGCGCAACGACAACTTCCGCGCGCGCCGCTACATCGCCAAGTACACGATCAACCCGGCGATCACGCACGGCATCGCGCATGAAGTCGGCTCCATCGAGGCGGGCAAGCTCGCCGATCTGGTGCTTTGGAAGCCGGCCTTCTTCGGCGTCAAGCCCTCGCTGGTGATCAAGGGCGGGCAGATCGCCCTGGCCGCGATGGGCGACCCCAACGCGTCGATTCCCACGCCGCAGCCGGTGCATTACCGCCCCATGTTCGCGAGCTTCGGCGGCGCGATGCACGACGCGTGCCTCACCTTCGTGTCGCAGGCGGCGCTGGATGCCGGCGTGCCTGCCGCACTGGGCCTGAAGAAGCGCGTGTCCGCGGTGCGGGGCGTGCGCGGCCTGACCAAGCGCGACCTGGTGCACAACGCCGCCCTGCCGAACATCGAGGTCGACGCGCAGACCTACGAAGTGCGCGCCGACGGCGTGTTGCTGACTTGCGAGCCCGCCACGGTGCTGCCGATGGCGCAGCGCTACTTCCTCTTCTGACGCGCCCGCCCCTTGGGCCGCACGACCACACCGATGTCGACTTCCATCTCCACGTCCGGCCCGATGCCGGTCTTCACGCGGCGGCTCCCGGCTGAGGCCGACGCGCCCGTGGACGGCGAGCTGCGCCTGCCCTTCGACGCGCGCGTCAAGAGCCGCGCGCGCTGGTCGGTCGCACGCGGTGTCCTGGCCGGCCGCGACGTCGGCCTGGACCTGCCGCGCGGCGCGGTCCTGCGTGACGGCGACCGCGTCGGCACCGAGGACGGAACGGCGACGCTGCGGGTGGCCGCCGCCACCGAGCAATTGCTCCATGTGCGCGCGCGCGACGCGGTGTCGCTGGCCCGGCTCGCCTATCACCTGGGGAACCGGCACGTGCCCGTGCAGGTCGGCGAGGACGCGTCCGGAGGATGGCTGCGGCTGCAGCTCGATCATGTCCTGGAGCACATGGTGCACGGGCTCGGCGGCGCGGTCGAGGTCGTGTCGGCCCCCTTCGAGCCCGAATCCGGCGCCTACGCCGGCGGACACGTTCACCACGGGCACGCGGACGCGGATCCGACGCAGGGGGGCCGCGCCCCCGATGGGCGGCACGCCCCCCGCATCCACGATTTCACCGAGCCGGGCCCGACATGATTCCCGCGGACGCGCTCCGGCTGTTGGCGGCGCTGCGGCTGGCGAGCCCCGCGTTGCCCATCGGCGGGTTCTCCTATTCGCAAGGACTGGAGACCGCGATCGACCGCGGCTGGGTCCGCGACGAGGCGAGCGCGCGGATCTGGCTGCACGATCTGCTGCGCCACGTCGTCGGACGTTGGGAAGCGCCGCTGGTCTTCGCCACCTGCGAGGCCGTCGCGCGCGACGACGAGACCGCCGCACGCGCGCTCGACGCCCGGTGGCTCGCCTCCCGCGAGACCGCCGAGTTGCGCGCCGAGACCGTGCAGATGGGCTGGTCGCTGGCGCGGATGATCGTCGACCTCCCCGAATCGCGTTCCGCGACGGCGGCGGCCGATGCGCGCAGCCCGCGCGACCCCGCTGCCGGGGCGCTGCCACTGGCGTGGGCCCGCGCCGCGCACGTCTTCGGCCTGCCGCCGGCCGACGCCCTGGCCGCGTACTTGTGGGCATGGCTGGAGAACCAGGTCATGGCCGCGATCAAGGCCGTGCCGCTCGGCCAGCAAGCCGGCCAGCGGCTGTTCTCCGCGCTGCTGCCCACGCTGGCCGAGACGATCGCCGCGACCGGTGCGGACGGGCTGGACGATGCCAGCAACTTCGCGCCGGGATTCGCGCTGGCTTGCAGCTGGCACGAAACGCAATACTCGCGGCTGTTCCGGTCCTGAGCGACGACACGGCGCCGCCGATCCGACTCGCCACCACGCCGCTGATCCACGTCGCCCTTACGCCGCTCGCACGTCGACCGCTTTTCTCCGATCAACGCCGCCCATCCCCACCGCACAGATGCAAGAGATCTCCTCGTCCGCCAGCACGCCGCACGCCGCACCCTCTCCGCGCCAGGCCTTGCGGGTGGGCATCGGCGGACCGGTCGGCTCGGGCAAGACCGCGCTGACCCTGTCGCTGTGCCGTGCGCTGCGCGACCGCTGGCAGATGGCGGTGGTGACCAACGACATCTACACCCGCGAGGACGCCGAGTTCCTGGTTCGACACGACGCGCTGCCCATTGAGCGGATCCTGGGCGTCGAAACGGGCGGCTGCCCGCACACGGCGATCCGCGAGGACGCGTCGATCAACATCGAAGCGGTCGAGCGGCTGGTGCGGCGGATTCCCGGCGTCGAGCTGGTGCTGGTCGAATCCGGCGGGGACAACCTCGCGGCCACGTTCAGCCCGGAGCTGTCGGACTACACGATCTACGTGATCGACGTGGCCGCGGGCGACAAGATCCCTCGCAAGGGCGGACCGGGCATCCAGAAAAGCGACCTGCTCGTCATCAACAAGATCGATCTCGCGCCGCACGTCGGCGCGTCGTTGGAAGTGATGGATCGCGACGCGCGGCGCATGCGCGGCGAGCGTCCCTTCGTCTTCACCAATCTCAAGACCGGCGAAGGACTTCCGGCGGTGATCGCGCACATCGAGCGCGAAGGCCTGCTCGCTCCTTGACCGACGCTTCACGCCCCATCTGATCCGCCATTCACCCATCGGAGCCCATCGGCATGACCATCCTGTCGTCGTCGCATCCGCCGCGCGCCGTGGCGGCGCTCGTCGCGCTTTCCGCCGCCCTCGGCGCCGCCCCGGCGTGGGCCCATCCCGGCGACCATGGCATGCTCGGACTGGTGGCGTCGCTCGCGCACCTGGCCGGCGAGCCGGACCACCTCGCGATCGCGGCCGGCGCGGTCGCGGTCGGCGTGCTGCTCGCGCGGCGCGTCTTCGCGCGCCGTCGACGCGGCGTCCGTCCTGCGGCATCATCGGCCGCATCCCGTCGACCTGCGTCCCACCGAACCCGATGACGATCTCCGCGCGACGTCGCGCGCTCCTGCTGTCCACCGGCGCCCTGGTCGCCGCGCACGCGGCCCTGCCGCGCCCCGCCACCGCCCAACCCGGCTGGCCGACCCGGCCGGTCCGGCTCGTCGTGCCCTTCCCTGCCGGCGGGGCCACCGACATCGTCGCGCGCATCACCGCGCAACGGTTGTCGACTTCGCTGGGCCAGCAAGTGGTGGTCGAGAACCGCCCGGGCGCGGGCGGGACCATCGGCGCCGACGCGGTCGCCAAGGCCTCGCCCGACGGACACGTTCTTCTGTTGTCCACCAGCTCCACCCATTCGATCGGCCCGGCGATCAACCCGCGGCTGCCGTACGACGCGTTCCGCGACTTCGTGCCGGTGGCGCAGATCGCCAATGCGCCGAGCGTGCTCGTCGTGGGCTCGGCCTTTCCGAACGGCGATGCGCGCGCGCTGGTCGCGGCGGTCAAGGCCGCGCCCGGCAAGCACAACTACGGCTCGAGCGGCATCGGCACCTATCCGCACCTGATGGCCGAGCTCTTCAAGTGGCGGGCCGGCGGGCTCTTCGCCGTGCACATCCCGTACCGCGGCACGGGGCTGGTCGTGCCGGACCTGGTCGCGGGGCAGATCACGTTCCTGATGGACAGCGTGGTGAGCGCGCAGCCGCATCTGCGCGACGGCAAGATCCGGGCGCTCGCGGTCAGCGGCGGAAGGCGCTCTTCCGCGCTGCCCGCCGTGCCCACCTTCGCCGAGATCGGCATCCCGGGGATGGAGGTGAGCAACTGGTTCGGCATCCTGGCGCCGGCCGGCACGCCCGCTGACGTGGTGCAGCGGGTCAACCGCGAGGTGGCGGCGATGCTGCGCCAGCCCGACGTGATGGAACGGCTGCAGACCGCGGGCGCCGAGCCCGCCACCGGCACGCCGGAGCAGTTCGGCAAGGTGGTCCGGGACGAATACGAGAGCTGGAAGGCCGTCATCTCGCGCGCGGGCATCAAGCCCGAGTAGGATGCGGCTTGCGACGCCGTCCCGTACGCGGGCCGGCGCGACCGATGGAATGCGAAGCGGCCGCCCGGCCGCGGGAGTGGGGACATGGAAAACGCGGCGGCGCCGAAGGTGCTGGCCTTCGACGTGTTCGGCACGGTCGTGGACTGGCACGGCAGCATCGCGCGCGAGGTCGCGGCGATGGGCCTCGACGTCGACGCCGACGCGTTCGCGCTCGAATGGCGCGCCGGCTACCGGCCGGCCATGGCCCGCGTGCAGCGGGGCGAGCTGCCCTGGACGCGTCTGGACCAATTGCACCGCATGATCCTCGACGGCGTGCTCGATCGATTCGGCGTCGCGGACCTTCCCGAGGCGCAGCGCCGCGACCTCAACCTCGCCTGGCACCGGCTGGACCCCTGGCCCGACGTCGTCGAGGGCCTGGCGCGCCTGAAGCGGCGCTTCACGATCTGCACCCTGTCCAACGGCAATGTCGGCCTGCTCACGAACATGGCCAAGCGTGCCGGGCTGCCCTGGGACTGCGTGCTGTCGGCCGAGATCTTCCGCCACTACAAGCCCGACCCGCAGGCGTACCTGGGCGTCGCCGACGTCTTCGACCTGCCCCCCCGCCAGGTCATGATGGTCGCGGCGCACCACGACGACCTGCAGGCCGCCGCCGGCTGCGGGCTGCGAAGCGCCTATGTCGAGCGGCCGCACGAATTCGGCCGGGCGCGCCCCAAGGACGTGGCGCGCGACCCGACCAACGACCTCCACGCCCGCGACTTCCTGGACCTCGCCGACCAGCTCGGCGCCTGACCGAACGATTTCCCGACACGCTCTCCGCGGATCCAAGCCCTCGATGACCTTCGACTGGAACAACCCCTACCCCACGGTGCGCATCCCGGTGCTGGCGCGCAACGTCGTCGCCACCTCCCACCCGCTGGCCGCCCAGGCGGGCTTGCGCATGCTGGCCCGCGGCGGCAACGCCATCGACGCGACCGTCGCCGCGGCGGCGGCCATCACCATCGTCGAGCCGGTCTCGTGCGGCTTGGGCAGCGACGCGTTCGCCATCGTCTGGGACGGCCAGAAGCTGCATGGCCTCAACGCGTCGGGGACGGCGCCCGCGGCATGGGACCGCGCGTACTTCGATCGCAAGTACGGCGAAGGCAACGACTTGCCCCAGCGTGGCTGGGACACCGTCACGGTGCCTGGCATGGTGGCCGGCTGGGCCGCGCTGCACGAGCGCTTCGGCAGCCTGCCCTTCGACGAATGCCTGGCGCCCGCCGCCGAACTGGCCGAGCGCGGACATGCCGTCGCGCCGATCGTGGCGCACAAGTGGGCCGCGCAGGTGCCGGTGTTGGCCGACCAGCCCGGCTTCGCGCAGGCGTTCATGCCGCACGGCCGCGCGCCGCGCGTGGGCGAGCGCTTCGCGTTGCCCGACGCCGCCGCCACCTTGCGCCGCATCGGCCAGACGCGCGGCCGCGACTTCTACGAAGGCCAGACCGCGCAGCGACTGGCCGAGCACAGCGCCGCGCACGGTGGGGCCATGACGCAGGCCGACCTGGCCGGCTACGCGCCGGAGTGGGTCGAACCGCTGGCGATGGACTACCACGGCTACACCCTGCACGAGATCCCGCCCAACGGCCAGGGCATCGCGGCACAGATCGCGTTGGGGATCCTGAAAGAGATCGACCTGTCGGGCCTGCATCCGGATTCCGCGCAGTTCCGGCACCTTCAGATCGAGGCGATGAAGCTCGCCTTCGCGGACGTCTATGCGCACGTGGCCGACATCCGCCACATGCGCGTGTCGCCGCAATCCCTGCTGGATCCGGCGTACCTCGCAGAGCGCGCACGCCTGATCGACCGTGACCGCGCCAGCGACCCGCAGCACGGGCTGCCGCCCACCGGCGGCACCATCTACCTCACGGCCGCCGACGAGCGCGGCATGATGGTGAGCTTCATCCAGTCCAACTACATGGGCTTCGGCTCGGGCGTCGTCGTGCCCGGCATCGGCGTGTCGCTGCAGAACCGCGGCCACGGCTTCACGCGGCAGGCGGACCACGCCAACTGCGTGGCGCCGGGCAAGCGTCCGTTCCAGACCATCATCCCGGCGTTCCTGACCCGCGACGGCCGGCCACAGATGAGCTTCGGCGTGATGGGCGGCAACATGCAGCCGCAGGGCCACCTGCAGACGCTGATGCGCATGGTGGACTTCGGCCAGAGCCCGCAGGCGGCCTGCGACGCGCCGCGCTGGAAAGTGAACCGCGGGCTGTCGGTCGACGTCGAGGCCACCATGGCCCCCGACGTGGTCGCCGACCTGGAGGCGCGCGGCCACAGGATCGAATCCATCGAGGATCCGTACATGGACTTCGGGTCGGGCCAGTTCATCTGGCGCCTGTCCGACGACATGGAAGACGGTTACGTGGCCGCCAGCGATTCGCGCCGCGACGGGCAGGCCGTGGGTTTCTGAGCCGGGCGCCGCGCCGCTGGCGCGGGCCCGGAGGCGTCGTCACGGACGTCCATCGGTCGCCTGCCGCCGGTCGGCGCGTGCCCGCCCGCAAGGGTGCATCGCTGCGCGAGGATCGCGTCATGGAAAACAGCAGTTCGTTCGCCGCCGGTCGCCGCGGCCTGCTGCGCCGGATCGCCGGCGGGGCGGCCGTCGCCGCAGCCACCCTCGCCCTGCCGGGCTGCGCCTACAAGAGCTTCACGCCGATCCCGTATCGGCCCGCGCTCTACGAGGCCAACCATGCGGACCTGCCGGGGCGCATCCTGCTCTTCGGCTCGGTGCACGCAGGCATTCCGCGTTTCTATCCGCTGCCCGACGCGATCGAGGCGGCCTACCGCAGCGCCGACCGCGTGGCCATCGAACTGGACGTGGCCTCGCACATGCCGGCGCTCCGTGCCGCCGTGGCGCCGCTGGCCGCCTGGGCGCCCGGCGAATCGCTGGAGACCGTGGTCTCGCCGAAGCTGCTGCGCGAGCTGCGCCGGCACTTCCGCTACGACCACCTGGAATGGTCCAAGACCCGCTACACCAAGCCGTGGGCGTTGGCGCTGTCGATGGTCAGCGTCGACGACGCGGGCCTGGCCGCCACCGGCACGCACGGCATCGAGTCGTACATGCTCAAGATGGCGCGCGAGGACGGCAAGGCCGTGGTCGAGCTGGAGACGGCCGCCGAGCAGGCCTGGGCCTTCGCCGGCGGCTCGCCCGAAGAGCAGGAGGCGGTGCTGGCCTTCCGGTTGGAGCAGCTCAAGGGTTACGACCGCACCTTCAGCCAGATCGTGCAGGCCTGGCGCCTGGGTGACGTCGACAGGCTGGCGCGGCTGAGGCTGCACGCCTACCCGACGGCGGGCGTGCTGGGCAGCGCGCATCGGCGCGTCTTCACCGAGCGCGACGAGCGCATGGCGCAGCGCCTGGCCGGCGAGGCCCGGCTGCCCGGCACCGTGATGGCGGTGGTCGGCGCTTTCCACCTGGTGGGCGAAGGCAACATGCTCGACCACCTGCGCGAGGCGGGTTTCGAGATCAAGCGCATCGGCTACGAGCGCTGAGTTCGGCTAAGCTGCGCCCCGTCCAATCTCGACGGGAAGCGCCAGCATGACGCAGCAGAAGACATACGAGCCGGTCGCGCCGCAGCGCGTGGCCTTCCTGGGCCTGGGCGTGATGGGCCACCCGATGGCCGGGCATCTGGCCCGCGCCGGGCACCACGTGACGGTCTACAACCGCACGGCGGCCAAGGCCCAGCAGTGGGCGGAGCAATATGGCGGCCGCGCCGCCGCCACGCCGCGCGAAGCGGCCGCGGGCGCCAGCCTGGTCTTCGCTTGCGTCGGCAACGACGACGACCTGAGAAGCGTGGTGCTGGGCGACGACGGCGCCTTCGCCGGCATGGCGGCGGACGCCGTCTTCGTCGATCACACCACCGCCAGCGCGCAGGTCGCGCGCGAGTTGCACGCGCAGGCGCGCGCGCGCGGGCTGCACTTCGTCGACGCGCCGGTGTCCGGCGGCCAGGCCGGCGCGGTCAACGGCCTGCTCACGGTGATGTGCGGCGGCGACGCCGAACCGGTCGAGCGCGCACGCCCCGTGGCGATGGCGTTCTCGCGCGCCTACACGCGCATCGGAGACCCCGGCGCGGGGCAGCTGGCCAAGATGGTCAACCAGATCTGCATCGCCGGGCTGGTGCAGGGCCTGTCCGAAGGCATCGCCTTCGGGCAGCAGGCCGGGCTGGACATGAAGCTGGTGCTGGACGTGATCGGCAAGGGCGCCGCGCAGTCCTGGCAGATGGACAACCGCGGCAAGACGATGGTCGAGGGCGAGTTCGACTTCGGCTTCGCGGTGGACTGGATGCGCAAGGACCTGGGCCTGTGCCTGGACGAGGCGCGCCGCAACGGCGCCCGCCTGCCGGTGGCGGCGCTGGTCGACCAGTTCTACGGCGACCTGCAGCGCATGGGCGCCGGCCGGCAGGACACCTCCAGCCTGGTCCGACGCCTGAAGGGCGACTGAGCTCAGCGACCGGCGGCCGCGTACTCGAAGGCCCGGTCGAGCCGGTCGATCCAGGCCGACTTCTCGCGGTCGCTGGCGAAGCTCGCCTCGAAGCCGTTGCGCGCCAGCCGGTACGCTTCGCGGGCGCCGAGCTGCGGCAGCGCCGCGAAGGTCTCGGTGTAGTTCTGGTTGACGTAGCCCCCGAAGTACGCCGGGTCGTCGGAGTTGATCGTCACCTTCAGGCCCGCCGCCAGCAGCGCCGGCAGGTTGTGCTCGGCCATCGTGCCGAAGACGCGCAGCTTGACGTTCGACAGCGGGCACACGGTCAGCGGCATGCCCTCTCGTGCGAGCCGCCGCACCAGCTCCGGGTCCTCCAGGCTGCGCACGCCGTGGTCGATGCGCTCCACCCGCAGCACGTCCAGCGCGGCGCGCACGTACTCCGCAGGACCCTCCTCGCCCGCGTGGGCCACCAGCCGAAGGCCGGCCTCGCGCGCCTTGGCGAACACCCGCGCGAACTTCTCCGGCGGATGCCCGCGCTCGCTGCTGTCCAGCCCCACGCCGACGAAGCATTGCCGGTGCGGCAGCGCGGCGTCCAGCGTCGCCATCGCCTCGTCTTCGCTCAAGTGACGCAGGAAGCACAGGATCAGCCGTGCGCCGATGCCCAGCTCGTCGCGGGCGCGCCGGCAGGCGCGGTCCAGCCCGCCGATCACGGCGGCCATCGGCACGCCGCGCGAGGTGTGCGTCTGCGGGTCGAAGAAGATCTCGGCATGCAAGACGTTCTCGGATGCGGCGCGCACGAGGTACGCCCACGCCATGTCGAAGAAGTCCGGCTCGTGCAGCAGGACGCTCGCGCCGGCGTAGTAGATGTCCAGGAAGCTCTGCAGATCGGTGAACGCGTACGCGGCGCGCAGCGCTTCCACGTCCGGGTAGGGCAGCGCGACGCCGTTGCGCTGCGCCAGCGCGAAGATCAGCTCGGGTTCCAGCGAGCCCTCGACGTGCAAGTGCAGCTCGGCCTTCGGCATCGCGCGCAGCAGCGCGGGCAGGCGGTCGCGGGGGAGGCGGTCGAAGTCGGTGAACGCGGTCATGCGGATGCTCCTCGGACTGCGGCGCCGAAGCACGCGGCGGCACCGCTTCTCGTGTCCGCCAATGGTGCACCACCGGAGCGTCCGGTGCCGCGCGGCCGTGCTTGGCCGACCCCCGCGTCTGCTAGAGTCGGCGGCCCCAACCCACGGAGCGAGCGGATCGACATGAGCACCACCAACCCAGGCGGCCTGCAGATCGACGACATCGAAGTCGGCACCGGCGCCGAAGCCAAGGCCGGCGCGAACGTGCTGGTGCATTACACCGGCTGGCTCTACCAGAACGGCGAAAAGGGCGCCAAGTTCGACTCCAGCAAGGACCGCAACCAGCCCTTCTCCTTCCCGCTGGGCGCGGGCCACGTGATCAAGGGCTGGGACCAGGGCGTGGCGGGCATGAAGGTGGGCGGCAAGCGCATGCTCACCATCCCGCCGGAGATGGGCTACGGCGCGCGCGGCGCGGGTGGCGTCATTCCGCCCAACGCCACCTTGCTCTTCGAGGTCGAGCTGCTGGGGGTCTGACCCACGGCGACCGCCGGGGCGCGCCGGTAGAATCGTCGGTTCCCTTTCCGAACCCGGCATTCATCGATGCACGCCCCTGCCGAGCCGCGCGACGCCGCACCCGCGACCAATTTCATCCGCAACCGGATCGACGACGACCTGGCGGCCGGCACCTACGCGCAGCGCCGCTGGGCCGGCCACCCGGGCGACGCGGCCGCGCACGCCGGCGCCCCGCTCGATCCGGCCCGCATCCGCACGCGCTTCCCGCCCGAGCCCAACGGCTACCTGCACGTGGGCCACGCCAAGTCCATCTGCCTGAACTTCGGTGTCGCGCGCGACTACGGCGGGCGCTGCCACATGCGCTTCGACGACACCAACCCGGTCAAGGAAGACCAGGAGTACGTCGACGCCATCCTCGACACGGTGCAGTGGCTGGGCTTTTCTTGGACGCACGCGGACGCGCCCGGCGAAGAGGCCGAATCCGACCTCTACTACGCCAGCGACTACTTCGAGGCGATGTACCGCTTCGCCGAGCGCTTGATCGAGTCCGGCCACGCCTACGTGGACTCCCAGAGCGCCGACGAGATGCGCGCCGCGCGCGGCACGCTGACCGAACCCGGCAGGCCATCGCCGTATCGCGACCGCGGCGTCGACGAGAACCTCGCGCTCTTTCGCGCCATGCGCGCCGGCGAGTTCGCCGATGGCGCCCATGTGCTGCGCGCCCGCATCGACATGGGCAGCCCCAACATCAACCTGCGCGACCCGGTGCTCTACCGGATCCGCCGCGCCGAGCACCACCGCACCGGCAACGACTGGTGCATCTACCCGATGTACGACTTCGCGCATCCGATCTCGGACGCGCTGGAGAACATCACTCATTCGCTTTGCACGCTGGAGTTCGAGGACCACCGGCCGTTGTACGACTGGCTTCTGGCGCGGCTGGCCGAGGACGCGGTGCCCGCCGGCGGCCCCGACGCCGGACGGCGCCTGCCCGGCGTGCTGCAGGCGCCCCTGCCCCAGCAGATCGAGTTCGCGCGGCTCAACCTCACCTACGTGGTCACCAGCAAGCGCAAGCTCGCGCAGCTGGTCAACGAAGGCCGGGTGGATGGCTGGGACGACCCGCGCATGCCGACGCTGGTGGGGCTGCGCCGCCGCGGCTACACGCCCCAGGCCATCCAGCTCTTCTGCGACCGCATCGGCGTGTCCAAGTCCGACGGCTGGATCGACTACGCCGTGCTGGAAGGCGCGCTGCGCGAAGACCTCGAAGGCAAGGCGCCACGCGCGATGGCGGTGCTGGACCCGGTCAGGCTGGTCATCGACAACTGGCCAGCGGACGCGTCCAAGGAACTGGCCGCCTGCAGCGCGCCCGCGCATCCGCAGCGCCCGGAGCTGGGCATGCGCCGCTTCGACTTCGGCCGTGAGCTCTGGATCGATCGCGGCGACTTCATGGAGGTGCCCACCAAGGGCTACCACCGCCTGTCGCCCGGTGCGCTGGTGCGGCTGCGCTACGGATTCGTGGTGCGCTGCACCGGGTGCGAGAAGGACGCGCAGGGCAACGTGGTGGCCGTGCATGCCGAGGCGATGCTCGACAGCAAGAGCGGCACGCCGGGCAGCGACGCCTACAAGACCAAGGGCGTGATCACCTGGGTGCCGGCCGCGGGTGCCGTGCAGGCCGAAGTCCGTCTCTACGAGCGGCTCTTCCTGGAGCCGCAGCCCGATGCCGGCGGGCGGGACTTCCTCGCCGCGCTGAACCCCGACTCCAAACGGGTGGTCCGCGCGATGCTGGAGCCGTCGCTGGCGCAAGCCGCGCCGGACGATCGCTTCCAGTTCGAGCGCATCGGCTACTTCGTCGCCGACCGCGTGGACCACCGCGCCGACCGGCCGGTGTTCAACCAGGCCGTCGGCCTGAAGGATTCCTGGGGCAAGTGACCATGTGGAAGCCGCCGCAACGCATCAAGTTCGAGCCTGCCCCTGGCCGCGTGCCCACGCGGGACGAGGCGGCGCGCTCGATGTTGTTCAGCCCGGTCCGGATCGGCCCTTGGCAGGCGGCGCAGCGCACCTGGGTGCCGGCGATGGTGCCGTGGCGCGCGACCGACGACGGCTTCGTCACGCCCGAGGTGATCGGCTGGTACCGGCGCTTCGCGCAGGGGCGGCCGGGCGTGATCGTCATCGAGGCCACCGGCATCCGCGACGTGCCCAGCGGCCCGCTGCTGCGCATCGGCGACGACCGCTTCCTGCCTGGATTGGCGGAACTGGTGCGCGCCGTCCACGAGGCCAGCGGCGGCGCCACCCGGCTGATGATCCAGCTGATCGATTTCCTCGGCATCAAGCGCCGGCCCGATCCGGCCAAGTACTACGAGCGCTTCCTTCGGATCACCGACCGGCACCGCGGGTTGCTGGATGCCACCACGCCGGGCGCCCGCGACTGGCCCGAAGAGCGCATCCGTGCCCATCTGGCGGCCGCGCCCGCCGACGAGCAGCAGCGCGTGCTCGACCCGCGCGAATGGGAGGCGCTGCAGATGGGCGCGCGCGAGCGCGTCACCGACTTGCACCTGCCGCACGTGCGGGAGCTGCCGGAAGTGCTGCCGGGCTTGTTCGCCCGCGCGGCGGTGCGCGCCCGCCAGGCCGGCTTCGACGGCGTGGAGCTGCACTACGCGCACGCCTACACCATGGCGTCGTTCCTGTCGGCCACCAATGATCGGGACGACGGCTATGGCGGCGTGCGCGAGGCGCGCGTGCGTCTGCCGCTGGAGGTGTACCGCGCGGTGCGCGATGCGGTCGACCCGGGTTGCGCGGTCGGTTGCCGCTACCTGGCGGACGAGTGCGTGGAAGGCGGCAACCACGTCGCGGACGCCACCTGGTTCGGCGTGGAGTTCGCCCGCGCCGGCATGGACTTCCTGTCGCTGTCGCGCGGGGGCAAGTTCGACGACGCCAAGCAACCCGGCGTGGGCCAGGCGGCGTACCCGTACACCGGGCCGTCCGGCTACGAATGCATGCCGCAGTACCTGTCGGACGAGCGCGGGCCGTTCGGGCGCAACACCGAGGCCGTGGCGCAGGTGCGGGCCGCCGTGCGCGCCGCAGGCCTCGACACGCCGATCGTGTCGTGCGGCGGCATCCATTCCTTCGAGGTGGCCGAGCGCATGCTCGCCACGGGCCAATCCGACATCATCGCGGCGGCGCGGCAGACGCTGTCCGACCCCGACTGGTTCCTGAAGCTCTCGCTCGGGCTGGGCGACCAGGTCCGCACGTGCCGCTACAGCAACTACTGCGAAGGGCTGGACCAGAAGCACAAGCAGGTCACGTGCGAGCAATGGGACCGCGTGGCCCTTGACGCGCCGGGGGTGGAGTTGAGCAGCGACGGGCGGCGTCGACTCGTGGCTCCGCCTTGGACGCCGCCCACCGAGGTGGTCTCGGGCTAGGGCTGCGCGCGGTGGCAGGTCAGCGCACCGTCGGCACGTCCTGCGCGACGGGACGCGTGGCAGCGAAGGACGCACGCGCTTCCATCCGATCGGACAGCGCCGCGAGGCCCGGCGCGCCGGGACGCCAATCGGCCTCCGGCAGGCGCAGATCGCAGTAGGCCAGCGCGCAGGCGGTCGCGACTTCGGCCAGCGTGGGCGCACCCGCGTCGTCTCCCGGTGCCAGGAAGGCGGCTCGCCCGGCCAACCTGGCCTCCAGCGCCGCGATGCCCGCATCGACCTTGTGCCGTTGCCGCCGGATCCAATCGACGCTGCGCATCGCCGTTGGCCGCGCGCCTTCCAGGACGATCATCACCACCGCGTCGCAGACGCCGTCGGCGATCGCCTCGACTTGACGCGCTTCGACCCGCGCCATCGAATCGGCCGGAATGAAGCGCGGCATCGGCGCGACGGCGTCCAGGTATTCCACGATCACGCTCGAGTCGTGGAACACCCGGCCGTCGTCCAGCAGCAGCGTCGGCACCTTCGCCAACGGGTTCAGCGCACCGACGCCGGCGTTGGGCATCCAGGGGTTGTCCACAGACTCCTCGTATCGCAAGCTCTTTTCAATGAGGGCGATGCGCGCCTTGCGTGCATACGGGCTGGGGGTGGCGATCACGAGCTTCATGCGGGAAGAGTCCTCAATCGACGAAGGCGATGTCGCCGTACCAGCCCTCCGCCATGCCGCCCAGATCGTCGGAGTCCGTCAGCAGGCCGACCGCGGTGACGTGGCCGGGCGCCTCGCCCGAGAAAGCGCGGCGGTAGTCGTCGGCGACGTCGCGCCGGTAGTCGTTCCAGCGGCCCAGGCTCTTCGTGCCGGATTCGGCCACCACGTAGCGGATGCGGGTGGTGCGTGGCACCCGCACGACGGTGCCGACCGGCAGGACCGCGTCCCAGACGTACATCAGCGTCGCGTAGGGCAGCTCTTTGCCGGTGAACGTCCTCACCAGCTCGAAGAAGGAGCGCTCGCGCAATGGAAGCGTGGCCACGTTCCCGCCGAAAGCCAGCACCACGCGCAGCGGGGCGTCGTCCAGTTCGTCGGCGGACACGTCGGCGCCGTCGGCCAGCGTGTCCGCGCGCCAACGCCACCGCAGGAAGCGGCGGCCGGCGTCCACGTCGTGGTCGAGCTCGCACTGCACGCCGCTGGCGGCGCGCTCGGCCCGCGCCCGCAGCACGGTGCCGCCATCGGCTTCGACCGCCTCGTAGCGCGTGGGACGGCGATCGCGACGCAAGACGTAGGGCTCCCAGCCCGGCGGCAGCCGGCCGTCCGGGCGCGCCGCCGAGAACGGGACCGGCTGCGCATGCCGGCGCGGCGAGCCGTCGGGCTGCGGCACGGGACCGACGGGATCGAACAGCGAGGCGCAGCCCGGCAAGGTGCCCGATGCGACGACGCCCGCGCCGGCAGCCAACAGGCGCCGACGCCCGGGACGGATGGATGCGCTCATCCGGACGATTATGCAGGCCGTCGGCGCCTGCGGGATGAACTGTCTAGAATCGGTCGGTCCAAACCCAAGGAAACCCGCCGATGCCGTTCGCGCACACCAGTTCGTCGTCTTCCCATCGTCCTTCGCGACGCCGCCTGCTCGCTGGCGGCAGCGCACTCGCCGCGGCCGGGTTGCTTTCCGCCTGCGGCACGCCGCGCATGGCCATGCCGGCCACGGCGACGGTCGCCCCCGGGGTCGTCCGCATCCCGGTCGGCGCCTTCACCGTCACTTCGATCGTGGACGGCCGCAACACCTTTCCGCTGGCCGAAGGCTTCGTGCGCAACGCTTCCTTGGCGCAAGTTCAGGCGGCGCTGCGCGAGGCCAACTTGCCCACCGACTCGCTCACGATCACGTTCACGGGCTTCGTGGTCGACACCGGCAGCGCGCGCGTGCTGATGGACACCGGCAACGGGCAGTTCGGCGGCCCGAACTCCGGGCAACTGCTGGCCAACATGACGGCGGCCGGCATCGACCCGAAGTCGATCACCGACATCGCGATCACGCACTTCCACGGCGACCACATCGGCGGCATCCGCAATCGCGACGGCCTGTTGGCGTTCCCCGCTGCCCGCATCTGGGTGCCGGCCCCGGAATACGACTTCTGGATGGACGACGCGCAAATGAACGGGCGCCCGCAGATGCGCGCCGCCTTCGAGAACGTGCGCCGCGTCTTCGGCCCGCTGGGCCGCGACGGCGTGCGCCGCTTCCTGCCGTCGCAGGAGATCCTGCCCGGCATCGGCACCCTGCCCGCCTACGGCCATACGGCGGGCCACACGGCCTTCTTGGTGCAGTCGCGCGGCGCCCGGTTGGCTTATCTGGGCGACCTGACCAACGTGCCGCAGCTCTTCGTGCGCAATCCGGACTGGGCGGTGCAGTTCGACATGTTCCCCGACGAAGCGCGCGAGACGCGCCGCCGCATCCTGGACCAGGCGGTGCGCGAGGGGTGGCTGGTGGCGGGCTTCCATTGGGGCTCGCCCGGCATCGGACGCATCGTGCGCCGCGGCAACGGCTTCGACTTCATGCCGCTCGCCTCGGCCGCGTGAGCGGCGCAGCGCCCGCCGCCCCAGCCACTGCCGCGGAAGCGCCGAGCGCGCCTGCCCCACCGCGAGGCGAACGCGGCATGCTGTGGGCGCTCGCCGCTGGCAACTTCGTGATCGGCACGGGCATCATGATGCCGGCCGGCATGATGAATGTGCTGGGCGATGCCTTCGGCCTGCCCGTGCCGAGGATCGCGATGCTGGTCTGGCTGGGCGCGATCGTGATGGGTGTCGGCGCGCCGGCCATGGCGCAGATCGCCAGCCGGCTCGACCGGCGCATGCTGCTGGTCGGGGCGCTGGCGCTGTACGTGGTCGGTCACCTGGCGTCGGCGGTCGCGCCCGGCTTCGGCACGTTGCTGGCCGCGCGCGTGGTCACCGTCGTCGGCGCCGCGGTCTTCACGCCGCAAGCCGCCGCCGCGCTGGGCGTCTTGCTGCCGCCGCACCGGCGGGCAGCCGGCGTGACCTTCGCGTTCCTGGGCTGGTCGGTGGCCGCGACCCTGGGCATGCCGCTGGGCAGCTGGCTTGGCGCGACGCTCGGCTGGCGGTCGGCCTACCTGCTCGAAGCGGCGATGGCGCTGGCGGCCGCCGTGGCGGTCGCACGCACCCTGCCGCCTCGCGTGTTCTCCCCTGGGGTGTCCTTCACGGTGTGGCGCCAGGTGGGCGGCAGCGCTGCGTTGCGGCTGGCGCTGGCCGTCACGGTGGTGCAGACGGCCGGCCAGTTCACCCTGTCCAGCTTTCTGGCGCCGGAATACCGGCGGCTCCTGGACGCCGGCCCTGGGCTGATCGCCGCGCTCTTCACGCTGTTCGGCGCGTTCGGCTTCGTGGGCAACGTGGCCGCCTCGCGGCTCGTGGGCCGCCTGGGCACGCCACGCACCGTGGCGCTCACGCTGGGCGCGATGCTGCTGGGCCTGTCGACGTGGAGCATCGGGGTGTGGACCGGCACGGTCGCGCTGATCGTGCTGGCGCTGGTGCCGTGGGGCCTGGGGTGCTTCTCCAGCAATTCGCTGCAGCAGGCGCGGCTGATCGGGTTGGCACCCGCATTGGCGCCGGCCACGGTCGCCCTGAACTCGTCGGGGCTCTATCTCGGCCAGGCCATCGGTGCGCTGGCCGGCTCGGCCATGCTGGCCGCCGGGCAGCCCGGCGGCCTCGCGCCCTTCGGCGTGGCGCTGATGGCGATGGCGCTGGTGCTGTCGAGCCGAGTGGAGCGGGTGCGCGGCTGACCGCGCACCCGCGTCGACTCAGAACGTCAGCCAGGTGCCCCGCAGTCCTTGCTGCTCCACGCCCGGGCGGCTCCAGTCGCACACCCCCGCCGGGAACACCTGGGCCAGGCGCGCCTGCTGGGGCGCGCTGAAGGGCACGCGGTAGTCGGCAAGCGACACCGGCTTCAGCTGGCACTTGATGATGTCGTGCGCCACCGGGGCGCCCGCCACTTCGCGCGGGGGCGGGCTGGACGGATAAAGCGCCTCGCACCGGCCCTGCCCGCGCACCATCTGCTCGGCGATGAACGTGGGGTTGGCGTCGCGCGTGTTGCAGCCTTCCTGCAGCGTGGGAGGCTTGTTGCGGATCACCTTGACCGACTTGGGCGCATCCGACGCGTCGGCCGCGATCGCGGCGAGCCACTTGTCCATCTCCGACAACGCGCGCAGCAGCAGCGGGCTCTGGCTGGAGTAGTAGCCGTACTGCGCGAACGCGCCTTCGACCAGCATCACCTGGTTGTCGGCGGTGCCGTTGGCCTTGCGCAGCCGCTCCCGCATGGAGAACGAGTGGTAGCGCAGGTGGATGTCGCCGATCGGGTTGTCATCGGTGTAGTTGCGGTAGTCGATGATCGGCACGTCCTTCAACCCGCCGCCGCCATTGGTGAGCCGGCCCGTCTGGTACGCGTTGCGCATCGCGATCGGATCGGCCACGGTGCGCGCCGCCTGGAAGCCGGCGTCCCGATCGTAGCCGCCGATGCGCTCGTTCATGTCCAGGAACTGGTCGACCGTGATGGTGCCCGCGTTCAGGGCGGCCAACCCGTACTGCACGCCCACGTTGTCCAGCGGCCGCCGCGCCAACCCCGTGGCCGGATCGGTGCCGAGCGCGTTGATCGTGTGCGTGTACACGTCGCAGCGCGCACCCCCCGGGTTGGTGGTCGCGTCGTACCGCTGCGCCGCCGGCAGCACCGGCGGACAGTAGCGGGTCGGGCTGATGCGCAACGCGCCCTCGTACACCGTGGAGGTGCGCAGCGTGGCCAGGTTCAGGAAGCCCGCCACCGCCTGCTGCTGCTGCGGCGTGAAGGTGTTGGGGGCGAGGTTGTCGAAGTAGTTGCCCAGCAGCCGCGCATCGGTGATCGAGTAGACCGTGGCGAACAGCACTTCCGGGAAGCTGCAGCCGGGCAGGATGCCGTCGAGCAGGCCCGGATAGTTGTCGGCGATCTGGTGCTGCTGGTACGAACCCCCAGAGCAGCCCCAACCGATGGTGTAGCGCGGCGGGCCGTAGGCCTCGATGAAGCGCTCCTTGACCATGGCCATGGTCTCGGCCGCGGTCAGGTCCTGGCAGTTGTTGCCGAACACGTTCAAGGAGGACGACGCCATCGCGTAGCCCTGCTTGAGGATGTTCTCGTCCAGCACGCCACCGGTGGTCGCGCCCTGGCGGAACCATCCGCCGGTGCAGCCGCCGCCGAAGGTGTACACGAGCCGGCCGTTCCAGCCCGCGGGCTGCAGCGCGAAGCTGGGCGCGGCCTCGCGGCTGGGGTCGTGCAGCATCGAGACCTGGTAGATCGCGCGGTTGATGGTGCCGGTCTCCACGCGCACCACGAAGGGCACGGCCCGTCCGTCGATCGTCGTGGTGGTGGCCGCGTCGGCGGGCAAGGCCTGCGGATTGGCCAGCGGCCGGAAGGCGGTGGCCGCGGGCGCACCGGTGGCCCGGTACACGTACTGCACCACGGTGGGCACCGAGCAGTTCGCGTCCCGCGCCGCGGGCAGCCGCGTGCCGTCGGGCAGCGCGAACTCGGTGGTCTGGCAGACGAAGGGCTGCTGCTGCGGCCCGGACAGCAGCGGACCGGTGATCGGAGCGTTCTTGACGGTGAGCGCGCCTTCGCGGGCGGCCTGCGCGTCCTCGTGGCGGGCGACGATCGCGTTGTCGCCGCTGCGCAGGCCGGTCACCAACCCGACCAGGCCGTTGCCGGCCGCATCCGGGCGGAAGGCACTGGTGACGTCGGCGCCGTTGGCGAACACCTTGACGCGGTTGGCCGCCACGCCCGCGGGCAGGTCGACCCGCACCAGCGCGTCGCCACCGCTCACGAAGTCAGGACGCGCGGACAGGCTGCGCACTTGAAGGGACGGCGCATTGCCGACGTCGTCATCCGAACTGCTGCAGCCGGCCAGCGTGAACGCCGCCAGCAGCGCCGCCATCGGCGCCCTGTGTTGTCGCTTCATGGTCTCCTCCCGTTTTGGCTCTGTCGCGCCACGCATCGATGGCGCGCAGGGGATTATGCCCAACGGTCGGCCGGATTCTGCGGCGATCGAGCCGTAGCGGGCCGCAACGGCCTCAACGGGCCATCGCGTAGGCAAGCACGGGCGGCACCACCACCAGGCTCGCCAGATTGCCGACCAGGACGATCGATGCCACTTGCTGGGAGGCGCGCTGGTAGCGCTCGGCCATCAGGAAATTCAGCACGGCGGGCGGCAGCGCCGCGAAGACCCACAACGCGCCCTGCTGGATGTCGGTGAGCGGCAGCAGCAAGACAGCCACCGGCGCGATCAACAGTCCCGACAACGGGCAGACCACCGCGCCAGCCAAGGGTAGCTTCCAGTCGGCCGGCCGCAGGTCGCGCATCCGCACGCCCAGCGACAGCAACATCAAGGGAACGCACAAGTCGGCCAGCATGCGCAGCGCGGGCGCCACCATCGCGGGGATCTCCACGCGCCACGCGCCGAGCACAGCACCGGCCACGGTGGCCAGCACCATCGGGTTGGCGAGCGCTTCGCCCCACGCGACGCGGCCTCGCACCAGCCGCGTCCCCACCGTGAACATCAGCAGGTTGGACGTGACGAAGAGCACGACCATCACCTGCAGGCCTTCCCCCCCGAACGCGAGGTACGCCAGCGGCAGGCCCATGTTGCCGCAGTTGTTGAACATCATCGACGGGACGAAATCGCGCGGATCGACCTTCATCAGGCGTGCCGCGGCCCACGCCACCACGCCCGAGCCCAGCACGACGATGACGCTGGCCAGCGCCACGGGCCAGGCCGCGCGCAGGTCGAACTCCCTCGACGACAGCGACATGATGATCAGCGCGGGCGTGAACACGTCCATGTTCAGGCGGTTCACGTCGGCCAGGTTCGGCCGCATCCGGCCGGCGATCCACCAGCCGAGCAGCGCGACAAGCACGACCGGGACGACGACCAGGAGCAGGCGCTCGATCACGCGCGGGCAGCGGACGCGCGAGCGCCCGGATCTGTATACGGAATACGGATTCTAGCCTAGGCGCGCGAACCGCCTGGACGTGGGCCGAGCACCGCGTCGCCCACGAAGGGGTTGCCGGCCCGCTCCTGCCCGAACGTGGATGTCGGGCCGTGGCCCGGCACGAAGGTGACGTCCTCGCCCAGCGGCCAGAGCCGGTCGCGGATCGACGAGACCAGCGCCGCGTGGTCGCCCCGCGGGAAGTCCGTGCGGCCGATGGAGCCGTTGAAGAGCACGTCGCCCACGAATGCCAGGCGCTGCGCCCGGTGGAAGAACACCACGTGTCCCGGAGTGTGGCCGGGGCAGTGGATGACTTCGAGCGATTGATCGCCGACCCGCACCGTGTCGCCGGTGTCCAGCCAGCGCTCCGGCGCGAAGGCCGCCAACGCCGGAAAGCCGAACATGCGGCCTTGCGCGGGCAGCTGGTCGATCCAGAAGCGGTCGGCCTCGTGGGGGCCCTCGATCGGAACGCCGTGGCGGCGCGCGTATTCCGCCGCCTGGCCGCAGTGGTCGATGTGGCCATGGGTCAGCAACACCTTTTCAAGGGTGCCGCCCAATCGCGCCAGCGCGGCGTCGATGCGGTCGAGGTCGCCGCCGGGATCGATCGCCGCGGCGCGCAGCGTGCGCTCGCACGCGATCACGGAACAGTTCTGCTGGAAGGGAGTGACCGGAACGACCGCGACCTTCAACATCTCAGGGCGTGCCTTGCAGGTAGGCGTGCGCGCGCAGTGCTTCGAGCGGCACGACGCGCAGGGCGGCCTCGTGCGTCGCCTCCAGCACCACGGGCGGGGCCACGCCCGCCTTCCAGGCTTCCATCCAGCGGCTGGCGCACACGCACCAGCGATCACCGGGCTTGAGGCCGCGGAAGCGGTACTCGGGCCGGGGCGTCGACAGGTCGTTGCCGCGGCTGCCCGAGTAGGCCAGGAACTCGGCCGTCACGCGGGCACAGACGGTGTGGCTGCCCACGTCTTGCGGGCCCGTGCTGCAGCAGCCGTCGCGGAAGAATCCGGTCAGCGGGTCGTAGGAGCAGGCGACCAGGGGGCCGCCGAGCACGTTCCGGGCGGATGCGGGTTCAGTCATCGGCGTGCAGCCTCCTGGGTCGCTGGCGAGGGTCGGACGAGCCTTCGAGTCTATCCGACCGTCAGCGCGCGCCGGTCGCCACGAAGCGGACCGCCTGGTTTTTCTCGGCGTAGCGCAGCTGCACGGGCAGGCGCTGCGCGTCGTCGGCCAGCCAGACGTCGATCACGGGTTCCGGCCCGTCGCGCAGCATGGTGAAGCGCACCGCGCCGACACCGCGGTCGCCGACCACGAAAGGCTCGGGCGCGCTCACCTTGAAGCGCGCGGCATGCACCTTCGACAAGGTCGCCAGCGGCATCGGGATTTCGTGTCCCGGCTCGGGAAACGCGGCTGCGGCGCGCGCGATCAGCCACAGTTGGAAGAGCGCCGACAGGCGATCCTGCGTACCGGCCGGCACGGCCAGCACGGCGCCGGCACCAGCCGGCTCGGGCACCGCCGCTTCGGCGCCGACCGCCGCCGCCTCGACGGGTGCGCCGGCGTGCAGGTAGCGGACGCTGCGGTCCAAGGGCCGGCGAAAAGCCACGCGGCGATGCTCGGTGAATCGATCCGGCCGGAAGCCCGCCGGTTCGAAGGCGCCCTCGCTCTGGAAGGCCAGCGTCGCCAACGGACCTCGCGCATCGATCGCCATGTGGTAGCGGCCGCCTTCGAGGCGAAGCTCGAAGCGGGCCGTGCCGATCCGCGTGTCGCCCCCCAGGCTCTCGAGGTACGCGTCGAACGCCAACTCGATCCGTTCCGGCAGGCGGGCGACCGCGGCGGGCGGCAGGGGTGGCGCGGACGCGACCGGCGTGTCGGCCTGCACCTGCGGCGGGGCGTCGGTTCCGTCTCCAGCGTCACTCGGCGGTACGGCTCCAGCCACGGCAGGGGCCTGCGGCCCGTCGGGCGAAACGGCCGTGTCCGACCCGGTGGGTACGGCCGGAACGTCCGACGCGGCCATCGGAGCGTCGCCAGCGGGCTGCCCGGCCGCAAGGCGCGGCTGCACGACGCGCGGCGTGACCAGAGGGCGCGGTCGGGCCGGCGCCCGGGTCGCCGCCGCGGGTGACGCGGCAGGCGCCGAAGGCGCCGGATCCGAAGCCCGCGGCACGGCCGCCGGGGGCGGCAAAAGCGTCACGGTCACCGGGGGCTGCGAGGGCGCGGCCACGGGCACCGGCGGCTCCCACGGCGCGAGAAGCGCCGCCAGATGCGCGGCGATCGACACCAGCAGCGCGAGCAGCGCGATGCCGTGGCGGCGAAACGCGTGGAATCGGGTCAGCACGGACCCGGCCACGATGGGCCCGGGATCCGAGACGAGGCGATGGCAGGCGAAGGCATGAAACGCAGTAGGACGGCTCGTCGAGACGCGGCGGGTGGCCGCGCCGGGCACCACCATGTTAGCGGCCAGGTCCGCGAGGCGCCGTGCGGTCATCCCGCCTGCGCTAAGATCGGTCGATGCGCATGCGTTTTTTCACCATCTGGCGGGCAGTGCCGGTTCCGGTCTTCGTGGTGTCCCGATTGCCCGGACGGCTGGTGGGCGTCTGCCTGGGCCCGGCCGTGCTGCTTCGCCGGGACTACGCGGACGACTGGCCGACCATCGTGCACGAACTCGAACACTGCAAGCAGTTCTGGCGCGGCGGCGCCGTGCTGCACTTCGTGCGCTACACCTTCAGCCGTCGCTACCGGCTCGACGCCGAGCTCGCGGCCTTCGGTGCCGAGCTCGACGCCTGCGAGGAGCCGCAACGCCGTGCGCGCCTGGACGACGCCGCGCGCGCCCTGGCCACCGGCTACCGGCTCTCGCTCGACGCCACGACCTGCAGGCGGATGCTCGCCGCACGCGTTCCGAGCAACTGACCCATGCATGCCCACACCATCGAGGGCTGGCTGCGCGCATTCGCGGACGGCCATGCCACGCCCCACGACGCCTGGAACGCGTGCCTGCGCGCGATCGAGGCGCGCAACGGCGAGCTCAACGCCATCCCGACCCGCCGCGACGCCGCCACCGTCCACGCCGAGCTGGACGCGCAGACGCAGGCGCTGCGCGAGAACCGGCCGATCGGCGTGCTGGCCGGCCTGCCATACGTGGCCAAGGACATCTTCGAGACCGCCGGCCTGCGCACCACCTTCGGCTCGCCGATCTTCGCCGACCACGTGCCGACGCGCGACGCGCCGATCGTCGGGCGCCTGCGCGCCGCGGGCGCCGTGCTGGTGGGCAAGTCCAACACACCCGAGTTCGCGGCCGGCTCGCAGACCTTCAACCCCGTGCTGGGCGCCACGCGCAATCCGCACGACCCGTCGCGCACGGCCGGCGGTTCGTCCGGCGGCGCGGCTTGCGCATTGGCCACCGGCATGGCGCTGGTGGCCGACGGATCGGACTTGGCGGCCAGCCTGCGCAACCCCGCCAGCTTCTGCGGCGTGGTGGGCTTGCGCCCCAGCGCCTACCTGGACCCGACGCTGCAGCCAGATGCCAACGCCTTCGGCACGCTGAACGTCGTCGGCCCGCTGGGGCGCAGCGTCACCGACGCCGAGATCGCGTACCGGGCTCTGTTCGAGCAACCCGTCGCGAGGCCGATGGACCAGTGGGTGCGTTGGCTGGACGACCTGCTCGGCGCCGCGCGCCCCGCCACCGCGCCGTTGCGCCTGGCGTATTCCGCCGACTTGGGCGGCGTGCCGGTCGAAGGCGCCGTGCGCGATGCCTTCGGCGCCGCCATCGAAAGGCTTCGCGCGGCGGGCATCGAGCTGGTCGAGGCGCACCCGGACTTCGACGGCGCCGACGAATCGTTCCTCGCGTTGCGCGCGCTGTATTTCGTGGAGAACTTCGCGGAGCTGCATGCGCGCGAGTCGGCTCGCATGAAGGACGCCGTGCGCTGGAACATCGAGCAGGGGTTGTCGCTGTCCGCCGCGGACGTGGCGCGGGCCCACCGCCTGCGCACGGCGGTGTTCGGTCGCGTGGCCGCCTTCATGGTAGGTTGCGACGCGTGGCTGACGCCCACGTCCCAGGTGCTGCCCTTCCCGCTCGACCAGGCCACGCCCACCCATGTCGACGACGTGCCACTGGCCAACTACGTCGATTGGCTGAAGAGCTGCTACTGGATCACGGTGGCCGGGCATCCCGCCTTGTCGATCCCGTGCGGCTTCGCCGCGCCGGCCGACGGCACATCGGCCTTGCCGGTGGGCCTGCAGGTGATGGGGCGCTGGCGGGGCGAGGCGGCGCTGTTCGGGGTCGGACGCGTCATCGAACGGGTGCTGGCGCACGCGAACGGCTGAGCTCGGGCCTCGGCCACCTGGGCCCGAAGCTTGCCCTGCCCTGTCGCCGCATGCCGGGACGGGCAGGCACCGATCCGGTGCGCCTCCCGGACGCTGTCGCCGTGAGAGCAACTCTTGCCATCCCTGTCGATCCTTTCTCCCGCCGGGCCGGTCGCCGCCGAGGTCGCGCAGCTGTGGAACGTCCTGCTCGCGGGTGGCACCGCCGTCCTCGCCCTGGTGATGGGGCTCTTGGCCTACGTGCTGCTTCGCGCGCCGGGGCATCGCCCGCGGATCCGCGAAACGCGGATGATCGTCCTGGGCGGGTTGGTCTTGCCGACCGTGACGCTGGTGGCCTTGCTGGCCTACGGCATCCGCCTGACCGAGGCGGTCGCGGCCGGTGACGGCGCGCCGCAGCGCGTGCGCGTCGTGGCGCACCAATGGTGGTGGGAAGTGCACCACGACCGCGAGGGCGCATCCGCCGTGGTCCTGCGAGACGAGTTGCGCCTGCCGGCCGGACGCCCCGTCGAGGTGCTGGTGACCAGTGCGGACGTGATCCACAGCTTCTGGGTGCCCCGGTTGGCCGGCAAGATCGATGCGATTCCGGGCCGCTGGAACCGGCTGCGCCTGCAGGCGGACCGGCCCGGAGAGCTGCGCGGCCAGTGCTCCGAATTCTGCGGCGAGCGGCACGCGCACATGGCGCTCCGGGTGCTGGTGGCATCTCCCGCCGAGTTCTCCGCTTGGTTGGAAACGCAGCCTTGACCGCTCGAGTGGAGCACCGCACCGCGGACCTCGCCACGGACGGCGTCGCTCAGCAGGTCGCGCGTCCGCACCCACGGCTCGACGCGGCGTGGGCCAACTGGAAAGGCATCGGCGCGCTGGCCGCGGTCAACCACTCGACCGTCGCGGTGCGCACGATCGTCACGGGCTTCGCCTTCCTGCTGGCCGGCGGCGTTCTCGCGATGTTCATCCGGCTGCAGTTGTCCTGGTCGGGCGCCGACGTGCTGGACGTGCGGACCTACAACCGCTTCGTGACGATGCACGGCACCACGATGATGTTCCTCTTCGCGGTGCCGATCGCCGAAGGCTTCGCGATGTACCTGCTGCCCAAGATGCTGGGCGCGCGGGACCTGCCGCTGCCGCGCCTGTCGGCCTACGGCTATTGGTGCTACCTGCTGGGCGGGCTGATGCTGTATGCCGGCCTGCTCACGGGCCAGGCGCCCGAGCAGGGTTGGTTCATGTACGCGCCGCTGTCGGACGCGCGCTTCTCGCCGGACAAGGGCGCCGACTTCTGGCTGCTGGGCGTGACCTTCGCCGAGATCGCGGCGGTGGCCGGCGCCATCGAGATCATCGTCTCGGTCCTGAAGACGCGCGCGCCCGGGATGACGCTGGCGCGCATGCCGCTGTTCGCCTGGTACATGCTGGTGACCGCGTTCATGATCCTGTTCGCCTTCCCGCCGCTGATCCTCGGCAGCCTGCTGCTGGAGATCGAGCGCAGCTTCGGCTTCGCCTTCTACGACGCCACGCGCGGCGGCGACCCGCTGCTGTGGCAGCACTTGTTCTGGCTGTTCGGACATCCGGAGGTCTACATCATCTTCCTGCCCGCCGCGGGGCTGCTGTCGATGATCATCCCGACCTTCGCGCAGCGTCCGATGGCCGGCTACAAGTGGATCGTCGCGGCGATCGTGTCGGTCGGCTTCCTGAGCTTCGGGCTCTGGGTGCACCACATGTTCGCGGTGGGCATTCCGCTGATGGCGGCCGGCTTCTTCTCGGCGGCCAGCATGGCCGTGTCGATCCCGATGGGCATCCAGATCTTCGCCTGGCTGGCCACGCTGTGGACGGGCCGGCCGCGGCTGGACATCCCGATGCTGTACGTCGTGGGCTTTTTCTTCGTGTTCGTGCTGGGCGGGCTGACCGGGGTGATGGTGGCGCTGGTGCCCTTCGACTGGCAGGTGCACGACACGCATTTCGTGGTGGCGCACCTGCACTACGTGCTGATCGGCGGGTTGGTGTTCCCGCTGCTGGCCGGCGCCTACTACTGGCTGCCGCAATACGCCGGCCGCATGCCGTCGAAGGCGGTCGGCGCGGCCACCTTCGGGCTCATCTTCGGCGGCTTCAACATCACCTTCCTGCCGATGCACCTGACGGGGCTGCTCGGCATGCCGCGGCGGGTCTACACGTACGACCCGGGCCTGGGCTGGGAATGGCTCAACGTGGTGTCGACGGTGGGCGGCTTCATGCTCGCCGCCGGCTTCGTCGCGTTCGCGGTGGACGTCGCGCTGCACCTGCGCCATGGGATGCGCGCCCCGCCGAATCCCTGGCGCGCGTCTTCGCTGGAATGGGCATTGGCGGCGCCCGTGCCTTCCTACAACTTCGCCAGCATCCCGCAGGTCGACAGCCGCGTGCCCTTGTGGGACCGGCCCTCGCTCCCCGAGGAGATCGATCGTGGCGTGTTCTACCTGGCCCACCGGCAAACCGACGCGCGCGAGACGCTGGGCACCACCCTTCTGGACGCCAAGCCCGAGCACGTGATCATCCTGTCGCGCAACAGCTGGTGGCCGCTGGACACGGCGCTGGTCACGGGCCTCTTCTTCCTCGGCATGCTGCTCAAGCTCTGGTGGCTGGCCGCGGCAGGCGCGGCGGCCACGCTGGCCTGCGTGCTGGCGTGGCTGTGGACCACGGGCGATGCGCGCCAACCGGCCCGCATCGACGCGGGTGGGGGCGCCGTGCTGCCGACGCAGTCGGCCTGCGCGCAGGCGCCCGGCTGGTGGGCCATGGTGCTGGCGCTGCTGGCCGATGGCGCCTGGTTCGCGGCGCTCGTGTTCTCGTACCTGTACTTGTGGCTGGGCGCTTCCGAATGGCCCGCGGCGGGTTCGCCGGCGCCATGGCCCTGGATCGCGCTGGCGCAGGCGGCGTTGCTGGGCGCGTCGAGCCTGGCGATGCGGGCGGCCTGTCGCGCCAACGCCGCCGCCCGCGACGCATCGGGCCCGCTGGCCGCCGCACTCGTGGCCGCGCTTTGCGCCACGGCGTGGATCGCCTGGCAGGCCGCCGCGTCGGGGCCCTCGCCCATCGACCACGCGTACGGCTCCACGTTCCAGACCGTCACCTTCTTCGCGGTCGGGCACTTGGCGCTGGCGCTCGTGGGCGGCGGCTTCGCCCTGGCGCGCGCGCGGCACGGTTGGGTGCGGCAGGACCGCCCGCTCGATCTGCAGGTCGCCGCAGTGCTGTGGCACTACGCGGTCGGGCTGGCGACGGTCGCGCTCGCCCTGCTGCATCTCTTCGCGCTGGCATGAAGCAGGCCAGCGACAAGCACTGGCTGCGACCCGAAGGCGCGCTCGCCTTCGTCGCGGCGCCCACTGTCTGGGCATTGCACTTCGTCGCCGTGTACGGGCTGTCCGGCGTCGCCTGCGTGCCGCCCGGCTCCGGGCAGCAGCAGGCCGTCGCCCCAGGCTGGCTCACGCCTGCGCTGGCCTTGACGACCATGGCGGCGGTGCTGGCGGTCGCGCTGCTCGGACTGCGCGCCCACCGGTCGCTGGAGCGGCCTGCGGCGGACGCCGTCGGTCCACACGGCCCCGTCGACGCTTCCGTACAGGCGCGCAAACGCACGATGGCCTGGATCGCCGGCGCCACCGCGGTCGTCGCCGCGATCGCCATCGGCCTGAGCGGCCTGGCCATGCTGATGCTTCCTGCCTGCGAGCGCTGACCATGATCCACGACCGGCCGACCACCGACCACGCGCCCAGCCGCGCCGCGGTGTTCAAGCATCCGATCCACCCCATGCTGGTCAATTACCCGATCGCGTTGCTGACCGCCTGCCTGCCTGCCGACCTGGCCTATTGGTGGAGCGGCGACCCCTTCTGGGCCCACGTCGCCTTCTGGCTGGTGGCGGTCGGACTCGGCCTGGGCCTGGTGGCCATCGTGGCCGGCATCGTCGACTTCCTCCTGATCAAGCACGTGCGGCGCCAGATGGCGGCGTGGCATCACGCGCTGGCGGGGATCTGCGTGATCGCCTTCGCCAGCGCCGATCTGTCGCTGCGCCTGGGAGATCCGGTGGCGGCGGTCCTGCCCTGGGGCCTGGTGATGTCGGTGCTGACGGCGGGCGCTGTGCTCGTGGCGGGGTGGCTGGGCGGAACCTTGACGTTCCGCTATTCCATCGGCAGTTACGGCGAGCCGGTGCGCGACGACGAACCGGACGACGATTCCGCCGAAGGGCGTCCGGTCGAAGCGGCCGGCGAAACGGCCGAGGGGGACGGCCGCAGCGCCGTGCTGCCCGCGGGAACCGCGGCCGCGGCCGCCGGCGGGGCCGGCAACAGGCGACGCAGCTGACGCGCCGCTTCGCCATCCGACGCGGCCAACGGCCGGTCGATCAGCGGAAGCGCCAACGCTTGCGGCTTGATCGCCGCCAGCAGGGCGATGCCCGAAAACAGCAGCACCGGCACGGGCGCCAACGCGACGAAGAACCATGGTCCGTGGTCGTTGCGGCCCTTGGCAGAGCGCAGCAGCTGTCGGCCTGTGAACAGGTGGAACGCGACCAGCACCGTCACCAGGGCCAGCTTGGCGGGCAGCCAGTCGCCCTCGAAGCCCAAGCCGATCAGCACCGCGCCCAACGCCACCGCGACGATCGCGGCCGGCGAGGCGACCCGCAGATAAAGATTGCCGGCCAGCAGGTGCCGACGGGCGCCGGCGCGGAGATCGGGCGCGCGCGCGTCGACGGCCAACACGGCTTGAAGCAGCACGAGTCCCACCAGCCACGCGCACACCAGCCCGATGTGCAGGGTCTTGGCGATCCACTCGAGCGTGTCGACGAAGCTGCTCATCCCGGCCGGGCGCCTTCGTGCGGAAGCGCTGCCGCCTCGATCCGACGCAGCCAGGTGACGAGCAGCCAGGCGCCCCCTGCGAGGTAAGGCACGCAGGCGGGCACCCACATGACGATGCCGGCCAACTGCTGGTCGCTGCGCCAGTCCAGTCCGAGGCTGGACACGCGCAGGGCGTATTCCGCGTACAGCGGCCTCGGCGCGAAGAACAGCAACGCACCCAGCAGCCCCATGTGGGCGAGCGTCGCCGCCACGGCCAGGGCACCCGCACCGAAGCCGGCCGGCGCGGCCCGCACCGACCGCAGCAACGCCGCCCAGAAGAGGACGCCGGCCGCGAGGAAGCTCGCGTGCATCAGCGCGTGGACACCGTCATCGGCCAACGCGGCTGCCGTCATCGCCGGCAGGTGCCACAGCCACATCACCACGCCCTGCACGACGCTCGCCATCGGAACCCCGCGCAACGCCTGCGCGGCATGCCGCAGGCCCCGCCATCCGGGCGGCGCACGCCCGCCCAGCCATGCCGGCGCCAGCACGGCGCCCGCCGCCGCCAGGGGCGCACCCGCCGCGATCAGCGGCGCAGCGACCGCCATCAAGGTCATGTGCTGCACCGTGTGCAGTGCGACCGACCGGTCGGCGAGCGCGTCGAGCGGTCCGAGCAGCACCGCCGCAGCCACTGCCAGCCCGGCCAGCGTCAACAGGGCGCGTCGTGCATGGCGCGGGCGCGCGCGGCCGGCGCGCCGCAGCAGTGCCCACGACACGACCGCATGCGCGAACGCGGCGATCCCGAGCGACGTCGCGATCCAAGGATCGCCGAACCAGCCGCTCGCGGCGGAAGCGCTCCCGGTCCCCGCGACGAGCCCCGAATCGTGGGCGTGCGCCACCGATGGGACGACGCCCAGCACCATCGCGAACACCAGCACCAGCAACAACGGCTTCTCCTGCGACGGGCCGAGCGCCGTCGTGTCGACCCGGCCGCGGGACGCAAGATCCGCGCCTTCCTCGACGGGAGCATGCCTTGCTTACCAGGGCAAGCCGTTCGCGCGGGGCGGCAACGAGCCCGCGCCTCTCAGATCGCGAGGACAGGCATGGCCGACGAGAAGGAAAGCACCGGGTACGACGGCCCCGTTGGCGGCTGGGCCTCGGTGCAGGAAGTGGCTGGCATCCTGGCCAAGGAAGGCGTGGTGCTGCACGGCAGCCGCGTGTTGATGAAGCAGAACAAGCCCGACGGCTTCGCCTGCGTGAGCTGCGCCTGGGCCAAGCCTGCCGAGCCGCACCCCTTCGAGTACTGCCAGAACGGCGCGAAGGCGACGGCCTGGGAGCTGACCAGCAAGCGCGCCGAGCCGGACTTCTTCGAGCAGCACACGCTGGCCGAACTGGAAGGGTGGAGCGACCACCAACTCGAATCCGTCGGCCGCATCACCGAGCCGATGCGCTGGGACACGGCCACCGACCGCTACGTGCGCACCCCCTGGCCGCAGGCGTACTCGGAGATCGGCGCCGCGCTGCGTGCGCTCGACCCGAAGTCGGTGGTCTTCTACGCGTCCGGCCGCGCCAGCCTGGAAGCGTCCTACATGTGGCAGCTCTTCGCGCGCATGTACGGCAACAACAACCTGCCCGACAGCTCGAACATGTGCCACGAGAGCACGTCGGTCGCGCTGCCCGAGACCATCGGCGTGCCGGTGGGCACCGTGGTGCTGGACGACTTCGAGGCCACCGACTGCATCTTCTTCTTCGGCCAGAACGTGGGCACCAACAGCCCGCGGATGCTTCACCAGCTCAAGGCGTGCCGTGAACGCGGCGTGCCGATCGTCACCTTCAACCCGTTGAAGGAGCGCGGCCTGGTCGAGTTCAAGAGCCCGCAGTCTCCCGTGCAGATGCTGGGCGGGCCCTCGACCGTCATCAGCACGCAATTCCACCAGCTGCGGGTGGGCGGCGACCTGGCCGTGCTGAGCGGCATCTGCAAGTGGCTGATCGAAGCCGACGACGCGGCGCAGGCGACGGGCGCGCCGCGGATCCTCGATGTTGACTTCATCACGACGCACACCCACGGATTCGAAGCGTTCGCCGCCTCCATGCGTGCGATGGGCTGGGACGAGATCGAGCGCGGCGCCGGTTTGTCGCGCAGCGCGATCGAAACGGCCGCGCGCGAATACGCCCGCGCCGAGCGCGTCATCGCCGTGTACGGGATGGGCCTGACGCAGCACCGCAAGGGGGTGCTGAACGTGCAGATGCTGTCGAACCTGCTGCTGCTGCGCGGCAACATCGGCCGTCGCGGCGCAGGCATCTGCCCGGTGCGCGGGCATTCCAACGTGCAGGGCCAGCGCACCGTGGGCATCACCGAAAAGCCGGAACTCGCGCCGCTGGACAAGCTCGCCGAACTCTACGGCTTCGAGCCGCCGCGCGACAAGGGCCTGGACACGGTGGGCGCCTGCGAAGGGATCATCGATGGCAGCGTGCGGGGCTTCGTGAGCCTGGGGGGCAACTTCTTGCGCGCGGTCCCCGAGACCGGCCGCATGGAGGACGCCTGGCGCAAGCTGCGCTTGACCGTGCAGATCGCCACCAAGCTCAACCGCAGCCACCTGCTGCATGGGGAAGCCGCATGGCTGTTGCCGTGCCTCGGCCGCATCGAGGTCGACCGGCAGCGCGGCGGGCCGCAGGCGGTGTCGGTGGAAGACAGCACGGGTTGCTTCCACGGCTCGCGCGGGATGAGCGAGCCGGCGGCCGCCAACCTGCGGTCGGAGCACGCCATCATCGCCGGGATCGCCAAGGCCACGTTGCCGCGCAATCCCAAGGTGGATTGGGACGCCTGGGTGGGCGACTACGCGTTGGTGCGGGCCGCCATCGAGCGCACGTGGCCCGAGCGCTTCGCCGACTTCGAGCGGCGCATGTGGGAGCCCGGTGGCTTCCACCGCCCGGTGCCGGCGCGCGAGCGCGTCTGGGAAACCGACAACGGCAAAGCCAACTTCGTGGTGCCCGGCACGCTGGATGCCAATCCCGACACCACCACGGATGGCGTGCGTGTGCTGCAGCTGACCACGCTGCGCAGCGACGACCAGTTCAACACCACGGTGTACGGCCTGGACGACCGCTTTCGCGGCATCTCGGGCACGCGGCTGGTGCTGTTGGCCAATCCGGACGACATGCGCGCGTTGGGCTTCGCCGACGGCGACCGGGTCGTGGCCCGCACCCACGCGGACGACGGCGTCGAGCGCAGCGTGGCGGGGCTGGAAATGCGCGCCTACGACATTCCCTCGGGCTGCGTGGCGGGCTACTTCCCGGAATTGAATCCACTGATCCCGCTCTGGCACCACGCCGAGGGCAGCCATGTGCCGGCGGCCAAGTCGGTGCCGGTGACCTTGAGCAGGCCGTCATGAACGGTCTCGCGATCGACGCGCTGCCGGTCGCCACGACGCGTCGGTGCGCCGTCACGCGCTGGCGGGACGACACGCAGCGCGAAGAGCTCGATGCCGTCGCCGAGGAAGTGCCGGTCGCGTTGGTCTACAACGGGGTGTCGCACGCGGTGCTGCTCGCGTCGCCGTGCGACCTGCATGACCTGGCCCTGGGCTTCAGCCTCACCGAGGGAATCCTGAGTTCGCCTCGCGAGCTGTACGACATCGAAGTCGTGCCGGCGGACCATGGCGTGGAGGTCCGCATGGATGTCGCAGCGGCCCGCATGACGGCGCTGCGAGAGCGGCGACGGACGATGGCCGGGCGGACCGGTTGCGGACTGTGTGGCGTGGAGAGCCTGCGCGAGGCGGTCCGGCCACCGAACACCGTGCGCCGTGGCGGCGGGCTGAGCGCCTGCGCCATCGACCGGGCGATGGCGGGGCTCGCGGCACGGCAGGAGCTGCACCGGGAAACGGGCGCCGTGCACGCGGCCGGCTGGGCGCGCTGGAACGGGGACCTGCGCATGGCGCGCGAGGATGTCGGGCGGCACAACGCGCTGGACAAGCTGCTCGGCGCGCTGGCGCGCTCCGACGTCGAGATCGAGGACGGCTTCGTCGTCGTGACGAGCCGGGCCAGCTACGAGATGGTGCACAAGGCCGCGGCCCGCGGGGTGCAGCTGCTTGCCGCCGTGTCGGCGCCCACTGCGCTGGCGATCCGGATGGCCGAAGGATCCGGCATCACGCTGGTGGGCTTCGCGGCGCACCGCCGGCACGTCGCCTACGCGCACGCCGGGCGCATCGTCGGCGGGCGCCGCTTGGAAGCGGGGGTGGCGCAGCCCGTCTGATCGCTGCGTGGATGCGGCGTCGCGTCCCGCGACGCGCCACACCGAACACGGTTCAGAGCAGCGTCGGCCGGTTCGGCAGCTCGTCGGGATTGAGCGCGTCCGGCGCGACCGGAAAATGCTGCGCCAGCAGTTCGCCGATGCGTCGCACCGCGTCGACCGCACCCTCGGCGTAACGGCCCGCCGCGAAGGCGCTCGTCATGGAGGCCACGACTGCATCCCAATCCTGTTGCGCGACGCGCGCGGCGATGCCGCGGTCCGCGACGATCTCGGCCGCATGGTCCGCCCAAAGCACGTACAGCAGCACGCCGGTGTTGCGCTCGGTGTCCCAGACGCCCAACGAAGCGAAGAGGTCCAGCGCGCGCTGGCGCGGCGTGAGCCCTGCCACGACCTGCGCCAGATCCAGGTCCGCTTCGATCACGAAGCGCAGCTCCGCCGAGTGGACGCGCTCCTCATCGGCGATCGCCTGTTCTATGGCGTCCAGCACCGCCGGCGTCATGTGACGCGCGACGGTGCGCTCGTCGCACCAGAGGTGGCGCCATGCCCGCCCGACGCGGCCGTGCTTCACCATGATCCCGATGCTCCGCCGCCGCCGAAGCCGCCACCGCCGCCCCTGAAGCCGCCGCCCCCGAATCCGCCACCCCCGCCGAAGCCGCCCCCGCCGAAACCGCCACCGCCGAAGCCGCCGGGAAACAGGATCACGGGAGGACCCATGCGACCCATTCCGCGCGGGCCCAGCGGCCCGCGGGGCCCCCGCGGTCCACCGCCGCCCCTGCCGCCGAAGATCAACAAGATCACCAAGGCGATGAAGCCTGCGGCGATGCCGGCCACGAGGCTGCCGCTGGAGACGGCAGCGAGAAAGCCGGTGCCCACGCCGCCGATGCCCGAGCCCAAGAGCCGTCCGAAGATCCGCGTGAGCATCAACCCGAAGAAAAGCCCGACCAGCACCAGCGGCAGCCAGCCGCCACCCGAGGGCCCGTCGACGCGGGACGACCCCTGGCCTTGCTGCCATGGCTCCGGCAGCGGCTCGCCGTCGATCAAGCGCGCGATGTCCGCGACGCCGGCCTGCAAGCCACCGGCGAAATCGCCTTGCCGAAAACGCGGCGTGATGGTTTCAGCCACGATCCGCTTGGCCAGCGCATCCGGAATCGCGCCCTCCAGGCCATAGCCCACCTCGATGCGGATGCGGCGATCGTTCTTCGCCACCACGATCAGCACGCCGTCGTCCACCGCCTTGCCGCCCGTGGCCGACGACTTGCCCCGGCCCAGCCGCCACTGCTCGGCGACCCGGATCGCGTAGTCCTCGATCGGTTCCGGCGCGGTGGTGGGCACCATCAGCACCGCCACCTGCGAGCCCTTGCGCTGCTCGATCTCCGCCAGCGACGCTTCCAGGCGCGCGCGCTGGCCCGCATCCAATGTGCCGGTGGCGTCGGTGACGCGTGCGCTCAACGCCGGCACGGCTTGCGGCCGATCGGGCGGGTCGACGTCCTGTCGGCCAGCACCCGGCGCGGGCGCCGTGGCGGTGGGGGCCGTGGCGGTCGCAGGGGGCGCGGCCGGACTCGGCGCCTCTTGCGGGCCGGGCGCCGCCGGCGCGATCGGCTCGAACTGGGGCACGCGCGACTGCGCCGACCCGGCGGCCGGCAGCAGCATGCCCGACAGGAGCGCCACCAAGACCGCCAGCAGCACCAGCGGCCGGTGTCGTGCCGATGTCACCCGAGGCCGCCGGCCCTTGCGCGGGATCACGCGCGCCGACCCGGTCCGGTCACCGGCTCGGCGCCGTCGACGGCAGCGCCGGTCCGCCCGGGGCCGGCGTGGGCAGCGGGGTCGGCGCCGGCGTGGGCAGGCTGCCCGCACCGCCTGGAACCGCGCCCGGGGCCGGCACCGCGGGCCGCGCCGGCTGGCCGAAGTCGACCGTGGGCGGGCGCGAGATCTCGCGCTCGTTCTCGACCGCGAACTGCGGCTTGGCCTTGTAGCCGAAAGCCAGCGCGGTGAGGTTCACCGGGAAGCGCCGCACCAGCACGTTGTAGGACTGCACCGAGTCGATGTAGCGCCTGCGCGCCACCGTGATCCGGTTCTCGGTGCCTTCAAGCTGCGCCTGCAGGTCGCGGAAGTTCTGGTCGCTCTTGAGTTGCGGGTAGTTCTCGGACACGACCAGCAGCCGTGACAGCGCGCTGCCCAGTTCCCGCTGGCTCTGCTCGAACTGCTGCAGGCTGGCCGGGTCGGTGGGATCGACACGGATCTGGCCGACGCGCGAGCGCGCCTCGGTGACGCCGATCAGCACGTCCCGCTCCTGCTGGGCGTAACCGCGCACCGTGTTGACCAGGTTGGGGATCAGGTCCGCGCGGCGCTGGTACTGGTTGAGGACTTCCGACCAGGCCGACTTGGTGGCCTCGTCAGTCACTTGGATCTCGTTGTAGCCGCAGCCAGACAGCGACAGCGTGGCGGCCAAGGCCGCGGCGGCCATAGCAGTGCGCTTGTTCATCGATCCTCCGGCCGTCGGGTCGACGGGATAAGATGAGTCAATCCATTCTCCTGGATATCCGCCTCTTGAAGCCCCAGCTTGCGATGCCCCGGCCACCGCGCGTCCCTGTCGGCAGACCGATGCTCGTCGTCGCGGTGACCTTGGCAATCCTCGCGCCCGCCGCCGCCCAACCGCTCGTGCGCGACCGCGACCGCGCCGAGTTCGACAGCGCGTTCGTCGCCTACGAAGCCGGTCGGCTCGCGGCGGCCCTGGATGCCTTCACCCGGCTGGCCGAGCGCGGCGACCGGCTCGCGCAATACAACGTCGCCATCATCCGCCTGCGCGAGGAATCCGTCGCCACCCCGCTGCCTGTCGCGCTCGGCTACCTGCGTGCCAGCGCGAAAGCGGGCTTCCCGCTGGCGCAATACCTGCTCGGCACCCTGCACGAGACGGGCCGGCACGTGCCGCGCTCGCAGCGCGACGCGCTCGACTGGTTCCAGCGCGCTGCCGAGCAAGGCCTGGTGGATGCGCAACTGGCCACCGGCACGCAGTACTACCTCGGCCGTGGCACCACGAAAGACTACGCCCAGGCGGCGCGCTGGTACGAGCGTGCGGCCGACGGCGGCGACGTCGCCGCGCAGTACCTCGTGGCTTCGATGTACGAAGAAGGCCTGGGCGTGCCACGCGACCTGCGCGCCGCGTTGCAGTGGTACACCGCCGCCGCCCGCCAGGGCGACCCGGCCGCGCAGCTCAAGGCGCGCGTCGTCGCCGACCGGCTGAGCACCGAACGCGATTCCTGACCTTCCAGGCCCTACCCCCTGCCGACCCGAATGACTCCGAAGAAGCCCGCTCCGCGCGGAACCGCCCCCGCACGCAACGATACCGACCCGTCACGCCGCGCCGGAGACCCGACGCGCCGCGTGGCCGACCTGCGTCGCGACTACCGTCTCGCCGCGCTGGACGAGACATCCGTGGCGGCCGAGCCGATGGTGCAGTTCGGCCGCTGGTTCGACGAGGCCATCAACGCCGAGCTGCCCGAGGCCAATGCCATGACGCTGGCGACGGTGGATGCCGACGGTCGTCCATCGGCCCGCATCGTGCTGCTCAAGGGCTTCGACGCCAACGGCTTCGTCTTCTTCACCAACTACGCCAGCCGCAAGGGCCGCGAGTTGTCCGAGCGTCCGCTGGCCTGCCTGGTGCTGCACTGGGTTGGCCTGGAGAGGCAAGTGCGCATCGACGGCCGCGTCGTGCCGGTGACGCCCGCCGAGTCCGACGCCTACTTCCACAGCCGGCCGCTGGCCAGCCGGATCGGCGCCTGGGCCTCGCCGCAGAGCGACCGCATCGAGAGCCGCGCCGTGCTGGAAGAGCGCGAAGCACGCTTTCGCGCCGAGTTCGGCGACGCGCCGCCACGACCGCCGCACTGGGGCGGGTACCTGGTGATGCCCGATGCGATCGAGTTCTGGCAGGGGCGCACGTCGCGGCTGCACGATCGGCTGCGCTACGTGCGCGAGGCCAGCGCGACCCACGCCGGCCACGGCTCGGGCGGTGCCGGCAACGGTGCCGGCAACGGCGCCGGCGGCACAGGCAAGGGCGCGGCCGATCCTGCGGTGGGCGCCGCGCCACGCTGGCGGTTGGAACGCCTGGCACCCTGAAGGTCGGGCCGGACGGGTCGTCGCATGCCTGACACGCCCGACACACCGGACCTCTTCGGTGGACCGCCGGCCGCCCGCCCCTCGCGACGGCCGGTCGGCACTGCGCCCGTGCTGCTCGAGCCGCCCCCGGCCCTGTCGAGCGCACGCCGCTCGCGCCTCTTCCTGGGCACCTCGTCCTGGAGCTTTCCCGGTTGGGCCGGACTGGTCTGGGATGCCACCGCACCCGAGTCGCTGCTCGCCCGCGAGGGCTTGCCCGCCTACGCGCGTCATCCGCTGCTCAACGCCGTCGGCATCGACCGGGGCTTCTACGCGCCGCTCGCCACGGATGCCTACGCGCACTACGCGGCGCAGGTGCCGGAAGACTTCCGCTTCCTGGTCAAGGCGCCGGGCATCGTCACCGATGCGTCGGTGCGCGACCGCGGTGGCGCGGGCGTGGCCGCCAACACGTCGCATCTCGACGTCGCGCTGGCCGTGGAAAGCTTCGTGAGGCCCTGTATCGAAGGGCTGGGCGACAAGGCGGGCGTGCTGCTCTTCCAGTTCTCGCCACTGCCGCGCGAATGGTTGGCCGCGCCGGCCGGATGGATGACGCGACTGGCCGCGTTCCTGGCCGGGTTGCCCACCGGGCCCCGCTACGCGGTGGAGATCCGCGACCCGGCGCTGCTGACGCCGCGCCTGATGCATGCGTTGGCCGACGCGGGGGTGGCGTACGCCATCGGGCTGCATGACCGCATGCCACCGGTCGACCGGCAACTGCGCGCGTTGGATGCGTCGGAAGCGCGCGCCGGCGCGCCCATGCCGCTGGTCGTGCGGTGGACGCTGCACCGGGGCGTCGGGTACATGGAGGCCAAGGAGCGCTATGCGCCTTTCGACCGCCTGGTGGACGAAGACCCGGCCACGCGCGGCCCCTTGGCCGCGCGCATCGCCGAGACGCTGGACGCGGGCCGGTCGGTGTTCGTGATCGCCAACAACAAGGCCGAAGGCAGCGCGCCGCTCACGTTGCTTCGGCTGGCGCAGGCGGTGGCGCAGGCCCGTTGACTCAGCGCCGCATCAGCCGCGCGTGGTGCTTCCTGAACTTGGCCACCTTGGGCGCCACCACGAACATGCAGTAGCCCTGGTTGGGATGCTGCTCGAAGTAGCGGTCGTGGTAGGACTCGGCCGGGTACCAGTTGGGCAGCGGCTGAACTTGCGTGACGATCGGCGTGCCGAAAATCTTCTCCTCGGTCATCGATGCGATGAGTTCGCGCGCGGCCTGCGCCTGTTCGTCCGAGTGCGTGAAGATCACCGAGCGGTACTGCGGCCCGACGTCGTTGCCCTGGCGGTCGACCGTGGTCGGGTCGTGGATCGAGAAGAAGATGCCCAGGATCTCGCGGTAGCTGATCCGGTCGGGATCGAATTCGACGCGAACCACTTCCGCATGACCGGTCTGCGCGCCGCAGACTTGTTCGTAGGTGGGGTTGTCGACATGGCCGCCGGCGTAGCCGGACTTGACCTTGGTGACGCCTTCGACGTCCAGGTACACCGCTTCCAGGCACCAGAAGCAGCCCCCACCCAACGTTGCGATCTCGGTGCTCATTCGTGTTCTCCAAGGCGATCGACGATGCGATCCCGATATTGCGCCAGCGCGGCCGACGGGCGCACGCCCATACGTTCCATGGCCACGCGCATCGCGAGCAACCGGCGCGCCCCGCGGCTGCGGCGCGCCACCGCGTCCTCCCGGCCGTCGCCAGGCCCGCCGCCTTCGCCGCTCGCCGCGTCGCGCAGCGCCTCGACTTCCGGCGGCACGCAGCCGGCGTTCTTGAGGATCCGGTAGGCCACGCGCACTTCCTGCGGCACCAACCGGTCGTCATCGAGCTCCAGCGGCTTGCCCTGGCCGGGCAGCCCGTCGAATTCGCCGCGCGCCTGCGCCTCCTGGATGCGCTGCTCGACGATGCCATCGATTCCCGTCGGCATGACCCCTTTCGCCCCCTGTGCTGTGCGACTGGAAGCCCCTCATCCTACCAGCGGGGGCGATGGCAATGCCGGCGCCCGGGGCATGGCGCCGGCCGACGGAAGCGGCGGGCCGGATCGCGGATAATTGCGGTCGCCCCCCCTCCCGGTGCTTCATGCAGATGCCCCAACCCGCGACGACGCCGCGCAGCCTCGACGCGCCTGAATTCGACGTCGATCCGCAACATTTCAAGGGCGCGCTGTCGCAGTTCGCCACGGGCGTCACGGTGGTCACCACGATCGGCCTGGACGGGCGCCCGGTCGGCCTCACCGCCAGCTCCTTCAACTCGGTCTCGCTGGCGCCGCCGCTGGTGCTGTGGAGCTTGTCGATGCATGCGGCCAGCTTGCCCGCCTTCCAGCTCCACACGCACTACGCGGTGAACGTGCTGGCCGCCGACCAGCTGGCCCTGGCCCGCCGCTTCGCATCGCGCGACATCGACCGCTTCGCGGGCGTCCCCTTCCGGCTGGGCAGGGGCGGCGCGCCGGTGCTGGACGGGTGCGTGGCATGGTTCGAGTGCTTCAACCGCAGCCGCCACGAAGAAGGCGACCACGTCATCTTCGTGGGCCAGGTGGAGGCCTGCGGCTACGAGGCCGGCCAGCCGCTGCTCTTCCACGGCGGGCAGCTGCTGGACGACGCGCCGCTGGGCGTCACTCCGCCGGCCGATACGCCACCGCCTTGATCTCGATGCGCAGGTGCGGGTGCGGCAGTTGGTGCACCGCGACCGTGGTGCGCGCGGGCCCGTCGTAGCCGAAGAATTCGCCGTAGACCTGGTTGTAGCCGCCGAAGTCGTTCATGTCGACCAGGTAGGTGCAGATCTCGACGACGTCGGACAGCTGTGCGCCTGCGCTTTCCAGGATGTCGCGGATGTTCTCGATCACCGCGCGCGTCTGGACCTGGATGTCCAGGCGCATGGTGCCCATCGCATCGGCCTCGGCGCCCGCGATCGTGTTGTCCGCGCGGCGGCTGCTGGTGCCCGACACGAAGAGGAAGTCGCCTGCTCGGCGCACGTGCGGGTACTTGCCGCGCGGCGTCGCCTTGCCTTCGACGATACGTGCTTCGCTCATGGTGTTGTCTCCGGCCCGGGTGGGTTCCGAGCGCTGGATGAGGATGGTGGCTGGCAGTGTAGCGACGCGCCGGCATGCGATAGTGCGTTCGTCCGTCGTCTCCAGCCCCAGATGCCCCGTACCCCGCCCGACCGCGGCCTGCCCAGCGCCCCGCGCGACCTGGAACCGGTCTATCGGCTGTTCGCCGCGCGTTATTCGGCCAGCCGCCTCGTCTTGTCGACGTATCCTGGACGTTGGCTCGCCTTCCTGGCGACCGAAGCGTCCGTGCCCACCGCGCTGGCCCTGGCCGACGAGGAAGCCGGAAGCGCCGAAGGCTTCGTGCGGTTCCGCAGCGACGCCATCGCCGCGGCCGCCGGTGCCGAGGTGGTGCTGGTCAAGCTGGCCCGCCACGCCTTCCGGGGCAAGGCCCCCGCGGGGCTGGACATGGAGGTGCTGTCGATCGTCGTGGAATCCTCGGCGCAGCGGGTCGGCTTGATGGGAGGCGTCGTGCTGGACGCCGATGGGCGGCCGGCACGGGTGCACGAGCCTTTGCCCTTGCTGCTCGACTGGGGGCCGTGAAGACGGTGCCGGCCACGCACGGCCCGTCCAGGCGCATACGGCCCGTCCAGTCGCGTTTTGTCGGGTCCGCTCTTGCCATCGGCCCGAACGTCCGCATATCAGCAGGATGTCAGGAACATGCACAGCCCGCCGACGGGCCTTGATGGAGCATCAAGATGGCGTTCGAATCACCCAGCCCTGCCAAGCGCGCCAACAACCTGGCCGAGCCCACCCGGCGTGACGCGGGCTTCGAATTCTGGATCTGGCACAAGGCGCGGCGCGTGCGCTGCGTGATCCTGGACACGTCGCTGGAAAAGCTCGCGGGGATGCCGGTCAAGCGCGAATCGCAGTTGCTGGCGGTCTATTTCCGCTACCGCCGGCAGCTGCACGACGCCGCCCACGACCAGATCGACCGGGGCGTGGCGACCGACCCGGTGCGGCTCGACCCGGACCTCTTCGAGCCGCCGCAGCCGCCCCGATCGGGCTTGGTCGCCTGCTGATCAATCGGCCCGCGCCCGTGGCGCGTGCGTTCGCGGCAAGTCCGGCGATGCCGGCCTGACCCCGGCCGAGCCGACCCTGCGGGCCGACCCGCCCGGCGAGCCGCTCACCCTTCCATCAGCTTCGCGGCGACTTGCTGGGGCGTGAGCCCGGTGTTGGCGGCCGCAATCTGGCGCTCGCGGTCCAGGTTGCGTTCCAGCTGGATCTTCGCCGCCCGGTACTGCTTGGGCCAGTCGATGTCGGTGAAGCCGATGCGGGCGGCTTCCAGCAGCGTCCAGGCCGGGTTGGCCAGGTGAGGACGTGCCACGGCGCACAGGTCGGCGCGGCCGGCCGCGACGATGCTGTTGGCGTGGTCGGCCTCCGAGATGGCCCCCACCGCGATGGTGGGGATGCGCGCCTCGTTCCGGATCCGGTCCGAGAACGGCGTTTGGAACATCCGCCCGTACACCGGCTGCTCCTTCTTGCTCACCTGCCCCGAGGACACGTCGATCATGTCCGCGCCCGCCGCCTTGAACAGCTTGGCGACGTCGACGGCGTCCTGCGGCGTCAAGCCGCCCGGCACCCAGTCGTGCGCGGAGATGCGCACCGACATCGGCAGGTGCGCCGGCCACACCTCGCGCACCGCGCGGAACACGTCCAGCGGGTAGCGGCACCGATTCTCCAGCCCGCCGCCGTATTCGTCCTGGCGCTGGTTGGTCAACGGCGAGATGAAGCTGGAGAGCAGGTAGCCGTGGGCCGCGTGCAGTTCCAGCCAATCGAAGCCGCACTCCACCGCCAGGCGTGCGGTGCGCACGAAGTCGGCCTTCACGCGCTCCATGTCCTCGCGCGTCATGGCGCGGGCCCGCTGTGACACGCCGTCGATGTATTCCATCTCGCTGGCGGAGATCAGCGGCCAGTTGGCCTCGGACAGCGGCTGGTCGATGCCGTCCCAGGCGGCCCGCGTCGAGCCCTTCGGCCCCGCGTGACCGATCTGCAGCGCGATCTTGGCCGCGCTGTTGGCGTGGACGAAATCGACGATGCGCTTCCACGCGCCCGCCTGCTCGTTGTTCCAGAGCCCCGGGCACCCCGGAGTGATGCGGGCGTCGGCCGAGGTGCAGGTCATCTCGGCGAAGACCAGCCCTGCCCCACCCATCGCGCGCGCGCCCAGGTGGACCATGTGATAGTCGCCCGGCACGCCCTCGCAGGCCGAGTACTGCGCCATTGGCGACACGACGATGCGGTTGTTGAGCACGACGTCGCGCAGCTTGAAGGGCGTGAGCATGGGCGGCACGGGCCGCGTCGAGGCGGGCGACGGCAGGCCGGCCCGCTCGAAGGCGGTCTGGGCGAACCACTGCTCGTAGCGCTCGACGTAGTCCTTGTCCCGCAGCCGCAGGTTCTCGTGCGAGATGCGCTGGCTGCGCGTGAGCAGCGTGTAGGCGAACTGCTCGGGCTCGAAGTGGGCGTAGCGCTCGACCGTCTCGAACCATTCCATCGAGTTGCGCGCGGCGCTCTGGATCTTGAGCACCTCGACGCTGCGCGCGGCCTGATAGGCGTCCAGCGCCTTCGCGACATCCTGCGTGCCGTGCTCGCGGAAGTTGCGCGACAGCTCGATCGCGTCTTCCAGCGCCAGCTTGGTCCCCGAGCCGATCGAGAAGTGCGCCGTGTGCGCCGCGTCGCCCATCAGCACCACCGGCACGCGCTTGGCGCCGATCTGGTTCCAGTGCACCCAGGTGCGGCAGATCACGCGCGGGAAGCGGATCCAGATGGCGGAGCCGCGCAGGTGCTTGGCGTTGGACAGCAGCGGGTTGCCGTCCAGGTACTTGGCGAAGAGGCGCTCGCAGAAGGCGATGCCTTCCTCCTGGCTCATGTCCTCGAGGCCGGACTTGACCCAGACCTCCTCGGGCGTCTCGACGATGAAGGTCGAGGTGTCGCCGTCGTACTGGTAGGCGTGCGCCTGGAACCAGCCGTGCTCGGTCTTCTCGAAGGCGAAGGTGAAGGCGTCGAACTTCTTCTTGGTGCCCAGCCAGACGAAGCGGCACAAGCGCTGCTCGATGTCGGGGGCGAAGGTGTCCTGGTAGCGCGTGCGCACGCGGCTGTTGAGGCCGTCGCCCGCGATGACGAGGTCGGCGTCGTATTGCGCGGCGATCTCCTGGTCGTCGGCGGCCTCGGTCTCGAAGACCAAGTTCACGCCGACCTCCTGGCAGCGCGCCTGCAGGATCTGCAGCAGGCGCATGCGGCCGATGCCGCAGAAGCCGTGGCCGCCCGAGGTGACCGTCTTGCCCCCGAAGTGGACGTCGATGTCGTCCCAGTGGTTGAAGGACTGGAGGATCTCGCGGGCGGTGGGCTCGTCGGCCTGGGCCAGATTGCCCAGCGTCTGGTCGGAAAAGACCACGCCCCAGCCGAAGGTGTCGGTCGGCCGGTTGCGCTCGATGACGGTGACGTTGTGGGACGGGTCCTGCTGCTTCATGAGCAGCGAGAAGTACAGGCCGGCGGGGCCGCCGCCCAGGCAGAGGATGTTCATCGGCGCAGACCCTTCTGGAAGATGCTTTAAGTCTAAAGGATTTTCTGGAAGCAAGGGGAGGCGTCGTTCCTGCGTCCTGGGGCCACCGGGAATCTTCACGGTGCGCCTTGGTGACGTGCACGTGCGCTCCGGTCAGCCAGCACATAGCGTGGGACACGACGTCTGGCATCCCGCCAACGTCGCCCGAGGAAGCCCATCATGAACCGCGTCCACAAGATCTGCTGCGCCATCACGCTGGCCGTCTCCGCTGGCGGCCTGCAGGCGCAGACCGCATCGCCTGCGCCCCAACGCGCGATCGAAGGCTATTACCCCGACATCGACCCGCCTTCGACAATGACCCGCGCGCAGGTCATGGCCGATGTCGAAGCGGCGCGCATGGCGGGCGCGTTGGGCTTCGACCATGACGGCGAATTGCCCGCTTATCCGGCGTTCCTCGGCGGTGACGAGTCGCCGGTCCAATTCGCCAGCGACCGCGAACGCGGGAACTAGGGAAGCCTAGTGGCGCCGCAGCGACGGGGGTCGGCCGGAGTCACGTCCGGCGACCCTTGCCGAAGGCACCCTTGCCAGCCTGTACCGCCTGGAGATGCTGCCTACCAATCCGCCGGCAACGCCCGCTTCAGCACCATTTCGCGCTCGCCCAGCTCCAGGTAGCCACCGGCCACCAACTCCTTCATCACTCGGCTGACCATCTCGCGAGAAGCGCCGATCCGCCCGGCGATCTCCTGCTGCGTCAGGCGCGGAAGGCGCCGTCCTTTGCCGTTCCCCGCGCCATCGCCCTCGCCTACAGCAGCAAGCGACTCCAGCAGCTTCGCCATCCGCTCGTAGACGTTCAGCAGCGCCAATCGCCGCGCGCTCTCGGTCGCCTGCCGTGCCCGCGCGATCACCAGCGACAGCAGTTCGAAGGCGAACTCCGGCTGATCCGCCACGTAGCGCCGCACCTCGTCGCGGCGCACCACAGCGCACGCGGCAGGCTCCATCACGCAGACGCAGGCGCTGCGCAGCCCGCCGTCCAGCGACATCTCGCCGATGAGCTCGTTGGGGCCGTAGAGCCCGTAGACCAGCTCACGTCCGTCCAGATCCTCTGAGAAGGCCTTGAGGCGCCCTTCCAGGACGACGTACAGCGTGTCGCCGACGTCGCCCTCCTGGATCAGCAGCAGCCCCTTGCGGTAGCGACGCACCGCGCCGCGGCGGGCCAACTCGCGCAGGTGGCCGGGCGGCAGCGCCGACTCGACCAGTTGTCCGTCGGCGCGGGTGAGCACGGGGGCTCCGTCGGATTGCGGTGCGGACTCGGGCAGGCGCCTGGATGCTTCAGCTGAACGCCTGGATTCCGGTGATCGCCCGCCCGAGGATCAGCGCATGGATATCGTGCGTCCCTTCGTACGTGTTCACGACTTCCAGGTTCACCAGGTGCCGCGCCACCCCGTACTCGTCGGAAATGCCATTCCCGCCCATCATGTCGCGCGCCACCCGCGCGATGTCCAGCGCCTTGCCGCAGCTGTTGCGCTTCATGATGCTGGTGATCTCGACCGCCGCGGTGCCCTCGTCCTTCATGCGGCCCAGCCGCAGGCAGCCCTGCAGGCCCAGCGTGATCTCGGTCTCCATGTCGGCCAGCTTCTTCTGGATCAGCTGGTTGGCCGCCAGGGGCCGGCCGAACTGCTTGCGGTCCAGCACGTACTGGCGGGCGCGGAAGAAGCAGTCCTCGGCCGCGCCCAGCGCGCCCCAGGCGATGCCGTAGCGGGCGCTGTTGAGGCAGGTGAAGGGGCCCTTCAGGCCTTCGACGCCCGGCATCAGCGCGCTGTCGCCGACTTCGACCTCGTCCATCACGATCTCGCCGGTGGTGCTGGCGCGCAGGCCCACCTTGCCCTTGATGGCAGGCGCGCTCAGGCCCCTCATGCCCTTTTCCAGGATGAAGCCCTTGATGCGGCCGTCATGGTCGCCGCCCACGCACTTGGCCCAGACCACGAAGACGTCGGCAAACGGGCTGTTGCTGATCCACATCTTGCTGCCGGTCAGCACGTAGCCGCCGTCGACCTTGCGGGCGCGGGTTTCCATGCTGCCCGGGTCCGAGCCGTGGTTCGGCTCGGTCAGGCCGAAGCAGCCGATCCATTCGCCGGTGGCCAGCTTGGGCAGATACTTGCGCCGCTGGTCTTCTGTGCCGAATTCATAGATCGGCACCATCACCAGCGAGCTCTGCACGCTCATCATCGAGCGGTAGCCGGAATCCACCCGCTCCACCTCGCGGGCAATCAGCCCGTAGGCCACGTAGTTCAGGCCCGGGCCGCCGTACTCGGCCGGGATGGTCGGGCCCAGCAGTCCCACCTCGCCCATCAACGGAAAGAGCTCGGGCTCGGCCCGCTCGTTGCGGAAGGCCTCCAGCACGCGCGGCAGCAGCTTGTCCTGGCAGAAGCTGGCCGCGGCTTCGCGCACCATGCGCTCGTCTTCGGTGAGCTGCTCGTCGAGCAGCAGGGGGTCGTCCCACTTGAAGACGGCCTTGGCCTGTTTGGGGGAAAGCATCTTGTGTGGCTCCAGGAGAGGCGGTGCGTCGATCCTTGATTCTAAAGGGCGGCCCGGATCAAGGAGGGGCCGCCCGAGGCCGACCTGCTCAGTCCGGTATGACCGCGGTCGCCTCGATCTCGACCTTGGCGCGGTCCTCGATCAACGCCACCACCTGCACGGCCGACATCGCCGGATACCAGGTGCTGCCGTCGGCGGCCCGCATCAATTCCTTGTACGCCGCGCCCACCGCCTTGCCGGCCGCCAGGTATTCGCGCTTGTCGGTCACGTACCAGGTCATCCGCACGATGTGCTCGGGCCGCCCGCCCGCCTCGGCCAGGATGGCCAGCAGGTTGCGCAGCGCCTGGGCGGTCTGCTGGGCGAAGTCGTCGGTCTCCCAGCGCCCGTCGTTCCAGCCGACGGTGCCGGCGATGGACACCACGGTGCCGCGAGCGGCGATGCCGTTGGCGTAGCCGCGCGGCTTGGACCATCCGGCGGGCTGCAGGATCTGGTGGGTCATGGGGCGTTGCTCCCTTCCTTGTCGTTCCGTTCTTGGTCGTTCTAGAGGTCGGTGCGGACCTTCCACAGCTCCGGAAACAGCACCGTGTCCAGCATGCGGCGCAAGTACGACACGCCCGCGGTGCCCCCGGTTCCGCGCTTGAAGCCGATCACGCGCTCCACGGTGGTGACATGCCGGAAGCGCCACTGCCGGAAGGCGTCCTCCAGGTCGACCAGCTCCTCGGCCAGCTCGTAGAGGTCCCAGTGCGACTTCGGGTCGCGGTACACGACCAGCCAGGCCGCCTCGACGGACTCGGCGAAATGCAGCGGCTCGCGCACGTCGCGCGACAGCAGCCCCGGGTCGATCGCGAAGCCGCGGCGCGCCAGCAGCGCGATGGCTTCGTCGTAGAGCGACGACTCGGACAACGCCCGCGCCACCTCGGCGTGGCGGTGCTTATGGTGCGCATGGGGCGCGAGCAACGCCGGGTTCTTGTTGCCCAGGATGAATTCGATCTGGCGATACTGGTACGACTGGAAACCGGAGGACTGCCCCAGATAGGGGCGGATCTGGCTGTATTCCGAGGGCGTCAGCGTGCTGAGCACGTCCCACGCATGCACCAGCTGCTCCATGATGCGCGACACGCGCGCCAGCATCTTGAAGGCCGGCTGCAGCGCGTCGGCGGCCAGCGACGCGCGCGCGGCCCGCAACTCGTGCAAAGCCAGCTTCATCCAGAGCTCGCTGGTCTGGTGCTGCACGATGAAGAGCAGCTCGTCGTGCGCGGGCGACCGTGGCCGCTGCGCATCCAGCACCTTGTCGAGCTGGAGGTAGTCGCCGTAGCTCATGGCGTCGGCGAAGTCCATCCGCGCGCCGGGAGGAGCATGGCCGGCCATCGGACAGGTACCAGCCGCAGCGTCGACGGTGCTGCTGCTGCCGGGCGCGCCGTCAACTGTGCCGCCGGCGGGCTCGGCATCGAGCGGGCGCGATGCGGCCGGCGGGGCGCTGGGGTGGTCGGGAGAATGGCTGTCGTTCACGCCGATACTTTAGGCTTGAAGTAATTGGGTGGCAACAGGAGCGATCGATTGCAAAGCAGCAAGACGCACGCGACGCACGGCGCCAACGCGACACGCGAAGTGCTTCGCCAGGCCGAAGAGCCGCTGATCGAGTCCCGGCGCAAGGCGCTCGGCCTCGACCCGATCGGCCAGGCGCCCCAGGTCGGGCTGGCCCTTTCGGGCGGCGGCATTCGCAGCGCGACCTTCAGCCTGGGGCTGCTGCAGGCGATCGCTGCCGCAGGAGCGCTGCGGCGCATCGATTACTTGTCCACGGTGTCGGGGGGCGGTTATGCCGCGGTCTTCCTGGGGGCCTTGCTGCGGGCGCCCTCGCGTTTCGCTCGCACGCAGCCGGCCACCCCGCCGAAGGCGGCGAACGCCGCAGACGCCGCAGACCCCGCAGATGCGACCCGTTTGGCGGGCGCGGCAGAAGCCGGTTATGCCTTCGCCGAGCGCGTGTTGCGCGGCGACGAGGAACGCACCGAGTTGCTGCCGCCCCCCTCGGTGGAGCACCCGGATCGTCCGCTGTTCCACCCGGTGCGATGGCTGCGCGAAAGCGGACGCTACCTCACGCCCACGCGCGGCAACGACTGGCCCTTCGCCATCGCCTACTACCTGCGCAACCTGGCCGCCTTGCACGTGGTGGGGGCGGCAGCCGCCGTCTCCCTGTCAGCGGCCTGGGTGCTCGCGCAGGTGGCGGTCGGGCTGCCTCTGGGAACTGCCGGCCCGGTCGCCAGTCCGCTCTGGATGGCCGCGGCGGCCGCGGTGCTGCTCTTCGGGGCAGCGGGTTTCGCCTACTGGGCAACCAGCGCACCACCCACGACACGCTGGCAACGCCTTGAGTCATGGCTCGTCAAGGCGAGCGTGCCGGTGCTGGCCATCGCGGGCATCGGGGGCGGATTGACGGCCGTGCCGGACGCGGCATGGGAGCCCGCGTCGGTTCGGGCTTGGCTGCTGGCCGGTGGGGTGTTCGCAGCGGTGGCGCTGGTCTTCTTACTCGCGGCGGCTTGGGGCCATTGCAACGTCGAGACCACTCGCCGCCGCCTGACGGGTTGGGCTGCGGCGCTCGCGAGCACGGCTGCCCTGCTCATGGCGCTGGGCGCGGTCGACACCTTCGCGCGCCACCTGGCGTTTCGCTCGGAGACTGGCGGCGCATTGTCGTCGGGCTTGGCGGTGGTGCTCGCGGTCGTCGCCATGGCGCTGTTGCAGTCCACCGGCGGGCCGGCATCGGGACGACCGTCCGTGCTCTCGAGGCGCTGGGCCGCGCCGACGGCTCTCGTCGTGGGGGCGGGGATCTGCATGTTGCTGGCCGCACTGTATGCGTGGGCCGTGTACCGCACCGCCTTGGCCGCTTCGCCGCCCCTGGCGGGCGGCCCGGCCGCCGCCGTTGGTGTCGGGGCGCGGATCGCCGGCCTTCCGCACGGCTTCTGGTTGCTGGGGCTCCTGGCGTGTTCGGCCAGCCTGCTGCACCTGCTGTCGCCGGGCTTCCTGAACCTGTCGACCATCCATCACCTCTACGCGGCGCGGCTGACCCGCAGCTACCTGGGAGCCGCCAATCTGCGCCGCCTGAGCCAGCAACGCGATGGGGTGATGGACAAGGACGGCTGGTTGCGGGCGACTCATGACGACGACCTCTGGACGTTGCGGCAGTATTTCGGGCTCGACGCCGAGGCGCCGTCGTTGAAGCCCGGCGATGTTCCGATCCACCTCGCCAATGCGACGCTCGCCGAGCGTCGCGGCGGCACTTCCGACATCACGCAGCGGGACCGAAGGGGCCTGATCCTGTCGATCGGACCGGCGGGAATGACCGTCGGGACAGCGCACTTCCCGTGGCGCCTGCCCCTGCACGAGGGCCGCACCCAGCCGCGACGGGGCAGCGCAACCGAGCTCATCGACCAAGCCTCGCGCTTGAAGCTCGGCAACTGGATGGCCGTGTCCGGGGCGGCCGTCTCTGCTGGCGTCGGCGCCCAGACGCGGCTCGGCTTCGCACTGCTGGCTGCGCTTTTCAACGTGCGCCTCGGCTACTGGTGGAGCGCACCGCCGCAGCTGCACGCCCCGCACCCGTCCACCGCCGCCGAGCGCCTGCGCCAGGCCCTGCGCGCACTGACCCACCGGTGCCTCTTCGCCGAGATGACCGGCGGGTTCTGGGGCCGTCGCAGCGCGCGCTGGTACCTGTCCGACGGCGGGCACTTCGAGAACACAGGCACCTATGAGCTGATCCGGCGGCGGATTCCGTTCATCGTCGTTTCCGACAATGGCGCCGACCCCGCCTACGCTTTCCGTGACGTGGGCAACCTGACGCGCAAGGTGCGCGTGGATCTGGGCGCCCAAATCGAGGTCCTGGGCGCCGAGGCCTTGAAAGCGCGGCTCCCCGTCGACCTCCTGCCGCTGTTCGGCGCGCAGGCGGACTTCCAGCGCGAGGAGCGTCGTGCCGAGCGGAGGATGCCGGCCGCACTGCTGGCGCTCGTGCGCTTCGACGAAGAGCCCGACGCCTTGCCGCTCACCGTGTTGATGATCAAGCCCGCGCTGATCGAGGGGCTGCCTGCCGACCTGCTCCACTACGCGGCGGCGCGCCCGCGCTTTCCGCAGGAGCCGACCGTCGACCAGTTCTTCGACGAAGCGCAATGGGAGAGCTACCGGCGGTTGGGCGAACTGATCGGCCAGCGATTGTTCGTGGGCACGGGCGGGCGAGCGGGCGCTTTCGCGGGGGCGGGAGCACTGTCCGGAGCAACGGCAAGCGGGACCGCGCAGGCGTGGCGGCCAGCGGCGTTCATGCCCCTTGAGCCGCAGGGACTGCGGGGCCGATGAGCCGCCGAGGGCCGTGCTCAGTTCGCGGTCATCGAGCGCAACCACGCCAGGTGCTGGTTCCGCATCAGGCGCTCGTCGGTCCCGCTGACGTCCGCGGCGTCGCCGGCCTCGAAGGGCCCTGGCGCGCTCGGAGCATGGTCGCGCGCCGCCATCTCCGGCTCTTTCCAACCCCGGTGCAGGCTCACCCACGGGTTCGCGTCGTGCGCCAACGCGCGCTGGATCGATTCCCAGACATGGATGTCGTCATGCGCGACGATCGACATCGGCGAGAACACCAGCCGCACGTAGCTCAGCGCGCGCTCGCCGAGCAGCGCGGGCGCCTCTTCGGGCACCAGCGCCCAGGCCTCGACCAGAGTGCGGTCGACGGAAAGCGGCCGCAGCACGCGCACTACCAGCGGCGAGGTCTTCACCGCCACGCTCGGGTAGAAGATGGAGTTCTGCGGCGAGAAGGCCAGCACGTCGCGCGCGCGCCCTGCTCCATGCGCCGCCGCCAGCGACTGCTCGTACTCGGCCAACGCGCCGTAGCCGGAATGAATGCTGTGCTGGGTGCCGAGGATGCTGTGTCCGCCCGCGTGGACTCGCCCGCCCATGCGGTCGAAGAAGCCATAGTCGGAGGCGAACGGCAGCAGCTGCTCGATCGCGATGGTCTTCTCGGTGCCCGCTGGCTGGCGCGACCAGACGTCCGAGGCCGCGCCCGACGCCGACGCATGCGTCACCAGCGCATGCACCGTGTCGTTGACGTTTTCCAGGTACACCTTCCAGTTGCAGCGGACCACCACGCGCAAGGGCGGCCCGGCCACCTTCAGCCGCCCCGCGGGCGAGCGGTCCGCCATGTTGTCCAGCACCCCCAGCATCGGACCTGCCCAATCATGGAACGACGGGCCGCGCTCGGACAGCCGCGCGAACACGAAGCCGCGATGGCTGGCGCTGGCGCAAGGACGAAGGCCGCGGGCCGCGTCGCTGTCCGCGAAGCCGCTGCCCGCGTAGCCCTCGCGCCCGGGCGTGGCGAGCAGCGTGCCGTCCAGCCGGTAGCTCCAACCGTGGTAAGGGCAGCGCAGCGTCTTGCCGACGTTGCCCTGCGGGTCGGTGACCAACTGCGCGCCCTTGTGGGCGCAGCGGTTCGGCAGCACCCGCACCACGCCGTCCTGGCCGCGCATCATGAGCACGGGCCGGCCGGCCAGGTCGGCGGCATGGTAATCGCCCGCTTCGGGCACCAGGCTCTCGTGGCCGACGTAAAGCCAGGTCCGGGCCCACAACCGATCCTGCTCCACGGCGAACAGCGCCGGGTCCACGTACAGGTCGCGGTGCACGCAGTCCTCGCGGACGAGGGCCCGCAAGCGGGCATCGAGATCGGTATGTGCGGCAGCAATCATTCGGCACCTCGGTGGGTTCGGCGCTGCGGCCGGAAGCCGGGTTGGAGCGCGGGCGGTGCGGCGCGCACCTCGAAGCGGCATTCTTCGCCGCCGTGCGAGGCGGCGCAATGCGACTCGACGACTTCGATCGATGCGGCGGCACCCACACGCTCTCCACCAGCGCCGGTCTCCCGGGACAAGGCATCCGCCACGGCGGCCAGCATGCCGGCGATCGGGGCGCACACGGCCAGCGTCGACGCCGACTCCGGATCGACCCGCCGCCCCTGCACGTGGCCCTCGGCACGCCAGCCGGCCACGAACGGGCTGTTGCGGACGGCCAGCGACAGCAGCGGCGCGGCCGAATCGTCCTGGCCTGCGTGCTGCCGAAGGCTGGCGGGTATTGCGGCTTCGCGGTGGGCCACGGACTCCTGGCCTGTGAAGCGCCAGGCGCCCCATCCCAGGTCGGCCGCTGCCACCGTCATCGCCGACAGCAATGCGTCCCCGTCTCCACCGAGTTGCGCCAGGTAGGCGCGCACGCTGTCGGCGCCGTTGTCGCGGACGGAGTCGGCCAGGGCGGCGAGCATGTCGCCGCGGACCTGCATGGGAAGACGCGCGAGCGCGCCCATCAGCACATCGGCCCGCATGAGCAGGTAGCGGCGCGGTCCGTCCCGCACTTCGCCACACGCTTCGTCGAAGACCAGCCGCCCGGCCAGTGCGCCCACGGTGTCCGTCCCCTTTTCTCCGCCTCTTTTCTGCTCGCCGGTTCGGGCGCTGGCCCTACTTGGACAGCAGCACGGCCGGCAGCCAGGTGGCCAGCGCCGGCACCAGCATCACCAGCGCCAGCATCGCCACCCCCATGACCACGTAGGGCGTGACGGCGCGGAAGATCTCGACGGTGGGGATCGACTTGGGCGCCACGCCCCGCATCGTGAACAGCAGCATGCCGAAGGGCGGCGTCAACAGGCCCAGCTGCATGCAGATCAGGTACATCACCCCGAACCACAACAGGTCGAAGCCGAAGTGCTGCACCAGCGGCATGAAGAACGGCAGCGTGATCAGCATGATGCTGACCTGGTCGAGGAAGCATCCCAGCACCAGCAGGATGGCCATCATGCCGAACAGCACCGCCCACTGGGAGGCGCCGGCGCCCCGCACGAGATCGACCAGCCCGTTGGTGCCGCCCGAGAACGACAGGATCTGGGCGAACGTGGTGGCGCCCACGATGATGAACAGGATCACGCCGGAGATGGCGGCTGTGCCGCTCAACGCCTTGCCCAGCGCGGCCGGCGTGAGCGCGCGGTAGACGGCCGCCATGACCACCGTGGCGAAGGCCCCGATGGCAGCGCTTTCGGTGGGCGTCGCCCAACCCGCCGCCATCGACGCGATCACCACCACGAAGATGGTCAGCAGCGGCAGCACGTGCAGCACGAAAGGCCGCCAACGCGCCCAGCCGCTCAGGGCCGCGTGGGCGGGATCGGGTTCGGTGGGCGGCGCGAGATGCGGGTTCATCCAGGCGCGAAGCACGATCCACCCGACGAAGAACACCGCCAGCAGCAGGCCCGGCACCACGCCCGCGATCAGCAGCCCCGAGATGGAGATGCCCGCCAGGCTGCCCAGCAGCACCGTGATGGCGCTGGGCGGCACCAGCATGTCCACGCCGCCGATCGCCATGATCGGTCCCATCGCCATGCGCGGGTGGTAGCCCCGCTTGAGCATCTCGGGCAGCAGCAGGCTGCCCAGCATCGCGGTGGTGGCGATGGTCGAGCCCGAGATGGCCGAAAAGACGGTGCCGGCCACGACGGCGATCACGGCCATGCGCGCCGGCACCCGCCGGATCAAGCCGTCGAAGGCGTCGATGGCCTTCATGGCCACGCCGGTGTGGAACAGCACTTCGCCCATCAGCACGAAGAACGGGATGGGCGTGAGGGAAAAGTTGGTGACCGAAGCGACGCCGTTGCGCACCACCTGCATGAGCCCGGGTTCGCCGCCCAGGTAGACCACCGCACCGACCAAGTTGATGGCAAGGAAGGCGAAGGCGGCGGGCAGCCCGATCAGCAGCAGCACCGTGAGGATGCCGAACAGCATCAGCAGCGTCTGCCACCACAGCAGCATCAGCGCGCCCCCTGCACGGCGACCGAGGCCACGGCGGTCGGCCCGCCCGCCAGGCCCGCGATGCGCCGGACGCACTCCAGCGCCATCAGCCCGAAGGACAGCGGCACCGGAAGGAAGAGCCACCACTCGGGAAAGCTCACGCTCTTGACCACCATCAGCCCGGCGCGCTGCGCGTCCAGCAGCACCACCATGCCGTACCAGGCGATGACGCAGCACACGACCAGCCCGACCAGCGCGCCGCCCCGGTCGATGCGCGACAGCCAGCGCGCCGGCAACATCGCGAGCAGGTCCAGCCGCACGTGGTCGTTGCGCCACAGCAGCCACGGCGCCGCGAGCAGCGTGGCCAGGGGCAGCGAGAACTCGGTGACGTCGAACACCCAGCGGGGCGACGGCAGCGCCAGGTTGCGGGCCAGCACGTCCCAGCACACCAGCAGCACCACGGCGCCGATCACCAGCGCGCTGGCGGCGCCGCAGGTCCGCATCAACATCGGCCAGAGGCGGGCCATCGCGTCGGTCGCTCCCGTCTTCCGGGGTTCAGGGCTTGTACATCAGTTCTTTCAGGCGGCTGCCGTGCTGCGGGCTGGCCTTGATCACCTGCCCCCACCCCTCGTCGTAGGACGCCTGGATGAATTTCTTGGCTTCCGCGTCGGACAGCCGGATCACTTCGATCCCGGCCTTCTTCTGGCGCTCCAGCTCGGCGGCCACGTCGGTGCGCGCCTGCTCGAGGTTGAGCTGCTCGAGCCAGGTGGCCTGCTTCTGCAGGAAGTCGCGCTGCGGCTGCGTGAGCCCCGCCCACTTGCGCGCGTTGAAGACGATGCCCAGCTCGATGTTGTAGAAGCCCGGCTCCAGGCGGTACTTGGTCTTCTCGTGCCAGCCCAGGTCGAAGATGCCCAGGGCCGGCCAGCCGTAGCCGTCGACCACGCCGCGCTCGAGCGCCGTGTAGACCTCGCCCGGGGCCATGGTGACCACGTTGGCGCCCAGCTTCTGGAAGAAGTCGCGGTAGATCGGCGAGATGCGCAGCTTCAGCCCCGACAGGTCGGCCTTGTCGACCTTCTTGTTCAGGTAGATGTAGTACGGGAAGCCCTCGCCGGTGCGGGCGTAGTAGTACAGGCCCTTGTCCGAGACGATCTTGTTGAGCTGCTCCAGCGCGCCGGTCGAGCGCAGTTGCGCCATCGACATGGTCGTGTAGTTCATCGCCAGCAGCTCGGGCGCGACGCCGGCCGAGAACGACGCCGTCGTGTTGCCCAGGTCGACCACGCCGTTGCGGATCGCGTTGCCCAGCTCCAACGTGGGGATGGCTTTGGGACCGCCCACGTACTGGATCTGCACCACGCCCTTGCCTTCGGCGTTGACCCTCTCAATCCAGCGCTCGAAGTTCTTCGCGTAGATCGTGCCTTCCTGGAACGCGTTGGCCGCGCGCAGGGTGACCTCCTGCGCGAGCGACGCGCCGCTGGCGGCGAGCAGCGCGACGGCGGCGCCCAAGGCGGCGAAGCCGCGCCGATCGATGGTCGTCATGGGGTGGGTCTCCTCGTTGGCTTCCAGGCGGGGCGCACTGCGGCACCCGCGGCGGTGGGTCGGCGAAATTTAGGTTTGAATAATTGAATAGTCAAGCATTCGCCATGCCATCGCGCTTGCGGGCCAACGGCGCGCGTAGGCGCCTGCCCGTCGTCGCCTTGGTGGTGCGCGCTGCACGGACCCGGGGACCGGACGGCACGGGCTCGGTGCGCGCGTGGGTGTCGATGAGATGGCGCAAGGTGTCGAGCAGCAAGGCGGCGTTGCCGTCGCCGAAGGGTCTCAGCACCGCCTCCTCGTGGGCGCGCGCCTGGGCCACCAGCGGCACGGCCAGGCGCCTTCCCTTGGACGTGAGGCTCACCATCACGCAGCGCCGGTCGCGCGTGTCGGCGCGCCGGCGCACCAAGTCCAGCTCCTCCATGCGTTCGATCAACTTGCTGATCGTGGGCGCCTTGGCCAGTGCGATCTCGGCCACCGCCGTCACCGGCAACGGGCCGTCGAAAAGGGCCGCCATGACGCGCCAATGCATCACCGGCACGCTGCTGTCGGCCAGCAACGCATGGAACTCGCTGGAGATGAGGCGGCTCGCCCGCGCGAGCAGGTAGGCCAGGTAGCCGTTGACGAACGCGCCCGGCGCGGGGCCATCGGGCACGCGTGCCGCCGGCAGCGCGCTCACCGCGGCACCAGCGCGAGCACGCGCAGCGGGCTGCCGCTGCCCTGCCGGATCTTGAGCGGCGGGGCGATGACGACGGCGCCGGTCGCGGGCAGCCGGTCGAGGTTGGCCAGACATTGCAGCCCGTAGCGGCCGGCGCCGTGCATGAACGTGTGGCAAGGGTACGGGGGCCGCAGATGCACGGCCTGGCCCGCGTCGGTGCCGATGGCCTCGGTGCCGAATCCGATCGCGTCGCGCTCTTCGACCAGGAAGCGAACGGCCGCGGTGTCGGGCCCGGGCGTGTGCTGGCCGGTCTCGTCGTAGTTCTGGTAATCCACCGGGTCGGTGCGCTTGCTCCAGTCGGTGCGCATGAGGACCCAGGCGCGTGGCGGGATGCGTCCGTGCGTCGCTTCCCAGCGCTCGATGAATTCGACCGTCAGGAGGAAGTCCGCGTCCGCCGCGGCTTCGCGCGAGCAATCCAGCACCACGGCGGGCGCCACGAAGTCGGACGGCGGGATGGTGTCGGTGGCGTTGTTGGGCAGGTGGCGGCCGCTGATCCAATGGATCGGCGCGTCGAAGTGCGTGCCGGTGTGCTCGCCGCACGAGAAGTTGTTCCAGTACCAGCCTGGGCCGCGCTCGTCGTAGCGCGACACTTCTTCGATGCGGAAGGGCTGGCACTGGCCCATCTCCGGGGGCAGCGCGATCTGCGGAAACTCGGGCGAAAGCGTCTGCGTGAGGTCGACGACCTCGATGCGGCCGGCAGCCAGCGCGGCGACGAGCGTCGCCAGCGCGGCGCTGCTGCCGGTCTGCGGACCCGCACCGGCCGCGGCGACCGCCGCTCGCGCCACAGGCGCCGCAGACGGGTCGTCCAATGCCGCGTCAGTGGCGCCCGGGAAATTGGTGTCTGTCCCCATTTCAAGCTCCTGCAGAGATTTCGCGCTCGAGCGCCTTGGGGTCGTCGCGCCAGCGCTCGAACCATTCCTGCGCCACGTCGCCCGGGTACACGTCCTCGGCGCCTTCGCGCAATGCCTTGACCACGGATGCCGCCAGCGCGGCGGGCGCGACCTTGGGTGGAGGCAGCAGCTGGTTCCATTCGTCGTCGACCGGCCCGGGGTAGACGTTGACCACGCGGATGCCGGCCGGCCGCATCTCCGCCCGCAGGCATTGCGCCAGCGAATGCGCCGCCGCCTTCGAGGCCGAGTACGTGCCGTGGGCCGGAAAGCTCGTGAGCGCGTAGATGGACAGGAGATTGACCCACGCCACGGCGTTGGGCACGCCATCGGCCGCACGCCCGCGCAGCGCCGGCCCGAAGGCCTGCGCCAGCCGCAGCAGCCCCAGGTAGTTCACGTCCATCTCCGCGCGCGCCGTGTCCACCCCCCGCCGACCCGAGATCCCGTGCGTGCGGTGCAGCTCGGCCGTGTTCACCACGATGTCCACCTTGCCGCCGATCTCGCCCGCGATCTCTTCCACGGACCGCGAATCGGTCACGTCCAGCGGCACCCAGGCCACCTGCGGCAGCGCCGACAACGCGTCGGCCCCGGGCATGCGCTTCCAGGGCTCCGCGTGCCCGACCCAAATCAAGTCCGCGCCCGCGGCGGCCAGCGCACGCACCATGGCTTGGCCGACCGCGGACTTGCCGTCGGTGACCAGCACCTTCCGGAACTTGGGGTCGCAGGTCATCTCGCGCAGTTGGGGGTCGTCGTTCATGTGGGGGGTGTCCTGCGATGGCAGCGCCATCATGACGGCCTGCCCAGCGCGGTCCAGGCACAGCCGCAGCCGCACGCGGGCGGGGGCGTCACCCACGTCGCCGTGCAGGTGGGCGACCACGCTGCAGCCGGCGTCCAGGCGCACCAGGCCCAGGCGCCACGGCAGGCGCTCGCGGAAGAAGAGGTCGTTGCTGTGGTGCAGCCGCGTGTCCGACAGCAGCTCGCCGCCGCTGTCGGTGTCGCGCCAGCGCAGCCGCACCGACAAGCAAGCGTGGCAAGCTTCGCGCGGTGGATACTGCACGGCACCGCAGTCGCGGCAATGCTGCAGCATGAAGCGCCCTACCGCGGCCGCGGCGGTCAGCCCCAAGCCCACGC